>JAABUL010000030.1_pt1 | contig 233572 bp, 239 predicted proteins | sample 5559151 | NCBI WGS metagenome assembly JAABUL01 (sample SAMN10711876, study PRJNA513368) | rock metagenome | isolation source: Antarctica rocks | place: Antarctica: Victoria Land, Pudding Butte sud
CGACGCGAGCGAGCACGTACGCGACGCCATACGGTCGGTGGATCAGGCGCCTGGACCCGACGACCACTCGCCCGATCCCGGGCAGCATGAGGCACTGCCTATGAGCAACGCAAGTGACCCACTAGGTGTATCCCGCAGCCCTTGCTCGGCTGGGCAGAAAGAGATGAAACAAGATGGGAATCGTGATCGGACTTCTGGGCCTCTCCTTCCTTTCGGCACTGGCTGTGCCGGAATTTCTGCTGTTGATCTGCATCGTTGAGTACAGAAAGCTGGTCAGAGAACCTGCTCCGGCTCTTCAAACCGCCGTCATGCGAGCTCCTGCTTACTTCAAGCCTTCTCCCGTCACCTTTGGATAGCAACGCACAGCGTACAACTCGGGCAAGAATGATGAAGGTCATTTTGAGCGTGATTGGCGCGGTGACGCTCACCGGGCTAGTTGCGGTGATACATCCGAGCGTCTCGGCCCACTCATAAGTTCAACACCTACATTCAGTGTTGTCGCCAGACTTTGAGGCTGGAGCTTTTCATGGACCGACGGCTGCTGCACGTCTGACTGAGGCCGGCGCCATCAAAATAGTGCATGACTTGTACTGGAGCCTTAGCAGTGCTTCCAGTGTCACCGCGGAGTCCCAGGGATCGACGTCTCGTGGCCTGGAGAATCGTGGCGCTGATGGCGTCTTTCGCCCGGAGGGTGCTCGCGATGTGTGGGTGGTCACCGCGAATGGCATCGCGACGGACGATCCGGGAGGAGGCAATCACATCTGTGGCCCCATTGACATGGGGTCAACATGTGCGGGCGCAAGGGTGTATGACCATCTGAGCTTCATCGTTGACGACAAGGTCGCAAAGGTGATTGAGGCGACTGCGTTCTAATCGTTCGGCGTTCGCGCTGCTTTGCCGTTATGTGCATCCTCCGGGGATCCATGGCTCGGCACAACCATCAGGCGCACCCGTCCCCCTTGCGTTCTCCAAAATCGCCCGTAAACTCACTTCAGAGCACCCCCATCTCCTTGCCCTCCCCATCCACCATTCCAGGGATGCAAAGTTGCAACGGTTGCACCATGCACAGCATGACGCCCGAGTGCCCATGCTGATCGAATTGTTCACTCTGGCAAAAATGGCCATCCCTCGGAGGAGCATCCCTGGAAGCAGAGGTATGATCAGGCTCGCCTCGCTCGGACAGACGTGAAAACGTACGGGTCACCCAATGGATGGCGCCGATTCGACACGCCTTTGAAGACGCGGTATACTTCATGGGCTTCGACCCGGCTTGCTTTGCAAGTCTGCCCTCCGCACTTTGACCGCTCAGGTCTTCGCTGCAGGGCTTTTACTGTGATGAGCGGATTCTCGGCCTGAGTGTGTGGACAGCACTTTCCGCTCAACGCATTAGCACTCCACGTCCCGGTTGGCTGACGACCCGTTCTCCCAACCAGCGATAGAGGTTACAAGAAGGAGCACGTGTGAGCACACTGGTCGTCGGCTCGGTGGCCCTGGATACGGTTGAAACTCCCTTCGGACGCGCAGATAACGTTCTGGGCGGCACCGCGATGTACTTTTCGCTCGCGGCCAGCCTGTTCACGAACGTGAACCTGGTTGGTGTGGTTGGTGAGGACTTTCCAGCCGAGGCGGTGCAAACCCTCCAGGATCGCCGGATCGATCTGGCGGGACTCCAGCGCCGCAGCGGCGAGACCTTCCGCTGGGTGGGGCAGTACGACTTCGACATGAACGTGGCACATACGCTGGATACGCAGTTAAACGTGTTCGAGACCTTCCATCCCACCATCCCCGATCACTATCGCGACTCGCGCTTCGTGTTCCTCGGCAACATTCATCCGTCCCTACAACTCGAGGTCCTCGCTCAGGTGACCAAGCCCGAGTTTGTGGCCCTGGATACCATGAACTTCTGGATCAGCGGCGCCAAAGACGAGCTGACCCAGGTCATGCGGCGCGTGGATGCGGTGATCATCAATGAAGGGGAAATCCGCGAGTACACCGGGGAGTACAACGTCCTGGAGGCGGCTCGCCACATTCTGGCGCTCGGTCCCCGCTATGTGGTGCTGAAACGCGGCGAATACGGCGCGATCCTCTTCGAGGGCGACCGAATCTTCGCGGCGCCTGCTTTCCCCACCTGGGAGGTCCGCGACACTACGGGCGCGGGAGATAGCTTCGCGGGCGGTTTCATGGGATACCTGGACAGCTGTCAATCGCTGGATCATGCCAGCTTCCGGTCGGCGGTGGTCTATGGGAGTTGCATGGCGAGCCATACCGTTGAGGATTTCAGCATACGCGGGCTCCTCAAAGCCTCGCGTCAATCTCTACGCGACCGATATCTGCATCTGGCCGATATCACCCACATCGAAGCACCCAGTCCCATACACGAACGTGATCTCGTTTCAGAAGGAGTATGAGCATGCAAACAGAGGTATCCCGCCAGGGCGACGTCAAGGATTTTGGCCTGGCCGACAGAGGAAAAGTCCGCATCGAGTGGGCGGATTCCACCATGCCCGTGTTGCGCATGATACGCGAGCGTTTCCATGATGAACAGCCCCTGGCCGGTCTGCGCATCGCGGCCTGCCTGCATGTCACCACCGAGACCGCAAACCTGGTCCGTACCCTCCAGGCCGGCGGCGCCTCCGTTCACCTCTGCGCCTCCAACCCGTTGAGCACCCAGGACGACGTGGCCGCCGCACTCAACGTGCATTACGGCATCCCCACCTATGCCATCAAAGGGGAGGATCGCGACACCTACTACGGTCATATGGATGCGGTGCTCGACTCTCGCCCGCATATGACCATGGACGACGGTAACGACCTGGTGACGCGAATTCATCAAGACCGGCCGGACCTACTGTCGAACGTTTTCGGAGGAACCGAGGAAACGACCACCGGGGTTATTCGCTTGTACAGCATGCACGCCGATGGCGCCCTATCCTATCCGGTAGTCGCGGTCAACGAGGCCGATACCAAGCACCTGTTCGACAACCGTTATGGGACCGGGCAGAGCACCATCGACGGCCTCCTCCGCGCTACCAATATGTTGCTGGCCGGCAAGCGAGCGGTGGTCGCGGGCTACGGCTGGTGCGGTCGTGGTCTGGCCAGCCGTCTAGCCGGTCTGGGCGCAAACGTCATTGTTACCGAGATCAACCCGACGCGTGCGATCGAGGCAGTGATGGATGGCTACCTGGTGATGCCGATGCACGAAGCCGCCAACGTAGCCGACGTGATCATCACCGTCACGGGGAACGTCGACGTGCTGGATCGCGAGCACTTCCGGCTGATGAAAGACGGCGTGGTGATCGCCAACACCGGCCACTTCAACGATGAAATCAATATCGACGCGCTCTCCGACATCTCCTCCGGCCGTCGCGTACTCCGCGATTTCGTCGAAGAGTTTTCGGTCGACGGACGTCGCATCAATCTGCTGGCCGAGGGCCGGCTGCTCAACCTGTCGGCGGCAGAGGGACATCCAGCCGCCGTCATGGATATGAGTTTCGCCAACCAGGCGCTCTCGGCGGAGTATCTCAAAAACAATAAGGGAAACCTCGACCCAGGGGTATACGTCGTCCCGCAGGACATCGATAAGGAGATCGCGCGGCTCAAGCTGGCGTCGATGGGGATCGAGATCGATGCGCTTACCCCCAAGCAGGAAGAATACCTGAACAGCTGGCAGTCCGGAACGTAAGCATCCGGGCGACCAGCATCGCACCGACAGAGTGGATTACGGGAGCTTCCGGCGCCAGCCGGAAGCTCCCCGTTTGTTTGCCATCGGGCCAGACCGGGAGGCAGTGTGGCTTAGAATCGTCCGGTGGGCCTTCCCACACATCTCACAGAAACGAGACGGTTGATGGCTAGCGGTACTGGCGAGACCAATCCAATCAAATTCGGAACCGATGGCTGGCGCGGCGCCATCGCCGAAACCTACACCTTTGCCAATGTCCGAGTGGTGGCGCAAGCCACCGCGAATTATCTGAAGGGGCGCGGTCAGGATAAGGACGGCCTGGTGGTGGGCTACGATATGCGCTTCGCGTCGGAATTCTTCGCTGCCGCGGTAGCCGAGGTACTGGCGGCCAACGGCATCCATGTTTATCTCTCCTCACATGCCGCGTCAACCCCGGGCGTTGCCTATTCGATCCTGACCCACAAAGCCGCGGGCGCCGGCATGATTACCGCCAGCCACAATCCCTGGACCGACAATGGGTTCAAGTACAAGCCGGAGTACGCCGGCTCCGCCGATCCGACGACCATCACGGCCCTGGAACAGCAGGTAGCGGCGGTGCAGGCGGGGCAGGCCGTGCAGCGGACCGACCTGGCGAGCGCAGTGGCCGCCGGTACGGTCGAGTATTTCGAGGTCGCGCCCACTTACTTGACTCGACTGACGGAACTGGTTGAGATCGAGCGGCTGAAGGGCTCAAACCTCAAGGCGGTGTTCGACCCCATGTATGGAGCAGCCATGGGGTACTTCCCACAACTACTGGCAGGCGGAACGATTCAGTTCTCAGAGATCAATAACGTGCGGAACCCCTACTTCGGTGGCGTCAACCCCGAGCCGATCGCGGTTAATCTGGCAAAACTGATGGCGGCGGTTCCCGCCAACCAGGCGCAGGCGGGAGTCGCAGTCGACGGCGACGCGGACCGCGTGGGGTTGGTCGACGAACAGGGCACGTTCATCGATCAACTCAAGGTGTATGGCCTCCTCATCATGTACTTGCTGGAGAAAAAAGGCTGGCGAGGCGCGATTGTCAAATCCGTCAGTACCACCTCGATGGCGGACCGGCTCGGTAAGAAGTTCGGCGTGGAAGTGATCGAGACTCCGGTGGGATTCAAGTACATCGGCCCCCAAATGCGCGAGCACGATGCCATGATCGGCGGGGAGGAGAGCGGAGGATACGCTTTCCGCGGCCACATCCCAGAACGCGACGGGTGTCTGGCCGGACTGCTCCTGATGGAAATGCTCCTGGCGTATGACATGCCGATGTCCAAGATTGTCGAGCATCTCCAGGAAATGGCCGGCCCGTCGCACTACGATCGCAACGACGTTCGATTCCCCGAAGAACGTCGAGCAGAGGTGATAGCCCGCTTCCAGGGTGAACATCCGGCGGAAATTGCCGGCGAACGGGTCGACCATGTCGAAACGCTCGACGGCTTCAAGTATTTTCTGGCGGATGGCAGCTGGCTGCTGGTGCGCGCCTCGGGCACCGAACCGTTGATTCGCCTGTACACCGAAGCAACCAGTCCGGAGATGGCGCAGCGCATCCTGCAGGCAGGGCGGACCATGGCCGGGATCGACTGACCTCGAGCTACGCGTCCGTCTCTCTTCCGCGCGGCCGAAAATAAAGCCGTATCGGTGTGCCGGCAAAACCAAATCGGTCACGTATCCGGTTCTCCAGAAAGCGACGGAACCCGAAGTGGACCAGCTCGGGGTCATTGACCTTGACCACGAAGGTAGGTGGGTCTATGCCCACCTGAGTCACATAAAAAACTTTGAGCAGCTTCCCCCGTGAGGAGGGAGCCTGATGCTCGGCGAGGGCGCGACGCACCGCGGCGTTGAGCACTCCCGTCGAGACCCTCCGGCGTCGCTCTTCCCGGATCTCAAGCGCCAGGGTCAGCACGTTTTCAATCCGCTGGCCGGTCTTGGCCGAGATAAACACAATCGGCACGTACGGCATGAACTTGAATGCCTCACGAATCTGGCGTTCGTAGTGGGCCATGGTGTGGCTCTCGTTGGGCACCAGATCCCACTTGTTGACCGCGACCACCAGCCCCTTTTGGTGTTCCTGCACGAATCCAGCGACGTGCGCATCCTGGGCGGCAAACGGCTCGGTGGCGTCGATCAGTAGGACCGCGACATCGGCGCGATCGATGGCCCGCAGGGCGCGCAGCACGCTGTAGCGCTCAATGCCCTGGCCGATCTTGCCACGCCGGCGTATACCGGCAGTGTCCACCAGCACCAGCGGCCGTCCCTCGAACTCCACCAGGGTGTCCACCGCATCTCGTGTGGTCCCCGGCTGGCTGGACACCACCGCCCTCTTCTTTCCCACCAGAGCGTTAACCAGGGAGGACTTTCCGACATTCGGTCGGCCGACGATCGCGACGCGCGATGTCTCTTCGTCGCCCTCCTCCACCGCGTCCCTGGAGAGATGGTGGACGATTGCGTCGAGTAACTCACCGGTATTGAGCCCGCGCGCTGCCGAGAACGGCAACGGCTCTCCCAAACCGAGGGAGTGAAACTCCATGGCCTGCATTTCCTGGCCGGCGTTGTCCGCCTTGTTCACGGCCAGTACCACGGGTTTGCGTGAGCGCCGCAAGAGGTTGGCAATATCCTGGTCGACCGGCGTCAAACCTGCTCGGGCATCCACCATGAAGACGATCTCGTCCGCTTCATCCATGGCCAGCCGGGCTTGCTCGAAGACGCTGTCCTCCATCTCGTCTCCACCTCCCGGCACTATCCCACCGGTGTCCACCACCGCCGCGGCAATGCCGCGCCACTCGAACTCGCCGTAGAGGCGGTCGCGGGTGGTGCCCGGCAGATCTTCCACGATGGCAACGCGCGCCCCCACCAGCCGATTGAATAGCGTCGACTTACCAACGTTCGGTCGCCCGACGAGAGCAACAAGCGGCCTGGCCACTGTTTCCACATCTCCCTGAGGTAAACGCCAGACCGGGATGCCAGGCGCGAGTATTGCTAGCGGAGCAGAGTTTTACAAATCATGCGGCAAGAATTACCGCGGAGGCGGCAGAGGATCAGTTAGCCGTTGCGCTACTGCCTCTAAAGCGACGGTCAGCACGTCGTCCTGGCTCATTCGGTCCGTCTCTATGACTATAGCATCGTCTGCTTGACGTAACGGTGAGACCGCCCGCCCGGCATCGGTCGCGTCCCTGGCCCGAATCCTAGCCAGCTCGTCCGCTACGCCCCCATCGCTCAATCCCTCACGCATACGTCGAGCGGCGCGTTCCTCGGCGGAAGCACTGATCCACAGTTTCACGCGAGCAGCTGGCAGAACGACGGTACCGATGTCGCGCCCAACCAGGACGATGCAGCCCTCGGCGGCCAGTCGACGCTGCTGTTCCACCAGGACCGCTCGTACGTCCGGGTACGACGCCACTCGCGAGACCAGCAGGTCGATCCGCGAAGCCCGCAGCTCGCCGCCGAGTGGCTTGCCATTCATGCAGAGGACGCCGGCGTGGTCCGGCGAAAGCGAAAACGCCATCTGTCGCGCCAGACCAGCCAGTTCACCGTCGTCGGCGGGGACCATATTCCGCTCCAGTGCCAGCCAGGTCAGTGCTCGGTACATCAAGCCCGTGTCCAGGTACCGGCAGTCGAGTGCCACGGCTAGCGCAGACCCAATCGTCGACTTCCCGGCCGCGGCCGGTCCGTCAATGGCGATCTGAATGGCGTCCCGCTGCGCCCTCTGTTGCAAAGCCTCGTCGTGCGTCCTCACGGATACACTCTACTTCGTCTTCACTGAGTTCGCGATAGGCGCCGACCGGGAGAGTGCCCAGGCGCACAGCGCCAATGCGCACCCTGGTCAGTTCTCGCACTGGGTGACCCACTACCGCGCACATCACCCGAATCTGGCGCTTCTTTCCTTCATGGAGCACGATATGCAAGTCAGCCCAGGTTGCCCGCTGGGCGATTACATCCACCTGGGCGGGCGCGGTACGCGTATCATCCGGCAATACCACGCCGCTGCGGAGCTGTCGCAGCGTCCCGGGTGAGGGACGCCCCGCAACCGTTACTTGATACTCTTTCTCGATGCCGTAACGAGGATGCGTCACCAAGTTTGCCCACGCGCCGTCCGTGGAGAGAAAAAGCAGTCCGGCCGTATCCTTATCCAGCCGCCCAACCGGATGTACCGATCCTGTCTTGCCCAGCAAGCTCATAACCGTTTGCTCGCCGTGTGTGCTCACCGTGCTCGTTACCAGGCCCAATGGTTTGTTGAGGGCTAGATAGACCGGCTCAATCGCACCGGCTAGAGAACGCCCTCGCACCCGAATGTCGTCGTGTTCTGGGTCGACTTGCAGGCCGAGCGTGGCCACCTGTCCATTGACCGTGACTTCGCCGGCTGCAATCAAGCCCTCGCAGGCGCGGCGAGAGGCGAGGCCACGTGATGCCAGCACTTTCTGGAGGCGGCCTTTCACTCTGGTCCTCCATTTCCATTGCGATGCTTGAGCCAGGCGCCTGGAGGCCACTATAGCATGGAGCAGCCAGGAACGAGTTACAGAGCGAGAGGATTGAAATATGTCAGATGTTATTTCCGTGGTAGCCGAGGTCGCCGGCCAACTGGAGGCCAAAAACGCGGCGCGCGATCGCGCGTTGGTTGATTCCCGAAAGGTAGTCAGGTACGCGGCCAACACCATCCGCGCGCTTCATCGGGGAGAGTACGAGGTTGCGAACCAGACCCTGGGCGAGGGAAGTGCGATAGTAGCGGCTACCCGGAGCCAACTGCGGGAGCACCCGGACCTGTACTGGGCCGGGTACGTGCAGGACGCGCAAAAAGAGATTGCCGAAGCCTATTTGGTGGCAGCCATGGTACGGAACACTCCGCTGCCCGAACCGAGCGAGATCGGAGTGGAGAATGCACCGTACTTGAACGGCCTGGCGGAGGCCGCCAGCGAGATGCGACGGTACATTCTGGATATCATCCGTTCCGGCACTGAGGCCGACATGCAGGAAGCGGAACGAGTGCTGGGCCTGGTCGACGATGTGTACACCAGTTTGCTGACAGTTGATTTTCCCGACGCGATCACCGGCGGGCTGCGCCGTACGGTAGATGCTCTACGCGCCGTGCTAGAGAGGACGCGTGGCGATCTAACGCTCAGTATTCGACAGGCCCACCTGGCCCGCGCTCTGCAGCAGCGAGAGACCTGCGAAGTTCCTCTGTAACAGACCTTGTTCTGACACTTGTTCTTAGCCCAAGATATACGTCGCGACTGTGTATCGTCCTTCTCAGGTCCAAGTTGCCTTGTGCTACTTAAAGAAAATACGTATGATCAGTACAAGAAATAGAGGTGCGGACCTATGGGGGCAGCGATCCGAACCGGCGACTTTGAAGACCGACGTGCGCCGTACGCGCCCATTTCGGCGCTGGAGAAGTTCTTTCAGATCATTCGAGATCGAGCCGTGCCGGAGCGCATCGATCATCGCTTCTTGCAAAAACTCAGCATTGCGAGCAACAACGAGTACTCGCTGCTGAGCGCCTTGAAGTTCCTCGGCGTGGTCGACGACCGCGGGACGCCGACCCACTCCTACCGGCTGCTCCAAACCACCGATCGGTTCCAGGACACGCTGGGCCACCTGGTGCGGGCCGCGTACCGTCCAGTCTTCGAGGCCGGAGCGGAACGGCTGCCGGATGAGGACCTGGTGAATTTTTTTCGGGTGAGCAGCTCCGCTTCACAAGCGCGCAACGCAGCTCGTTTTTTTCGCGCGGTGTGCGAGCTGGCCGGGGGGGTAGGCGCAGTTGAGCAAGAGCCGGAGGTTGCTGATGCCCCGACGACCGAAGCCGCTGGACGGGCCGATCCCCATTCGGACCTTCCGGCCGGTCGCCATTCGGATCCTCCGGTGGTCGAGATAGCGCCCGCGGAACACCGCTCGGTCCACGATGGCGGGGTGTTGCTGACGACCAAAGCGCGGCTGCTGGAGAAGTTGCCGGCTCCAGATCCCTCGTGGTCTGCCGCGGACTACCAGTCTGTCTGCGAGACGTTCCTGCAGTTGCTGCGCAATCTGGACGGCTCGTAGCACGGGTAGGTGTTCGGCGGCGGCATCGGTGACTCGGCACGGCGCTGGACGTAGGGCACCGTTCTGGTAGGAGCCGTCCGCTGTGGGTCTGCTCTTGCCCCAGTACCGCAGGGCTGCCTGCGTGTGCCTCCCAGTGGCGGAGCATCCAGCCCAACGGCGCTGGGCGACACGTAGGCTCGCCTTGGTTGGTCGCGGGGATGCCACTACCGGCGGGAAACACCGTTGGGCTGGCCGGGCGGGAGCCACGACCACCTCCACCAACCCAATGGGGGCCGGGCAGGAGCAGACCCACCGGGTGCCGCTCCCTACCACAGTATTGTGCCTACAGTCGGGACCGTATGGACGCAGATGTTTTCCCAGCCGGCAGCTACTTTCTACCCAGCGCCGGTTACGCTGACGGTCGGTGTATCAAGCGCATACAAGGTTTACCCGCCGCCGATGTTCAAATGTTGAAACGTAGCACCTTGTACAGCCTCTAATCAGAGAATACAAGTTCCGTCTTAAACTTGTATCGACATACAAGACCCTTGGCACGGTGCCTGCAGTGGTGTACTATAGACATTGCACCTCCACCATCCCGTCTTAGGAGAGTGGACCTTCGTGGCCAATAGCTTCGTACACCTGCACAGCCATACCTCGTACTCACTGCTCGATGGACTGGCGCGCATCGATGATCTCTTGCACACCGCCTCTCAACAGGGCATGCCCGCGCTCGCGCTGACGGACCACGGAACCATGTTTGGGGCGATCGAGTTTTACAGCAAGGCCAAGGAGATTGGCGTGAAGCCGATCATTGGCTGCGAGGTCTACGTTGCCGACCGACCGCTCGACGAGAAGCCGGGCGTCGACTCGCGATCGCACCACCTAGTTCTCCTGGCCGAGAATGAGACGGGATACCGCAATCTCATTCGTCTCACCACGGAGGCGCACCTCCGGGGATTTTATCGCAAGCCACGCGTCGACCATGCGCTGCTGGAGCGCCACTCCGAGGGGCTGATCTGCCTCTCTGCCTGTGCCAGCAGTGAGGTCGCGAAGCTCATTCTGGACAACAACCTATCGGGCGCCGAAAAGCGGGCCGATTGGTACCGGCAGATCTTTCCCGGGCGCTACTACCTTGAGTTGCAGTACCACCAGTTGGACTTCCAGAAGACCATCAATCAGGGTGTCGTTCATCTGAGCAGACGACTGGATTTGCCGCTCGTGGCCACCAATGACGTTCATTACGTGCACGAGCGGCAGGCCCAGGCTCACGAGATACTGCTGTGCGTCCAGACCCAGACCACGCTTAGCGATCCGAAGCGGATGAAGATGGACACCCAGGAGTTCTACCTGAAGTCGACCGAGCAAATGGGGGCGCTTTTCGGCGAGTATCCCGGAGCCATGAGCAACACTCTGGCCATTGCCGAGCGGTGCAATCTGGAGCTGACCTTCGGCCGTCCGCAGCTTCCGCGTTTTCAAACGCCCGACGGTCGGTCCTCGGAGCAGCACCTGCGAATCCTCTGTGAGGAAGGGCTCGCCACGCGCTATCCAAAGGGCGGGCCGGAGGTTCGTGATCGCCTGGACTACGAGCTGTCCGTGATTAACAGCACCGGCTTCATCGATTACTTCCTGTTGGTCCACGACGTTATTCGCCACGCTCGCAGCATCAGGGTGGCCGTGGGGCCGGGACGAGGCAGTGCGGCGGCCAGTATCGTGGCCTATTGCCTCTATGTGACCAACGTCGATCCGATCGCGCACGGACTGTCCTTTGAGCGCTTTCTGAACCCGGAGCGGGTAAGCATGCCCGACATGGACCTCGACTTTGCCGATGATCGGCGCGATGAAATCTTTCGCTACGTCACGGAGAAGTACGGGCGCGACCGCGTCGCCCAGATCATCACCTTTGGGACGATGAAGCCGCGAGCTGGCGTGCGCGATGTGGGCCGGGTCGTGGGCATGTCGTACTCCGATGTCGATCGGGTGGCGAAGCTTTTCCCGCTAATGTGCAACAGCGTGACCAAGGCCAGGGAAGAGGTTCCCGAGCTCCAGCAGCTCTACGACAGCGACGCGGAGATGAAGCGGCTGCTCGATACGGTCGAGGATCTAGAGGGAGTCGCGCGCCATGCTTCGACCCACGCGGCCGGCGTGGTTATTTCACGCGATCCCATCGCTGAGCATGTGCCGCTGTACAAAGTCCCGAAAAACGACCAGATTACTACACAGTACCCCATGGCCGCGATTGAGAAAATCGGGCTGCTCAAGATGGATTTTCTGGGCTTGCGAACCTTGACCATTCTGGAGCGGGCTCGTGCCCTGGTCGAGCAGACCACCGGGACCGAGATGGTCCTGGACGATATACCGCTGGAAGACCAGAGCATCTACGACCTGCTCAGCACGGGTGAGACCTTTGGCGTGTTCCAGGTTGATGGCAGCGGCTTTCGCAAGCTTATGCGTGAGTTACGTCCGACCGAATTCAACCACATTATCGCGGCCGGCGCGCTCTATCGACCTGGACCGATGGAGCACATACCGGAGTTTGTGGCCCGCAAGAACGGACATAAAGAGGTTCGGTACGATCATCCCGCGCTCGAAGAGGTGTTGGAGGAGACCTACGGCATCGTGGTGTATCAGGATCAGGTCATGCGGCTCGCGGTCCGCATTGCCGATTACACCATGGGTGAAGCCGACCTGTTGCGCAAAGCCATGGGCAAGAAAAAACCGGAGGAGATGGCCAGGCATCGTCAGGACTTCATCGCCCGTGCGGTGGCCAAGGGCACCGACGCTTCCCTCGCCGAGAAGCTCTTTAACGACATCGAACCCTTCGCCGGGTACGCCTTTAACAAGGCGCACTCAGCGGCCTACGCGGTCATCACCTGCCAGACCGCCTACCTGAAGGCCAATTACCCGCTAGAGTATATGGCTGGGCTGCTCTCCGCCGAAAAGGAAAACGCCGAAAAAGTATCAGAGGCGATGTCTGAGTGCGGCAGGTTAGGGATTCCTATTCTTCCCCCCGATATCAATGCTAGCGGGCTCGATTTTACGCTCGAAAACGGCTCGATCCGCTTCGGCCTCAGCGCGATCAAGCACGCCGGCTCCGGGGCCATTGCCACTATTCTTACCGCCCGGAAAGAGGGTGGCGCGTTCCGGTCGTTGGAAGATTTCTGCTCCCGAGTAGATTGCGGCGCCGTCAATAAGCGAGTCATGGAAAGCCTGATCCGCTGTGGCGCCTTCGATGCTATGGGCCTCGAGCGCGGTCGTTTGCTCGGCAGCCTGGACCGTGTAGTTTCCTTCGCCAGCCAATTGCAGCGTTCGGCGTCGGCTGGCCAGGTGTCGCTCTTCGGCGATATGACACAGGCCGCGCCGCTCCTCCAACTGCCAATCGGTGACCCCGCTTCGCTCAATGACAAAATCAGTTGGGAACAGGAGCTGTTAGGGATAGCTATATCGCGGCATCCCATCATGGATGCGGAGGCCTCGTTCAGAGAGGCCGGGGTGCTGCCGGTCAAGGATGTCACGGTGGAGCACGATGGCCAGCGTCTCTATGCCGGCGGACTTATCCGTCGAACCCGCTCTTTCTCTACCAAGGATGGGCGCCCCATGGCGAGCTTTCAGCTGACAGATATGAAAGCAACCCTTGAGGTCGTGGTCTTCAGTCGCAGCTTCGAGAGAATACAGCCCAAGTTGGTGGACGGCGCCATCGTCGTGGTTGACGGCAAGCTCGATGCCTCGGACGGACGGGTGCAGTTACTGGCCAGCGGCGTCTACTCGCAAGTCGAGGCGCAAGATCTGCCGGATCGTGCCAATGGAAACGGCAAGCGGCTGTCGGAATCACGGCAGACGGTGACCGCGAACGGCGGGAGCAAGGCACTGCAACCCGGCACACCGCCGCGCCGGCTGGTGGTCGAAGTGGAGCGCTCTGCGGATCGCGCTGCGGACATTGGTCGGATCGAGCGGCTCTATGGGCTCCTACAGCGTTTCCGCGGGCAGGATCAGGTCGAGGTCTTGGTGCGACGCGGCGCTCGGGTTGATGCGCTGCCCTTGCCAAATGGCTCGGTGCGCTACTGTCCGGATCTGGAGAAGGAATTGTGCGCACTACTCGGTGAGACGGCAGTGCGGCTGCAGGGGCTCGGAGCCGCGGCATAGGACCCGGAAAGAGACGAGGCGGTGCAGCAACCCGCCAGTCTGCCGGAAACGGCTTTATGTAGTCGGTGGCGTGGAGTGGCTTGCGCTGGTCGGCGACCCGGAGAAACGACATCACATATGCCGAGGTGGACACAACTAGACCGAATAACGGCATGGCGCCGGCGTTGGGCGGGACCGGACGCCAGGGAAGCGCTGGAGCGACGAACCGGCGTCGGCATCAGGAGCCGTTTGACTTCGCGTGCGCGATGTGAGAATATATGTTCTATATAACGCCGCTGGAGGATGACATGGGCGAACACATCGAGATCAGTTTGGGCGAAGGAACGGTGAGGGGATACCGGACGGCGCCGGCCGGGGGAGGGCCTGGGGTGCTTGTCCTCCAGGCCTGGTGGGGAATGACGGAGATGTTCACCGGCCTGTGCGGCCGGTTAGGCGCGGCCGGATTCGTCGCGCTGGCGCCCGATCTCTATGGCGGCCGGACCGCCTCGACGATCGCGGAGGCGGAATCCCTCCTTGAGTCGCTGGACCGCCGGCAGGCGGAGGCAGCTGTAGGTGCGGCTGCCGAGCGCTTGCTCCACGACCCGGCGGTGACGAGCCCACGGATTGGCGGCATCGGGTTCTCGATGGGCGCCTCGTATCTGATGTGGTTGGCCACGAAGCAACCAGCGCTCGGCGCAGCGGTGATCTTCTACGGTGGCAGCGAGCAGGACGCCGGGCTGGCGCAGGAGACACAGGCGGCCATCCTTGGCCACTTCGCCGAGGATGATGAGTGGGAGCCGCCCGTGGAGGAGACACTGCGCATGCAAGAGGAGCTGCGCGGCGCCGGCATGGACCTGACCTTCCACATCTATGCCGGCACCGGACACTGGTTCTTCGAAGAGAATCGGCCCGATGCGTACAATGCCGGCGCGGCACAACTGGCCTGGGAGCGGACGGTGGAATTCCTGCGGGAGCGCCTCTAGTGAGGGGACTACCAACCGGCACGAGGCGACCACATCACCATCCCAGATCTCGAGGTCGTCCAGATACATACTGCTTGATCTGAAGCAAGATGTCTTCCCGAGCGGTGCCGCCGTCTCGGCTTCCTCAGCAGCACCTCACCCTCGAGTCCGTCTTGGTCACGAAAGAAGATGCTCAACACCCGGCCAAAGTCGTTAACTGTGCCGTCGCTCGCGCCGGTTTCGACCAGCCGGCCTCGGATCGCCTTGAAGGCCTCGCGAGAGGCGGCAGCCAGTCCAATGTGGTCAATACGGCCCCGCGCCCACATCGGCGTCTGGCGATCGGCCTCAGAGTTCCCGTCGATCACGAAGACGCTCAGCTGCGTGGCAGGGCCGATGGCGATGTCGGTCATGGTTTCGCCGGATGCGTGGCGGCGCGTCGGTCCCACCACAGCGTCGAAGACCCGGTCGTAGAATCGACCCAAACGCTCGACGTCCTTGGAGATCAACGCGATGTGGTTCACGCCATCCAACAGCATCTCTGACTCCTTTTACAACCCCCGGACCACCGTCCTGTTGTTCGCAACTCGGGCCGTCGCGCGTACCCATCGTTGTTCCGGTCGGGCATCACGTCACGCCCCGTGACCGGGCGGCACGGTCTCGGCCATGGGCGGGGGTCCGGGCGGTGTGCCGTCGCCAAAAGGGCGGCCGCCCAGCGCTTCGCGACCATGGGCGGTCAACCATCCGGACGTGTCGGGGCCGACCGGCACGATCCCTGTGGGGTTCACGTTGGCATGGACCATGTAATAATGCTGCTTGATCTGGACGAAGTCTATGGTGTCGCCGAAGCCGGGAGTTTGGAACAGGTCGCGGGCGTAGGCCCACAGCGCTGGCATCTCGGTCAGCTTCTGACGGTTGCACTTGAAATGGCCGTGATAGACGGCGTCGAAGCGTGCCAGGGTAGGGAACAGACGGACATCGGCCTCGGTGATCGTGTCGCCGACCAGGTACCGCTGCGTGGCCAGCCGTTCGCCGAGCCACTCCAGGCGGGCAAACAGCCGGCGGTACGCCTCCTCGTACGCGGCCTGGGATGTGGCAAAACCGGCCCTGTACACGCCGTTGTTGACATCTTGGAGCACGACTTCGGCGACCTCGTCGATCTCGTCTCGGCGAGCGTCGGGGTAGAGATCGGGGGCCCCGGACCGGTGGTATGCGGTCCACTCGGCCTCCAGATCCAGGGTGATCTGGGGAAAGTTGTTGGTCACCACCGCGCCGGTGGGGATGTCGACGATGGCCGGCACCGTCACCCCCCGGTCGTAGCCGGGCTGGGCCTTCTCGTATGCGTCAGCCAGGCGTTCGATGCCCAGCACCGGATCACGCCCACCAGGGTCGAGGTCGAAGGTCCAGCTACGCCGGTCGTGGGTAGGCCCGGCCATGGCCATCGACAGGACGTCTTCCAGTCCCAGGAGGCGACGCACGATGCTCGCTCGGTTGGCCCACGGACAGGCGCGGGCCACGGCCAGGCGGTACCCACCCGGTTCGACCGGCCAGCCATCCCGGCGGTCCGCGGTGATGCGGGCGTCGAGGTAGCGGGTATCGCGTACAAAGCTGCCGTCGTTGGTCATGATTCTACGCTCCTAGCGGCTCTTGCGCCTGCCTGTTGTCTCTGCATTGGCGGGTCGATGAGCGGTGGCTTGGGAATATCGGGGCCGGAGGGGATGAAGTCTCTGTCTCGAATGAGGGCCAGGGCGCACACGTACCTTTCGGTCTGATCGTGGCCGTACCCCGGTTCTATGCCCCCGCGTCTGCCGACGGCAAGCGCCACAGGTGCACGGTGGCACTGTCGCCGGGCAGCAGTTCCTCGATATCTTCCGACATCTCCAGAAGCCCATCGCAGCGAGCCAGCGGTAGGACCATTGCTGAATCTTGCGGGCCGGATAGCGAGGCGTTGAAATGGTCGCCGTTCTGTCGCACCATCACGCGGGCGTAGGTCCGCCTGCCGCCCCGGTTCTCCATCCGCTCGGTTACCACCGCTTGAATACGTGGCCGCGGGGCGGAGGCGCCGAGCATGAGCCGGATAGCGGGACGCACGAAGAGCTCGAAGGTGACCATGGCGCTGGTGGGATTGCCCGGAAGGGCGATGATCGGCGTCGAGCCGACCGTGCCGAACAGCAGCGGCTTACCGGGTCGAACCCGCACCCGCCAGAAGTGGAGGTCGCCGGTCGCGCCGACCACGTCCTTCATGTAGTCGAAATCTCCGACCGATGCGCCCCCCGAGGTCAACAGCAGGTCGCAATCGCCGGCAGCCATAAGTTCGCGGCTGATGGCCTCGGCGTCGTCCGACGCGGTTCTCAACACTTGGGAGACCGCTCCCGCCTCCGCCACCGCGGCCGACAGCATGGGAGAGTTACTGTTGTAGATCTGTCCTGGCTGTAGAGGAACGCCAGGTGCCACCAATTCGCTCCCTGTTGCCATCACGCCAACCATCGGTCGGCGCCTCACGGGAACCTGAGAGTAGCCCAGAGCCGCTAATACTGCCACGTCGCGTGAGCCGATCTCCGTCCCTTTTGGTAAAACGGCCACTCCTTCCGCGATATCCTGGCCACTGGGGCGGACACATGCCCCAGGACGTATCGGAGCACGCAGCATGATGCTGGTGCCGTGATCGGTTACGTCCTCGAACGGAACCACGGCATCGGCTCCGGACGGCAGTGGAGCTCCGGTCATGATGCGCGCCGCCTCACCTGACTGCATCACCTCGGCAGAGACCGTTCCCGCGGGGATATGTGCCGAGACTCGCAACCGCAGTGGCGCTGCCGTGCTCGCTCCGACGGTCTCGGTCCCTCGTACCGCGAAGCCGTCCATCGACGAGTTCGCAAACGGAGGGAGGTCGAAGCCGGCCGTGATTGCAGTCGCCAGGATACGGCCTCGGCTCTCATCCAGGGTTACCGCCTCTTCCCCGAGCGGCGCAAACCTCGCGAGTATGCGCTGTCGAGCGTCCTCGACCGAGAGCAGATCAGCCTGCTTCGCCACGCAGAATCTTCTCGTACAGCATTCGGGTCGATGGCGCCGGCTGCGCCGCCAGGTGCTGGGCAAACAGTCTCTCGGCGTAGCGGTAGAGCTGGATCGCCTCACCTCGCCGGCCCGCTCGTGAGAGATACAACATCAATGCCTGATATGCATTCTCGCGATACGGATCGATCTCCAGCACCTTCTTCATCAGCCGAACGCTGTCCGCATACTCGCAGCGGTCCCCACAGATAGCCGCGACCCGAAACATCGATGAAATCCACAGTTCACGCAGGCGCTCCCGGCGGTCGCTAGGCCAGTCTTCGTACAGGTTCTCGCGCAGATAGTCCTCTTTGTACAGCGCCAGCGCGGAAAGAAAGAGCCCCAGCGCGACGTCCGTGTCTCCAGCTTCCTGTGCCTCCTGCGCACTGCGCGCCTGGACTTCAAATTCACGTGCGTCGACCCAGAGGTCCGCGTCGGTGTCGAGACGAAGGCTGCAGCCGTCCTCTTGAACATAGGCATGATTTGGCAGGTCGTCTCGCAGCAGTGCCCGCAAAGACTGGAGCAAGCCGCTCAGTCGCGCTACAGCGACTTGCTCATCCAGATCCGGCCAGAGCAGATACAGCACGTGCGCCCGTGGTACCGGCTCTTCCCACTGCGTACACAGGTATTTGAGCAGCTGCTTTGCGCGCGGATCGCCCAGTTCCTCATTCAATACCAGATCCATGCCCAGAAAGGCGCGAAACGGCCCGAGTGTGAAGACGCGGAAGGTGGTGTTTTGCGTCTCAGTCGGCTTGGTTCGGTCCAGCCACACGCGCACCCGCAGCAGTAAGTCTTCCAGATCGAATGGCTTGGGAATGAAATCGTCTGCGCCCTTTTCGAGGGCAGTAAGAATGTCTTGGTGTGTTGCCTTAGCGCTGAGAACAATCACGGACGGACGCCTTTTGTTGCCCGCGGCTCGCAGGGTGTCGAGCACCTCGAACCCTGACATTCGTGGCATCATGAGATCAAGAATGACGAGGGAAGGCTGGACCTCATGCATCTTCGAAAGGGCCTCTAGCCCGTCCCGAGCTATCTCAATCCGGTAGCCTTCGTCCGCCAATACCGTGGTTAGGAAGTCGACGATATCCGGCTCGTCATCGACGACCAGCACCGGCCCCCTGGCGTCTACCATCCGCTCACCCTCTTGCCACGCTCTATACTTACGACTATACCCCACGGCGGTCGACAAATGGACGCGTACCAGGTCATCTCCCAGTACTACGATCTCGAGCACGACGACTTTCAGGAGGACATTGATTTTCTCTTGCAGCTCGTGCAGGAAGGCCCGGTTTTGGAGGTAGGTGTGGGCACCGGACGGGTGGCGGGGGCGTTGCTGGAGGCAGGGCTCGAGGTATGGGGGATCGATCCTTCGCAAAATATGTTGCAGCTGGCCAAAGAGCGCCTTGCCCGCTACACGGGCATCCATCTGGTCTGCACAACGGCGGCTGACCTGCATCTCGACCAACGCTTCCCCGTGGTTCTGCTGCCCCTTAATACCTTGTGGCACCTTCCCGACTCAGACGCTCAGCTGCACGCTTTGACCGTGCTGCGACGGCATTGCCAGGATCGTTCGCTGCTGGTCGTGGACTGCTCTAATCCCCTCTCCATGGCGGATCGCGGCGCGGATGGGGAGGTTCGGGAGCGGTTTACCCGCGACACCGAGCAGGGCACGGTGCGTGCGGTAGCCGCCAGCTGGGATGATCCGGCCGAACAGGTGTTGACTATCTCGTTGCTCTACGACACAACGTCAACCGACGGCCTGGTGCACCGCAGCACGACCGAACTGCAACTGCGCTACCTGTTCCGATTCGAGCTTGAGCTACTCCTGAAGCTCGCCGGCTTCTCGCTGCTGCATCTGTATGGATCGTACGACCTCGAACCGTATAAGGCAGATAGCCCCAACCTCATCGCCCTGGCGCTCGCCACCTAGCCGGAATCAGGAGCGAGCCGCGACACCGTCATGCTTCAGGGCTCGATCCATCGCCTGGCGCTCCTCCAAAGTGAGAGAGTAGTCAGACGAGCCTCGCTCAATCGGCTTGGCATACAGCCGGCTATCGTTGCGCGAGTGGAGACCGGTCAGCACCACACCATCCTGGTGTCCGTCCAGCAGGGCCAGGGCGAAACTCTGATCACCCCCCGTGTCGTGAAACGGACTGAATCGGACCAGGCCGACGTGCCGAATTACCGTCGGCATGATCCCGACTAACTGTTCATGCTCCTGTTTCACGCGGGCGACGGTGGCCGATGTGCCGCGAACCGTCGAGAGATACTCGGCCAACATGCGGGCCGTGTTCGTTTCCGACACATCACCCAGGAGTGCGTCCAGCCGCACCTCAAACTTTCGTGCTCGACGGTGTTCCGCCAGGAGTCCGATCCCGAGCAGCAGTAGCAGAACCATCGCCGCCAGCCATAACAGCGGTCCATGCTGACTATAGGCCGACTGAAAGCTATCCATGATCCTCCGCTCCCCCCTACTCGGGGACCAGTATAGCGGTTCCGACCCAATTGAGACGTGTATAATGCAGGGGTCTAGAAGGCTTGACGGACAGTGGGGAGTGCGTCAGAAGTCGATGTTCCGCCCCAGGGGGAGTTGTCCGCGTGCCGAAAAAAGTACACAATCGTCCGGCCAAGTCAAAGGCCAGACCGCGCCGTCCCGCCACCACCGCCCCTTCAGCTCCGCCAAACGGGCCTGACATGTCCGGTGAGACCGCGGCAGAAGGAACCGGGGTATTACCTGTGGCGCCGCCCGCTGAGACCCGCATCGGCGCATCGCCGCTGGCGCGGCCAGCCGAAGATCGCGGCGCCGGCACAAGTGCCGCGAGGACGCGGCGCGGCCCGGCAGCGTCTCGACGGACGCCTACACTGGTGGTCAACTATCAGTATCTGCGACGTGATATTCGCTCGCTGTCGGTTCTTGCTCCCACCATGATCGTCTTGCTGATCATCGCCTTTTTCGTTCTGCATTAGCACCCGTACCCGCCGTGACAAACGAGCAGGAGCAGTCTGCGTATCGGTTGCTCCCCTCCGTTGACCTCGTGATGCATCATCCCAGTATCACTGCGCTGAGTACCCGCTATACTCGCGAGGCCGTGTTGGCCCTCGCCCGCGACGTGCTCACCGGCGTCCGGGCGGGCATAACCTCCGGTGGCGCAACTCCCTCTCTGGAAGCGCTGATTGTCCGAATACAGCAGCGGGTCGCCGCCGAGTGGCGAATTGGACCGGGCAACGTCATCAACGCCACCGGGGTTATCCTCCATACCAATTTGGGGCGAGCCCCACTGAGCGAAGAAGCCTTGGAGGCCATGCAAGCCGCGGCGGGATACACGGATCTGGAGTACGATCTGGAATCGGGAGGTCGCGGCTCACGCCAGTGGTATGTGGCCCGTCAGCTGTGCACACTGATCGGGGCCGAGGCTGCGCTTGTTACTGTTAACGCCGCCTCTGCCGTCTTGCTGGCGCTGACATCTCTGGCCCGCGGCAGAGATGTCGTCGTGTCGCGGGGACAGGCGGTCGAGATCGGGGGTGGCTTTCGCGTCCCCGACATTCTGGAACAGAGCGGCGCTCGACTGCTCGAGGTAGGCACCACCAATCGGACCCGCCTCCGGGACTTCGAGGAGGCTATCGGCCCAGAGACAGCGGCCATACTTCACGTGCACACCAGCAATTTCAGGATCGTCGGATTCACTGAGCAGGCCGCGCTTGCCGATCTTGCCGGTCTCGCGCGACGCCGTGGAATCCTGCTTATTGACGACAACGGCAGTGGATCTCTGCTGGACACCGCCGCGTATGGCCTTTCGCACGAGCCAACGCCTGCCGATTCACTTGCCGCCGGCGCCCATCTCGTTGCCTTTTCCTGCGATAAGTTATTGGGCGGCCCCCAGGCGGGTGTTGTGGCGGGAAGCGCGGAATTGGTCAAGCGCTTATCACACCATCCCTTGGCCCGAGCCTTCCGTCCCGACAAAACTATCCTAGCCGCACTCTCCGCGACCTTGCTGGCCTATCTGCGCGGAGACGCGCCTAGCAGCATTCCCGTGTGGCGCATGATTGGCCAGGGAGCCGACGAGTTGCACATCAGGGCCACGCAGTGGTGTGCTGGCGCGAACCGGCAGGGAATCAAGGTAGACCTGATTGAGGGCAGATCCACGGTCGGAGGCGGCTCCCTGCCGGTCGAAACACTGCCCACGACGCTGCTCCGCTTGCCTGCCTCCCTGGATTCCGCTCGTCTACGGAAGGGGGAGCCGCCCGTCATTCCTCTTCTACGCGAGTCCCGCGTCCTGCTCGATCTCCGCACCGTCCCCCCTGGTCAAGAGGATCAGCTGCTGAGAGCGGTGCGGGATGCGTTGAAACCGCTGAAGGATTCCGCCGGCACGGGGAAAGGACAGGGCAGCGTATGAGCATTCCCGTCACTACCAGTCGGCCTCCCAGACGCAAAAAGTCGTTGGCTCGGGAGGTGCTGGAAACAGCCGTGCTGACCATCGTAATCTTTCTGCTGGCCCGCGCCGCGCTACAGAATTTCAAGGTTGATGGTCAGTCTATGGAACCGAATCTCCATAACAGCGAGTATGTCTTGGTGAACAAGGTCGACTACCTGGTCCAGTCGCCACATCGCGGAGACATTGTGGTCTTCCAGGCGGTACCGGCCCGCCAACCGGATCGCGACTATATCAAGCGCGTTATTGGACTGCCGGGAGAAACCGTCGCGGTCCATGGCGGCGCCGTTTTCATCAACCAACGGCGGCTTGCTGAGCCATACATCCAAGAGCGTCCCACATATACCTTCGGACCCAGTCGGGTTCCCTCTGGCAGCTATTTCGTCTTGGGCGATAATCGAAACAATAGCTTCGATTCCAGCAAGTGGACCGCTACCCACTGGCTCGCCCGAAAATACATTATTGGCAAGGCCTGGATAATTTACTGGCCACTTCACAGCCTTACACTGTTGCGGATACCGTGAGGCGAGACCCGCACCATCGAAACGCGCAGAGCCGCGTTCGCACGCACGAGGAGCGAAAACCATGTCGAGCTTAGCCCAGTCAGACCCGGAAGCATATGCCATCACCCAGCGTGAGGAGCAACGGCAATCCGAGGACATCGTCCTCATCGCCTCTGAGAACCACTGCAGCCCGTCGGTGATGGAGGCAACTGGCTCCATTCTCACCGATAAGTACGCCGAGGGATACCCCGGCAAGCGCTACTATGGCGGGTGCGAATGGGTCGACGATGCCGAAGAGCTGGCCATCGACCGCGCTCGACGCCTCTTCGACGCTGAGCATGTCAATGTGCAACCGCACGCGGGAGCCATGGCCAACATGGCCGCGTACGCCGCCTTACTGGACCCGGGGGATCGGGTGCTCGCCATGAACCTGAGCCACGGCGGTCATCTCACCCACGGCGGCGGGTTCAATTTCTCCGGCAAGCTGTACCAGTTCGAGTGGTACGGCGTCGATCAGCAAACCGAGGAGATCGACTACGACGCGCTCGCCGGTCAGGCCCAAGCGTTCCGCCCCAAGCTATTAGTCGCCGGCGCCAGCGCCTACTCGCGGGTCTTTGACTTTCCCCGGCTCCGTGCCATCGCCGATTCGGTCGGGGCCAAATTCATGTTCGACATGGCTCACATCGCCGGACTGGTGGCGGGCGGAGTGCATCCCAGCCCGATACCCTTTGCCGACATCGTAACCACTACCACGCACAAGACGCTGCGTGGACCGCGCGGCGGCATGATCCTCTGCGGCCAGGACCTCGCCAAGCCGATCAACTCAGCGGTCTTTCCCTACATGCAGGGCGGGCCCTTCATGCACCAGATCCTGGCCAAAGCGGTTGCCTTCCAGGAAGCACTCCAGCCATCCTTTCGAAAGTACGCGCGCAACGTCGTGGACAATGCCGGCGCACTTGCCGGCCGTCTACAAAAAAACGGCTTTCGCTTGGTATCGGGTGGCACCGACAATCATTTGATGGTGATCGATTTTCGCCAGACAGACCTCACGGGCAAGCGAGCCCAAGCGGCTCTCGAATCTGTCGGGCTGGTCGCCAACAAAAACCTCGTGCCATACGATACGCGCACCTCCGTCCATACCAGCGGTCTACGAGTGGGAACGCCATCCGCCACGACGCGCGGCATGGGGCGGCCGGAAATGGAGCAGATCGGGGACTGGATCGAACGGCGGCTAGCCCAACCGGACGATGAGGAAGTGCAAATGGCGATACGAAACGAGGTCGAACGCCTGACCGCATGGTTTCCCGTGCCGGGGGTAGCTCATCCGGTTCACGCCTGAACCCGTACGGGCGGACAGATGCAACGCCTCCACCACCCTTTTCCTCGCCTGTTCAGCAGAACTTGCCACAGCGCAGGCCATACACATGGCCGGTAACTCGTAATGTGTACATAACTCCGTCTGCTCCGGGACCTTCGACCCGGAGATAATACGGGCCGGCACTCTTGATCCTGACATGCATGCGCACAAACTGGTTGCAGTGCCGCTGCTTGGCGAAACAGCCCACCTGGCCGGAGTTGAGCAGGGTCTGCCCATGATAAAGAAAGACCCGCATGCCGTATGTGGGGCCATAGCCAATCGTATAACCGCGCAATTCGGTGGATACCTCTACTGGTCCCGTACGCAAGCCAATGGTGTACCACTGGTACACGCAACTGCAGTTGCCGGTGATCCCGGAAACAGGCGCCAAGCCGATGATCTGGCCCCGCACCGGTAAACCGTGCGCTTGGGCGACACCCGCGGACGGAAATGCTGCTACACCGACCATCAGCAGGAGAAAGGACAGAGAACGAACGAACATACATACCTCCCAACTGAGTCCATCAACTGTACCATGCCGGTATGCCGCTTCAACTCCCATAGCGGATCAACAACTTGCCCGCTCCTGGGGTGAATCGGTAGCCTAGAGTGTCCGTCCATTGCGGGATCGTCTAACGGCAGGACGCTTGATTCTGGATCAAGAAGTTGGGGTTCGAATCCCTGTCCCGCAGCCACTTGCTCCTGTGGTCGAACGAAAAAGCCGGAAGTCCAGCTTCTCTCCGTGACCTTGGTCCCCACGTCACGGAAACCGTCCTCCGGCCCCTTGTGCGCTGAGCGGCTTCACGATATAGTGGTCGAAGCTGGCGCCGGACAGACTGCATCTCGCGGTATGGGGCGCTCTGGCACACGCTGTAGGGAGCGCTACATCCGCATGGTTCTCGCAATGCAACCCGCGGTCTTTGAGCCTAGAATGCCGCAAAATCTGGAAGAGACCGGGCTCACCAATTCGATCGTGGACGACCTTCTCCTCAAGCGGTTGTTCCTGGGAGGCCCACAGACGTCCGGCTCGTTAGCGGACAAACTCGCCATACCGTTTCTGTTGGTGCTGGCCAATCTCAACGAGCTACGGCGGCTTCACATGGCCCATATTTCCGGCTCTCAAGGGTACTGTGAGCGCGGTTACCTCTTTCTCCTCACGGAAGAGGGCGAAGCGCGCGCTAAAGCCGCTTTTGACCGCAATATGTACGACGGACCGGCGCCCGTGCCACTCGAAGTGTATGTGCAGGCCGTCGCCGCTCAGAGCGTGAGGGACGTCACCATCACCAAACGCGCCATTGAAGATGCCTTTCGCGATCTCGTGCTCTATCCCGAAATAATCAATGAAATTGGCCCGGCTGTGAACTCGGGGCAGTCCCTCTTCTTTTATGGGGCAGCTGGAAACGGCAAGACGGCTCTGGCCAGACGCATCACCCGCGCGCTCGGCTCTGATGATCTACATCCCGCATGCGGTTGAATCTGAGGGCGCGATCATCGAACTCTTCGATCCGGTCTGCCACCGACGGACTAGCCAGCAGAGTGAGGACGCCGACCTGCGCTGGATTAAGATCAAGCGACCCACGGTGGTGGTGGGCGACGAACTGAAGCTCGAAGATCTGGATTTAAGCTACAGCGCCCTGCGCAAGACGTATGAGGCTCCCTTCCAGATGAAAGCCAACATGGGCATGTTTCTGATCGACGACTTCGGGAGGCAGCAGGTGAGCACCACCGATCTCTTGAATCGCTGGATCGTGCCGCTGGAAATGCGCGTCGACTTTCTCAAGCTTCAGTCCGGTCGCAAGCTCGAAGTTCCGTTTGATGAACTGCTGGTACTGTCATCAAACCTGGACCCAAGCACGCTCATGGACGAGGCCTTCTCACGCCGAATCAAGTACAAGGTCAAGGCGCGCGACCCCGATCGAGCCATGTTTCGCGCGATCTTCCAGGGCGCCTGCGTCTCGTATCACGTCCCGTTCGATGATGAGCGGTTCGAGTATTTGGTGGATGAACACTACGTCAAGACCGGGCGTCCGTTCAGAGGTGTTCACCCGCGCGATCTGCTCGACCAATCGGTCGCTCTGGCGCGTTACATCGAGGAGCCGCCCCACCATTCGAGGTCGCTGCTCGACTCCGTGGTCGACACCTACTTCATCGCCAAAGCCTAAGCTCGAGTTTCTTCGCCTCCTATGCCTCGTACCGGTGTATTAGCCGATCGGCTCAGCCGATTGCCCGGTACAATGCCAGCAAGAGGGACGGCAGGAGGAAAACAGAGCGTGGCGATAGGAACGATTCGGGTACGGGAAGCATTAGCGCCGCCAGCGATTGGCCGCACGGTACGAGTCGAGGGATGGGTCCGTACCAAACGGACCTCGAAGGCCGGCGTGACCTTTCTGGAAGTGAGCGACGGTTCCAGCTTGACCAATCTTCAGGCCGTGGTCCCAGCATCTCTATCCAACTATGAGACCGACGTGGCGGCCATTACCACCGGGTCCAGCGTCCGAATCACGGGCGAGGTGGTGGAATCGCCGGCTCAGGGCCAGGCTACGGAGCTTCGCGTCTCCGATCTCGAGCTTGTGGGGTTGGCCGCGGATTATCCGCTGGGGAAAAAACGTCACTCCTTTGAGTACCTGCGAACCATGGCCCACCTCAGACCCCGCACCAACACCTTCGGCGCCATAGCCCGAGTGCGCAACGAGGTTACGCGGTCCATTCACGAGTACTTTCAAACCCACGGCTATCTGTACGTTCAGACGCCGATCATCACCGGTAGCGATGCGGAAGGCGCCGGCCAGATGTTTCAGGTTACCTCTCTGGATCTAGCGCATGCACCCCTGGTTGATGGCGCCCTGGACTTCTCAGACGATTTGTTCGGTAAGCCGACACACCTCACAGTGAGCGGACAGCTCGAAGCCGAAATCATGGCGACCGCTATGAGCAAGGTCTATACCTTCGGCCCCACCTTCCGCGCCGAGAATTCAAATACCTCCCGCCATCTAGCCGAGTTCTGGATGATCGAACCGGAAATCGCGTTCTGCGACCTGACGCTCCTAACCGAGATCGCCGAGGATTTTCTGAAGCACATCTTTCGTCAGGTGCTCGCCAGCTGCTCGGACGACATGGCTTTTTTTGACCAGCGGGTCGATCCGACCGTCCTCGCCACGCTCGACCACATCGTGCAGAGCGACTTTGTTCGTCTCACGTACACCGAGGCGATTCGCATTCTCGAGGCGTCGGGCCAGCCCTTTGAGTTCCCGGTGAGCTGGGGTCTGGATCTGCAGGCCGAACACGAGCGCTACCTCACGGAGACCGAGTTCAAGTCCCCGGTGATCCTGGTGGATTATCCGGCCACCATCAAAGCGTTCTACATGCGGCTCAACGACGACCGGCAAACCGTCGCGGCCATGGATGTACTGGTACCGAAAATCGGTGAAATCATCGGTGGCAGCCAGCGTGAAGAGCGGTTCGATGTCCTCCTGGAGCGCCTCGTGGCCCAGGGGCTCGATGCCGAGCAGTATTGGTGGTATTTGGATCTGCGCCGCTATGGGACCGTGCCGCACGCCGGTTTTGGTCTGGGTCTCGAGCGAGTTGTGCAGTTTATCACCGGCATGCAGAATATCCGCGACGTCACTCCGTTTCCGCGTACGCCGCGCAATGTCGAGTTCTGACCGATCCGCTTCGTGCCCCCCCATATACTCGAGCATGAACAGCATGCAGCGCGACGCTGCGATGTCGGTGCGCGAGCGATTGGAGGCGGCGGAACGTGCCAACCTCGCCCCCTACGCCATCCGCAGTGCCGACAGCCTGGGGAGAGAGCGCGACGAGCCCGAGTCGCCGGTGCGCACCCGTTTTCAGCGCGATCGTGATCGTATCGTCCATTCCAACTCCTTCCGTCGCCTACGAGGCAAAACCCAGGTATTCATCGCTCCTGCCGGCGATCACTATGCCACGCGCCTGAGCCACGTCCTTGAGGTCTCTCAGATTGCTCGGACCATCGCCCGCGCTCTCCAGCTCAACGAGGACCTGACCGAGGCCATCGCCCTGGCCCACGACCTGGGGCACGCTCCCTTTGGACACGCCGGGCAGCGCGGACTGGACGCGCTGCTGGGAGGTGGCTACCGTCACGACGAGCAGAGTGTTCGGGTGGTCGAGTACATTGAGCGGGACGGTCGCGGACTCAATCTCAGTCTTGAAGTGATCGACGGTATCCGAACCCACCGCAAGCCGCGCCACAGTCTGGCCGGCATCAGCGTCGCCCCCTCCACCACCCTGGAAGCGGAGGCGGTGAAGCTGGCGGACGCGATTGCCTATATCAACCATGATGTCGACGATGCCGTGCGAGCGCATCTGATCGGCGAAGGCGACCTGCCCGCAGACCCTATCGCTAAGCTCGGTCTGAGCCGGTCCGAACGGATCAACACAGCGGTGTGCGACATCGTGGAGGCGAGTCTGGGACGGTGCACAGTGTCGATGAGCAGGGACGTGCTCGGTGCTCTCAATCAACTGCGCGATTTTCTGTTCGACACTGTCTATTCTCATCCGTCCGTGAGGCACGAGGCGGACCGAGGCGAGCATATCGTCGCTCAGCTCTTCGGGCATTTCGAGCTTCAGCCGGATACACTGCCCCCCGAGTACCAGAGCGACGCGCGTCAGGAAGGGGTTCAACGCCGCATCGCCGACTATATTGCCGGCATGACCGATTCATTCGCCATAGCGCTCTTCCAAGATCTTTTTGTCCCAAAGATGTGGCCCGTGTAGCGCGCACCTCCCTCCCATTACGAGCGCTAGTCGCGAGAGAGCCGGCGCTTCACGCTGTACTCGTCAGCCGCTCGGTACGAGTAGTGCCGCAACATCTCGCCCAGTAGCCCGAGCATGAACAGTTGAATACCACTGATTACCATGATGCCGCTAAAGAACAAAAGTGGCCCATGCTTTTGAAACACCGACTGGCCCAAGAGTTTGAGCACTAGCAGGAAACCAAATCCCACCATGCCTCCCAGCCAGAGCAATAGCCCCAGCGGTCCAAAAAGCTGGAGCGGGCGCTGCATGTATCTGGTCAAAAACAGTACTTTTACAAAATCGAGTAAACCCTTGAGTAACCGGCCGGCTCCAAACTTCGAACGACCGTACTTCCGGGACCGATGCTCAATCTCGATCTCACCAATGCGATAGCCTTTCCAGTAGGCCATGACCGGGATGAAACGGTGCAACTCGCCGTAGAGTTTGAGTTCATCGAGCACCTCACGTCGATAGGCCTTGAAGCCGGAATTAAAGTCGTGCAGCGGTATACCCGTGGTGCGTCGGACCGTCAGATTGAAGAGACGTGACGGCAAAGTTTTACTGCGCGGATCGTGGCGCCTTCGCTTCCATCCGGATACTACGTCGAATCCCCGGTTCAACTCTTCCAGAAAGCGCGGCACTTCCTTGGGGTCGTCCTGCAGGTCGCTATCCATCGTAAAGATCGTGTGCCCGCGCGCCTCCCGGAAGCCGGCTACCAGGGCCGCGGTCTTGCCAAAGTTCCGGCGCAAGCCAATCACTCGCACGCGCTGGTCCTTGCGGTACAATTCCTCCAGCCGCTGCGGGGTCGAATCGCGGCTTCCATCGTCCACGAAAATAATCTCGGCCGCCTGGGGCAACTCGGCAAGGATAGCCGACAATTGCGCATGCAGCTCACCAACGCTGTCCTCTTCCTCGTAGACGGGTATCACAAAGGACAGTTCGACCTCGCTAGTCGGGGTCAACAATTCTTCGGGGGAACGATACGAGATGGTCACGCCGCGTTCCCGCGCACGAGCGTTGGCGGTAGCTGGAAGCGTCCACACCACTGACGGGCGGGTTGGAGCGCCTTGCTGAGCGTGAGCGTACGCATATCCGTTCTGTCTCGAAACCTTCTGTAACGTCGCCTCACTATATCAATCGTTCTCGATTTAGGCTGATCTTGCACTGTATGACCAGGGGGACGAGATTTTGGCAGGGTATTTCGCAATGAAAGTTGGCCAAAACGGTGACAGAGCCATCTGCCAGGCGTATAATGTTTGTAGCAAGCCCCTCCACCTCGGCTGCACCTGTTAACGAAGAAAATCAGGGTGGGTGAACCCATGGCCAAAAGTCGACTGCTACGGGTCGGGACGGTAACTCAGCGTCGAGCGGCGACGCGAGAAGGAGACAGCATGATAAAGATCGAGGTTACCACGGCGTTGAAAGACGCGCTAGAGCACGCAGCGGCAAGTGGAACGGCGCAGGTAGCCTTATACAAGGACAAGCCGGTAGTGATCCTCAGCTACGACGAATACGAGCGCCGCTACGAGAGTGACGACGAGGCGTAAAGCGGCGACCTATCCGCTGCGTGGCTCGATAAGACCGTAGGTGCCGTCATGGTGCCGGTACAGCACGTTCACTTGCTCGTTCCGCGCGTTCAGAAAGACATGGAAGGTCCCGCCGTTCAGTTGCAGTTCCTCGACCGCCTCGTCTTCAAACTGTGGCTTCATCTCTAACTGCTCCACCAGCACCACCGGCTCAGGGTCGTTGCCCTGTTCGCCGTCTTCGTCCGAGAACGGCCCACTGAGCGCGGATGACTCAAAGCTACTCAGCTCAGCGGGCGTGTTGCCATGATGCGCCTTTAGTCGCTCCTTCTGACGATTGAGCTGTCGGTACAGTTTGTCGACGCACGCGTCTACCGCGGCGTGCATGTCGGCGTTGGCAGCGGTAACCCGCACCGTTCGCCCGGTGACGTGGGTCGTCGCCTCGGCGCGGTTTTTGTGCTCGGCGGAGCGCGCTTTCTCGGTGCTCAGTTCGACCTCGATGCCCTGCAGCTTATCATGGTACTTATCGAGGCGCACCATTTTCGCGACGATCTGATCGTGGAGTTCCGGCGGGATCACCATGTTCTTTCCCTTCACATGGACCGTGACGCCGGCAGGAGTGCGGGGGTAATGCTTCATTCAGTCGCCCTCTTTTCCAGGCTCGTTCTGTTTCGAGTCTATGGATGCCGTGGCAGAGTTGTCAATGCGGGTCATGCTCGCTCAGTCGCCCGACGCCTCTTCCTCCGGTATGACCGGGCGTTGCTTGCTGCCGTCTGCCTGCCCCACGACCCCGCGCTCCTCCAGTTGGTCCATCAGCCGTGCGGCCCGCGAGTACCCAACTTTGAGGCGGCGCTGTAGCAGCGAGACCGAGGCGTGCTGAAATTCTCGCACGGTTCTGATCGCCTCTCCCAGCAGTTCATCCCCCGCGTCTACCGCCGCCTTTTCCGCGGCCACGAACTCCTCTTCGGCGATCCGCGCCACTGCCTTCTGTAGCGGGCTCCGTTGCCAGAACTCGACCAGCCGCTCGATCTCCTGATCCGACACGTGAGCACCCTGTAGGCGTACCGGCTTGGCGGCGTCTGGCGGCATATAGAGCATGTCACCCCGTCCCAGCAGCTTCTCCGCTCCCACCGAATCCAGGATGGTCCGGGAATCCACCTGTGAGGACATGGCGAAGGCAATTCGGGCCGGAAAGTTGGCCTTAATCAAACCCGTGACCACATCCACCGATGGCCGCTGCGTGGCGATCACCAGGTGGATTCCAGCCGCCCGGGCCAACTGCGCCAGACGGCAAATAGCTTCTTCAACGTCCTCCGGCGCCACCATCATCAGGTCTGCCAGCTCGTCGATGATGAGCACGATATAGGGCAGCGGTTTGACCCCGGCTGCGGTCATCTTCTCGTTGTATCGCCCGATATTCCGCACGGCGTTAGTGTTAAAGAGTTGGTAGCGCCGTTCCATCTCGCGCAGAGCCCACTGCAGCACTCCCACAACCTTGTCCATCTGGGTGACCACCGGACTCAGCAGGTGTGGCACGCCGTTATAGACGCTCAATTCCACCATTTTTGGATCGACCATCATCAATCGCACCTGATCGGGCGTGTTGCTATAGATCAGGCAGCTGATGAGGGCGTTGACGCACACGCTCTTACCGGAGCCGGTGGCGCCGGCGATCAGCAGGTGCGGCATTTTGGCGAGATCGATCACCGCCGGATGACCAGCCACATCCTTGCCCAGTACCACCTTTAACGGCGACTGCATGGACCGGAACTGATTCGACTCCAGCAGTTCCCGCAGCGTGACCATAGTCGCCGAGGTGTTGGGAATCTCTATGCCCACCACCGGCTTGCCCGGCACCGGCGCCTGAATCCGAATCGTTGGCGCCGCCAGGGCGAGAGCCAGGTCGTTCTGCAACGCCACGATGCTCTTGACCTTCACGCCGCGATCCGGCTGAATGTCAAAACGGGTGATGACCGGGCCGCAGTGACGGTCCACCACGCGGGCGCCCACATTAAAACTCGCCAGCGTGTCCTGAATGCGCTGGGAGACCAACTCCAGGTCCAGTGCGGCGCTCGGACCCTTCACTGGCGGCGCGAACATATCGACCGGCGGAAGCTGTGGCCCGTTGTTCCCGGTTTCCGCTTCCGTTTGCTCCGGCGGCTCCAATTCAACCTTGATGGCGTGAGGCAGTGAGGTGGGCCGGAGAAAGAGCGTCGGGCCCTCAGGCTCTTGCGGCCCCGGTTCGGGCTCATACACGGGAAGCGAGTCGACCGTCGCCAGGGCAAGAGTGCGGCGCTCACGAGCGCCGGCCAGCGAGCCACTTGCGCCGCGATATAGATCTTCAGCCCAGCGATGGACCGGCACGCCCAGAATCAGGGAGACGGCGGCTACGATGAGGATCAATAGAACCACGATTGATCCCGGCGAGGTGCTCCAGCTACCAAGCAGTGGATACTCGCTCCCCAGTCCCAGAGCCACGCTGATGCCGTGAACACAGAGCGATAGAGCGGCGTACAGCAACATAGCAGTCCCCAGGTAATTGCGCGATCGCGTGACAGTCATGCTTTGCAACTCGGCCCGCCACCACGGCGAAAACCGCGCTGCCAGCGCCATCACAAAGAGTGGAACGGTCCACAGCACTTCCCGTCCGGGAAGTCGAAGATGGGCGACGGCTTTGAATGAAATCGCTACCAGACCCGTCATGGCCAGCAATGTCAGCAGCGGGGCCAGCGCCTCCGCTGCTGTGCGGGGGCGCGAACGCACCAGCGCCCAGCGTGCCCCTCGAGCCGCGCGCCGGACGGCGCGTTTCGATGCACTCTGCGGTGCTGGAGCTTTGGGCCGATGACGAGAGGGAGAACGTTTTGCAGCCATAAGAAAGAGGCGCTGCGGAAGGGGGGACGCCGAAGCTTAGCATTCACGACGCGGCAAGTAAAGGCGGATGGCATTGGTATCGTCTTTCTCACCCGGATCAAGCCGCCATGGCGGTCAACAAGTTGATCATGTGGTGAGTTTGTGCCATGTTCTTCGTTTGCCCCAGTTGCGGGGCGGGGTCGAACGAGCGACCGGTTCAGGGTGAGATGGTGCTGTGCGCCTGTGGCCACCGGCACCCCATCGTCCTGCGCCCACTTCTGCTCGTCACGGGCGCCAGCGGGACGGGTAAGACGACGACTGTTCTGCAACTGGCCGGCGCCTTCACCGAAGCCGTCGTCCTCGATCAAGATCTCCTCTGGATGCCGGAGATGGATACGCCTGAGGACAATTGGCGCCGCTTTCGTAGCCTCTGGCTCCGGCTGGCCGTGAACATCGGTCAAAGTGGTAGGCCGCTCCTCCTCTTCGGTTCGACCGATCCCGGCCAGTACGAGTGTCTCCCGGAGCGACGCTATATCAGCTCGATCCACACCCTGACCCTGGTCTGCGAGGACGAAGAGCTGCGCTATCGCTTGACGTTGCGACCAGAATGGCGCGGATCGGGTGGGAATGAGTTTGTCGATTCGATGCTCCACTTCAATCGCTCCCTCAGAGCACTCGCCCAGCGCCAACCCGATCGCGTCACGCTGCTTGACACCACACACGACCCGCCGAACATCAACACCGCCCACGTGGCGACATGGGCGAGGAAGATCCTGGAGAGAACGACGTGAGGATGGATGGGATAGGGGGCACCGCGGTCTACGAGTTGGCGTCCCCGATCCCCGAGCCGGGAGTGACGGAGAAGTGCTACGTGGGCATGGTCGCTCTTCTACCCTGGAGCGCGGGGAAGAGCGTCAGGCAGTCTGCCTGATGCCGGGGCCACAATCGAGGATTGGCCTTTGGACCTCAGAGATGGCGCCGGCATAGGACCTGCACCCAGAGACGCGTACTGTCGCAGGCAGGCGCCGGCGAGAAGGAGAGAGATGGTGACAGAGGAGCCGCGGAACGCGGAGGACACATCGCGGGATTACAAGGACCTCGACGACACTGCTGGATCGACCGCGCCGGATGATCTGGCGTTGAAGGGGATGACGATAGCGCAGGTGGCAGTCCTGGCAATCAGGGGGGTGCCACGACCGGCGGTACCAGCAGCGGCAGCATCGGCGGAGACCCATAGACACGAGTACATGACGTGAGAGGTATAGCTATGACGGAAAGCACCCAACATCGCGATCTCGACGATCCGGATCCCAGTTCGAAAGGTGCCTCGCACCAGAGTCCCAACCAACCGGAGACCAGTGTTGGCTTGACCGGTGGATATGGAGCCGACGTTGGTCTGGGATCGGACGTGGACGATGAGGATCGGTCCCGGCAGGCGACGCCCGGCCGACAACGCACTACCGCCCCGGACGGGGGACGAACCGACGGCGGAACTCTGACCGGAAGCGGTCTGGCCAGCGATGCCGAGGAAGCCGGCGGCATCATGAGCGGAGAAGTCGGAACGTCGTCGCACGGAGGCGGCGATCCGGTGTGGTAACCCACCAGCCGACCCCGCCCCCGGTAAAATGACCGGAATCATTCTCCAAGCAGAAACACACGGGGCGCTGGTTTTCCAGCGCCCCGTCTGCAACAGGTGGACTTAAAAGAGATGCGCGTAGGAGTGCAGCACCAGGATCGCGACGACCAGGAGCACCAGGACCACCACCGACCAGACCACCGTCTGAATCAGCTGGCTGGCTGCGTACGCGTTGCCCACCGGGTCGTCCGATATCACCGTCCGCGTGGGCCGGCGTTCGACCACCGTGGCGGGCTGAGCCTGCACGGTTTCAACGGGCGTCGTCGGAACGGTATTGACTGGATCGCCTGCGACAACCTCTCGTTCCTCATAGGCCATAACATTCCTCCCCTAGAAGATGTGCATTACGCCGTGAAGGATAACTAACACAGCGATCAAAATAATGAGCAGGCCGACGATGAACGTCAGCAGCATGGTCATGCTGGAGCCGCCACCCGCGGTCGTCGTTCTCTCTTCGATAACGGGCATGATACGTCCTCCTAGAACATTCCGGTGTAATGATGGAGGGCGTACAAGCCGACCGCCAACAACACCAGGACTACGATGGCCCATACAATAGTTTGGATGAGCGTTGATGCGCCCACGGCTGAGCTGGCGGCATCATCGGTGCGGACGATTCTCTCTTCGGGCATGGTTCAAGCCTCCTTGGATACTGGTTGGTCGGATTTGTGTTTACCGTTCGCTGTTTCCACTTCGAACATATCTGGTTCGACACGGAAATTATGTAGGTAGTTCCCCAGCGCAGCGAGCACGATATCGTTCATGCTGCGATTCTCCACGGCAGCCTTGACGCGCAGCTTGCGATGGAGGACGTCTGGCAGCTCGATCGTTGTCTTTGCCATTAACACCCCTATCGCTCCATCTATCTGTGAACCCGTCATCCCTGCGATCCACGTCACCGCGATTCTATTGCAAGTACCGTGCCACCCTGCCGGGAATACAGGGTCGCGGAAACGTTTCACGACTCTAGAGACGGGCAGCATCGCTTGTCCGCTGAACCTATCATTGGGTGTTTGCTATCTTTCTCTACGTGGACGCCCAGCAAAGCTTTCGGGACTGCATCCCGCGTCCTTTAACCCCGCGACAATGGCGAGATACGATTCCGCCCGAGGAGCACCATGGATCAAGGGGAGCCGCCCACCTCCCGAGATCACGAGCAGGATGCGCGGATTGCCGCGTTACGCGACGGCGGCGTGCCGTGGCACGAGATTCGGGCGAGCTTCGGCCTGACCCGGCAGCAGGCGCGATACGCGTACCAACGAGCCAAACGGGAGGAACGACGCGCCCAGCGAAAACTCACGTAATGCTGAGCCAGGGACGCCTGTTTTCGCATTACTGTCACCGTGTTTATCGCAACTGGTATCTTGTGGCGTGATGGGGCGCACCGCCGAAGGAGAGAACCACTGAAAGCACTGGTCGCCGGGGGAGCGGGCTTTATCGGCTCGCATCTCTGCGCAGCACTACTGGAGCGCGGCGACGACGTTCTCTGCGTCGATAATCTGGCGACGGGTTCGCGTCAGAACGTGGAGGCCCTGCAGCACCATGATCGATTCTCGTTCCTCGAGCACGACGTCTGCCAGCCGTTGGACGGGACGATTGAGGCCGACCTCGTCTTTCACCTGGCGAGTCCCGCGTCCGTTCCGGATTACCTGGCACGACCATTGGAGACGCTACGGGTCAATAGCCAGGGCACCTGGCATTTGATCGATCTGGCTCTCCGCCAGAGTGCCCGCTTTCTCTTTACCTCCACCTCCGAGATCTACGGCGATCCCCAGGTCCATCCACAAGCCGAGACCTATTGGGGTAATGTCAATCCCATCGGCCCGCGCGCCTGTTACGACGAAAGCAAACGCTTCGGTGAGGCCCTGGTCACGACAGCAGTGCGGACGCAAGGCCTGGATGGCCGATTGGTGCGCATCTTTAACACCTACGGACCGCACTCGCGCCCCGGCGACGGTCGGGTCATGCCGAACTTTATTATGGCGGCGCTGAGCCGCGAGCCGACCACGATTTACGGGAATGGACTTCAGACGCGCAGCTTCTGCTACGTCTCGGACATGGTAGCGGGGCTGATGGCAGCCATGCTGGACCCGAAAACACGCGGCGAGGTTTTTAATCTGGGTAATCCCGATGAGATCACCATGCTGGATCTGGCTGCGTTCGTGGCCGAGCAGCTCGGCTCCGAGGCGGGAATAGTATTCCGTCCCCTTCCCGTCGATGATCCAACCAAGCGAAAGCCCGATATCGCCAAGGCGGAGCGATCCCTCGGCTGGTCTCCGCGCATCGACCTGGAACAGGGTGTGGCCCGGACTGCCGAGTGGTTTCGGCGGCTTATCACCATTCCATCGACTGTGGTATAGAGGGATTTCCTGGGAGCAGAGTTACGTCGGACGCCTTAGACGAACGGATGCCGCTGCCGTCCGAATGTCTGGCAGGGTTCGCACCGGTTCTACGCGAGATGATGGTGACGCATTCTCGCCGCTGCCCGGTGTGCCGGCAGCGCTGGGAGCGAGCAACACAGCTGGCGGTGGATCGGGCGCGCTCCATGCGCGATGACCTGGACGGTATCGAGTACCAGGGCGTCGCATACGACGGCATCGTGTCGCCTCTTGGTATCCTCTGGATCGCGGCATCGGCTGGCGGGATATGCCGCATCTCGTGCGACGAGGACGAATTGACCTTCTGTCATGAGATCGAACGCGGCGGCTGGGGCGAGGCGCACTATGTACCATCCAGACTGACCAGTGCGACCGCGCAACTCAGGGCGTACTTTGCCGGGCGCGGCACCATATTCGATCTGGCGATCGACTATGGCCGCCGAACGGCGTTTCAGCGAGAGGTGCTCGAGACGGTACGACGCGTACCGTACGGGGAGACGCGAAGCTATCGAGAGATTGCCGCTGAAGTGGGCCGGCCGAACGCGATGCGCGCGGTTGGTACGGTCATGGCGACCAACGTGTTGAGCGTCATCATCCCCTGCCACCGCATCGTACGCAGCGATGGCGCCATGGGGAAATATGCGGTTCGTTCCCGCGGCGCCTGTGGGATAGTCGGGAAGCACATGTTGCTTGCGCTCGAGGGCACCGGTCTAGATCGAAAAGCGGTTCAAGAGTAGACAAGACAGACTGGCAAGAGAATTGCACTACCCCCCGCTAGTTGTACCTTGATAGTTCTACCAGGTACCCATAGGGGAGATTCCGTTTGACACCACGTTCCCTCCAGACTGCTCTCGAGACCAACGATCAGACGTCCGTGGCCGCCGACCCCGTTGAGTCCGCCAAAATAGCCGGGCTGCGCTACGTTAATGATCTGGGACCCGGCATTCGACGCAAGCGAGCGGGTAAACACTTTAGCTATCTCGGGCTGGACGGCAGGCCCATACGCGACGCCGAACAGTTGAAGCGCATTCGATCGCTGGCCATACCGCCAGCCTGGACCGATGTGTGGATTAGTCCTCTGGTGCGCGGTCACATTCAAGCCACTGGTCGCGACGCCAAGGGCCGCAAACAGTATCGGTATCATCCGCGCTGGCGCGAGGTACGCGACCAGACCAAGTATCATCGCATGATGGCCTTTGGTGCGGCGCTGCCCAGCATCCGACAGCGAGTCAATCACGACCTCTCATTACGCGGTCTTCCCCGTGACAAGGTGCTGGCCAGTGTGGTGCGGCTGTTGGAAGCCACACTGATCCGCGTCGGGAACGAGGAGTACGCCCGTGAAAACAAGTCGTACGGACTTACCACCATGCGTAACCGGCACGTCGATATCGAAGGCGCAAAGCTGGTGTTCAACTTTCGCGGCAAAAGCGGTGTGAATCATGAAGTGGACGTGCGCGATAGGCGCGTGGCCAGGATTGTCCAGCGCTGTCAGGAACTTCCCGGACACAACCTGTTTCAGTATCTGGATGAAGACGGAAACCGGCAGGCGGTCGATTCAGACGACGTAAACGCCTATCTACAGAGCATTACGGGCGAAGAGTTCACCGCGAAGGATTTTCGCACCTGGTCCGGCACGGTGCTCGCTGCCGAGGCCTTGCAGGCCTTCGAAGCGTTTGACTCGGATACACAGGCCAAGAAGAACATCGTCCAGGCCATCGAGTCGGTTGCCAAGAAACTGGGCAACACCCCCGCGGTGTGTCGTAAGTGCTATATCCACCCGGCGGTTATTACGGCATATCTCAGCCGCCAGACCGTTCATACCGTGCGCGGCCTATTGGAGGACGAGATCGCCGAATCTCTTGCCGACCTCCGGCCCGAAGAAGCCGCCGTGATGGCGTTACTCCAGCAACGGCTGGCACACGCCGACCAGGAGAAGGTGGCGAGTTAAAAAAGAGCACCCCTTCGGCAAACCTGCCGAAGGGGTGCAGGGCGTGATCTCGCAGGCGTTTAGGTACGGGTCGAGGCAGGCACCCGCGCGAAGAGCTTGATCATCTCACGGTTAAAGGCGGGCAGGTCGTCCGGCTGGCGGCTCGTCACGAGGCCGTCATCGACCACCACTTCCTGGTCCAGCCAGTTGACTCCAGCATTGCGGAGGTCGTCCTGGATGGTGTGATAGCTGGTCATGGTGTGCCCCTTGGCCAGACCGGCCGAGACCAATTCCCAGGGCGCGTGGCAGATAACGGCCATCGGCTTGCCGGCCGCGCTCGCTTCCTTCAGGAAGGTCAGGACGCCGGGCTGGGCACGCATGAAGTCCGCGTTCAGGGCGCCGCCGGGGAGCATCACGGCGTCGTACTCGGAGGACTTCGCCTCATCGAGTGTGCGATCGACCGCAACTTTGATGCTCTTATCGTGGTGCTGGAAGGCCTGTATCTCGCCTGACTGAGGGGCAATGACATCGACTTTCGCGCCAGCCTCGATCAGCGCACGTCGCGGTTCAGTCAACTCTGCTTCTTCAAAACCATCGCTGGCCAGGATGGCGATGCGAATGTTGTTCAACTCGGGCATTTTTCTCTCCTCCGTAGCAATATCGATACTCACCGGCGAGCAGGCGCAAGTTCCGTGCCTGGCGCTACGATGATCGTGGTCGTGGGCCCATGCCACCTTCAGGCTGCGCGAACCAAGCCGCGAACTATCCAGCGAGTTCCAGAGCCACTAATCTCGACCCGCCTGGACCAACCGCTCGAATGAACACCTCGCCGTTCGCCACCATCAAGCTGTTGGCGGCATTGAACGCGTAGTAGCCGAGCGAGAGCACGATGGCGCCAATGGGGGCGCCGGTGCCGGCATGCAGAGCAATCAGCCGCACCGGTTGGCCCAGGCTGTAGGTGAGCGCATAGAGTACGCCGTCAGCCAGAGTTAGGGCAGAGATATCGGAGATGTGGCGGGTCCAGAGCACATGGCCGTTCATCGGGTTCAGCGCCTGTATACCCGGCCGAGGACGGAAGATCTGCACGAACAGGGCGCTCGGACTGACCGCATGTGGCCAGTCGATGGCGCCCAGGGGAGGCCCGACGGTACGCGACCAGGCACGATGACCGCCGCCATCGAAGGCGTACAGGATCGCGTTTTCCCTTTTCACCGAGGCGACAGTATAAGCCAGAGTGTCGCCGACGAACCATTTGCTGCGCAGATCCGGCTGCCTGGCGACGGTCCGGCCGGTGGTCTCGTCGTAAAACGCGCTGCCTCCGGTGGTTTCCGTGAAGACTCGACCACTTCCATCGATGGTACCGGCGGCATCCGTCGAGGGCAGCGTGCGGAGCACTTGATTAGAGGCCGGATCGATCGTGAACAGTCTGGCGCCTGGAATCCGCGCGCTGCTCGAATACCCCACCAGGATGATCTTCTGATCGGCTACCGGGTCCAGGAACACGCCGCCACGCAGCGTGGCCGGTGGCGCTATCTGCGCCGTGCGTTGATCGGTGGTGGGATCGATCTGCTGCAAGGAGTACCCGGCGAGATAGAGACTGCCATTATCAACCAGAAGGCCGCCCAACGCGTCCTTGGCGATCTTGCCCAGCGGCTTGCCGCTGACCGCGTCCAGCACCCGTACGTGGATCTTATGACCTGCCACAATCGGCAGGTAGATACGCCCATTGGCGACCACCGGATAGGAGACATCCGCAATTGGCGCCGTCCACTTCACCTTGAGCTTGAGGACATTCCTGGCAGTCAGCGTGGCCTCAGCGCTGTTGTAGTTGCTTTGTGCGGCATCGTAGTTGAGCGAGGGCCAGTCAGAGTGAGGTGCTGCCGCCCGCGCCGGGGCCACGCTGCCTACCACCAGAAACCCTAGAATAAAGAACAGAAATCGCTTCTTCATAGCGCCAGATACTACCCCATCCCTCCGGCCTTAAAGAAAGGACGTGGTCCTGCTATGACCACCGACATCGACCGCGACCTGGTGGTGGACCTGACTCGTCAGCTCATCAGGTTTCAATCGACCAACCCTCCCGGCAACGAAGAGGAGCCCGCTCGCTGGCTGGCCAGCCGGATGGAGGCCTTGGGACTCGAGGCCGAAATCCAGCAACTTGAACCGGATCGGGCCAATGTCATTGGGCGCCTACGCGGCACTGGCGAGGGTCATCTAGTCTTCACCGGCCATCTCGATGTGGTGCCACCGGGCGGCCAGGAGTGGGAGCACGGGCCATTTGATGCCGATCTGGTCGATGACCGAATCTATGGGCGAGGCAGCGCCGACATGAAGGGTGGCGTGGCCGCGATGGTGGCGGCCGCTGCCGCCCTGGTTTGCGACGGCTTTCGGCCCAGGGCGGACGTGGTCATTGCCTGTACCGCCGGGGAAGAGGCGGGGATGATGGGCGCCGCGGCGATGGTAGAGCGGCGCTCGCTCGAAGGCTCGCGGTACCTGGTGGTGGCCGAGCCCAGCGACCTGGGCGTCTTCATCGGCGAAAAGGGCGTGCTCTGGCTTCGGGTTCGTGCCCTGGGCCGCACCGCGCACGGGTCTATGCCCTGGCTGGGGGTGAATGCCGTCAGCTACATGGCGCGGCTTATCCCACGCCTGGAGGAGTATCCCTTTCCCTGGGAGGAGAGCGCTTTGCTGGGTAAGCCCACTCTCAGCGTGAATGTGATCGAGGGCGGCAATAAGACGAATGTGGTGCCAGACGTCTGCGAAATCTCCATCGACCTGCGTACCGTTCCGGGGCAAGATCACCAGAGCATCATCGCTAGCGTGCGCTCCATGGCGGAAGAGCTGGCCCGCGACTATGACCCGGGGCTGCGGGTCGAGATCGACGTTGAGAACGACAAGGGACCACTCGAAACCGAGCCGGAGGACGCGTTAGTAACCGCTATGGTCGAATCAGTGGCGCGGGTTCGAGGGGCCACGCCGGAGCCCGGCGGCGTAACGTATGGCACCGACGCGGCCTACCTGGGCCCAGGCTTCAACATCCCCATGGTTATCTGCGGCCCCGGCGCTCCCGGCATGGCACATCAGCCGGACGAGAACGTGGAGGTGGCGCAATTGGTGCAGGCGGCGCAGATTTACGCCGACCTGGCCAGACGGTTGTTGGGGTAAATACTAGATGCGTGCCATCGACTTTCATGTTCATCCGCCGGTGGACGCCTGGCTGGACGGCTCGATGCGGGGATATGTAGAGGGCGCCGAAGCGTATTTCCGCTCCACGGTCGAGCACAAGACCTTTGAGCAGATCGCGTCGGAGTACGAGGAACTCGACGTGCTGGCCGTGCTGCTGGCCTGGGACGCTGAGACAGCCACAGGTAATCCACCTCTCAGTAACTCGGATATCGCTCAGGCCTGTCGCGAATTCCCCCGAGCCTTCGTCGGCTTTGGCAGCGTCGATCCTCATAAGGGGGAGCGAGCATTGGCCGAACTGGACCGGATTGCCGAGTTGGGGCTCAAGGGGGTGAAACTCCACCCCTCGATGCAAGCCTTCGCGCCGGACGATGAACGATTCTGGCCGCTCTTCGCCCGCTGCGCCGAGTTGCGCCTAACCGCCCTCTTCCATACCGGCACCAGCGGTATCGGCGCCAGGCAGCCGGGTGGACAGGGTATCCGCTTGGACTATGCCCGCCCTATTCGACTGGATGCCGTCGCGGCTCAGTTTCCCGAGCTACAGATGATCGCCGCCCACTTCGGGTATCCCTGGCACCAGGAATTACTGGCCATGGCGCTGCACAAGACCAACATCTGGATCGACATTTCGGGCTGGGCGCCGCGCTACATCCCGGCGGAGGTGGTCAACGCCATGCGCGGCGGTCTACAAAACCAGTTCCTCTTTGGCTCGGACTATCCCTTCATCCAACCCAGCCGCTGCCTAGATGAACTCGCCGCACTCGACCTGCCGGATGCCGCCCGTAAGAAGATTCTGGTGGGGAATGGCAAGCGGTTATTAGGACTGTAGCGTCAACGTAGTCCAGTTAAGTACGAATTAGCCGGCCTATCTGCCCCTAAAACCCCGCTGCGTCAACTCGCTCGATGGCGAGGCGGATGGTGACACGCTCCTCCTGGGAGAACTGGGTACGCATCTGCTCCTCGGCTTTTTCCGGGCCATGGTAGCGTTCTGAGAGGCCCCGAATATCCTCCTGGGCGACACGCTGATCCGCGTTGAGCGATACCGTGCCCTGGATAGCGAGGTAGCGGTAGCCATCCTCAAGGCAGATCGAGGCGCGCGGGTCGCGGACCAGGTTGCGATCCTTGAGGCGGCCCCGGGCGGTGTTCATCACGATCTCGTCGCCCTGCAACTCGTACCAGATCACTGACTGCTGCGGGGTGCCGTCGCGGTTGATGGTGGCCAGGGTCAGGAAGCGCGGCTCCTGAAGAAAGTCGCGAATGGTGGCGGACAGGCGAGTGGTCATGGTTATCTCCTGCGGGCATTGTTCAGTAGCAACTGTGGTGGTGCCGCGGCGGGAACGGCCGCCGCAGATCACGCGTCTTCGGTTAATAGAGCGCGGACCTGCGCGACGACGGCGTCGGTGAATTCGGTGGTGGTGGCGTGGCCGCCCAGGTCAACAGTACGCGTGCCGGCGGTGACGATCTCGAAAACGGCGTCGTGGATGGCCTGACCGGCTCGTTGCGCTTCCTCGTCATTTGGAAAGTGGCCCAACAAAGCCCCGGCAGCCAGGATCATGGCCATGGGGTTCGCCAGGTTTTTGCCGAAGAGGCGCGGCGCGGTACCGTGCGGCGCTTCGGCCATGACGCAGGTGGTGCGAAATTCCTCGTCGAAGGCCAGCAGCAGCGATTCGGCCCCGGCGATCGAGCCGAAGAGCTGAAGCACGAGATCGCTCAGAATGTCGCCATCTCGATTGAGCGTGGGAATGACCAGTGAGTCGCCCATGGTGGTGAGGAGCAGGGCCATGGTGGCGTCGATCAACTGGGGATCGTACACCACGTCCGGGTGCCGCGCCGCGGCGGCATCCATCTCTTCTTTAAACATCCCCTCGTAGATCGGGCTCACGGTGAACTTTGGACCGCCGAAGACCTTGGCATCGAGGCGTTCCGCCTGAAGGAAGGCGTAGTCGCAGACGGCGCGACAGGTGCGACGCGAGATGGTCTCGGTGCGGTAGGCGCACTCTTCGAGCCCCTCGCCCTCGCGCCACTCTCTGGCGCCGTAGGCGTCGTCCACCGCCATCCGGACCACCGAGATAGGGTGGTGGATGCCCGAGATAGGAGAGACGCCGGGTATACGCCGGCCGGTACGAACGATCACCTTGCCGTCGACCTCTTTGCGCAGGATGGCGTTGGGTGAGGTGACATCACCCTGTTTCTCGGGGGTGATGGTGGCCGCCTTGAGGCCAAAGCCGGTCTCGCGCATGGCAGTCGCAGCCTCGTGCACGATGTCGTTCTGGGTGCGGCGGCGCGTCCCAAGGCTCAGGTCGAAGGTCTGCAGATCGAGTGGAAAACCAATCACACCCGGCTGAAGCACTCGTAGCGACTCGTCCAGCAATTCCTGGCCGGTCTCGTCGCCCTGGAGCACGACTATGGCGCGGGATCTCATCGTAATAACTTCAGCTTCATACGGTAGGCAGCTCCTCTTCCGATTCGATGGCCTGCTGGGCGGCATGCTCGAAGAGACCGCCCTCGCCGTGCAGAAAGAAAAACTCGGCCGCGTCCACCAGCTTGGGATCGGTCTGTGCGGCAAGGCGCAAGCGGAGGACCAGGTGGTGAAACATCTTGTCGATCAGCCGGTTGGTGAGCGAGTTGACAGCCAGACGCTCCCGATCGGTGAGATCGCGCAACTGCGGCGCCACCCGCCTCAATTCCTGCTGCGACACGGCTTCGACATGGCTGCGCAGGCCGGCGATGACCGGCGCCACGCGACGGGTGAGATACCAGGAGACAAACTCTTGAATCTCGTCCTCGATCACCCGTTCGATCTGTCGCACGTCCTCACTCCAGTGCTCCGTGAGCCCGGCGGGGATCAAACTTTCCAGGTCATGCAGCTCGACGCCGGGGAGTCCGCCCACAGCCGGATCGACATCGCGGGGCAGGGCGAGATCGAAGACGTGGAGCGGCGCCGTGGCGTCTCGGTCTGCGAAGTCTTCGGGGCGAACGACGAAGCCACGCGCACCGGTGGCGGAGAACACAACCTCGACATAAGGAATCACCCGACCCAGGTCGGAGAGCAGCACCGGAGTGCCGCGTGAGCGTTGGGCCAGTTGTGTGGCGGCTGCGGCGGTTCGATTGGCGATGAAGAGCTGCCGGAGACCGGCGCCCTGTAGCCGATCGACCACCAGGCTGCCGATCTCCCCGGCGCCGATCACCAGCACCGAACGGCCCGCCAGTGTGCCGAGTGCGCCCCGCGCCGCCTCGACTGCTTCCGAACCAAGCGATAGGTTGACCCGCCCCAGGGCGGTGCCGGCCCGCGCCTGGCGGGCACAGGAGATGGCGGAGCGGAAGAGCGCGTGGAGGTTGGCGCCCATCGTGCCCAGCCGCTGAGCGGCTTCCAGAGCGCCCGCCACCTGGGAGAGAATCTGGCCCTCACCCGGCACCTGGGATTCGAGCCCCGACGCCACCCGAAAGAGGTGTTCGATCGCGTCTGGTTCTTCCCAGACGAGCACGAAGGGGCGGAGCTCGTCGTGCTCGCCGATCAGATGGGCGGTGACGGCATCCTTTGCCACGCGAGGATGCTCCGCGAAGACGTAGATCTCGGTGCGGTTACAGGTCGAGAGGATAGCGACCTCCGCGACCGCGGGATCGGCCGCCAGAGCGCCGGCGGCACGATCAAGTTCCTCGCCCTCGAGCGTCAACCGCTCGCGGACAGAAAGCGGCGCCGTGGTATGTTCGACGCCGGCAGCAAGAAAAGGCATAGATTGACTCCAAACAAGGGGGAGCGAATCCCTTTTCAGTGTACTATCCGAGGTTGCAGCGGGCGGCCCTAGCTCCCGCCCTCCGAGACCCAATTGATGGGGACGGCTTGACCTGTGGCCAGGGCGTCTTCTATGCGGAAGGTAGCCAGTGTAGTCGCGACGAGCGATTCGAGGCTGATGGGCGATGGCTGGCCACCTCGGATGGACTCGAAAAAGGCTTTGAGTTCCGCGTCGTGGCCGCGGTCGACACTCAACCGCTTGTGGGATTTCTTGTGGGCGGCACGCGCCTGGGTGGCGCCCTTGAAGTTCTCGATGGCGAAGACGGCCCCTCCGCCGAAAATCTCTACGCGTTCACGCTCGTAGGCTTTGTCGCCCTCTGAGGCATAGACGATCACGCCGACCGAGCCGTCCTCGTGGGCCAGTGAAATGACCGCGCTCTCAAAGAGGCCGCTGGCCGCGGAACGGATGCCCCGCGCGGAGACCTCGGCGGGCAGCGAGCCAGTGAGGAACTGGAGCAGATCGATAAAGTGGCAGACCTCGCCGACGATACGGCCGCCGCCCTCGGTCGCATCGTTGACCCAGGAGTTTGGCGGGACTGCGCCCGCATTGACGCGGCAGGTCACCAGCAGGGGATAGGTCCGACCCTGAAAGTACTCGACTGCGACCTGGGCGTCGGGCGAGAAGCGTCGGTTGAAGCCGACCATCAGGCTTCGGTTACCCTGCGCCGCCTGAATCACATCGCGAAGTTGCTCCTCGTCCAGCGCTAGCGGCTTCTCCACGAAGACGTGCTTGCCGCGGCGCAGCCCCTCCGCCGCCAGCCGCGCATGCAGATTATGACGGGTGGCGATCAGGAGACAATCTATATCCGGGTCGTCCAGCACCTGCTGATAATCGGTGGTGACGTAGCTGAAGTCGAACTTCTCGCCGGTGTGGACGGCCGAGACCCCGCCGGCGGTGGCCAGGCCGTGCAGGGATACGCCGGGCAGTGCCGCCACGCTGGGCAGTAGCGTGGTACGACCGAACAACCCGGCGCCGATCACACCCACGCGGACGGTGGCCCGAGAGGACGGCACGATGGAAACGCTCTTCAGCTGCAGAAGTCGCTCCACGGGTGCCTCGGTTGGGTACGTAAGCAGCACGCCGATAAATGGCTCCCCGGTTTTACCGGTCACCAGGGCGTAGGCCTGCTCGGCCAGCTCGATGGGAAAGCGATGCGAGATGATCCGATCCACTTTGACCGAGCCGGCGGCGAGCAGATCGAGGAAGGCTTCCATATTGCGCTGGGCGGTCCAGCGCACGTAGCCGACGGGGTAGACCGCGCCGCGGGTTTCGTACTCGGGCAGGCCGGGACCCCAGGCACGGGAAACGGTGACCTCGAGTTCTTTCTCGTAATAGACCTTGCGCGGTAGATCGATACCAACGGCGCCGAGAATGGTCACCCTACCACGTTCGCGAGCCAGCTCCCCAGCCAGCTCGACCGGTCCATTGGAGTCGGTACTGGCCGCAATCAGCACGGCGTCGGCCCCATAGCCGCGCGACCACTCCGCGACCTGCCGACGGGCCTGGTCGTTATCGGCGGTGGCAGCATCGGCGCCGTGTAGCAGGGCGAGTTCGACCTTCTTTGGGTCGGGGTCGATGCCGAAGACGCGACATCCGTTCGACTTGAGCAACTGCACGGCCAGCTGGCCGATCAGCCCGAGGCCGATCACTACCACGTTCTCGCCCAGGCGTGGATCCGCCACCCGCACAGCCTGGAGGGCGATCGCGCCCAGGGTGGTGAAGGCCGCCGCTTCCGGGTCCACACCGGCTGGCACGCGGGCGCACAGGTTGGCGGGGACCGAGACAACCTCTGCATGGCTGGCGAAGAGGGTGCCGGAGCAGGCCACCAGGTCGCCCATCTGGAAGCCCTCCACGCCGGCGCCGCTCTCCAATACACTGCCGGCCGAGCAGTAGCCCAGCGGAAAGGGTGCGTCGAGCCGGCTCATGGTCTGCTTGTAGGCCTCCATGGCGCCCTCTTCGCGAGCTTTGTTCACCACCTGGCGCACCAGGTCCGGGCGGGCGCGTGCCTTGCCCAGCAGGCTTTTCTTCGCCATGTCCAGCATCAACTTTTCGGTACCCGCACTCACCGGGGAGGCCACGGTATGCACCAGCAGGTGACCCGCCCGCACGCCGGGCACGGGAACCTCGCTGACCTGAAGGTCGCCCGTTCGATAGTTCTGTACAATCTGTTTCACGGAATTTCTTTCCCCTCTTGACTCATAACTCAATGGAGCGATAGGCGAGACTGGACAATTATGATGCGGATGAAGGAGCGGCTAGCCGTGCCTGTGCCAGGCGCAACGCAGCTGCCGTCGTGGTGATGCCCTCGTCAGCGGCCATCCGGAACACCTGATGCAACGCGGACGTTATGGCATTGATAAGCTGCCGGTTGGCCTCGTCCTCGGACCAGCCCATAGTTTCTCGACCAGTAATAGCTGCCGCTCCGCCGAGATTGACCACAAAGTCGGGGGCATACAGGATGCCGCGAGTGCGCAGCCGTTCGGCGTCTTCAGGCTGGGCGAGCTGATTGTTGGCCGCGCCGGCGATCACACGGCAGCGTAGGAGCGGGATGCTCTGCTGGTTCAGAATGCCGCCCAGTGCGCAGGGGGCGAACACGTCGCAGGGCGTGGTGTACACGTCGGCGGCGGAAAGGCGCTCGACATCGCCCAGACGGCGCAGCGCCGCTTGATCCACGTCGGCCGCCAGGACCGTGGCTCCAGCTTCCTTCAAGAGCGCGATAAGCCGCCCCCCCACGCTTCCGGCACCCTGCACCAGTACGCGCCGGTTGCGCAGCGACGGATCACTCAATGCCGTCTCGCAACTGACTTGAATCGCATGGAACACACCCAGCGCGGTGGCGGGCGCCGAGTCGCCGGCGCCCCCAAAAGCCGGGGTTCGAGCGCGCACGTAGGGCGCGCCGGTCTCGGCGATCAGATCCATATCGGCCGGTGAGGTACCGACATCCGGCCCGGTTTCGAAGAGGCCGCCGAGTTGATGAATTAGAGAGCCGTAGCGGCGGAGCAGGCCCGCTCGCTGAGCGGGCTCGAAGCCTGCTGGGACGGCGATGACAGACTTGGCGCCGCCCCGTGGAAAGCCGATGGTCGCGAACTTGTAGGTCATGCCCTCGGCCAGGAGGAGGGCATCGCGTACTGCCGCCGCCAAATCGGAGTAGTGCTTCAGGCGGCTGCCGCCGGTGCCGGGACCGAGTTGGGTGGAATGGATGGCAATGATAATCCAGGCGCCGGTCGGTCGGTCGAGATGGAGCACCACACTCTCCCCATCCCATGAGCTAAGCAAGTCTTCCACGAGCTTCTCCGTGCTTCAGCGTGCGGTTCATCGGTCATGTACACTGTCTCCATATTGACTATTCGCGACGATTTTGCTATAACCAAGCCGCTTGGGGAGTGGTCCCTGTGGACGTAGGTTCAATATTGGAAGAGGAGAGCTTTATGACCCATTCACGATCCCTGGGGACAGTTCGCGCTGTCACCATCCTGGCCGTGTTAGCGGCACTGTTGCTCGTGCCCTGGATCGGCCGGCAGCATATAGCGGCGCATGCCCAGACTGCGGTGACCGCCTTTGGCCCGACGACCGTGTTTGAAGATCAACGGGTGGGTGGCGAGCCGGACGTAAAGGTCTGCGGCCCCACCGCCTCCTGGAGCTATGGCAACTGCGGCCAGGACAATCCATATGGCAGCTTCCCCTATGGCTTCAGCACGACCGCGAGCTTCATCTCGCGTTCCGAAGACCAGGGGAAGACATTTAAACTGACGCCTAGTAACACCGCTGAGGTCGGCAAGCCGAACGCCTGTCCGGGTGGCGGCGACACTGACCTGACGGTTTCGCCGGGTACAACCCAGGCCACGGATTATTTGAACTTCGCGGACCTGCAAGGGCTCACCAACTTCTCCACCGCGGTCTCGCCGGATGGCGGTCAGGACTTCCGAGGCGGCCCTACACCGCCTCCGTTTCCTGCGCAGTCCTGCAATCCCGCTACCACCAGCAGTGCCCCGGTCGATCGCCAGTGGCTCGGGTTGTTGGGAGATCCGCGCGGCGCACCGGGCAACGGCTCGAAGGTGTTCCTGGACTTCGACATTGTTGGGGCAGCCGACTGTGCGACTGTATCCAATTCGGTTGGAAACGAGTTCGTGATCCAGCGGTCTGGCGACGGCGGGAACACGTTTAACGACTATGGCCTGCCGAACTTCAAGGTGGTGGACTGCAACGACGGCATCGCCGGCAACGTGCAGGTCAATCAGACCACGAACACCATCTACGCCATTCACACCGCGTATGCAGGCACTACCAGCAGCGGTGGGACCACCACCTTCTCCAGCAACGCCGACGCGGTCTTCGTCAATCGATCGAGCGATGGCGGTAACACCTGGACTCGCACCTGCGTCTTCCCGCCGGTGACCGCCTCGAGCCCCACGCCATGCCAGCCGTCGATTCCCTCCCAGGACGTGACCACCGGCCAGGACTTCGCGGTCTTGGCGATCGACAAGGACGGCGGGCTGTATGCCGTCTGGTCACAGGCCCCGGTGGACACTACCGGCGCGGTGTCCGGTGCCGACCAGATCATGTACTCCTACTCCGGCAACAATGGCAATAACTGGTCGGCCGAGCAGCAAGTAAATTCACCTGCAGTGACCGGCGAGAACACGAACGTGAACGTATTTCCCTGGATCGCCGCTGGCGACGCGGGCAAGATTGACGTGGTCTGGTACGGCACCACGAATTCCAATGGCAACTATAATTCTGGCAGCCAGACCGGCGACTGGTACCCGTACATGTCCCAGTCATCCAACGCCAAAGGCGCCGGCGCCACCTTCAGCGCCCCGGTGCGCGTGGCCGATCACCCCAATCACAACGGCGGCATTTGCACCTCGGGCATCGGCTGTAGCACCGGCGGTGACCGCAGCCTAGCCGACTTCTTCCAGGTCGACGTGAATAAGGCGGGCGGCGCCGACGTCATCTGGACCGATACCTCCAACAACTCGCAGATGAGCAGCAGTGGGAATCAGGGCGGTCTCATCGACGAAGCACGTCAGATCAGCGGTCCGAGCCTGTTCAGCACGCCACTGACCGGGACGCGCACCAACTGCACGGCATTGAGCACCACGCAGCCGTGCGTCGCGGACCAGACAGGAGACGCCAAATACGAGGCGAACAACATGATCGGCGTCAATGCGCCGAAGTTGGATATCACCGGCTCATCCCTCAATCTGGACCCGCAGGGCAACATCGATGTCCGCATGAACGTTCCCGCACTCACCAGTGTGGGAGGCGTCACGCCCTTGCCGACGGCCACGGACACCGGCATCAACCCGAATGACCAATTCGTGGACTACCTCACCACCTGGAACTACCATGTGCCGGGTCACACGCAGGCCAACTTCGACTCGACGGGCAACATCTACTACGCCTATCTCGAGGTCAACCGGTTAACGGGAGCGACCACGGCGGCCGACGGCACGACCTGCAGTCTCAACACGACGCGCAGCAAGGTGTTTGTCTACCCCGGTCAGAACGCTGTTACCTCGAAAATAGGACCGGATGGAACCATCGACCTGAGCGTTCCACCTGCGGATGTCGGCAACCCACCCCCAGGTGCGCAGCTGTACAGCGTCACCGCTCATGCCGTTGGGCAGCCTTTAACGGCCGGTGGACCGACTGTCGGTCAGGCTTGCCTCATGCGCGACCCGAAGGGCAATCTGCTCAACGATGTCAGCGGTCAGATCTTTGACGTGTATGACAAGAGCCCGGCGTACACGGCGGTGCTAACCAAGGCGAGCCCGACCCTGGCCGCTCTGCGCATGGTCTCAGCATCGGCCGCGGCGCATGGCCAGAACGTCACCTTCCGCTGGCAGTTAGCGGCCCACACCCAGGTAGCGGGCTTCAACGTCCTGGTGCGGCAGCATCATGCGTTGGTTCGCGTGAACCGTGAGCTTATTCCACGTCACAGTGGCAGGAGCTATCGATACACGGCAAAGGTGGCGACCGGGAACGCGTTCTACGTGCAGGCGGTTCAGTCCAGCCAGACCACGCTGTACGGACCGTATCACCTGCAGCGCTAGCGAACCTCAGTCGCAGCAGCAAACCCGGAGGGATGGTGGCCTCGGCCACCATCCCTCTTTTTCATGGGCGAGTTCCCCCCCTCCCCCTCCGGGGTTCATGAATGGACAGTTTGGTGTGGACATGGCGGCGCCTCGACGCACCCTCACCCCCCAACCCCCTCTCCCGCCCGCGGGCGAGGGGGAGCCCCATTGCGAGGCTGGTGGCGAAAGACCTCCCTTCTCCCGCGGGCGGCCTGTCCAGCCCTGCGGCGCTGGGGAGAAGGGCCGGGGAACTCTTGCGTTCTAGAATTTATGTTCTATTATTCGACTAGAGGGGCCGGCGAACTGCGCTCCCACCATCAGAGAAGGAGCTGCGACGTATGGCTCGTGTCTACCGACCGATTACCGCTGAGCAAGGGATGGGCTCCCTTCCTCCCTACCTGCCGATGTATCAGGGGAGGGACGCGTGACCTGGGACGATCAGAATCCTGATGTCGATCTGTCGGTTACGCCGGATGCCATGGTAGCGATTCGCGATGAGGTGCGAGACGGGTTCGTCCGCCAGGTCCACGCCCTCCGCATTCAGGCCTGTGCCTACCGCAAGGCTGGATTCGAGTATGAGCTACGCCAGTGCCGGCGAGAAATGCGGCGCATGGTCGCCATGATCCATGCCCTGGATAATCCGCTGGAGGGATTGACGTTCCATTCGTCTAGCGATCCGGATGACGGGTCAAGGTAGGTGAGGGCGCGATGTCTGCTCTAGCCTCGATATCGCCTTGCCATCTCGATTCGCTCGTGGAGCGGCGGGTGGTCGTACAAGAGATACTTCACCAGGGGAGACGGATGTGGGTTGGACAGGTTCATTCGGCCCAGCTTCTCCATGGCGCTGATAAAAGCGGCGCGATTACCGGTTAATCGCAAGGCGTAGTCATCGGCGGGCCGCTCCACCATGTTGCGCACCAGCGCGTTGAGCAGCGGCCCGACTCCGAGCAGAGAGACGCGTCCCAGCAAGCCGAGAAGGGGTAGGGCGGCCACATCAGCGACTCCGTCCCTGTAATCGATTCCCCAGTTTCGGCCGAAGCGGCGCAAGATGGGCGGCGTGAGCCGATGGGCGGCGTAGAGGCCGATCACACTGGTGGGCGCGCTCAGCGCGATCAGCTTCCAGATGTCGTGATGCACCTGGTGACCCAACTCGTGGGCCAGCACCACTTCCACCTCGTCGTCGCTGAACTCCCGCAGGAGAGTATCTCCCATCATGATGCGCTTGGTCTTGCCCAGCCCGGTAAAGGCCGCATTGGCCTTCTTGGTCTGCTTGCTCATGTCCATCTGCAATACGTCGGAAACCCGAACGCCCTCACCGGCCGCCAGATCCTTGATGCGCTTGGTAAGCGCACGGTTTTTGAGCGGCTCGAACTTGTTGAAGAGCGGAAGGAGCAGTACTGGAGCCAGCGTCACCATGACCACCGAGAAGGGGACCGTGAGACCGGCCAGGATGGCCCACCAGCGCGCCGGCCAGCGGCGGATGGTGGCGTAGACGCCCTGTAGGATCGGCAGACCGATTACCATGCTGATGCCCAATCCCTTGAGCTGCTCGCCCAGCCAGGCGCGCCGCGTCTGATTAGAGAGACCGTAGCGATGTTCGATTGTGTATCCCTCGAAGTACGAGAGGGGCAGCGAGGCCAGGAAGGACGCGAGCATGGCCACCACACCGTAGGGCATGACCGGACCCAGGTTGTCTGGCACAATGTGCTCGGCGCGCTGGCGTACCCGCGCGGAGGAGCCGGTCAAGAGCGCGAGCAGGCTCAGGAGCGCGCCGTACAGCGCACCCACCAGCACCAGCCACTCATGTGTGCGGCTGTAGCGAATGGCACGTTTGCGCTCTGCCGGGTCGTCGTAGATATCTCCGTCAGAATCGTGATTCGCGCCCTGGATGAACAGCTGGGACCGATACATGAAATTCGCCTCTCTCGATAGGTGGGAACGATCCATGATAACGGGCGGACCGAGAGCGGGATCAGGCAGCGCTACACGTTTTGCACGAACGCCTTCGCATGGGGAGTCACCGTTGCCGGTGTTCGCCATAGTGACCGCACTACAATGATTCCATGCGACCGTATGGCCAGATCGTCACGTTTCGCTTCCATTATCAGTGCTCAAGAGCCAGCCTCTCTCCACCTTGTTTGTCTATGGCGCCTTGAAAGAGGGCGAAATCAACCATGGGCTGGTAGAGACAAATGAGTACCTGTCTCGCTCAGTCCACCAGCAGGACCGCTTTGCCTTCCACCTTTCGTTCGCGTAAAAACCCGAGTGCCGTAGCTGCTTCCTGCCAGCTTCCCTGATAACCAATTTCCACGGCGAGTCTGCCATCTGCTACCAGTCGGGCGAGATAGCCCAGGTCCTCGCCGAAGTTTGGCGGCTCCGAGGCGGCCAGCAGGGAGAAACCCCGCAGGCTGGCATCGGAGCGGCCGTAGAACGCGGAGATATTAAAGGTGGTTTCCTGGCGGGAAGAGTTGCCGAAGGTCACGATCGTGCCGCCCGGCTTGATTAGCCCCCTGGCGGCGGCCAGCGTGCTCCCGCCCACCGACTCCAGGATTAGATCGAAGGGTTCGCCCGCGGCGTCAAGGGTGGTTACGGTTTCGTCGGCCCCGAGATCGTGCAGCGCTTTGGCGCGCGGCGCGCTGCTAGCCAGACCGGTGACACGAGCACCGGCCAGATGCCCCAGCTGGACCGCGAAGCGGCCCACCCCGCCAGTGGCGCCCGTCACCAGGACTCGCTTACCCAGTAACAGACCACCGCGTCGCAGCGTGCGGAGTGCCGTCAGGCCCGCCACCGGGAGGGTTGAAGCCTGTTCCAAGCTGATGTCTGAGGGGAGCGCTGAAAGCCGATTGTTGGCGACAGCGGTGAGCTGCGCCCAGGCGGTATTCATCACAAACCCAACGACTCGGGTACCCTGGGGAAGCCCTCGACCATCCGCTGAGGACTGCGAGACTACGCCCGCAAAGTCCCAGCCGAAGCGCGTGCCGTCCTCCGCTGAGGCTAGGCGTGTCAATTCGCCGCGATTGAGCGAGACAGCCCGCACTTCCACCAGCGTTTCATCTGGGCTGGCGGTGGGATCGGGAACGTCGCGCAGCTCAATCCGCTCATGGCTCTGTGGCGAGGCAACCAGCGCTCGCATGATTAGACCGTCCCCAGCTGGTCTTCTGCCGGAGAACGTTGAGCGGTCGCCTGCTTGTCGTACTCGATGACCTGCTTCCGGAGTCGCATGATCTGGGTTCGAGTCTGCTCTCCCCCCAGCCAACTGCCCGGCGGGCCGGTGAGGGTGTGGTGCAGATACTCGAGCTGCTTTTCCACAGCGGCTCGCTGCCGGTCGTTTTCGATCACTCTGTCCTCCTGGTGCTCATGATGCGGGGCTAAGGCGCTCGGCTAGAAAGCGCAGCGCAAGCGGATAGCGGTACTCGATGCTACCGTGAGCGCCGTCAAAAAGTTCGAACCGGTACGCCACGCCCAGTTGGTCCAGCTCGGCGGCGAAGGCCGCGGCCCCGAGATCCAGGTAGTATTCGTCGCGATTGCCGCTATCGAGATAGATGCCGCGCATGGAGCGGAGGGCATCGGCATAGGCCGGTGCCATACGTACCGGGTCCAGAGCGAGCCAGCGCGACCACACGTCGTCGCGCAGCTGGCCGGTCGCCGGATTGAACGGCAGGGTGACCGCGCCATCCCCCTCCGCCGAGTAGCAGGCCGCCATGGCGTACACGTTCAACAGCTGCGCATCGGACTTCTGCGTAAAGGCCGGGCGCGAACGAAAGTCCTCCCAGAAACGCTCGAAGTCGCCGCCATAGCGGTCTCGTAGGGCGCGAGCGCAGGCAGCGATATCGGGCAGGTAACACAGCTCAAAGAGCGCGTCGCCGGCGTGACTGGCCAGCGCCCCAAAGACGTCGGGACGGAGCATGGGCGCCACCATGGCGCCATAGCCTCCGCTGGACTTGCCAGTTATCCCGCGGTGCTCACGCGACGTCAGGGTACGGTAGCGTTCGTCTATCCAGGCCACCACTTCATCGCACAGGTAATCAAGATAGCGTCCCGTGCCGGGCGAGTTCAGGTACTGACTACCACCCAGAGAGGTCCAGGCGTCCACCAAAACGACGATCGCCGGGGGCGTCCCCTCAGCGGCAAAGAGCACGTCGATCAGCTCCGGGACCTTCGGGCGAAAGGCCGAGCGATTCCACCACATGTCGACCTGCCCGGTCATGCCTTGAATCAGATAGATCGACGGGTAGTGCCGTTCCGGCTGCTTCTCGTACCCGGGCGGCGTGTAGACCCACAGCGGTCGCTCCGTCGGATCGCCCAATGGGTTCCCTCGCAGCACCTCACTCGCTATGCGATGTTCGTCGAACCGACCCTTGAAGTCAACGTTCCACGGGCGCATAGCTAATTAGCTGGCGGTCGCGGCCGCGCGCTCGCCGGCGAAGCGAGCGCCTGCTTCCACCCGCTCCCAATTGTCCTGAACCCAGGCAATGGTGGCGTCGAGTCCCTCGGACATCGGCGTATTCGGATCGTAGCCAACCAGAGTGCGGCCTTTTTCCACTGAGGCGCGGCGACGGATGATCTGGTCCCAATCGCGACGGTCAGTGTACACGACCCCGGCGGCATTGCCGATCTTGCCGTTGATATAGTCGGCCAGCCACGTAACGGTAGTCTCCCGCTCCGAGGCCAGGTTGACGGCCTCGCCCACGGCCGCGGGATGGGCGCCCAGGCGCAGCAGGCCATCCACGATGTCGGTGACATAGGTGAAGTCGCGCGTCTCCTCGCCGGTTCCGGTGATCGTGAGCGGCTCGTGGCGCATGGCTCGGTAGATGAAGTTCGGAATGACGTTGCGATACTTGCCCGGTACCTCGCCCGGTCCATAGACGTTAAAAAAGCGGGCCCGCACCACCGGGACGTGATAGTAGTTGAAAAAGAAATTACAGTACAGCTCGCCGAGCAGCTTGGTGATCTGATACGGCGTGTCCAGATGCAGGGACACATAGTCCTCGGTGAGCGGCAGCGGCGCCTTGCTCCCGTAGACAGAACAGCCGGACGAGGCAAAGATAAACTTTTCGATGGTGCGATCACGTGCGAGTTCGAGCAGTTTCAGCGTGCCCAGTCCGTTGACCTCCAGATCCCGGCGCGGGTGATCGATAGAGTTCTGGTTGGCGAATAGCGCGGCCAGGTGATAGACCACGCTGACGCCGTGATCCATCAGGCGATTGACCAGCGCCTCATCCAGAATGTCGCCCTCCACAAACTCGACGCCTGGCAGGTTAGGCACGTTCCAGCTATAGGCCGAGGAGAGATCATCCAGGATGATGATGCGCTCCGCGCCAACTTCGGCCAGCGCACGGGTCAGATTGCTGCCGATACAGCCGGCGCCGCCGGTAAGCAGGACTGTTCGGCCATGGTAGTAGTTCTGAAAATCGAACGGTTCGATCACAATTCTCTCCTCGTTCATGCCGGCATAAACCTCATTTTGTCATGGTGATGGCCCAGCCACAGGTTGCGGGTCGGGCTGATGACTGGTTTGAAGAGAGCGAAAGAGCGCTTCGTACTGCGCGACGCAGGCAGACTTCGAGAAGTGACGCTCGACATATCGCCGGCCGTTGGCGCCCATCCGAGCGGCGCTCACGGGGTCTCGTTGTAAGGTTAGTACAGCTTGGGCCAGTTGGGCCGGTTGCCCTGGTGGCACGCAGATGCCACTGTCCGCTGCGCGCACGATAGCGGGCGCGTCGCCGGACAGGTCCACGCTCATCAACACCGGTTTCGCAGCCGCCATCACGCTGAGGAGTTTGGAGGGGACGACGGGCGTCCGTACTTCCTTGTGCAGCGTCACCAGACAGGCATCGGAGGCGCGCACCGTCATCGGGTAGCGCTCGCGGGGCTGGAGGGGAGTGAACATAACATTGATCACGCCTAACGCCCGTGCCTTGTCCTCCAGCCTCGGTCGTTCCACGCCGTCGCCTACCAACTGGAACAGGATATCCGGGTGCTTGGTCAGTAAGGAAGCTGCTTCGACGACCGTGTCGAGATCCTGCGAATAGCCCATGACCCCAGCAAACTGAACCACAAAGCGGTCGCCCAGACCGGACTCTCGGCGAAACATGTTATCCCGTGGACCCGGCTGGATAAACTCGCTGTCGACCCAGTTTGGCACGATGTGAACCTTTTCCGGCCGGCCACTCTTGCTCATAACGTGTTGCCGGTTGCCCTCGGAGTGCACAGTCAGAGCGTCCGCGGTCCGATAGACCAGGCGCTCCAGAGCTTCGAAGGCGCGAATCAAGCCCGGGTTCTTCATCAACCCGAGATCAATCGGGCTCTGGGGAAACAGGTCCTGCACGTTTACCACGAACGGCATGCCGCGCAGCCTCCTCAGTGCCCATCCGGCCAGGCCCGTGGTAAGCGGCGGAGAGTACATAAACACCACGTCGTGCCGCCCAGCCAGCACTCCACCGGCAAAGAGCGACCCGGCCAGATACACATGATCCAGCCCGCGGCGAATCGGGCCGCCTTGATCGAACGGTGAACTTGCTACCCGGACCACCTCCGAACGGCCCATGGTCTCACGCCGATAGAGGCCGCTCTGCCGCTGAGCGCCGAGCATATAGCGTGGGAATCCGGTGACGACCGTGACGTGATGCCCATGCTCGCCGAGCGTCTCGGCAAGATCGTGGAAGAGATGGGATGCCGCGCCGCTTTCGGGCGGAAAGTAGTTGGTGAGAATGAGCACCCGCATTCAGTTCAGCGTCCAGCTTCTTTGCCTGAGTGCTGACGAAGCGCGTTCACGTCCTGCATACGGCGATGCTGGACGGCTGCGTGGCTGGCTCGCTCGGCCGCCGAAGCGGTCATGAGGCCGTCTGTTAGCACGACGCCGTCAACACCTTTGGGCACCTGCCAGCCCATGAGCCGCTCGATTGTTGGTGCGATATCGACCAATTGCGCGGGGAAATGAGCCACGCCATGTTTCACGCCCGGTCCGGCCAGCACCAGCACGATGTGCTGTGCATTCCAGGAGAAGCCGCCGTGCATCCCATGGAACTTGTGACTCTTGGGTAGACCATCTGTGTCCTCACTGTACGGCAGAAGCACTTCGGGTCCGCTCGGGCTGGCTTCGGTGTTCGCTAGATCGAGATAGGCTTGAAGCAGATTAGCCGGCAACCTGGCTGCCGTGGATGCTTCCGCTTGGAATTTCCAGCCCCCCGTGCCGTCCGGCACTTTATACAGTGCGCCCTCTACCCCGGTGAAGTGTTTGGACGCGAGCGTTGCTGCCAATGAGGCGGCATGCTCTGGATCGTGCAGCCAGATCGAACCCATGGAGGTGCGCAGTTCCTCGTCCTGCTCGTTCACGCCCGAAGCGCGGACCGTGTCGTAGATAGGATGGATCGCCACCCGCCCCCGGCCGAGCACCATGCCATGATCGGCTGCCACCACGAAAACCGTGCGATTGAGCAGGCCTTCTCGCTTGTATTCGTTGACGATCTGGCCGATGGCATCATCGGTGCCGCGGAGCGTGTTCCCCAGCGCGGTTGGGTTGGCGTTGGCGCCGTAGTAGTGGCCCGCGATGTCCGGAGCCGGAAGGTTGACCAGCAGGGCCCGGGGGTGCAAGGTGCGGGCCATGCGCACCGCCAGCCTGGCGGCGAACCCGTCCTGGTAGTCAAAGGAACTATCGATGGCCGCCGCCTCGAAGTAGTGGGTCGAGGGGGGTGGCATGTTCGGACCAACCACTATCGGCCGAAAAATTTCTTGCCGGCCCTTCTTGGGTTGCTCTCGGCCATAGAACAAGTAGTCCGCGCCAGCGCCCAGCGGCGCCGACGCCCACAGCTTTTCACCACTCAGGCTGATCGCTAGATCGTGCGGGTTTTGTCGATGCACCATATCAGAGAGGGTTGGGACGCCCGCCTGTTCCATGGTGCGAGTAATGTACCCCTGGCCGACCGCTTTCAGGTCGGTCGGAGCGTAGGTGAACACACCTGTTGCCCGATCGCGCCAACCAAAGCCAATGATACCGTGCTGTCGCGGGTAGACGCCCGTGGCGATGGTGGCGTGGCCGGTCGGTGTCTCGGACTCGAGCTGGCCCACCCAGGCGTTGTCATAGCTCGTACCGCGTGCCATGAGCGCTCGCAAATGGTGCATCGGCGCCAGCGTCAGATAGTCGGCTCGGAAACCATCCATCACGATGACTACCAGATACGGCTCTGGCGACGGGCTGCTGGCAGCCCTTTGCCAGGAGCCGGCGACGAGGGCCATGGCGATCAAAAGGGCGGAAGCAATGCGAGTCAACACGCCGCAGGATAGCATCTGAAGCGCCTGGCCGTCAGGACCGACTCAAACTCACAGACCAATACGCTACGCTGACAAGCGTGACGTCTCTGTTCGCTCTCCCCTCGGTACGAGTAGACGCCGGTCGGCTCGCGCCGCCGCTGCTGTGACTGCCTCTCAGCTGCTGCGCCTGGCGCCGCGAGTGCTGTTCCTGGTCGGCGGCACCGCCCTGGGGGTGGTGTTGCTGGTGCTGCTGTTGCGCAGTGTCGATCTTGGTCAGCTCGGCAATGCCTTTTCGCGGGTCGACTACGCCTATCTCGCCCTGGCAATTGTGCCGTTCCTCGTCAACTTGCTGGTCAAAGTGCCGCGCTGGGGCCTCCTCTTTGGCGCCGATCAACCCGAGTGGGACACGCTCTTTGGCGCGATGAACGTGGGGTATGCCATCAATTCCCTGGTTCCAGTGCGGCTGGGAGAGCTAGTGCGAGCCTATTGGATCCGAGACCGTACCGGCCTGGGTATGGTCCGCACCCTCTCGACCATCGCCGTGGAACGCATCACGGATGGGGTGGCGGTGCTCATTCTGCTGTTCGTCACCGCTCCAACCGTGGCCTTTCCCGGCGAACTGCTCGGCCCGGCGATCACGGTTGGAGTCGTCCTTCTGAGCGCCATGACCGGCATCGTGCTGCTGGTGTATACCTCAACCAAGGACAATCACCCGCTGTCCCGACTACTGGACCGCCTGGAACATGGGAAGGGCGCCGTGTTCGGGAGGGCGCTGCGTCAGGCAATGACCGGGCTGGGCGCTCTGCGCCACCGGCGCGCCCTTTTGCTGCTGCTCCTCTACACCGTGCTCATCTGGGCCAGCAATTCATTGCTGCTCTGGCTCGTGCTTCGCGCCTTTCACATCGAGGTGCCGCTCACCGCCGGCGTGCTGATCACAGCGGTCCTCAATCTCGGGATGGCGGTGCCGTCGTCGCCGGGATACGTGGGCGTGTTCGACTACTTGATGGTGCTGATGTTGGCCCTGTACCACGTGGCGAAGACGTCCGCCGTGGCCGCGTCCCTGGCCTTTCACGCCATTGCCTTTGTGCCGGTGACCATAATCGGCATCATCTACCTGGCTCGCACCGGGCTGCAGGTGACCTTGCGAATGTTACGCGCGGCAAGTCCCCCCGATTAGGCTTCGTGAGCGAATGGTTGAACGGAGTTCACTTGAGTTCATTGCTAAACTCACATCATGACTCAGCATCGCGAGCGCGTGCCTGACATCAATGCTCGAGTGCGGGTGACGCCACAGGCACGTCACTCGGTTTATCGCGTGCGTAAATCTTCGTGACGCTGAGCGAACGTATTCTGTATCACCAGATTCATCCGGTGAAGGTGGGTACAGACGTCAGCGCGGCGTTGGTGGCGTTGGTCTTGTTCTGGCGTCACCGTCTCCTCGCCGGGGTGGTCGTGTCGATCATCCCCCCAGTGATCGCCTCTGCGTTCCTCATCAGCTACGCCGATCTCGCGCCCTACCAGCACTCCGCTGGCGGCCGATACCTGAAGCGTGCCATGACGGGGTGGATGCAGAGCTTTCGATTTGTCGGCTTCGCGGTCATGCTGCTTGGTGCGTGGAAGCATGCTCGTGATGCGGTCGCCGGCGGCATTGCTCTCATTGCGCTCGGCTGGTTCCATGGGCTACTGCCAATAGGACGTGGCCAGGAACCGACGCTACCGTGCAGCAGTTGCAGACCTGCGACACGCTCCATCGCTTCTCACCGGAGCCTCGCCTCTATCGATCGACCGAGGCCACCCGGACCAGATCCTCCAGCCGCGCATAGCGTGCGCTGCAGGTCTCGAGCATGCAGGTGAGCAGTCGTGCCGTGGCACGGGCGTCGCCCAGCGCACGGTGCTGTCGTTCATTCTTGATGCCATGACGCCGGCAGCATTCCGCCAGGTTGTGCTTGGGCATGAACGGAAAGAGTTTGCGAGAGAGCGTGCAGGTGTTGATACACGGCACGACGATCGGTGAGCCCTGCGCGTGCTCCAGAAAGGCGATGTCGAACGCCTTATGGCTGTGTTCAACCAGGACATCCTCGCCGGCAAACTCCCAGAGTCGACGCAGCGCCTCCCCAATGCGCGGCTTGCCAACCAGCATGTCGTTGCTGATCCCATTCACGCGTCGAGCCGCCAGCGGAATGGCTCGATCGACCATCACCAGCGTGTCGAACTCGCCCAGCTCCACGCCGTTGCGCACCTTGACAGCTCCGATCTCCACGATCTCATCGCCCCGTGGATCCAGTCCGGTGGTCTCGACGTCGACGCTGACAAAGGACACCAGCGCGAGCGGTGTGGAGAGGGCGATCACGGCAGGCGCCGGTCGAGAAAGAGTGGCAGCGCCGCGTAGAAGCGGGTCGAGTCGACCACCTCCTGCGCCGGCACCTGATCGAGAACCGTGTGTGCGTACTCTTCGTTTCCCGGACCAAAGCCGATGGCGGGGATGTTCGCCTTCCCCATCCAGTAGATACCGTTCGTGGAAAACTCCCACTTGCCGATCTCCGGCTCGCGATCGTAGACGCGACGATAGTCCTCGGTAGCGGCCCGCAGCAGCGGATGCTCGGGATCGAGCGCCCAGGCGGGAAAGACCTTGTCTACCGGGAACACAAAGCCGGTGTAGCTGGGCTCCTCATAGAGCGGAATCTCAACCGTAGCGGTGTCTGCCGCGGGAAGAGACCGGACCTGAGCCAGTACCTCGCCGGCCGTTTCACCCAGGGTTACCCGACGATCAAGATAGACCTGCGCCTCCGCCGGTACGGCGTTCAAGGAGGGTGAATTGACTGTCACATTGGTGACCGCGATGGTGCCCGGTCCCACAAAGGGGTGGTCCGGCAGGGTATCCAGCATTCGCTCCACACCCTGGATGAAGGGCGCGGCACGGTAGAGCGGATTGTCACCGAGATGTGGCATGGCGGCGTGCGCGCTCTTCCCCTTGAAGGTGGCGCTGATCTCGATCCGGCCCCGATGCCCTCGATAGATGTTCATGCGGGTCGGCTCGCCGATCACCACGAAGTCCGGCCGCACGCCTTCGTGCTCGACCAGCGCTTGACAGGCGATGCCGTCGCACCACTCTTCCATATTGCCGAAGTAATAGAGAGTCCAGTCGCCCACCAGGTCAAGCTCTTTGAGCGCGGCCATGGCGTAGATCATGGGCGGGGTTGAGCCTTTCTCATCGCAGGCGCCACGGCCAAAAATCACGCCGTTCTCTTCCTTGCCCTCCAACGGGTCCCACTGCCACTCGTTTCGGTCGCCGATGCCGACCGTGTCGATGTGGCTATCGAAGAGCAGCGTCCGCGAGCCACGGCCGATACGCCCCAATACGTTCCCCATCGCGTCGAAGCGAACCTCGTCGAATCCCAACTGCCGCATGCGCGCGGCGCACGCCTCGCCCACTGGGCGAATCTGCGAGTCATAGCTCGGAATCCGCACCAGATCGCGCAGAAAGTCAAGCATCTCTCGGCTGTGTGCATCCACGTAGGTGTCGATTTTGGCCAGTACATCACGGCTGGGGCCGGCGGCTGACTGAGGTCCAGATGACGGCGGCACAGTTACTCCTATAGACAAGGGTGAGGCGCGGACGCCGTTTTCACGTTCGGCCTGAAGGAGTGTACCAGCAACGGAAACAAAAAAGGGCCACGGAGTTCCCGTGGCCCCTTCCTCGCCTTTCGGCCCGGACGGCTAGTCGGTGTTCACCGGCGCCGGCTCGGTCTGCTGGCGGCTGTCCGGGTTTTGATTGATGGTGTGTTGACCCTATGACGCCGACGATGACAGCCGACAACACCAGCACGACGCATGAGGCGAGCCACACGCACGCGGCCACACTGGATGCCCTGTGCCGTACGCTCGGCATGGATCCAGAGGGTGCGCCGTCGGTTGTGCGGCTCTCAGCATGAATGGTCACGATCCGCTCTGTCAGCGCGGCGTTGGCGGCGGTTCGCGCCGGGGGGGCGCGTTTCCGCCATGCCCACTACCCGCTCGGGGAGACACCGAGCACGCGACAGAGCATGGCCACGGCATGATGCACCTTCTCTCGCTCCACAAACGCAAGCGCCGTTACCGGCGCGAGCTGGTCTCCGTTGCGAAGAAGGCCGCGGCTTTTTTTAGAATCTCACGTTCTTCCTGCAGGATGCGGTTCTCACGCCGGAGTTGCCGCAACTCGGCACGCTCCCCGGTCGTCAGCCCGTCCTGCCGTTCACCCGCATCGAGTGCTGGCTGCTTGATCCACTTCCGCAGGGTCTCGTACGAGACGCCCAGGTCACGGGCAAGGGCAGCCACGGGCTTGCCGCTGGTTTTCGTCAGTTGGACCGCTTCCTCGCGGAACTCGGGTACGTATCGAGGGGACTGGTTCCCCATGGGGATCTCCTTGCTGAGACCGTTGGTCTCCTAGCTTCAGGGTGTCCACCGAACCAATGCTAGCCCAAAAGGAGGCTGGCGCGGCCCACGTGGAGGCCCTACCTGGTGGCGGATACCACCATGATTTCGTTGGCGTACGGGCTAGGAAGCGGATTGTATCCGTTCTGGCACCAGCCAGTCATCAGCACCTGGTCAATGGCTAGACCAGCGCCTTCCACTGCTTCTACCACCTCGCGGACGCTGTACTCCCGCACGTGCTCGATGGTGTCGGTGGCGTCGCTGCCCGGCGCGATGCTCTCCGGGAACGGCTCGAGGAAATTTTCACCTGCGGCGAGAGCCTCGATGTGTGCCAGACGAGAGACGTTGGGGGTGGTCAGGATAAACCTGCCTCCCGGTCGTAACGCTCTGGTTACCTCCCGTACCACCCACACCGGAGGGTGCTTGAGGTGCTCCAGCACTTCGCCCAAGACCACAAAGTCGAACGATTTATCCGGCGCGAAGTATGGGCTATCGCCGATGCGATAGGGGTTAATCGAGATTCCTCGACTGGCGGCGAAGGCAGCCGCCCGTGTGTCGATCTCCGTCCCGCACATCTCTGCCCCAGCAGCCGCCAACAGCGCTGGTAAGAAACCGAATCCGGTGCTGATATCCACTCCGCGTTTCCCCGCCGTCCCGGCCAGCAGCGACAGGATCACATTGAAGCGAGGGCGCGACTGGTCGTACACGAGGAGTGCATCCTCCACCGTGTCCAACCCAGCGAGTTGGGGAAAGGGAAAGGCCGCTACCTGCTCACGCATCTCCTCCAGCAGGATCTCGACCGAGTGATTGATCGGAGCGTTACGAACGGCGTCAAGGGCGAACAGGGGCATGGCGTCCTTTCACGGCAGCACCTCGAAGCCGAGCTGCATGGCGATGTCATCCCAGCATGGCATCATGGCTGCAGAGCGATGAAAGGAGGCGCAGGGTGAGCCAGGAAAGTGTGGAGCGCTCCCAAAGTAGGGAGATGCTGGGCCGGCGGGCGCTGGTAACCGGGGCCGCGTCCGGGATTGGACTGGCGATTGCACATGATCTGAGCAGCCGGGGAGCCGAAGTGGTGGTAACGGACCTGGCGGGCGAGGCGCTGGATCGAGCGGCGCGGGAGGTGAGCGCGGTCGCCTGTATCCCGGCCAATCTGAGCCAGAGGGACGAGGTCCAGCGTCTGGCTGAGGCCAGCGGGGCGATCGATATTCTGGTGAACAATGCCGGGCTGCAACATGTGAGTCCCGTGGAAGGCTTTCCAGTGGAGAAGTGGGATCTCATTCTGGCGGTAATGCTCACCGCCCCGTTCTTGCTCATTCGCGGGCTCATACCAGGTATGTATCAACGCGGCTGGGGACGAGTGATCAATATCGCCTCGGTCCACGGTCTGGTGGCATCGCCCTACAAGGCGGCGTATGTTTCCGCCAAGCACGGTCTGATCGGGTTGACCCGCACCGTGGCCCTTGAGGCGGCGACGCAAGCACCGGGCGTCACCGTCAACGCCGTCTGCCCGTCCTACGTGCGGACGCCGCTGGTCGAGCGGCAGATTGCCGATCAAGCCGGGACGCATGGCATTCCAGAGTCGGAGGTGGTCGAGCGCATCTTGTTGGAGCGCAACGCAATCAAGCGGCTGATCGAGCCGGCGGAGGTGGCCCAAACGGTGGCATTTCTCTGCCGTGATGACTCCTGGTCGATTACAGGAAGCGCGATGACCATGGATGCCGGTCGGCTGGCGTACTGACTGAACCCGGGGGTATTGGCTTTCTCCGCCTGCGTCCATACACTGAAAGATGAATCAGGTTTCAGGACAAAGTCGAAAACATGCGATAGGGGGATGCGCTATGTCGGTCAGTTATATTCGTCTGTTCGGGGTCTTACTCTGTTTCGGCATCTGCCTGGCACCTCACGAGACGCAGGGCGCGACCCAGCAGGAGATCTTTGCCGGCGTGATCCAGAGCATTGAGGCTCTGCCCTATCAGCCGGCGTATGTCCCTGCCGGGTTTGACAGCGCATTTCCCCCCAATACCGTTCCTAACACCGCTCCAGCTGAGGACTACACCTCGGGTTCAATCCCGGGGAGCGCCGATGATCCGGCCTGGCCGCGAAACTTCAAGCAGGTCACGCTGCACTCGGCCGATGGCGCGCCGCTCTTTGGCGAGCTGGCCCTGCAGCCGGGCAGTCACCCGGCGATCCTGGTGGTCCATGGTTTTAACACCCACGGCATGGAGTCCGTCAAGCGCTGGGCTGCCATGCTGGCGGCCAACGGCTACAACGTGTTGGCGGCCGATCAACGCGACTTCAGCTTCGAGTATTCGGCGGGCTACGGCTATCCCCAATATCGCCAGACCTTCGGGTGGAAGGAAACCCAGGACGTGCTGGCGGCCGGCGCCTATCTCCGCCAGCAGGCAGGCGTCACCTCCGTGGGTGTGGTCGGTTTCAGCGAAGGGGCGCAGGATACGGTGCTGGCCGCCGGTCGTGACACTCAGCACGTGTTCAGCGCGGCACTGACCTTCAGTGGCCCGGCCGACCAGGACACGCAGATCTACAGCACTGCCGCTCCGCCCAACTGCAGCACGCCAAACTGCACCTATCCGGCCACCGATGCGCTGGTGGCCGCGGTGGTTCCCCCGTATTCCTATACCGATCCCTGCGCGGTGTTGAGCGACGCTGCCGCGCTCTACGGCGTCACCGGGTATTCGATCATGGCGCGCGAGTCGTCGATGCACACCCAGACGGCCAGCACCATCCCGCTGCTCAACTTCTACGCCGCGGACGATCCGCTGGTGAATCCGTACAACGCCCAATTGATGGACGCCTACGAGCAGGGGAATCCGTTGCAACGCACGCTGGAGATTCAGCATGGCAACCACGCGTATTACTACGACCGGTGGTGGCAGCAGATGGCGATTCTCGACTACTTTCACGCCCTGCTCCCGGTCGACTCAACCATCACCAGCACTCCGACGGTGAACATGACCCCGGGTGGAACGCCGCTGTCGAGCCAGCTGGTTCCGGTGACGACCATCTCTCGCGGCGCCGCGGATGCGGTGCTGGCCCCCTACATTTGCGACACGACGCAACCGCCGCCGGGAAACTCAAACCAGCCGACGGCCGCGTACGTGACGCGGTTTTCAGCGCGCCACAGCGGCGGCCATGTGCTGCTTTCTTGGCACACGGCCAGGTCGGCCGGGATCACCGGGTTCAACGTCTTCGCTCACGGCCGGCGGCTGAACGCTCGAGTGATACGCACGCATGCCCCGTTGGAGTACCGGTTTACGACCGCGGACACCCGGGGACCGTATACCCTACAGCTCGTATTGAGCAAGGGACAGACTGTGGAAGTTTCGACTGGGTAGGCGTAGCACGGCATCGGAGGGCTGCGGACCGGACTGGCCCGCCGGCCAGCACGTTTGGCTGTGCGATCGGCCTGTTTCCAGCGCCGCTGGGCCGGACAGGCAGCCCAGCGGCGCTGGGAGAATTCAGCCCACACAGTGATGCCGGTGCAAGGCGGATGTCCGGGTGTGCCTCCCGTTGGCGGGATATCCGCGATTCTCTGAAGTAAACCGAACTTCTCCGCAGAGCGCCGCTATGCTTCACCCACGCGCCAGTTCATGACTGCCTGTTCTTTTTCTGTGCGCGCAGACGCAAAAATTTCTACTTGACGATACCGCTCGGATTCTGTATTATAAAAACCTGACTGATACGTCAGGTGAATACCGATTCAGGATTCAGGTTTTCGATCTGGTTGGCACACGCGCCGCTGTGGCGGCGAGGAAGTGGGAATGCCGGTGGTAACCCCGGTCACAGCTCGAGGGCAGGAGACGCGCGCACGGCTGCTGGCTGCCGCCGAGAAGGTCTTTGGCGAGACCAGTTACTTCCAGGTTTCGATTGCCGAAATCACGCGGGAAGCGGGCGTTGGTCAGGGCACGTTTTACCTGTACTTCCCGTCGAAAGAGACGGCGTTTCGCGAGTTGGTGCAGGAGCGGGCACACGAGTTGCGTATGGTCACGCGGCTGGCGACTAAAGACGCTGCGAACCGCCCGCAGGCAGAGCGGGCGGGCTTCGCCGCCTTCTTCGACTACATTGACCAGCACCGACACCTCTATCGCGTGGTGCGTCAGGCCGAGTTCGTCGATCCTGAAATCTTCCGAGCCTATTACCGCGCTTTCGCCGAGGGCTATCAGGCCGTTCTGGCCGATGCCATGGACCGGGGGGAGATCGCCCGCTGCGATCCCGAGGTGCTGGCGTACTGCCTGATGGGAATCGGAGATTTTGTCGGTATGCGGTGGGTGCTGTGGGATGAGACTTCGATTACACCACACGCCTTCGAGGCAGCCATGCACTTCATTCAATACGGTTTGACCGCGCCAGAGCATAGGGGAGGTGAGGGAGCGGACGAGCGATAGGACAATCAGCGTGATCGTACGGTTCAACCACACGATGAATTTCTGGGAGGAACACGGATCAACGAAGACCTTAAGACGTCCCCACATCTTTTTGGCGCTCGCCATGGCCCTCGCGCTCCTGGTGCAGGGCATGACCAGCGCTTCCGCCGGGACGGGCCGCAAGGCTCGATTGAGCGGCACCGTGACCATTGGACAGGTTACCTCGCTGACCGGGCCGTTCTCAGTGTATGGCGTCATGGAACAGCAGGGTTTCCAGGTAGGGCTTCGCTACGCCACGCACGGCACGATGAAAGTCGACGGGGCCAAGATCGTGGTGAAGGAGTATAACGATGCGGGCGGTGCAGCTAGCTTGCCCGATCCAACTGTTGCGGTGACGCAGGCGACCAATGCCATCGAGAACGACCACGTTCAGATCTTGCAATGTTGCGCGTCGAGTGCCAGTGCGCTGGCCGTGGCCGGTGTGGCAGCGAAGTATAAGAAAATCCTTATGGCGGCTCCGGCGGCCGTTAACGATCTGTCAGGAGTCAACCGCTACACCTTTCGAACCAGCCGGGAGGACTCTCAGGACGCCATCACCGGCGCCAGCTACGCTTACCATAAGTTCGGCCACACCTACATGACGCTAGCCCAAAACTATTCCTTCGGGCAGGGCCAGGTGGCCTCGTGGAAAGCGCGGCTCGATAAGTTGGGCGCCACCGACCTGCAGGACGTGTATTTTCCTTTGAGCGCGACGGACTTTACGCCGTACATTCAGCAGATTCTGGCCAAAAAGCCCGACTGGCTGTTCATTCCCTGTGCCGGCGCTCAGTGCGTGGCGATGTTCAAGCAGTTAGGGGATCAGGGACTGCTCGATCAGATCAAGGTGATGACCGGTTTGCCCAACATTGCCGCTTTCCCCACCTTCGGCAGCGCCGCCTCAAAGATGGGCTTCATCAGCATCTACTATCGTACCTTCCCGAAGACCGCCGCCAACACGTACCTGGTCAAGCAGATTCAGCAGCGCTACCAGCGACCGGCGGACATTTTCGATCAGGACTCGTTCGCCGCGGCCCAACAGATCGTGGCCGCGCTGCAAAAGGCGCATTCGACCAATGCCAGTAAGTTGATTCATGCACTGGAGGGACAGACGGTGCAGGGCCCGAAGGGCGCCTACACCATCCGGAAGCAGGATCACGTCTGTCTGCAGCCAATGTATGTCGCCAAGCTAGTCGGCAGCGGCGCGAGCGCAAAGGCCGTCTTGCTCGCCACCAAGTCGCCCAAAGCCACGGCACCGGCCTTGCAGGCCCACTTCGGCTCCTGAGCCTGAGACCTATAGCGGCCGGCAGGGGGCACGCGTCGCCTGCCGGCCGTTCCGCCGGTGGGAAGAGTGACAGACTCGTGAGGGTGTTGCATGGCTGATGCCGCGGCGATCCTGGAGACTCGTGAACTGACATTTGGATTTGGTGGCAATGTCGTGACCGACCGCGTGTCGCTGAGCGTGCGCGAAGGCGAGTTCCTCTCTATCATTGGACCCAACGGCGCCGGCAAAACCACCTTCTTTAACGTGGTGACCGGTCTGTATCGGCCCTCGCACGGCAGAATTTTCTATCGGGGACGGGACATAACTTCGAGAAACGCAGCGGAGCGAGCGCGGCGTGGCATGGCGCGATCCTTCCAATTGACGAATCTCTTCCCCGGGCTATCGGCCTTGGAAAACGTCCGACTGGCAGCGCAGGCCCAGGGCCGTCACAGCTATCAGCTGCTGCGATCTTTCCGCGTCTACCGGAAAGACCGGGAGCGAGCGGACGCGATGCTCGAACTGGCCGGACTCACTCGCCATAGCGCTTCATCCGCCGCCTCGTTGAGTCACGGCGACAAGCGGAAGCTCGAGCTGGCCATGGTGCTCGCCATGGAACCACAACTTCTGCTGCTGGACGAGCCGACCTCGGGCGTGAGCGCCGAAGACGTGCCGGATATGGTGGCGTTGATCGCCCGCATTCGGGTAACGCAGCAGACGACGGTCATGATGGTGGAGCACAAGATGGGCGTCGTGCTCCAGCTGTCGGATCGAATCGCAGTGCTCCACCAGGGAAAGCTACTGGCACTCGACACGCCCGATGGAATCCGGGGAAACGGGTTGGTACAGTCCGCGTATCTCGGTACGGAGACGCTGTGATCATGGCAACATCCCGTGGAGCGACGCCGGTTCTGGAGCAGTCCTCTGCAAACGCACTGCTCACCCTGCACGAGGTGCATACCTACCTCGGCCAGTCGCATATCTTGCAAGGTATCTCCTTCGATGTGGAGACGGCCAGGACCACGGTGTTGCTAGGGCGAAATGGCGCCGGCAAAAGCACCACGCTGCGAACAATCATGGGCATTGTGGCCGCCGCCCGAGGCTCCATCAGGATCGGGACTGAGGAGCTGAGGGGACGGCCTTCTCATGCAGTGGCGCGGCACGGTATCGGGTTTGTGCCGGAGGATCGTGAGGTCTTTGCATCGCTGAGCGTCGAGGAGAATCTCAAGCTGGCACAGCGCGGTGGCGCGCGAGATGGGGAAGCTGCGCTGGAGCGCGCGTTCACTCTGTTTCCGGACCTACGTCCGGCGCGGCGCCGATCGGCCGGGGCGCTGTCCGGTGGGCAGCAGCAGATGCTGGCCATCGCGCGCGCGCTGATCAACCCGAATCGGCTGCTGCTGGTGGACGAGCCGACCAAGGGCCTGGCGCCGATCATCGTACAGCAGTTGGCCTCCCTGTTTCAGACGCTGCGTGATACCGGAGAAACCATTCTCTTGGTCGAACAGAACCTTCAGTTTGCGAGGCTGGTTGGAGACCGTTTTTTCATCCTGGACGAAGGGCGGATTGTACATGGCGGCGCCATAAACGAACTTGACCACCAGCCAGAGTTACTCCAGCGCTATATAGGAGTGTAGAGGCCCCATGAGCACGTTCATTACCTTGACGTTAAACGGCATCGCGGCCGCCGCTCTGTTGTTTATGGTGGCCGCCGGTCTGTCCCTGATCTTCGGCTTGATGGGAGTCTTGAACTTCGCGCATGGGTCGTTCTTCCTGTGGGGCGCATACTGCTGGTTGGCAGTCTTCAATCGCACCGGCAACTTCTGGCTGGGGCTACTGGCGGCAATAGTCGTTGGGGCTGCCCTGGGCGTCGTCACTGAGCGGATCTTTTTGCGCCCTCTGTATCGGCGTCCGCTGTCTCAGATCCTGGTCACGCTCGGTTTGGGACTGGTGCTCAATCAGGTGGTGATCGCTATTTGGGGCGTGACACCACAGTACGTTGGATCGATTCCCGGTCTCAGCACCACCCTGCACTTTGGCGAGGTGTACATCGCGCAGTACCGCATCTTTGTCACGCTGCTAGGGGCTGTCGTGCTGGCCGCCGTATGGGCCCTCCTGCGGTTTACTCGTGTTGGGCTGATCGTGCGGGCCGGGGTGGAGAATCCGACTATGGTCGGGGCTCTCGGTATTAATGTCGGCTACGTCTTTCTCGGCGTCTTTGCCCTCGGTTCAGCGCTCGCTGCACTGGGCGGGGCCGTGTACGCTCCATCGGTGTTTAGCGCAACCACGGACATGGGGCAGAATGTGCTGCTCTCCGCTATTATCGTGGTCGTGTTGGGCGGCCTGGGCAGCTACGTCGGTTCTGCCCTTGGGGCGCTGCTGATTGGGCTGGCACAGGATTACGTGCCCTACTACGTGTCGCAACTGGCGCAAACCTACCCTGCCTTGCAGACCTACACCTCCTCCGCCGCGGCGTTGATTTCGTTACTTATGCTTATTGGCGTACTTCTGGTTCGCCCCCAAGGCCTGATGGGCCGCAACGTGGAAGGACCGGGGTTATGAACGCACAATCTCTGTCGCGACTGTCGCACGGCTGGCTGATTGGAGCAGCTGCGCTGGTGGTGTTGCTGGTCGCGCCGGCGCTGGTGGGCGGGTCGCAACTGCATCTGCCCACCGAGATCTTCCTGTTCGCCCTGTTCGCGCTCACCTACGATCTCCTATTCGGCTACACCGGGTTGATCTCCTTCGGCCACGCCCTGTTTGTAGGAGTAGGAGCGTACACTCTGGGCAACGCGTTCAGCATGCACGGGACCCCGCTCTGGCTGGCCTTTCTCATCGTCCTGCTCGCCGGGTTGGTGGTTTCCGCTCTGACCGGACTGCTGGCTCTGCGCACCCGCGGTGTCTACTTTGCCATGGTGACGCTAGCTCTAGCCCAGATGGCCTTTACCCTGGCCGAAAGCAATGTGGGAGAGCTGACCAATGGCGACAATGGGCTGGGCGTCACCGGCGCTCCCGAATGGTTGACCGGACCGGGTACCGGATCGCACTTTTATTACGTGGCGCTGCTAGTCCTGGTGGCCGGATTCTTGTTGCTCCGCCTGTTCGTGAGTTCGCCGGCGGGACAGGTCTGGCAGGCCATTCGTGAGAACGAGCAGCGAGCCCTAATGCTCGGGTACCGCCCGTTTCGGTTCAAGCTGCTCGCCTACGTTATTTCGGGAACCATCGCCACCCTGGCCGGTGGCTTGTACGCGCTGTTCGTCGGTACTGTATCGACGACCTTGCTCTCGGCGGACCTGACTATTCAACTGCTGCTCATGGTCATCATCGGCGGCGCGGGGAGTCTATGGGGCGCCATGGTGGGAGCAGCGTTGATGCGCTACTTGAATGCGTACCTCAATACGCTCTCAACCTCCGACTTTATCGTCCACGCCCCGAATTGGGTACAGCAAACTCTGGGGCAGCCCTTGCTGATCTTTGGCTGTGTGTACCTCGTCCTGGTTCTGTTCTTCCCCCAGGGCATTGCCGGCCTTGCGCAGCGCTGGCGCTTCACAGGTTCGGCAACCTCGCATCCCGGCCTGAGTGAGGCGGTGGCAACTGGCGCTGAAGTCATCGGGGCCGAGGCATCCGCGACCGATGTGGCGGGAATGGGGTAGGACGATGCCGCGTGTGGAGATCAATGGTATTCAGGTGTATTACGAGGTTCACGGTGAGGGTCCCAATCTGGCCTTGATCGAGGGGCTGGGGTACGACTGCTGGATGTGGTACCGGCAGGTGCCTGCGTTCGCCGACCACTTTCGCGTCCTGATTTATGACAATCGTGGCGTGGGACGCAGTGACGCGCCGCCCGGCCCCTACTCCCATGAAGAGAATGCTTCCGATCTCGCGGTGCTCCTCGACCATTTGGGCTGGGATCGCTCGCAGGTACTCGGTATCTCTATGGGGGGCTTCATCGCCCAACAATTCGCGCTGAACCACCCCGAGCGGCTCGATGGCTTGGTGTTAGCGGCTACCGGCTTTGGTGGTCCGAATATGGCGCCGGTGCCTCCCAAGGCGGTGGCTGAAATGACCCCGGACCCGTCTTTATCCGCCGAAGAGCGTATTCGCCGCGCCATGCCGACCGCCTTCTCGGCGCCGAGCTGGACCGAGACGCATCGGGAGGAATTCGACTACATTGTGTGCCGCCGGCTCGAATATCCGCAGCAGCCCCACGCAGCGATGGCGCAGTTGATTGCGGGGGTGACCTTTAATGTTGAGGACCGACTCAGCGAAATTATCGCACCTACTCTAGTTCTCGCCGGAAGTGAGGACCATGTCGTCCCGCCGCGCAATGCGGAACTCCTGGCAGCGGCACTGCCCAACGCGCGCCTGAGTATCTTAGGGGAATGCGGTCACGTGCTCAATATCGAGTGTCCGGAGGAGTTCAACCGCGCTGTGATTCGCTTCCTGCTAGCAGAGGACCGTTCCCAATGACGTACCGGTCTGACGCTCTGACGAGTGTGTTTGGCATTGCTGGAATCGGTGTTTTTGCACCGCCGCAGGTCGTGAACGCGGAGCAGTTGGCGGACGAGACCGGGGTGCCGGCGGAGATTCTTCGCACCAAGTTCGGTGTCCAGCAGGTGCACCGGGCAGATGCGGGCTGTCATGTTTCGGAGATGGCGGCGCTGGCGGGGCGAGCTGCCCTCCACGATGCGGGGGTCGCGCCGGAAGAGGTCGATCTGGTGATCTACTGCGGAAGCGAGTTTAAGGACTACGTGGTCTGGTCAGCGGCGGCCAAAATTGCACATGCCCTGGGATGCACTCATGCCGAGGCATATGAGATTTATGCGCTCTGCGCCGGCATGCCCATCACGCTACGAGTGGTACGCGACGTGATGCTGGCCGAGGAGGACATCCGCACAGTTTTGGTCGTGGCCGCTTCGAAAGAGAGCGCACTGGTCGACCGAACCAACCAGCGCACCCGGTTCATGTTTAATTTCGGTGACGGGGCCAGCGCCGCGGTGGTACGCCGGGGGTTGAACCGGAATTTGCTCCTGGGGTCGGCCAGCAAGGTCGACGGGTCACTCAGCGAGGACGCCATCGTCCCGGCCGGTGGAAGTCGTCGCCCCGCCAGTGCCGAAACCGTCGCGGCTGGGGAACACACGCTGGACGTGCCAAATCTCGATCACATGCGCAGTAGGCTGGATGAGGTGTCATCCTTCAACTTCCGCGAGGTGGTGCAGACGGCGCTGCGGCGGAGCGGGCTGGACCGGGTTGACTTTCTGGCGCCGGTGCATATGAAGCGCTCGATGCACGATCAGCTGCAGGGAGATCTCGGCGCCACGCGCGCCTTCTACCTCGAAGAGTACGGCCACATGCAAGCCGCCGACCAGTTTACCGCTGTGTGGGAGGCCCGGCAGCGAGGTCTGCTGAAGGATGGCGATGTGGTGGCGCTGGTGGCGGCCGGGGTTGGCTACACCTGGTCGGCGACGATCCTGCGCTGGGGAGTGATCCCAGGTACCAGGCACCCGTGACTGTTGAGCCTTCCGGCATGCCAGACTGCCGGTTTCCCTGGCTCGAGCGACAGGCGGGCCTCTGGCCGGGACGGATCGCCGTCGTCGATCCCGACGGTCCTCGACACTATACCTACGCCGAACTCCTGGACCGGAGCCGGGCGGTTCAGGCGCATCTGACGCAGCACGGCGTGGGGCCGGGCGATCGAGTTGCCTCACTCATGCAGAACGGCATTCGTCACCTCGATCTGCTCTTCGGGTGCGGGCGGTTGGGCGCGATCTACGCGCCACTGAACTGGCGATTGGGCCGGCGCGAGGTCGCCGGCATGCTAGACGATCTGGAGCCGCGGGTGGTGGTGTCGGACCATGAATTTGCCGCCCTGTTTACCACCGGTGACGCAACCGTTCGTCTGCCACTCGAGTCGCTCCCAACCAGTACTCACAGCCCTTCTGCCGCCTCCGGAGCCATTCATATGACCACACCGTGGCTCATTCTGTACACGGGTGGTACGACCGGCGTCCCTAAAGGCGCGGTGCTGACGCATGGCTCCATTCTCTGGAACTGCATCAACACCGCGATAAGCTGGGGATTGTCGGAGGGAGATGTGGGACCGAGTTTTACACCGATGTTTCACACCGGTGGCTTCAACGTCTTCACCCTTCCCCTGTTGCTACTCGGCGGCCGTATCATTCTGCCGTCACGCTTCGAACCGGCCGCGGCGCTCGACATCCTGGAACAGGCGCGACCAACCGTGCTCTTCATGGTGCCCACCATGTTTCAGCTGACCGCGGAGCAGCCACGCTTCAAGAACGCTGACCTGTCGAGCCTGCGCTGGGCGATTTCCGGGGGGGCGCCGCTTCCCGAGCCTGTCTATCGGATGTGGCGCGAGAAGGTGCCGATCTTCAAACAGGGATATGGGCTGACCGAGGTGGGGCCGAACAACTTCGCCACCCCGGACCTGGACGCCGTGCGCAAGGCGGGCAGCGTGGGGCGGCTTACCTACTTCGCGCAGGCGCGCATTGTGGATGATCAGGGGCGGGACGTGGCTGACGATGTTCCTGGAGAGCTGCTGTTAACTGGGCCACATATGTGCGACGGCTACTGGCGCCGTCCCGCGGAGACGGCAGAGGCGGTGCAGAATGGCTGGTTTCGGACGGGTGACGTAGCACGGCGAGACTCGGAAGGCTACTACTATATCGTTGATCGCAAAAAGGACATGATTATCACCGGCGGCGAAAACGTCTACCCGACCGAGGTTGAAGCCGTGCTCTACAGCCATCCTGCGGTACGCCAGGTTGCCGTGGTTGGTGTGCCCGATCCCCTCTGGGGTGAAGCTGTGACCGCGTTGGTTGCTCTGCAGCCTGGGGCCAGTGTCACGCCGGAAGAGCTGCGTATCCATACTCGAGCCGACCTGGCGGGCTACAAAGTGCCCAAGCGCGTTATCGTGGTTGATGAATTGCCCACCAGCGCCGCCGGCAAGATTCTCCGCTCCGCTTCTCGGCATGTGGCAGAGCAGGTCTAATCCGTGGAACGGTGACGGCTCACGGGCGGGTTACGGTCGAATCCGGCGTGAAACGGTAGCATGGAACGAAAAGGAGATTCCATGACCGATATGCATTATCGACAGTTGGGCGACTCGGGGTTGAAAGTCTCGGTCGTTGGCCTCGGCTGCAATAACTTTGGCCGGCGCGTCGACCGCGCCGGCACCGCACGGGTGGTCGATGCAGCCATTGACGAAGGGATCAATCTCTTTGACACGGCGGATGTGTACAGTGACGGCGAGAGCGAAGAATTTCTAGGCGCGGCGATCAAAGACCGGCGCCACCGAGTGATCGTGGCGACCAAATTCCGTTCCAGCATGGGCGAGGGACCGAACGACGCCGGTGGGTCACGGGGCTACATCTACCGTGCAATCGAAGCCAGCCTGCGCCGCCTCCAGACCGACTACATAGACCTCTATCAGATGCACTCGCCCGACATGGACACGCCCATCGAGGAGACGCTCTCCACGCTGAATGACCTGGTTCGCGAGGGGAAAGTTCGCTACCTTGGCTCCTCGAACTTTGCCGGCTGGCAGATTGCTGATGCGGACTGGGTCGCCCGCGTCAATCACTGGGTTCCCTTTGTGTCGGCTCAGAACCACTACAGTTTGGTGGAGCGTGGCGTCGAACGCGACGTGATACCCGCCTGCGAACGATTCAAGCTGGGTATGCTGCCTTTTTTTCCGCTGGCCAGCGGCCTGCTCACCGGTAAATACCGTCGTGGGGAGGGGGCGCCCGAAGGAACGCGTCTGGCGGGCAATCCACGCGCCGACCGCTTCTTGAACGACACGGCCTTCGACGCCGTGGAGGGATTGGAACGGTTCGGTCAGGAGCGAGGCGTCTCACTGCTTCAGATCGCCATCGGCGGCCTGGCGGCCCAACCCCAGGTGGCTTCGGTAATAGCCGGAGCTACCCGGGCGGAACAGGTGACAATCAACGCGAAATCGGGAACATGGGTTCCCTCCGCGGAGGAGTTAGCGGAGATCAATGGTCTGGCGCCGAGTGAAAGACCTGCGTAAGCCGGCAGAGCCATTTTGGCATGCATCTTGCGCGACGACTCGGTGGGGGAGAGTATGGTTGAAGAGTGCACAGTCGGGCGCGTCTGGCTAGCGTCCTCCGCCTGCCGGTGGAGGTGAGAGCATGATGATGACGCTTGAAGATATGTTCGAGCGGCTGCTCGAGCAGGCAGAGGAGCAAGGACAGCTGAGCCAGGCGGACATCATCGCTGCAGTGCCGGCGGCAGCATCCGATGCCGCTCTAATGGAGTCGCTGACCAAGCGGCTCTGTGCCGAGGGTGTGGACGTAACCGACCCGATTAAAGAGATTGATGACGACGAGAAGCTCGACGCCGGGCTGGCCGCGGTTGCTTCGGCGAACGACGTACAAGCCACCGATTCGGTCCGCCAGTATTTGCGAGAGATTTCGCGTGCGCCGTTGTTATCAGCCAAGGACGAGATCGAGCTGGCGAAGCGGGCCGAAGCCGGCGATGCGGTGGCGGTGCAGCGCTTGATCCAGAGTAATCTGCGGCTGGTGGTTCACGTTGCTAAACGGTATCTTAATCGCGGGTTGCCGATTCTGGACCTGATCCAGGAGGGCAACTTTGGTCTCATGCGTGCGGTGCAGAAGTATGACTGGCGGCGCGGCTTCCGTTTCTCAACCTACGCCACCTGGTGGATTCGACAATCCATGACCCGCGCGATTGCGGACAAGGCGCGCACCGTGCGACTTCCCGTCCACATTCAGGATAGAGTGCGCGAGATGAATAACGCCTGGGAAGAGCTGTCGCGCACACTGCGTCGTACTCCTACTCAGGCTGAAGTGGCTGAGAAGCTGGAGATATCGGTTGATAACCTGCAGCGCCTGCTCAACGCGCTACCCGAGCCAATCTCTATTCACCGCTCGATCGGCGACGAAGGCGATGAAGAACTCGAAGGCTATGTAGAGGACCGGCTTGCAATGCTGCCAGAAGAAACGGTCGCGGAGCGAGTGATGAAAGCCGACATCATGAACGTGCTCGACACGCTTCAGCCCCGTGAAAAGGAAATCTTACGCCTTCGTTTTGGTCTCGGTGAGGAGCAGAACCCCCACACCTTGGACGAAGTGGGACGCGCTCTCGGCATCACTCGGGAGCGCGTACGTCAACTCGAAGCCCGTGCTCTCAAGAAATTACGCGAACCGGAACCCGCGGCAAAGTTGCTGGTGTATCACTGAGCGAGTCGTCAGCCGTCGGGGGCAGCCGTCGCCTTCATGCGGTGACGGCGAGTGACTAATAAATGTACGGATTGCCGGATTTTATTCGCTGAATCTTGGCCGGTTCGACTACCGCTATGCTCTGCCCTTGGTACTTCGCCGCACCCATCACACCGGTGACGCTGACCCACTGATTGTCCGCGAGGGTACCGTGCGTGGTGTCTTTAACAATCAGACCAACCGGCCGGGCGTCGGCAATGCAGCAGGTGACAAAGTAGCGGATGACCATGAGGTAGCCCGGCGGAACGCTGGCGGAGTCGTGCAGAGCCAATCCGGAAATGGTGATTGGTTTCTTCAGATAGTCGCGCGGATCCGGATCAGCGGAGAGCGCCCCCACCCAGTCCTGCATGGAGAAGGCGCGGGTATTGACGGACAGGCTGACTCGCCTCATCGCGCTCGAGCCGCGCACCGTGGTCATACCGGCGATCTGCGGCCCTCGCTGATTCGCGGAGAACGAGGCAAGGCTGCGGGGCGGGAAAACCAAAGCCAGAAAGAGCGGTACCGCTAGCAGGGCGAGGGTTCGCAGGCGCGGTATGTCTGTATCACACCCGCAACTGTTAACGCCACAGCTGTCGCATGCCGGTGTCGATTTACGGGCCACGCCGACGGCAGACAGGCCGATTAAGACGGCGCCCGCCAGTGTGGTGGGCACGATATAGACCGGATTGATGTACATCGACATCACGCCGCGGAGGAACAGCGAGAGGATGAAGAGACCATAGCCAGCCAGAACGGCGGGACCAAGGAATCGCGCGAGATCGAGCCGTACCCCAGCAGCGTGGGTATGCGCCTGCTCAAGGCGAACGGTCACAGCAGGGCTCCTTTCAGGTTCAACAGGAGTGCTCCAAGGAAGATCATTTCCACCGTCACCGCGACCATCGCAAAGACGACTCGCGGCCTGAATGCCGTGAGCATCATGCCAATTGACTTCATCGAAACCATGGGGCCGAAGACGAGAAAAGCGAGCAACGCGGGAGTAGAGAAGATACTCGAATAGGAGAGCGCAAAAAAGGCATCCACCGTGGAGCAGATTGACAGCACGAACGCCAGGCTCATCATGGCGATGATGGACAGCACGATACCACTACCAAGATTGGTGATGGCCGAGCGGGGCACCAGCACCTGGGTCGCGGCGGCGATGCCGGCTCCGACGACCAGTACTTGCATCATGGACATAAATTCCGACCCCGCCTGGCTCGATGCTTGCCCGAGCTTCGCCAAAGCCGAGCTGTCGTGCGGCTCCTCGCCGTGGTGGTGATGATCGTGATGCTGGTGGCCGTGAGCGTGATCATGATCGTGTCCACGTCCGCCCAGCAAGCCTGACGCTAGCAACTGCTCGCCCTTCCCCCATTGTCCGATTAACAGTCCCACCGAAGCGGCAACAACAAAGGCCAGGCCGCCACGCAGCCATACCATGGAGGGCTCATAGTGGAAAGCCGTAGCTGTGGCAAAGAGAGCCACCGGGTTGAGAATAGGCGCCGCCAGAAGGAATGCCACACAGGTCGAAACCGGCACGCCCTTGGCGAGAAATCGCCGAGCCACCGCCACGTTGCCGCACTCGCACACCGGCATCAACATTCCTACTCCGAGCGCTGGGATCAGCGACAACACCGGGTTCTTGGGGACGAACTTCAAGAGCGCGTCCTCGGTGACAAAGACATGGACCAGGGCCGAGACCGCCACTCCCAGGAGGAGAAAGGGAGTGGCCTCGACCAGGATGCCGAGGAAGATGGTCACCCAATCTTGCAGTTGTGCGGGAATAAGCTTGCTCCTTCGATGCGGCTGAATCGGAGCCACTGCGCGTGCCCAAGTATAAGCGCCTTCTCCCGCCATTGAGGGATGTGACCGGACCAGTTTATTGACGTGTAAGAAATAGAAGGGTACGACTATTATCCCCACCCGTGACATGACAGAGGACGGAGGACGGAGGGCGGCCATTCGTCCTGTGCTGGTGATCGCGGCCCCTACGCGTTCAATGTGTCTAGAGTCGGGGCAGTGCTGCCGTAGAACTCCGATCAGTTGACATATCAGGCGACCACAAAGCCTGAGAACTGTATACCCAGGAACGTCCCTCGGAGATGGTAGTGGAACGAGCTATTGCCACGATCGATTCGGGCCAGCAGACACTGCAATAGTTGGCCATGCTACAATAGTAGGTGGGCGACGCACGTCTCTATGACGTGCCTCAGCCCCCTTTCTTTGTGGCGAATTGCGACGAAACGGCGGCCGGTGAGTCGCCGCTCGAAGCAGCGCACGTGGGGGACTCCTTTCCCCGGCTCAGGAGGCATCATGGCAAGTACCCGACGGCGCAAGCTGAAGAAGCTCCGCATGAAAAAGGCCAACCACGGCAAGCGGCCTCTGGCCGGCAAGTAGACCCCGTTCGTTGCCACGGGATCGAGCGGAGGATGCGTTTCTCTCCTCTTGATTCCCCCCACGCATAGATCCAGCTTGTCATCATCTGGACAGCCGCGTATAATCTGCTCAAGAAAGACAGGCAGAGCATGAGTCCGGTAGGAAACGCCGGCCGACCTGTCGAGAGGAAGCGTGCCTAGGGGTTCCGCGTCCGCGTACGGATGGTCTGGACCGAGCGGTGCGGGCCGTCGCGCGGCTACACCAGGGGGATAAAAACCCGGGGGGAGAGGTTTCGCTCGTCCTCCGTCCGCGACCCATGCGCTGCCGCCAGGAGTATAGGTCCATGTCGACGACTGTTCTGCTCATTCGCCATCCTGAAAGCGCCTGGAACTGCCGGGGCATCTATCAGGGGCAGCGAGACATCCCGCTCAGCCCCTTGGGCCGAATTCAGGCCGAGTTGGTCGCCGCCCGCCTGGGTCGCGAGCAGCTCTCCGGTGTGGTGTGTAGCCCCCTGCGCCGCGCTCACGCGCTGGCTCACGCAATCGCGCGGTACCATCGCCTCACGCCCCGTACCGATGATCGACTGACCGAGATTGGACACGGAGATTGGGAAGGGCTTTCGCGCGATGAGGCACGAGAGCGTTACCCCGAGATGTATCGGACCTGGACCGAGCGACCCCACGAGGTGACGTTTCAGGGTGAAGATGGCGAATCGCTGCAAGCGGTGCACGACCGGTCTCTCACACCGATTGAGGAATTGCTGGCACAACCGGATGGCGGCACGTGGGTGGTGGTCACACACGACACTGTGTGCCGGTTAGTCGTGGCTGCTGCCAATGAGCAGCCCGTACTCGGTTTTTCGGCCGTTGGCCTGGAAAACGCCGGTATCAGCACGCTGGTCGGTCCTCGTCTGGTGGGCAGCGTCCGGCAGGTAAATGACGTGGAGCACCTTGGTGAGCACCGCGTCAATCTCAGCACGCAAGCGCTGTGATGGGGATGCACACGCCGCGCGTGGTGGTTGCCGATCCTCTTGCCGCGAACGGAATCAACCTCTTGCGCGAGGCGGCCGAGGTAATCGTCGCCGCGGACCAAGAAGCGTTGCATGCCTCGTTGCCGGAGTCCGATGCTCTGATCGTCCGGAGCCGAACGATGGTTACGGCCGAACTGCTGGATCTCGGCCCACGACTACAGATAGTGGGACGTGCTGGAATTGGAATCGACAACATCGACGTACCGGCCGCCACCGAGAAGGGCATCCTGGTAATTAATGCTCCGCTCGGGAATGTACGTTCAACCGCCGAGCACACTCTGGCGCTGATCTTTGCCCTGGCGAGGAACGTGGTGGCAGCGGATGCTTCGGTCCGGGGCGGGAGCTGGAAGGCCGGATATGAGGGAATGCAACTAGGAGGCAAGCGCCTCGGCGTGATAGGCGTGGGCAAGGTGGGCAGTACCGTCGCAAACGTCGCCGCGGCGATTGGCATGGACGTGGTGGCGTATGATCCCTATTTGCCGGCTCAGGCCTGGGATGCGCTCGGCTTGCGCCATTCGTCACTTAAAGAACTACTGGGGACAGCTGATGTGGTGACCATTCACGTGCCCCTGATGGACGAAACGCGGCTTCTGCTGGACGCGGAGGCGCTGGCTCGGATGAAACGCGGCTCATACCTGGTGAACTGCGCCCGGGGGGGGCTGGTGGACGAGGCGGCGCTGGCCGGCGCGCTGACCAGTGGCCGTCTGGCCGGCGCGGCTCTCGATGTGTTCGAGCAAGAACCGTTAACAGATTCGCCGTTGCTCGATGCTCCCAATTTGATCCTGACTCCCCATGTGGCCGCCTCAACCCGTGAGGCGCAGGCTCAGGTTTCCACCGACATCGCGGTGCAGGTGCTGGACTTCTTCGCCGGCAAGCCTGTCGCATATCCTATAAATCCGTCTGTACTGAGAAAGGCATGACCGTGCAGGAATCAGCTATGAATCTCCGCGTTCCCGGGCCGACACCGGTCCCGGAGGAAGTTGCGAGGGCCGGGGCACGGCCCATGGTGAATCACCGCGGACCAGAGTTTGCCGTCACAATGATGCAAGTAACTGAGCAGCTCAAGCCATTCTTCGGCACCGCGCAACAGCCTTTGCTGCTCACCGGCTCGGGCACTGGCGCCCAAGAAGCCGCCGTTGTAAATATGCTGTCTCCGGGCGACCGAGTGCTGGCGGCAACCATAGGAGTGTTCGGCGATCGGTTCGCGGCTATCGCAGAGGCCTTTGGCGCCGACGTGGTGCGTTTCGAGGGCGAATGGGGCCAGGCTCTCACTCCCGAGCAGGTAGCGCGGGCAGTGACTGCCAACCCGGGAACCAGAGCTGTACTGCTGACGCACAACGAAACGTCGACCGGGGTAACGAACGATATCGCCGCCATTGGCGACAGTATTCGGCGCGCCTCGCCGGATGCCATGCCGCTGATTCTGGTGGATGGAGTCAGTTCGATTGGCGCGCTACCCTTTGAGATGGATCGCTGGGGCGTGGATGTCGCGATTACCGGTTCTCAGAAAGCCTGGATGTCCCCTCCCGGAATGGCCATGATCGCCATCAGCCAGCGGGGCTGGGAGGCGCATACCGAGGCGCGCATGCCGCGCTTCTATTGGGATTTCACCAAAGCGCGAAAGAACGGCGAGAAGCAAACTACTCCCTTCACGCCGGCCGTGGGAGTGATTCATGCCATGCAGGAAGCCCTCCGCCTCATGACCGAGGAGGGAGTTGGTCAGGTCTACGCGCGTCACCAACGGATTGGCGAGCATGTACGTAGCGGAATCCTCCACTTGGGTCTGGAGCTCTTTGCCGATCCGGCGGTTGCATCCAATACGGTGACGGCGGTACGCCTGCCGGCCGGCCTGGACGCCGGAACTATCATCAAGGACTTGCGGGAGCGGCGCCACGTGGTGGTGGGCAGCGGTCAGGAGCGGTTAAAAGGCTCGATCTTCCGAATCGGACATATGGGTTGGGTTCACGAGGATGACGTGCAGCATATGTTGGATGCGCTCTCGCAGTCCCTGGAGGAGGCGCGCGTCCGGCAGGCAGTGTAGGCAGGCTGCGTGTTCGACAGCCTTACACGTTGATTCCGAACCACCCCAGCACCGTGATGACCAGAAGCATCACGGAGAGGACGCTCACGATGATGGCGGTAGCCCAGGCAACGACATTGTAAATGCGCCCGTTCACCATGTCGCCCATGAGATGCGGCTTGTTAATCAGGCGAAGGATCGAGAACAGGATGAAGGGCAGCAGCAAACAGTCCACCACCTGAACCACCAGCAACAATTGAATTGCCGAGGTCTCCGTTACAAACAGGGCCACGATCACACCGACGGCGATCAAACCGGTAAACAGGCCCATGAATACCGGCGCCTCGCGGAAGCCGGCGTCGACGCCCTTCTCGAAGCCCAGCGCCTCCGTAATTGAGTACGCGGTGGCGAGCGGGAGAATAGCGGCCGCCAGCATGGAAGCCCCGAAGAGACCGATTGCAAAGAGATACTCCGCGTAGGGGCCCGCTAGCGGTTTCAACGCTCGGGCTGCGTCCGCGGCAGTGTTGACCGCCTGGTGGTGAGGAAACAGCGTGGCGGCAGTGGCAATAACGATGAACACGGCGATCAGGTTGGCGAAAAGCGAGCCGGCGTACACTTCAATCCGTTCAGCGTTGTAGTCCCGTGGCGTGATGCCCTTGTCCGCCACTGACGACTGCACATACACCTGCATGTACGGGGTGATGCTGGTCCCAACCGTGGCGATAAACAGAAACAGGTAGGCCTGATTGAACTGAAAGGACGGAATGACGGTCGATCGTGCAGCCTGGCCCCAGTCGGGGTGTGCCAATATTGCCGAGATGGGATAGGCAAAAAAGACCAGGGTCATGGCCAGAAAGACTTTCTCGGCGCTGGCATAGCTGCCTTTGACCACCATCAGCCAGATGCCAAGAGCAATTAGCGGGACGGCGATATACCTGGCGGGACTGTGGGGAAAAAACAGATCCATGCTGGCGGCAATGCCAATGAACTCGGTTATGACCGTGCCGGCATTGGCGATCAGGAGGGCGAGCAGCACAAATGCCGTGACGCGGATTGGAAAGTTTTCGCGGATAAGGTCAGAGAGCCCTTTTCCGGTGGCCGCTCCCATGCGGGCGCACATCTCCTGGACGATGGAGAGGCTGATCAGAATCAGCGGAAACATCCAGAGTAAGCGGTAGCCGTAGGTCGCGCCGACTGAGGCATAGGTCGCAATGCCGCCGGCATCGTTGCCTGCGTTGGCAGCGATAAGTCCCGGCCCCAGCGCCGCCAACACTAACCAGGAGCCTCTCGGACGCGCGAACATACCGCCCAGCTTGCCCAGCCGTGATCCACGGCGGGGCGTTGCGGTGCCCGGCGCGGCGCTCTGCGCGGCTGAGTCCGCCGCGCTGTCCACCACCGCGGTAAGTACGTCGGGGGGCCGCTCGGTTCGCTCCGAGCGGTCCGGTAAGTCGGCCATGGTTGTCCTTCGAGGTTAGGTCGGGGTCGTTCAGGTCAGCCAAAAACATGTGGTAAGCGTCGGAGGAATCGCTCCGGCAAGAGGACCTCCATCGCGTCGTCCACGGTAATCACGCCGAGTATCCGTTCCTCGTCGTCGAGTACCGGCATGGCGATCAGGTTATATTCGGCCATGCGGCGTGATGCCCTATCGGCAGGCTCATCCGCGGTGACACACACAAAGTCGGTCATCATGATATCACTCAGGCGCCTTTCTCCCGATCCCAGCAAGAGCGCGCGGAGAGAGACAATGCCCAGGAGCTTGCCTTCCCCTTGCTGATCTGGGTGGGACCAGTGAACGTCGCCCTCGGTCTCTACCACATAGAGATAGTCTATAAGGTCGGGCGCGTCCTCAAGGCCGCGCAGGAACGCGATGGCGTGGTCCACGGTGATGTGCGGGGGTACGGTGAGGAAGTCCACTGTCATGAGTCCGCCGGCACTCTTTTCTGGATAGTGCAGCAGCTCCTCGACGTCTTCGGCAGCGTCTGGATCCATGCGGCTCTTTAGATCCTCGGCCTGCTCTTCATCCAGATCCGCCAGCAAATCGGCGGCCTGATCCGGGTCCATCTCCTCCAGAATATCGGCAGCCCGCTCCTGGTCCATGGTTTCCATGATGTCTGCCTGCCGCTCATCGTCCATCTCCTGCAGCGCGTCGGCGGCGATTTCATCGTCGAGACTCTCGATGATTTCGGCCCCCTGGATGTAGCTCAGATCGTCGGCAATATGTGCAATATCCACCGGATTGAGCAACGCCAGACGTTCGTGCGAGAGCCGCAGACGCACATCCGGAACGCCCGCCTTGAGCGGCTCAATGTCCTCCCATTTGATCAACTTGGCGGGCGCCTCGCTCCGCCGCCGCAACCTGGAGGGACTGTCCTGAGCGGGAGGTCTGGCGGTAGCGTTGATGGTCGCGAACATGTGGCCCTTGGTGAGTCGACGGGCCAGTGCCTCCCCGCTCACGTCTACCGCGGTGACCCGGACCACACCGTCCGCGCTGTACAGTTGCAGATCATTGCCACGAATCACGCGCCGGCCGTCGATGTCGATGAGCTGCTTGTCGAGGATATCTCGGGCCAGCAATACTTCGCCTTCGCGCCGTTCGAATGACTGGAGACTGATGGCAGTGCGGTCGAGCCGCGCTCCACTAGGATCCAGCGAGCGAACCTGCGACCAGGGAACAAAAATCTCGCGTTTGGCCAGGTCCACCACCAGGCCAGAGATCGGCGGGAACACCTCCAGTGCGATCTCACCTTTGGCGTTCAGCGCTTCGAGCCGCGCCACGATGTCCTTGATGCGCGCGACTCGTTCACCCTGGCCGGTGCAGACCGGGCGATCGAGTATTTGAGACAGGTAAAAGAAGCCCATAGCTCCTTATTGTAGAGACAAAATGGCGCCACACAACGACACTACGCCGTATACTACGTCATCATGAAGGCCTTGGTGACAGGAAGCTCTGGGCATCTTGGCGAGGCGCTGCTTCGCACTTTGCACGGCTTAGGCCACGAGGCTGTCGGGCTCGATGTCCTCGACGGCCCGTGTACCACCAATGCCGGCACGATCTGCGACCGCTCCCACGTCAGCCGCTGTATGACCGGCGTCGAGGCCGTCTTTCACGCCGCTACGCTGCATAAGCCGCATGTTGGGACCCACAGCCGGCAGGACTTCGTTGAGGTCAATATCACCGGGACGCTGAATCTGCTGGAAGAGGCGGTCACGGCAGGCGTTCAGTCGTTTGTCTTCACCAGCACCACGAGCGTCTTTGGCGACGCCCTCGTGCCACCGATCGGAGCGCCTGCCGTGTGGGTGACGGAGGATGTTACGCCGATCCCCAAGAACATCTATGGCGTCACCAAGGCCGCGGCCGAAGACCTTTGCCAATTGTTCAATCGGAACCAGGGGCTGGCCTGCGTCGTCCTCCGGACCTCGCGGTTCTTCCCCGAGGAGGATGACAACCGGGTCGTGCGGGAAGCCTATGAGGATGCCAATGTGAAGGTGAACGAATATCTCTTCCGGCGCGTCGATCTTGACGATGTCGTGAGCGCGCATCTGGTAGCCGCTGAACAGGCGCCTGCCATCGGTTTCGGCCGATACATCATCAGCGCGACCACACCGTTTTTGCCGAGCGATCTGCCGGAGCTTCGCACTGCTGCGCCCCTGGTGGTACGGCGGCGCGTTCCAGAGTTTGAAGCAGAATACGCGCGTCGTGGCTGGAAGATGGCGCCGAGCATCGACCGAGTGTATGTCAATTCACGGGCTCGCAAGGAACTCGGATGGCAGCCCAAGTATGATTTCACGGTCATCATGGACCGTCTTGGAGCAGATGAAGACTTCAGAAGTCCTTTGGCCCAACTGGTGGGGGCAAAGGGATACCATGCCGAGGAGTTCGCCGACGGGCCATTCCCCGTGGAATGACTCTCATAACTCCTAGCGATCCGCTCAGCCGGTCCTGAATAAAAAGGGCTAGCTGGCGCGGGCGCGGAGCGGACCACGGCTCTCGATTCCTCCGTCTCTTACATGCAACAACGTGGCCCGCTCTCGAAAATCCTCGGGAAAGGCGTCGATGGTCGCCGTGGTGACGAGGACCTGCGGGTGGGTATCCATGAGCCGCAATAGAAGCCGGCGCCGATCGTCGTCCAGTTCCGCCAGAGCTTCGTCCAGGAGCAGCACCGGCTGTTCGCCGGTGCGGTTTGTCATGTAGCGCAGTTCCGAGAGGCGCAGGGCCAGCGCTATGCTGCGCTGTTGCCCTCTGCTGCCGAAATACTGGGCATCTTTGGCATTGATTAAAAATTGAAGGTCGTCGCGATGAGGTCCACACAGTGTCATGCCCTGATAAATTTCCTTGGTCTGCAACTGAGCCATCTTGTCGCGAAACAGATCGGCAAGTTGCGCTATCGACGCGTCGCCCGCCGCCTCCAGACCGGGGCGGTACAGCACGGACAACTCTTCGTGCAGTCCCGACATATCGGTATAGGCCTCGCGTGCGAAGTCATCCAGCACCCGTACCATACCCTGACGAGTGGCGATGATCTCAACCCCGGCGCCGATCAGCTTCTCGTCCCAAAACTCGAGAAGTGCCGATGGATCCGGCCGCCCCCGTACGCGTTGCAGCAGTGAATTGCGCTGAATCAGGATTCGACCGTAATCCTGGAGCAAACGCAGGTAGCGGTGATCGATCTGGCAGAGTAAGAGGTCCATGAAGCGTCGCCGTATGGACGGTGATCCCGTCACCAGGGAGACATCATCGGGAGAAAAGAAGACCGCTTTGATTTCTCCCACCACGTCACCGGCTCGTTTCGGTACGCCGTTTAGCTTGAACTGCTTTCGGATGGTCGTATCAGTTCCGCCGCGCCCCGGTTGTTCCGCCAGCGTCATGTCCAGTCGCAGCGCGCCGCCCTGCGCCTCGGCATCGGCTTCTAACCGGGAATAGCGTGGCATGGCCGTATCCTGCTGATGCCAGGACAGCAACTCGCGATCAGTCCGGGTCCGAAAGGACTTGGTGGTGGCGAGCACAAAGACCGCCTCGAGCACGTTGGTCTTACCCGCTCCATTGGGTCCGTAGAGGATGGTGATCCCGGGAGAGAGGTGAAGATCGAGGGATTCGTAGGTCCGGAAGTTCCCGAGTCGCAGGCGAGTAAGCAGCACGTGGAGGCGTATCCTTTAGTCTCCCAGTATATCAGCCGCTCGACAATGCGACGACTTATTATTTTGTCAATGCTCGAACCCACCGCGCACTGATTGCTCATGCCTCTCCCACGGTGCGCCGATGAGCCAGCAATGGCCAGGGATGAAAAGCGGTGGTGTTGCAGAAAGTGAGCGGTCGCCGTTATATCTGAAGGACCGAGAGACGCCAATCTCCGTCCGAGAGGTACCGTTCATGCAGGCGTGGCTGCGCCCTCGTACCTGGCTCACTGCCCTGGTGCTGATCTTAATACCGGTTGTGTGTAGCTTGTTGTTTCTCTATAGCAACGCGCCACGGAACTGGTCGCTCCACTGGGTGGATCCGCGCACCGTGGTAGCCGCTGCCTCGAATCGCGAGTTCGCCGCGGTGACCACGCCGCAGGGGTGGGACATCGCCTGGGTCACTGTGAATGGGACTCTCGTGTTGTCGCGCTTCGATGTTTCAGGACGGCGGCTGATAGCCGATGTCTCCTTACGGGGGACCCCCAGCGGCTCGGCTCAGCCGCTCACGCTGGCCCGCGCCGGCAATTTTGACGTGGTCGCGTGGCGCCAGGACACAGCGAACGGCAGCACCCTCCGGGCCGCTCTGGTAGGGCTGGGCGTGCGACCACGGTATCGAATACTGGCGGCGGGCGGATACCCGCTAGAGCACCCGGACGCGTTTGCGTTCGAGGGGAAAGTCTACGTGGTTTTTTCGTGGCAGCGAACAGCCTTCGATGTCTACCTGAGCCGCATCGATCCAGGTGGCGTGGTTCTTCCGCCGGTTCAACTGACTCACACATACTCCTACGCCTATGATCCACACGCGACGGTCGATGCGATGGGTAAACTTCACCTGGTATATCTGGAGGAGTGCTGTCAGAAGCAGGATTTTGCCTTACGCCACGCACGGTTCACCTTGAGCGGCGTGCCCCTTGGGCCGATCGAGACTGTCGCCCAGGTCAGCGTCGGTGGTCAGGGTGGTAGCAATTCAGCTCCCGACCAGTGGGGACTCGATGTCAGGCGGAACGGAAATGCAGTGTGGGCGGCGTGGTCAGGAGATGGTGGACTGTCCGTCGCCGCCTGGCGGGGGAATCGGATGATCGTTGGTCCAGCGCTGGTCGTACCGGGCGGCAATACCTCGAGCTTGACGCTCAGTGTGGCGGGCGGTAGGCAGGAGCTAATCTGGCAGCAGTACTTTGAGCTTGGCTCGGACTTGAGCGCGCTGCAGCTTGATGGACAGGGTGTACCAATAGCAATCGACCGGGTGGCCTTCGAGGCAAGGTCGGACGACGAGCCGGTGGCTGTAGCGGTCGACCGGCAGCCGGCGGTCCTGTGGCAATCGCTCTCATCCGAGAGTACCGCTACGGGCATCGAGCTAAGCCATTTCACGCCCGTAACACTGAGCGCACCCAGCCCATGGTCCAAGCTCGGTCTGGGCCTGGCAAATCCGTTAGGAAATCTGGCCCTGGTTCTGGCTGGAGCGGCGGCGGTTGGTGTTCTGCTCACCGTGGCCAATGTGCTCCTGCTCCTCGTCATGCTGGCGGTCTATCTGGTGGTGTTCAGACGCACGCCGGTTGTGCTTAATACGGTGAAATGGTACGCGTATTCGGTGGTCGTGGCGGCGATACTGTATGCCGTCTTCGTGAATTGGGGCGATCCCTCGCCGCCACTCCTATTCCTCAGCAGCTTATCGGGAACCGCCGCCATGGTCGCGGTAGGAGGGATGTTGCTCTTCGTGCTCGTTCTAACTCGAACGGTGCTCCGACGCCTGGATGATGTGTTTCGCGCCGCGCTGATGGCCTTCGCGGCTCTCTACTTCATCGCCTTTTTACAGGCTATCGTGCTGATGCAGGGGCAGGTAGCCAAAATCTAGCGAGCCAGCTGGCGGAAGTAGCGGAGGTAGCCGTCCACCGACATCCCGGACGGCGAGGCGAGTTCGTACCGGTCGACGGCCTGCGAATCGGAACCAAGCGCTCGCGCTTCGCGATCCGCGTGTTCTTTGAGCGCACGTTTGATCGCGTTCACCTCCTGTCCCGCCCGTAGCTCGCCCTCTATGATGGCCGCCCAGGCATACAACTGGCGCTCCGTCTCGGCCAGGTGCGCGTCGGTGTCGGAAAAGGCGCCGAAGTGGGTGAGGAGGAGAGTATCGGGGTGCAGGTCGCGGAGACGATGCAGGCTGTGGACCCAGGCGCTGAGATCGATGTCGGGCGGCGGTGTGGGCGGCCGCACATAGTCGAAACACTGCAAACGCACCGCCGCGACATCGCCGCTAAAGACTTCGCCCCGCTCCCGGTTGTAGTACACGACATGGTGCGAGGCGTGGCCCGGGGTGTACAGAGCGTCCAACGTCACTGACCCGACCGATACCGCGCTTTGGTCGGTAAGCGCCGTGAGGCGTTCTGGCGGGATGGGTTCGAAGTCGCCCCACAGCGACTCCATCCGGTCGCCATAGATTCTGCTAGCGCTGGACACCAGCTTTGTGGGGTCGATCATGTGGGGTGCTCCAACCTCGTGAACCAGGAGTTGGAGATGTGGATAGCGACGCATAAGTGTTCCGGCGGCGCCGGCATGATCGAGGTGAACGTGGGTCACCAGCAATTTCGAGACGGCCTCCATGGGCACGTCGATCTCTGTGAGTCCGTCGAGGAGCGCGGGCAGAGTGGAGGAGGGGCCGGTCTCGATTAGAGCATACTCGCCCTCACTCTCCAGCAAGTATGAGGCGATGACGCCAGGCTCTCCTTGAAAGTGCAGGTCGATGCAGTGCAAGCCGGGACGAACGGCGGTGATGGACGTCATTGCGCGCTCCTGAAGTTAACCAATGGGCTGCGTCGGGGTAATCGCCGGGATGGTCGGCTGCGGCGTGTCGGTCGCAACCGGCTGAGTTGGCACGGCCGTGGGCGGCAGCTTCGGGGTTGGGGTGGGAGCCGCCGTGGGCTGTGGTTTGGGCGTGGGTGTGGACGTGATTGGCGACGGAATAGGTGTGTAGGTCGGCAACGCTGGCGTGGGTGGTGGAGCAGTAGGCTGAACCACCACCGGGGCCTGGAACGTAGGGGTTGGCGTAGCCCGGTGCTTCCGCGGTGTCTTGGTCGGCTGCGGAGTCGCGGTCGGCGTGCTGGTAGGTGTGGTGGTTGGTGTGGGGCTGGCGCCGCCTCCCAACGCTCGATTGGCGATGAAAAACGAAGCGGCCGCAATCGCCGCGGCGAGCACGAGCAGACCGACTGTTATCCACGCGGTTCGCCAGCGGTTCGCCGGTGGGAGGGTGTGGACGGGTCGTGCTACGGCCGGCTCTCGCGTGGCGTACCGTCGTGGCGCGGGCTGCGATGCAGGCTCTACGGTTCGATAGACCGTTGGCCGCTCCGTGTTTACGGGTAGTGGACTCAGTGTTGTCGTACCACCTAGCTCCTCAGTCTGCTGGTCGGACAGCGCGCTGGCGAATTCGGCGGCATCGCGATAGCGTCGCGCGGGCGCTTTCTCCAGCGCCCGCAAAACGGTCGAGACGGCTCGTGGGGGGAGTGATGGGTTGTAGTCCAACGGGGACGGCGGCTCGGTACTGATGTGCTGCATCGCCACGCCAATGGCGTTCTCGGCCTCGAAGGGTAGATGAGCGGTGAGCATCTCATACAGAATGACGCCCAGTGAGTAGATATCGGACGCCGGCGTCACCGGCTTTCCCTGAGCCTGCTCCGGGGAGAAGTAATGAACGGTTCCGATCACCATGCCAGTGCGGGTGAGTTGCGAGGCAGCGAGGCTGCGCGCGATGCCGAAGTCGGTCACTTTGGCGACACCCTGGGGCGTTACCATAATGTTTTGCGGTTTCACGTCTCGATGGACCAGCCCGCGACCGTGCGCGAACTCCAGGGCGGATGCGACCTGTTGACCGATCGAGAAGGCCTCGGACACCGAAAAGGGAGCGCGCTCGAGGATCAGGTCCTTCAGGCTCCGGCCCTCGACCAACTCCATAACGATGTAGCGACGGGGACCATCCTCACCGACGTCGTAGATGGCAACGATATTGGGATGCGCCCCGAGGCTGGCCGAAAATTCTGCCTCCTGCTGGAACCGCTGGAGGAAGGGTTCATCCCGAGCAAACTCCGGATGTAGCACTTTTACGGCAACTGTTCGCCCCAGCCTCGTATCCTGAGCACTATACACGGTCGCCATACCGCCCTCTCCGATCGGGGCGATCAGGCGATAGCGTCCATTCAGAAACGTATCTGGTTCCAACATCGAGAGATGATACCACCTGACCAGGCAGCACACTCGTCGATAGAACAGCCGCTCCTCTTTCTGAGGAGCGGCTGTTTATCTCCGAACCTGGTACGGCTCAGCGTGACGCCGTTCTCTGTGGCTGTACCACTAAACGGTCACCGACGTCGACGTACGGTGATCGCTACATGTCCTTGGTCGGGCCGGTTACAGGGCTGGCATGGGAGCGGTCTCCGATTTGAAGGCTGCGATGCTCTCGCGAATCTGGCTCTCCAGATCGTCGCGCGCATCCGGATTCTGGCGCAGGAACTCCTTGGCATTTTCACGCCCCTGACCGAGTCGGGCGGCGCCGTAGTTAAACCAGGCGCCGCTCTTTTCAACCAGCCCCATCTCCAGGCCAACATCCAGTAGGCCGCCCTCGCGCGAAATGCCCTCGGCGTACATGTGGTCAAACTCAACCTGCCGAAATGGCGCCGCGACCTTGTTCTTGACGACCTTCACTCGCACCCGATTACCAACCACCTCGGTCCCTTGTTTGATCGACTCCACCCGGCGTACATCCAAGCGCACCGATGAATAGAACTTCAAGGCCCGGCCGCCCGGCGTGGTCTCCGGATTGCCGAACATGACGCCGATCTTCTCGCGAATTTGGTTGATAAAAATTACCGAACTCTTGGAATGGTTGATCGAGGAGGTGAGCTTACGCAATGCCTGCGACATGAGGCGAGCCTGCAATCCCACATGCGTGTCGCCCATCTCACCCTCGACTTCGGCGCGTGGCACCAGGGCCGCTACCGAGTCAATTACGATCACATCCAGCGCCCCACTTCGTACCAGCATCTCGCAGATGTCGAGTGCTTGTTCGGCGGTATCTGGCTGCGAGATAAGGAGATCATTGGTATTCACGCCCAGCCGTGACGCATACAACGGATCCAGCGCATGCTCCGCGTCGATATAGGCCGCCGTGCCACCCATGCGCTGCGCCTCGGCCACGATATGCAGCGCCAGCGTCGTTTTTCCGCCCGACTCGTGTCCGTAAATCTCCGTGACTCGTCCACGCGGAATGCCGCCCACGCCCAGGGCGATATCAAGGGCAATAGAGCCGGTTGGAATGACCTCCACCGCCAGAGCTGTCCGGTCTCCCAGGCGCATCACGGCACCCTTGCCATGGCTACGTTCGATCTGCGCTAGTGCCAGATCAAGCGCTTTTTGTCTATCTGACAACGTGATTCCTCCTCGTATCGCGCCGGATATTGTAGCCCCCACGCAGTGAGGCGAGAGCTGTAAATGCCCAGTATTATAGCACGTATGACCTAAATATCTACCTCCCGGAGCCTTTGACAGAGATAGCACTAAGGCGTACAATCGAGTGTTGTTCCACCTAAGAATACTCGGCGGAAGAGTGAGTTTCCATGACTGACCAAGACAAGTACGTTCCGGGGCGCAAAGCTGATCCCGAGCGGGTGATCGAGCGCTACCAGGAGCTGCACAACCTGGAGAAAACCGGGCGAGAGTTTGGCATCACGCGCGAGCGGGTTCGCCAGATCGTCAATCGGGCCGGAATTGATACCTCGCGGATCATCAAGCCCAAGCCGGAGAAAGAGGAGCGGTTCTGCAAGGAGTGTGGCGCTCCGGTCAACAGCAGCCACGCCCTCTACTGTGAGACGCACCGCAAAGAGAAGCACAAGCGGCGCTATCGCGCCATCAAGGCCGATCCCGAGAAGTATGCGCACTGGCGTGAGTTGCTCAAGAAGTATGACAAGCGCCGGAAGGAACGCGAACGCGAGCGAGCCCGCGATGAGTCGATGACCGCCTGAGCAGAGCGGAGAGAGAACAGTTGTGCCGGCCGTCAGACGTGCGACGCTGTGTTCCTGGCGGCCGGTAGAGGGTAGCGTGCCAATCACAGCGCGGGGGGATGCTATAACAGACGGTGTTTGATACGATAGACGACGTCCAGGCAGCGCTCCAACGCCATGGCTACATCGCGGATCGATCGCTGGCTACGGCCATCTTTTTGGCTCTGCGGCTTGAGAAGCCGTTGCTGTTGGAGGGGGAGGCTGGGGTCGGCAAGACCGAGGTTGCCAAGGTGCTGGCTGCGGTTCTCGGTAGCCGCCTGATTCGGCTTCAGGGCTATGAGGGGATCGATATTAGCCACGCCGTGTATGAATGGAACTACGCCCGCCAGATTATGGCGATTCGACTGGCAGAATTGAGCCACGAGCGGGAAGAGCTGCCCGATGTTTTCGGCCCGGAGTTTCTGATCAAGCGTCCCCTCTTGCAGGCGCTGGAAGCGGACGAACAGGGCCGTGCGCCCGTGTTGCTGCTGGATGAGCTGGATCGCGTCGATGACGAGTTCGAAGCATTCTTGCTCGAGGTGCTCTCAGATTTTCAGGTCTCCATCCCGGAGATTGGAACCATCCACGCCGCGGTCACACCGGTGGTCATTATCACCTCCAACCGCACGCGCGACTTGCACGACGCCTTGAAGCGTCGTTGCCTCTATCACTGGATTGACTACCCGTCGCTCGACAAAGAATATGCCATCGTCTCGGCTCGGGTGCCCGACGCACCGGCTCGGCTCAGCCGGCAGGTTGTGGCCTACATCCAGGAATTGCGCTCGCTCGATCTGTACAAAGTGCCGGGGGTCGCCGAGACGCTGGACTGGACCCGCGCTCTCGACTCACTGGGACGGGAAGCACTCGACGAAGACGCGGTTGAAACGACGCTGGGCGTCATCTTGAAGAATCAGGAAGATGTGGGGCGGGTGCGCGGTTCTATCTCGCGCGAACTGGTCGAGCGAGCCACGCGCTAGACTTCCATGCGATTTCGCTTCATTCATGCCGCCGACATTCACCTTGGGCACGCGCAGTACAACCTCGATGAGCGGGCCGATGACTTCGGTCGCGCATATCTCGAGATGGTGGAGTATGCCATTGCGGTACGCGCCGATTTCCTGTTGCTGGCAGGCGATCTCTTCCATCACGCGAAGGCCGACGCCTGGACCTTGAGGCAAGCCATGGCTGGGCTCGACCAGCTCCGCGTGGCAGGCATTCCGGTCCTGGCCATTGAAGGGAACCACGACGCGCAGCACTACTTCAAAAACATGTCGTGGATGGAGTTTCTCTGTGATCAGCAGTTGCTGGTGCTGTTGAACATGACAACGGGGGCCAACGGGTACAAGTCCTTTCTCCCCTTTGATCCGAAAACCCGGCGCGGTGGCTGGATCGACATCGCTGGAGCCCGTATTTATGGCCTCAAGTGGCACGGCGTGGCGACGGCGCGCGTCCTGGATGAGGTAAGCGGCCAGATCGAGCCCGGTCCCAACGGGTACACGGCCATGATGCTCCACGCAGGCATGCAGGGCCAGGTGCCGCATCTACACGGCGGTCTCACGCCTAACCAGCTAGACCTGCTGCGGCCGGCGGTCGACTATGTCGCTCTGGGCCACGTGCATAAGCGAATGCGGGAAGACTGGATCTTTAACCCAGGTTCAACCGAGACCAATTCAATCGAGGAAATGGACTGGCCGCATGGTTTCTTCGAGGTCCAGGTGGATACCGAATCCGATGGGAAACAAACCGTGCAAGCCGTCGAGATCGAGGGACTCCGGCCATTTCGGCGAATCTCGGTAACTGCCGAGGGCAACGAGTCGCTGGACGAGTTCGTGCAGTGCGCGGAGGAGAACATCGCGAAGACCGGCACTATCCCGCCAGGTTCAGTGATCGAGTTGAGCCTCGGCGGGATCGCAGCCTTTCGACGCCAGGACGTGCCGGTCGATCGGCTCAAGGAGATAGTTGAGGCTCGATTCCACCCGCTGGTGGTGCGCCTGCGAAACAATTTGGTGCCCCCCGGAGTGATTAGCGGGCGGAATCGGGAGCGCCTCTCCCGAGTTGAGCTGGAGCGGCAGATTGTTGAACAGCTGGTCTATCAGCATGTTGAGTACCGAAATCGGGCGGCGGCCTGGAGCCGGTTGATCCTAGACGTGAAGAATATGGCCGGCGAGCACAGCCTACCAGCGTCAATTGTCGATCACCTGCGGCAGGAATTGCCCAAGATCACCGCAACCGTGCAATCCGCAAGCTCTCCTCAGCCGGCGTCGGCCGGCTCTGCGCCTGAGACCTTGCAGGCAGGACGCGAGACCTAGCTGTGCGCATCATCTCGCTTGAACTAGAGAATATTAAAAGCTATCGGGGAAGCACCCTTATCCCTCTAGAAGAGGGAATCAACGCGGTCTGCGGGCTGAACGGCAGCGGTAAGACGACGGTACTCGAAGCCATCGGATTGGCGCTCTTTAACTTTCTACCCTATAGCCAGTCGGCTTTTGTTCGCGAGGGTGAAAAAAGCGGTACCATTCGCGTACGCCTCATGGACGACGAGGGACGCACCTACGAAATCGTGCGAAGGGTTGGTGGCAGCAGCACGTACTACGTTGTCGATGTCGAAACCGGTACGCGGCTGGCCGATCAACGCGAGGACGTTCTCCACTGGGTCGGCTCCGAGGCGCTTGATATTGAAGGGCCGGTCGATCTACGTTCGCTTTTCGAGAATGCTGTCGGCGTTCCCCAGGGACGTATGACTGCCGACTTTCTGAGCAGCGCGACCACGCGCAAAGGCACCTTCGACGGCCTACTGCGAGTTGAAGAGTATCGAGATGCCTTTGAGCAACTGCGAGACACAGTCTCGTATCTGCGCGACCTGACGGCCACGGTGGAGCAGCAGATCGCCGTTTTGCGCCAGGAAACCGATAGTCTCCCGGACCAGGAGGCAGAGTGCATTGAGCTTGACACTCAGGTGCGTGCCGGTGAAAAGCATCTGGCTCAGCTGCAACAGCGGGAGCATGAGGCTGGTATTCAGAAGCAGCGTTTCGATGAGATGGAGGTCCGCCTGCATGAGCAACGATCCGCCTTGCAGGGGGCCGAGTATGAGAGTAAACGCCAGGCCGAGGTGTCGCGGGATCTTGAAACACAAATGGACCGAGCACTGACGGCTGTGCAATGCGTGGCGGATGCGGAGAGCGGATACCGCCAGGTGCAGGCGGCAAAGGCGCGAATCGAAGCGCTCGAGCCGAAGCGCATCGACCGGGATGCCTTGCGAGAGGCGCTGGGACAGACTACCGGCAAGATGGGTGGCACCCAGCGACAAATCGATCGGCTGGCAGACGAGTTGGGCCATGCCGTCGCGGATCGCGCGGCGGCCGCCGCCCTACAGGATCTGGTTGGACGACAGGCCGCCCTCGAAGCGTTGATCGTCGAGGCACAGGGAAGGCTCCGCGAAGTGCCCCAAATCGAGAGCCAGATCGAGAGGCTGAATCGTCAGGTCGCCGTACTGGTGCGCCAGGTCGAAGAGTTGTCCAATCGTCGCCAATCCTCAGACGAGGCGGCCCGCGAAGCTGAACGGCTCGGTGAAGTGCAAGCCCAGCTACGTGTTGCGGAAGCCGACGTGGCCTCCCTGGCGCCGCTGAAGACGCGAGCAGCCGAGCTGAAGGCCGAGGGTACTGAGCTGCGACAGTTGCATGACCGTGTAGCGGACGCCTCGCGAGAGCATGCCAGCCTTCGTGCCCAGCTAGCACAGTGCGAACCGGATGTTGCGCGACTTCCGGAGGTTCGTGCTCGTCTGGAGGCTCTGCGGGACCAGCACTCGCGCACCATCGCGACCGTGGAATATCAGCACGTGGCCCGTGCCGACCTCGGTCGCCGTCACTGCCCGCTGCTCGAACTCGAGTGCCCGGTGGTTACTGCAAATCCCGCTACCGTCGAGCGGTTCGCCCGGCAAGCAGGCCATCTCAGCGGTGATCTGGAGCGGCTGAATCGCGACCTGGCGGCGGCCGGCGAGGAACTGACACGGATTGAGGCAACGGCAGCCGAGGTCCAACGACTCAGCGTGGCGGCGGCGCAATTGGAGCACAGCGCCGAACAACTGGATCAGGTGAAGCCACAATTGAAACGCTGCCGCGACCAGTACCGCGAGCTGCAGGAAAATGTTGGCCGCGAACCAGCCCTACAGCACTCTTGCACGTCTCTGCGGAAGGACGAGGCCCGACTGCTCAAGGCCAGGGACAGCGCCGGCTTGCTCGGCGAGATCACCCAGCAATCGGCGGCCGCACGACAACGGCTGGTCGAGATGTGCGAGGAGCGATCCGCTCTCCAGGCGCAGCGGAGCGTTTTGGAGACAGTGGAGCAAATGTTGCTGGAGCAACAGGAAGAACTACGGCGCATGAACGATCCCCGCAACAATCAACAACGCCTTGCAGCCAGCGGAGAGCGGTGCGACGTACTCGAAGAATCGCTGGCCACAGAGTGGGCTGTGTTGAGCGAGGAGCAAGCGACGACTGCCGTACTGGAGCAACAGCTGCGTCCCTTTGCCCGCCTCGATATTGAGCTGGAGGAGCAGCGAGCGATCGAGCGCGCAAACCAGAGCGCCTACGAGATGTACCTCAAGCACCGGGCGGAAGCGGGGCAGCTGCAGGAACGGGAAACCGCGTTGAGCAGGGCGCGGGAGGCCCTGACACTTGCAAGTGATCGGGAGGTGCGGGCGCGACAAGAGTATGAGAAAACAGATGCCACCTATCGACCTGACGAACATCAGCAGCTACGAGTGCAGTGCGAAGCCATCGGACGGGATCTGGCGGCGGAGCGAGTTGTCCAGCAGCGCCGCATCAAAGATCTCGAACGCATCTCCGAACATCTGGAGTATTTGCGCCGTCAGGAGGGCAAACTCCGCAAGCAGGAGGAAGAACGCGAAACATTGGCACGTATCGGACACGCTGTTAGCTTCTTTCGCGAGACCATCAAGTCGGCTGGACCGGCGGTCACGGAAACGCTGCTGGCCAATATCTCCCAGGGCGCCAACGATATCTTCGCCGAAATTATGGACGATCATGCGGCCGAGTTGCGCTGGGATCGAGACTATGAGGTATTGGTGCAGCGCGGCGCGGAGGTGCGAAAATTCGCTCAATTATCAGGTGGCGAGCAGATGAGCGCGGCCCTGTCCGTCCGACTGGCGCTGCTCAAGGAGATGAGCGAAGTGGGGTTTGCCTTTTTTGACGAACCCACGCAGAACATGGATGTCGAGCGCCGGAGTAACCTGGCCGGCCAGATTCGGCAGATACAAGGCTTCAACCAGCTGATCGTCATCAGCCACGACGATACCTTCGAGCATCAGACCGATCACCTGATTCGGCTGCGCAAGGTTCACGAGGAAACGCAACTGGACACCGGGTAATGCTGATCGGCGAGAAGGTGCAGGCGGCGCTGGCGGAAAAGCGCGCGGGGTTTCAGCTAGCCGCCGCTGAGATGACCTCCCAGCGAGATAGCTACGGCGACCTGTTGCGACAGCTCGCCGGGATGTCGAGCGACGACGTCAACCAGCAACTCGGCGGAGTTCCGTGGCCGGGCGCGCGTCCAACCCGAGAGCTGGACCAACATGGGCTGTTTGTGCCCTTCCCGGAGCGGTGGGAGGCGGTCCAGGAGGCTCGTGCCTGGGCGCTGGAGCGGTTACGGGGCGTGCCCACGCTGGCGGTTGACGGCAGCCAGATTGCGCCCTCCAAGGAGTTTGGAGTACCGGTGTCGCTGGTACAGGTGGGGTGGTTCGAGAACTACCACGATCCGGACCGGCCATACTGCAAGGATGTGCGGAACGAGGTGCTGTCCCCGGGCGATAATCCCGCCGAGCCGGAGCAGTACGCCTTTATCGAATCTCGGCTCAGTCAACGCCGCTTTGCCATGGAAATGGAGGTGGCGGGAGAGCGACTGACGATGCTCGACCCCATATCACAACCGGTAGTACTTATAGATGGGACCTTCGTACTATCCTTTGCCGGCCGGCTGGCGCCGCCCGCACGGCAGGCCTACCTCTCCGCCCTATTTGCCCTGCTGGACGCTTCGGAGCGTACGGGCGTGCCGGTGGTGGGGTATGTCGACCTGTCGTATGCCTCGGACCTGGCGGGCCTGCTCGAAACCGCCTTCGATCGGACCGGCGGCCGAGTATTCGACGCCCAGATTCTGGCCCCCCACATGAATGCGTTCGACCGCACGGTTGCCTTCCAGTGTGCGCGCGGCGATGTCCTCCCGCTTTATCGCTCGGCGCAGCGGGACTACGGGACGGATCTCTACTTCGTCTACCTGAAGATGGGGCAAGACCGGCTGCCGGCCCGGCTCGATTTCCCCGGTTGGGTACTCGAAGCGGGCTTGCTGAACCATGTGGTGGATATTGTGCGTGCCGAAGCAGTGGTAGGCTCGGGCTATCCGTACGCCCTGGAGACGGCCGACGCCGCCGCAGTGCTGACCACCGAGGATCGTCTTCGGTTCTATCGGCTCTTTCACGACTTTGCCAAGGAGTCTGGACTGGCAGCCGAGATACCGGGCAAGTCTGTGAGCAAGGGACACCGTCGATAGCGGGTGCGCCTTGAGTTTTCGGGATTGCCCCGAATGCCGTACCGCCTTGCATTCTCCACAATCCCATCTACACTCATCTCACAGCCCCCTCCCTCTCCTCGTTCCCCCAACCACCATTGCAGGGTTGCAAAGTTGCACTGGTTGCACTATTCACCCACAGACGCCCATCGAACCTATACGCATCCACTCGTTCACTCCTGGAGCAATGAGCATCCCTGAGAAGCAGAGAGATGAGCCGGCTCGGCGCACGCGGGACGACGCGAACTCCTGAGTGACATCCGCCGATATCACACCGGTTGCCATGGTACCCTGACAGAGTCAGCAAACACCCCTGTAGCCTCACAGGTGGGTGAAGGATCCCGCGCCGTGACCTCCCCGGCCCATCGACAGTATCTTGCCATCAAGCAGCGCTATCCCGACGCCATATTGCTGTTCCGCATGGGCGATTTTTACGAGATGTTTGGCGAGGATGCCGAGACCGGCGCGCAGGCTCTGCAGATCACGCTCACCTCACGAGAGTTTGCGCGCGGCGAGCGGGTCGCCATGTGTGGCATCCCGCATCATGCCCTGCAGGGTTATCTGAAGCGATTTGTGCAACACGGGTTAAAGGTCGCCATATGCGAGCAACTCACCGAGGCGGGTAAGGGCCTGGTCGAACGCGATGTGGTACGGGTGGTGACGCCTGGCACGCTGGTTGAACCGGCGCTGCTGGAGGCTGCGGAGAACAATTATCTGGCCGCGGTTCACCGTTATCGCGATGTGTTTGGACTGTCCTATGTGGATGTCACGACAGGCGAGTTTGCCGCGACCGAGTTCGATGGCGCCGGGGCGGGATCCGCGCTTGAAGCAGAGTTACTGCGGCTAGGGCCATCCGAGTGTCTGGTGCCGGCCGATGATCTGCCCCTGCAGCTCGTGGGTCATGTCACGGTCCACGACGACTACCGCTTTGATCCGGATACGGCGCGAGCATTGCTCTGCCGTCACTTCGCGGTTCGTTCCCTGGAGGGGTTCGGCCTGCATGACATGCCGGCGGCCACCGGGGCAGCCGGGGCAATCGTGTCGTACATGGAGCGAACCAATCGCAGTCTGTTGGGCCTGCTCTCCGGCCTGCGTAGCTATCAGGTTACCTCCTTCATGACGCTGGACCGTTACACCCGCAAGAACTTGGAGCTCATGGAAAGTGCGCGATCCGGAGGGGTGCGTGGAAGTCTCCTGTGGGTGTTAGATCGAACTCAGACAGCCATGGGCGGCCGGCTACTACGCCGCCTGATTGGCCAGCCCCTGTTGGAGACAGACCCGCTCAATCGGCGGCTCGATGCCGTCGCTGAGTTCCATACGGCGCCGGTGGTGCGGGGGCAGTTGCGCCAGGCGCTGGCTCCGGTAGCCGACCTGGAGCGTCTGGCCGGCCGTATCTGCCAGGGCGTGGCCTCCGCCCATGATCTGTTGGGTTTGCGCGATTCGCTGCGCTGCCTCCATGAGGTGGCGGCGCTTCTGCACGACGTCTCGGCAGATGAACTGTGCCGGGTGCGTGCGGGACTCGATCCGTGTGACGATATCAGCGAATTGGTGAGCCGCGCTTTGCTCGATGTGGGCGCTCCCCGCGAGCGGCGCGGTAGCACTCAGGGCTTACTGTCGCACGGCTTGATTCAACCCGGATACAGCGCGGAGTTGGATCAGATGAAGGGGGCGATCAAGGATTCACGCGAGTGGATCGCCCGATTGGAACGTGTCGAGCAGGAGCGCACCGCCATCAAGTCGCTCAAGGTTGGGTACAACAAGGTCTTCGGTTACTACATCGAGGTCAGCCACGCCAATCAGTCGCTGGTGCCGGACAACTACATCAGGAAGCAAACACTGGTCAACGCGGAACGGTTCATCACTCCCCGGCTGAAGGAACACGAGGGGCGCATTCTCCAGGCAGAGGAGCGGATTACGTCACTGGAGAGACGACTGTTTTCGGAGCTGCTAGAGACGATCGCGGCGGACAGCGCTCGATTGTTCACGACAGCGGAGGCCCTGGCCTATCTCGACGTCTATCGCTCACTGGCCGATGTGGCGGGCCAGCACGGATATGTGCGTCCGGAGCTGGCTCAGGACGACTGCCTCGAGATTCTGGAGGGACGGCATCCGGTGGTTGAGGTGTCCCTGGAGGAGCAGGGCTTCATCCCCAACGACTGCTTGCTCGATGGGCGCGACCACCAGATTCTGCTTATCACCGGGCCCAACATGGGTGGGAAAAGTACGTATCTGCGTCAGGTGGCGCTGATTGTGCTCATGGCGCAGGTGGGCAGCTTCGTACCCGCCAACCGGGCGCGGATCGGGATGGTGGATCGTATCTTCATCAGAGTGGGGGCACAGGATGACATAGCCGCCGGCCAGTCCACCTTTATGGTGGAAATGGTTGAAACCGCCAATATTCTGAACCACGCCACCGCCCACAGCCTGTTGGTGCTGGACGAGGTAGGACGCGGCACGAGCACCTATGACGGCCTGGCCATCGCGCGGGCGGTGGTGGAATATGTCCATGACCGGGTTGGCGCCCGGACACTCTTTGCCACGCACTATCACGAACTTACTGCCCTGTCGGATCGGTTTCCGCGCATTCATAATGCTAATGCCGCAGTCGCCGAGGATGGCAAGGAGGTGGTGTTTCTGCATCGCATCGTCCCAGGTGGGGCCGATCGCTCCTACGGGATCCATGTGGCACGGCTGGCCGGCTTGCCCCTGGAGGTGACGGAGCGGGCCGAGGAAGCGTTGCACGATCTGGAGGAGCGGAGCCGGCAGAACGGCCATCGATCCCGTCGTAATCGATCGCAGCAATTGGGGCTATTCGGCGAGGTGGCGGAGGGCGTGGCGGCCCAGGTGCTGGATGACTTGCTGGCGCTAGACGTGACAGGCATTACGCCAATCGAAGCGTTGACCCGGTTGCACGAGTTGCAACAGAAGGGACGAGGGATAGAGTGATGAGGCTTTACATCAGTTCGGTACCGCGATGATGGCAGTTGCAAGCTCATTCCAACTCAACGAGTTCGGCTGGTTGCCTACCTCAGCGCCTCCATGTTCACCGGGTTCCCAGACGGCAAGGAAAGCGCCGGTCGGATCGGTAAAGATAGCCATACGTCCCGCCTTGAGAACAGTCATTGGCTCGACCACCACCGCACCGCCGGCTTCACGCACCTTGGTGATGGTTGCATCCGCGTCATCGACGGACACATACGTGGTCCAGGCTGGTGGCTGATCGGGATGCATCAATGGTCCGAGCCCGGCCACCGCCTTGCCGTGGAGCAGGAACATGGTATACCCGCCTGCCTCGGGCTCCGGTGCGACTTGCGCGTCCCACCCGAAGAGTTCTCCATAGAACGCTCTGGAAGCATCCAGGTCGGGGCTGCCGAGATCAACCCAACTGGGTGTACCAGGAGCGTACTGCGCAGTTTCGGTCATCGTTTTCTCCCTCGTGTACATCGTGGCTACTGATCCGCCTGGACACGGTGACAATCGCATGCTACACCTCTCGCACCTAGTACCGCATCGAGACGCCGATGCCGTTGGCGCCTACCGCTAATCGGTCGCGGCGGCGACTCGCTACCTCTTCACCCGGTCACCAGGACTATATATCCGGGGCAAACCGGGACTTCCGGCTCTAGTCACCTCGTCGAGGCGGTGTTCTACTGAGGTTGACAACGCCGGTACCCTCCGGCTGCTGAATGCACACAGAGGAGTCCGACGTGGAACTACGAGCCAGGCTGCACCAAGCCGCTGACCAGCTCCAAGCAACACCGTCGCCGCAGCCTAGCATTCAGCCATTCGAGGCGGAGCTCTTCACCGAGAATTGGGTCATTCACGGGAAGCTGAGCAGCCCGGAATCGCGTCTCTCAGATCAACTAAACGCCTTCCTCCCTGCCCTGGACCTGGACGTCGACTACGTCGCGGATGTTCGCTCGGGAGCGCGGAAAGACTGAGGGCGCGGCACGGGCTACGTGACCAAAGCGAGCATTTTGCTGGCCATCCCGATTGCCGAACCGGCGCGTCCGCAGCAGAGGGATAATGCCGCCTGACGGCCCACGGCGAAGCTTGCATGTTGGGCCGGCGTTGGTGCCTACCGGGTGCGGGGGTGGATCCACACCGAAAACGGTCGCGATCCGCACATGGCTCTGCGCTTGCTCGATAAGAATTACGTACCGGTAACCGATGTGACTATCACCCTGCCGAACGGTTCGACGTGCGAGATTCCCACGGTCCTCGTCAAGCGGTCTCGCCTTGACGTACGGACGCTGGAGTTAGCCGGATAAGCGCGTGTACCTGGCAGTACCAACGCGGCTGGAGCGCATAATTGTGCAGGACACCTACCGCGGGAGGCTTGCACACCGATGCATTCCATCCAATTGACTCCGCCCAGGTCGGGACGAGCCCGTCTCGAGGATGTTGCCGTATGGCTGGACGCGCGCGACCATGTGGCCATCGCTCGGGAGCCGCTGGCTCCTGGTCTCGTGCTGGAAACTCCTAGTCACCTGCTCACAGTGCGCCAATTGGTGCCCGCCGGGCATAAGGTGGCCCTGGTGGACGTGGCTTGCGGGGAACCGATCCGGCGATATGGCCAGGTGATTGGCTTTGCCATAACATCGATCTCCTCGGGCGAGCACGTGCACTCACATAATCTCGGAGTGGCGCCGCTGCAGCACGAGTACGCTTTCGGGGTCGATGCTCGGCCGGTTGACTATGTCGCGGCGGATCAGCGTCGAACGTATCTCGGGTATCGCCGCGCCGGCGGCCGCGTGGGTACGCGAAACTACCTCGCGGTCATTTCCTCGGTTAATTGCAGTGCGTCCGTGGCCCGGTATGTGGCCAATCGCTTCGGCGAGGATGTGCAGCGCGAATTTCCGCAGGTGGATGGCGTGCTTGCCCTCACTCACAAGGGCGGATGTGGCGCGCACTACGGCGGAAGTGAAGTCGATCTGCTGCAGCGGACCCTGGCCGGCTTCGCACGCCATCCCAACATCGCCGGATATGTTCTGATCGGCCTGGGCTGCGAGATCAATCAAATCCCCGATATGATTCAGGCCCAGCATCTGGGAGAGCCGACATCGTTGGTCATTCAGGATGAGGGCGGCCTGGTGGAAACGGTCGAGGCGGGGGTGAGAGCTGTTCGAGATCTCCTTCCCAGGGCTGATCAGTGTAGGCGACAGTCCGTTCCGGTATCGGAACTGGTGGTTGCCCTACAGTGCGGCGGGAGCGATGCCTGGTCGGGAATCACCGCGAACCCGGCACTTGGTCGCGCTGTCGATCTCCTGGTGGCGCAGGGCGGCACGGCGCTGCTGGCCGAAACACCGGAAGTCTATGGCGCCGAACATTTGTTGACCCGACGAGCTGCCTCCGAGCAGGTCGGTCGGAAACTTCTGGAACGTATTGCCTGGTGGGAGCGCTACACGGCCATGAACGGCGCGCACATCGACAATAACCCTACGCCGGGGAACAAGCTCGGCGGCCTCACGTCCATCTTCGAGAAGTCGCTCGGCGCCGTGGCCAAGAGCGGGACCACGCCGATGGTCGATGTATTACAGTATGCCGAACCGGTCTCCGGTCACGGATTCATGCACATGGATTCGCCAGGCTATGACCCCGTCTCAGTCACCGGCCAGGTGGCCAGCGGGTGCACCTTGGTCGTCTTCACCACCGGACGAGGCTCAGTGTTCGGCTGTAAACCGGCGCCCACCATCAAAGTGGCAACCAACACCACGATGTACGATCGCATGAAGGGTGACATGGATCTCAATGCCGGTCGTATTTTGCAGGGTGAGTCGCTCGATCACATGGGGCGGGAGATCTTTGAGATGATGATACGCGTGGCCTCCGGTGAGCAAACCAAGAGCGAAAGCCACGGAATCGGGGAGGAGGAGTTCAATCCCTGGATCCTTGGCGCCACCTTGTGAGATGATCGTCGACACGTGTCGAATAGGACTATCATAGCGGAGTAAAGGCAGGGTCTTACTGCTGTTGTACTGGGGGTGCCGGGAGGCTGCCGATGGCTGATCAGGAGATCGTGAACACCGTTCAATCGACCACCACCAACGTGCACGGTCGTACGCTGAACTCGGCTGGCTTGCATCACTTCATTATCGACGGCCCCTCCAGGCCCAATGAAGAAATCACCTCGGTTGATGCGTTTTTGGCGGGGGTCTCCTCCTGCGCAACTCATCTGATGGAGGACTTCGCCGAGGAAGACGGGATTCGGTTGGAGCGCGCTAACGTCGAGATTCGGGCAGTGCGTGCGGCCGCCGAGCCGAACCGTTTCGATCATGTCGATCTTCGCATCGAGTTGATCGGACCGTCGCACGAGCAGGGGGAGCGCCTGGTCGAGCGATTCAAGGGACGTTGACCGCTCTACCGCACGGTTGCCGTGGCAACCGACGTACGGGTCGAGGTGGTGGTCGTTCCTCTCTAACGCGGAGTGTACGTGGATCGACGTGCTCGCGTCCTAGAGCGATGAAGGAAGTCGCGCGGCGAAACCGTGCCGCTCTCTGGCTACTCTCCGGCCTGACCGGCGGGTCCTTTGGTCTCTATGCCCTGATAGTCAGTGGGGCTCTTACCGTTGACCTTGGCCTGGGCCGCCGCACTCGTCCACTCGGTCCAATAACCGTCGCCATCAATGCGCCCCGCGAGCTGGTCTTTGAGATCATCTCGGCGTCGTATCTCGGTCGGACCCCTCGAAGTCTGGAGGAAAAGCTTCGAGTGTTTGAGCGTGGACAGGATATGGTTCTCGCTGCCCATTACACCCGCGTGCATGGTTTGGTCGTCACGACGCTGGAGACTGTCCGTTTCTCCGCGCCGGATCGGATCGACTTCCGACTGGTACGCGGTCCGGTACCGTACGTGGTCGAGCACTTCCTGCTTCGTGACCGGAATGGACGGTGCGAACTCGAGTACGGCGGTGAACTCGGTACCGACCTGTGGGGAGTGGGCGAAGCCTGGGGAAAGCGCGTGGCTCGCGTGTGGGAGGAAGCGGTGCAAACGTCTCTCGACGGAGTGCGCGCTGAGGCGGAGCGACGTGCCGGCAACCAGCACAGGCGCGATGCACGGTGACCTTCCGCTAAATCGGACAGCCGCGGCCCATCCAGCCTACCTGCACCTGCTTGCCCTCCTCCACCAGAACCGGTACGGTCCGCACTCCACCGGTCAGCTGCAGCATCCGTTCGCGTGCCTGCGCGTCCTGCTCCACGTCGTACTCAACGAACTCGACGCCGCGCCACTCCAGATCCTCGCGAGCCGCCGCACTCCAGGGGCAGCCCGACGACGTGAACAATTCGATAGGTTTACTCATGAGACAACAACCTCTCACCCGATAATCCGCGCCGGGTTTCTGCGCATATTCCTCTTAAGCACTATCATATAAACACAGTTCCACTTTCCCGTTCGACGGAGCCACGTTCGGCCTGTGTGCCGAGAAAGCCTTGCCCTTCCTTGACCGCACCTCAACCGATGAGCGAACGGGCCAGTACACCGACGCTCGTATCCGAGCGTCGCGAGGTTCGCGTTCAAGGCATTGTGCAGGGCGTGGGGTTTCGACCCTTTGTCTACACGCTTGCCGGCCAGTATGGTCTGTCCGGGGTGGTGCGCAATGATGCCGAGGGAGTGTACATCGAGGCTGAAGGCGAAAGTGAGGCGCTGGAGCAGTTCGTGCAGGAGATCTCCACCGGCGCTCCGCCGCTGGCTGTGGTTGAGATGGTCTCATCTCGGCGGCTGGCGGTGCGCGGAGGTCACGGCTTCCACATCGAGGAGAGTCGCGATGGCTCCCAGCGGCGCACGCTGGTCTCACCGGATGTGGCTACCTGCGAGGCGTGTCTACGGGAGTTATTCGATCCAGCCGACCGGCGCTACCGTTACCCATTTATCAACTGCACCCACTGCGGCCCCCGGTTCACCATCACACGCTCGGTGCCGTACGACCGTGCCGTTACGACCATGTCGGGTTTCCCGCTCTGCCCGGATTGCCGAGCAGAGTATGACGATCCCACGAACCGGCGATTCCATGCTCAACCGAATGCCTGCCCGGTCTGCGGCCCGCAGGTTCGGCTGCTGAGGATGGCCGGCGGTGTGGTCGACGACGAGAGTGCGGGAGATGGCGCAATGCGGGGAGCCGTGGCGCTGTTGCGCGCGGGCAGTATCGTTGCGCTCAAGGGGCTGGGCGGATATCATCTGGCCTGTAACCCGTTCGACCCCGCCGCGGTGCGCGCGCTGCGGGAGCGTAAAGTTCGGCAGGACAAACCCTTCGCCCTGATGGCCCGCGATCTGGCCCAGGTGCGATCGTTGTGCCGGGCGAACGCGGCGGAGGAGGCATTGTTGACTTCGGCCGCCCGACCAATTGTGCTGTTACCTCGGCGTCAAGTCGCCGGACTTGCCGGGGAGGTGGCGCCGCGCCAACGAACTCTCGGCGTCATGCTGGCGTACACTCCACTCCATCATTTGTTACTGCACGACGTGGGCGTCCCCCTGGTCATGACCAGCGGCAACCGATGCGATGAGCCCATTGCCTTTCGAGACGAGGAAGCCCTGGAGCAGTTGGGTCAGATCACGAACTGGTTCCTGGTGCACGACCGCCCGATCCACGTGCGTTGCGACGACAGTGTGGTCCGGGTAGAAAGGCAGCAAAGGTATCCGCTGCGCCGCTCCCGTGGCTATGCCCCGGCGCCACTGGCTCTGTCTCGCCGCTTTGCCCGTCACATATTGGCTTGCGGCGGCGAATTGAAGAATACCTTTTGTCTGGGCCGTGAGCAGCATGCCTTTCTCAGTCACCACATCGGTGACCTGGAGAACTACGAGACGTTACGCTCGTTCCGTGAGGAGATCACGCACTACTGCCGGCTGTTCGGCGTATGCCCTGAGCTCGTAGCACACGATCTACACCCTGGCTACCTCTCGACTCAATATGCACTTGAGATGGAAGAAGCCGGGATGGAAACGGTCGGGGTGCAGCATCACCATGCGCACATTGCTGCTTGTTTGGCCGACAATCAACGGCCCATCGACGAGCGGGTGGTGGGTGTGGCCCTGGACGGAACAGGCTATGGAACGGACGGAACGATTTGGGGTGGTGAATTTCTGGAAGGGTCGGTGGCGGAAGGATTCGCCCGTCACGGGCACCTGGCGTATGCCCCTCTCCCTGGCGGGGAGGCTGCCATACGAGAGCCGTGGCGAGCCGCCATCGCGCATCTGTTAGAGGTCTTCGGCGAGGAAGAGACGCTGCAACTCCCGCTCGATGTCGTGCGACAGGCTGGGGAGCGAAACGTGCGGCTCATCTCTCAGCTCGTTCAGCAGCGACTGAACACTCCGCTCACCTCGAGTGCGGGCCGGCTGTTCGACGCGGTGGCCGCGTTGGTCGGCGTTCCGGGTTCGGTGCGCACCAGCTATGAGGGGCAGGCGGCAATCGAGCTGGAAATGGTCGCCCAGGGGCAAACAGCGTCAAGCTACCCCTTCTCGCTCACCGAGAACGGGGATATGTGGATCATCGAAACCAGCGAAGTCATTGCCGGGGTGGTCGCCGACCTCATTGCAGCCGTCCCCCCGTCGCGGATCGCGGCGAGGTTTCATCGGACGATCGCCGAAATGGTCCTGACCGGGTGCCGGCGTCTTCGGGCCGGCGGTGGCTCGGCTGCCGTGGCGCTGTCTGGCGGCAGCTTCCAGAACTCTCTGCTGCTCAATCAGGCGGTCGACCTTCTGGTAGAAGATGGGTTTACCGTCTATGTACACCAACGCGTTCCCGCCAATGACGGTGGCCTGGCGCTGGGCCAGGCGGTGCTGGCGGATAGTATCATCCGTGCGCGACACGGAGAAAAGGGGCAGGCACGATGTGTCTAGCGATACCGGGACAGATCGTTGAGATCGTGGACCCGAGCATTCAGATAGCCAAAGCCGAGGTAAGCGGTGTGCGGCGAAACATCCATTACGGTCTGGTCGAGGAAGACGGTCAGGGCCTGGCGGTGGGCGATTGGGTCCTCATTCACGTGGGGTTCGCTATGTCAAAGATCGACGAGGCAGAGGCCAAATCAACGCTGCTGGTGCTGGAGGAAATAGGTGACGCCTACCAGCAGGAACTGCACGAGTTGGCTGCCTCGCAGATTGAATAGCCATGAGCCAGGACGCGTTTCCGACGGGAGCCTGCACGCTCGATCACGACGGCTGCGTGGTGTGCGCCGATGCGGGCATCCCCTTGAAGGTACTTTCAATCGATGGCGATGATGCACTGTGCGGTGGCGCGGACGGCGCCACCGAGTTGATTGCTGTCGAACTGGTCAACCCGGTATGCGTGGGAGAAATCCTGCTGACACACGGCGGTGTGGCTATCGGCAGAGAACAGGAGGGATACGATGAAGTTCGTCAATGAGTTCCGCGACGCGAAATTAGCCCAGGCGGTGGCCGCGCAGATAGCCACCCTGGCCGAGCCGGACCGTCACTACAAAATTATGGAAGTGTGCGGGGGACATACGCACACTATCTACCGTCATGGCATCAAAGATCTGTTGCCGGAGCAGATCGAACTGGTGCATGGTCCTGGCTGTCCGGTATGCGTGCTGCCCATGGGCCGCGTGGACGACGGTATCGCGGTGGCGGAGCGACCGGAAGTTATTTTCACCTGTTTCGGTGACATGATGCGGGTGCCGGGATCACGCGGGAATCTGCTCGAGATCAAAGCGGAGGGCGCCGACATCCGGATGGTCTATTCTCCGCTCGATGCGCTGCGCATCGCTCGCGAGAACCCCAATCGAGAAGTGGTCTTTTACGCCATCGGATTCGAGACCACCGCCCCGTCGACCGCCCTTACCTTGCGGCGGGCCAAGCGCGAAGGCATCAAAAACTTCTCTGTCTTCTGCAATCATGTGACCATCGTGCCGCCAGTGCGTTCGCTGCTGGATTCGCCGGACCTGCGACTGGATGCGTTTATTGGGCCCGGGCATGTCTCCACCGTGATCGGCTGCCGGCCGTATGAATTCATTCCGATGGATTACGGCAAACCGGTGGTGGTAGCGGGCTTCGAACCGCTGGATTTACTGCAATCCATCATGATGTTGATGCAGCAGTTAGCCGACCGGCGGTGTGAGGTAGAGAACCAGTACAGTCGGATTGTTCCCTGGGAGGGAAATCTGCAGGCACTGCGGAGCATGAGCGAGGTCTTCGAGTTGCGGCCGTTCTTTGAGTGGCGCGGTCTGGGCTTCATTGCTCAGTCGGCCCTCAAGCTCTCTGCGGCGTACGCCGATTTCGATGCGGAACTGCGGTACGACGTACCGGGCGTGCGAGTGGCGGATCCGAAGGCCTGCCAGTGTGGTGAGGTACTCAAGGGCGTGCTCAAGCCGTGGGAGTGTCGCGTGTTCGGCACGGCCTGCACGCCGGAACTTCCGCTCGGCACGCTGATGGTGTCCTCCGAAGGGGCGTGCGCGGCCTACTACAACTTCGGCCGCAAGACTCGTGAGACGGTGGGAGCCGAGGCATGAGCGAGCAGCGGGTGCTCGATACGCTGGAGCAGGGACGGCGGCTGGCGCCCCGCTTTACCGCCCCTCGGATCGATATGACCCACGGGGCCGGCGGCAAGGCGACGCACAAGCTGATCGAGGGCCTGCTGTTGCCGCTGCTGAATAATCCTGCCCTGGCGCCGCTGTCCGACGCGGCCTACCTGCCGGTGGGCGATCTTCGTCTCGCCTTCAGTACCGATTCCTTTGTGGTGCGACCGCTTAGCTTTCCCGGCGGCTCGATCGGCGAGTTGGCGGTCAACGGCACTGTGAACGATCTCGCGGTATCCGGAGCCACACCCATTGCCATATCGGCCGCACTGATCATCGAGGAAGGTCTCGACGTGGAGGTGCTGCGCCGTGAGGTGGAGGCGATGGCTCGCGCCGCGCAGCGGGCAGGTATCCCTATTGCTACCGGAGACACCAAGGTGGTCGAACGTGGCAAAGGCGATGAACTGTACATCATTACGACCGGTGTGGGCCTGGCAGACCCCAATTTCAGCCTCTCCGCCGCCTCGATCCGGCCGGGTGACAAGATTATTTGCTCCGGGACGCTGGGTGACCACGGGGTTGCTATTTTGATCGCTCGGGGCAACCTTGATCTAGAGGCCGAAGTGCTTTCCGACACGCAGCCGCTGATCGAGCTGACCATGGCCATAAAACAGGCGGCCGGTCCTGCCTTGCGATTCATGCGCGACCCGACGCGCGGCGGCGTGGGAACGGTGCTCAACGAGTTGGCGCGTGACTCCGGCTACGGGATTGCGCTCTGGGAGGAGAAATTGCCGGTCCGAGCCAGCGTAAATGGCGCCTGCGAGATCTTGGGTATCGATCCGCTCTACGTCGCCAATGAAGGGAAGCTGCTGGCGGTAGTAGGACCGGACGAGGCCGATGACGTGGTGCAGGCTATGCGCGCTGTGTCGGGAGGGCAGGATTCGGTGGTGATCGGAGAGGTGCAGGAGGAGCCGGCCCGTATGGTCCTGATGCATACCGAGTTTGGCGGAACGAGGATGGTGGACATGCTGATTGGCGATCCGCTACCGAGGATTTGTTAGAGAGAAAAGTGGAGGGATGGCGTAATGCGGACGGCTGCTGAGTCCCGAGCGCTGGATGTCGAGAGCCTGGGCGCACGCTGTCGAGATGACCTGTTGAGCCGCAATGCGCTGGTGGAGGAGTTCTTTCGCCGGGAAGCACCGCGTCTGGCTGAAGCCTGCCAGGAGATGTCGCGTCGGTTTCTCGCCGGCGGACGGCTACTGGCCTTTGGCCGTGGCGCCGCCGCTACCGACGCCCAGCATGTCTCGGTCGAGTTCGTCCATCCCGTGATCGTAGGTAAACGCGCTCTGCCCGCTATCGATCTGGGCCCCGACTTCGTGGCGCATCTGCCCTCCATCCTGCGGTCGAACGACATGGTCATGGGCTTTAGCTTTCCCAACCCCGACCCGGCTACGGACGACGCACTGCGGTCGGCCCGCCAGCGCGGCGCCCTGACCTTCGGGCTGGTGGGTGAAACCGCTGACTATTCGTTTGGGTCCCCCAGTAACGACCCATTTATCTGCCAGGAAGTGTTCGAGATTCTGTATCATCTGCTCTGGGAAACGGTTCATGTTTCGTTTGAACGCCGGGAACAGGGGCACGACGTGGGCGCCAGCGCCTTTCTTTATCCGTTCCTGGGGAAGAGCGAACAGCCGCTGGACGACGTCGTCGCGCAGGTACAGAAATCGATGCTGCAGAAGGTAGTGGAGGTAAACTCGATGCGCACTGCGCTGGCCGCCACCGAGTCCGCGTCCATCGCCTCGATTGCCACAGCCTGTGTCGAGCGGCTCGAGCGTGGAGGCCAGATGATCGTCTTCGGCAACGGCGGCTCCGCTACCGACGCGAACGATCTGGCGCTCGACTGCCTGGCGCCACCGGGGGCGATGCGACCCGTACCCGCGATCTCTCTGGCCGCCGAGCCGGCGAATATTACAGCGGTCGCCAATGACATTGGGGTTGACGCCATCTTCACTCGTCAGCTCATCGCTCATGCCCGGCCAGAGGACGTCGCGATCGGCATTTCTACCAGCGGAAGCTCACCCAATATCCTGGCCGCGTTGGGCGAGGCGCGCAAGCGCGGCCTGCTGACCGTTGCACTGGCAGGATATGACGGTGGGCGAGTGCTGGCGGAGAAACTGGCGGATCACGTGGTGGTGGTCCGCTCGGATTATATTCCTCGCATTCAAGAGGTTCAAGCTTCGGCGTATCACGTCTTGCGACGGCGCATCGGCGAACTGCAGGCGGGGAAGTGAGCGGGATGCACGAACTGTCGATCGCCGCCTCCGTGGTCGAAATTGCCTGCCGGCATGCCAGGCCGGTGCAAGACGGGGCGCCGGAGCAGCGCGTGACCAAGGTACACGTGCAGGTCGGCTATCTCCGGCAGGTGGTTCCGGCCGCTCTGGCCTTCAGCTTCGAACTCGTGGCGCAGGGAACAGCGGCGGAGGGCGCGGAACTGGAACTGGATACTGTGCCGGCCGTTGGACTCTGTCGGCGCTGTGGGGTCGAAAGCCGGCTCCATGCCTTCCCTCTTCAGTGCGGCGCCTGTTCCGGCTTTGATCTGGAGATCGTAGCCGGCGAAGAACTCATCGTCGAATCGTTGGAACTGGAAGACGTTGAAGGCGGGGTAGCAAGTCCGCCCGGTGTCGAGGTAAGGCAGTAGCAATGGAGGAAGAGACACAGCGCAAGCCGAATGGTGGTATAGTCAAAACTACACGGTATAAAACCTCACGGGGGTGTACACGCAGGACACGAAGTCGAGGACCAATCGGATCCGTTACCATCACGATATTTCTGTGAGGAGACAGATCGCCTATGCTGCCACGGCGCTAACTTGGACCTGAGTTGTAACAACCACGACCGGATTGCACGCTGATTGGAGACGAGCATGGCAGGGGTGGAAGAGGTTCACATTCTGTGGATCTCCGAGTTAATGAGTTGCGACGGGGACACTATCTCCGTCACGGCAGCAATGCAACCGAGCATTGAAGACGTGGTCCTGGGGAATATTCCTGGGTTGCCCAAGGTGCATCTACATAACAAGGTGTTGGCCTACGAGACCGGCGACGAGTTCATGGAGTGGTTCTACCGGGCGGAACGGGGCGAACTGGACCCGTTTGTCCTGGTGATTGAAGGGTCGATCCCTAACGAGAATGTAAGTGGCGAGGGGTACTTCGCCGCGATGGGGAACGATCCGGTAACGGGCCAGCCGATTCCCACCACGGAGTGGATCAGCCGGCTGGCGCCCAAGGCCTGGGCGGTGATGGCCGCAGGGACCTGCGCCACGTACGGTGGCATCCATGCCATGGCGGGCAACCCCACGGGATCGATGGGGCTGGCCGACTTTCTCGGCTGGGACTATCGCTCGGTGGCCGGCGCGCCAATCGTGAACGTGCCGGGCTGCCCGGTGCAGCCGGACAACTTCATGGAAACCGTGCTGTACATGCTGTACATGGCGGCCGGCCTGGCGCCTATGATTCCGCTGGACGAGGCGTTGCGCCCAACCTGGCTCTTTGGCAGGACCGTCCATGAGGGATGTGACCGCGGTTCATATTACGAGCAGGGTGACTTTGCCAAAGAATACGGCTCGCCTAAGTGCCTGGTAAAGCTGGGCTGCTGGGGGCCGGTGGTGAAGTGCAACGTGCCGAAGCGGGGCTGGATGGCCGGCATCGGCGGTTGCCCGAACGTGGGCGGCATCTGTATTGGCTGCACTATGCCTGGCTTCCCGGACAAGTTCATGCCGTTTATGGATGAGCCACCCGGTGGCAAGCTCTCATCGAAGGTCATCGCACCCTATGGGCAAGTGATGCGCCGGCTGCGCAGCATGACGTCGGCCACCCTCGACAAGGAGACCAAGTGGCGTCACAAAGGAAAAGAGCTCACCACCGGCTATAAGCCGCGCTGGTAGAGAAGGAGAAACAGATGGCAACCAAGATTGCGCCCAACGAGCGCGTGGGAGACCAGCAGGCCAACATCGTTGACATGAGCTGGGACCCCATCAGCCGGATCGTGGGGAACCTGGGAATCTACACCAAGGTAGATTTCACCAACCGCAAGGTAATCGACGCCTACAGCACGTCCTCCGTGTTCCGTGGCTACAGCGTCTTCATGAAGGGCAAGGATCCACGCGACGCCCACTTCATCACCAGCCGCATTTGCGGCATCTGTGGCGACAACCATGCCACCTGCTCGTGCTACGCCCAGCAGATGGCGTATGGCGTCAAGCCACCGCCTCTAGCCGAGTGGATCATCAACCTGGGTGAAGCGGCCGAGTATATGTTCGACCACTGCATCTTTCAGGACAATCTGGTGTTCGTCGACTTCTGCGAGCAGATGGTGAAGGAGACCAACCCGAGTCTGCTCGCTAAGGCTGAGAAGACCGACGCGCCGCACGCCGAGATCCACGGAATGCGCACCATCGCGGACATCATGCGGGCCTTTAACCCCTTCACGGGCGAGATGTACCGCGAAGCGCTCAACATGAGCCGCTTGACGCGCGAGATGTTCTGCCTGATGGAAGGGCGGCACGTTCATCCCTCCACGCTGTATCCGGGCGGGGTTGGAACCTCCCCCTCGGTTCAAGTCTTCACGGACTATCTGGTCCGCTTGATGAAGTACATGGACTTCGTGAAGAAGATCGTTCCCTTGAACGACGATCTCTTCGACTTCTTCCTGGAGGCCATGCCCGGCTACGATCAGGTCGGCCGGCGACGTATTCTGCTCGGTTGCTGGGGCTCCTTCCAGGACCCCGAGGTTTGCGACTACGACTATCGCCACATGCAGAAGTGGGGCGATGCGATGTTCGTCACGCCCGGCATCGTGGTCGATGGTGAGTTGGTGACGACCAACCTGGTAGATATCAACCTGGGCATCCGGATTCTGCTGGGTAGCTCCTACTACGACGACTGGCAGACCGAGGAAGACTTCGTGACACGGGATCCGCTGGGCAATCCGGTGGACCACCGCCACCCCTGGAACCAGACCACCATCCCGAAGCCGCAGAAGCGCAACTTCGATGGGAACTATAGCTGGGTAATGAGTCCACGCTGGTACGACAAGCGCACCGGCGACTACCTGGCGCTCGACACGGGAGGCGGACCCATTGCGCGCCTCTGGTCGACGGCCCTGGCGAATCTGGTCGACGTTGGTTACGTGAAGTCAACCGGCCACAGTGTGCAGATCAATCTGCCCAAAACAGCATTGATGCCGGAAGCCCACTTCGAGTGGAACATTCCGCAGTACTCCAACACCATCGAGCGTGACCGGGCGCGCATCTACTTCCTGGCGTATGCGGCCGCGATGGCCGTCCACTTCGTGGAAAAGGCACTGGAGTTGGTGCGGCAGGGCGAGACCAAGGTCTTCCAGGACTTCACCGTGCCCGATGACGCGATCGGCTGCGGCTTCCACGAGGCGGTACGTGGCGTGCTCTCCCATCACCTGGTCATTCGGGACGGCAAGATCGCCAACTACCACCCGTATCCGCCTACCCCGTGGAACGCGTCTCCTCGCGATATCTACGGCACGCCCGGACCCTACGAGGACGCGGTCGCGGATCTCCCCATCTTTGAGGAGAACGGCCCCGACAACTTCAAGGGAATCGACATCATGCGTACCGTTCGCAGTTTCGATCCCTGTCTGCCGTGCGGCGTGCACATGTACGTGGGTGGAGGGAAGACGCTCAAAGTACAGCACTCCCCCACGCTCGGCCTTGGGGTGTAAAGACACCCCGCGCCCCTCGACCCCCCCTCTCCCCATCGGAGGGAGAGGGGGAGTTACCAAGAAAGAGTGAAGATGGTGCTCCTGGAAGAACGTGAGCTTGCCGAGCAAGCTGCTTACATCGACTCTCTGCTGGCCGAGATCGAGTCCATACCCGATCCTGCGATGCGCGAGAATCTGAGCGAAATTATTCAGGGCTTGTTGGGACTGTACGGCGCAGGCCTGACGCGGATGCTGGAAATCGTCGAGGCACAGGGCGATCAGCCGGCAAATCCTGGAATTCTGCAGGCATTCATGGGCGATGACCTGATAAACCATCTGCTCCTGCTGCACGATCTGCATCCAGTGGATATCGAAGCTCGCGTGGCTCAGGCACTGGAGGAGGTCCGTCCCTATCTCAAGTCGCATGGTGGCAATGTTGAGTTCCTGCGCGTGCAAGATGGGGTGGCTCTGGTCCGGCTCCAGGGGAGTTGCGATGGCTGCCCATCGTCGACCATGACACTGAAGCTGGCCATCGAGGAAGCGATACTCAAGGCCGCCCCCGAGCTTGACCGCGTCGAAGCCGAGGGCGCTGCCCAGCCCGCGGCGCAGCCGGTGGCCTTCTTAGCCATGTCGGATTTTCGGAAAAAGCCGGTGGAAGCCGGGCGAACCTGGACCGATGTGCCGGATCTACCGCCCCTGACCCTGGGTCGGATGCACACGTCGACCGTCGCCGGCGCCGCAGTACTGTTTATCAAGCTGGAGGACACGCTGGTCGCTTACCGCGACCTCTGCGCAGACTGCGGCGTAGCGCTGGCCGGAAGCACGCTGCGGGCCTCCGAGCTATGCTGCGCAGGGTGCGGCCATCGCTTCGATATTCAGCGCGCCGGTCGTTCGCTCGATACTCCGGAGCTCTATCTGCAGCCGGTTCCCCTGCTGGTCCGCGACGGCCAGGTGCAGGTGGCGATGAACGGCGTTTAATTCGTCGAATCTCGAGGTATGCCCATGTCTGAAACTGTGGATCCTGACGACGCAGCCGCGCAATCCGTACTGCAGCGCTTTGTGCGCAACGCGGCAAAGCGCACTGAGGAGAGTTGCGATCTGTGCGCCGAGCCGATCGGCGCAACGCATCGACATCTTCTCGACCTTTCCAGCCGGCAGGTGCTCTGTGCCTGCCGAGCCTGCACCGTGCTGTTCAACCAGCCCGCGGCCGGCGCTGGCGCCCGCAAGCTCATCCCGACCCGCTCGCGATATCTGGCAGGCTTTGATATGTCCGACATCGAGTGGGACGACCTGCGAGTGCCGGTAAACATGGCCTTCTTTTTTTATAACTCGGCCGAGGGCGGTATCGCAGCCTACTATCCCAGCCCAATGGGACCGACTGAATCGCTGCTGACACTGGAGAGCTGGGAGGAGTTAGCGCGCCGCAACGCGGTGCTTCGCCAGATGGAGCCGGATGTCGAGGCGCTATTGGTCAATCGGGTGGGTTCCTCACGGGATTACTTCCTGGTGCCGATCGACGAGTGTTACCGGCTGATCGGCATTGTGCGGACATATTGGCGCGGGCTGAGCGGTGGCAAGGACGTCTGGCGGGCCATCGACGAGTTTTTCGCCGGTCTCAAGCAGCAGACAGGCGCGGGCGGAGGACGCGATGCCTGAGTTCGAATTTGGCGTGGTCGAAGCGGAGGTTATTCCCTTTGCCGCCAGCCCGACCATGATGTTCAAGGTCCGCATTGTCAATGCAACCGAGGGCGAGAAAATTCAGTCCATCCTGCTCCGGTGTCAAATCCGGATGGAGGTAACCCGGCGGCAGTACGACGACGAGACCGAAGCTCGGTTGCTGGATGTTTTTGGCCGGCCCAGCCAGTGGGGCGACACGCTGCGCAGCTTGCTCTGGACGCACACCACCACCATCGTCCCCCGGTTTGAAGACAATTCAGTCTTCGAGATGCCGGTGACCTGTACCTATGACTTCGAGGTGGTCAGCTCCAAGTACTTCCACGCCCTTCGGGATGGAGATGTGCCGCTCATTTTCCTCTTTAGTGGAAGCGTGTTTTACACCGGGGACGACGACCGTTTGCAAATAGCCCCCGTGCCCTGGGAGGCAGAAGCTACCTTCCGGTTGCCCGTGCGCTACTGGCACGAGATGATGGACCGCTACTTTCCAAATGCTGCCTGGCTACGAGTGCAGCGCGACGTCTTCGATCGGTTGCACGACTACCTGGCACGGCGCGCGCTACCCTCCTGGGACGCCGCGCTGGACGAGTTGCTGCAAGCTCGCGAGGCAGAGATGGAGCGATCGTAATGGAATCCGTTGAACAGATCGCCGCGACGGTCCTCTATGAAGGCTTCTTGCTCTATCCATACCGCCGCTCGGCCATAAAGAACCAGCAGCGCTGGACCTTCGGCGGCGTCTATCCTCGGCGCTTCAGCGAGTGGAGCGGTGGCCACGATCCCTGGGTTATGCAGACCCAGTGCCTGATAACTGGCGATGAATGGACTCGGCTGGTCGTCAAAATACGGTTTCTACAGGTCGTGGACCGAACTGTGCTGCAGGAGATGGATGGCGTCCGGTGTCTGGTGGACGAGTTGCGGGTAGGCGAGGAAGCGTACCGGCCCTGGGAGGAGTCCGTCGAGCGCGAGATCGAGACTCACCTGTTGCTCGGAGAGTTGGGCGACCGCTCACGATCGATGCCTATCGACATACCCGGTGGGCAGGAAGAGGAAGTGCTTATCGGTCCGGACAGCGTGGTGGCGGGTGCTTTGATACGTGCCTGGCAGCCAATCCGGGAAGAGGTAGACATAAGGGGAGACAAGCTGAGCCGTCAGGCTGAAGGCAGCGGTCCCGGCCTCTACCGACTGACCGTACGGATATCCAATAGAACGGAGTGGGAGCCGGCGGATGGAATCGACAACTCCCAGGCTCGTCGTTCGGCCTTGCGCCGGGCGTCTATCTCGACGCATACCCTTCTCCAGGTAGAGGACGGCGAGTTCGTCTCGCTTTTGGAGCCGCCGGAGGAGTACGCGGCAGCGGCCGCCGAGTGTGAAAACCTTCACACCTGGCCGGTGCTTGCCGGGGAGAGCGGAGATCGACATGTGATTCTTTCCTCACCGATCATTCTGTACGACTATCCGCAAGTGTCGGTTGAAACTCCCGGCGATTTGTTTGACGCCACGGAGATTGACGAGTTGCTGCGCTTCAGCATCATGACGCTTACCGATGAAGAGAAGCAGGAGATGCGCGAGTCCGACCCGCGCTCACGCGAGATCCTGGAACGAACCGAAGCGCTGCGCCCCGACGAGTTATTGAGCTTGCACGCCTCGGTACGAGCGCTCGAAATTCGAAAACCGGGCGACTCATGAAACCCTTCTGGGAACGCGACCAGGAGCCGATTCCGCGCATCGTCATCGGTGACGTGGAAGTCGAGAAGGGCAGCAGAGTTCGCTTACACCCCAAGCCGGGCGGCGATATCATGGATATCGCGCTGGCGGGCCGGGTCGCCTACGTGGAAGCAATCGAACAGGACTTCGAGGATCGCATCCAGATCGCCGTCATCGTCGAAGACGACCCGGGCCGTGATCTCGGAGAGTTGAGGCAGCCCGGTCACCGTTTTTTCTTTAGCATGGAAGAAGTCGAACCGCTCCACGGCTCGGACGCGGCGCCATGACGCCCCGCACGTTGATCGCCGGGATCGGCAACATTTTCCTCGCCGATGATGGTTTCGGTGTCGAGGTTGCCCGCCAATTGGCAGGGCGAGCGTGGCCGAAGGGAGTGCAGGTACGGGATTTCGGCATCCGAGGGATGGATCTGGTGTACGCGTTGCTTGAAGACCACGACGCGGTTATCTTTGTTGATACGGTGCCGCTGCAGGGTCGACCTGGAACGCTACGCCTGATCGAACCTACTCTTCCCGAAGACGGAGTGGTGACGCTGGACACGCACGGGATGGACCCGGTCAAGGTTCTCGGTCTTGCCCGGGCCATGGGCGCTCAACCGGCCAGGATCTTTGTCGTGGGCTGTGAGCCGGAGCGCATCATCGACCCGGACCAGCAACCGGACGTGGTGGTGGAACTGAGCGAGGCTGTGCAACAAGCAATCCCGCACGCAATTGAGATGGTCGAGGAACTGGTGGCCGAAATATACCGTCCAGTGCAGATAGGAAGGAGGTGAGAGCGCATGAAGCTTACCGTATCTCTCGCGATTGTGGTTCTGACTATCGTCGGCATCACGATCACGCAGTTGCCCGACATCCAGCGGTACCTAAAGATACGATCGATGTAGACGGGTAATGACTACCGCTGATGACTTTCAAACACGTCACTACACGAGACGCGACCGTAACACGAGGAGAATCGATCATGAATGACAGAGAAGAATCACCGAGCCACACTCCCGGCACACGGAAAGGCGAGGAACAGGGGTCGGGCGAGGAACCGGGCCGAGAGGACACCGGGACCAATCCAGCGGGGCGAGAAACTGGAAAATCGACCGCCCGAGACTATACCGACATCAATCCCCAGGATCCGATTGATCCAGACAGCCCGACTCTCGTTCCAGCTTGAAACAGGGGCGGTTGTTCGCGGCTCAACATGCATGCCGGCCGCTGCCGAGAAAGGTCGGTAGCGGCCGGCTGGCCCTAACGCGAGATCGGCCTCACCGAGTCCGCAAAGGATGACGAGATGCTGCCCCGAGTTGAACTTGGCTCCATAGTTCAACCGAGGGCACTGCTCCTGATCGCGGCTCCGACATGTTTTGGAGGGCGCCGACGTTGTATCTTTATGGACGTCCGTGACCCGACCGATTACATCGAGGAGGCTGCATCGTGAATTGGAAGCTCGAACTCGTGGTGGTTCCTGTCTCGGACGTGGACCGCAGCAAGACCTTTTATCTGGAGCAGGTCGGTTTCGACCTGCTCGTGGACCACAGCGCGGGCGACGACTTTCGAGTGGTGCAACTGACACCGCCAGGCTCGGCGTGTTCGATTGCCATCATGAGGAACACGGAGACGGCGGGTTCGGCTCAGGGCCTGCACCTGGTGGTCTCCGACATCGACGTCGCTCATGCCGCGCTCGCCGAACGCGGGATCGCCGTCAGCGATCTCTTCCATTTCGGACCGGGCGGCCAGACGCCGGGTCCCGATCCCGAACGTCGTGACTACACCTCGTTTCTCTCCTTCAGCGACCCCGACGGCAACGGTTGGATGGTCCAGGAGGTCAAGGGAGCGGCGTCGACGACGTGATCGCGAGGACCGCAGACCCGGCGTGCCGAGCGATATTCGGATGACGATGCCGGAAATGGACGACAGCGCCTCCGCTATTTGTCGCGACGATTTAGCCTTCGCTGTGCTCACCGAGTGCCACCGGCGTGAACTGCACGTCCATTGTACCGGATGCTCGCTTCGTTCGAGGAGGCAGAGGACGCCGTGCAGGAAACGCTCCTGCGTGCGTGGCGCAGCCGCGACAGCTTTAATGGCGGCGCATTGGCCCGTGCTTGGCTCTATCGGATAGCCACGAACGTCTGTCTCGACATGCTCCGGCACAGATCGCGGCGTTCGACCGTAATGCATTCCTATGCCGACGTGCCGTGGCTCCAGCCGTACCCGGATCGATTGCTGGACGAAGATGCGCCGAGCAACCAAGAGCCGGACGCAGTCGTCGTCGAGCGGGAGACGATCGAGCTGGCCTTTGTCGCCAGCATGCAGGTCCTGCCGCCGAGACAGCGCGCGGTGTTCATCGTACGCGACGTGCTTGGCTGGCCGGCTAGCGAAACCGCGTCCCTTCTCAGGATGAGCGTCGCGGCTGCGAACAGCGCGCTTCAGGGAGCTCGATCCACAATGCAAGCGCATTTGGCGACGCGGCGGACGGAGTGGTCCTCAGGCGAGTTGAGCAACGAGGAACGGGTGCTGCTCGAGAAGTTCATCGACGCGCACGAACGGTGCGACGCTGCCGTTGCCATCTCGGCACAAAACATCCGGATCACGATGTCGCCGAATCCGTTCTACTTCCAGAGTCTCCAGGCGATTATGCCGCTGCTGGAACGAGCGCTCGGAGAAGGTAGGGATGGCGATTGGCGTCTGGTGGCCGTGAAAGCCAACCGGATGCCGGCGGCCGCGAGCTATCTTCGCTTGCCCGGAAGTTCCGAATTCCGCGCGTTTAAGTTGGATGTGCTGAGGATCAAAGACCGCCAGATTGCAGAGATCACGACGTTCGGGGCCGGGCTCTTCCCGGCATTCCGACTACCAGCCACGCTTTGACTACGAACCGCCGGAAGCCTGCCACATGGACGCTTGACTATAGCTGCCTCGTGCTGGTGATCTTGGAGGCCACCACCGACGATCCTAGCGGAAGGGCCCGAAAATGGGGCGACGGCCTGCAGAACCGGCGCGTCATCCTTCACCGATCAGTGGCGAACGGAGAATGGGCAGGAGTCGATCACTCCTCCACGGCTTGCGCCGCGCTCCCTCCTCCAACAAGCGGGCTTGAGCGAGCAGGATCTATAGCGATTGGACGGACGTGGGCGCGACCGGCAGACAGGAGCACGCGGTTAGACATCGAAGCGCACGGCGCCATGAAGCTGCACGCAGTTGGCATACGGGTTGGTACGAGGCGCCTAAGTTCGCCTTCATGAAGGATCCGAGCCACGCTGTCACTCTCTCTCAATTGCCGGGATGAAGCCAAAACCGAGAGAGACGAGGTGGTGAGCGGCGGGGGAATCGAACCCCCAACACACGGATTAAGAGTCCGTTGCTCTGCCAATTGAGCTAGCCGCCCTCGCAGTAAAGTCTAGCCAGGTTGATGTCTGGCGGTCAATCCGCGAATCTGGTTTCCGCCATTGCTAGCATCCGTCCGAGCGATTCCACGTCGCGGTCGCTTTCCGGCGAAGCGAAGAGGCCGATCATGTCGAGGAGGCGGGCGTCGATGTGGTATTCCACCTTGCCCTCGTACCTTTCCGGCCATGGGCGGGTTCGTTCGTAGCCCATGCGAAAGGCCTGTCGAAGCTGATCCGGCTCGGCGTAGCGGGCCGGGTGAAAGAGGGTGATGCCGATATCTTGGATCGGGAAACCTCCGAGGCTGTCATCGAAGTCGAGGATGCCGAGCTTGCCTCGGTGAGGCTTGGCGCTTCCCAGGTGCATGTCCGCGTGCAAGAATTGGAGACCAGTCCGATTTTCATACAGACCGTCTAGTTCCGCCTGTGTCTGTTCGGCGGCTCGTCGCACCAGATGGCGAAGTCGAGTGGCGAGCAATGGGTGCATGCCGGCGCTCGTCGCCGGATCGACTGGGCTGCGGGTCCACACACGGTCCAGCCGGCTGTTGGTGAACCACAGCGGCGCGACAAAGCGATCTGCATGATGGTGCAGCGCCGCCATGGCCCCTCCCAGCTTCTCGACATTGTTGCGAGTCGCGTGGCTACGCAGCGTACGTCCCGGAAGCCAGGTGAAGAGGGCGCAGTAGCGCGCTGTGGAAGAACCACCTGTTCGCAGGGTGACAAACGGTCGCCCATCGACCGCGGGCAGCGGCTTCGGCAGTAGAATATCGGTCTCGTCATTGACAGATTGAAGCCAGAACAGTTCCGAGCGCACCTCGATTCCGCTTCGTACCCCCGGTTTGCCAATACGAAGGATGTACCGTTCGCCATCGCCAGCCCGGACTGTGTAGATCGCGTTCCAGTGGTGTGTGAGGAGGGAAACGTGGCGCTCCGGGATATCCCAAAGCTGAATCGCCTCCCCAGCCATGACGTTCAGCACCTTTGCTTCCCGGGAGTCCGCGTCTTCCGGCATGGAAGGCGACTAGCTTGCGCTACCCAGGTGCTCCTTGATGGTTTCGGCGAGGACGACGGTGATCCCAGGCACCGTGGCGATCTCGTCCGCGGAGGCGGCCTTTATTCCCCGCACCGATCCAAAGGTCTTGATCAGCGCTTTGCGTTTTGCCGGCCCGACCCCCGGGACCGAGTCGATCTGCGACGTGACGGCCTGCTTCTGACGCACGTTGCGGTGATAGGTGACGGCAAAGCGATGCGCCTCGTCGCGGATGCGCTGCACCAGGTACAGCGCCTGGGACGTGCGCGGCAGCAGGACCGAGCCGGGACGATCGGGAATAAAAATCTCCTCCAGCCGCTTGGCCAGGCTCACCACCGTGAGGTCTTCTCGGCCGGCGGCACGGAGCGCGTCCACTGCTGCATGCAGTTGTCCCTTTCCACCGTCGATGATGATCAGGTCCGGTAGTGCGCCAAAACTCTCGTCCGTCGAGTCTGTTTCGGCGCGCTTAAAGCGGCGCTGTAGCATTTCTGCCATCATGGCGAAATCGTTGGCGCCCTCCACGGTTTTGATCTTGAAGCGTCGATACTCGTTGTTCTTTGCTTTGCCGCGCTCGAAGGCCACCATGGAACCCACCGCGGAGGTTCCCTGGATATTCGAGATGTCGTAGCACTCGATACGGCTGGGGAGAGTTGACAGCCCCAGCACTTCCTGCAACTCCAGGAGCGCGCCGGTCGTTTTTTGTTCGTCGCTCATCCAGCGCAGTTTGTGTTGCTCGAGCGCCTGGCGTGCGTTGTCGGCTACCATTTCCACCAGCCGGCGTTTCTCGCCGATGACCGGGACAATGATCGATACCTTGCCGCCGCGTAGCGATGTCAACCATTCTTCCAGGAGCGTGGAGTCATCGACCGAATGGTGCAGGAGAACCTCGCGAGGGATATGAGCAGCCCGCCCATAGAATTGCTTGGCGAAGGAGGAAAGGACTTCACCCGGCTCGCTCTCGGCGGCCTCCAGCAGGTAATGATCCTGCGAGATCACTTTCCCGTCGCGCACGTTAAAGATTTCGACGCAGGCATCGGCGCCCTCTTGCACCACGGCGATGATGTCCTGGTCCGAACCTCGGGCCGAGGTAATTTTCTGTCGCTCAGCGCTCCTTTCCACTGCCGCGATCTGATCCCGAAGCTGCGCAGCCCGTTCAAAGCTCATGTCTTCCGCGGCGCGTCCCATTTGTGCGCGCAGCTGTCCCAACACCTCATCGTGTCTACCCTGCAAGAAGAGTAGCACTTGGTGGATGATGGCCATGTACGCCGCGCGATCAACGTAGCGCACGCACGGCGCTACGCAGCGCTTGATGAAGTATTCCAGACAGGGCCGTTCGAGCACGGGGTCTGGATGCTGCGCGACGTCGGGAATCGTCAGGTCGCAGGAGCGATAGGGAAACAGCTTCTTGAGCACGCCGACCGTTTCACTCAGTGCCCGAGTATCGGCGTAGGGGCCAAAGTACGCGGAGCCGTCCTTCTGCGTGCGACGGACTTTAATGACGCGCGGATAAGGTTCCTGCAACGTGACACAGAGATAGGGGTACTGCTTGTCGTCGCGGAGCATCACGTTGTATTTAGGGTGACGATCCTTGATCAGGTTGTTTTCGAGGATCAGCGCTTCCAACTCAGAGTCGGTGACGATGGTCTCGAAATCCGCCGCTTGCGCCAGCATGACCTGGTTCTTCACGGATTGCTGATTGGGCGAGTTGAAGTACGAGCGCAAACGGGTACGCAGCGAGGCAGCTTTACCGACGTAGAGGGTTTCTCCGTCAGCGTTCTTAAAGAGATAGCATCCTGGGCGAGTGGGTACGGATTTAAGGCGACCGACGTCAATCATGCGGAGTGAACGAGCCACTGAGATAGGCACACTGTCCTTTACTGTATCACGTGACATAAGGATGCAGAGATCAGTGTTTCTACTGATGTGAAAGAAAGTCGGGAGCCGCCTAGTAAAGAGGGTTAGAGCCCCAAAAATTGAATAGGGGAAGTTGGCTCAGCACGCCTCATCTCCCCACCGTGAGAAGCGGCTGGAGCAGCGATAGCTCTGGCCGCTTTGAACATGAGCAACGTGCTCTGCAGGTGCTGAAACTATCGCGGATTGGGACTGAACCGGGAAGCGAATACGCGGCAATCTGCTATAATCAAGTACTCGATAGAGGGTTTGTACTCGGCATTTGAGAAGTGCGGCTAGGCCCACTTCTTTTTTCTTTACGGAGTGTGTCCAACGGCTAGTTCTTTTTGAGGACTAGCCTTTTCCACGCTCGAAGCCCACTCGCCATGGGAAGGAGCGGTATGAAAACGGAATTGGTAACGGCCATACGTGCGCTCACGGCGGAGCGGGACCTCCCCATGGATGTCATTATCGAGGCGGTCGAGAGTGCTCTAGGCGCGACCTATAAGCGCGAGCACGGCCAGGTGCCGGATGTGCGGGTGCATCTGGACACCGAGACCGGTGAGTTCCATGTCTACGCCGAAAAGGTGGTGGTGATCGAGGTCCAGGACCAATCGGTTCAGATCTCGTTGAAGGACGCGCAAGCGTACCCCGACCACCCCGGACTCAACGAAGTCATCGAAGTCGAGGTAACGCCGCCCAACTTCGGCCGTATCGCGGCCCAGACCGCCAAGCAGACTATTCTGCAGCGGATTCAGGAAGCGGAGCGCGACCTCATTTACGAAGAGTTCGCCAATCGCGAGGGCGAGCTGCTCAATGGAACGATTGAGCGGGTGGAACAGCATCGCCTGATCGTCAACCTGGGAAAAGCGGAGGCCGTGCTGCCGGAGCAAGAGCAGGTGCCGCGCGAGCGCCCTCGCATTGGCCAACGGATGAAGGTCTATTTGGTGAAGGTTGATCGGGGTCTGCGAACCCCTCAACTGGTCGTGTCTCGCAGTCATCGGGGACTGGTGCGCCGGCTCTTCGAGGTTGAGGTTCCCGAGATCTTTAACGGCACGGTGGAGTTGAAGGCGATTGCACGCGAGCCTGGCTCGCGCACCAAAGTCGCCGTCGCCGCGCGTCAAGAGGGAATCGACCCGGTAGGCGCCTGTGTAGGCATGCGTGGCGTACGCATTCAGAATGTGGTCAACGAGTTGAACGGTGAAAAGATCGACGTTGTGCAGTGGAGTGAGGATCCCGGCCGCTTTGTGGCGAACGCATTGAGTCCGGCACAGGTGCTGGGGGTCGACGTTACCGAGAGTGAGCGACGAGCTGTGGTGACCGTTCCTGACGGCCAGCTGTCGTTGGCCATCGGCAAGGAAGGACAGAATGCTCGATTAGCCGCCAAGCTCACCGGTTGGAGGGTCGACATCAAGAAGCAATCCGACGCGGTTGCTCAGCAGCGGGAAGCGAAGGCGGTGGCGGCGCCGACCGTGGAGATTTTAGGTGAGCTGGTATCTTCCGATGCCGCCACGGAAGACGATGGAGTAACCATGGAAGAACTGCTCGCACGGGTGCCAGTGGAAGCAAAGGAGGAGGAATAACCATGCCGAAGCATGTTCCCCTTCGGTCATGCGTGGCATGCCGCGAGAGCAAGCCCAAGCGCGAGCTAATTCGAGTCGTTCGCGTGGCAGACGATCGCATCGAGATTGACCGCTCCGGGAAAAAGAACGGTCGGGGCGCATATTTCTGTCCCGCACAAGAGTGTTTCGAGAGCGGCCAAAAACGCCGAGCGCTCAATCATGCGCTGGATATAACGGTTTCTCCGGCTAACTGGGATGAATTGTTCACCTATGCACGGGAAACGCTTCCCGTGCACAAAGTTCCTACGCGGATACCCGCGATGGCCGGCCAGGTAGTCCGGCCAATCAAACGTCTACAGGGATTTCCGCCAGGCGGAGATCCCAGCGGCACCAGAAATGCCGCTGGTACGCGGTCGAAAGGCCGCGAAGAGAGGTAAGAATGGCAACAACGTATAGAGGCGGTGGAAACCGCGGAGGACGCGGCGGCAGTGGCCGTCGTGGACAGACGACTCATCACCGCTCCCCGAATCAGGCCCCACCGAGGCAAGCGGCGCCGGCTGTACCTACCACGGTTGAGCTGCCCGCGGCATTAACAGTCAAAGAGCTGGCGGAGCGAATGCATCTCACGCCGGTGGACATTATCAAGGCGCTCATGAAGAACGGCATCATGGCGACCATCAACCAGGAGCTGGACTTTGAGACGGCGGCCATCGTGGCCGGTGATCTCGGGGTTGAGGTCACCGAGGCGCCGCCCATCCTGCAAGAGGTTGAGCAGCGAGAGGTCGAGGCCGCCGAAGACGAGTCCTTGCTTGAGGATCGCCCTCCGGTCGTTACCATCATGGGACACGTTGATCATGGCAAGACTCTTCTACTGGACGCGATTCGCTCCTCCAACGTGGCGGCCAAGGAGGCAGGCGGTATCACGCAGCACATCGGCGCGTACCAGGTGGAGAAAAACGGGCAAAAGATTACCTTTCTTGATACGCCGGGACACGCCGCTTTCACCTCTATGCGGGCCCGTGGCGCGCAAGTGACCGACGTCGCGATCATTGTGGTCGCGGCGGACGATGGCGTCATGCCGCAGACGCGGGAGGCCATTGCGCACGCACGAGCGGCACATGTGCCCATCATTGTCGCGCTGAACAAGATCGACAAGCCGGATTCTAATATCGACCGGGTGAAGGTTGGCCTGAATGAGGAAGGCTTAAATCTGGTGGAGTGGGGTGGCGATATCGAACTGGTCCCGGTCTCTGCCAAGACTGGCGAGGGGCTCGACGACCTGCTTACCACTATCCTCCTCACCTCCGAAATCGGTAACTTCCGGGCGAATCCGGACAAGGCCGCGGCCGGGGTGGTGATCGAGGCCAATATGGACCGCAGCCGAGGTCCGATGGCGACGGTTATCGTCCAGGGCGGGACGCTTCGTCCCGGCGATATCGTCGTGGCGGGTAGCGCCTTCGGAAAGGTGCGCGCCCTGTTCGACGATCGCGGCAAGACGGTACGCACCGCCCGGCCAGGGTCGCCGGTCATGCTGCTGGGATTGAATGCGGTCCCTGAGGCAGGCGATAAGGTCCAAGTGTTGGCCGACGAAAAGATGGCCCGCGCGGTCTCGCTTCAACGCGGGCGACAGAAGCGGGCCGAAGGTCTCTCTTCCACGCGTTCCGTCGGCGACATCATGTCGCAGATCGCAGCGAGTGATGTAAAGCAGCTTAACCTGATCATTAAGGCGGACACGCAGGGATCGATCGAAGCACTGGAGCACGCACTCAACGAGCTCAATACCGATGTGGCGCGTGTGAGCGTGCTGCACACGGCGACTGGAGCGGTCTCCGAATCGGACGTGCTCCTGGCTACGGCCTCAAACGCCCTCATCATCGGTTTCCACACGCGACCCGATGCCGGCGCACGGCGAGCCGCCGAGGAGCAAGGCGTTGAGATTCGGTACTACGACATCATCTACAAGCTGACCGAGGACATCGAGACTGCCTTGAGCGGCATGCTCGATCCGGTCTATGCGGAGGTGGTGCTGGGTCATGTCGAGGTCCGAGCCGTCTTTAAGTCGGGCAGAGTGAACATCGCGGGCTGCTACGTGACCGACGGAACCATTACTCGCAACGATGAGGCGCGTGTGGTGCGGAAGGGGCAGGTGGCAACGACTGGACGCATCACCTCCCTCAAGCGCTTCAAAGAAGATGTGCGTGAGGTTCAGTCGGGATACGAATGTGGCATCGTCATCGAAGGCTTCAACGAAGTTGAAGAGGGCGATATCATCGAGGCCTTTGGGCAGCAGCGGGTTCGTTAAGACCCGCTGCCGCTCGATCCCCGTCCGGAAGGGTGTCCTGAGGAGAGACAGATGAACCAGCGCCGCCGGGAACGCGTCGCCGAGGAAATCCAGCGTCGTGCCAGCCAGTTCATTCGCGAGGAGCTAAAGGATCCACGAATCGGCTTCGTCACCATTACCGATGTCGAGGTGAACGCTGATCTGACGCACGCCATCTTGTTTATTAGCGTGCTCGGTGACGAATCTGAACAAAAGCAAACGATGGACGCCTTGCGCCGTGCGAAGGGGCTCATCAAGCGAGATATTGGGGACTGGTTGCGAATTCGCACGGTGCCCGACATTGCCTTCAAGCTGGACACCTCAATCGCTCGGGGCACTCGTATCTTGGAGATCATACAGGAACTCGAAGCAGGTGAAGAGGAGTGACTCTCTCGCTCTTGCCGGGGAGCCAATCAATTGCCGAGACAGGCGCCTGCGTTGCCGCAGGGCAGCGTATCGTGGTGGTGGCGCACGTTAATCCCGACGCCGACGCCATTGGCTCGGTGTTGGGTCTGGCGCTTGGCTTGCGAGCTTTGGGCAAAGATGTGACAGCTGCGCTCAGCGATGTGGTGCCCGAGTATGCGCGTTTTCTGCGTGGGGCGGATTCGATAGGCACCCAGCTACCCTCTGAGCCGCTCGACCTGATCATCTGCACCGATTCGGCCAGTATTGAGCGGATCGGCGACCTCTACACCGCAAACACCCACCGCTTCGTTGCTACCACTATCGTCAATATCGATCACCACCGCACCAATCCCTTGTACGGACGCGTGAACTATGTGGACGCGGCGGCATCGTCGACCTCAGAACTCATCGTCCGGCTGCTCTGTGAACTAGGGGTAAGCATCGGCCCCGAGGCAGCGGATGCGCTGCTGTTTGGCGTGGTGGGCGACACCGGATCCTTTCGCAATGGAGCCACTACTCCGGGCTCATTGGTTGCTGCCGCCCAGTTAGTTGAGCAGGGAGCGGACATACAGCGCATCGCCTTTCAACTCTTTGAAAGCAAACGATTTGTGGCCGCCCATATCTGGGGGCGGGTTGTGAGCGCCGCCGAACTCGATAGCGTGCGCGGCATCGTCTTCGCGTATCTGAGCCAGCAGATGCTGCGCGAATGTGGCGCCACCGTGGACGAAACGGAAGGCATCGCGGAGTATCTTCGGGGCGTGCAAGAGGCTGAGGTTGTCATGCTGCTTAAAGAAACTGAGGACGGCGCGATGCGAGTGAGCATGCGTTCCCGTCCCAGCGTCGACGTGTCTGCAATTGCTTCCGCACTGGATGGTGGGGGCCACCGACAGGCTGCGGGATGCACTATTCCCGGTCCATACTCGCGTGCGCGGGCGACCCTGGTCGAGGCTTTCGACCACGAGCTTGAGCGCCTCACTTGATATCGGGCATTCTCCCGGTCGATAAGCCACTTGGGTGGACCTCGCACGATGTCGTTGCCCGGGTACGCAAGCTGACAGGACAGCGGCAGGTGGGACATGCCGGAACGTTGGATCCATTGGCCACGGGCGTGCTGCTGGTGATTCTAGGGCAGGCAACGCGGTTGTCGTCATACTTGATGGCAGCGCCGAAAGTCTATTGTGCCGAGGTGGTATTGGGCGCATCCACGGCGACTGACGACGCTGAAGCGCCCGCGCAGGATCTGATGGACGTTGCAAACGTGACCCGAACCGATATCGAGTGCTCTCTGCTGACCTTCGTGGGCTCGATTCGTCAGGCGCCCCCAGCGTATGCGGCGGTACGCCAAGGCGGCGAGAAGCTGTACAAGCTCGCACGCACAGGTGTGACAGTGGAGCCCATACCCCGACAGGTCGAGGTTCATCGAATCCAGGTCCAGGCATGGTCGCCCCCGCGGCTCATGCTTCGCATCGAGTGCGGATCTGGCACGTATATTCGATCCCTGGCACGTGATCTCGGCGCCACACTGGAGGTGGGCGGCTACCTCCACGGTCTACGACGCGTGGCGAGCGGCGCGTTTCACGTCGAGGCTTGTTACACCATGCCGGCGTTAGAGTCGGCGGCGTCGATCGAGGAATGTCTGGAGCCACTTGATCGAGCGGTGCTGGAATTGCCTGCAGCCGTGCTGCAAACGATCGACGTGCAGCGCGTGGAACATGGATTGCCCATTCTGGCGGAGCGAGAGATGGATGGCCTGGTACGCCTCTATGGAACTGAGGGGACGTTACTGGCCCTGGGAGAAGCACAGGGCCGGCAGATCAAGCCAGTGCGTGTGTTTGCCGGGGCGAGGCAGTAGTCCGTGCGGCTGGTGCATGAGTTCGCTGCGTTGAAACGTGGAGCGCCAACCGTCCTGACGATCGGTGCCTTTGACGGGGTACATCGCGGCCACCAGTTCCTTATCCAGCAGGTAGTTGACCGAGCCAGGGAACTCCACTGTGATTCCATGGTCATCACTTTCGATCCGCGACCGTCTGTCGTGTTGCGCGTGGACCAGTATCAGTTGACAAACGGCCTGGCCAAGGCGCTCATGATAACTGCACTGGGAATCGACGTTCTGGTGGTGTTGCCCTTCACGTCCGACCTTGCGTCCCTCTCTGCCGGCGAGTTTCTGGCGTCAATCCTGCAGCACGTCAATCTTGTCGAGATATGGACCGGCGCAGATTTTGCATTCGGCCACAAACGAGAGGGCAACGTTCAGTTCCTTGAGCGCGCGGGGCGGGACCCGGGCTTTGAGGTTCAGGTGGTGGAGCGGCAGCAAGTCGGGCCGGAGGCGATCAGTAGCTCGGCCGTGCGGAAACTGGTGTCGGCGGGCGAGATCGCCCGTGCGGCACAGATACTCGGGCATTATCCCGGTTTCGATGGGCTAGTTGTCGGCGGCTTTGGGCGCGGCAAAGAACTCGGCTTCCCCACGGCAAACGTACGCCCGCCCATTCACCAACAACTGCCGGCCACGGGGATTTACGCCGGGTATCTGGGATTCAACGGACGCCGGCTTGGCGCGGCCATCAGTGTGGGCTACAACGTCGTTTTTGGCGGGACAGCTATCGTGGTGGAAGCGTATGTATTGGATTTCTCCGGCGATCTCCGCGACGCCGAGGTGCGCCTGGACTTTGTCGACCGTATCCGACCAGAGCGCGACTTCGCCAGCGTTTCCGCCTTGATCGCCGAGATGCATCGCGACGTTGACAAGGTACGACATATCCTGGCAACAGCCGCGGATCCGAGCGGGCGTACACCGTCGCCGTAGTCCGGATAAGCGCGATGCGGTTCGCACACGCCATGAACCTCGCCGCGATTAGGCATGGTGACAAAGTTGACCAAAGAAGGCGATCCGCCGTCTCGGTGTATCCGGCCGTCGGCATATCCGGGTGTTCTCGGGGCCGTTCTGGGCGCGCGACCTCAATCACCGGGGAGCAGCCGAGCTTCGGCGCTTGGCAGCTTGCTCCACCAATGGTCGTAACGGCGGTAGACCATCGGTTCGCGGTAGGTGAGGAACGCCACCAGCGACCGGGCCTCGGCAGTGAGTCCCTCCCACACTTCTTCCGGCAGGCGGTGGAAGGCGGTCGCCTCTATTCCTCCCTCGACCGAGCGCCACACGCCGGCGACGTAACCGTCAACCAGCACGGTCGGCAGCACGTCGCCGTTGGACCGGGTGACCAGCTTGCGGTACTCGGGTGAAGTGACCCGGCTCCGGTCGGCGTAGGCCAGCAGGATGCTGTCCCACAAGGCCATCAGCCGGGTCGGTGCCGGCGTGTCCTCGTTCGGGCGCAGTGCGCCGGGGATGTCGAACAGCTCCTCGCCGTCGGGTCCTTCAAGCCGCTCCAGCTCGCCAGAGAGCGCCTGCAACGCCTCTTCGACGAGGGGTCGGTAGACCATTGCGAACTGCGCCACATCCGCCATCGACGCCGGGCCGAACCCCTCCAGGTAGCGCTTGATGAATATCTGTAGGCTCGCGGCGGATGCGTCGACCTCCGCGAGCACCGGCCGTGACCTCGCCGCGACGTACGCCGGGCGGGATCCGAACGACCACGGCTCCCGGGTGGGGGCATGCACCAATGGAGCATACTGCCGCAAGCCCCACCACGCGCCGGGCTTCGTCGCACCCAGTCGCTGCTCGAGCGAGGCCTCGGAGTCTGCGCTGGTCCGAGGCCGGTCTGTGTACGCGAGCAGGTCCGGGATCAGGGCGTGGACATCGGCGACGGTGAGTCCGGACACCCGGAAGCGGTTGTCGTTGAGTCTGGCGGCACGCAGTGTCGGCTCCATGGCCTCGCGGAAGGCCTGGTAATCCCCGGCGTGGACCGCGTGCAGCGTGATCCGCATCAGCGTTGCCTTCGCTGGCCACCTCGTGGCCAGCGAAGGCAGCGTCGAAGTTGGCAGGGCCGAAGTCGGTGAGCCGGTTCCATGGCACAAGGTACGGGGAGGCTGCCTGCTGCGCCTGCAGCGCGACCAAGCGCCGGACCGCATCGGCAACGCCGAGGGACGCCTGCTCCAGCAGCAGTTGCCGATCGAGTGTGGAGCGGTTGAGTTCCCGTGCAGTGATCCTCATGTTGGGATCATCTCGTTGGTCATGTCACGCAGAACTCGTTGCCCTCGGGATCGTCCATCACGACGTGATGGCCCGGGAACTCGGTGGGCAGGGCCGCGCCGGCCGCACGGAGCCGCGTGACCTCCGCAGTGACCCGCCAACACTTTTCCTGCGGCGACCCCTCGCCCGACACCACCAGATCCATGTGAAGACGGTTCTTCACGCTCTTTGGCTCCGAGACCTCGAGCAGGCACAGCGACGGCGCGATCCCGCCCGGATCGTACAGCCAGGCTACGCCGTTCGGCGCCGGTCCCGGAGCATCCACGTACCCGACGGCGAGCTTCCAGAACTCGGCCAGGGCAGCCGCGTTGGTGCAGTCGAACGTCAGCTCGAGCTTGGTCTGCACGTATGGATGCTCGCCCATTGCGCGGCGAGGAACGCGAGCACCCTCTGGAGCAGGAGTGCGGCAGCGTCCGCGTCGTACGATGGCAGCGAGCTGTCGGCGAAGAGGTGCTGGTCGCCGGGGTAGAGGAACAGCTCGGCGTTCTCGGTCGAGCCGACGAGCTCTCGGGCCGCGTCGAGCTCGTACCCGGCGAAGTACGGGTCGTTGTCCATCCCGTGGATCTGCACCGGCACGCCGGAGGGCCAGGGCGTTCCGAACTCCGACGGCTGCACGCACCCGTCAAACATCAGCATTCCACGCGCTCCCGGTCGGGTCTGGGCCAACATCTGCGCCAGCTCGACGCCGAGCGAGAACCCGGCGTAGATCAGCGCGTTCCCGAGTCCGCCGGCGATCCGCCTGGCCCGCTCTCTGAGCTCACCGGAACCGAGCTCTTCGGCGTGCGCCACGCCCGCCTCGATACTGTCAAAGGTGTGGCCGTCGTAGTAATCGGGCGTATGGACAGTGTGCCCGGCACGGCGCAACTGGTCGGCGAACGCGATGACGCCGGGAGTAAGACCCAGCGAGTGGTGAAAGAGCAATACCTCAGCCATCTCTACACTCCTACTTCCCAGCGGCGAAGCCGACGACCCGGGATTCTAGAATAATCCAATGGTGTCGATCGATATCCCGGACTGCAAAATCGCCAGCACCGACGAGGTGAGCACCGCGACCCAGTTACGGGCCTTCGCCGACCGTCAACTCAGCCCCACCGTGACCAACCTCATGGCCGGATACATCTAGAGGGCGCTGGTCGAGACGGTCGAAAGGTCGGATGTTAGCCGCTCAAGGGCGGCCTCGGCTGCGGCCTGCTCGGCCCCCCGTTTGCTGCGATCATGCCCACGGCCTAATACGTGCGTGCCTACCCGCACCTCGGCGGTGAATGATTTGGCGTGATCGGGGCCGTTCTCATCGATCAAATGATAGGTTGGGGTCTGCTGCATCCGTGCCTGCACCAATTCCTGCAGCGTCGATTTGGCATTTTTGTGTAGCCGGCCCTCAATCACCTGCGTCAGTTCCGGGTCGATGAATCGCATGGCAAAGTCTTGGACCGCGGGATAGCCCTGATCCAGATAGATGGCGCCGAGCAAGGCTTCAAAGGCGCAAGCCATGCCAGCGGGCCGGCGCCGTCCCTGGCTCATCTCCTCGCCTCGGCCCAGAAAGAGATATTGCCCCAAATTTATGTTCTGGGCAAAGCGTGCCAGCGTTTCGGTTCGCACCAGGGCGGAGCGGAGGTTGGTCAGTTCCCCCTCACTCAGGCCTGGGAACCGCCCGAAGAGAAAGTCCGTGGTGATCAATCCAAGAACTGTGTCACCCAGAAATTCCAGTCGCTCGTTGGAGGGCCATGCCTGATTGATTTCGTTTAAGTACGAGCGGTGCGTGAGGGCTTCGCGCAACAAGGATGGGTTGCCAAACTGAATATCCAGATCCCGTTGTAAGGAGTCGACTCGTTCTTGATTTCGCAGAGACTTGCCGCTGATGCCTTTCCTTGTTGGCAGCGGGCTCGCCGGCGTGAGGTGGAGTTGATTCCTAACTGACAACGAAGAGGCCGGCGCCGGCTGGTCCATTTGCGGCAAAAAACGCGCGAGTCTCGACCGTATCTTGTGGCCAAGTTCCTCATTTACCATCACGGCCAGTATATCAGCATACTCCTCCCTGGTTCGCCCTGTTCTTTGGTACTTTGGCACGGGCCGCATCAATCCATCAGAATCGGGGAGGTACACTGTTGCATGAGGATGGAGTACTGATGCCCGTTTACGAATACATCTGCATAGATTGCAATCGAAAGTTCGACTCGCTGGTTCGAAGTCTATCGGTGACTGATTCCACCCCCTGTCGCCATTGCTCGGGGCACAACGTTCGGCGCGTGGTGTCGAGTTTCGCCATGGTCGGCGGTATGGACGATTCGGTCACGCCGATCCAAAGCTCGAGTGGCGGCTGCTGTGGAGGCAGTTGCGGATGCGGTCACTGAAGAATTTTTGCGAAGTCCGCCCATAGGTTTCTGGCGGCCTGGCGCCGGATTGGGGTGGCTGGTCGCTGAAGGCACATCGCCTGCGTCATCGAGATTCGTTCCAGGCGTGACCGTCACTTGCCGATGCAGAAGTCTCGAAAGATCCGGTCCAGAAGCTCGTCATCCACCTGGGCACCGCTGATCTCACCCAGGGCAGCGACCGCCGAGCGCACATCAAGGGAGACCAGGTCGAGTGGAGTGCAGGACTGTAGACTCCGCAGTGTTTCCCGGAGAGCGGCCGATGCTCGGCGTAGAGCATCCTGGTGACGGACATTGCCGACAACGAACTCATGGCGCGTGTTCCCCAAGGCGGCGTGTTCAAGCGCGTCGCGCAGTGCGTCTAGCCCGTTTGGAGCGGCAGTGCTGCTGGAAACCACTGCTTCGGCGGAGAGAGCTTGCAGCGCTCCATCTAGCTCCAGGGCACTCGGAAGGTCGGCTTTATTCAGTACCACGACGAGCCGCTGCCGGTGACCGTGTCCGCGGCGTTGTTCGCCGGCCGCTACCGCCGCCCCTATGGCGAGACGATCCGGCGCCGACAGCGGACGAGATCGGTCAAATACCAGGAGTGCCACGTCCGCCGCATTCAATGTTTGCCGGCTGCGTTCGACCCCGACCTGTTCCACTTCGTTGAGTGTATCTGTGATGCCGGCGGTGTCTATGGCGCGGAAGGGCACACCGCGTACCTCGAGTGTTTCTTCTATCGTGTCGCGAGTCGTCCCGGCTATAGGCGTGACGATCGAGCGATCGATCCCCAACAGGCCGTTCATGATGCTCGACTTGCCGACATTGGGACTACCGACGATTGCCAGGGCCGCCCCTTCACGGAGGATGATTCCCTGTTCCGCTCCGTCCAGTAGGGTATCGATGGCCTGCTGCGCGGCGTGGAGGTGGTGCTGCACCGATGCATCCAACTCGGGTGGGATGTCGTCCTCGACAAAATCCACCATGGCCTCCATGTGAGCCAGCGCGCCGAGCAAATCCTGACGAATCGGTTCACTGCGTTGCGAAAGCCAGCCGGCCAACTGCTGCATAGCGAGTTCTAATCCAGCTGCCGTGCGGGCTCGGACCACATCAACGACGGCCTCAGCTTGGCTCAGGTCCAAACGCCCATTGAGAAACGCTCGGAGCGTAAACTCGCCGGGACGCGCCGGGCGGCAGCCGAGCCTCAGGCACGCATGCACGACCTGGTTCAGCACCAGTGGGCTGCCGTGACAGTGAATCTCGAAGACGTCTTCGCCGGTGTAGCTGCGAGGGGAGCGCATCAGGCATCCCACAGCCCGGTCCAAGGCTTGACCTGTCTCCGGATCGATCACGATGCCGTGGCGCATGCGACGCGATGGCCAGGGAGGGGGAGTGGACGGAAAAAGACGTTCGGGCAACAGAGCGCTCGCCGAACCACTAGCCCTGACTATCCCGACGCCGCCCTCACCGGGTGGGGTTGCCACGGCGACTATCGTGTCCGATTCCATTGTGAGCGACTGGCGTTAGGAGCGATACGGGTCGGACTCAGCCGTCCTGGCGACTTCCTGCTGAATAGGGGCGATCACCACACGGCGGGACGCACCTTCCCCTATGCTGTATGTCTCGACATCATCCCGTTCGCGGAGGGACATGTGGATGATACGGCGATCGCTGGCCGGCATGGCCTCAAGCGTGAAAGGGCGACCGCCTCGACCCACCCGATACGCAATACGGTCTGCCAGCGAGTGCAATGACTCCTCGCGCCGCGCGCGATAGTTTTCCACGTCGATCACCACCCGTGGCCACTCGCGGCGGTCCTTCGAGAGAATCAGATTCAGCATGAACTGGAGAGACGCCAGATTGTCCCCACGCCTACCGATGAGTACGCCGAGATTCTCCCCATTGACCGCCAGGATGACAGGATTTTCGCCGCTGCGCACCACTACCTCAACGTCAAATCCCATACTGTTGAGTAGGTCGGCCAATACCTGTCGGGCGTCGACCGGAAGATTGCCATCGCTTTTCGTCGGAGCCTTCGAGAACGGCTCATCTGTCTCATCCGCCGTCTGCCTATCTTTGGCCTCAAGGCCCTCTATGACGGGAAGCGGTACTTCATCCGGCGGAGCCATCGGCGATTCAACTGGCTGCGCCACGTGCGCAGTCTCCGGCGGTTGCGCCCGGCGCACAGCGATGCGTGCGGCCTCGGCGCCGATGCCGAAAACACCGCGACTTCCCTGGCTCACTACTTCGATGGTCAATGTATCGCGCGAAGTGCCCAGCTGTCCTTCGGCCTGGGCTATTGCATCCTCAACTGTTTTCCCTGAAAACTCAACCCCGTCTACCACTCCTGGTACCTCCTCTGGCGCGATTCGGTCTCTTGCGCGGACGTGCTGATGCCGATGCAGTCCGCGGCGCCCCTTCTCCGCTTCCATTGTCCGCGACGCCGCTTTGCCCGGCTACGTCCCCGTCGGAAGACACCAGCGGTCGAGCCCCGGCGATGGTCGCCATGCCCCCGCCCGGCAGTTTCGGCTTACTATCTGGACGCGGAACTCGCGAACCTCCGTCGCCTCGATTACCACCCAAACCTCCCGATCCCCGTTGGAAGAACCCACCGCGAAGCGTTTCGGGTAGCAGTCCCAACCCCGTGATGCGGTACTGAATGAGAATGCCGATGACCGTCGACGTGACCCAGTAGAGGGAAAGGCCGGACGCGTAACGGGTCGCAAAGAACACGATCATGAGCGGCATGAAGTTCATCAGGTTGTTCATCATCTGCTGCTGCGGGTCCACGCTACGAGTGAGCATCATGCGCGACTGGATCCACTGCGTGACGCCCGCGAGAACCGGCAAAATATAGAGCGGGTCGGGGCGTCCTAACCCATTGCTCAACCAGAGAAAATTCGCGTGGAAGAGCGTGAATACTTCCTTGACGTTTCCCGCGCCGTTTTTGATGGCATAACACGCCTGGTACCACGAGTTCCAGCCGCCGACGCTGTGGCCGTCGCAGGCTGACTTTGCCCAATCAGGATGCGGGTAGCCAAAGGGCGCGGCGCCCAGGTGGATCAATGCATAGAACAGGCCGATTAGAATTGGAAATTGAACCAATGTCGGCAAGCAACCCATGGCCGGATTGACTTTGTGCTCTTTGTAGAGCGACATGGTCGCCTCGGTTATTTTTTGCCGATCCTTGCCGTGCTTTTGCTTCAACTCGGCCAGCATCGGCTGCACCCGCTGCATCGCTTTGGCATTGCGTAGCTGTGTTATTTGCAGCGGCGATAGCAGCAGCCGAATAAAGATCGTGAAAAGAATGATGGCGATACCCGCGTGGCCCACGGCCACCGTGAGCCAGACCAGCCCCAGCTCCATGGGATAGGTAATGAATCCAAAAAGACTTTGCAACGAAAGACTCCAGTCTCAGGGAACGGGGTCGTAGCCGCCGGCGTGAAATGGGTGACAACGGGAAATACGTCTCAAGCCCATCCATGTTCCCCGCGACACACCGTGCTTTTCGATAGCTATCCGCGTGTACTCGGAACAGGAGGGCTCATACCGGCAGGAAGGGCCCAACAGCGGCGAAATCGCGCGCTGATACATCAGGATAAGGCCCCCTACCAGTCTACGCATTTCACGCACTTCCCATGAGTTGCAGTACCGCGCCCGTTTTGTCGAGTACGTAGGCGATGCTGAGTTCGATTTGCCGGTACGTTGCCCCCGACGATGCCGGGCGGGCGATAAAGACCAGATCCTGGCCGGTGCGCAGGGCAGATACCTGATGGCGGACCGCTTCCCGCATCCGTCGCTTGACGCGATTACGAATAACCGCTTTGCCCACGCGCTTACTCACTGAGAAACCGACACGAGTCTCCTCAGAAAGCTTTGGCAATACGTAGAGCACCACCAGCCGGTTGCCAGATGATCGCCCAAGGCGCCGGATGCGGGCGAAATCCTTCGACCGTGTAAGGCGGTACTGTTTTGGCAGCATCACATGCCACCTACACCGTTAGCCGGTGGCGCCCTTTCAATCTGCGAGCCTTGAGCACCCGCCGGCCTCCCTTGGTCGCCATCCGTGCCATAAATCCGTGCTCGCGTTTTCGCGGGATTCGCTTCGGCTGATAGGTTCGTTTCATCGCTGAGTCTCCAGGACCCGATAATCAAAAAAATTACAGGTAAAACCGCCCCCGTGACGAAAAACCCCAGCACACCTACTACGGCTCGTGCTGAGGGTCTGGCGGTTATTGATTGCCGATATCTGCACGATTATAGGCATCGACTGCAAAAGGTGTCAACTACAAGAAATCGAGAAGCACAGCCACATCGCGAACCCGTTGATACGCCGTCCGATGGGATCGAGCGACGATCACGGTTGGCAGTACATCGCGTACTTGGTCGCGAACTGATCGACGTGACTCCGGAATCGGCTGCCGCGAACTCTGCTTGACAGTGGCGGTGGGTTTCGGAGACGGCGTAACCGTGGTTGTGGAGGGCGCGGGACTTACCGAGGCCGTCGTCACCGCCGTGACGGACGTGGTCGAGCTGGCTGGAGCGGTACCGGTCGCAGACGGCGTGGCACTTACCGTTAATGAGGAACTCGTTGTCGTTCCCACCGTCGGAGTGTCAGTCGGAGTATCGGCCGGGATATCTGTTGGGGTATCGGTCGCTGTGGCCTTCAAATCGACGGTCGGGATTCCTTCCGCCGTCTGACTGTTGCCAAGTGTGGTCGTGCTTGCTGGAGTCGGCGACGCGAGAATCCCTTGAGATCCGGCCAGCAGGGTAGCGACGAGCAGCAGCATGGCCGGCAGAGGACTACCGCGCAGGGCGCCCGGCGGACGGCTGGAGCTCTCGGTCCGACCGCCAAAGAGATCGTAGAACCAACTGACCAGAAGCCCGTACATCACATAGTGGATCAAGCTGGCGCCCAGCACCACAGGCGTGGAGAACAGCATTCCGCTGTTGGCGGTAGAGACCGCGCCCACGACCGCGTTCCAGACGGCCCAGGCGCCAAGCCCGAACACCAGCCCTCGTATCAATAGGTTGCCCGGTAGCCATTCCCGCACGGCGGCAAACGCTAACCCTTTGATCGCCCCCCAGAGCAGGGCGACTACCAGGGCAACGGTGGACATCAATACAACCGACGTGCGAGAACCGGCCGAGAGTGCGACTAAAAGCGCAGCGGTAATTACATTGGCGCTCATCCCAGCCAGGATGCCGCTTACCAATGGGTGGCGGACTCGACCTGGCTTGGCATCGATCCGAGCTTGTATTGCCTCCAGGAGGTCAGCGGGAGCAGGCCCGGCGATCAGGACAGAGCGGAACAGCGCAACTTCCCGACGCGCTCCGGTCAGGCGGATTCGGCAGTCCTCACAATCCTGCAAATGGCGATCCAGGCGGGGCACGTCCTCGGCAGGCAACTGATCATCGGCATAGGCGTCAATCAATGGCCACAACTCAGGATGAGGCATAGGTGCCCTCCCCCTGGTCACGCAGCACTGTCCGTAACGCGCGTTTGGCATGATACAACCGCATGGTGACCGTCGATTCCGGCGCTCCCACTACCTCGGCAATCTCGGCATATGACAGGTCGAGCGTGTAGCGGAGCGCAAGAATATGGCTGTGCTCCGCCGAGAGCCGGTTCATGGCCTGTTTCACCGTTTCGACCGACTCCACCCGTTCCACCAGCTCTTCAACCCCGGGACCGGGGTCTGGCGCTTCGGGCGCCACGTGGTCGTCGTCGTGACGCGACGAGGCAACCAACGGAGTCCGTTTGCGCTGACGGAGCACGTCCAGGCAGTGATTGTAAGCAATGCGGTAGAGCCACGCGCCGAAGTTGCGCGAGGGATCAAAACTTTGTAGAGACGTATAGCAGCGCATGAAGGCTTCCTGTGCGGCATCGGCAGCGTCCTGTTGGTTTCGCAACAGGTGCAGCGCCAGCCCATACACCTTTCTCTGATGGGCGGTAACCAGGTCCGTAAACGCCTCCTGGTTGCCGTTCATCGCGCTCATGGCGAGTTGCTCGTCGGTGAGTGGCATCGACGCTATACGATCCGTTCATCCTTCTTCTACGCCACAGCAGCGCAGAGCTTTCACCCCGCCCGGAGATTCAGGCGATACATTTCGACTGTAGCTGCTCTGGCGACAAACGTGCCCGTGAGCGACGGTTTTCGGCAAACCTCGAAAGGAATGGGATGGGCTGCCGTAGAACAGTTTGAAGGGTGACGAAGCGGAGGATGAGGTTTGACGGTCCGGCGAAGGCAATTGTCCCTTCGAGTCGTTGGCCCCAGTGGCCTGGCACAGAGCATGCAATGCGAGACAGGAAGGGAGGCGAATGTGGGTACAGATGACCCGGTCAGCAAAGCGATGCAAGACGTGCGCAAGACTCTTCGGCGCGCTGTGAAAACGGCGGGCAGAACCGATGTTGATGTTCAGGGCGTTTCCAACGTGGTGGTTGCAAAGAACGTCGGATCGGACGGTTCGGTGGAGGTCGCTTCGTCGAACCAAACCACCGCCATTCAACATGGCGGCCACGGCTCTTCGTCCCCGCGGAGGCAAGAATGACTTCACCTGAGAAGACGACCGAGACCGCCGGTCCAGCGCTGAGTAGCGAAGAGTTACGCGAGGAACACGCGTCTGAGTTACCGGTGCGCGAGGAGATGTCTGTAATCTCTTCCCATATTGGTGGACCGCCGGTCATTCTCCCTATTGACCCGAACCCGCCGACCGATGCCTAAAACCGGCTTCCACTAGCGGGAGCCGCGGAACGTATCGATACCTACAGAGCAGGAGATTGACATGAAAGACACGACAGATCGCACCCTCAGTGCTGAGGAGATCGATTCTCAGGAAGCGGCAGAGTTGCCGGAACGCGAGGAGATGTCCCTGGTCAATGCCAACGTGGCAATTCCGGTTAACGCAGCGGTCGCAGCCAACGTCCTTTCCGACGGCTCGACGGCTACGGCCAACGCCGTACAGAATGCCCCAATTACGCAGAACAACGTCTAACGCAGACGCTGCCCGCCCGGCAGTCGTATCCGAGATGGGTACACCGCTCCAAATCAGGAACCCTAGAGAAAGGAGAACGAGACATGTCCACCGAGAAGACAGAACTTACCCCCGAGGAACTGGGGTCGCAGGACGCATCCGAGCTTCCCGATCGGGAAGAGATGTCGCTGGTTAACGCCAACGTCGCCGCACCAGTGAATCTCGCCGCCGCCTTGAACGTGCTGTCCGACAACTCGACCGCCAACGCAAACGCGACGCAGACCGCTCCCATCACCCAGTCCAACCCGTAACACAGCGACCGCACCGATTCAGTCGGCGTAACCGACGTACCCAGTACATACGCTCATTCAAGGAAAGGACCCGAATCATGACAACTGACAAGACCGAATTGACCACGGACGAGATCGAGTCGCAGGACGCTTCCGAGCTTCCTGATCGCGAGGAGATGTCCCTCATCAATGCCAACGTGGCTGCTCCAATCAACGCGGCCGTCGCGGCCAATGTGCTCTCCGATCAGTCGACAGCCACGGCCAACGCCACGCAGACCGCGCCGATCACCCAGACCAACGGCTAACTGCACTAAGTAACCAGCGAAAACAGAAAGTATGGCGGGGCAGGGGGAGCGTCTCTATGTCTCAGGTGGAGGATCGGACCGACAGGACGGCAAGTCCGCAGGGTGCTCCAAGCCCAGCGGATAACCACCCGGTCAGCGTCGCAGAGCGCCCCCGGTTAGCCCCCGATGTCACGCTCAGCGGCGAAATGAAGGACAGCGCCTACGAGCAGCAGCAGTGGTTGGCTGAGCGAAGTGGGACGTTTGTGCAGCTAACCGAAATGTTGTATCGCGTAGCCGAGCAGGCGGACGGTGAGCATACGCTGGAGGAAATGGCGGCCGGTGTGTCGGAAGCGACTGATCGAGTCGTCAGCGCGGACAATATCCGCCAGTTGCTCAGCGGGAAACTGATCCCGCTTGGTTTGGTGACAACGGCCGACGGCTCGGTTGTCGCTGCTGCGCCTGGCTCCGCGGAACAGCCGGGGATGCGGTCCCCGCTGAAAATTAACATGCGGGTGCGCATGATGAGCCCCCGCTTGATAGCTCCCTTTACCGCGGTATTACGCTGGCTCTTCTGGCCCCCCGTGCTGGCCTCCGTGCTCCTGGTGGCAGCCGCTGTCCAGGTCTGGCTTTTTGCCGTGCATGGCGTGGCCAACAGTATCCACGAGGTGCTGTACCACCCGGGCTTGATGCTCGCACTGTTGGGAATTATCGTAGTTGGGACGGTGTTTCACGAGTTAGGTCACGCATCTGCCTTGCGCTACGGCGGGGGAGAAGTCCGCGGTATCGGGGTCGGACTGTATCTCGTGTATCCGGCGTTTTACACCGACGTGACCGACAACTATCGCCTGGCTCGATGGGGAAAGGTGCGTACCGACCTGGGCGGCTTCTATTTCAATATGATCTTCGGGATCGTTATGGTCGGACTCTACGCATTGACCCGGCAGGACTTTCTCTTGCTGGTGATCATGCTGATCGACATAGAAATCCTTCATCAGACGCTTCCGATTGCCCGGCTCGACGGCTATTGGGCGCTGGCCGATCTGACAGGCATGCCGGATTTTTTCTCGCAGATCATGCCGTTTCTGCGCTCCGTGCTCCCCTTCCTTTCGGAGAAGGGGCCGGGAATCGCGAACCTCAAGCGCTGGGTGAGGGTGGTTTTTGCCATCTATATCATCATCACGGTGCCGCTGCTATCGTTTCTGGCCTTTCTGATGATCAAAGGAGTTCCCCGCGTGCTAGCTACGGCCTGGGACTCAGGGTCGAAACAAGCGGCTAGTCTATCGACCGCTCACGCCCACGGTGACGTTCTCGGCACGGTTACCTCCGCTGTGCAGATCCTAGTACTGGCGCTGCCCACCTTTGGTCTGCTCTACGTGCTGTTCAATCTCACGCGCAGAGGATTTGGCGCGTTGTGGCGATGGAGCAAGCCAACCGTTGGCCGGCGTATCACCGGCTCAGTGGTGACGGTGGGTGTCGTTGCATTCTTGGCCTTGCTGTGGGTCCCACAGATACCGCTGCCGCGTCCGCACAACCGCAGCCCGCTGTACGATAATCAGACGTACACTCCGATTCGGCTGGGAGAGCGTGGCACGCTGGGCGATGCCGTTCGCAGCGTGCCGGTTTTCAGGCGCATCATACCGGCGCGGGTATTCGTGCCAGTGGCGCCCGTCGCGCCGGTGCGGGTGGTGGCGACGCCCTCTCGACCTCGTGCCATAGTGAAGCCCACCGCCGGTCCTCATTCCAAAGCCAGTCCCACGCCAGCCGTTCGACCCGCAGTGGCACCGCCCACGGCAATCGCACCGACCGCCGTGCCGACCGCGGCTCCGGCGCTAGCCCCGACCGTCACGCCCGTGGCCGCTCCAACTCAGCCGGCCGCTCCACCACCCACCGTAGGGAGCACGTTTGGGCCGACGCTGGTACCTCAGGGCGTGCCTCCGGCGCCGACTGCCCCGCCAGTGCAACAACCAACTGCGGCGCCGCCGGTTCAGCAGCAAGCAACCGTGCCACCCGTGCCGCCAGTGCAACAACCCACCACCGCACCATAGAAGGGAGAGAATCATGAAAGCGCTACTCGCTTTGATCACGACCCGGAGGTGGCTCTCGATCGCTCTCGCGGTTGGCCTCTTGCTCAGCGCCACTCCCACCGCCAGGGCGGCCGGGGGAGGCTTCCGCTTTGAATCGACCTCCGGCTCCAAGCCGGCTTCCGTGACTACCCTCACGATCAGAGCGGCACGGATATCGCCTCTCGCCACCACTTCTGCTACGAAGCGCAAAGCTAGCACTGTTCGTCGAGTGACGTCGCCCCTCCTATCGGATGGAGACTACACCGAGAACCAGGGCGGGGCCGGCGGCAAAAACGTGGTCAAGGTGATCAATCAGCAGGACAACGAATTAAAGGTCGACGGCAGCATCCAGGTGAACCATATTCCCGGCGACAACGTTGCGCCGGTCAATTACGCCTACGCCTATAGCTCGTGTACCGACTGCCAGACCTTCGCAGTTGCCTTACAGATCAACCTCATCAGCAAAACGGCCACGTCCATCCGCCCGCAGAACACGGCCATCGCGCTGAACTATCAATGCACCCGCTGCGATACAGTCGCTCAAGCTCTGCAGTACACGTACCAGGTGGACGACCCCAACAAGCTACCCAACAATGTCGCTTCGCTGGTAAAAGACATGAACGACCAGTTGAAAGACTTGCGCCAGGAGCATAATCTCACGGCCGCCCAGGCCGAGAGCCGCATTACGGCCGTAGTCGGACAGTTCAAGGGACTGGCGCAGAGCCTTAACAACCAGCGCAAGGAAGACAAGGCCACGACCAATCCCGGCGCAAAGCCCGTGCCTTCGCCCTCGCCGACTGCCACGCCGTGAGAACGTCGGTTCCTAAAGCTGTCGGGGGGAAAGCAGGCCCACACTGTGTCGACCGCCGCTGTATGTGAGACATAACCCGGCTCTGATCGAAGGCTCCGCATGGCAAAGACGCCGCCTGCCGTGATCAAGAGGCCAGCGGCGGAGAAAATAGTGTCTACTGGCCCGAACGGAATCCCCAGCACAGTGACGTGGAAGCGCGGAGACGTGGCGGTATCCATCAGTCCGGCGGTGGCTGTTGAGATACTCAGGGATACCATCGCGACGGGCGTCATAATCGAGATGACCCGACCGATGAGAGCTACCGGTACCAGACGCAACGCCAACGGGGTGACCGCTACCTGCACGCCCGACATGGATAGCCCGATAAGCAGAAGTACCACCGCACCTCCTAGCAGGGTCGTCTGTCTCGCATAGACGATAACCGACAGGCCAGTTGCGAGTAGCGAGCTGTAGAACATGGTCGTCACGCCTACGCGGCTAATCGACAGGGTTGCAGTCAGGCTACCCAGGATGGCGCCGATGCCCCAGACTGCCCCCAGAAAGCCATAAAAGGACGCGGGAGCGCCCAGATTGCGGGTCACAAAGAAGACGTTTAGAGCTGCGAGTGCACCTCCTCCTAGAGCAACGAGGGCAGCCGCGACGATGATGGCAGTCGTTGCTCGGCTCCGAACCACAAACATCGCGCCGGACTTGAACTCCTGCCAGAAACCGGTCATACCCTCGGCGGTCTCGGTTGCTGCCCTTCCGCCCAGGTCCCCTACCACCAGGAGTGTGCCAAATGAGGCGACAAAGGACAATGAATCGAGCAGAATCGCCCAGTTAATGCCGACTGCAAAAAAGAGGAGAGACCCCAGGGCCGGCCCAAGAATGCCCGCGGTACTCGCCGACGTCTGCAACAACCCGCTAGCGCGCGGGAGATCCTCGACGTCAACGAGGCTTTGTAGGGAGGCAACCGATGCAGGATTAAAAAACTGCGATGCCGCGCTGGAGAGGAAAACTATGCCATACATGACGCCGAGCGTCAGCGTAGTGGAGAGTCGCATGACGGCCGCAAGCGCTACCAGGGGGATCAGGAGTGCCCGCAGCGCATCCATCCAGAGCATCACGCGGCGCTTATTCCAGCGATCGACGAAGACGCCGGCCACCGGCGCAAGTACTACCGCAGGGGCAGAGCTAGCAAGGAGGACCCCGCTTACAGCCAGGGGAGAGCGTTGCGCCCCATGTGTAAGCACCGTCGCCACCAACAGGACAACACTCGTGTCGAACGTGAAGTCGCCAACGCCGGAAAGAAACCTTCCACCCACGAACGCGGCGAATCGAGCATTGATGAGTGGGCCCACCTTCATGCTGAGCTGCACCTCATCTCCTATTGGAGCTAGACATGTACCCCTGGCCTTCGCGCTCGATGCCATAGAAATGGTACCAAACCCGGTTGTTGACGGACAGGTCGCTCAAGTGGGAATGGTACCGAAGCCGGGCTTCTCCTGTTGATGATTCGGGAGGTCGTCCCGGTCGTCGGCGGTCCGGTGGGCAAGCGAGACGGCTGTCCGCCGTGTCGCTCTCCTCACATCGCTCCGTTCGTCTGGGATTGATGGGCTGAGAATACAGCTGTGCGGGACGTGTCCCATACTGTACTGAGACGGGACGAAGCACATTGCAATGCGAGGAGGGATGATGCCGTACGACGACCAGCCGAATGGAGGCTCCAGGGAGCGGATGGCACCCGACCAGAGAGCGGAGATGCCGGTCGATCCGCGCCGGGCGGTGCAGGCTGTAGAGCAGAGCGACGCTCTCCCTGGCATCGTGACCGCGACTACCCTGCCGGCCGCTACCGCTCCATCTACTCAGCCGCTTGACGATAGGCCCAACTGGTTCAAGCGGGCGGTCTTCTATGAACTTCTGGTCCGTGCCTTCCAGGACGGGAATGACGACGGCATCGGCGACTTCCCCGGCTTGATATCGCGTCTCGATTACTTGCAGTGGCTGGGCGTCACCTGCATCTGGCTTCTTCCCTTTAACCAGAGCCCGCTGCGCGATGGCGGGTATGACGTGTCGGACTACTTCGAGGTGCTCCCGGAGTACGGCACGGTAGCCGATGTACGCCGCTTTCTGGATGAGGCTCACCGCCGCGGGATGCGGGTCATCATGGATCTCGTGATGAACCACACCAGCGACCAGCATCCGTGGTTTCAAGATGCGCGCTCCTCGCCACGAAGCGCGCGTCGCGACTGGTACGTCTGGTCGGACACCACGGAGCGCTATCAGGACGCCCGCATTATTTTTCTCGACACTGAAACCTCCAACTGGACCTGGGACGAGCAGGCGGGGGCGTTCTTCTGGCACCGCTTCTTCAGCCACCAACCCGACCTCAACTACGACAACCCCAAGGTTCATCAGGCCATGCTGGACGTGTTTCGTTACTGGCTCGATATGGGGATGGACGGGTTTCGGCTGGACGCAGTCCCGTACCTCTATGAGCGCGAGGGCACCAACGGGGAGAACTTGCCGGAAACCCACGCATTTCTGGCCGACCTCCGCGGCACGATCGACCGCGAGTATCCGAACCGAGTGTTGCTGTGCGAGGCGAATCAGTGGCCTGAAGATGTCATCGACTATTTCGGTACGCCGGAGCGGCCCGAGTGTCACATGAATTTCCACTTTCCGCTGATGCCGCGACTGTTTATGGCGCTGCGACGCGAGCAGAGAGCGCCTATCACGGAGATCCTGGCCCGCACTCCTCCGATTCCCACCGGCGCTCAGTGGGGCATCTTTCTGCGCAATCACGATGAACTGACCCTGGAAATGGTGACGGAGGACGCGCGCGACTACATGTGGGACGAGTTTGCGCCCGATCCGCGCATGAAACTTAATTTGGGCATCCGACGCCGCTTGGCGCCGTTACTGAACAATGGCCGTCGCGAGACGGAGTTGTTTTGCGCTTTGCTGCTATCGCTGCCCGGCGCACCGATCATCTACTACGGCGACGAGATTGGCATGGGAGACAACATCTTTTTGTCGGACAGGGATGGAGTCCGGACTCCCATGCAGTGGACCAGCGACCGAAACGGCGGCTTTAGCCGGGCGGACTTTGCCCAGCTTTACCTGCCTCCGCTCATGGATCCGGTCTACGGATATCAAGCCGTCAACGTCGAGGCGGAGCAGCGCGACGAATCCTCCCTGCTCCATTGGCTGCGGCAGTACATCGCCGTGCGCAAAGCGTGGCCCGCATTCAGCGAAGGGGAGTTCGAGGAACTTCATCCCGCCAACTCCTCGGTGTTTGCGTTCCTGCGCGTGTTCGATAGCGATGCCGTGTTGTGCGTCAATAGTCTGTCGCGCTTCGCGCAGCCCCTCGAGCTTGATCTGAGTCGCTGGAAGGGCCGCACTCCGGTCGAGATGGTGGGCGGCGTGCGGTTTCCTCGAATCGGGGATTTGCCGTACCTGCTGACTCTCGCGCCGCACGGCTTCCTCTGGTTCAGCCTGGAGCAGTAGGAGCAGTGGCCATACCCTCTATCCGACCGCTCGTAACCGTCGTTATTCCAACCCGCAACCGGTCGGCGATGCTGATACGGTTACTGGAATCACTCGAGCGTACGGAGTATCGCCAATGGGAAGCGGTCGTGGTGGACGATGGATCGACCGATGGCACAGCAGCCGTGGTCAAATGTTTTCAGGCATCCGGCTTGCCGTTGCACTATCGATATCAGCCCTGGCAAAAGATGGGCGCCGCCCGTAATATGGGCATCACGGCAGCCGTCGGAGACATCGTGGCCTTCACCGACGATGACTGCCTGGTCGATCCCGGTTGGGTAGGAGTCCTCGCCGAGACGTTCCGCACGCATCCCGAAGCGCTGGGCGTGCAGGGGAAGACAGTGACCGAGCGCTCCGCAATGACGCCCTTTACGCGGCAGATAGAACAATTGGAGGGAGGCCAGCCGTATCGCACCTGCAATGTGGCATACCGAAGGAGCGTTCTGCAGGCACTGGGTGGCTTCGATACCATGCTCATTCGCGGTGAAGACGTGGTCATGGCGATGCGGGTGTTGGAGCGTGGTCCGATCATCTTTGCGCCCGAGGCCATCGTGGTCCATCCTCCCCGTCCCAAAGAATGGGCCGACCGCCATGCCTGGCGAACATTGTTGGAGAGCGAGTTGCACTTCAAGCGGATGTACTGCCGATATGCGCCGGCGCGTTCGCAGACGCTCTCCGTGCAGCGAGCCGATCATGTTCTCTCGCGCTGGGTCCTCTTGCCGATACGCCGCTACTGGCGCTGGCACTATGCATACTTTCGCCGCGACCCGGCGGAATATCTGCGCCACGCGCCGCTCATCGTTCGCGAGAAGATCGCGTTGTTGAGCCTCTTGCCGTTTTTCATACGCGAGTGGCGTGCGAACGACCAGTCGGGGGAGTGAGTCGGAATACATTGAGTCGAGACCAACTATCATAGAACGTGCCACGGTCTGGAGTGGATATGTCCAGAGCGTGGCGTATTCGCTTGAAATCGGGACGGAGGCCACCGGAGCGCCATCCCGCGCCTATACAGGACCGTTGTTGCGTTTTCGAATTTTTCTTCCCGCGGTTGCTCTGGTCCTGCTGGCAATCGGGATCGTGATGGCGCTGTTGCTCCTGTCAGCGCGGAATTCGATCTCGAGCGGGATCGACGAGATGCGCCAGGCGCAGGCTCTGCTGCACATAAAAAACGTAGAAGCTTCCCCTGAGTTGGCGCTGGCACGCACGCAACAGCATGTTGCCCAAGCGCACCTCGACTTCAACTCGGCCAACGCGAAATTATCCCCGCTGTCATTCTTACTCCAGCGTCTCTTCTGGCTGCCGCGCCTCGGTCAGGATGTGAGCGCGGCGCCGACGGCCGCGCGTACCGCCGAGCAACTAACCGCCGGTATGCTACCACTGCTCCAGGGACTGCAGCCGATCCTGACCGGATTTCACCACGGCACGAAATCGCACACTTCGATCAGCATGCTGGTCGGACGGCTGGCCGCCTCCCATGCCAGCTTCGCACGGTCCTGTCAATTGTTGAACGATGCGAAGCAGACACGCCAGGAGTTGCGTGCCTACCACTCGCCTCGCTTGTCGTCCGCGCTCCACACCATCGATCATCAGTTGCCGAATCTGCTGCGGATGTGTGACGGGCTCTCGCTGGCGCCCGCCCTGCTCGGCTATCCTCGTCGTCGCACCTACTTCCTGGCCTACCAGGACCCAGCCGAATTGCGGGCTACCGGTGGCTTCATCGGTAGTGTGGGGCTGGTCAGCGTCCACAATGGCGTCGCCAGGCAGCAGTTCGGTACCACCGGCTTCGACCAGGAGAACGAGACCGTCCCCACCCCGCAGCCGATGCTGATCTACAACAACGAGCCTGCCTGGTACTTGCGCGATTCCAACTGGTCGCCCAACTTTCCCACCACGGCCGGGGTAGAACGCTATCTGCTGCAGATCGATCGGCATGTCAGTCCTCAGGGTGTAATCAATATCACGCCTGCGGCCACGGCCGATGTGCTCGCCGCCACCGGTCCGATCTATTCACCCGAGTACCAGCGCTGGATCACCAGCGCCAACATCGCTCAGCTTGCGGACTACTACACGCACTGGTCGCCGGTACCCGGACCGTATCGATATCAGAATGCAGGGAACGAGGCTAAGCAGTTTATCCAGATCATGGCTCACCACATGATCCAACGCCTCAACACCCTCACCCCGTCGCAGTGGGTCCAGCTTTTCCAGAGCCTCAGTTCAGCGGTTGCCGCCCGTGACGTGCAGCTAAGCTTGACCGCGCCAAAGGAGCAGCAACTGATCCACCAGATCGGAGCTGATGGGATGGTGCGTCCCACCACGTCGGATTACTTGTATATGGTCGATTCCAACATGTCGTACAACAAGATCAACCCCTACGTACGGATCAAGCAGTCGTATCAGGTGCGAGTTCGCCCCGACCGGTGGTTGCAGGCAAAGGTAACAATCACGTATACGGATGGACCGGTGCCCCTGTCGTTGCGCACCCATGGCGTTGGTCCGGGAGCTGGAGCGTTTGGGAGTCCGCTCGATTACGCCGAGTTTCTGCGCGTGTATGTGCCGGCCGGCGCGCAACTCATTAGTCAGTCCGGGTGGACCCAGCCCTGGACCGGGGGGCCAGCCTACGGTAAGACCATGTTCTGCGGGTATCTGATTGTCCCGAATGGCCAGACCCGCGTGATCACGCTGGAATATGTGGTGCCGGCAAACGTGTTTTCCTGGTCGAATGGCGCCCGCTACCGTCTCGTGGTCCAGCATCAAGCAGGGAGCCAACCGGAGCAACTCGATATCGCCGTTCAGACCAGCGTGGGAGGCACCACGTGGAGCATTCCTCACCCGTCGCGGGACTGGCAGCGCACCATCTCTATCCCGCTCGCGCCCTTCCACCCCATCCCGCTCCCGCCCGAGCCTCCGACGGTAGCTGTCCCAGGTCACCTACTCGAGCCGCACGCCTTCTTTTATCCCGCGAAGCACCTGTAAGGACCACGGGCGTCATGGAGGGATACCGTGGGCTACATGTCACTTAGCTCACGCAGCAGGCCATCGGTGCCGAGTACCAGTTCGCGAAACTCGCGTACCTCTTCGTAACTGACCGCTGCGGCATGAGCTGGACGGTTTCGCGCGTAGGCCGCGCTGTTCAAGCGCTCAGCGGTCCGCTTCCAATCAGCCAGCGCCCGTTCGTCATACGGGCGCACCCGCGTCATCTGGCGTAACAGACCGATTGCCACACCGTTCCGGCGCACGTCGCCCATGCGGTCCAGTGCCGCCGCCATACTGCCCAGCGTCAGATGGCCGCCCTGGAGGAGGTAGCGGACAAACGGACCGAGTGCGGGATCGTGTCCCTCGTCCTGTAAACGAGCCACCAAGCCCGGTTCGCGCTGCCATTGATCTCTTGCTGGGCCGAAGATCGCTTCTTTGAATGCGCTTTCCAATCCGCGGGCGTAGCCCATCAACGCAGATCCATAGTCCCGCTCTTCGTCGGTGGAGACGAAGAGCCGCTCTCCCTCACGCAACGAGGTGCGCACGCTCTCCGAGAGGCGTGACCAACCGCCCTGTCCGAGCATGGCACGCAGTTGGGATTCCGCCTGCTGGCGTTCCTGGGTCACCACATCGCGATGGGCGCGCGCAGCGATGTCGCGCAGTTGTACTTCCCAGTTGGTGGCGCCGACGCCATCGGTGGAAGGACCGATCAACGAGAAGAGTCGTTTGACGGTTGCCTCCGAGTCGGCCAGGGCGCGGGCCAAGAAGCTGTTCTGCCGTTCCACCTCGTGGACCTGTCGGCGCAAATCCCGGTTTTCCGAGGCTCGCCGTTGCTTCTCGACTTGGTCCACCTGCTGCTGGCGTCGCACCTCCGACGCACGGCGGTATTGGCGTAGCGGCCCGAGTAACGCGCTCAATGATCGTGCTTCCATGGACTGCTGATCGTCAATCTTCTCGGTCAATCGTTCTGCTACGTCCAGCTTCTCACAGGCCATGGCGGCCAGCGCGGCGCGCAGCAGGAGTGCATCATCCGGCTGGTCGATTGCCTTCAGCACCGACAAGATGTCGCTCCAGGAGTTGGCATGGGCCATGCACTCCAGGCGCAGGTTGTACCATAAGTCTTTGTATCGATCAGCCGGTTTCCCTTCAAGTTGTTCCAACGCCCAGCTATATTCCTTGCGCACCGCCGCCTGGGCGGCCTGGACCAGCGGTATGACCTGGATCGTTGGATCCACCGTCTCTAGATCGGCCGCCACGCCCATTGCTTCTTCGTACTCATGGAGGGCCAACAGGGAGCGCAGCCGGATATCGAGTACGCGCATCTCTAGTTCGTCACTTGGGTACCGTTCCAAAACAAGGAGTGCTCGACGATGGCGGCCAACCGTCGCTTCAAGGTGTGCCAGGCGGAAGCGCGCTTCACGATCGTCTGGTTCGACTTTGAGTTGGCTTTCGCCCAGACCACGCGCGGCCTCAAAATCGCCCAGGACAAAATAGGCCTGAGCGAGAAGATCACGCAGTGCATACATCGTCGCTTGACTGGCGTCGTCCGGCTCTTGTTCCAGCAGAGATTCGCAGAGGTCCCGTACCTCGCGCCAGCGTCCTTCCTCTGAAAGAATCTGCGCGCGCAGCATGCGGGGAAGAATGCGACCCGGGGCTAGTTCGCCCGCCCGGCGCAGCGACACCAGCGCACGGTCGTTCAAATTGGCGCGCTGCTGCATGTCGGCCAGCAGCATCCAGGCAGCACTATCCTCTGGACACAGCCGGGTGTATAACTCCATAGCTGCCACCGCGGCTTCAGTGTCCCCCTGCTCCTCCCGGAGAGAGCCAAGCAGATGCCAGTATTCCGGCCACGCCTCCGCGCCCTGGCTCTCGTTGAGAATGGCCAGGGCCTCTTCTTTGCGGTCCAGACCCGCCAGTACCTGTGCCAATCCAGCGCCGCTAAACCGGTCGTGCTCCTGCTCCCACCATTGCCGCAGTTGAACTTCGGCTTGCTCGACCGGTAACTCTAGATAGCGCTCCACCAGCAGCGTTTCGATTTCTGGCATACGAATAGTGGTCCGCGCGTGCTCCAGAACTTCGATGCCCGAACGGCGGTCGCCACTCTGGTCGGCCAGCTGGAGATGCGCCATCACGTCGCCCAGGTGCATTCCTGGGGCGATAGTCGTCTCGTGTAGAAGGCAGCAGCGCTTGTACTTTTTGCCACTGCCACACGGGCACTGATCATTTCGGCCGGGCGTACGTGAACGCTCCACATGCGGAATCATGGCAACTCACGGAGAAAGGTCAGTACGAGGTGGAGAGTTCGGGAGGGAGCTACCCCTCTTTCCGCATTATGGGACGATCAGCCAGCAAGGCGCAACGGTCGAGGGCGGGCCCGCGTCAGGGTGTCGGTGTCGTAGAGGGGCTTGGGGAAGCTATGGGCGCGATTATTGACGCTGACGGCAGGGTCTTCGTTGGGCTAAGAACGGCGGATGCCGGCGGACCCATGACCGCGGATGCCGTTGGTGTCGTGGTGGCTTGCGCCGCTGCGCCAACGGGCACTACCGGGGTCGGCCGCAAACTGGCCGCAATGGTGCGACGGACGACGGGAGGGCTGGCCGTCTGTTGCGGAACCGGAGAAGCCAGTGGTGTGGGGGACGGAAAGGACATAGGTGTGGGGGACGGAGTCGGAGCGACCGGCTGAACTGAGAACAGCGGAACACCGGTTGGTGGGGCCGGAGATGGGGGAGCGGACGTCAGAACCGGATTCTTGCTCACCGGACTGGGTCGATGAACCGACGGGGAGGTCGGGTGCGAAGGCGGTACGAGAATGCGGTGATCGGGCCCTGCAGTGTTTGCTGCGGGGAGCAGAGTTGCCGTGGTAGGGAGGACCTGACCCAGAACCGACGCTGATCCACTGGAAGGCGGGATGGTGTATGGCTGGCCGGAGGCAGGTACTGGCGCCTGCGCCTGACTTGGTGACGGTACCGGAGGGGGAGACATGTTCTGCCCCGAGGCGGACTGAAGAGGCGGATGGGCGCCCGGCCGGGCAGATACGGCTGACTTGCCTGAGGGCTTGGGTGATGGAGAAACTGGCCCGTTGCCAACAGGGGTGGAGGTGATGATCGTTGGCCGGTGCTGCATGGCGGATCGTGAGCTGGCCTGTGGACGGTGTAGCAAGCCGGCCGCGACCAGGACCACCAGCGTCCCCACGCCTACGGCCAAGGCTCCCCAGGCTGGTCCGCGAAAGGGCCAGCGTGGGGTGCTGGGTACCTGATGTGCTTGATGAAGGGCGCCGAGCCGGGCCGTTCGCGGCGGTGTGAGGACCGGTAGCGCACGCAAGAGTTGCAGCTGTCGCGCGTAGTCCTCGGCGATGCGGCGGCACTCCACGCAGCTGACCAGGTGCTCCTCCAACTGCCGCTCCTGTTTGGGCGAAAGTTCCGAGCGATACGCGAGCCACTCTCGAAATCGCTGGTGCTGATTCACGTCTCGGCTCCATAGAGCACACGGAACCGCTCGCGAGCCCGAGAGAGTCGCTGGCGAACCGCCGTGCCGCGCACACCAAGCATTACAGCGATCTCATCGGTCTTGAACCCGGCCATGTCATACAGATACAGCACTTCTCGATCGGCGGGTGAAAGCTGTTCCATGACCTGCTGAACGCCCAGCATACTGTCGGCGCCAAAGGTAACAGGAACGTGTTCAAGTTGATTGTCGTTGGGTTCTACCCTGCGCTGCTGGCGAAAGTGATCCATGGCGCGATTTCGCGCGACGGTGTAGAGCCATGACGAGTTGACGGGGCGGTGTTTCCGCAAGTTCTCGTACGCCCGCAGGAACGTATCCTGCGCACAGTCCAGGGCGAGATCGCTATCTCGCAGCAGGGTGAGCAAGAAATTATAGAGAGGTCGTTCATATTGCTCGATCAACTGCACAAGCTGATCATCAAGTTGGGCCTGCGCCTCCGGCACGCGCCGGACCTCCACGAGAGCAGCTATCATCGCGTCAATGCTTACCAAGTGTCTCCGTGCGTCTGTGTCAATTCGTGGATAGAACGCGGCTGGCCGGGCAAGTGTGACAGCGCTTGGTAATCTTACTCTACAACGAATGCAGGATGGGCCTTCAGCGGTCCGGCGGCTGTGGGAATACCGCCATGGGAACGGGTCACGGAACAACAGCGCTCACGCCCTGGCCCACGGGTGCCGGACCGCTTAGAACACTACATTGAAGCGATTTGGGGACGATGATAGAATACTACTGTGATCCGCCGATGCCCTCCCATCGCATGAGGCATCGGCTTTTATATTAGATGGAGCTGCCGGCCGTGAACGGGCGAGTCCTCGTTCTCAATCAGAACTTCGAGCCACTCAACGTGTGCCCAATACGTCGCGCCTTTGTGTTGGTGGGCGATGGCAAGGCCGAGGTGGTGGAACCGGGTGCGGCCGTGCTGCATACCTCGACGCGAACTTTCGATTGCCCGTCAGTCATCCGCCTGCTCTATCTGATCAAGCGAGTTCACCCGATTGCCAAACTGACGCGCAAGGAACTGTTCCTGCGTGACAATTACACCTGTCAGTATTGCGGCAAACAACCCAAAGAGTTAACGATCGACCATGTGATACCACGTCACTGCGGCGGCCCACACCGCTGGGACAACCTGGTCAGCGCCTGCAACTCGTGCAATCACCGGAAAGGGGGACGCATGCCGGAGGAGGCTCGAATGCTCCCCATGGAAGCGCCGGCCCAGCCCCACGTTAGTCGCTATTACTGGGTGCACCAACACCTGCACGGGGCATACGATCCCAACTGGATCAAGTTCATCCCGGATGCCCATCGGCTGATTGGTTAAACAGCAGCGGGGGCGACGCCAAGCGACGACTTGGTGTCAGAGGGGGAGCACTCCGCGCAAGGCTCTCACGTGAAGAGCAGACCCCGGCTGACTTAGCTGGTCCCGGTTGTGTCCTCCAGAATGAACGTGATGTTCATATGGACCTGGTAGCTCGAAATTTTTCCATTGTCAACGTTCACCTGCTGTTCCTTGATCCAGGCACTCTGCACGTTGCGCAGTGTGGCCGTGGCTCGATCGATACCCTGCTGAATGGCGTCCTCGAAACTTTTGGTCGATGTCGAACTAATCTCGGTAACCCGTGCCACAGACATAGTGTTCCTCTTTCTGTGCTGTTCCCAACGCATTGAATTACCCCTTATGTAGCAAGAGCTGTGCCCTCTATCAGGAAGACCCAGGAAGCGAGCATACTTCCGACCGACGGTTCGAACCGTTGTTGCTCAGGGAGTCATGACCCGCGACGCGCTCTCGGCACTACCCTGTAGTCGGCACTCCGCGATCACGCGCCTGTTCATAAGAGGGAACAAGCGGATTCGCCGTCACGGCGAGGAGGGCCAAAGTCATGGTTCCCGAGCTGCACCGTCAAGCCGGCCCGCTATCATCACACGAGGACCTGGCCAGGCCCTCGAGCGCCGAGGGTTGGAACAGGATGTTCGGTTCAAGTGCCAAATCGCCCGTGACCAACCGGCGAAATCGCCTATGCTCTCCATGCAACAGGTATCAGGAGGAGGAAGCCAGCGCCCGCCGATGGGCCGCCGACGAGTGCGCGATCAACCATGCAAGAAAAAACAGGTTCAGCCATCGACATGAAACGCTTGCTCGGCACCGCATCGGCTGTCCTCGAGCGACAGACAGCCGATACCGAGATCGGCCGGATACTGATGCCCGGACCGACCTACCTGGGAATCTGGGCACGAGATACGGCAATCTCGACCCTCGGACTCAATCGATTGGGCAAGACCGAGTTGGCGGGAGAGTTGCTAGGACGATTTTGGGACTATCAGATTACGGCGCAATCCGACCCCGACACCTTTGTGTTTCGGAACAAGACCCATGCCGGGTGGACCGATGCTGACAGTTTCCGGCCAAGCAAAGAACAACTGGACGGGGAGATCGGCGCCTTTCCAACCTGCGTGTACATCCGGACGCCCGACTTCCCGGCCGGGACGCGGGAGGTCTATAGCACGCGCGCCGACCTGGACGGCGTTGCCTGGTTGGTGATCGCCTTGCACGACCATCGGATGCGCAGCGGAGATGACACGCTGGTCCAGCGATTCGCCGCCGGTGTGGCGAGCGCCATCACCTATCTACGTAGCCGCGATGAGGACGGGGACCATCTGCTGGAACAGGGGCCGAATCAGGATTGGGCGGATATTTTGCTCAGGCAAGGGAAGGTAGCCTATTCGCAGGCGGTGTGGCTGGGTTGTCTGGCCGGGGCGGCGGAGATTTTCGAGGCAACCGGAGATCGCGCGCGAGCGGATTTTTGCCGGCGGGAGTGGGACGAGGTCCGTGCAGCCGCCAACCGAATCTTAATGACGCCGTACGGCTATTACGCCAATTTCGTGGCGTCGGATCGTGTCTCCTACCGCCGCTCTCTGGATACCGCCCTGCTCGTCGCGTTCGGCGCGTGCGACGGGGAGCGAGCGCGACAGGTGCTCGAGATGCTCGGTACCCTGGGGGGACCGTTCGGACATGCGGTGATCGAACCGGGGTTTTCCCAGGAGGCGATCGGCCCATCGAAATATCCACCCGGTCACTATCAAAACGAAGGTATTTGGCCCTGGATAACGTCGTTTCTGGCGGTAGCCTGGGCACGAATCGGCGACTCGGGTCGGGCGCGGGAGGTTATCGAGTCCGTGTTTCGCAATCAGCCGGCTACGATCTACGAGTGGGTCGATAATCTGACGGGCGAAGCACATCACCCGGAGTTCGCAACGGCTGCCGGCGCGCTGGCATGGGCCATCGCGGAGGCCGATCCCGCTTCGATTACTGACTGATCCAGCCAACGGTCCGCTGCAGCCACAGTGGAGCAAAGCCGGCGGGATACGAATTGCCCGGATGTTTGGGCAGAAAGTGCCGAGCGGCGAGAAGCCGATCGGCAATGGGCAGAAGGACGAGCGTTCGGGTTTTGTCGTGATAGGCCAGTGCGCCGTAGGCAAAGACCTGCACGCGATATCCCTGGATGTAGCGCATCTGGCCGGCAACCGCTCCGAGCGTGGCCCGGTGGGAGCGCTGGTAGGCCTCGAACACTTTGGCCGTGACCAGAGGATCCACCGCGGTGGGAGTGGGAGTCGGGATGGGCAGTGGTAACGGTTGGGGGGTGGTGGTGGCATGCATCTGCCGAGGCCTGGCCACGGGCGTCACGGTCCCCGTCGGCACCACAATCGTAGACTCCGCGGGCGGAGAGAACGGAGTCACGGTCGGCAGAGGGGGAGCCGGGACCGCGGGAAGCGGCGTTGCGGTGGCTACTGGAAGTGGTGTCAGGCCGATAGCCACTCGGCTCACCCGGCCGCTTGACGGGGCGAGCGAAAGTGCCCCGTTCTGAAAGTACTGTACCTGGGAGCCGTGCTCCAGCAGGGGTTCAGTTCGTGGAAACCCCAAGGCGCTGAGCCCGCCATCGACACTGAAGGCGGGCCAGAATTTACCGCGCACATAGTGGCCGGATGCCGGAAAGTAAAAGAAGGGGCCGGCGCTGTCGATGCCGCTCTGAACCAGGTTCGGTTGATCGCCCGGCAGGCGCGAAAGCACCCAGGAGAAGTCGCGGAGGGCAAAATCCAGCATGTTTCGTGCATCGGTATCCAGATTCGGTGTGTTCAGCAGCACCACCACCACATGGCGCCCGTCTCGGTGCGCATCGAGCACCTGGCATAGTCCCGCGTCGTCAGTGAAGCCCGGTTTAAGCCCATCGGCTCCGGGGTACCAGAACAGCACCCGGTTCACATTGGTCAGTATATGTCCGTCCCAGTAGTAGGTCCGGGTCGAGGCGACTTTCATCAGATCGGGGATGGTTGACGCATACCTGGCCAGCCGCGCCAGATCGAAGGCCGAGGTATAGTGGTCACGCGCCGTCAGGCCATGAGCGTTGGCGTAGTGTGTGTCGTGCATGCCCAATTGCTGCGCTTCCCGGTTCATCATGGCGACGAAGCCCTGCTCACTGCCGCCGTAGTGAATAGCGATAACGTTGGCGGCGTCGGCGCCGGAAGGAAGCATGAGCCCGTACAGCAGATCGCGTAGCGTCACGGTCTGGCCGGCGTGCAGCCCCATCACGGTCGCATCGCTCTCGAAGTCGAATGCCGAACTTGGAACCGTGATGCGGTCGCTCAACTGGCCGAATTTCAGGGCTACCACCGCGGTCATGATCTTGGTGGTGCTGGCCATCGGGAGGCGAAGATGGGGATTCTTGGCCGCCAGCACAACGCCATTGTTGGCATTCATGGCCAGCCCGGCGCGGGCCAGAATGGGCGGGGGCGGAAAGTCGCGAGCCAGGTGCGGTTCGGAAAACGCGGACCGGGCTAGCGCCGTGGAGGAGAGCATGAAAATGACCAGGAACGCGGGAAATAATCGGCTCAGCATCGCCCGCCAGTGTACTGCACGAGGAAAGCCGGTTGCTACCGCTCCTCCATTGTGATCATTCCCCGTCCTTCTGGCAGTGGTCGCCAATACATGCCGTTTTCACGCTGTAGAAGATTTGCATCCACTAAGTAACGACGCAGGCTGGCAAAGTCCTCATGAAAGGACGCGAGTACGGAGTTCACCTCAGACTCCGTGTAAATCCGTTCGCCTTCGAACTGCTGAATATGGAAGCGGAGGACAACTTCCTTTTTCTTCTGCCGGGCGGGTATGGACCGGAGTCGTCCGTCCACGAGGAATCTTCGAAGGACTAAATCCTCCTCAATTTCGCGTGTCTTGTTCTCGGCCATGGCTGCTAGGGTTTCTCCTGCTTTGCTCCCAATACCTCGCGCACGACATACAGCGGTCGGGCCCGTACCTCATCGTAAATCCGTCCCAGATACTCGCCGATGACGCCGAGAAAGATCAGTTGCACGCCGCCCAGGAAGAGCACCAGGATCAAGGTCGAAGCCTGGCCCGCGATGGCGCCGTGCGTGATGCGCAGCACGACAGCAACCAAAATGCCTACCAGGCTGACGCCGGCGAGCACGAAGCCGAAGGTGGTTGCCAACTGCAGCGGCACATGGCTGAAGCTGGTGACGGCGTCTACCGAGAAGCGAATCATTTTCGCCAGAGGGTACTTGGTGCTGCCGGCGAATCGCTCCTGCCGGTCGTATGGCACAGCCTCCTGGCGAAAACCGACCCAGGCGGAGAGACCACGCATGAAGCGATGGTGCTCGCGCATGACGACCAGAGCATTGACCACGCTGCGATCCAATAGGCGAAAGTCGCCAGTGTCGCGCGGAATATCCACGGCTGTAATGCGCCCAATCAGGCGGTAAAAAGCCTTGGCCGTGAGCAGCTTGAAGCGTGTCTCGCCGGTTCGCTTTCTCCGCTGGGCATAGACCACTTCGGCGCCTGCTTCCCATCGCGCGACCAGGTCGGGGATAACCTCAGGTGGATCCTGGAGATCGGAGTCGATGATAATCACGGCTCGACCAGTGGCGTGATCCAGCCCAGCCGAGATAGCAATCTGATGACCGAAGTTGCGCGAGAAGTCCACCGCCGTTACCCGAGGGTCGCGGTCGTGCAGCGCGCGCATCACCGCGTACGAGCCATCGTGGCTGCCGTCGTTAATCAGCACCAGTTCCCACGGTTGGCCCAGACGGTCCATTACAGCCGCGAGCCGCTCATAAAAGTGCGGCAGGCTCTCCTCCTCATCGAAGACCGGCGCGACGACGGAGAAGACCGGGCGGTTCTCGGTGGAAGGCAGGGTTTTGACTCTCGTTGATAGCTGAGACGACATACTGTAGGGTAGCCTGTCAGGTTTGATCTTGCACGCTAAAGACCTCTCGCGCCATCTTTCCCATGGACTTCCCATCTTGCTCCCATAGAGTTGGAGAGAGACGCGGTAACAGTTAGGAAGGGTACCACATGCATATCCTGGTGGTCGAGGATCAGCAGCGTTTGGCGCTGCTGCTGCGACGGGTTTTGCTGGAGGAGCGCCATAGTGTAGACGTGGCTAACGATGGCGCTGCCGGCCTCGATCTGGCCGCCAGCGATACCTATGACCTGGTGATCCTGGATGTGATGCTTCCCGAGATAGATGGCATCGAGGTGTGCCGACAGCTCCGGTCCTATGAGGTGCAAACCCCGGTACTCATGCTGACCGCGCGGGGTGCCGTGGAGGATCGGGTGGCCGGACTCAAGGCCGGCGCGGATGACTATCTGGTGAAACCGTTTGCCATGGAAGAGCTGTTGGCGCGGGTGGATGCCCTGCTCCGACGTCGAGACAGGACCATTGAGGCTACGCCCGAGCTCCGGGTGGTGGACCTCGCGCTCGATCTAGTGCGCCACGAGGTGCGGCGCGGCGACCGCATTATCGAGTTAACGGCCAAGGAGTTTGCGCTGCTGGAATACCTGATGCGCCATCCAGGGCAGGTCATGACCCGTACGCAGATTACCGACCACGTCTGGCGGTATGACCTGGATGCCCTGTCCAATGTGGTCGATACCTACATACATTACCTGCGCGACAAGGTCGATCGCGGCTTTGACCGCGCCCTGATCAAGACGGTCCGCGGTGTGGGCTACAAGATCGCCGGGTAGCGAATGGTCGAAGCACTGCCGATGTATCTCGGGTCGAAGTCCATATGTGGGGCGTGACGACTGTGCGTGCAGACCACGCGATTGACCTGCTGCGGCGTGCCCTGAGACGAGGCGGCCCGGCTTCGAATACTCGTTCCTCGGCCATGTTCGGCCGCATTCGCTGGAGGCTCACACTGTGGTACACCGGTGTGTTGGCGGCGGCACTGCTGTTGTGCGGGATCGTCGTCTACGTGCAGAGCAGGAATACGCTCCTCTCGACGGTGGATCAGCAACTAGACCAGCAATATCCCGGAGCCTCGCGGGTCTGCAGCCATGAGTTTGGCATTGCATCACCTCCCACGCCGCCAGGTTATACCGATGAAAGCACCAATCCGTTACTGGTGTGTTACGACCTGACCGGCAGGCACCCGGACGCACCGGCCGACATCCTCCCGCACTACGTCGATCCGGCGCTGGCTGTCAGCGCTCTACACAGTGCCAATGTGACCACCCACATCGTCGATACCGGCACAGTGTTGGGGAGGGTGGAAACCCGCTACTACCAGCTGATTGACGTTTTTGGCAACGTATATGGGGCGGTGCAGGTCGGGACCCCGGTGGGAGCACAGTTCGATGCACTCAGTGTGCTCCTGCATCTGCTGCTGGCCGTCGGTGTGCTGGCCTTGCTCGCGGCATCGTTCGGCGGTTTTTTTCTGGCAAATCGAGCCCTGGCCCCGGCCCGTCTAGCCTACACCCGCCAGACTGAGTTCATCGCCGATGCGTCGCATGAGTTGCGGACTCCTTTGACCATGCTGCGGGCCGACGCGGAGGTGCTGCTGCGTGGACGCGACCGGCTGCCCACGGACGATGCGCTCATCCTCGAGGACGTGGTGTCGGAGACCTCACATATGGCCAATCTGGCCAACAGTATGCTGAACCTGGCGCGACTTGACTCGGGCTCTGCTCAGATCGAGCAGGAGGTGGTGGATCTGGGAGACCTGGCCGGCGCGCTGGCCCGTCGGATCGGCCCACTGGCCGACGAGCGCCAGATCACCGTTCGAGTAGAGCGCGAGGGCCGGGTCCTGGTGATCGGCGACCGCTTGCTGCTTGAACAGGCGTCGCTGGCGATGCTGGACAATGCCGTGAAGTACAACCATCAGGGCGGCGAGGTGGTGGTCCGAACCGGGGTCGAGCATGGCCGAGCCCTGCTAGAGGTGCGGGATACGGGTATGGGCATCGCAGCCGAGCATCTGCCACACCTGGGCGAGCGCTTTTATCGAGTGGACAGAGCCCGATCGCGTGAGGCCGGCGGCGCCGGGCTGGGCGTCTCGATCGCCCAGAGCATCGCTGCCCAGCACGGTGGCTCGCTGGCACTGACCAGCGAGCCAGGAAAGGGCACGACCGCTATTCTCGCTCTTCCGGCGGCGCGCAACGTGCGGGAAGGGACCTGAGCCGGGTGACAAGGGTCGATTCAGGGCGGAGTTGCTCGCTATAATTCAGTCAACAACCGCATATCGCTTCCTCCGGAACAGTACGCTTCGGGCCGGTGAAGAGACGAGGAGCCATTGGCTGCAAGCTCCTCGCAAAGGCCCGCCGCTGAACGTCAACCGGATTGACTGCCGAAGAAGCTTACCACGGTAAGTCCTAGACCGGCACGGGTGGCCCGTTACAGCTATGCCGTCGACGACGGCGAGCGCGTCAGGTCTCGATAAGCGCCTGACGAAGTGAGGTGGTACCGCGGAAGGCATGCCCTTTCGTCCCCAGCGGGATGAAAGGGCATGCCCTTATTTTTTCTGCACAGCGGGCGAGCGACGGGAGCAGGGCAATGAGTTTACGTGGGCGGTACGATCCGGCTGAGGCAGAGCCGCGGCTGGCGGCATGGTGGCAAGATAACGGTGTGTACGACTTCGATCTCGATCGGGAGGGAACGGTGGTGTACTCGATCGACACGCCCCCGCCAACGGTGTCCGGCTTTCTGCATCTCGGTCATGTCTACTCATACAGCCACCCGGACTTCATTGCCCGCTTTCGCCGCATGTGCGGCGACAACGTCTTCTTTCCCATGGGCTTCGACGACAATGGCCTGCCCACCGAGCGGCTGGTGGAGCGGCGTCTGGGGCAGAGGCCGGAAGAGCTGGGGCGCGGCGCCTTTATTCGGGCCTGCCTGGAGGCCAGCGCGGAGCTGGAACTGGAGTACGAAGTCCTCTGGTGGCGGCTCGGATTGTCGATCGACTGGCGTTACACCTACAGCACCATCAACGATCTATCGCGGCGCACATCGCAATCGTCATTCCTCGATCTGTACCGAAAGGGACTGGCCCATCGACGCCGGGCACCGTCGATCTGGTGTCCGCACTGCCATACTGCCATCGCTCAAGCGGAAGTAAACGACGTGGAGCGACAGAGCGAGTTCGTGACCCTGCCGTTCCGGCTCGACAACGGGGATACACTGGAGATCGCTACCACCCGGCCCGAGCTGCTGCCAGCCTGCGTAGCTGTGTTCGTGCATCCAGATGATGCGCGTCACCGCGAGCTGGCCGGTCGCCAGGCGACGGTCCCGCTCTTTGGCCAGAGCGTCCCAGTTCTCCATGATGATCGTGCAGATCCGCGCAAGGGCACCGGCGCCGTAATGTGTTGCACCTTTGGCGATCAGACGGACGTGGAGTGGTGGTACACGCACGACCTTCCGCTGCGCGAGGGACTCGATACGCATGGCCGGTTGACTCCGATTGCTGGTGTGTTTGCTGGGAAGCCGGTGGCCGAGGCCCGGCAGAGTATTGGGCGGGCACTGGAGGAAGAGCACATGCTGCTGGGACGACGCCCAGTTAGCCAGACGGTCCGGGCCCACGACCGTTGCGACACCGCGGTGGAGTACATCGTCACGCCGCAGTGGTTCATTGCGGTGCTGGACCACAAGGAGGCACTGCTGGCAGCCGGCGAGGAGGTGAAGTGGTACCCGGCCCATATGCAAGCGCGGTATCGCGAGTGGGTGACCAATCTTCACTGGGACTGGTGTATCTCCCGTCAGCGCTTGTATGGAGTGGCCTTTCCCGTCTGGTATTGCACTGCATGTGGCGAAATCATGGTGGCGGAGGAGGACGAGTTGCCGGTCGACCCTACTGAGCAAATGCCGGGACGGGCCCATGCGTGCGGCAGCGCTTCCTTCGAATCCGAGCGTGATGTCATGGACACTTGGGCCACCTCGAGTGTTTCTCCGCAGATCGCCGGGCGCCTGCTGACCGATCCAGCGCTCTATGCCCGCGTGTTTCCCTTCTCGCTGCGCGCCCAGGCACACGACATCATTCGAACCTGGGCTTTCGATACGATTGTGAAAAGTCAGTACCACTTCGGCCAAACGCCCTGGCGTGCGGCGCTCATTTCCGGTTGGGGGCTGGCCGCGGAAGGGGCGGGCAAGATCAGCAAAAGCCGGGGAGGCGGACCCATGCCGCCGATGGAGATGGTGGCGAAGTATTCGGCGGACGCGGCGCGCTATTGGGCTGCCAGCACCGGCCTGGGCAAGGATGCGACGATCAGCGAGGAGAAGATTCAGGCTGGCGCCAAGCTCGTCACCAAACTCTGGAACGTCACTCGCTTCGCCGAGCGCTTTCTTGAGGGCTTTCAGAGTCCACCAGAGCGACCGCGGCTCTCGACGGCCGATCGCTGGATACTGTCGTGCTCGCAGCGGCTCATCGGGCAGGCCACCGCCAGCTTCGAGGCATACGACTACATGGGCGCCAAGAACGCGACCGAACGATTCTTTTGGGGCGACCTGTGTGACAACTATCTGGAGATGGCCAAGAAGCGACTCTACGACGATTCCAACGCGCTGCACGCAGGGACGCGGTTCACGCTGCACCACACGCTGCTCATGGTGTCAAAACTTTTCGCGCCGATCCTGCCATACGTCACGGAAGAGATTTATCAGAGCCTGTTCGCAGTTCAGGAATCGATTCACCGTTCGAGCTGGCCGGTAGTCGATAGAACACTAATCGATGAGTGGGCAGAGACGGCCGGACAGCAGCTCGTGCAGGTGGCATCCGCCGTCCGACAGTACAAGAGCGAGCAGGGCGTATCGCTGAGTACGCCGCTTGCCGGACTGCACCTGACGCTGCAACCCGGCGAACTTCTTGATGCCATGGCGGACGCGGCCGACGATATCAGTAGCGTGACACGGGCGGCGCGGGTGTCAATCAGCGGGGAGGCTGAGGGCAAGATGGATGGGATGGTTTACTTGCCTACGCTGCAGAGCGAACTGGTAGTTAGCAGGGTCCGTGCTACTCCTCTGGCACCCAATCCATCTTCCGTAAAAGTTGCTGAAATGCATGCGACGCCTGGCGAAACAACTCCGGGCTGCTGAGTCCTTTATACTGGCCCGCGGCGGTGAGGTGCGGCGCGAGTGAGAAGAAACCGCTGTAGCCATCCATTTGAAGGGAACTCAGTAGCTCGGGCCACTGCGCGGCGCCTTCGCCGGCGGACGCCATCCTGCCGTCCGGCAGTGCATCTGTTACGCGGAGATAGCGAACTCTGGTACGCAGGGCGAGGTAGGCGTCTGGATACGGTGTCTGCCCTACCTGGTTGAAGTTGGCCGGGTTCAGCAAAGCCTGCAGATGGGTCGAGCGCGAGTTGGTCAGCAGATCGGCGCACCGCTCGATCGTATCTCCGTAGGTTCCCTCCACGTTCTCGTGGAGCAGCGTGATACCGGCCGTTCCGGCCACCTCCGCCATTTGAGTGACGCGGGCCAGTACTTCATCGCGATAGACCTCGGGATCCAGTGTGGCGCCCTCCTCGCCTGCAGGCGGATAGAACGAAAAGATTCGGATGTACGGTGTATCGAAGGTATAGGAAAGGGTGATGGCTCGCCGCAGGCGTGCCAACTGTTCGGCAAATGGTTGGTCGATGGGGACCTTGCCCACCGGTGAGCCGATGGCGGAGACGCCGAATCCCTGATCGTCGATCGCGCCCTTGATTTCCTCCACCTGGTCGTCTGACAGATCAAGCACGTCGGCATCCCAGACTGAGCGTAGTTCCACCCACCGAATGCCTTCACTACGCAACACAAACAGTTGCTCGGTCAGATCGGCGGAAACCTGGTCCGCACAGGCCGATAGGCGAATCATGGATACACCGCGTCACATCCCGCTGGATTAAGGCTCTCGCCCCGTATCCTGCTCGTGCGGCGGGCCCTACCGCGGCTTCTTGCGGCGCTGCGCCCGCCGAGCGATGCTATTGGCCAGAGCGTGGGTGTAGGCTCGGGTGCCCTGCACGAAGCGGCGTCGCTTCGCTCGGCCCTCCACCTTTTTCGCGCGGCTGTCGCGCGGATCGTCCCCCGGCAGTTTTGGCCGCATCTTACGGTGTGCCTCGCAGCGGACCGACCGGCAGGGCTGGATCGCCATAGAGTTCATAACTATCGGCCGGCGGCTGGACTGAGGGATCTTTGGCCAGGGTCTCTACTTTGGCGGCCTGCAGCGCCTGTCCAACCGTGCTGATAGCCGGATCTTGGAACAGTTTCTGGAAAAAGTCTTTGGCCAGCACGGCCTGGACATCCGCGTCATCCAGGCCGGTCGAGCCGAGCGTGAGCGCGGCGCCGCCATTCTGGGCAAAGAGCAGACGCGCGTTCAGCGCTTGATCGGTCGGGTCAACGTCATAGGCGGTCTGGCAGCCCCATCCGAAAAAGACGGCCGGCTTGGTTCTGTTCCGCAGCTTCGGCACCGTGCCGACGTTCAGGACGGAGGGTGGCATGCCCCACTGCTCCAGGTTACCGTGGCCCACGAAGTCCACGATCTCGGCACCACGGTTGATGCCATCTCGCAGGATCACGCGTACCTTCCGAGCACCGGTCGGCTTGTTGTACGCCTTGGCGACGGTGTAGGAGGCAGGCAGGAGGCTGGCCAGAGCGTCGCTGGTCTGCGCAAAATCGGGCTCCTCGCCGCCGGCCGTAAAGATGGCCTGCGTTCGTCCACCGGATCGCAGGTACAGCATGCTCTTGGCCACTGCGACTCGCACCTGATCGGCGTTCACCGCCGGAATGCGACCAATGCCAACGGCTGAGGTTCCGGTATATGCCCAGTCGGAGGGGATGCGGCCAAAGTCGATGTTATCGACATAGAGCGAAGGTACAAAGACCCGATCGTTGGGATTCCCGGTACAGTTATTCTTGACATAATAGCCCTGTTTTTTATTGTGGGCGCGGCGGCGGCAGGTGATGTAGTGGTGATAGTCGTAATTATCGGCGCCGACCAGCAGGACGGATTGCGTGCCGAGCTGCTTCTCGGCAGCGGCGATGTACGACCGGATGGCGGCGGCATCGAGCAGTCCAGCGCTGTACCTGGTGTACATATCGGCCAGGTCGACGAGCTTGACGGTCATGCCGTGGCTACGATGATAGGCGACCAGCGGCGCCAGGGCCGGCAGAAACTTCTGCGGGCCGATAATGAGCAGTTGTCCGTGTCCCTGGAGCAGGTACCCGGTGTCGTGCACGTGGGTGAAGCTGGCGGGCAGCAGTAGAGCTCTGGCATCCTCCAGCCGATAGTCGCCCCTGGCAGTCGCCGCGAATGCGGCTTGAAAGCCAGTGTTAACGTCATGCACAGCAACGCCAGTAAGGCGCTGCGGGGTACCGGCGACCAGGCGCCAAGCGCTGACCTGGGGAGTACGCAAGCCGCTGATCACGACCTGGGGCTGTACCGGGAGGTGGGCAGCCAGCGAGCCATCGATGGCCGCGAAGGCGTGCGGGTAGCGCAGTGAGAAGGTGCGGATCTCCACAATATCGATGTTGACGTCCTGGCCGTCGAGAGTCTTGTTGCGCACGTCTCCCGGCAGCAGGAACCGGACAATATTGCGGCCCTTTAGCAGCCAGGAGGCAGAGAACTTCGCCGTGGTTACCTTTTCCACATAACCGGAGAACGTTTGCTCCGCCACCTGGTGGCCATTAACGAACAGGATCAGGTGGTGCTGTGGTTGCGGCCCAGAGAGGTCGGTCGCGCCGCGAGTATCGAAGGTGATGCTGGCCTGACCGTGCGGCACGGCCGCCGGCAGGTTGACCGATGCATCCAGGTGGGTGGGCACGTTGGCGTGTTTGGGCGGGGTAATGGCTGTGACCGAGCCAAACAGCCACTGATCGTTCGGGGCCATGGGTTCGTACAGGGTGCGCCGCGACTCCTGGTATCGTCCCAGGAACCCGGCGGCGGGCGCGCCGGAGCCGGGGGAGGCGGGAACCGCGGCTGGGTCCAGCGCCATCCGGTGGTTCACCTGGAGATAGTAGACGTTTCGCGAGGTATAGAAGGTGAAAATGGACGACGCATAGAACTCGACGTACGAACTGTCGCTCAGCGGGCCGGCGGTGGAAACAAAGCGCGGCACGGCTTTGCCATGCGCTACCAGTGCGAGGTCGCTACCCCGGACGCCGCTCCAGTCGAAGCCGCGCGCTCGAAGTGTTGCGCCGGTTATACGGTAGATACCGGATCGTTCGATACCGAGGGCCACGCCTGCGGAAGAGAGCGGCTGGGCACGAGCGGTGGCGGCGCGTGAAGACGCTGCTGCGTGTAAGCCGGTTGCCAGCAGGCCGCAAACCGCCAGGCAGCGGCAGAGGACTCGCACGCCGGCCTATCCTCCCACGCGCAGAGTGTAGGTAGACGTATGGTATCCCGCCTTGGTGGCCGAGATGGCAAGCTTGCCGGCCCTGGAGGGTTTGACGTTGTGAATCGTTGCCACGCCCTTCGCGCCCGTCTTGCCATTTAGAATCTTTGGAATGCCCGCCGAGCGGCCGTTGATCTTGATCCTGACGCCAGCCACTGGGCCCGAGCTATCGCGCACGGTAACGCGCACATTGCCGGAATGATGCGCTCGCACGGTGCTGTGCGAACTGACCCTGAATTTGAGCAGTGTAGGCGTGGTGGTCGTGCTGGTCGGCGTCGCGGTGGGCGTGGTCGAACCGGAGGGTGGCGTGGTAGCAGGTGGAGAGGTTGCTCCGGCCGATTTCGGATTGGGACAAGCGACCGAATTGGCGTTCCCCACGGTCCAGGCAAGGGGCGCTTGTCCATTGGCGGTGTCCGGCACCCCATCAATTACCAAGACCGTGCAGTAGGCGCCGACCGGCCACGCTCCGCCGCCAGAGGGCTGGAGCTGAGCATAGAGCTGGCCCCCGACGCTAAACAGCAGGGGGCTGGTGCCCAGCACTGGTCCGGTTGTGCCGCCGCCATACACCTGCACCTGACCGTTATCCGAGGCATACGGTGCATCAACCGAGTAGTCGAAGTAGACGCTACCGCCGGATGAAAAGTGGACCACCGGAGATTTACTGCTACCCGGCTGGTCTGTCATGTGAAGCTTGGTCAGTACGACGGTGGCTGCATGGCTGACCGATGCCGTGGCGAGCGACATGGCGAGCGTGGCGACCAGGACGGCGTAAAGCGCCCATTGGTGTCCGCGGGTCGGTGTTCCTCTGAGGTTCATAAATACCCTGCCTATTCCTTCTTATTGTAAAGATTTACTGGTAGGCTCTTACTATTTTGCCAGGATGGCAATGGTGTCGGCTCCAAAGCCCGCAACCGAAACCACCTTATAAGGGATAACGGATGGACTGTCGCGGATATCACGCCGCAAATCTGAATAGATGATAAACCGCCGAGTTGGTGAGCTGCGGGGAGCAGGATGTGGTTAGTGCAACCGGTGCAACTTTGCAACCCTGTAACGCTGGACGGGGAGGGCAGGGAGATGGGAGGTGTTCTGAGATGAGTGTAGGGGGGATTGTGGCGAATGCAAGGGGGAGGCCCGGGCGCATCGCCTTTGTTGGACGCAGGGAGCTCTCCTCGAATACGACGCTATTGGTCTCCAGCACAACACGCTACGTTCGAGCGGCGCAGCGCATTGCGCACCAGTCGCAGCGTGTCCCGCGTGGCTGCGTCGTACTGGGCCGCCTTCAGTGGCATCCATGCCGCTCCTGCTAGATACCCGTTGTCGCCTCGCGCTGCCCACGGCTCCTCAGTCGCATGTAACTCGCCCCCCACCACGCGGCCTCCGAAGGTATATCTCGGCTGCCGAATGGGTATGGGTCCATCGCTGCGAGGTCCATCCACAAAGAGCAGTCCAGTGAGTTCTATCACCAGACCGGTTTCTTCCCGAACCTCCCGCACGGCGGCCTCCTCGGCCGTCTCACCCTGCTCCACGGCCCCACCCGGCAGCACCCAGTACTCTCGGTCTCGAGCGCGGTGCCGGCAGAGCAACACTCGACCTCCCTGCGTCAGCACCACCTGTGCTCGCATATCACGCGCTGCCGGCGGTCTGACGTCGCGCTTGCTCCAGATACACCAGCAACACCGCGATATCAGAGGTGGTCACGCCCGGCACGCGTGAGGCCTGTCCCACTGTGAGCGGCGAGACTCGGGCCAGGTTTTCCCGGGACTCGGTCCGCAGGCCTCGCACCGCGCTATAGTCGACGACCGCGGGAATGGGCCGCTCTTCCATCCGGTGCAGCCGTTCCACCTCACCCTGCTGCCGCGACACGTACCCGGCGTACTTGACGACGGTCTCTACCTCGCGCGCCACCTCATCCGCCAGGTCGGCGGGAACCAAACCAAGCGCCTGCAGGAGGTCGATTCGCACATCGGAGCGGCACAGAAATTCACCGGCTCGGACATTCTGCTTGCTTGGCAGGCATCCGGCCGCTTCCAGTTTTGCGGTGGTCTCCTCATTAAAGTGCAACCAGGACGAGTCCAGGTGCTGCACCATATCTTGCACCTGCTGCTCACGGCTCTGGAACTCGACGTGTCGTGCCTCGTCTATCAGCCCCAAGTGATACGCCAGGCCGCTCAGTCGCTGTTCCGCGTTGTCCTGGCGCAGGAGCAGGCGAAACTCGGCCTGCGAGGTATGCATGCGATACGGCTCATTCATTTCCCGGGTCACCAGGTCGTCGATCAACACGCCGATATATGCCTGATCTCGGCGCAGCACCACGCCTTCCTCGCCTCGCGCCCGGCGCGCCGCGTTGATGCCGGCCATGATACCCAGCGCCGCCGCCTCCTCGTAGCCGGTGGTACCGATGATCTGACCCGCCAGAAAGAGGTTGCGCAAGGGCTTTGATTCCAGCGTTGCCTTTACCTGCCGGCCCGGCAAATAGTCGTACTCGATGGCGTATCCGGACCGCATGATCTCGCAGTGTTCCAGAGCCGGAACGCTGCGCAGCATAGCTAGCTGCACGTCTTCCGGTAAGCTGGTGTTCGCGCCCTGCACGTATACTTCGCGCGTGTGCCACCCTTCCGGCTCCAGAAAGAGCAGATGCGACGGTTTCTCGGCGAAGCGCACGATCTTGGTCTCGATCGAGGGACAGTAGCGAGGACCGACAGTGGTAATGCCGCCGTTATACATGGGGGCGCGGTCGAGATTCTCCCGGATGATGGCGTGAGTATGCTCGTTGGTTTGCACCAGGTGACAGCGTATCTGCTCCCGCCAGTCGCCGTGAGGCGGTAGCGCGCTTCCCCCCAGCTCGGTCACCGGGGAGCGAGAACTGGGGGAGGCTGCTTTTCCGGCGCGGTAGGCGCTGCGCGCGTCGTAACTGAAAAACAGCGGTTGGTCGCTGCCTGGCTGTACCTTCGCCAGACGATAGTCAATACTTCGTCCATCGATCCGCGGTGGCGTTCCGGTCTTCAAACGTCCCAGTTGGAAGTCATGGCGCCCCAGGCTGGTGGAAAGCTTGTCGGCGGGAAACTCGCCCGCCCGGCCCGCCGGCACGACCTGGTCACCAATGATGATGCGACCGCGCAAGAAGGTGCCGGTGGTGAGGATGACGGTGCGAGAGCGATACTCAGTCCCGCTTGACGTAGCGACCCCGACCACCCGAGGTCCGCCAGTGTCCCGGTCGATCAACAGGTCTTCCACTTCGGCCTGCTTGACATCCAGGTTCGGTTGCTCCTCGATCACTTCCTTCATCGCCTGGGAATATGCGCGTTTGTCATTCTGCGCGCGCAACGCCTGAACCGCCGGGCCTTTGCTGGTATTAAGCATGCGTATTTGGATGCTGGTGCGATCGGTGTTTCGGGCCATCTCGCCGCCGAGGGCGTCAATCTCTCGCACCAGATGCCCCTTGCCCGGCCCACCGATCGACGGATTGCAGGGCATGAGCGCCACGTTGTCCAGGTTCAGGGTGAAGATGGCGGTACGGCGGCCCATTCGAGCCGCGGCAAGCGCAGCTTCACAGCCGGCGTGCCCCGTCCCCACCACAATTACATCGTATTCCGTGGTATTCTTCATAAGTCGACGTTCAGTCCCTTGCTAGCATTGCCCGATTGTACCAACGGACCCGGGAATGTCAGAGTACGAGTATACGATTAGTAGGCCTGTTACCCGTCTGAACGAGTGAGGGATGCCGACATTGTAATCTTTGGGAAGCGCGGATCTATCCGCTCCCGCGGCGCCATCATTCTCCTAGTCGCCATGCTGCTTCAGAGTGTGATTCAAGGAATTGCCCCGCAAGCGGCACGAGCCAACCGCCAGGCGGCTGACCGTTCCTTCTGGGTCTTCGTCGGATCCGGGTGGCAGCGTCTTGGCTGCGACGAATTGGGCCAGGGAGCCCATGTCACGATATTTGGCTGTCCCGGCACGTCCGTAGCATCGGCCCAGGTGGCCGCCATGATCGATGCGTTCGAGCGCCACATCTTCGCCACGAATACGCGTCTGTTTGGATTACCGCGACAACTTGGTCAGGTCAACATCGTGTTAGTACCGCTTTCCGGCATGACAATCGGTTACTTTGACGAAAACGATCTCCTGTTTAACGGCGATAGCTTCGATCCGAAACACTCGAATCACGCCAACATTCTCTATGTTCGGCCGCCGGATACCATGCCCGATGCAGACAAGATGGCTGAAGAAAATGAGGCGGTGGCGCACGAGCTGCAGCATCTCCTCGAGTTCCGAATACGCGTGCTGGACCACGGGTACTTACCGCAGGACGACTGGCTGAACGAAGGGCTTTCGTTCTACGCGCAGGTGGCGAACGGATACTGGACTCCACGCGATGAAATGAAGATGGATGCCGCCGCTGCCACGCCGGGCTGGCGGGTAACATCCCTCAACGAAGGATCCGCCTTTTTGCGCCATCATGCGCGCACTTCATATGGGCGCGCCGGTCTCTTCATGACCTATCTGGGAGCACAGTACGGCTCGAATTTCACGCGGCGTATTGTTGCTAACCCGCGTCCCGGTCTTCCGGCCATCGACGAAGTGTTGCACTCCAAGCCATATCACACGAGCCTGGCCGCGGCTTTCGCCAGTTGGGGAGTTGCCGCGCTGCTCAATCGGCCGGGTACCTACGGATACAGAGGCTTGGTAAAGGGGCGGGCGACGCCCACACTGGCCGTGTCGCCGGTCCGGTCCTACCCGTTCGACACCCAGCGCTCGCTCCCTCCTGGAATCCCTCTCGACCCATGGGCGCACGGCTATCTTCAGTTCCAAACGAAGGAGATCGGCGCTCTTCAACTGACGGTGAAGGGCGCTCCCCACTGCTTTCGGGTGGGGGCTGTGCTCGAGACTCCGGGTTCGCTCGCCGACACGTCAATACAGTGGTTCACCTTCGATCCACGAGGAACCGGGCGGTTAACTATCCAGGCGTTTGGGGAGAGGTCTCAGCGTCTCACGCTGGTGATGAGCCACGTGGCCCCAGTCCCCTACGGGTCCGATACCGGCCCGGTCGATCATTTGCGAGTGCAGGCATCGCTGGTCCACACGCCGTATCACGATCGATCGAGGTGAACTCGATCGGCCGCCTGAACGTCGACGGTGTCGCACTTTAGTCCGGCGTTCTGCGCCGCCTGCGGCGGGCGGCTGGTGCAGCGCTTCGTGGCGGAGGAAGATCGGGGGCGTCTTGTGTGTGGCGCGTGTGGGGAGATTCGCTACGTTAACCCCCTCCTGGTGGCTGGTACCATCCCAGTGGTAGAGGGACGGGTGTGGCTCCTCCGTCGAGCCATCGAGCCGCGTTACGGAGCCTGGACCTTCCCCGCCGGGTACATGGAACTTGGAGAGACAGTGGAAGAAGCAGCTATCCGTGAAACCAGCGAAGAGTTGGGCGTGGCGGTGAGCCTGGGTCCGCTCCTCAATGTCTATTCCCGTCGAGCGACCACGTCGGTGCTCATGGTCTTCCTGGCGGAAACACTGAGCGATCCCTGTGGAGGCAAAGAGACTCTGGAGTTCGCCGCGTTCCCTCCCGATTCGATTCCGTGGGACGATCTCGCGTTCTGGAACACCGAGGCGGCATTGCGAGACTGGATAGGGCGATTGGAGCACCGAGGCAGAGCGGCTACTTGAGCCGAAGCTCCCACAGATTCATGGCGGCGTCCTCCCTTCGGCTGAATCCCTCATGCTCTAAGGCATCTGTCAGGCCATCGGGCACGGCGAGCGGTCCGCGCACTCCCGTCGCTCCGCCCCGGGCGGCCCGATCTCGCAACCAGGCTCCCAGGTCTCCCGCTGCCTGCGGCGTCCCGACCAGGAAGCCCGGCCGTAAAGCCGGTCTCTGCACGGTGGCAGTGGCGATGGCAACCCCCGTGATCCGGTCAACGCCGGTAACGGCCACTGCATGCTGGGCCAGCAGCGCGGTAAGTCTTTGCGGGGTCAGTGAGTAGGCGGTCCAGCCCTCCGTGTAGAAAATAGTTCCGTCATCGCTGTCCGGATAGGACGAAATGAAACGCATAATGTCGTCCGACTCCCACGGCCGAGCGAGTCGCACCGGCAACTCGCTTTCGCTTTTGGCCGCCGGCGCCGACCATAGCCCGAAGGCGTGGATGAGATGAAAGCCGGCGCTCTCGGCGAGGCGATTGCTGGCCTCATTGCCCGAGTATGCAGCAAGCCGAACCGCTGGGCTGCCGAGATTGCGAGTCCATGCCGCCCCATGGTCGAGCAAGGCTCGACCGATGCCTTTCGCGCGTACGGTGGTTGCAACACGGATTCCCTCCAGCCAGGCGGTGCCGTCCGGTTGTAGATCGATATGCTGCAGCCCGATCAGATGATTACCGAGGAGGGCAACGTGGAGGTAGCCACGCGCATCGGCAAGCCAATCGCTCCATACATAAGGAACGTAATCCGTCCCTTCCCACACATCGCGTGTCAGTTGCAGCACATCGTTGAGATCGCCGGCTAACGCCCGTCGAATGTATAGTCCATCGGTCACGGTTCCGTCCAGATTGGCGCGAGCCGCCGGGCGATTTGGGACCTATAGGGCGCCGGTTCGAGCAACGGGTCGGAGCACTGGGTCCGCCGCATAGGCTGTTCCATCCTTCCATCTTACCCAGAGGCATCAGCGGCGTTGTCTGCCATGGGCACACATGCCTACAATCTGTGAGGTGGTCGGCGGCTGTCCGTGTCCTACGCTCCGGGGAAGAGCGAACGAAGGGATTCCCGTTGGAGAGGGGATACCGTCCCGACTCGGGCGGTAGCTGAAGGAAACCATCAGGACTTCGCTGTTGTGTCAGGAGTACGCGCTTGAGGCTGCATCACGTTATCGAGGCTCAAGACTTCAACCGAGGCATGCTCGAGGAGCTTTTCTCGACGGCTCGGACTATGGAAGGAATCGTTGCCCAGGGAGGCATCAAGCTGCTTGATGGGTACATCATGGCCAGCCTCTTTTACGAGGAAAGCACACGGACGCGTTTTTCATTTGAGTCGGCCATGCTGCGCCTCGGTGGGTCCGTGATCTCAACGGAGAACGCTCGTCAGTTCTCGTCGGTATCAAAGGGTGAAACGCTCGAAGACACCATCCGCATCCTCAACGGGTATGCGGACGTCATCGTTATGCGGCACTATGAAAGCGGCTCGGCGCGTCGCGCCGCTGATGTCTCTCTCGTGCCGATTATCAATGCCGGAGATGGGACTGGGCAGCACCCGACGCAAGCATTTCTCGACATGTATACGATTCTCAAAGAGCTGGGGCGTCTCGATAACCTCTCGGTCGCGGTGGTGGGCGACCTGGCCAACGGGCGTACCGTGCGCTCCCTCTGCTACCTGCTTGCCAAGTACCGAAACACGCGAATTTACATGGTTGCGCCCGAAGTTGTGCGGATGCGTGAGGACATAAAAGAGTATCTGGCGCGCCGCGATGTCTGGTATCGAGAGGAAAACGATTTGCGCGCCGTGGCGGGAGAGGTCGACGTGCTCTATCAAACCCGGATTCAGAAGGAGCGCTTCGGGAACCGCACCGAAGAGTACGAGTCCGCGCGTGGCGTGTATGTGGTGGATCGAGACCTGGTGGCGGCTATGAAGCAGGAGTCGATCGTCATGCACCCGCTGCCGCGGGTGGACGAAATTGCCGTCGAGGTGGACGCGGATCCCAGAGCCGCCTACTTTCGTCAGGCCCAGAACGGCCTGTACATACGGATGGCGCTGCTGGCCGCCTGCCTGGGCAGAGACCTGAGCCCACAACAACTTAAAAGCACGGTGGGGAACGCCCCGGACTCATATCGTTGATCATTCGGCAGTGGCGGTGCAGAGCTAGGAAGGCAACCGATCCTTGAACGTTGATCAAGTCGTCGAACGGTTCCTGAGCGATCCTCGGATCGCGGCCAACGTCGCAGCCTATCGCGAATTACCGCGCCGTTCCGCCACCTTTCGAGACTTCCCGCCGGGTATCGATCCTCGCCTGATCACGGCCCTGACGGAGCGGGGAATCAGCCATCTGTATTCGCATCAGGCCGAGGCGGTCAGCGCCGTTCTGGCTGGGAAGAATGTGGCAGTGGTCACTCCCACGGCCTCCGGCAAGACGGTGTGCTACAACCTGCCGGTACTGAATACGATCCTGGCCGACGACACGGCTCGTGCGCTCTACCTTTTTCCCACCAAGGCTCTGTCTCAGGACCAGGTCAGCGAGCTGCACACTCTGGTAAACACGCTCAACCTGGATATCAAGACGTACACCTACGATGGAGATACCCCGCAAACCGCGCGCAAAGCGATTCGCAGTGCCGGCCACATCGTGGTGACCAATCCGGACATGCTCCACACCGGTATCTTGCCGCACCACACTCGGTGGTTTCGTCTCTTTGAGAACCTACGCTACGTCGTTATTGATGAACTCCACGTGTACCGGGGTGTCTTCGGCAGTCACGTCGCCAATGTGATTCGGCGGCTCAAGCGCATCTGTCGGTACTATGGCTCCGACCCGCAGTTCATTTGCTGTTCCGCGACCATCGCAAATCCGGCGGAGCTAGCCGAGCGAGTCATCGCCTCGCCTGTGACGTTGATCGATTCCAATGGAGCACCGCAGGGAAAGAAGCACGTGCTGCTCTATAACCCGCCGGTGGTCAACCGGCAGTTGGGCCTGCGCGCTAGCTCCCGCCTGGCGGCCCGCGATCTCGCGGCCGACCTGGTGCAGAACAACATTCAAACGATCGTCTTCACCCGCAGCCGAACGGGAGTGGAATTGCTGCTGGGATACCTGCGCGAACGAGTTGGTCACGGTAAACGAGACGCTGTGCGCGGCTACCGGAGCGGATATTTGCCGCTGCAGCGCCGGGAGATCGAACGCGGCTTGCGCGACGGCACGGTGCGGGCAGTAGTGGCAACCAACGCGCTGGAACTGGGAATCGATATTGGCGCGCTGGACGCCTGCGTGGTAACCGGCTATCCGGGCACCATTGCGAGCACCTGGCAGCAGATGGGCCGGGCCGGGCGACGGAATGATTCGTCGGTCGCTATACTCGTGGCGAACAGCAGCGCACTCGATCAGTTCCTGGCCACCCATCCCGATTATCTCTTCGATAAGTCCCCGGAAAGCGGTCTGGTTGATCCCAACAACCTCATCATTCTGGTCAATCACGTGAAGTGCGCGGCATTTGAGCTGCCTTTTGAGGATGGAGAGGAATTCGGCACTGACAGCACCGGGGAAATCCTGCAATTTCTGGCGGAGAATGAGCTGGTGCATCATGTTGATGGTGTGTGGCACTGGATGTCGGACTCCTTTCCGGCCCAGGAGATAAGCCTCCGAACGGCCGCCTCCGACAACGTGGTCATCGTGGATCAGGGTCCTCCCGCCCGAGTCATCGGCGAGATCGACCGGGTTTCGGCTCCCACCATGGTGCATGAAGAGGCGATCTATATTCATGAAGGGCAGCAGTATCAAGTGGAAACGCTCGACCTAGAGGAGAAGAAAGCGTTTGTTCGCCAGGTCGACGTGGATTACTACACAGATGCCGAGCAGGCGGTGAAGGTCAACGTGCTGGAACGCTTCGACGGGGCCGATGGACGGAACCATGGCGAGGTTGCGGTCACCTATCTGCCCACCATTTATAAGAAGATCAAACTACAAACGCATGAAAACGTGGGATGGGGAAACATCCACTTACCGGAGGACACGTTCCATACCACTGCCTACTGGCTCTGCATACCGCCTCACATTGTCGGCAGTATTCCGTCCACCGAGTTGGAGAGCGGCTTGCTGGCCATGGCTCACGTGCTGGGACAGGTGGCGCCGCTCTTTCTGATGTGCGATTCGCGCGATGTCTCGGTATGGCCGGAGGTGAAGGCTACCTTTACGGGTGCACCAACTGTGTTCATGTTCGACCGAGTACCCGGTGGAATCGGCTTCAGCAAACGCCTGTTTCAGATGCACCAGCAGTTGCTGGTGAACGCCGGTCAACTCGTGGCGAAGTGTGCCTGTGAACGCGGTTGCCCAGCCTGTATCGGACCTGCCTGCGAGCATGGGGTGAACGCCAAGCTATCCGCCATCCGTCTCATGGGAATACTGCTCGACGAGCTGCGTCTACCCACCGCAGCGGCAGGGAGCGCCCGGTGACCCTGGGCAAGAAGCTCGATGGCCTATCGCGCGAGCTAGGGTTATCCCAACGCCCGGCAAGCGCCGCCGCTCCACGTCCCGAGCCACGCGGAAACCCGCTCCGCCTGGAAAACCTGCTGGAGGGAGAACTGATTCGGTATGACGCGGGCGCCTGCTTCGTGGTCGAAACTGTCCACCGGCTGGAGGATCTTCATGGCCTTCATGCCTTCGGCGATGTGCTGAGGGTTTCTGGAAGTCAGCTGGCATTAATCAGCAAGGACCCGGAGCTAACCTACGCCGACCTATCACGAGCCGTCTTTCTTGACACCGAAACCACCGGTCTGGGCATGGGTGCCGGCACCTACGTATTTCTGGTTGGGGCTGGTTACTTCGAACCAGATGGGTTCCATGTGAAGCAGTTCTTTTTGCGCGGTCCGAATGAGGAGACGGCGTTTTTGGCTGCCCTGGGATCCTTTCTACGTGAGTTTTCCTGCATGGTTACCTTCAACGGCAAGGCGTTTGACTGGCCGATGCTGGAGAGCCGTTTTGTCCGGCAACGATGGGCATCGCCGTTCAATGATCCTCCACACGTCGACCTGCTGCACCCGGCCAGGCGCCTATGGAAACGGCGATTGGAAAGCTGCGCGCTCTCTTCCCTGGAGACCAACATTCTCGGGGTGGCGCGGACCAAAGAGGATGTGCCGGGGTGGGAGATTCCTGGTCGGTACTTCATGTACCAGCGAACCGGCGACGGGCGACAACTTGAGGGCGTGTTTTATCACAATCTGCAAGACATTCTGTCGCTGGCCACCCTTACCGTCCACATCGACCGCGTGCTCAGCGATCCGCTGTGCGGCCTGGTGACGGAAGGCATCGACTTCTTCTGCCTGGGCCGAGCGTTTGATCGCGCCGGTGACCCGGAACTGGCGGTGGTCTGCTATGAGGAGGGATTGCGGCGCGGACTCCTGGTACACCAACGAGGGGAATGCTTGATGTCTCTGGCTATTGTGCAGAAACGGGAACGGCGTTGGGACGCCGCCCTGCAGTGCTGGGACCTGTTGATCGACGAAGGCGGGAGCGCCGCGTTATTTGCCCGACTGGAGTTGGCCAAGTTTTACGAGCACGTGGAACGGGATTACCTGCAAGCCCTCGACCATGTGCAGAGCGCGCTCCGCCTGGCCGAGTTGTACGATTCCGCCTGGCCGGAAGCCAGTCAACGCGATCTCGAGCATCGCCTGTCTCGCCTCCTCAACCGTTCGGCGCGTGAAGGCAGCTGGAGTGGGTTGCGTCGGTAGGTTGGTAGACGTAGCCCTTGTCGCGGCAGGGAGATATCAATTGTAGCGACAACAACGACGTCACCGAGGAGAACCTGACCAGCGGCATTACCACCACCTACCGCAACGATCCCTATGGGAAGAGCAGCCACACGAGCGGGCCGCTGTCGAACCCCTTCCAGTTCACCGGCGCACTCCTGGACAGTAGCACCGGGCTGTACAAGATGGGCGAGCGGTACTACGATCCGGGTATCGGACGGTTCACGCAGGAGGACTCAGCTGGTCGTGGATATTCGTACGTCGACGGGAATCTCATGAACGAAGTCGATGCTGCAGGACTTGCCCCCGAGAAGACGAAGGGATCAGAGCATACGAATAACGCACGTCCATCGACCGAAAGGATTCTTCAGAAAGTGAAGAAGACGAAAGAGACCAGTAAGCTTGCAGAGGAGGAGGATGATGCCATTCCGTTTTGCTCCCGCCGCAATTCCCGGCGGGAGACGACGCGCTTGGTCCGCAACCCATCGCGAGCCTGCGAAGCACTTTTACGGCGCCAGCAGACGGGTTTGGTATTACCGGTAACACCGCTCCATCGCTCCCCTCGGTGGGATGCCTTCTGCCACACACCGCGCCAGAGTCATTGACCTCGAGTGTCGACTGATGGCGAGATCACCGCTGACGGTGCCTACTCTCACATTGCTGAGCCGTTCGCAGTGGGTCCCGTCACTAGAATGGTCGAAGTGGTTCTCGACGGAATACTGAGATATCAAAAGGAATTGACATGAAGGTGCGCAAAGCAGTTATTCCCGTGGCGGGCTTCGGCACGCGTTTTTTGCCGGCTACCAAGACCATCCCCAAGGGCATGATACCGGTGGTTGACAAGCCGATCATTTTGTACATTGTGGAATCGGCGGTGGCTTCGGGCATCGAGCACATCACGCTGGTGACCAGCGCCAATTGCAAGCCGATCGAGGATTTCTTCGATCATAACTTTGAGCTTGAAGAGCGATTGAGGGCGACTGGCAAGCTGGCCCTCCTGGAACAGGTGCAACGGCTGACGAGCCTGGCGCAATTCACCTACGTACGACAGACTGAACCGCTGGGCAACGGCCATGCGGTGCTGATGGCCCGAGATGTGGTGGGCGATGAACCATTTCTGATGCTGTGGGGCGACGACATTCTGCTGGGCGATCCTCCCGTGCCCCGGCAGCTGATCGATGCGGCCGAGCGGCTGGAAGCGCCGGTGCTCGCGGCCCGTCGGGTACCGCCAGAGCAGTTCGACAAATACGGCATGCTGGAAGTTGATCGCATGCAAAACAGAATCGGTAAGGCTCGATCCATAGTGGAAAAGCCGAGGCGCGAGGAATCACCGTCAGATCTGGCTCAGATTGGTGGGTGTGTCCTTACCGCCGACATTTTCGAGCTGCTGGCTGAGACGAGAGAGGGCACAGGTGGAGAGATCTACCTGGCCGACGCGCTGGCCCGCCTGATGGATCGACGCGAGGTCTATGCCTACGAGTTTGAGGGGAAGCGATACGATGCCGGTGACAAGCTCGACTTCCTGCGTGCCACTGTGGAGTTGGCACTGAGCGATCCGGCGCTCGGCGCCGGATTCCGTGAGTACCTCCAGCAGCTGGAAGTGCAGGAGTTCGAGCCTTCAAAGTGATCACCTTCCGGCCCGAACTCCAGGCGTTATCGCTGGTAGTGGCTGTCGCCTTTGGCGCGGCGCTGATAGTGGCATTTACCACTCGCTCACCGCGATCGTTCGGTGTGGCGCGGCCGATGACGCCGGGCAACGGTGTTGCGGTGCGGCCCAGCGCGCTGCCCAGCCTGCTTTCCGGCCCTCTCACCGGCCTACCAACGGCTCGCGGCCTGGCGACACGGCGACCGCTGGCGGTGATTATCGACAACTTCTTTCCGGACGCACGACCGCAAGCCGGTCTGAGTCGCGCCAGCGTGGTCTTTGAAGCGCCGGTGGAGGGTGGCATCACGCGCCTGCTGGCCATCTATCTGGAGGACGATGCGCCTACGGTCGGTCCGATTCGAAGTGCGCGGACGTACTTTGTGGCCTGGGCAGCGAGTTTCCATCCGGTTTTCATCCATGCCGGCGGATCGCCTGCCGCTCTCACGCTGCTGCACCGGGTCCGGCAGGTGGGTGATCTAGAAGCGCTGGCGCCAGTTCCCGAATTTCGCCGAGTGAAGGATAAGCCAGCGCCGCATAACCTGTTCAGTAGCACGACGGCCATGCTTGCCGTGGCGCAGCGCAACGGGATCGATTCTCGGCTGCCCTTCACCTTCTCCGCCCACCAGCCCGCTGCGGTACTCTCGCGCAGAGGGCACGCCCAGACCATCCGCGTCGACTTTTCGACACCCTCGGTGGCAAGTCCCGCTGCGTATGCCGTCTCATATCGGTACCTGCGTCGACGCAACGTCTACGTCAGGGCGCAGGGAGGCGTTCCGTTCGTAGATAGCGCGACCAACCAGCCGGTAACGACCAATAATGTTGTGGTTCTCTTCGCCGGCGATACGCCTATTCCTAACGACCTCCTGCAGCGAGTGACGGTGCAGACGACCGGTACAGGGCGCGCCCTGTACTTTCGGGACGGCCATATGGTTCGTGGATTCTGGCGGAAGAGATCGATCAGCTCAGGGCTGTTGTTCCTGGATTCACGCGGCGCAAAGGTGTCGCTGGACCGGGGAAACAGCTGGATCGAAGCCGTGCCGCCCGGTGGCGTCCACTACAGTGGATCATGAAAATTGTTGTTGCGCCCCAGAGCTTCAAAGGGAGTCTGGACGCGGCCGAGGTGGCGAGCTGCATTGCGCGAGGCGTTCGGCAGGTCTTCCCCCATGCGGAAATTACGCTCCTCCCGGTAGCCGATGGCGGCGAAGGAACGGTGCGGGCGCTGGTTCAAGCCAGCAACGGCCGGGTCATGAGCGCCCGCGTAATGGGGCCACTGGAACGACCGGTGAATGCCAATTGGGGGATGTTGGGGGACGGCAGCACCGGGGTGGTCGAGATGGCGGCTGCGTCTGGCCTCCCGCTGATTCGCCGGGAGGAGCGCAACCCGATGCGCACCACTACCTACGGAACGGGAGAACTGATCCGCCATGCTCTCGATCATGGCGTGCGCCGGCTCATCATTGGAATAGGTGGAAGCGCGACCAACGACGGAGGGACCGGAATGGCTCGCGCCCTGGGCGTTCGCTTTCTGGACGCCGAGGGACGTGAACTCCCGCTGGGAGGCGGCGCTCTACGCCGGTTGGCCAGGATCGACGTCAGCGATCTTGATCCGAGGATCAACGACGTGGAGGTTGAGGTTGCCAGCGATGTCAACAATCCCTTATGGGGTCCAAATGGAGCGACGGCGGTGTATGGGCCGCAAAAGGGCGCCGACCACCGGATGGTCCATGATCTGGATCTCGGCATGCGGCGTTACGGAGACCTGCTGCGTGATGATCTAGGCAAGTATGTGGCTGAGACCCCCGGCGCAGGAGCGGCAGGTGGGTTGGGCGCCGGGCTGATGGCGTTTCTGGATGCCCGGATGCAGCCGGGCGTCGACATAATCTTTAAGGCACTCAAGCTTGATCAGCACCTGGAGAGAGCCGATCTGGTGTTCACGGGGGAAGGAAGAATGGACCGGCAGGATCTGTATGGGAAGGCGCCGTTGGCGGTGGCTCAACGCGCACATCGCCTGGGTGTTCCGTGCATCGCGGTGGTGGGTAGCACCGGCCGGGACTATCACATCGTCTATGACCATGGCATCGACGCGGTTATCGGCACCACGAACCGCCCGATGCCGCTGGAGAGGGCGGTCGCCGAGAGTTCGAGATTGATCACGGAAGCGGCTATGCGCGCCTGCCGCATGGTGCGAGTGGGCCTCACTATGAGCGAGCGGAGAGGCGGGCTACCGGGTCAATAGCTTGATATACTTGGACAAGACGCCCCTGGAGCAACACCTTTCGTACTGAGAGGTGTTGTTTTCACGTAGAGGTAGCAGTGCGAAATCTGTTTAGGCGGCAGGACCGCGGACCGAAGACTCAAGAGCAGGAACAGCTCGACCAGGCTGTGCAAAAGACCAAAGAGGGCGCCTTTTATCGCATCACCGGTCTCTTCAAGCAGCAGATCATCACGGAGGAGACCTGGGAGCAGCTGGAAGAGTACTTGATTCAAGCCGATGTGGGCCCCGTAACCGCGCTGGCGCTGGTCGATGGCGCACGCAAAGAGGTTGAACAAGGCGAGACCCGTACCGCGGTGGAGGCCGAGACCGCCGTGCGCCGGCAGATGGTGGAGATCCTGGGAAGCGACGAGCACGAGCCGCTGGAACGCATGCCGCGTGGCACCATTGTCCTGATGGTTGGCGTCAACGGATCGGGAAAGACCACCAGCACCGCCAAGCTCACCCAGTATCTTGAACGGCACGGCCGGTCGGTCCTCCTGGCCGCGGCCGACACCTTCCGCGCGGCTGCCATCGATCAACTGCGCATCTGGGGAGAGCGAGTCAAAGCGCCGGTGATTGCCCACCAGCCGGATGCCGACCCCGGCGCGGTGGTCTTCGATGCGGTGAAGGCGGCTCAATCCCGCGAGATGGATTTTGTGGTGGTAGACACCGCCGGCAGGCTCCATACCAAGTTCAACCTGATGGAAGAGCTGCAAAAAATTAAACGAGTGGCGCACAAGGCCAGCCCCGAAGCGCCCATGGTCTCACTGCTGGTGCTTGACGCCACCACCGGGCAGAACGCGATCCTGCAGGCCAAGAGCTTTTTGCAAACGGTCAGCGTGGACGGGATTATACTGGCCAAGCTCGATGGGACCGCGAAAGGCGGGGTGGCGTTCTCGGTGTACAACGAGTTAAAGGTGCCCATCTGGTATGTGGGCACCGGAGAAAAGGCCGGGGATTTCGCCCCCTTCGACCATCTGGAATTTGTGAATGCTCTGTTTGAGTGAAAGGGGATGTGAGCGCGGCATCATGCGGCGCTCCAACGACCATGTTTGATGCGTTATCGGACCGACTCGCCGACATTTTCACCGGCCTGCGCGGCAAGGGGGCGTTGACTGAGCGCGATGTCGATCAGGCTATGCGCGAGATACGGATGTCACTGCTCGAAGCCGACGTGAATTTCAAGGTTGTCAAGGAGTTCGTTGGTCGCGTCAAAGAACGCAGCATTGGTGCGGAAGTGTTGCAGAGTCTGACCCCAGGGCAGCAGGTGGTCAAAATCGTCCACGAAGAGCTGCTGCACGTACTCGGCGAGCCGGCGCGGCTGGAGCTCTCCAACACGCCGCCTTCCATCATTCTGCTAGCCGGACTGCAAGGGTCTGGTAAGACTACGCTCAGTGCCAAGCTGGCCCTGTCGCTGCGCAAGCAGGGGCATCACCCCTTGCTGGCAGCGCTCGACGTGTACCGACCCGCCGCCATCGATCAGCTGATTTCACTTGGTAAGCAACTGAACGTGCCCGTCTATAGCGAGGGGACGCGGGCCGACCCGGTGATGATCGCCGCCAACGCCGTGCAGCAGGCGCGGAAAGATGCGAATACGGTGGTCATCCTGGACACCGCCGGTCGTCTGCACATCGACGAGCCAATGATGCGCGAGTTGCAGGCGATCGAGCAGCGGGTCAAGCCCCACGAAGTCCTGCTGGTGGCCGACGCCATGACCGGTCAGGACGCGGTGCATACCGCCGAGGAGTTTCACAAATCGGTCCATCTGACGGGCCTGGTACTGACCAAGATGGACGGCGATGCCCGTGGTGGCGCCGCACTCTCGATTCGGGCCGTCACCGGCGTCCCGATCAAATACATGGGCACGGGTGAAAAGACCGACGCACTGGAGCAGTTTCACCCGGATCGTCTGGCCCAGCGCATCCTGGGCATGGGAGACGTGCTGTCGCTGATCGAGAAGGCGCAGCAGAACATCACCGAGGAGGACGCCAAGCGCGCCGAAAAAAAGATGCGGACCGGCACCTTCAACCTGGAAGACTTTCTGCAGCAGATGCAGCAGGTGCGCAAGATGGGGTCGCTCAGTCAGATCATGGGCATGATCCCCGGCATGCGCAACGTGATGCGCGAGGCGGGTGGCATCCCGGACATGGACGATAAGGAAATCAAGCGGATCGAAGCCATCATCACCTCGATGACGATGAAAGAACGGCAGAACCCCACGATCATCGACGGCAGCCGCCGCCGCCGCATCGCGCGGGGCAGCGGAACGACAGTCCAGGAGGTCAACCAGCTGCTGAATCAGTTCAAGGAAATGCAGAAGATGATGAAGCAGTTGACCTCGGGCAAGATGCGGATACCGAAGGGGTTGATGAACAGGTGAGTATGGCATCGAGCCTCGACGAGTTGCGGGGAGAGATTCAGGACGTCGTTGCGCGTGTAGTGAGGCTTGAGGCAACGTACCGGGCGGATGGTATTACCTCCGTTGGACGGGACAATACACGTCAAAGTCAAGATGCTGAAGCGACCGAAGCCTTCTGGCGTGGGGTGGAAGTGCAGATTACAGGCGTGATGAAACGTCCCCTGTCGGAGCCTGTAGATGGAGGTGATCGTCATACCCTATCCAGGGCGGTCCTAGGGTGCTTACAACGAATCGACACGTTAGAAGCAGAACTACGGAGTTTGCGAGGAGAGGAGTCATAGAGCTGGCTCCGGTAAAGTTCTTTATGCCAGGGGGCACACGCGGGCGTCCGTCTTGCACGGGCATCACCGTGACAAGGCTGAATTCCAACTCGCAGCGCCGGAGGGTCTCGCCTGCGGGCCAGTCCCGGCCAGGACGGCTGGTCTACAAGCGTCTGTCGGGCCCCGCGTACGCCAGCTTGAGAGCCACGTATATCAACCATATTGGTCTATACTGTCTTTGTCCCCCCCACCCGTCCAACCCTTTACCGATTAAGGACTCTACACCGTGTATTTCGGTGAGTACGAACGGACGGTTGACCATAAGGGACGGGTGACCGTCCCCGGACATCTGCTGGTTGCTTCGGCGGACTCGGACTGGAGCAAGGTGATGATCCTCAAGGGGGAGTCTGCCTGTCTCTATGTGTACGATCTGGAGACCTGGAAAATCGTACTGGACGAAGCCTATCAGAGCATGGACGAAGATGAGGGACGCATCTTCATGCACCGTGTCATGGCGGACGCACACCTCTCAGATGTCGACAACCTCAAGCGTATCAGCGTTCCAGCACCACTCCTCTCTCATGCCGCGATCGACAGGCGCGCCATTATCGTTGGCATGTTTAACCGGCTAGAAGTCTGGAGCCCGGAGGGCTGGGAGAGCTATCTGGAGAACGTGGCGGAGGTGCAGATTCCATCCATTGCGGATCTGTCCCGCGCGAGAATCAGACACGTCTCCTGAGTTAGATACGACGCCGAGCGAGCGTACTGGGGTTATGATGGAACAGCGCGGGTTCGACGCCCGCGCTCTCTTTGTCCTTCCTCTTTGGCGTGAAATATGAAACTTTCCGGTCTTTCCTCTCTCCTGGCCCAACTCGAACCATTGCAGTCGATTGCTCGCGGGCCACGCGAAGCGCGCACCTTTGGTCTGCTGGGCGCGGCCAAGCCGGCCATCGCCGCGGCGATGGCTCACAACGCCGGGACGCAGTCGCTGATCGTTACGGCCCATGCTCAGGGGGCGCGCGACCTGGTTCACGAACTGTCCTTGTGGACCGACGTTCGCGTCGTCGAGTTTCCAGCAATTGAGTCCCTGCCCTACGAACGCGTCCATATCGACCGCACCGTCCTGGCGCAACGCGCTTCAATCGGGCGGGATATTGTGGCGGGCGAAGGACAGATTGTGGTGGCATCGATTCGTGCCCTGATGCAGCCCGTCGCCACCTTCCAACCGGGAACCGCGAGAGCAAGCTGCGTCTCGGTGAATCAGGATATTCAACTGGACCGACTGCTGGCCCTATGGAACGAGAGCGGGTACACGGAGACCGCGCTGGTCGAGGAGCCGGGCACGTTTGCTCGGCGCGGGGGAGTTTTTGACGTTTTTCCAGCGGGCCTCGAGTATCCAGTTCGCATCGAGTTCTTCGGTAATGCTGTCGAATCACTCAGGACCTTTGACCCCGGAACACAGCGATCCCTGACACCGATCGCGTCCGTCGAAATCCCGCCCCTGGTTAGCCTGGATCAACGCACCCGGATGTCGGCCCTCGAGAAGCTGCGGGCGGTCGATGTGTCACACATGAACGCTGAGGCTCAGACGCTGTGGTTGAACGATCTTGCTCTTTTAGAGGCAGGCGCCGCCCTGGACGAATTGATTCTCTTCGGTCCCTATCTGATGGAGGGAGCGGGCTCTCTAGTGGAGTTGCTCCACACTGACGCCATGGTGGTGGTGGACAGCGCGCAGGAGACGTGGGCTGCCCTCGACGACCTGTGGCAACAGGCACTGGATGTGCAGCGGGGACTGGAAGAGAGCGGCAATCTGCCGGCCAACCTCAAATCTGCCCTGTTGATACCGGATACCGTGCGAGCAGCCGTGTCGGCCCGACGTAGCATCGAATGGATGGCGGGATCGGCGCCGGAAGGCGAACGCGATGATTGGTCCCAGCTTTTTACTCCGGCTCATCTCTTCGCGGGCCGGCTGCGCGCTTTCGTGCAGAGCGTGCAGGGAGGCGCGGCGGAACGAATCGTGATCGCCACGGCGCAGGACGACCGTGTACGCGAACTTCTGGCTACCGAAGGGATATCATCACGCAGTCTAACTGAGTTGGTGGAGGCCCCAGCGGCGGGCGTCTCGATGGTTTCCGCGCCCTCCGCTCAGGGATGGGCACTGGTAGACCGATCCGTGCTGCTCCTTACCGACCACGAGATATTCGGCAAGGCGCTGACGAGACCTGTCCCGCGCCGTGCTCGGGCGGCGCGCGAAGCCTTCTTCGCGGACTTTTCGCCGGGTGATTATGTTGTTCACCTGGAACATGGCATCGGACGGTTCGATAGTGTCACGCGGATGTCGATCGAGGGTGCCGAGCGTGAGTATGCGGTGGTGCAGTACGCGGGAACGGACCGCGTCTACGTGCCCACCGATCAATTAGAGCGCCTCACCCGCTATGTCGGCACGGGTGACGCCGCACCAACCTTGAGCAAGCTGGGGGGCGGCGAGTGGCAGCGCGCACGGCAGCGGGCAAAACAGGCCGCCGCCGACATTGCCCGGGAGTTAATCGAGTTGTACTCGCGGCGCCGAACGCGGCCGGCCCACGCATTTTCTCCCGATCTGCCCTGGCAGAGAGAATTAGAGACCTCCTTTCCGTATCCCGAGACGCCCGATCAGATACGCGCAATTGACGACGTAAAGGAGGACATGGAGGCGCCACATCCCATGGACCGGCTGGTCTGCGCCGATGTCGGATACGGGAAGACTGAGGTAGCAGTGCGAGCCGCGTTCAAAGCCGTGATGGATGGCAAGCAGGTAGCGCTTCTGGTCCCTACCACCATTCTGGCCCAGCAGCACTATGAAACGTTTTCAGAGCGCATGGGCGGGTTTGCCGTCAAGGTAGAGGTGCTGAGCCGTTTTCGTTCGCCGGCCCAGCAGCGCGATATCCTGCGCCGAGTGGCCACGGGGGAGGTAGATATCCTGATCGGCACACATCGGCTGCTGCAGAAGGATGTTTCGTTCAAACAGCTTGGGTTGCTGATCATTGACGAAGAGCAACGGTTTGGGGTTCGACACAAAGAGTATCTCAAGAAAATGCGGGAGTCGATTGATGTGCTGACGCTCACCGCCACGCCGATTCCTCGTACCTTACACAGCGGACTGGTGGGCATCCGCGAGATCAGCGTGATCGAAACCCCGCCAGAAGGCCGCCTTCCCATTCGCACCTATCTACAGCCGTTTGACGAACGTTTGATCCGTGAGGCGGTGCTGCGCGAACTGGACCGCGATGGCCAGGTGTACCTGGTGCATAACAAGGTGGCTACCATCGAGGCCATGGCAGAAAGACTCCGTCGCCTGGTGCCGGAAGCGCGCATTGTGGTAGCGCACGGGCAGATGGACGACGCACTGCTGGAGAAGGTGATGCTGTCCTTCGCCCGTCGAGAGGCGGATGTCCTGCTCTGCAGCACAATTATTGAGAACGGGCTGGACATTCCCAATGTCAACACGATCGTGGTCAACAATGCCCATCGTCTCGGCCTCACGCAGCTCTATCAACTTCGTGGACGGGTGGGAAGGAGCGCCAATCAGGCCTACGCGTACTTACTCTATCCGCTGGATGTGCGACTCAGTCGCGACGCGGCGCGGCGCATGGAGGCGGTGTTCGAGGCACAGGATCTCGGCGCCGGGTTCAGCATTGCGATGAAAGACCTGGAAATTCGGGGTACCGGCAATCTCCTGGGCGCGGAGCAAAGCGGCCACGCCACGGCGATCGGCTTCGATCTCTATACCCGCATGATCGGTGAAGCGGTAGAGAGCCTGCGCGGGGCGCCGATCGAAGAGCCGGCATCGGTGAGCATCAGCCTGCCACTCACCACCTACCTGCCGGCAGAGTACGTCGGCAGCGAGGCCGAGCGCCTCACGCTGTATCGCCGGCTGGCCGGCATTACGGGCGAATCTGAGATCGAGATGCTGGCCGACGAAATGAAGGATCGTTTCGGCGCCATGCCGGCGCCGGTGGAGAACCTGCTGACGGTGGTACGGCTGAAGCTGAAGGCCAAGGCGGCGCGGGTGCAAACTATCTCCATGGATCGCGATCAGGTTTCGCTGCGGGCGGAGGCCGGAGCGCTCTACGATCGCGTGTCGCTCTATCGCGCATATGGGACGGACGCGCGGATTTCAAACGCGTTGCTGCGCATTCCTCGATACCGCCTGGGCGAGACCTGGCTTGAAGCTCTCGAACAAATCCTGTCGGACATGGCAGCCGTGCAGCAATCGATCAAACAGCCGCAGGCGGCATCTGTCTAGTCGATGAAGAAGATGCCGATGCACAACATAAGGAGGCGACAGGACATCGCGACGCTACATATAGTAGATTCCGGTTTTTAACTGACTGATTGTGCTTGCCATCCTCTGGTATACTGAGGGCAACACAGCGAACATGGAGTTACTTTGGCGTCCAAACTGGTGATCGTAGAGTCACCATCAAAAGCAAAAACAATCGAAAAATTTCTCGGGGCGGATTACCGGGTCATGGCCTCAGTCGGCCATGTGGTCGATCTGCCGGCCAAGGGATTGGGCGTGAACACGCGCAAAAACTTCGCGCCGAACTATGTGGTTATTCCTGGCAAGGAAAAGGTGCTGCTGGACCTCCGGCGAGCCAGCCGGACAGCAGATGAGGTGTTCCTTGCGCCTGATCCGGACCGCGAAGGCGAAGCCATCAGTTCCCATCTCGCCCGCGTTCTAGAGATACCAAATGCGCGACGGGCGGTCTTTAACGAGATCACCAAAAATGCTGTGCGGGAGGCCATCGCCCACCCGCGTGAGATCGACGAGCATCTGGCCAATGCTCAGCAGGCGCGCCGCATTCTGGATCGGCTGGTGGGGTACAAGATCAGTCCGCTGCTGTGGCGGCGGGTGCAGAAGCATACCAGTGCCGGACGCGTGCAATCGGTCGCAGTCCGCCTGATCGTGGATCGTGAAGAGAGCATCCGGAACTTTGTACCGGAGGAATACTGGACCCTGACGGCTCATCTGTCCAAGGTTCAGAGGGATCGTAAGGTTTTCCAGGCGGAACTGGTCCGTCGTCTCGACCAAAGCGACAAAGAGCGTTTGCGGGTGACCAGCGAGGCGGAGATGCAGGCCGTCCTCACCGACCTCAAGGGCGCTGAGTACACGGTCTCGAAAATCGAACGAAAGAAAACCAAGAGTTCTCCCCCCCTGCCGTACAGCACCAGTTCGCTGCAGCAGGATAGCTCGACGCGCCTGCGCTTCTCTCCGAAGAAAACGATGAAAATTGCGCAGGAGCTGTATGAGGGCATTGATCTCGGTGAGGGCACGACGGGCCTGATCACCTATATGCGAACCGATTCAACTCGGGTCTCCGATGAGGCGCAAAAGAGCGTTCGAGCCTACATTGCGCAGACCTTCGGCAAGAAGTATGAAGGACCCGGACCGAAGACCAAGCAAAAGGCGAACACGCAGGGAGCACATGAGGCGATTCGTCCCACCGACGTGGTGCGTCTGCCCGAATCGCTGCGATCCGTCCTGAGCAGCGACCAGCTCAAGCTCTACACGCAGATCTGGACTCGGTTCGTGGCCAGCTTCATGGCGCCCGCCCAGTTCGACTCGATTCGGGTTCTGATCGAGGCGGCTAACTACCAGTTCGCTGCCACGGGCTCCTCACTGAGCTTCGACGGGTACTATGCTGTTTTGCCCCGAGAAGAGAAGGACACGACCCTCCCGGCACTGGAAGAACAGGAATCGCTCAAGCTGCACAGGCTTGACGATCAGCAACATTTCACCGAGCCACCACCGCGCTACAGCGAGGCCAGCCTGGTGAAAGACCTGGAGGAACTCGGTATAGGCCGTCCGAGTACGTATGTGCCGATTATCAGCACCATTCAACAACGGAAGTATGTCAAGCTCGAAAATCGGCGATTTGTACCGCTTGAACTGGGCGAAATTGTGGACCGGTTGATGAAGCAGCACTTTCCGGATATCGTGGACGTGAAATTCACGGCACAGTTGGAGTCTGGACTGGATCAGGTGGAAGAGGGGCAGCAGGAGTGGACCGAACTCCTGACGACCTTCTACGGCGATTTCAAGCGCACGCTGAGCGATGCCGAGAAGGACATGGTGCGGGTTGAGCGGCCAGTGGTCGAAATTGGCGAAGCGTGCCCTGAGTGCGCCCAGCCATTGGTTATAAAGCAGGGTAAGTTCGGGGAGTTTATCTCCTGCTCCAATTACCCCACCTGTACCTACTCGCGTCAGTTGCAAAAAAAGATTGGCGTGGCATGTCCGCGCTGCGGCAGTGACCTGGTCGAGCGACACAGCAAGCGAGGCAAGGTGTTCTACGGCTGTGGGACCTACCCAACCTGCAATTATGCGCTGTGGGACCGGCCGGTACCTGAACCGTGTCCAGAATGTGGTGAACTCATGGCTATTGCCAGCCGGGGCAAGCGTCTGCTGCACTGCACGGTCTGTACCTACGAGCGCGCTCCCTCCGAAGCCCCCAAAGAACTCGTCTCCGCTTAAAAATCACATCCCCTGTCCTCCGAGGAATATGAACGCCGAGATCGACCTTTTTCTGACTGATCTCGAACAGCGCCGGGGCGCATCGCCGCACACGCTTGCCAACTATCGTCTGGATCTCACGCATCTCTCCGAGTGGCTAGCGGCGCGGCCGGAGGGTAGCTGGCACGATGTCGATCGCAAGACGATTCGCGCCTGGGTCGCCTGGATGCATGCTGAGGGGTATGCGTCCGCCAGTATTGGTCGCAAGCTCTCGGCTCTGCGCTCGTTCTTTCGATTTCTGGTCCGAGAGGAACGGGTGGCTCGGAGTCCTCTGTTGCTGATTCCAGCACCCAAGAAAGGCACGTCCTTACCGCCGGTGTTGACGGTCGAGGAGATTGAACGGCTGCTGGTCGCGCCGGAGGCGGCCTCGCCTTTGGGACTGCGCGATCGATGCATGTTTGAGGTGCTCTATGCCACCGGTCTGCGTCTCAGCGAACTCCTCGGGCTGACGTTTGAACAGATAGATTGGCCGAGGCGTTCGACTCAAGTGCGCGGCAAGGGAAATAAGGATCGTGTTGTTTTGCTGGGTGATCTGGCTATTGATGCTCTGGAGCGATACATTCACCAGGGCCGTCCGCACTTGCTCAGAGGCCCGGATTGCGCTGCTCTGTATCTCAGCCATCTGGGCAGGCCGTTGAGCGTGCGAGGTTTCCATGTGATCCTGCAGAATCACCTAAGAACCGCCGGCATCCAGCGACACGTCACGCCGCACACGCTGCGGCACAGTTTCGCGACTCACCTGCTGGAAGGGGGCGCGGATTTGCGTACCGTCCAGGAACTATTGGGCCATGCGAGCATCAGTACGACGCAGGTCTATACCCACGTATCGGAAGGCTACCTGCGGGATGTCTACGCTAAAGCCCATCGAGGGGCATAACCATGCAAGTAACACGTGCCACCACCGTTATCGCGGTGCGGCTGGGAACCCAGGTCGCCATGGCGGGAGACGGTCAGGTAACCATGGGAGATACGATTATGAAGCAGAGCGCGGTAAAGATCCGGACCATGTATGGCGGACAAATCCTGGCTGGGTTTGCCGGCGCGGTGGCCGACGCGCTCACCCTCTTCGATCGGTTCGAGACACAGCTTGAGCGCAGCTCCGGCAACTTGCGGAAGGCAGCGGTAGATCTCGCCAAAGATTGGCGGACGGATCGATTCTTGCGACGGTTGGAGGCGCAGCTGGTGCTGGCCGACCCGGAGACGCTGCTGCTGCTGTCTGGCGACGGCGAGCTGATTGAGCCGGACAACAACGTAGTGGCGATTGGCTCTGGAGGGACCTATGCGCTGGCCGCCGCGCAGGCGCTTCTGCGCTACACCAGTTTGGACGCGGTGGAGGTTGCACGGGCGGCCATGGACATCGCGGCATCCATCTGCATTTACACCAATCATCACATCACTCTGGAGAGTGTGGACGGCGCAGCAGTGATGGGCGCCGGAGAAAGGGGCTAACGTGCCGGACTTTACTCCCCAACAAATCGCAGCCGAACTGGATCGCTATGTGGTCGGTCAGTCGAGCGCCAAACGCTCACTGGCGATCGCCTTGCGGGAGCGAGAACGCCGCAAGCGCCTGGCCCCGGAGGTCCGCACGGAGATCGGATCCAAAAACCTGCTGGTCATCGGACCCACCGGTGTCGGCAAAACTGAGTTAGCCCGGCGCCTGGCCCGCCTGGTCGACGCGCCGTTCTTGAAGACAGAGGCCACCAAGTTTACCGAGGTTGGGTACGTCGGCCGGGATGTGGAATCGATTGTTCGCGACCTGGCGGATGCCAGCGTGTCCATGGTGCACCAGGAGCGCATGGTGGCGACTCGCGACGAGGCTGAGAGCCGAGCCGCCGACCGCCTCCTGAACTATCTGATTGAGGCAGGCGGTGATCCCGAAGCGGAGGCCAGGCCCGTCTCTGCCGAGCGCGCGTACATGAAACGGCGGCGCCGCACGATGGCTCGGCAACTTGCCGATCACGAGCTGGAGGAGCGTGTGATCGAAATTGAGGTGGACGGAGAGGAAAGTTACAGTTCGGTCCTCGAGTTTGTTTCCGGCCTCGGCTCCGATGAAATTCACGAGCAATTTCAGGAGTTCATGAATAACGTCAACCTCTCGCGCAAGCGCTCACGACGCGTCCCGGTGCGAGAGGCGCGCCGTATCCTGGTGGAGCAGGAGGCCAACAAGCTCATTGACTTTGAGGATGTGGTGGACAGCGCGCTGCGCCGAGTCGAAGAGTCTGGTATGGTCTTCATCGACGAGATCGACAAGCTGGTGACACGCAACGGCGACTTCGGCGCCGACGTCTCCGGAGAAGGCGTTCAGCGGGATCTCCTGCCGATCGTAGAAGGCTCGAGCGTGGCGACACGCTACGGGATGATCAACACGGATCATATTCTCTTCATCGCGGCCGGTGCATTTAACCGAGCTCGACCGTCGGATTTGCTGCCGGAATTGCAGGGCCGTTTCCCCATCCGGGTCGAGGTTCAGAATCTCAACGAAGAGGATTTCATTCGTATTTTGACCGAACCGGAAAACTGCCTCACCAAGCAGTATGCGGCCCTGTTGGGGACGGAAGACATACAACTGGACTTTACCGAGGATGGCGCGCGCGAGATCGCGCGCTTTGCCTCGGCGCTGAACGGCCACACTGAGAACCTAGGAGCGAGGCGCCTCTTTGGCGTGATGGAGAAGGTGCTCGAGGAAATTAGCTTCCGTTCGCCTGAATTTGCTGGTCAGACGGTGGTGATCGATGCAGCCTACGTGCAGACCCGCATGGCGGGCGTGCCGTTTACCGATGAAGCCAGCAAGTACATTCTGTAAGGGCCGGGGCTTCGCGGTGTCGAGCCACATTTGTTAGACTACAGCGCGATTGGGCCAGCGGCAACGCTGGTCTTTTCTGCGCATTAATCACACACGCGTTTTGACCGTGCGATGTTGCCGCAACTGTCGCGGTGTGCGCAAGGGATGAAGAGCGCGGCGGACTCAAACAAAGGAGCATACACCCATGGCAGTTGTCGGAATGAAGCAACTTCTCGAAGCTGGCGTGCATTTTGGGCACCAGACGCGGCGCTGGAACCCCAAAATGAAGCAGTACATCTACACCGAGCGGAACGGTATCCACATCATCGATCTGCAGAAGACGGTCGGCTTGCTCGATAAAGCCTATGCCTTCATCCAAGATGTCACCAGCCACGGCGGCAAAGTGCTGTTCGTCGGAACGAAGAAGCAGGCGCAGGACGCAGTCGCCGAAGAGGCCTCGCGGGCCGAGCAGTTCTATGTCAACCAGCGCTGGTTGGGCGGCCTGCTGACGAATTTCCAGACGATTCAGCAGCGTCTCAAGCGCCTCAACGAGCTGGAGCAGATGCGCGATACCGGGGTCTTCGAGCGCCTGCCAAAAAAAGAGCAACTCAAGCTGGGCGACGAGATCGCGAAGCTGACCAAGATGTTGGGCGGTATCCGCGGCATGAAGCGGCTGCCGGATGCATTGTTCATTGTCGACACTCGGAAGGAGCATATCGCCATCCACGAGGCACGACGACTGGACATCCCGATCGTGGCGCTGCTCGATACCAACTCCGATCCGGATGAGATCGATTACGCCATTCCGGCCAATGATGACGCAATCCGGGCCGTCCGTCTCCTCTCGGGGAAAATTGCGGATGCCGCCTACGAAGGCGCTCAAGAGCGAGCGAGCAGCATGGCGAAGGAAGAGGCGGAGCAAGACGCTGTGCCGGAAGCATTCGAGGGCGGGTATACCGCCGACCCCGAGGGCTATGATGCGTCCATCGACTCCGCCGAAGCGGGCCCGGCGGTGGAAGCTGCCGCGGTAGAGGATGAAGATTTTGCGACCCCGGTTGCCTCAACTGTGGATGAAGCCGACCTCGAGCCAGAAGCGCCTCGCACCATCGACTCACAGGTAGCGGAGACCGATGATGCCGAGGGGGCAGCCGCGGACGGGGGGCACGACGCGCCACCCGATCTCGCTACTGGCGTGGCGGACGCGAATCTAGTCGCGACCGGCGAGGACGCCATGGGCGGTAGCATTCCCCCCGCGGCAGACGAGTCCCGGCTGGGCATTCATCCCGACGCGGCCGAGTGAAACAAAGCGCGTCGCACTTTTGTACATCATAGGATCATCACATGGGAACAGCAATGAGCAGTATTGAAGATATAAAGTGGCTCCGGGGAAAAACTGGATGCGGCATCATGGAAGCCAAGAAGGCCGTGGCCGACGCCGGTGGCGACCGAGACAAAGCGCTGATTTTAATCCAACAACGGGGCGCCGCGAGTACCGCCAAACGGTCGGAGCGGCAGGCAGGCGAGGGTATCGTCGAACCGTACATTCATCTCGGGGGACAGATCGGCGTGTTGGTTGAGTTGGACTGCGAGACGGACTTCGTGGCTCGCATGCCGCAATTCCGAGAGCTGGCGCACGAGATCGCGATGCAAGTCGCGGCCAATAATCCGCGCTACACCAACCTGGACGAGATTCCTGAAGAGGAAGTCGAGAAGTGGAAGGCAACCTTCCGCGACCAGCAGATTGGTGAGGGTAAAAACGAAGATCTGGCGACGAAGATCGCGGAAGGGCAGTGGAAGAAGCAGGCGCAGCAGCAAGTCCTGATGGAGCAGCCGTACATCCGCGACGACTCCAAGACGATTCGTCAGTTGGTCCAGGAACTCGCAGCCTCCACCAAGGAAAACATCATGGTGCGCCGCGTCGCGCGTTTCCACGTCGGAAGCTAAATGCGGACCGTCGAACCACACAGGGTCAAGTATCGAAGGATCCTGCTGAAGCTGAGTGGTGAGGCGCTGTTAGGGCGACAGGAATATGGCATCGACCCAGACGTTGTTACCTCGATTGCCCGTGAGATCGTAACTATACATAACTGGGGCGTGTCGGTGGCCGTCGTGGTGGGAGGTGGGAACATCCTGCGCGGCGCGACCGCCGCGGCTGGCGGCATGGACCGGGCCACGGCGGATTACATGGGTATGCTGGCGACGGTGATGAACGGGCTGGCGCTGCAGGATGCGCTGGAAAAGTTGGGCGGCGACACTCGTGTACTCACCGGAATCGAGATGGACAAGGTGGCGGAGCCGTTTATTCGCCGTCGCGCCGAGCGTCATCTCGAAAAGGGCCGCGTGGTGATCCTGGTAGCGGGAACGGGCAACCCGTACTTCACCACTGACACCGCTGCCGCGCTACGCGCGGTGGAGTTGCATACGGACGTGCTGTTGAAGGCAACCAAGGTAGAGGGCGTGTACGAGAGCGACCCGGTACTCAGCCCGTCTGCCCGTAAATTCACCACCCTGGACTACATGGACGCCTTGAATCTGGAGTTGCAGGTGATGGACGCCACCGCGATCTCGCTGCTCAAGGAAAACCGGCTGCCCATAGTCGTGTTTAACCTGGCGTCCGGCAACATTGAACGCGTGGTGCGTGGCGACTCAATCGGTACCTTGATCGGACAAAATCTCGGGGCTGTGCTGGCAGGCATGGAGTAAGCGACACACGATGGAACAGGACTTTCTCAAGACAAGCGAGCAGCACATGGAAAAGAGCCTCGACGCGTTGCGCCGCGAGCTCTCCACGATCCGGACGGGCAGAGCGAATCCGTCCATCATTGAACACCTGCACGTCGACTATTACGGTGTGGCAACGCCGCTCCAACAGATCGCGTCCATTTCTTCTCCCGATCCCCGGCAGTTGCTGGTGCAGCCGTATGACCGCTCGGCGCTGGGCAGCATCGAAAAGGCGATTCGGACCTCCGACCTCGGCTTTAACCCAACCAACGACGGACAGGTGGTGCGCATCGTCATTCCACAACTCACTGAGGACCGCCGGCGCGACCTGGTCAAGCTGGTGCACAAGCGGGTTGAAGAGGCGAAGGTTGCCGTCCGCAACGTGCGGCGGGACTCCAACGATCACGTTCGTAAGCTGCGCAAGGACAAGGAACTCTCGGAAGATGAGGAGAAGCGCGCGCAGGAGCAACTGCAAAAGATTACCGATCATACCATCCGCGCTGCTGACGCCATTGGCGAGGCGAAGGAACAGGAAATGCGAGAGATTTAGATGGTGGCTTCGGTCGAAGATTCGGTTCGGTCCGTCCCGTCGCATATTGCCATCATCATGGACGGAAATGGGCGATGGGCCGAGCGTCGTCATCTACCACGGATTGCTGGACACCGCGCCGGGGTTCGCAATATCCATCGGATCGTCCGGGCCTGCGTGGACCTCGGTGTCCGAACGCTAACCGTCTACGCCTTCTCCACCGAAAACTGGGGCCGGCCAAAAAGCGAGGTCAGCGGTTTGATGACGCTCTTCGCGGATGCCAGCGAGCGAGAGACCAGAAACCTGCACGAGAACGGGGTGCAAGTTCGGCATGTCGGCACCATGGAAGGCGTTGCGCCGCACCTGCGGGCCAATATCGAGCGGGCGGTGGAACGGACCAAAGACAACACCACCCTCACCCTTAACTTTGCCTTCAATTATGGAGGTCGAGCTGAGATTGTGGATGCGGTCAAGCGCATAGTGGCGGACGGACTGCCGGCAGACGAGATTACCGAGGAAACCGTCTGTCGCTATCTGTATACCAACAGCGTGACGGACCCAGAGTTGGTGATCCGCACCGCGGGTGAGATGCGGCTTTCAAACTTTCTCATCTGGCAGTCCGCCTACAGTGAGTACTTTTCGACGCCGACCTGCTGGCCCGATTTTGATGAGCAGAACCTGGCGGAAGCAGTGCAGTCGTATGCCTCCCGGCACAGGAAGTTCGGTAAGCTGTAGCCGCGTGCTTACTCCGTCGGGCGGCTCATCGAACCTAGTCACTCGCGTGGCGACAGCGGCTGTCGGCATTCCACTGGTCCTCGTGGTCAATTACCTCGGCGGTTGGGCCCTGGCCCTGCTGGTCGCGGCGGCGTCGCTGGTCGGGTCGTTTGAACTGCGGCAGATGCTGCGTCAAGGGGGACGCCGACCTCTGCTCCCGATCGCTGCCCTCGGATCGGCCGTACTCGCGACCGCACCGCTATTTAACCATCGGCCCGAGGCGATTTGGGTTGGTGTGATTGTAGTGATCATGTGCCTGGCCGGCGGTTATTACCTGCTCCCACCCGTCTTCGCCACGGGTTTCCCAAACTGGATGGCAACGGTCTCCATACCGCTCTACAGCGGTCTCCTGCTGGGACTTCTGCACCTCTTGCGCTACGCACGTCATGGAGCCTGGTGGATCGTTCTAGTGTTAGTCATGACCTGGGCGTACGACACCGGCGCCTACTTCGCGGGTCGAAAATTCGGGCACACACCGTTTATGCAACACGTGAGCTCGAAAAAGACGCGGGAGGGCGTGCTGGGCGGTCTTTTGCTCTCCACATTGGCCGGCTTGCTGGGAGTTTGGCGTATCGGGCTGGCGCCGTGGCAGGCTCTCCTCCTTGGTCTCCTCACAGGAGCTGTGGCGCAGATTGGTGACCTGGTGGAATCGATGATGAAGCGGAGTAGTGGGGTGAAGGACTCGGGGACCATCATTCCGGGCCATGGCGGGTTGCTCGACCGCATCGACAGCCTCTTGTTCACCGGCGCGCTGGGTTTCTATGCAGCCGTGATCCTGGGCTATGGTCCGTAACCTGGTCGTACTCGGCAGCACCGGCTCGATCGGGCGGCAGACGCTCGACGTGGTTCGAGCCATGGACCACCGAGTCCGTGTCGTCGGCTTGGCCGGGCACCGCAATACCGCGCTGCTGGCCGAACAGACCAGAGAGTTCCGTCCGCGAGTGGTGGCAGCTCAGGTGGGTACCGACCTGGATCACGCGTTCGGGACGGCCGAGATGGTTGAACTTCCCGAAGGGCTGGAGGCGCTGGCCACGATGCCGGAGGCGGACTTGATCGTCATCGGTACCGCGGGCAAAGCGGGGCTACTGCCCACCCTGGCCGCGCTGGCCGCCGGGAAGCTGGTGGCGTTGGCCAACAAGGAAGTGCTAGTCATGGCCGGTTCGCTGATTCAGAGGCAACTACAAATGGGCAGTGGGGAGCTGGTGCCGATTGATAGTGAGCACAGCGCCATCTGGCAGTGCTTGCAGGGTGAACCGCGGCGAGCGGTGGAGCGCCTCACCCTGACTGCCTCCGGTGGCGCCTTCCGTCACCTGCCGGCGGACGAGTTGGAGGGCGTGACACCCGAGCAAGCGCTACGGCATCCGACGTGGTCGATGGGCCGCAAGATCACCGTGGACTCGGCCAACTTGATGAACAAGGGGCTGGAAGCGATTGAGGCGCGCTGGCTGTTCGACCTCTCGCTGGAGAGGATCGAGGTGGTCCTCCACCCGCAAAGCATCGTCCATTCACTCGTCACCTTTTCCGACGGCTCAACCAAAGCGCAACTCGGACTGCCCGATATGCGATTGCCGATCCAGTACGCGCTCAGCCACCCGGAGCGATGGGAGAACAACCTGGAACGGCTGGATCTGGGTGCAATCGGCACCCTGTCGTTTGGCGCGATCGACCGGGCCAGATATCCTGCCCTTGGGCTAGCGCTTGAGGCGGGGAAAGCGGGAGGAACCTATCCGGCCGTTCTAGCCGGGGCCGACGAGGTAGCCGTCGAAGCCTTCCTGGCCGGAAAGATTCCATTTTCGCAGATACCGCCTCTGGTCGAGACCACACTGACGCGGCATACGCGTTGTTCGTCTCCCGGGCTTGACGATATACTGGAAGCAGATAGATGGGCGCGAGCTACTGCGTCCCGGCTTGTTTCCTCCCACGATGTGAGCCTTCTTTGACCGTTGTCCTCGGCATCCTGGCCTTTTTCCTAATCCTGGCAACGCTCATCATGGTCCACGAGTTGGGCCACTTTACCTGCGCGAAACTCATGGGAGTGCGGGTCGAAGAGTTTGGTCTTGGATTCCCGCCCCGGCTGAAGGGGTGGAAGCGCGGGGGGACGGTCTATTCACTCAACGCCATTCCGATCGGCGGCTTCGTGAAGATGCTGGGTGAGAACGGTAGCGAGGCGGAGCCGGATAGCTTCGGGGCGAAAGCGCCCTGGCAACGATTCATAATCTTGATTGCCGGTCCGACCATGAACCTAGCCCTGGCGGTGGTCATATTTTTCTTTGCGTTTTTAGGCGGATACCCGAGGGGGCTGACCACCGTGACCGGCGTAGCCCCGGGCAGCCCGGCCGCTCGCGCCGGTTTGCGAACCGGAGATACCATCGTGGCGGTTGACGGCAAGCAGGTCAAATACAGCGACGATCTGCGTACCGCCATTATGGGAAAGCTCGGTAAACAGGTACAGGTGGCGGTACGTCGCGGATCGCGTGTGATGCGGTTCGTCGTGGTACCGCGAGTACACCCCCCGCAAAATCAAGGGGCGGTGGGTGTGGCCCTGTACAAAACGGTCACGCTGGCCTACAGTCCGGGCGATGCCTTGAAGCTTTCGCTGCAGCAAGTCAGCGTGGCGATTACCAGCATCCCTACCTTGATTCACAGTATATCTCAGCACGGCGGCAGCGGTGTGAGCGGCCCGATCGGCATTGCTTACGGAACCACGCAGGTGGTCAAGAACGAGCCTCAGACGGGCTTCGGCACCATCTTCGAGTGGATGGCCCTACTGAGCGCGAGTCTCGGTGTTCTGAACCTGCTGCCGATTCCAGCTCTGGACGGTGGCCGCATCGCTTTTGTACTGCTGTCCTGGGTTCGCCGCCGGAACCTCGATCCGGAGCTTGAAGGCGTAATCCACATGATTGGGATGGCCGTCTTGCTGGTACTGATCCTGGTGATTTCATACCAGGATGTGGTGCGCTGGGTGACGGGCGGCTCGTTCTAGTCGGCGACGCCCCAGGGGGCGTCGAACCAAGGCCGGCACCATCGCCTGCGTCTAGTTTCCATAATGTACATTATTTGCACTTGTGACAAAGGTGCCGTCCACATGAGGTCACGATAGCGCTTTCAGGCGTCACTCGCCGTGGGAGTCACATTGTGGTTGATCGCGGCGAGGAGCCTGGCCGTGTTCGACAGGCTCCTTGCCACGATCCGTCAGCCAGTTCGTTTGATCACGGGAGAACCGAAGCGCCAGGGCGTCTCAGCTCTGAGCCACTTTAAAGGTTACGCTCTTATGATTGTGCTTCTTCTCCACGAAGATCGTGCCGTTGAACGTGTACGCACCCGACAGCTTCGGGCGGAACATCGTCCAGTATGCGGTGGCTCCTCCATTGTCGGCCGAGGATCAAGTGCCCTTGGTGCTGACGAAGTACGCTGTACGACTTGCGCGGAGGACGCGAAAGCCCACCTGGACTGGAACAGTTCCCTGGATTCCGCTATAGCGGATGTACATCAGCAGCTTCACATTCTGACCTAGCCGTACTGACCCGAGGGAAGCGTGATGCAGCGCATTTCCCGGCCTGGCACTGCCATACGCCAGCTTCACGGACAGTACAGAGAATGACAGCCGGCCAGCCGTCGCCATGACAGTACGAGTTGGGGTCGGAGTGGCCGTGGATGCCGGCACACTGGTCTGAGTCGGAACGACGGTGAGCGTCGACGTAGCCGTCCGGCTCTGAGTGGCAGTCGATGTCGGCACACTGGTCTGAGTTGGAACGACAGTGGGCGTCGACGTAGCCGTCTGGGTTGGAGTGGCAGTGGGCGCAGCGGGTTGCTGGCCTGCAAGTAGCTCGTTGAGGAGAACTGCGCCGTTCGTGATCATCCCATCAGCATAGTCGGCGCCGGTGCTGTCCGACTGATCCGGGGCATGAGACACCGCGACCTCAGCAACGATGTTTCCCTGACTCCAGACGGCATAGTGAACGGTATGTGTGGAACTCGGTGAGGTTGTGCCGTCGGGGTTACGTATGGTTTCGACGTCGTCAAAGATTCCATGCACGCAGTTCGGCGATGCCGACAAGGCGGTCGTATTATACCGCAATAACATTAACCACCATAATAGCCTCATGAGGAAAGCCCGCTTTCGCAATGTCGGCGCTGGCAAGGGCGTGAAGCAGGAGCTCGACGCCGAGACGCTACGGCGGCTGTATATCGAGGAAGCACGTAATCAGGCGGATATCGCCAGGGAGTTCGGATGTACGCCTCAGTTTGTATCTCTGCTGGTCCACGAATACGGCCTTGAGCGTCGCTTCCCCGCCACGAAGGACGATGCCCCGTAGTGCTGTTATTTATGTCAACAACTAGAAGCTTCCGGGCAGCGGACCATGGTACGGGCTATATCTCTCATGGAGACAGGAGTGGTCGCTGAACCACCATCCCTCGCAGTACCTCGCCTCGGGGTAACCGTGACGCATAGCCGGCAGCTGCCCCTTGATAGCGTCGTGAGCATTGGTCAGGCAGCGGAAGCACTGGGGTACGAGTCGATCTGGGTGCCGGAAACCTGGGGCGCGGACGCTGTTTCCCTGCTGGCGGTACTGGCGCGCGAAACAAATCGGATCAAGCTGGCCAGTGGCGTTTTCAACGTGTACAGCCGTTCGGCGGCGCTGATCGCCCAGACTGCTGCCACCTTGCAGGATGCGTCCCACGGGCGATTTATGCTCGGGCTGGGCGCCAGTGGGCCGACAGTGGTGGAGAACTGGCATGGCATGGCGTTCCAGCGGCCGCTGGAGCGGACTCGGGAGTATATCGCTGCCATTCGGTTGGCGCTGGCCGGCCAGCCGGTGGATGTCGAGGGTAACCAGGTGCGACTGCGGGGGTTCAGGCTGCTGAATTTGCCGGCCGAGGCAGTGCCAATCTACATAGCGGCATTGGGGAGCAGGAACGTGCGCCTCACCGGCGAAATCGCCGATGGCTGGCTTCCCATCTTCGCGGCTCGGGGGCAGATGACAGAGCTGTTTGGTGAGTTCCGGCGGGCGGCCCTGGCCGCTGGCAGGGATCCGAGATCGCTCGACGTTGCCGCCTACGTGCCGGCTTTAGTGGGTAGGCGAGGAGACCAGCTGATGCGCCAGCAACTCGCCTATTACATCGGTGGCATGGGCGCCTTCTATGCTGACTTCGTTACCAGCGCCGGGTTTGCTGAGGAAGCGAAGGCTATTGGCGCAGCCTGGCAGGCAGGCGATCGCCGGGAGGCGGTGAGCCTGGTCAGTGACCGGCTGCTGGAGACATGTACCGCTGGAAGTGAGCCTACCGGTGCCCGCCAGCGGCTCGCTGAGTATCGGCGAGAGGGCATCGGGCTGCCTGTCATCGCGTTTCCTCCACGGAAGCAGCATGGAGGAGATCATGACCACGCTGGAGGCCTTAGCGCCACAGTAGGCCGGCGATACCGAGCAGCCGCCGCGAGTCCGCCGGTCACCTATAATTTCAGCATGACAGCTGTACTTATGCTGCGCCACCCGCAGACCACCTGGAACGCGGCAGAGCGGTATCAAGGACGACTTGATGCACCCCTGAGCGATAAAGGCCGGGCGCAGATTCAGCCCGTCTGCCGTCTCTTTGCCGGCGACCGGCTCGATGCGGTGTATTCCAGCCCGCTGACCCGTGCTCGAAGTCTGGCTAGCCCGATCGCGGAGCAGACCAATGCGCCCTTGATCGTCGACAGCCGGCTGATCGAAATGGCTCAGGGGCCGTGGGAGGGGCTGTACCTGGCCGAGATTCAGCACTGGTATCCCGACCTCTATCGCGAGTGGTACAACCATCCGGAGCGCTTCTGTTTCTCGGGAGGAGAGTCGGCGTCCATGGTGCAACACCGAGCAGCATCTGTTCTGCGAGACATTTTTTACCGGTATGGCGGCGGGTGCGTCGCGCTGGTAACCCATTCGGTCGTGATCCAGACGCTGGCCTGCGCGGCCCTCTCCCTGGATCTGCGTCATCTGCACCGCGTACGTATCGCCAACTGCGGCGTGACCACCATTTGCGGCACCGAGCTACCGGGATCGCTCCTTACGCTGAACAGCACTGAAGCGCTCTACTCGTCGCCACTACAAGGCGCCGCTGAGCAGGATTGCATACGCTGGGAAAAACGGAGAGTGACAACATGACACGAGCGGTGTATCATCGACAATCGCGCACCCCCTCCTCCGAGCAGTATTTGCTCATTGAAAATGAGGAGCGCCTGGGGCACCTTGACCTCCATTACGGGGCATCGGAAGTATTCGCCACGCTGGTGCTGGATCGCGAACTGACCGAACAGGAAACCGCTGATCTGATCGAGCACATCGATGAAGATCTGGTCCTGTCGAGCGAGGTGGCGCGGGACGACTTCTTGATCCGAGTATTTGTGGGGCGGGAGGTTGGTCTGTATAGCGACGAACTATTGCAGGACGAATTCACGGCGGATGGGCCAACCGACTACCTCGATGGCTAGGAGTTACGTCGCTTATCGCGTATGATAGCCTTTTGCAGAGAGGACGTTCCCATCCATGAATATCTATGAACAATTGCAAGGCGTCAAGGCTGATCTCGAGAAGCGAGACGCGGGCCTGAAGACCATGCGCGTCATCAACAAGATGATAAGCCTGGCGGATGCGCAGAAAGTTAGCACCTTAAGCATGAGCCGTCTCCAGGTCTTGCGTCACGCCATGCGGACCCCGGATGTCCTCAACGATGAGGACGTCCGCCTGGACTTTATCGCGCTCGAAGGTGATCTCGAGGACGCGGCAACGGCGCGCTCCGAGGAGAAGCCGGCCTATGAGGAAGAACGCAAGCCCAAGCTCAAGAAGTTTTACAAGAAAAAATAGGTCTCTCGCCCGGCGCCTTAGCTCGCGGCTTTAGACTCGCTCTTGCCATCTTTCTTGGACTCGGTCGAGGCGGCTGCCTTCTCGCTGGATGTGCTTCCGCTCTCCTGGCCGGGAGAGGCGTCTGACTTGCTCGCCTCCGTGCGCTTATTGCCATCGGCGGGCTTCTTCCCGTCTGTAGGCTGGTTCCCGTCGGTGGCCTTGCTCGCGGGATTGGACGACTTACGCGAGTCATTCACGTAGAAGCCGCTACCTTTGAAGACTATACCTACCGGCTGTACCACCCGTCGAACAGGCGCCCCACACTGCTGGCACACAGTCACTGGGTCGTCGTTGATGCCCTGGCGAACTTCAAATCGGTGGCGTTCGGGCAAACACTGGTATTCGTAAAGCGGCACTCTCTTACCTCGATGCTGTGGAACGGGCAGCGTTATGCGCCGCCCGGTTAATTGTAGCAAAGGGGCTCGGGCGCTCGGTTCTGCGCTGATATACTGCAGTGAGTCAAGGCCGGGAGCACGCCGGCCCATTTTTGTGTTCTCAGGCGTGTGGCTCTTCTATGTTCGGACCAATCGATATACAGCGCGCGATCGACATGATCATCATTCTGTTGATCTCGATCGACGTGCATGAGTTGGCCCATGCAGTGGTCGCTGATCGTTTGGGTGATCAAACTCCGCGACGCATGGGCGAGTTGTCCCTGAACCCGCTGGTCCATATGGATCAGGTCGGCATCATGCTTCTCCTCCTGACCTCGATTTCGTCCTTCGGATTCACCTATGGGCGCACCCACGTCACGCCCTCGAATCTTCGGTTCGGTCCTCAGCGCGGAAATGCTCTGGTGGCCATCGCCGGGCCGATATCAAACCTGGTCCTGGCCGCCCTGCTGGGTACGCTGCTTTCCCTGTACTTGAACGGGTCTATCACCCTGTCCCAGCAAATCGTGAAGTTCGTCTTTCTCGCCTTGCAAATTAACATCATCTTATTTGTGCTCAATCTACTCCCGATCCCTCCACTCGACGGCTTCAGTGTGGTGGGCGGCTTTCTCAGCGCACGGCAGATGTATTCGCTGGCGCCGGTCCAGCAGTGGGGACCGCTGGTATTGCTGGTGCTCTTTGTGGCTGATCCCCAGATTCACATCCTGGGAAATATTCTGTTCCCGGCCGTGTCCCACGTGTCCAGCCTGCTCTGCCCGGCCTGTCCGCAGTGAAGGGGGGCATGCCAGAGCAAGACGGACCGTTCCAGCTATCCTTGCCCAGCTTTGAAGGGCCGGTGGATGGATTGCTCCGACTGGTATGCCAACGCAGACTCGCCGCGGACGCTGTCTCCCTGGCGGAAGTGACGGCGCAGTTCCTCCATTTTCTGCAGGAGGAAACCGACCTGGACTTGCAGGTGACCGGGGACTTCGTTGCCAGTTCAGCTCGTCTTCTGGCTTTGAAGTCCGCCTTTCTCGTAGCGGAGCCACTGGAGGAGGACGAAGCAGGCCCGGTCGCCGCTGTCGATCATCCGCTGCGGCGTGCCATGCAGCGTTCGACGGTTTGGCTGCTTGACGCGGCGAGTGATGAGAGTTTCGCGAAACGAGACAGAACGCATCCTATTGCTCGGCCGGCCATAGGACGCTCCCCCGCGGCCTTGCCGCGCGTCTGGCGCGATGTGCTGTCGCGTACCGGCGAGCGCGCCCGCGTGGTCGCCCTGCCCAGTTTCGTTCGTCTGGAAGTGGCCTTGAGCCGGCTCATGCGCAGCGTGCGTAGCGGAGCACGCCTACCGTTCAGCACACTGGTGCTGGGGACGCGGCGGCAAGATCTGGTGGTCCATTTTCTTGCCATGCTCGAATTGGTCCGGCGCGGCCAGGTAACTGCTCAGCAGCAGGGCTTGTTCGATGAGATTCATCTCGAGCGGGTGCACGACCCCGCCAACAGTGCCTCGCGAGCGGGTTGAGGTCCGGCTGACCTCAGTTCTGGAGAGTATTCTTTTGGTTGCCGCTGGTCCGGTCGATATCAGCCTGCTCGGTACCACCCTGGCGATCTCGCGCTCCGATGTCGAGGAGGCGCTGGAGAACCTTCAACAGACGCTAGATGGCGGAATCCGCCTACAGGTACATGGCAGTGAGGCTCAGCTGGTGAGCGCGCCGGAGAACGCCGATATGGTGCGTCGATTCCTGGGCAGCGAGAAGCCTCCCCCTCTGTCGCGGTCCGCACTCGAAACGCTGGCGGTGGTCGCGTACCGCCAGCCGGTGACGCGCGCCGATATCGAGGCGGTACGAGGGGTGAGCAGTGACCGTGCGGTACAAACACTTCTGGCGCGCAATCTGATCCAGGAGCGCGGCCACCGCCAGACGCCGGGCAGGCCATTGCAATACGGAACCGGCTTCGCCTTTCTCGAGTATTTTGGTCTCGGCTCGCTAGCCGACCTACCGCCCCTGGATCTACCGGAAGCCGGCGAGACAGCGACAGTGGGAATTGGTCTGCGAGTGATTCCCACCGGGAACCGTGAAATCCCATAGAAAAAGACGACCGGAATCTCTTCCGGTTGCCCTATACCCGACCAAACTGCCGCTGCCGCGGGGCGCGGCGACCGATTAGCGCTTCGTGTACTGTGGAGCTTTCCGAGCGCGCTTCAAGCCGTATTTCTTCCGTTCTTTCATTCTCGCGTCGCGGGTGAGAAGGCCCGCTTTGCGCAATTGCGGCTTGAGCGCTTCGTCTGAAGCAACCAGGGCCCGAGCAATCGCGTGGCGGATGGCGCCGGCCTGTCCCGAGAGTCCGCCGCCAAGCACCTTTACATCGACGTTGTAGCGACCGGCCTGACTGACGACCTGGAATGGCTCTTCAATGTAGGCCGTGTACGTCCCACCGCCAAAGTACAGATCGACCGGCTTACCGTTAACGACGATTTCTCCGGTTCCGAGCATGACGCGCGCTCGGGCTGTCGAGGTCTTGCGGCGGCCCACCGCTGCCGAGTACTGCTGAACGACCATAGTCCTATCCCTCCGTTACCACGGCGTATGTCGCGCCGGTCTTCTGGCCTCGAAATGCCTCGCCCAGATCCCGCGGCCGCTGAGCCGTGTGGGGGTGATCCCCCGAGGCGTACACCTTTAATTTCCGATAGACATCATCCCCCAGCCGATTGTGCGGAAGCATGCCACGAACGGCCTTTTCCAATACCCGCTCGGGGTGTTGGACCAGCATCTTATCCAGCGATAGTTCGCTCAAACCACCGGGATAGCCCGAGTGACGATAGTAAATCTTGCCGGACGCCTTCGAGCCGGTGTAGACGATCTTCGCCGCGTTCACCACCACCACAAAATCGCCGACGTCGTCATTTGGAGTGAAAGTTGCCTTGTGTTTACCCCGCAACACCCGCGCTATGTCTGACGCCAGGCGACCGAGATTCTGCCCCTCCGCGTCCACGACATACCATTGGCGCTGTATGTCTCCCCGTTTGGGGACGTATGTTTTCATGAGTATTCCTCCCTGCTACAGAGCCAGCTTGGATGCAGGCCCCGATCTGTTATGTCGTGTGGCTCCGCCACTGCGTCGTACTGGACATTCACCAGGTACAGTCCACAGGCCGGCAGGGTGTCGCCCGCCGCCTTGCGCTCTCCGCTCTGCAACACGGCGGCAAACGCCGTACTGGTCATCTTTCCGAGACCAACCCGAACCAGCGTCCCCACGATGGAGCGGACCATTTGCCGCATAAACCCGCTTCCCTGCAGTTCGACCATCACCAGGTCTCCGTCGCGCCGACACACAGCGCCGTGAATCCGTCGAACTCGTTGGCCCTCAAGCGCGTTTGGCACGAATGCGCTGAAGTCGTGAATGCCGAGCAGACACTGTGCCGCCTCGTTCATCATCGATTCATCGAGCGGTCGCTTGACGTGCGTTGCCCGCTCTTCCCAGAATGGCGACCGAGTAGCGCGATTCCAGATGAGGTAGCGGTAGGTTCTACTGCGAGCATCGACGCGGGGATGAAACGATAGGACAGCATCTTGAGCTTCAATCACCGCAATATTCCGCGGTAAGACAGCATTCGCCGCTCGACACACGGAGTCAGCCGGAAGGGCTGAAGAGGTGGTGAACGCAACAACCTGGCGGACGGCATGGGCTCCTGCGTCTGTTCGGCCAGATGCCGCCACCTGAATGTCTTCCCCCATGATGGTCGATAGAGCGCGCTCGAGGGTTCCCTGCACAGTTACCTTTTCTGGCTGGCGTTGGAAACCCGCGTAGGCGGTGCCAACATATTCAATGGAACAGCGGATGCGACGTATGGCTACCCCGCCGGTGCTTCGTCCTGCACAAATTCGATGCGAGCCATCGGCGCGGCATCACCGTGCCGGGGCCCAAGTTTAATGATGCGGGTGTAGCCGCCCGGCCGATCCTGGTAGCGCGGACCATACACGTCGAACAGCTTTTCCACGAGGAGCTTATCCGGCAGCCGTCGCATGGCCAGGCGACGCGCCGTCAGATCGTTCCGCTTGCTGATCGTTACCAGCCGTTCGACGAAGCGCCTCAGTTCCTTGGCGCGCGCCTCCGTGGTCTTGATCCCTTCGTGAATCACCATGGCGCCAGCGAGACTGCGCATCATAGATATCCGTCTAGAGGTGGGCATACCAAGTCGACGCCCGGCCTTCCTGTGTCTCACGTCTCTCCCTCTCTAGTCCCGTTGGGACGAACTAGGTGCTTATGCAACTCCTGGAGCCACGGGCGTCGCAAAGTCTTCTGGAATCAGCTTGCGCAGCTTGAGCCGGTCGATGAGTTCGTCGTACGACTTCTGGCCGAAGTTGCGAATATCGAGTACCTCTTGTGGCCGATTTACCACCAACTCGACGACCTGTCCCACCTTACTGAGACCGGCGCGCTTCAGCGAGTTCTCGGCGCGGGCCGAGAGCTGCAGGTCTTCGATAGCGGTCTCGGCTTCTTGCGGTGGCAACGCGCCGCGATGCGCCGACGGCTTTCCAGCCACTGTGTCGATCTCCTGTCCAAAACCGGCAAGATGCTGAAAGTGCTGCGTCAAGATACTTGCAGCCTGGGTCAAAGCATCGTTGGGGTCGATCGTTCCATCGGTCCAGACCTCGATCACCAGGTGCTCGAAGTTGGTCATCTGGCCGACGCGAACGTGGTCGATCGTAAAGTTTACCCGCTCCACGGGTGAGAAGATGCCGTCTACGGGAATGCGTCCAATCGGTGTTTCCTCGCGCTGGTCCGCGATGTCGTAGTAGCCGATGCCCCGTTCAACCACGATCTCTAGACTCAGCACGCCGTCTGCCGCGTCTATGGTGCAAAGATGTTGCTCCGGGTTCGCGATCTCGACCAGGTCGGAAAGGCGAATGTCGCCAGCCGTGACCACCGTCTCCCCGTTCGCTTCCACCGACAGGTGAACCGGCTCATCCGAAAAAGAGCGCAAACGCACCTTCTTCAAATTGAGGATCAGCTCCGTCACATCTTCTTTAATGCCGGGAATATCCGAGAACTCGTGCTGGATGCCGTCGATGTGCACTGCCGTGATAGCGGCGCCGGGCAACGACGAGAGCAACACACGGCGCAGCGCGTTACCGAGCGTGACGCCGTACCCCTGCTGCAGCGGAGCAATTTCAAAGCGCGCATAACTGTCTGATCTTGTCGCGCAATCGACCCCTGGTAAAGAAATTTCCAAAAAGTGTCTCTCCTTTGCGGCTATCGCGAATAATACTCAACGATAAGCTGCTCGCTAACCAGGGCGTCCACATCGGTGCGCTGCGGCTCCGCTAGCACACGCCCTACCATCGCGGTTGCATCAACCTGAAGCCATTCCGGCGGTTGAGCGCGCGCGCTACCAAAATTGGCGCCGGACTGAAAAAATTCCGTCTTTGCACTGCCTTCGTCCACGGTGATCTCGTCACCTGGACGAAGCTGCATAGAGGGGATATTGGCCTTGTGGCCATTGATTCGAAAGTGGGCGTGCGTTACCAATTGCCGAGCCTGATCGCGGGAACTGGCATATCCCATGCGGTAGACAACGTTATCGAAACGAAGCTCCAGGAGCTGGAGCAGATTTTCTCCAGTCATGCCTGGCTTGCGATCGGCTTCTGCGAAGACCCGTCGGAAGGGACCTTCCAGCACTCCGTAAATACGTCGAACCTTCTGCTTCTCCCGCAACTGCAGCGCATACTCGGATGGCTTGCGGCGGCGGGCCTGGCCGGACTGGCCGGCGGGATAGGGCCGACGCTCGATCGCGCACTTCTTGGTGAGGCAGCGGTCGCCCTTCAAATATAACTTCATGCCCTCTCTGCGGCACAGTTTGCAGTCGGGGCCGGTGTACCGAGCCATTAATCCTCCATGGTGATGACAGTTTCATACCGCTGCTCGCCGCAGCGGTTCCGTAGGTGCGACCGCGGCCTCCGAGGTGGGACGCGGGGACGGGTCATGCCGGCGTCCGTACTAGCGGGCGGCGACTATGCCAGGCTAGACACGGCGACGCTTGCGCGGTCTCGTGCCGTTGTGTGGCACAGGCGTAACGTCCGTGATCGACAGAACATTAAGCCCGGTGGACTGAAGCGCACGTATGGCGGACTCTCGACCCGGACCAGGTCCCTTTACAAAGACGTCCACGGTCTGCATCCCGTGTTCCATGGCGCGCCGAGCAGCGCCTTCCGCACTCATCTGGGCAGCATACGGCGTGCTTTTACGCGAGCCCTTAAACCCGGCCGCGCCGGCACTGCCCCAGGCAATTGGACTACCGGTGAGGTCGGTCATCGTTACCAGTGTGTTGTTAAACGTGGCGTGAATGTGGGCCTGACCACGAGGAACGACTTTCCGTTCTCGTCGCCTTCCACGTTGCGGTCGCTTTGGTGCTGTTCTACCCATAAATGCGCTTCTCCTCGGATTCCATCGGTCGATGCCGCCACTGGGCGACCCTCACTTATTTCTTCGCCGCGGCCTTTCGTCGTCCGGCCACCGTCTTGCGCGCACCCCGCTTGGTACGAGCGTTGGTGCGAGTCCTTTGGCCGTGAACCGGTAAGTTGCGCCGGTGCCGTAAGCCTCGATAACAGCCAATTTCGGTGAGCCGCTTGATGTTCAAGGCGACCTCGCGTCGCAGGTCACCTTCCACCTTGTGGTCACGGTCGATTACTTCACGCAGACGCTGCACTTCCTCTTCGGTCAGCGCCCGTACCCGCGTATCGGGATTGATCTGCGTCTTTTGCAGAATCTTCTTGCTGGCCGTCGACCCGATTCCATATATATAGGTCAGGGCTATCTCGACCCGCTTTTCTCGTGGAATATCAACCCCAGCGATCCGTGCCATCTTCTCGTTACCCCTGTTTCTGCTTATGACGTGGGTCAGTACAAATAACCATGATTACCCCGCGACGTCGAATAATTCGACATTTGTCGCAGCGTCTCTTTACCGATGCAGACACCTTCATATATTTCTTTCCTCCACATGACATGCTCGACTGACTCCGCCCCGACGGCACTCGTCGGATGGGCTGTGCCGGTCCGCTCGTAGACCGGCACAGCCACAGTTCGCAACATGCACTATTATTGTACTACGTTTGCCACCTGAAGCGGTATACTTCGGGCCTGGTCGCCGTCGGGCAGGGTCAGGACCTCCGGCCCCGCCTCCGTAATCGCGACGGTGTGCTCAAATTGGGCGGACCACTTGCCGTCTCGGGTCACGACGGTCCAACCGTCTTTGAGCGCCCGCGTGTCGCGCGAGCCCGCATTGATCATCGGCTCGATGGTAAAGGTCATGCCTGGGCGTAGACGGGGACCTCGCGTTGGCTGTGCAAAGTGCGGCACACTTGGCTCTTCATGAAGGGAGCGACCGATTCCGTGGCCCACGTACTGCCGCACCACTGCGAACCCGCAGGGCTCGACGTACTGCTGAATCGCCGTGCCAACGTCGTACAGATAGCCATCTACGATAGCGGCGCGGATACCAACGGCGAGCGCCTCTTCTGTCGTATCCATGAGTCGTTGTGCATCCGCTGCAATCGATCCTACCGCAACAGTGATCGCGGCGTCGCCATGGAAGCCGTCGTAGATGGCGCCGACGTCGAGTTTCACGATATCGCCGTCGACGAGCCGCCTCTTGCCGGGGATACCGTGCACCACCTCGTCATTCACCGAAACACACAGGCTGCCCGGGAAGTTGTTGACGTATGGGAAAGCCGGATCTCCGCCCTGACGGCGAATCGATACAGCCGCCAGTCGATCGAGTTCCTTGGTCGTGACGCCGGGTTCGACAGCCGCGCGTAGCTCCCGCAGCGTCGTGCCCACGATCATGCCCGCTGCGCGCATGATCTCGAGTTCCCGCGCCGACTTGAGAATTATGCTCACTGTTCTACTCGAATGCCAAAAGCGCGGTCGACATCAGCTTCGACCACCGGGATCGGACGGTCGCCGTTGATCTCCACCAGAATTCCTTTTTTTCGGTAATGCTCAACCACCGGTTTGGTTTGATCGACAAACGCTTGCACGCGCTTGCGAATCACGTCCGGCTCCTCGTCGGTTCGTCGCTCAAGTGCATGGCCGCACACGTCGCAGACCGCCTCAATTCGGGAAGGTTTGGACTTTAAATTGTAGATAGCATGGCATTGCGGACAGATCACCCGGTCGGCGATCCTGGCAACGAGCACATCGTCAGGCACCGCCAGCGACAACGCGCAGTCAATCCGGCGACCCTCACTCGTTAGCGCGGCGTCCAGTGCTTGGGCCTGTGGCACAGTTCTGGGAAAGCCGTCCAGCAAAAAGCCGTCTGCGGCGTCCGGTTCGGCCAGGCGTTGCAACACCATTTTTATGGTGGCCGCGTCGGGGACATACGCGCCTCGGTCCATGTAGCCTCGCACTTCGCGCGCGAAGTCGCTATCCTCACGGCGAATATCGCGAAAGAGATCGCCGCTGGCGATGTGCGGCACATGCAGGATCGGCTCTAGCCGTTTGGCGTGCGTTCCCTTGCCGGCGCCCGGTGGACCGAGAAGAATTACTTTCATGCCTTACCTGTTGATGAAGCCTTCATATTGACGCATCATCAGCTGCGCCTCCAGCTGCTTCATGGTATCGATCGCAACGCCCACCACGATCAGCACGGCTGTGCTGCTGAAGGTGAAGGTGGTGATACCAGTTGCCAGACTGATGAAGAACGGGAGAATTGCGATTACCGCCAGGAAGAGCGCGCCGGCCAGTGTGATGCGCGTCAACACCGCTTGCAGGTAGCGCTCTGTCATCTTCCCGGGACGGTGGCCTGGAATAAAGCCGCCGTTTTTCTGCAAGGTCTCCGGCAGGTTCTGTTGCTGGAAGGTCACCGCGGTATAAAAGTAGGTGAATCCCACCACCAGCCAAAAGTACAGGAACCAGTACACCCCGTTGGTCGTCGTCATCACGTTGTACACCGTCTGGGCCAGATTATGCAGCCACGCCTGGTGCGCGCCGATGAAGTAGGTGGAGACCGTACCGGGAAGGATGACGATCGACGCCGCGAAGATCAGCGGAATCATTCCCGCCGAATTTACCCGAAGCGGAATATGGGTCGACTGTCCCTGGTACATTCGGCCGCCACGGATGCGCTTGGCGTACTGCACCGGTATCCGCCGCTGGCCCTCGGAGATGTAGACGATGGCGAAGATGACGAGAACGGCGATTATCGCCATGATAATCAGAAACAGTGCGTTGCCGGCCGTCAACTGCTGACCGAGCAAGCTCGGCAGGCGGGCGACAATACCGGCAAAGATGATCAGTGATATACCGTTGCCGATTCCGTTCTCAGTAATCAGTTCCCCGAGCCACATGGCGAAAATGGTTCCCGCGGTGAGCGATATCAGGATAGTCATGGTCGGGAAAAAGGTAGCGCCGTCGAAGAGACCGAAGTTGCTGAAGACCTTGGCGGTTCCACCCGATCCCAGATTGTTTAGGGCGAGCATCTGTCCGTAGGCCTGCACCAGGGCAAGCGGCACCGTCAGGATGCGCGTGTACTGGTTGATTTTGTTGCGACCGTACTCGCCTTCCTTCGACAACTCCTCCATGCGTGGGATGATTGGCACCAGCAACTGCATGACAATCGAAGCCGTGATGTACGGATAGACGCCCAGAGCCGCAATAGAGAAGTTCTGCAGAGAGCCGCCTGAGAACAGATTCAACATCTGCAGCAAGTTATTATTGTTCAGTACCGAGGTCAGGGCGGCATGGTTTACATTCGGCACAGGTACATGCGCAGCTATACGGAATGCGACCAGCAAGCCCAGGGTGAACAGGATTTTCCGCCGGAGATCTGGAACGCTGAAGGCGGTGAGCGTGGCCTTAAGCATCGGTCTTCTCCTTCATTAAAAGCGCCGGCGTATCCTGCGTCACTGAGCCGCCCGCGGCTTCGATCTTGCCCCGCGCCGCAGCCGAGACTTTGACGTTGACCAGGTTCAAAGGGACGGCGATCTCGCCATCTCCCAGGATTTTTACGTTGCTGTTGCGGCCGTCGATCAAACCCACCCGGGTCAACTGATCCAGGTCGATAGTGGCGCCCGACTCAAAGCGTACAAGCTTCTCCAAATTGACGACATCGTATCTGACGGTATGCCGAGCGTTACTGAAACCGCGCCGCTTAGCCAGACGGAAGTTACGAGAAGACATGCCACGAAAGCCGGCCTTTTGGCCGCCCGCCCGGGCCTTCTGCCCTTTGGTTCCCTTGCCTCCCGTCGTACCCTGACCACTCGCGTTGCCGCGCCCCAGGCGCTTCCGGTCGCGGTGCGAACCTTCACTTGGCTGGAGGTCGTGTAGTCTCATGTCCTCTCGTCTTCCTCGACCTCTTGCCAGGTCACCAGGTGATGAACAGTATGTATCATGCCACGGATAGTCGCAGTATCCTGGTGTCGGACCCGGTCGTTGAGCTTGTGCAGACCGAGTGCTTCAATGGTCCTGCGCTGGTTCGGTAGACGTCCGATTGCGCTCCTACTATAGGTAATCTCAAGCAGATGCGCCATTAGTCCCTGTGCCTTCCGATCTGGCGCCGTCGCCGTCATGGCTTTCAGCTCGGCGTAAGCCGAGATCCTCGAGGGTTTTTCCACGAGCAGCCGCCTGCGATTCGGGTGATCGCAGCTCGCCCAACCCTTTCATCGCCGCCTTGACCACGTTCACGGGATTGTTGCTGCCGTAGTTCTTGCTGAGGATGTCGTGGATCCCGGCGGCTTCCACCACCGCTCGCACGGCGCCACCGGCGATCACTCCCGTGCCGGGAGCGGCCGGCTTCAGCATGACCTTACTGGCGCCGAAATGAACCTCCACTTTATGGGGAATGCTGGTGCCGGACATCGGCACCCGAATCAAGCTCTTGCGCGCCTGCTCAACACCCTTGCGAATGGCCTCGGGAACTTCACCGGCTTTGCCCATGCCCGCGCCGACCAGTCCATTGCCGTCGCCAACCACGACCATCGCACTGAAACTGAAGCGCCGGCCGCCCTTCACGACCTTTGATACGCGATTCACTCGGACCACCCGTTCTTCCAATTTTGCGTCCGACCCGTTAATTTTCCGCATGGTACTTCCTTCTAAAACTCAAGACCGCCGGCGCGAGCACCATCGGCCACGGCTTTGATGCGCCCGTGGTACAGGTAGCCTCCGCGGTCGAACACAACTTTCGTAATTCCTTGCTCTTTGGCACGCTCGGCGGCTAGTTGGCCGACGCCCCGCGCCTTCTCAACCTTGGAACCGGCGGACGCGACGGGGTTGTCGAGGGTCGAGGCTGCGCAGAGGGTATGACCTGTCGCGTCGTCGATGACCTGCACATAGATATTCGTGCTGCTGCGGAACACATTGAGACGCGGACGTTGCGCGGTTCCAACCACGCGTTTGCGAATTGAGCGATGTCGCCGCTCGCGGCGCCGCCGCACCTGCTTGGCTGCTTGTGGCATGGGACGTTCCTTCTCCTGAATGCGGCTACCGTGAGCGGCAGGCCGCTGAAATTACTTGCCGCCGACCTTGCCGGCCTTGCCGGCCTTGCGGCGAATCACTTCGTTATCGTACCGAATGCCCTTGCCAAGATACGGCTCAGGAGGTCGAGTTGAGCGGATTTTCGCGGCGATCTCGCCCACCAACTCCTTATTGTTTCCAGCCACCACAACTCGCGTTGGAGCCGGCACGTCAAACGTTATGCCCTCTGGAGCCGCGATATCGACGGGGTGTGAATACCCAACCGCCAACCGAAGATTGGCGCCATCCTTGGTCGCGCGATAGCCGACGCCATTGATGACCAGGGTGCGATTCCAGCCCGAGGTCACGCCGGTCACCATGTTGGTGACCAACGAACGAATCAGCCCATGCAAGGCGCGCACATTTGGCTCGTCTGTATCGCGACGGACGTTTAGGACGCCGTCTACCTGATCAATATGGATGGTCGGAGGAACGCTCTGCGTCATCTCGCCTCGTGGACCCGTAACCGTGATCGATCCGTCCACGGTCTGGACTGTCACACCGGTGGGAACGGAAACCGGCTTCCTTCCGATTCTCGACATTTTGTCCTCTACCAGATTTCCGCGATGAGTTCGCCGCCCAGGTGGCGCCGGCGAGCCTCGCGACCAGTCATGATTCCGCGGTTGGTGGAAACCACCACCGTGCCGATGCCGCCGAGGATCCGCGGCATGTCGTGCATGCCGCTATACACTCGCAAGCCCGGGCGACTCACTCGACGCAGGCCGTTGACCGCCGGGCGGCGTTCAACGTCGTACTTCAGCTGCAAGCGCAGCGACTTTGCCTTGTTTTGCTCGCGGATGTCGAAGCCGCCAATGTAGCCTTCCTGCTCCAGGATCTTGGCTATCGCCAGCTTCATCTTTGAGAATGGAATTTCAACGCTCGCATGACGAGACTGTGCCGCATTTCGAATACGGGTCAGCATGTCTGCTATGGGATCTGTAATGTTCACCTGCTCAGTCTCCTGTTTACCAGCTCGCCTTGATCACACCCGGTAGCTGCCCCTTGAGCGCAAGCTCGCGGAAACAGATGCGGCACAGTCCGAACTTGCGGATATACGCGCGTGGGCGCCCGCACTTCTCACATCGATTGTGTTGCTGAACGCGATGGCGCGGCGCGCGCTTCGATTTTGCGACCATGGATTTCTTTGCCAAGCTGTCTCTCCTTAACCCCTAAACGGCATGCCGAGGAGTTGAAGCAGACGCTTCCCTTCCCGGTCGGTGTTGGCGTTCGTTACAATGGTCGCCTGCAAGCCACGCACACGATCAATTTTGTCGTAGTCGATTTCCGGGAACATGAGCTGTTCGCGCAGTCCGACGCTGTAATTGCCGTGACCTTCGAACCCTTTGTCGGACAAACCCTGAAAGTCCCGAATGCGCGGGAGTGCAACGCTGATAAATCGGTCCAGGAATTCCCACATGCGGTCGGCACGGAGTGTCACCATAGCGCCGATTGGCATTCCCTCGCGAATTTTGAACTGAGCGATAGATCTCTTGGCTTTGGTCACCACGGGTTTCTGGCCGGTGATGAGCGATAGGTCACCCACCGCTGCGTCCAGGGCCTTGGGATTGGTGAGGGACTCACCGAGCCCGATGTTTAGCACGATCTTCTTCACGGTCGGAACGGCCATGACGCTGGTGTAACCCATCTCCTGCCGAAGCGCGGGCACAATATCTTCTTCATATCTTTTCTTCAATCGAGGCTCTGCCATTACCGCTCCTTGTCGATGATCTCGCTGCACTTTTTACAGACGCGGACGTGAGTGCCGTCGGGCAGGATGGTCCGGGACTCTCGAGTTGGCGCGTGACAGTTTGGACAGATGAGCATAACGTTCGAGCGGTTAAGCGGGGCGGGCTTGTCGATAATGCCGGCCTGCAAGCTCCCCGGCTGGCGCCGCAGATGCCGTTTCACCATATTGACATTGTCAACCACGACGCGGTTCTTGGCCGGAAGCACCCGGCTTATGGTTCCTCGTTTGCCCTTGTCCTTGCCGGCCAGAACGACGACCTCGTCGCCGCTGCGGACCCCCATCTTCGGTCGCATCTTTCGCTTCGTCGCTTGTTTGTGGCCAACCATCACAGCACCTCCGGAGCCAGCGACACGATCTTCATAAAGTTCTTTTCCCGCAGCTCTCGAGCCACGGGGCCGAAGATGCGCGTGCCGCGCGGATTGTTCTGATTGGGCATAAGGATCACCGCGGCGTTGTCGTCGAATCGGATAGTGGAACCATCCGGGCGGCCGTACTCTTTCGCAGTACGAACTACCACGGCACGAACCACATCGCCTTTCTTGACTGCCCCACCGGGATTGGCCTGCTTGACCGAAGCGACGACCACGTCACCGACGCCGCCGTATTTCGCGTTCGACCCCTTCAAAACCCGAATAACCATAATTACTTTGGCTCCCGTGTTGTCTGCCACCCGCAGCCTCGACAAATTCTGAATCATATCAGGGTCTCCTAGACTGTGGTATGGTCGGCCTTGCGGACAATTTCCAGCAGGCGCCACGTTTTGTTTTTGCTGATGGGGCGCGTCTCGCCAATCCGAACGACATCCCCCATGTGTGCTTCACTGCGAGGATCGTGGGCCTGGAACTTATGGGTTCGGCGCACGCGCTTCTTGTACAGTGGGTGCTCGACCAGATTCTCCACCGCGACGACAATGGTTAGTTGCATCTTGTCGCTCACGACCCGGCCAGTTTTCGTCTTCAGGTGTTCTGCCATCTACTCTTCCTCTGCTTCCCGTTCCGTCAGCAACGTTTTAATCCGCGCGATTTCACGCTTCACCTGTCCCAGTCGAGCTGTGTTTTCGGTCTGCCGGGTGGCCAGACCGAACCGCAGTCCAATGAGATCGTCCTTTGCATCCTGGAGTCGAAGTAAAAGCGCCGGTGTATCCAGCAGGCGCAACTCCTGAGCTAGCTTGTTTGGCATCTATTCGTTCCCGTCCGTCCCGGCCTCGTTCTCGCGAACCAGGAAGCGAGTTTTGATCGGTAGCTTGTAGGAGGCCAGTCGCATGGCCTCTTTGGCCATCTCCTGCGGCACTCCGGCAAGCTCGAAGATGACATGACCTGGCTTGATCACGGCCACCCAATGATCGGGAGCGCCCTTCCCTTTACCCATTCGGGTTTCGGCCGGCTTCTTGGTGATTGGCTTGTCCGGAAACACCCGAATCCAGACCTTTCCGCCACGTTTCACGTAGCGGGTAATCACACGGCGTGCCGCTTCGATTTGCCGGCTCTCTAGCCACACCGGCTCAAGCGCCTGTAGGCCGAACTCGCCAAAGGATACTTCGGTGCCGCGCTGCGCGGTACCGCGATTGCGGCCCCGCATCGTCTTACGATGTTTGACGCGTGAAGGCATCAACATTGTTTTTCTCCTTCAGTCCCTGTCTTACGCGCGTGCCGCCGCCGGCTCGTCTTCCATGATGGACATCGCAGTGGGCGCGGTGAGGACATCACCCTTGTAGATCCATACTTTGACGCCAATCACGCCATAGGTGGTATGCGCCTCCGCGGTACCGTATTCCACATCGGCACGCAGGGTCTGCAATGGTACCCGACCACGACGATCGGTCTCACGGCGAGACATCTCGGCGCCGCCCAGCCGGCCCGCCACGGTAACCTTGATACCCTTCGCTCCGCGATCCATGGCCCGTTGCACCGCCTGCTTCAGCGCCCGGCGGAATGAAACGCGCTTTTCCAGCTGATCGGCAATGTTTCTGGCTACCAGGGTTGCGTTCACGTCCGGTTGACGAACCTCGATAATGTTAACCTTGACTTTTTTGCCCGTGCCTTGCTCGAGTACCTGTCGAAGTTGCTCGACGTTCTGGCCGCTCTTCCCAATCAGGATTCCGGGCCGTGCAGTCTGAATCGTGACCGTCACGTTATTGGCGGATCGATCGATATCGACGTTGGCCACGCCGGCATTGGCGTGGCGAGTCGCGATAATCTTGCGAACCGCCAGGTCCTCGTGCACCAACGTTTTGTAGTTCTTGTCCTCAAACCAGCGAGCACTCCATGGACGGATGACTCCCAGGCGGAAACCGTTCGGATTGACTTTTTGCCCCACTTATTGGGCTCCTCTCTCTGACACTATCGCTGTAATGTGAGACGCTCGCTTCAAACGCGGCGCCGCTCGGCCATGCGACCGTGCCTTGTAGCGCTTCAAGGTGGCGCCTTCGTCGACGAAGATGCGATGCACATAGAGCTCGTTCATGTCGAGCTCGAAATTACTCTCGGCGTTGGAAGCCGCCGACTTGACGACCTTGTATACATCCCGTGCCGCTCCCTGGGGCGACAGACTCAGGATGGCAAGCGCCTCACGAACCGAGCGACCGCGTACGTTATCGGCCACCAGGCGAACCTTCTGAGGCGAACGCCGTATATTTTTGGCGACGGCTCGAACTTCCATGTCGCGCGCCTACCGAACCGAACCGGAGCGTTCGCCGCGAATGTGGCCGCGGAAGTGCCGAGTTGGCGCAAACTCGCCGAGCTTATGGCCAACCATGTTTTCACTGATGAAAATGGGCACATGGCGTCGACCGTCATGCACCGCTATGGTCAGTCCCACCATGTCTGGAATGATCGTCGAGGCGCGCGACCACGTCTTGATGATCCGCTTTTCCGAGGTGCGGGTCGCGGCCGAGATCTTCTTGGCCAGCGATGCCTCGATGTATGGGCCCTTCTTTACAGACCTTGACATTGCTCTCTTCTCCTAGCGGCCGGACTTGCGCCGTCGGACGATAAATTTGTCGGAGGGTTTGGAGCGCCGAGTTCTATAACCCAGCGTTGGTTTGCCCCACGGGGTCTGCGGCTGCCCGCCGATTGGCGCACGCCCTTCTCCTCCGCCGTGCGGGTGGTCCACAGGATTCATGACCGATCCCCGGACCGAGGGACGCCGGCCCATGTGGCGCGCGCGACCTGCCTTGCCCAGGGTGATGAGTGAGTGCTCGACGTTGCCAACCTGGCCCAGGGTGGCCATACATTTGACGTGGACCATTCTCATTTCACCGGAGGGCATGCGAATGGACCCGTAATCCCCTTCCTTCGCCACCAATTGAGCCTGCACCCCGGCAGAGCGGACCAGCACTCCACCACGGCCTGCTTGCAACTCAACGTTGTGGATAACACTGCCCACAGGAATATTGGCAATTGGCAGGGCATTCCCCACCCGAATATCTGCTTCCGGCCCCGCCATGATCGGATCGCCAACCTTTAGGCCGTTGGGAGCAAGCATGTACCGCTTCTCTCCGTCCGCGTAGTGCAAGAGGGCGATCCGGGCAGACCGGTTTGGGTCGTATTCGATGGTTGCAACCTTGGCCGGCACACCTATTTTGTTCCGTTTGAAGTCGATCAGACGGTATTGGCGCTTGTGACCCCCGCCCTGGTGGCGGGTGGTAATGCGCCCCTGGTTGTTGCGGCCGGCTCGCTTTTTGAGCGGGCGCGTCAGCGACTTCTGCGGCTTGCTGGCAGTGAGTTCGTCAAAGCTTGAGACAGACATGTCCCGCCTGCCAGGGGACGTTGGCTTGTATTTTTTTACAGGCACGGGAATGCTCCGTTCGTGTATCGGCGGTGATCGTGCAGGGTTCGGAAAAAACCGTTAAACGGCACCAAAGAAGTCCTCAATTCGTTCACCCCGTGCCAGCGTTACAACGGCTTTCTTCCAGGGGCTTCGTAAACCTCGCCGTCGCTTATTAATGCCGACAAATCCCGAGCCCTTTTCCTTGGCAGGCATAGTGATCGTTCGCACGTTATCCACCCGAACTCTATAGCGGTCTTCAACCGCGAGACGGATCTGGATCTTGTTGGACTTCGGGTGGACGGCGAAGGTGTATTTGTTGTCGGACGCCAATTCGGTGCTCTTCTCACTTACCACCGGCCGCAGCAGAACTTCATACGTCTCCATCGGTCAGTATCCTTTCCAACTGCCTGATGCCGTCGACAGAAAAGAGCAGAACATCGTTGTCAAGAACATCGATGATGTTTATCACGGAAGCCGGTTTGAACGTGACGCCCGGAATGTTTCGGGCCGATCGCGTTGTATCTTCTTGAAGGCGCTCATCGATCAGTAGCACTTTCCCGGCGACGTCGATATTCCCAAGCGCCGCAATCATGGACTTGGTTCGCGGCTGCTCCGGTTGCAGTGACGACACCACCACGATACCGTTGTCGGTAATCCGGGAGGATAGCGCTGAACGCGTCGCTTGACGCCGCATCTTTTTTGGCATCTTGGTTACGTAGCTGCGCGGACTGGGAGCAAAAACTACTCCACCGCCTTTAGCCAGGGGCGACTTTCGGCTTCCCTGTCGAGCTCGGCCGGTCCCCTTCTGCCGGTACGGCTTAGCAGTGGTGCCGTGCACCTCGCCGCGCGTCTTGGCCTTCTGCGTGCCAAGACGACGATCGGCCAAGAGCCGTGTTGCTGCCTGGTGAATCAGAGGACCGTTTAACGCGGCGCCAAATACCCGATCACTCAAGGTGATCGTATCGAGCTGTTCACCGCTCAAACTTCTCACGGCAATGTCAGGCATGATTAGCTCTTCCTTTTTCTGGCCTTGATGGCCTTGCGGAGAACAATGATCCCGTTCTTCGCGCCCGGAACGCCACCGCGAACCAGAACCAGGTTTCGTTCTGGGAGTACATCGACGACCGTCAGGTTTAATACGGTGCGGCGCTTGTTGCCCATCTGACCGGGCATTCGCATTCCTTTTAAGACGTGCCCAGGAGTCGAGCCGGCTCCGATTGACCCCGGTGCTCGATGCCGGTCCGATTGGCCGTGTGTCTTTGGTCCGCCGGCAAAGCCATGTCGCTTCACCACGCCGGCGAATCCCTTCCCTTTGCTCCCCATGGTTCCGGCCACGGCGCCCACGGTGACATCCACTTTCTCACCCGGCACAAATATATCCACCCCGACGCGATCGCCAACTTTCATGTCTGTCCCGTCGCCGGTAACCTCATGCAGATGACGCAGGCCCTGGACTGGAACGTTCTTCACATGCCCCCTCTCGGGCTTGTTCAGCTTCTTGGTCTCACCATGCCCAATCTGTACGGCTGCATACCCGTCGCGATCCGCCGTCTTGATCTGGGTCACAAAGTTCGGACCGATCTCAAGCACGGTGACCGGGATCGCTTCTCCGGTCTCGCTGAAGACCTGAGTCATGCCGATCTTTCGTCCCATTAGGGTGTCAATCATGGCCGTGCTCCGTCCTACAGCTTTATCTCGATGTTCACGCCGGCGGGCAGATTGAGGCGCATAAGCGCATCGACCGTCTTGGGCGTGGGCTCGAGTACATCGATTAGCCGCTTATGAGTTCGGATTTCGAACTGCTCACGCGAATCCTTGTCGATAAATGGACCTCGGATTACCGTGTATCGGTTGATTTCAGTGGGCAGCGGAACGGGACCGGAGACATTTGCTCCGGTCCGCTGCGCTGTGTCCACAATCTGATTGGCAGATTGATCCAGAATCTTATGGTCGTACGCCATGAGGCGTATTCGGATGCGTTGTTTGGCCAGTGTGCGTCCCATACCTACTCCTTGATACTGGTGACAGCGCCCGAGCCAACCGTCCGGCCACCCTCACGGATGGCAAACCGCAGACCCGGCTCGATCGCAATCGGCGCGATCAGCTTGACCTGCATCTCCACGTTAT
>JAABUL010000031.1_pt1 | contig 229101 bp, 162 predicted proteins | sample 5559151 | NCBI WGS metagenome assembly JAABUL01 (sample SAMN10711876, study PRJNA513368) | rock metagenome | isolation source: Antarctica rocks | place: Antarctica: Victoria Land, Pudding Butte sud
TAGAGCAAAGGAATCGACTCTTGCGCTTCTACCCTAATCCTAATTTCTCACCCGATTTCAAAGGAATCGACTCGATTCCTTCGTCTACTACCCTGAGCTACGCTTAGTAGCTATATAACTAGGATTAGATATTATAGTAGGTAAGGAAGCATACTATCTTTATAACGTTAGTAAGGAGTTAGTAAAAATAGAGCTAAAGTAGATAAATCTTCTAAAGGTCGCCTATATTATATAGGTACTTAGTCTATAAATTAGTTAAGTCTTATAGTAAAAAGGAGAGCTAGAAGGCGCCTTATTAGTAAAGAGCCGTTAGGATAGAATAAGCCGCTTACGAAGGTATAGATATTAGGAAGGAACGAAGGAGACTCTATCTATTTCTACTACTACTACTACTATATACGCTACTACTATTAATAGTTTAATTATTAAACCCTCTACCGTTTTCGCGTTATAGCCTTCTTTACTACCTACTCTTTAGTAGATAGAGCGACCTTCTTTAAAGATATAGTATCGTAGTAACGAGACGGGCGCGGCGGTTATATAGTCTTATAGTATATAGTAGTAGTAGCGGTAAGGGTAGGTATCCCGTTCTAGAAGTATAGATAGGGTTATCTATAGGCTTTAAAGCCTATATATATAATTTAGTTTATACGATAGGTAGAAAAGAAAGTAAGGATAAGGCCTTAGTAGGTACTAGCTAATAAGACGTCGTCCTATAGTAGCTTTAGTAGGCGCCGGCTAATAGGACGTCGCCCTATAGTAGCTTTAGTAGAGTCGGCTAATTAGCGTAGCTACCGACGCCTAGCTACGCGTAACGCCTATAGCGCCTACCCTTAACTTAGAAAGCGAAGAAGGTACCGCGCCGCTATATACTTAAGTCTTTATATATTTAAGGTTTTAGAGCCCTAGCTAATAATATAGATAATATATATCTTAAGATAAGAGCTTATATAGAAGCGTCTAAATTAGGCTATATTAAGGAGAGCTTAAAGCTAATACTATCTCCTTTATTTTAGGAATAGTACTAATTATTACTTTAAAGAGGGTTATACTTAAATTACTATATACGTAATTATACTAGCGACTTAATAGCCGTATTAAATAGAAAGAGATAGTAACTTTCTATTAATCCTTTTACTAATTACTCTTATAAATCTACCTTAATATATACGTATAATAATATAAAGATCTAAGTAATTACTAGACTCCGTAATCTAAATCTATTAAAATAGTTAGTAGTATCTTAAGTAGATAGAACCTATTTACCTCTTTAAGCTACCTTCTTTAAGTATTTTATTAGATAGTAGCTATATATTATCCGCCTTTACTAGAAGTTTCTTTTCTCTACCTTTTCTTAGTAAATCGTTATAAAGATTAAAGTTAAGTAAATTAGGAGTTCTAATACTTCCTTAAACGTATACTAGAAGTAAGATTAAAAGGTTAATAAATATCCTTAAACTAATAGGGTTCCGCTTATTAATTACGTACTAACTACTCTTCCTTAAATAGTAGAGTTATAGATATACCTTAAGGCTACTATAACTACGTCCTCGACTTCGTTCGTATTATTATAACCTTAGAGCTTACTTTCTAATTCGCTAGCGATCTTCTTTTTACTTACGTATATAGATATAAGTAAGTTAGATTAATATTAAGCTATACTAAGGCGAGGATTCTAAGTAGTCTTTTAGATTACCCTTACGCTATACTTACTCGTAGTATAATCCGTACTAAACTCTAAGCCTTTATACTAGACGTATAAGGGAGTATTATTAGTATATTATACCGTACTAGTAGTAAGGGTAGCTATAAATATATATCCCTACTATAGAGTAAATAACGACGAGCTATAGTCTAAAATCCGGATCTAAACGCTAGGACTATAGCTAGTTAAAGTACTATATAGCTAGTAAATATATATAGAAAACTCTAAGGAAATTAGTTTCGATAACATTCGTAGGTAGCTTAGGTAAGTCTACGCCTAGCCTATAATTACCTAGAAGCGTACTTATTAATATATTATAGGTAATAATACTAGCCTCGATACATTATTAGTACGAGAATATCTTTTCCTTTTCCGCTTTTACGATTTACCGTTATAACTACGATATTAAGCTACCCCTAAGACTAATAAACTATCTATTTAAACGCCGATAGTAACGAGTTCTAGTTACTTTTGTCGGTCTTAAAGTAGCTTATATAGTAGCCGTAACCGTTTATATCCTTTTCGGCTATCTCTCTAGCTTTCGAATCGTTACTATATATAGCGACTTTGTAGCTATACTCGGCAAGCGCTATAGAAATACTAAGTCTAAGACTAGTCGCCCCGTCCTAGACGATAGTAGTCTTACCCTTAATAACTACGACGTCTACTATAGTTTCTAGTAGCTAAGTAAAGTCGACCCTTTAGTTTAGTTTAAGAGAGGGTATCGAGATAGCGCTATCCCGATTAGAAGCTATTGCGGTAGTAAAGCGAATTCGCTAGAGCTTAGTTAGAACTCGAGAACGCTAACTTATCGGCTTACTAACTCAAGACCGATAACGGAGTGTTGTTAAATTTAGTTTAAGGTATATTTTCTATCTCAAATTTTACAAAGAGTAGTAGTAATATAGAGTTGTCGCGAACTACCTTATATCAACATACTTGCGAGCGCCTAGAACGGTATCCCGTAGATAGCTCCTTAAGCCGGGCAATGGATCGGTCTTTCCCGGAGCCTACTAAGTGCGCGAGCTGTGTCGATAACTAGAAACTCCGAAAGAGGACAATCTTTTGTGGGGCAGCTCAAGCCACGGAGCTACGCCCCTTCCTCCCGACCCTCGGAGGCCAACCTTACCAACCTAGCAAGCATGTAACTGTGTAATGATGATCGGACGAATGAGCAAGTCCCTGTTCAGGCACGGCATTCAGTACTCGTCATTGATGTATTTCGAGTCGTTCATGCTGGCGTAAGATGGATGAGCTAAAGTTTGTCTACCGGAATGATTACATAGTAAGTATAACGCTTGAGTATTGACTATGTATTGACTATGCGCTAGTTTACCTTGTAGAGACATCGCACCAACGGTCGCGTGACACCATCTACGTGCGTCTAGCCATGGTTCAGTCTTGTTGGAATACCCTTTACGAATACTCCTCTGAAAAAGAGTGTTGGTGTTGTAGACAAGCCGGGCCAAAGAAACACCTCGCACAAGAAAAGAACATGGCGGAGCGAGACAGTGCCCTCCACGAGCAAATTCCAGAGTTCGAAGACTTCGTAGGTTCTTCTATCATCAACAGACCAACGCCATCATACCTTACGCCCGCCACGGGCACCAGCGCTCGACAATCCACAGACACTATCGACTGCTACTAGAGACCAGTCCGTCCGAAGCAGTTCAGAGAAACACCAAACGCTTCCACGCATGATGTTGGCGCTTCGAGAGGCCGTCCTTCGGCCACATCATGCCTATATTCGAGCGATATGTGCGACTTCGACTTTACAGATGACGGCGGACCTGTCGTCTCTTGCATCAGGACTTCTGGAACACGAGGTTTCTCCAGCACCAAGCATATCAACCCTAACTCGGGCTTTGGCTCGATCGATCATACCTGCCGAAGACCTCCCATCGCGGGAGGAGGAAGTCCTAAAGGACGAGAAACCGGCATCTGCCAAAATCGATGTGCAAGGCTGGCGACGTGGGTAAGTTCAATCGCCGGAAAGCTCACCGCTGACTACGTGGTATCTGTCTGAGACACGGGTCAACATACCCATTCATTTTCGTAGACTCCTTATTGCTTCAGTTCACGCCGGCATGTTCCTCGGATTTCTGGATACAACGATAGTGTCAGTAGGTAAGTACAGGTCTATTACTGCAATAGATTGAAACATTACTGACCCCTTAACCCTTCTTTACTTCAGCCTTACCCAGTATAGCGAACGACTTCGATTCTTACGGTCTCTCGACCTAGGTGGTCACTACTTACTTATTGACCTACATGGGTAAGTGCATTGGCTATCCGAGGAACAGTGAATGCCACGCACTAACGGTATATCAGCTTTCGCGATCATCATTTCCCGACTAAGCGACATATTTGGCCGGCAGGTTGTGGAAATCGCATCTTTCGTCGTGTTCATGTCAACTAGCCTTGGGTGCGCGATTAGCCAGAGCATGATTAGCCTGTGAGTCCTCAGAAACCCTTGTCGCCTTGTCGATCACTATTCACTAATGCTTGTGAAGGATCGTGCGTCGAGCTCTGCAAGGTAGTTTGATCCTCGACCTTAATGTAGTGGAAATACTGATGGGTAAATTAGGCATTGGAGGCAGCGGAATCTATTCTATAACGATGATCATCGCCCTTAATGCAGTGTAAGGCACCTCCCGTCTCTAGGGTGCACCCTAGTATGAAAAATCGCTGATCTCCTTATCCTTTTGCAGGCCTCCTAAGAAAACTGGTCTCGTCGCTGTAGCCATCGGCATTACCCTGACCATTGGTGGCATTGCTAGGCCGCTGATCTCAGGTGCCATCTGCAGCAGCACAACATGGAGATGGATCTTCTATATCAACCTAATGCCTTGCATTAGCAGGCTTCATAATCGCCTAGCCGAAGGATGAAACCAAGAAGGCTTTCACTAAAGCTGCCTTTAAGAGTATCGACTTCGGCGGATCGGCTTTGCTAGCTACAGCCTCTATCCTCTTAATCTACGCCATGCAAGAAGCAGGAACGTATGTGCTCGCCTGGGACAGCGCTGCGGTTGGCGTTTGCTTCACACTGGTGCCTGTATGCTTCTTCGCCTTTATTGGCTGGCAATGGTGGTATGTGGGCACAACCCTATCAGCCTGAGAGGCGTACGCTGACAGTTCTGCTCGTCTTTCCGTAGGTTATCGGATCATCCAGACTGGACCATCTAGGTCGTCTTCCCTGTTAAAGTGGCTACGCAGAGGGTGATCGGAGACACAATCCTGTAAGACTCCGTGCCCTTCTTACGGTGCAGGACATCGCTGACCACAGGTATTAGATCGACCATGTTCTCTGGATTCGTGTTCTTTATCACAAACATCAGCCTACCCTAACGATTCCAGATCGTTGATGGCAGCACTCCCATCATCGCCGGCCTGAAGCTACTGCCCTTACTCTTTTGTTCGTCCATCGGATCCATCATCACCGGAAAATTGAGCTCGAAGCGAAACAACACGGCATACACTTTGGTTGCTAGCGCGGCTCGCTAGCTGATTGGGTTCGCGTTGATGACTACGCTTGGGAGTTCGAGTCCAACCTCCAGTAACGTCTACGGCTTCCAAGTACTTCTAGGTCTAGGCGTTAGGCAGATCATGAGCAGCGTAACGATGCTGGTGCAATTTCAGTCTGAGCCAAGATGGATTGGTGAGCTCCACTGTATTCACTTACGGAAGACCGCTCGCTGATAGTCTTCTAGGAGCTTTGTAAGGCTCTTACGCAAGGCAGAACATTGGGTGGCAGCATTGGCCTTGCCGCTGGGGTGAGTGCAGCCTTGGAGTTCCAATGCCGTGGTCTGAGACAAAGCTGACTTCTTCCTATTCCATTCTACAGGTAAATGTCTTCAATCAGGGTATCAGAAGCTCTTCTGCACTCAACAACGCCCTCACTCCATCTCAGCTGAGCACTATCTACAAGTCCCCACTTGCGGTTGAGCAGCTCTCGCAACGTGAAAGACACATGGTCTCGACTATATACGCCGAAGCCTTCACCTCAGAGATGAAGACAGCAACGTACATTGCTGCAGCATGTCCTGCAGCCAGCCTGCTCACATTGCAGCGGAACGCGCCGTTCAAGAGGCCGCCTGGCTCTAGGAAGCCTCCTGGAGACAAGGACGTGCAGCAGATAGAGGAACGTGAGAGCACACTCGAGAAGGAAGAGGAGGCTTGATCAATATCAGATCATGTACACCAGCTATTGTACCAGATGAACAAATGTCGACGCTGTTTTCACGTTTCGTCGCTTCGGATCCAACTCGTTGGCAAATTATCCTTTCTCCGCCATCTGTTTCCCAAAGGGGATGGTGCGCAGTCTTGTACCGCAATTGCTTCCAACGATTACTATGAAAACTCTCCCTCCCGATCTGATTGAGCCGTAGCAAGATTGTCCGTGGAGGTCGATTGAGTTTGAGGCTGAAGCACATCATTTATTGCAGGACGTGGATCATTTGGAGACTTGCCTAGCTGCGAACCCTATCTGCTGTCTCGATCCTCCAACTATTCAGCCCTTCGCGGGATAGATCACATTCTGATGGCTGCATTGTTGATCTCTGGCTATCTGCTACCCCACTCAAATGAGCTGCCCTGCTGCATGCCAAGCTACTAGTGAGAGTCAACCCGTTCATGCACGACCGTGGGGATCCATGGGAATCATTGCATGGTCGAAAACGTGCGATGCTGGGCTCTGGCCTTTATCCAGGATCCTGGTACATTTTCGTGAGAAGTGGCGCCCACTCCAAGCGAAGAGTCGCCTCGCAGGAAATCTAAACGAGCGGGTTGTGCGGGAGATTGATCAGCCCTGTCTGGGGTTGACATCCCGATTGAACGAGTCGTGATGTAATGGCACCTTCTCTCACATGCTGAGCAGAAAACAGCCATCCGATTTGCACGCGCCCTTTCAATATTACTCCACTTGTGGCTGATCCTTTCAATATTGAAGCATGCACCACCATCCATCTCCGTTTCTTAGGGCAACCAAGATGGCCTGCACGGACAACTGCGATGCAGGACAAGACAATCATCGACCCTTCCAGCCAGCTGGCTGATGGCGCAGTTGCCGAATGCATCGAGCGTTTGTGGCCCTCGCCCAAATGAGGAGGCACAAATCTTGTTCCTTGCCGGAACGGAAGACACAGCCAGGCTGCACGCTGCGAGGTACTTATTCTCGTTGTCTCACAAGAAGCTCACCTGTTACACTCGTTTGCAGACGCGTATCCCTCTCTCTGCACGCTCACTGAACTCGTCCCCTCACTCATTCACTTTCACGGATGTACCTTGTCCCTTCGTTCTCACACACCTCTCCGAACAACGAAAATGAAGTTCTCCGTCGTCGCCTTGGCTGCGCTTGCTCCACTTGCCATTGCAGCCCCGTCCAAGAGGAACTGGGGCAATTGCGTCTCCCAGTCCGAGGCCGAGTTGCTTGTCTCCAGATATGCTGCCGTCATCTCCACGTCGCCGTCCGATCTGGGCGGGCCAGTCAGGACTGCTCGCGCAATCGCTGCTCAAGGCTACGTGGAGCAGTCGGATTCTGCCAACATCCTTGGTGGACTGCCGGTACGGAGCAAACACAGTGTCCTTCGTTGATGCATTTTTGCTGACTTCGGTCTCCCTGCAACAGCTCGGCGAACCAACCGTATCAGGCAAGCGCAATTGGATCTTCGAGTCGCAGAACAACCCGCCCTTCCCGACATCGACCGAAGAAGTCATTGCCGCCTGCGACAAAGTAAGTACTAATGCGCAAAACCCTTTATACATTGGGCTCCTTTATTGATTGTGCGGCAGGTGATTTGGAGATGGATTAGCACTTCATTCGGAAGCGCAGCGTGAGTCAAGCTGATGAGTGGCAGAGTTCTCCAAGACGCAATCATCATGCGGAGCTTGGAGACCTTTCTGATCCACCCAAAAGCCCGGGACACTTGCTAATGCTTCATCCACTACTTTAGTTACCCTGTTCAAGGAATTCACGTGTTCACCGTGTAAGTACTAACAAGCAAAGTCAAGACTTTTCAACGGTGATCTCATGATCGGAGACATACGCTGACTCTTTTCCCCTTCTGTTCTGTGGGAACGACGACGGGAAGCTCACCGACGTGCGCTTCGAGTTCAATAGCTTTGCCGCCGCACTCGATACCGGCTACACCATCTTCTACGCGAACGGCACGCGGTATGGAGTGTAGAAGCCTCGAGGGCAGTTGTTGGATTGGTGGTCTGTAATTGAAGGTGGCTCCGTAGTATTGGAAAACAATTGAGTATAATCACCTCATGGTCAGCACGTTCCAACTATAACACCTTCTCAATCCATTTCCAGCCGACCATTCAAGCTTCCGAGAACTATCGTATGTCAACAGCCATGTGTTGTGCGGCGTAACGTCCCTTGTACAAGAGAGCATCTTCGCAACAGACTCACGATCACCTCACCTGTTCTTCCGCTACTACACCGATGTCGTCGGACAGCTCGAGGTTGAAACCCAAGTTTATCGTCCCAACATTTTCAATCTCGTGAAGAACGTGGAGAACCCTTTTGAACAGCAGCAGTCGAACGCCAAGCTCGAAAACCTCGTCGTGCGTTCGAGCTTTATAGCTTCGGTACAGGATACTCTTAATAACTTGTAAGACTTCTATTCACTATGATAGGGCAAGTCAAAATCGAAGCGTCCTTCTGTCGGCATACATGGGCGGTGACGTTAATTTAAGCGTATTACTAACAATAACCGTTGAAAGACCGGTGAATGAACGGATCAATTTTTTAGACAGCGCCATGACCCGACGCCGGTCTTCCCGAAAACCCACCGTTTCCTCACAACTTTATTACCACGACGTGAACATCGCCGCCTGCTTGCGCTTAGCGTTCGATGAGGTTCATGGCCGAATAAAAACACAAAAGCCTATTCGATAGTTCCTCTGGGAGGATCCGACGGAGCGCTTATTGCCTCCAAAGGCACCGTTGTGAACAGGTTCGTTTAGGGCTATAGATGGGTACTTATACAGCATGCGCCATGTCCTCTCAGCTCAACCGAGCCCATCAAAATCAATCTCCTTGATCGCTATCACTCTCCCATATCTCAGTTGCGCTGTATTCATAATATACCGGCACCGCCAGTCAGCCTCATTATAGTAGTACTACCTACACTGGTCCGCAGCATACTCCTCCGCCTATATCCTCTGGGATTCGCTTTCGGGACCAGGACGCTCTCGCTGTGCTCAACGCGCATATCCACCACGGTCGGCAGTCCGGCTCTCGTGCAAGGAGCTCTCCGTAGGCGCTTCGGATAAAGGGCTGAAACCGATCCATGAAGATGGCCGACTTCCAAAGACGGACCGTCATCGCCAGAGAAGATGGTAGTGAAGCTGTATATGAATAGCTTGCTCAGCAGCAATCATGAGTGACAAGAGCACAGAGTGGACTGGCTCGGGGTTGACGATTAAGTCTGGTGAAGCTGTCCAGCGAGCGTGGCGAGGTGAAATTCTATGGTTTGGTCAATGCCCGGCTTCTGGCTTCGAGTAATACCTTGGATCGGCAGCGAGTCTGACTCCTTCTCAACGATTTGACGGAAGGTTTCCGGACGAAGAATAAGGTGTATGATTACGAGCGAGCCGCTGGTCTCAAAGCCACCATATTGCTCTACTACTTTCCTCGCAAACCTCTTCGCTACATTGAATACTCTAGCGAGATCAGCCGCGTCAAGCAGATGCCGCGACAAGCCAAGAATCGGTATGCCTTTGACTCCCAAGATAAGTCTCCGAGGCCACGATCGACAGCATACGTTCACACGAGAAACGTGGTGCTTTGAGAGCAGCTGGATGGAGTCGATCGCACGGCCAAGCAGATGCTGCCGAACCAACAGTCAGCCCTTACGAATGGAAACGCAAGACCACATCGTAGCCGGCCTCGATACCTCGATACTTACCTTGGCGGCCTTTGCCTGGCTACTTAGCCTGCAGAACAACCGCATCTGGCAAGAAAGATACTCGGCGAAGGCAAGACGTTCCAGTGATGCCGCGAGAGTTGGCGGTTCAGAAAAAGCGCCCACCCACACTCCATTCATCAAAGAAGCCCTGCGTCGATACCTTCCTGTACTGGAAAGTTCCCACGCATGACGGATAAGGGGAATGTCTGTCGGACCAGAAGGCTATGAGGCTAACGCGTCTCCCATCTTGTGCTCTACGCGCAAGCTTGCACGGTGCGTAACCCTGACATCTTCCGGGATTGGGAGTATCAGTGCCCTGAGCGAAGGGTAAAGGTCGTTAACGGAGTTCATGTAGACTTCGCAAAGAGCGATAATCATGATGGAATTTATAGCAATGCTCGACTGTATGACGATAGGCACAGTGCGCGAGGCGTTCTCGGTCTCTTCCGCTGCATGATGGAAGGTGGTCTGTCAGCAACATATCAGGATATCGCGATCTTGGAGACGCCTTACACATATGCACCGGAGACTCGTAACCTACGAACAACCCCGTGCTGTTCGCCAAGGTGATCACAGCTGCGATACCTACGCTACCTCAGCCTGCTGAATCGTCGAATATCACGAAAGTCTTGTAAACTTCATTTCGCGGGCTCATGGACAGTAACGTAATGAATATGCGGAGACACCCGACGACGTGGAGAAGCAAAAACCCCTACCAGCACCTAAGGTAATCGTGAAGCCAAAGCCGTGTTGAATGCGATACTAAACACCAGGACAGCCAAACATAGCAGTGTGCAATAGTGGGACTACTTAAAGCGGTTGGGACCGGATGCATTGATCTGTCTCCTCCGCTCGAAAGGTTCTGCAATGTTGTTTGTCGTCGCGCCAGTAGCTTAGAAGTCTACCCAGCTGTAGACTGAGTTTGACCTTTCATCGAACCCCGAGCACGCCTATGTTGTCGCCTGGCCGGTCAACTAGGCCGATGTCTATGATCTCTTGTCGCAAGCTATTGGCGACACTGCTTATATATAGCTGTCCATCGTCGAGTTCTCTAGGGTACTCTTGCCCTCTTTCGAGCCTACCCTGAAAGCGATGCAACGCATCTCTCAAAACGCCGACATGCCGTTCGCTCACATTCCCACACCCACCTCGACAGAGATATCGTGATCCTGCCTCCTACTTATGCTACGAAGCCAGGCTTCAGATGTGATCTTTCCAGCATCACCACCAACTACGAGCCTCGCTACATTGAGGCAACGGACTGCATAGCTGATGGGGCGAAGGACTTAGCTCAAAAATCCACGCTCGATTCCGGTCAGGCGTCAGCAGTGATTTCGTCACTCGCTCGCTCGTTCGCCGCTATCTAGGGACCACCAGGAACCGGCAAGTCCTACACTGGTGTGCAGCTGATCCGGGTGTTACTAGCCAATAAACGCGCAACTAGCATCGGACCTATTCTCGTCTGTACGCACACAAATCACGCTCTCGATGTCATCCTCGAGAGCTCGGTCGACGATGGTGTGTCGCATATTGTCCGCATTTGAGGTCGTTCAAAATCCGAGAGGCTGGAAGAGGTGAACCTTACGGTCCTCGTACAACGCCTGGATCTCACTAAGACGGAGAAATCTGAACGTTGGAAGCTTATCGAACAGACTAAGACAGAAACCGAAGAGATTAATCGGCTACTTGATGCGTTCAACTCTCTGGGTAGTCACCCTACTGTAAAGGAACATCTTCTACAGCCTACCCTCGTTACTACATGCAGATTTTCGACTCGGACGAAGTCGAATGGACGACAATAGGCGTCAAGCGGGATACGGTTCTCGACATCTGGCTGAAGACTAGCATTCCTGGTTCGTGGTACGCGCGATCCATACACGAGCTGCATGATGTTGACGTCTTCGAGACGACGGTCGCTAAGCGCAGAGTGATGTTGAACTCGTGGGTGTTAGAGATGAAGGAGGAGCTCGGTGAGCGACTTCGTCACGCTTTGTCATCGTACAACGTTTGCAAGACGAAACTCGATATCATCAGAACGGAGGTTAACCTTCGCGTACTGTGCAAGCGAGCATCATCGGCATCACAACTAGTGGACATGACGCTGTCTACTGTATGAAACTATGCACTAAGCTGAAGGATGGTTGTGAGCACCTCTGCCTTCACCCTTGCGGAGCGCTTTGTGATGCCTGTTGCAGCGTTCTCGTCGACAACATCGCATTAGCGCTGCGATGTGGCTACGAGAAAAATGCTTTACTTTCCTGGGAGTACCAAGATCAGACTAAAGTTGTCTGTAGGGAGATGGTAAAGCGTACCGTCCCAGGCTGCGGTCACGAGGTCACCATAGCGTGTCACGTCGATATCAACTACGAGGACTTCAGCTGCTTCGCTACCTGCGGCGATCCTCTACGGTGTGCGCGCGCCTGCAAATCGCCTTGCTGGAAGTGCAATACGTGCGCGAATGGCATCATCAGCAAAAGTGACCACGGCAAATGCAAGCAACCATGTAATCGGCGCTACAGCACCTGCAAACACCTCTGCAAGGCACCTTGTCATTCTGGGGAGCCTTGTCCACTTTGCACAGCCAAGTGCGACTCCCGTTGTTCCCACGCGCGTTGCACTCAACCCTGCTCTGAGAGTGTGAAAGGCATGCAAGCTGATCTGCTGATGTTCACTGCTTATCGGGACATGGACTTGGATGCAGGCCCCTGTGTCTTCACGTCTTGCGGCCACATCTTCACTACCAACTCATTAGATGGAACAATGGGCATGCAGAACTATTGCGAAATCGACCTACGCACTAGAAAGTTTACTAGACTAAAGCTCTCTCCGTTACCCTTTTCTATCTAGGACTCCAAGCCGTGCCCGGAAAATCGTGGGTCTTTGCGCGACGTGGCTCGCTACGGCGGCCTTGTTAGGCGAGCCACGCTTGATGAGTCGGCGAAGCAGCTCACAGTGCGGTCCAACCGCAAACATCAGGACCTCACCGCCCTTCGAGTAAACTTGGAGAAGACCTAATGGACTCCATTGATCTCCCACACAAGCCGAACCAGACCATAAAGCGCATTGGGTCCATTAAGGTACAGCTTGGCAATGTGAAGAAGCTGAAGACTGCACTCTCACGACGATAACACTCTTCTACGGCGGGCTCCCGAAGTCATTCCCATACAAAATCGGCTTGCATCTCGTCGCTCTATAACTTGCTCGAGTTTGGGCCTGTTCTAGCATACCATACCTGACCCCGGTGTACTCTCTTCCTGGTGTACTATGTGATAGAAAATGCGGAAGGTTGTGATAAGTTCTACAGAGACGTCTGAGCCCGGTGTTATAACACAGGAATGGTGCATCTAGGTTAGGTGTCACATAAACCACTCTTTCTATTATCTACGAGGAGGAGGCGGCTTGAACCGTGGACTCGTCAGCGAAACGAAACTCTGTCAACTTGAACAGCACGAACAGTCACACTCCACGGTCGAGTGAGATGATGTCCATAGCTCAACTGCGCCTTTGCCTCTTGCTCTGCAATGCATCCGTGAGTTTTGCGGATAATCTGATTGAGCCTAGGGTGTTGTGGTACTGTTTTACCTCTAGAAAGGTGGTGCGCAGCCGGAGTCAGAGCTGTAGCAGCTAACATTTCCATCGCCGGCGTCATCACAACCAAACGCTCACATCATCGCTACAGAGCTCCTCAAAAGCCCTAGCGGCTCTCACCGCAATGCCCTGCGACTTTCAGAGCAAGTCTCCACAGCGCCATTGAGACACTGAACGCAGATGATTGGTACGCCACAGCCGTTTGTCTCGTATGCAGGCGATCAGCAACTCGCCCTGGATTCCTCGTTCTGAACCACCTCGACGGGACGGAATATTTGGAACGGAATCTGGACTTTGCCCAGCAAAGATGACCAGGATATTCGATGTAGGGCGAACTTTCTAACCGTAAGGCTAGACGATGTAGAGGATACGAGAAGTTATAGGACTTTAGACAGTAGATAAAGCTGTTAGATTAGTCTCTACTAATGCGGGCGAAAAAGGCCGTAAAGGGCGAGATAGATAAAAGGCCTTCTTAGGATTAAGGACTTTATAGTAGACTCTACTAAGTAGTAATAGTTTCTCCTCGTTAGCTATTAGCTTTACGGAATTCGCTCCGGTCTTATCGTCGACTCGTAAGTTGTTAAGGATTCCTAATTCTCGTTGTAAGAATTCCTAAGTACGAGTATCCTAAATGTGTATCTGCCGTGAATGTATAGTATACGGGATAAAGTGTTTGTCGCTCGTCATCTCGAAAGGATTACCTAAACGAATGTTCGGTCGCCCAATCAGTTGATGTCTCAGTTCTTTTCACCCGAACAGAGATCCTACAGCAGCTCGAGATGAGCGTTGAAAGGTTGAATTGAGCGTACCAAAGCTGTGGAACGTCTGATCATTGCCACATGAGGTCCCGATCTTCGCCTGACGCATGCGCCACAGCGGGACGTAGCTTTGTGTGGTGCGGAGAGCCTGGAAGCTTAGATGCTTAGCCAACGGAAATCATCAATACATCTGGGCACCGAAATTCTGGCGTCGCAAACTAGGCTTACAGTTTGGCTCGGTAGGATAAAAATGATCATGGCATGAAGCAGCAAATTAGCCTTGCCATTCTCAGTTGACGTGGCTGTAGGGACTTCGATCATGCTTCGTACCCACTACCGACCTTCACTGACTAAGACGGCGAGCCAAGGGTCCAAGACGGGAAGTGCATCCTTATGTCGCTTGCAATATTGTTCTTCGGTCATACAGCGCACATCCATGCTGCCCAGTAGTCCCATGCAAGCTACTCCAACTACAAGGCTGAACAACCTGGAATCGAATAATATCGTCAGGAATACCGATTCAAATACGTGCAAAGATGTCTCTCGATCGACACCGTAGATCCTGCAAAGCTTCAACACGTGCTCGCGTTGCTCATCGTTTTTGCACTGAAGAGACAAATATAGTGCTTGGAAGGAAGACCGAATTCGACAGACTGAGCGTTCGCTTAGCGCTGCAGGCAATCGCACGCGTCGCGTGCGATGTGTCACTTCCTGCGGACGGGTTCTACCGTGGTCTTCCGCTCTCGTGTCTAGGCGTTGCAGTACAGCTACCAGCACCGTCGTGGCACCACCAAAGCATCGCGATCCTCGATACTGACCATGAGCTCCTGCCGCATTCGTGCGTCATTTGCCACAATCGTATGCGGGCTTTCCAATGAAGCCATTTCCGCTTATGTCGCTTGGCCAGGTCGATCAGTACGTCGAGCACGGAAAGGCTGAGGACTGGAGGGGCAAGTCTGGATACAAAAAGCGTCAAGTGTCCCAGCAATTCCACTTCGTATCTCACAGCACTAGTTACATCTTTCGCTACATCAAAGACGACTTCTACATCTAAGCAGTCCACTTCAACCACAGTCACAATGCATCTCTCCATCACATTTGTCGCACTTCTTGCGACTGCGGCCATCGCTGCACCAGTTGCAGACGCTGATGCCAACAAGAAGCCGCCGAAGCCGACGAGGTCGACGAAGACTGTAACGACGACTGTAACGCAACCAGCCGCTACACAGACAGTCGTTAATCAACAAAACTCTTGCTCGAGCAGTAGCAGGTAGGTTTACTTGCATATGACGGCTCTCTGAAACATTGCGCCTTGCATGGCGATGACGTGAGACATCCGTGGGTTTCATGCTAATACCGGCGCAGTGCTTATTGTTGCAATACTGATAATAAGGGCCAATATACCACTTGCAAAGTCTTGGGTAAGTTCCCGTGCCTTCAACCCTACGTTGCACGCACCTTGCTCACCTATATGTACTCAAATCGAACGAAGCTTGCTGACGGTAGGATGCGCAGGGGCCGGCTCCATTTGCAGTGCGACTACTGTCTGCTGCAACGCCAATAACGTAAGCCTGAAATGGCTACACTTTCATCAACAGAGATTCTTACACTTATACAGAGCGTCCAAGTTTGCCTCGGCAATGCACAGATTGGTTAGTGGCAGCACACGCTTGAATCTACTTGGCACATTCGACGATGTAACGACGTGAGGCAGAAGGACGTGAAATATGGTCTGTGTTAAAAAAGTTGGTGGGTTTGGAGACATTTCGTTGTAACGGTCATTGCTAGATAACTTTTGAGCGCAGTCGCTCTTTGAACCTGATGCATTTGCGTGTTGAAGCTGTTTCCTTATTGCAGTAAGATGTCGCTGCTTCAGAGCATCATCTATGCTTTTCTGCTTGATGCTGTCACGTTTTCTTGTTTCAGATTACTCGTTACCAAATGCTCCGGCTACCCGTTCCGCTTAAACCACAGTGTATTATCAGTCTAGTCTTTGCGACCTTGGCATCGGCAATTTCGAGCTCTTGCTGATGCTTCTTGACTCCGTCGTCCCAACCTTCCAGTACATTTGATATGTAATGCTGATCGACTGTACCTGGTCTGTCTTTGCTGACACGGGCTTCTTCTTCGGCTTCCTCGTAGTCGACAGTGAAATATCGCTGAAGACCGGCAGCTGGGAAGAATGTCTGCACCCACACTTCATGCCAGCGCTCCCGTTCGTCCTCGGTTGACTTCCAGTCGTGCGCCTTGTAGCAGTGCTTCCGAATCTCGTCACGGCTAATGCTAATACGTTCGCGTTCCGGCTCGTCGCAAATCCGTGCTTTGCGATGACATCGAGCAGAAGGCGGTTAGCGCCGCACAGCAGCTCCATGTTGGCAGGCCAGTCGACAAAGCTCCAATGGACAGTTTCGACGTTGCTGCGGTCTTGTACCGCGGGAGCGTACATGTGGCGGAAGTCCTTTGTGTTGAGCATTAGTTGGTCGTAAAGGATCTGGCGGCATTGCTGGTACTCGGAAGTCAATAGCGTTGGAACGTGATCTATCCTCAAAGTGGTCCCCTCGAACGTAACTGCATCCTCCTGTTCGTTCCATTTGGCTTGGCGATCACCGATGCTATGGTCTTGGACGTGGAAGAGTAGAAGGCGCCAGCAAAGGATCTCTCCCATTGGTGCCTCATTCCCTCGGGGGAGGTAGCGGGCGCAGCATTCTTGTATGGACGTTAGCGTCCGCCCCTCGCCCTCTCGCTCCCGCTGAGCACTGTGGTAGAAGATAATGAGCTGAACGGCCCAGATCATCTTCGACAGGTCGCGCCTAAAGTTGCCGGGCTTCATCCAGCTACCGGTGGTGGGCTGGACGCTGAGCATGGCGCAGAAGCTGACCAGCGGCGAGCTGTAACGTCGAGCAGCAGTATCGTGGGTAAGGAGGAGCATCCAGAGGTTAATGAGCTGGTCCTGGAGCGGGCGCGCTAGGGGACCGTCGTTGCTGCTGTCAGAAGCAGGGTCATTACTGTTGCTGTCTTCGCTCTCGTTCTCGCTCTCGCTATTGGTCCGCTGCTGAGACGCAGACTCTACAACGGTCTACCACGCCCGTTGTTGCCCAGCTATTAGATGGACAACATCCTCGGGAGCGTACGTTCCATCCTCGGGAGCGTACGTTCCATCCTCCACGTCGAAGTGGTGGTGGGCTCCTTGCGTGGTGCGATAGAGGTAGGCAAGGAACCGCAGAGCAAGGGCGAAGTATTTCTTCACAGTCGAGGATCGCTTGTTCGGCGCAAAGACCCCCATCTTCCCAGTCGCCTCGCTGCCTAGTCCTTGGAATCGACTGAGAGCGATTCGGCTTGGCCAGCTAAGCATACAATCAGGCCCGTCTGAGCACCAGCTGTGGGCGGCCTTTAGGACATCCTGCATGGCTACGGTAATGGTGTAAAGGATGGACTCCCCATTCTTATCGGGAAGGGCGACGGCCGACCGGATTTGATCCTCACGCAGGCCGCAGACATGATTAGCAATGCCCGTCTTCTGCAGCCAGGGTACGACGGTGGAGTAGTGCTAGTCGAAGCCTTCGACGTAGTTGGCCGTCATGATAGCATCCTCCCGACTAAGGCCGATATCTTTACGTTAGGTGGCGAAGAAGTCGCTTTGCCGGTCGCGGCCGTCCTTAGTCTCCTCGGCCACCTAATAGGTATTAGTAATAGAGACCTCGAAATGTCTAATCTATTTCGGGTACTAGAAGAAGGTCTAATAAGCGACGTCCGTAGTCTAGGTTCTATTAGGCGGGTCGACCTACTTAAGCGTAGTATATCCGCCTCGCTTCTACTCGTTAACCTAGCTATACTAGGCTATAGAGTAGTCCCGAATATTAAGACGGTTCTAAACGATATATCTATAGACTAGGCTATTAGCTTACGAGGTATTATAGCGTAAGTCGTTACGAGAAAACCGAAACCTATTAATAGGTAGGTTAAAAGGTTAGGGATAAACTACTTTAACTAGTATTTATATAAGTTTAGTAAGGCCGTAGACGTACTTTATAAGTAATAGACGCTATTACTAAGTAACGCGTCGGTATTAATCTTATAAGTAAGTATAGATAGTATAAGGGGTAACTATATAGCTATAAGGGCGATATCTAAGGATACGGTACTATAGGATAACTTAGAAAATCTAGGAGAAGATATCTATCTATACTACCTATCTTAGCTACTAGTCGAGTAACGGTAATAGAGACGACGTATACTTCGTACTTACTATATACCTTTTAAAGTCTCGTATAAATAGAATAAGATCTAGTATAATTACGATTATAATATAGACGTATATAGGTTAGTCTACGCTATTAAGGCCGTCTACTTCTCTATAGAGTTAAGCTTATCTATACTTTACCTCGTCGTAATCTTAGCGCTATATACGTCTTTATTATAATATATCTACCTAATCCGCTATATTATAACTTTATTAATCTTAAGAACTATATTTAATTAGCCTACTACCGAAGTTTAGAGGCGAATAGAGCCTAAGTATAGCGAAGAATCTAATTTAAAGGACGTAAAGAATCTAATATATAATAGGGCTAGACCCTACTAAAGCCTCTACCTAAAAGTAAAGGTTTTAACTAATAACTAGGATTTTAGAATTATAGCGAACTTTTAAAGACTTATAGTAATAGAGTTTAGGGTTATTTATACTTTAAGAGAAGAAGAAGGTTAAGTAACGTTAGGCTAAATAACTAGTTCTTTTTACTTACTCTTAACTTAGAAGTATAATATTCTAAATTAGGTAGATTCTATTAGTATTATATAGGTCGACTAAGACTAGGAGACTCTATATATAAGTACTAAACTAGACCTTACCTTAAGAGGTTAAGTAGATTTCTATAGTACTTTATATAAATCTATTAATACCTAGCTCGTTAGCGATACGGCCGGCCTAATATATAAGGTTCTATATCTACTAAAAGGTACGTTACCGCCTTCTCGCTTTTTACTATTACTACTACTACTAGATATAGAATACTATTTAGTCGTCTTATATAACGTAGTTTAAGATTAGTCTTATAACTTTAAAGTCCTATTTAGCTAATACCCTATAATTATAAAGACGCGCTATTACTCTATTAAAAAAGCGAACCTTACCGCTTTAAGAATCGTTACGAAAGTAATATAAAAAGAGATCGAAGTAGTAGATAAAGAAAATAATATAGCGCTTTAATAGAAATAGGCTAAGGATAATAACGGTAGTATTAGGAGCCGCGTAATCTATATAAACTCTATAGGAAATATAAAGGTAACGGCTTAAGTAAAACGAGAATATATAGATAAACCTATAGTTTAACTACGTAGTAGTCTATAGAGGATATAACGAGGTTTTAATTTCTACTCTACCTTCTAAATATTTCTATAAGTATCCTAACTCTAATAATATACTCTACTTCTTTATATTATAAAACTTAAGCTACTATAATTAATACGTCCTTAGCGTTACTAACCTCTACTTTTAGTCTTAAACAAATCTACTCCCTTTCTACTCCTTTATCTTCCTATAACGCCTATATTAATAGTATTATAAGATCCTAATACGTATATCCTATAAATACTCTATAGCTAACCGTATATATAGTATATAGTATAGCTCTTAATCTACTATCGTCCTACGCTTAATTATAGTACTATCTATTTATATTATATAGATCTCTACTTATAAGCTTAATAGTATTTATCTAACCTATCTATCTACTCCTCCTTAAGTATAAGGATCCTATAAATTATATATCCTCCTCTAATTTAAGATAGATATCGAAGATATTTATCTATCTTATACTACTTATATATTTACTACCTCTAGTACTAATTAGTCCTCTACTATCTCTTAGTATTTTCCTCTTCCTTTAACTAACCTTTCGAGTTCTTAAGGGTTCTATCTTCTTTAGTATTATAACCGAGCTTTACTACTAGCTCGCCCTAATTCGTTCTAAATTTATAGACGTCGTAATAGATATCTACTAGCCCGTATATCTACTAGTATTAAGCTTCGTCTATTTCCTATATAAGAATTACTTACTAATATTCTAAGCCTCGTAGATACTTATTAATTACTTAGTAGTTTATAGGATTAGGATAATTTAGTAAAGTAGGTAGTACTAGTAACTACGAATCGCGTTTTATATAGATACTTAAGCTAGTAGGCTTATCGTTACGACTACTACGTCTAGATTCTTAAGTAAAGTCGATAAGCTTATATAGGTCCTCTATATAGATTACCTATCGAATATAAGCGTAGTCTACGCCGGCTTTAGCGGCTATAGTATATATAAGAAAAGGAGAGCTACTTATTCTATAGATTTAGTTATTTAGCTACGCCTCTTTCTTCTTAGTAGCCCTAATCTCTTAATAGTAGTACGAATAACTAATATATTCTACCGCCTCTTTTATATCTATATAAGAACGAATAAATACTATTATATAAGTATCCTTCTACTCTAAATAATATCCTACTATTAATTTCTATATAGTAGTACGATATATAAATAAGAGGAAGCTTTCTTTCTTTAAAGCCTAAAGATACTTAACGCTATACTATTATAATTCTATAAGGTAGTATTACGTAAGTACTTCTTTAAAAAGTAGGTAGTAATAAGGATTATAGGTAAGATAACTTAATACATATATAAATAGCTATAGACCTTTTAGTAAGATTATAATATAAGTTAAATATAAGTATATTATAGATATCCTTAGTTCCTATATAATAATCGTAGTATAATATTTACGATATAGCTACTATAGGCGCTAGTTATTATTATCGTAATATGTACCTATAGTATATATAGCGAAAGTATAATAGTTTTATAGAGTCTACGAAGTTAAGGCGTCGCGCTTCTACTATTATAGTTACGTATTTATAATACTATTCCCTTTTTAGTCTAGTACTATCCTTACTACTTACCTTATAAGTAGCGGTCTACTCTACCTTACTCTATTATAGCTTAAGATACCTCCCTATCCTCTATCTACTTTCTCTTACTAAACTAAAACGATATCTATAATCTATAAACTTTAGAATATAATACTAACTTCTTATAACTAGTATCGCTATTAATATATTTCGTACTTAGTAGATATACGATCTAGTCGTTATAAAACGTATAACGATATAAAGAAGAAGTATAATCTTTACGTAACTTTTAAAGATTTTAAGAAGCTAGCGAAGGCTTAAAAGATACTTTTAGTATAGGTTAAGTCTATTAAGGATAAGTTAAAGGCTATTAAGGTAGCTATAGTTAAGGCGTATAATAAGATACTATAAGCTCGTATAAAAGCCTAGCGACTAAGGGGATAGCTACGGTTTTAAGAGTAGGCTAAGGATAACGTATACTTACGTAAACTAGCTAAGATTAAAGAGTTAGAAAGAATAAAAGCCGATACCTCTAGCTCTATTATTCCTACGATTTCTAAAACTCTTCTTAAGGGCCTATTACTTAATAAGCTTATTACGTTAAATAAGCTTCTAGATTTTCCGCTTAATAATAGCCTTAATATAAATATCCTACTAGCCTCCCCTACTTTATAAGGTAGTACTACTAGCTTTATACCTTCCTCTTAAGTTAGCCTTAAGGTTTTAGCGGATAGTCTTAGTAATACTAGCGGAGGTCCTCTAAGTAAGCTTATATAAGGTTACTCTTAGTTTCCTAAGTCTTATCTTTTCCTCTCTATATTCTTTCTATCTAACTAAATATTTTTAATCCTTCTTATTTAGTAGTTTTTCTACTATAAAGACGTCGTCTTCCTATAGTTCGAAGTAGAATATAGTTTATAACGAAATCTCTAGGTCTACTAGTTCTAATATAGATATATAGAATACTAAATAGACCTTTACGTCCTTAAGTAGGTTAAGTTAGTAATTATTTAGTTCCTTAATCTCGCTAATTAAAAATAGTCGGACTTTTATATAATCTAGTTTCTTAGTTTTTCTCTTAGTCTTTAGATTTTTTATAAGGAGGTAAACCTTATCCTCCTCTTTAAGCTAAGGTATCGTTTTTAAATCTTTATATTTTAATTTCGTTAATATTAACTATTACTATAAGATTCCGGCCCTAGCTTTTTCGTAGATTTCTTTAAAATACGTTATATTTTTAACGGCTTAATCTACCTCTAGCCTAAGTTATAGTACTATAAATAAGTTTAGATCTTTTCTAAAGTTCTTAAAGAATAGAGATATCTTAGTCGTTTCTAATATATTATTTTTAAGTATAATCTAAGTAAGTAGTAGAAGTACTACTTAGTTATTCTATATATAGTTAACGTAGTATCGTAGATATCCTTTTAGGGTCTAATTTAAACGTTCGGTTAAACGTTTAGTCTATCTATTAGTCTATAGAAAGAAAGCTATAGATAGCTTATACCGTATACCTATTACTAATACTAGGGTTTTCTAGTATTTTAACGTAAAGAGTTTATCTCTATTTATAATAAACGTCGTAGGAATACTATAATACTAAACGATATCTATTAAGTACTAGGTAACCTAATTACTTAGCGTTAATAGTCTCGTTATATAATATAAAGTATAAGTATTTAGTTAGTTAGTTAACTATTATAAGTATTAAGTAGTACTTATTCCCTATTACTAAGTCCTCTAATTATAGTAGTTTAATAATAAAATCTATTATAACTTCGTCCTATAGTTAGTATAGTAGTTCTCTAAACTAGAGGTTCCTATATTATACGTATCGTAACGCCTTATTCGTATTATAGTTCTCGTATTTCTTAATATAGGTAGAAACCTTCTTTTATATATTAAAGAAGACGAAGTTTCTCTTAATATACTTTACTATCTATATAATTCTAGGATATTCTAGAGCTAGTATATTATAGTAATCCTATATATACTCTTATTCCTTTTATAAAGGAACCTTAAGTTTTCCTCGTTATATTAGGAACTCTTTCTTATCGTCTCGTAATACTTATATAACTATATTAAACTCCTATAGGTTAGCGCTTAGTAACCTATCTTTATTAATCTTTAGTATATAGTATTATTATTATTAGTAATCTTCTATATAGTTACTTTATCTACTTAGTACGTTAGCGCGCCTATTTTCTTTTCTAAAAGTATATATAATTTTAAATTTATATTCTTTAAGTAGCTCTAACTATTATACTTACTACTATATAAGAACCTTCGTTATTATAAAGTAAGTTAGGTTCTTATATTTAGAGTAGATTATTAGTTTTAAAGCTTCCTTATAGTATAGTCTTTAGTATCGTAATACTACGGTAATTATAAGTAGTTCCTTATTATAAATTTCGTAGTTCTACTTAGTAGGTATTATTTTTCTTAAGAAATATATAATTAGATACTAAGTCCTATCGAACTCTTATATAAGGTATACTCCTATTAATAAGTTAAAGGCGTTAGTCTTAACTTAAGAATATATATAGCGTTAGTACTTCGTAGTATACTTTCTTAAGTTATTTAAATACGTTCTTTTAATCTATATCCTATCTAAACGAGATATCCTTCTATATTAGGTTCGTAAGTAGTATAGCTAGCTTTAAGTAGTCCTTATAAACTTTTAGTTATAGTTTACTAGTCTAAGGAATAATTATATATTCTTAGCTATTTTAGGTACTAGCTATTCCTAAATCGATATTATCTTTTTAGGATTAATCTTAATTCCTTTAGTTTCTATAATAAATCTAAGGAAATAGACTTCCTTTCTAAAGAACTCGTACTTCTTAAGTATAGTCTTAAAGGTTATTATACTTAGTCGTTCGAGTATAGTAGTAACGTCCTTAGCGTACTATTCTTAGAATTACTTAGTATAGATAAGTATATCGTCGATATATATAATAACGGTAATATCTATAAGGTCGCTTAGAATATCGTTAATTATTCGCTAGTATATCGCTAGTACGTTTATAAGCTCTATTAGTATAACTAGGAATTCGTAAATACCGTTTTATATACGAAACGCTATTTTATATTCCTTATCTTCCTTTATCTAGATTATAAAGAAAGTATCTCTAAGGTTAATCTTATAGAACTATATAACTCTATAGAAGTAGTTATTTATTATTTAATTAGTAGTATTAGATAGCGATCCTTTTCGCTAATTTCGTTTAGATTATAATAGTTAATAACCTTCCGTCGTTTTCCTCCTTTCTTAGGTATAAAGAATACTAGAGCTATAAATAGAGACTTAGATAGTTATATTCGTCTATTACCTTCTATTTTTATAGTCTATTCTCTATCTAATTTAAGGTCTACTATAGAAAGCGAGTATATTAGCTAGTAAGGGATCTTAGCTCCTAGTTTAAGCTTAATCTTATAATCTTATTACTAATATTTAGGTAGGGCTTCGAGTCCTATCTCTTCTTAAAAGAGTCGCTTCTATTTCTTAAATTCTTTAGGGATTCCTAAAGATACGTAATTTTCTCCTTTACTCTTACTTTATAACTTAGTTTAGCCTATATTAGTATCTATAGAGTCTAAGCTAACTTTCTATAGTATCGTTAGCGGTTAGTAATTTATTTCGCTAATTTACCTTTCTTTATTTAGAGTTAAACGCTACTAGCTCTTAAGGTAGATATTAGTAACGTATCTATATCTCTTAAATCTAAGTACTCTCTTAACTTCGTCGATATCTAGGTTATACTTTTTAAGCTAGGAGTACTTAGTACGACGTCGTATTTAGCTATAGATACGATATTTAAGATAAGTTCCTTATAGTATCCTTAGAAAGCGAGTAGTAGCGGTATCGTTTCGCTATCTATACTAAGTAGATTAGAGCCGTCTATAGCCCTTACCTTGTACCCTCTATCCTTTTTCTTTTAAGTAGCTATCCTAAGTTATTATATAAGTCGTTTTATAATAAATATTCCGCTAGCTCTAGAGTCTATTATAGCGAGGATCTTATATCCGTTAATAATATAATTTATACGAAAAACCGTTCCTATTATTACTTAAGCGTTATATAGCTCCTTTTAGTTACTTATACTAATAGGGCCTATTTCTTTTTTAAATAGTAGTTTAGTAAATTAGTATCTTTAATATAGATTTCCTAATTAAGGGGTCTATTTCGAGGTCTAAATATAACCTTACCTTATATTATTCGCGTCTATAATAATCCTCTCCTTATAGTCTTAATATAACTAAAGGTTATTCCTCGCTAGATTAGTAGTAGCGGTCTTAAGGGTAGAAGTAGCGGTATCGCCTACTAGCGTATATACTCGTCGTACTTCGCTCGTATTTCCCGGAATATAAGAGCGTCGTTCTAGTACTAACCCTAATAGGTTATAATCTCTTAGTATCGTTAATCTAGTAGTCTTATACGTTCTCTTATTTATAAGCTAACGATCCTTCTATTAAGGATTATATAGCTTTTAACGCTAGTAACGTTACTTCCTACTAGTATAACCTCTTAGATATATCTATAGCTCTAGTAGTTAATCTTAACTAGTTAATAGTTTTAGAATATAGATCGGAGTTATTCTAGTATTCTATTAAACTCTATAGGATATAGGTATCGTTTCCTAGCGATCTTTAGAAATACCTCTTTATAACTTCGTACTAAGTAGAGAGCTATCTTTATAATTAGCTATAGTCTTTTTACTAAGATATTAAGTATTTCTAAGTCGTCTAGTTCTTTATTAGAGTCTTCGCTCTTAGAACTCTTTAAAGTAGTTTTATTTTAGTACCGGATTTAGTAATCTCGGTAATTACTTCTAACGTCTATTTATTATCTATTAAGAGTTCGTTATCTAAGTAGAGAGGAGAGATCTATTAGTCCTTAGTTCTATTTAAGTCGTAATAGTCTCTTTTAACCGCGATATAGTTCTAAATCTCTCTTTCTAATTCGTCTATTAGTAAGTCTAGTATCTCGTCGTCGTCTAGGTTTATTAATAGGATTAGAGATTTATCCGATTTATAACCTATCTCCTTCTTTAGAAATAGTAATATTTTTTCCTATATTATAGTATCTTTTTATCTAAATAGAGGTAGAGATCTTCTTTAGGCATAGTTATCGTTATTTATTAACTACTATAGTAGCTATCGTTTTATAACGTTAAACTCGCGTTATAGTTACGACGTTTATATATATACTCTTATCTATTCCTATTAATCTAGTAACTAGCGTAGCTAATTCTACTATTATTAGGCTTAATTATATAGTTATTATAGTATATCCGTAAGTTAGCTAAGCCTTATATAGGCTTAGTAACTTCCTTACTATACGCGTAGCTAGCGCTATTCTAGTTAGATATTATTAACGTCTTCTTATAGTTCTTATTATTCCTAATATATAGATATTACCTTAGAACTATACTTTCTCTAAGGTACCTTAGTAGAGAGGAGCCGATACTAGGTTAGAACTAGCTCTAACTTTCTCTAATTATATTTAGAACCTTTAATAGAACCTCTAAGAAGGTTAGAATATATATTTAGAGAGTCTATTAGTACTTAGGGTTAGAACTATACTTAAAATATCTTTAAATTAGAAATAAGAGGGTAATTAAATCGTAGAAATTAAGGGCTTAGTTTTATTATACTATTAAAGGCTAGGAGGATAGTATAGATAATTATATTAGTAATCGTCTATAGTAGAGGCCTTTTCCTTCCCGAACTCGATTATAAGTAGAGACGATTATATTAGTAATCGTTAATTATAAGATAATATACTACTCGCCTACTATTATACTATCTACCTACTTTAGTCTACTATCTCTTTATCTTACTTAGTAGATAAAAGCTACCTTCTATCCTTTTAGATATTCTAAGTATTTAGAAGATACTTAAGAAGCTCTAAGTACTTTACTTAAAGAGTAACGCGCTTTATATAGATAGTAAGAAGGTTCGTACCTATATTTCTATTCGTATTCGTACTAAATCTAGGTAATATAATATATACTTTTAAAGTAGCTAACTATAAAAGCCTCCGTCGCTTCCTATAGGGCGTAGATAGTAGATACTTAGAAGTAGAGGTCGACTTTATAGTATCGGGCGATCTCGTAGACTAGGCGCTAAAAGGGGTACTTACGGATAAGGAGATTAGTCGACTTCTAGTAGCGCTTAATATCGCGGAGTACGATAGCTATAGATTAGTTAGTAGATAATTATAACGACGATTATAAAGCTAATACTTACTACCTAGCTTATACCTCTTCGGATTCGCCTACTACCTAGTAGCTATATACCTTAAGGATAGTTTCGGCGGCTCCTTAAAAGTATAGTAGCTACCTTAGGGATAAGCTTTCTTACGTTTAGTAGGCGCTAATCTAGCGGTCTTATTTTAAGAGGCGAGCTTCCTTAGCGCCGAACTAGTATTAAGAGTATTCTTTCGAGTCTTACTACCTACTAGAGGTTAGGTATTTATAGTTTTCTTACCGCTAGTAATAGTAGTAGCTATATTCTTTTCCTTATAGGCTTTCGCTTACTATATATTATTTAGTCTTTTAAGTCTAGGCTTCTTTTTAGGACTCGCTACCTTCTTAATATCCTCTACTAATTAATTCTTTAATAGCCTTATCCTCTTAGCTACTAGAGTCTCTACTACTTTAGACTTAGTCTCTTTAGTAGTATTAATCTCGCTATTATTTTATATACTAGAATCGATTCTATTAACCTTACGCTTATTCTTTAGATCGCTAGGAGTACGTTAAGGTAGCTATATATCGTTTATATCCTAGCTAGTAGTACGACTATCGACTAAAGGCTATAGTATTAGCCTAATTAGCGGCTTCGATATCTTTATTTAACTACTTAGTATCTTTAACTTACTAAGCTATATAGGTTAGTATAATCGTTAGTATAATTATCGGTATAATCGTCTTCTTAAGAATCTTTCCCTTATAGTCCGTTTTCTAGCTATTTAGTAATAGTAAATATATCTTTCTATTACTATCGAAAATTAAGGTTACGTAAGGATAAAACTACTATAGAGCTATAATCGCCTTCTTAGCGTCTTCCGTTTTAGTATTCTTAGTAGCGCCTTTAGTAGCGCCTTAAAGCCTATTATTCTTAATAATAGTACGCTAACTCTTATTTCCTTCTACTTTAAGGCTAGGTTTAGTAGCTCCTATACTAACGCGATCTTACCTATCTCCTTTAATTAACTAAACGACTTCTATATTCGAACTACTATTAATAACTCCTTCTATAGTACTATCTTTTAATTAATCTTTAAGCTACTAAATAACCTAGTCCGCTTAAACGCCTAAAGTTACTAAAGCTACTATTAAGGCTATTTTAGCTATAGTCGTATAATTATTTTAGTAATTATCTATAAAGTATTTATTTAAGGTATAATCGTCGGTATATTTGTTTAAAGGTAGAAGGTCGGAGTCGTTAGGTATTAGGTAATCTAAATACGTAATAGATAGAGGTCGAGGTTATATTATAGGCTACGGGCTAGAGTTTACCTCCTCCTTTAGATTCTTTAGTTAGGTTAATATAGAGTAACTACTAGTTATATCGAATTTCTCCTAACGTTAAGACTAGTAGTATAATAACTAGTAGTAGTCTTTTAGTAAAGGGATAGACGGCTTATTAATAGCTTTTAGGTTTAGTAACTATAGTAATAGAGGTAGTAAAATCGCTTTTTATCTCTAGACGTACTTAAGATTATAGATATCGTATTTAGGAGGACTATAATTATTAGTTATAATTATCGAAGTAGATTTATAAGGTAAACTTACTTATTTACCGCTATAGTATATTCCTTCCTAAATATCTAATAAGTATTACCGTAGTTATTAGTCTAATCTTTTTTATCGTAGCTAGGCCCTATAGAGATTATAGGAGGAGGTCCCCTTAGCTTATAGTTTATAAGAGGTAGATTAGGCTTAAAAGATTTATTAGGTTTAGCTAGTTTACTTATATTTACTAGCGGTAATATTAGAGTCGCTCTTTTCTAAAGGAGGCGGCGATAGTATAAGATCTAAGCTATTAGACTCTACTAATAATATATAGATTACCGAGGTTATAAGGTATCTAGGCTACTATCGAAACTAAAGTCGTAGCTTAACGTATAAGTTCTAAGGTAAATTTTCTATTAGAATTAGTAAATATATATAAAGGCCTAAAGTAGTAGTTATAACTTACTACTATAGCGCTAAAGCGATATAATTATTAAGGTAATTATTACCTTATCCTCCTTAAGGTAAGACTAAAAGCGTAAGCGATAACTCGATATCGAGTTTAAGGTTCTAAAGGTAGAAGTTTTAAAACTATAAGGTAAAGTTTAAGATTAGAGTATATAACCCTATAATATTATATATAAATAAACGTTATTTTAAGTAGTAATAGGATATTTAGGTAGTAACTAGGCTCTATAATCGTTTATATAGTATAATATAATTATCTTAGCCTCTTAGTACCTATAAGCTATAGTACCGCTACTATTAACCTCTAAATCGAGAATATTTAAGGAAACTAGCTCTATTATAGCTTAAGAAGTAAAGTATAGTTATATTGTCTCTAAGCTAGGTAGGTAGTTATTTCTATAGTTATTAGACTAGATAAGTATTACTACTACTTATCGATACTAAATTCGTTATAGAAATAGACTATTAAAGTATAGAGGAGTATATTTATAGATATACTTAACCTCTTACCGTAGATAAGCTATATAAGTAATTATTATAATAGATCTTATAATAGATAACTATAGCTATTCGTTATTACTAGATATCTAGTCGAGTAAATAGGTAACCTATTCGTACTAAAGCTAGTAAATCGATATAGGAGGCCTTCTATTAGTCCTTAGTAGATAGGTAATTATATTATATATACTAAAACTAGAGGTTTATATTACTATCGTTACTTTAGATAGGTATAAGGACTCCCTCGTAGGGTAATATAATATAAGTAAATATTTAGTATAGGAAGTATATAGAATACTAGTAGAAGTATATATATATTATTAGTATCGTACTACTTATTTACGTAGTCTTAAGCTATTACTTAAGTAATCGCCTTAAGTAATCGTATCGTATAACTATTCGTTCTATCGTTAAGGAAATTAAGAAACGCCTACTTATAATACTCTTTTATCTCTTACTTATAGCTAGCGTTACTATAATCGTCCTTATAATCGTTAGCGTAATATATCGCCTATATATCTAAAATATATCTATATCTATTCCCCTCTTATAATCCTAAAAGGTTAGATCTTCCTCGTTTCTAAACTAGAGCTTTATCTTATTACTACTTAGCTATATTAGGAAGAAATCCTTTAGCGTAAACTACTCCGGCCCTTTCTACTTTAACGCCGACTAGACTACCCCCTCCTAGCTATCCTTTCTCGCCGAATATATCTAGTAGAGGTACTATATATTATCTTTAAATTAATCCGTATAAGGAGTAAAGCTATTAGTAGTAAAGTCGTACTTTCGTAGAGAAGGCTATAGTAGTAAGACTAGCGGAAGCTTAGATTTAGGGTTCTACGTAAGGCGATTACGGATAGTAGCTATTTCGCTAATAGAGAAGTACTTATACGGCCGTAGTCGTCTACCCTCCTTAACGTAGCGCTATTATAAGTATTAGTAGATAATTACGTAGACGATTATATAATATATAACTTACCTTAATAAGTTCCTTTAAGATTAGACGATCTATCTCCTCTTAACGACTAACTATAGCGTTAATAGACTAGAAACCTCCTTTTACCTTTAGTATACTAATCTTATTATCTATACTTATAATAGCCTTATACTAGTAGTCGACTCCTATACTAAAGATCTAACCTATTACTACTCTCTTATACCTTTAGATACTAGCTTTTAACTCTTTATTATAGTTTATATCTTAAATATCGTTATCTAAGTAATCCTAATCTTTATCTTCCTTATCCTTATTATCCTCGTTTACTATTATAGTAAACTCCTAGCCCTTTAAAGATATATCGCGTATTACTATATCGGATCTATTAGTAGTAGTACTAGTTAGGTTAGTAGTTAACCGTAAGGAGATATCGAAGGTACCGTAGTAGATAGTAGTCTAAATCTAGGAGTATTAGCGCTAGCTATTTTAGAATTAGCCGACGATTATATAGATAATTATACCTAACGTACTATTCTATAGTAACCTAAGTCCTTAAGTCCGCTAAAGCCGTTTACTAAGTAGCCTCTAAAAGTACTTTAAACTTATCGGTAGCCTTAAACTTAAGCCTAGTATAGCGGAACTTCGAATTACGATCTCGACGAAGCTTATCTCGCTTAAGCTACGCTAGTAATAGTACTACGCGTCGCGCTATTTCCTTCTTCGAGTTTATATTCTTAGAATATTCGCTATCTTACTTCCTCTTCTTAGCCTTATAATTAGAAGTAGACGTAGCTAGACGCTTCGTATAACCTATAGTATATAGAGGCGGTAGTAGTAACGTTAATAATATTAAGACTAGTTAGTAGGTAGGTAGTATATAAGGCTAAATATAAGGTTATAGTTAAGTTTTAAGTTTTAGAGTATTTAAAACTTCGTTAAATAAGGTATATACTAGGATAATATTATATACTAGCGTACTATATAAAATTTACGTATATATACTATCTATAGAATAGGTATACTATAGTTAGTAATTATCGTATAATCGTCGGTATTAGGGGCTAGATAACTTAATAAGATAGTAGTTTATACTATCTACGTTATTATATAAGCTTTCTTCTACTTCTCTTCTTTCTTCTTCCTTTTACCTACTTTACTCTTTAATTACCTACTAAAATACCTTAAGTCGTTAAAGAAGTTAATTTAGAGGATTTTACTAATAACTCTAAAGCCTCCGTCTATACTTAGAACTAGCCGATACTACTACCCGCGACTAGTAAAGTAGTAAGTAGTACTTATAAAACTATTAGTAAAGCTCTTACGAAAGTAAAGATAGCGAAGCCTCGCGTCTATAAAACGACTACGCTACCGAAGATCTTTACTAAAGCGCTACGTAAGACTTTAGTAACTCTTTAAAAGTAGCTAAAGACTAAACGAAAAAAGCTAGTTATAAAGAAGATAGTTACGAGGCTAGTTAAGTAGTAGAAGTAGAAGGTAAAGATAGTCGCGATTAGAGAGATAAGGAAGATATAGAAGATAACGACCCTCTATATTTAGAAGCTACCTTTCTAGTAGCTAGTATAGGAGGTTATAGGTATTACAACGCGCGTAGAGCTACGGATCGCTAGTAGCGCTCTTAAAGCCCTTTAGGAAGCGATAGAGGTATATTTAGTATATAACTTTAAGTTATCGTTACGCGCTATACTCTACGCTAAAAGGGTAACGCTCCTAACGAAGAATATAGAGTTAGTATAGGCGATTTTAGAGAGATAATAGAGGTAATAGCTATAATCGTTAAACGATTATACTATAGCTTTCTATAGTAGTATAGATAGTAACGACGAAGGTAAGTTATATTCTAAGAGGTATATTAATAGTACTTATACGTAGTCTATTTATCTTACTTATTAATTATATAGATAACGTTAGTAGCGCTAGTATCTATAATATAAGATACGATATATAGATATACTACCTAGCCGTACTTCTATATATTAGACGCGGAAACGATTATATATAATCGACGGGAGCCGTAATTATATAACGATTATAATATTCTAATCTTAACTAATCGTCGCGGGTAGGAGCGTTAAAAGTACGTTCTTAGTAGTATAAATACCTTCTCTTTTTAGCCTTACTTTCTTCCTCTTTATTCGTAATCCTCTACTAAGCCTCTATATCCTTAAGGCCTTACCTATTTTCTTCCTCTTTTAGTTTAAAGAAGTAGTAGCGCTTCTACGTAATTAACGCGAGATATAACTATTCGATAATAATACTTAAGTTCTATAGTAAATTAGCGTAGTAGTATATATACTTCTTATATTATAATCCTTTAGATATTATTAGTAGTAGCGGTAGTAGGGCTCTTAAGATAGTATAGTATAGCGACGTAGCTATTACCTTTTAGTATAGTACTTATACCTAACTAAGGCGGTAGTATTAATAGCTAACTAACGCGATAGATAATATTAGTCTTAAAAGCTTATATTATAATCGTTTAACGATTATAGCTAATCGTCGTCGATAGGAAAGAGTCTACTAGTAAGTCTTAGTAAACCCTATTAGTACCGATATAGCTATAGAGATAGCTCCGAACTTCGAGAAGGCTACTTTAAAGGACTATAGCGAGATAATCGACCTAATCTCGAATACCGATAAGGTTATTAATATTTAATAAGATAGTAAGTACTAATCTTATAATCGTTTAATAATTATAGCTAATCGTCGTTAATAGGAAGGAGTCTATTAACGACGAGTCCTATTTTATTACGACCGACTATAGTAAGAAGTTAGTAATAACTTCTTTTTTATTATAGCTAACTATAGCGAGATAACTAACCTAATCTCTAATACTAATAAGGTTATTAGTATTTAATAAGATAGCGGGTACTAGTCTTATAATAATTCGACGATTATAGCTAATCGTCTTAGTTAAGAGCGTTATAAGTACCGTCTAAGTAGTATAAATACCTCTACTTTATAGTATTCCTTTCCTCCTCTCTATTTATATCCTTTACTAGGCTTTAGAACCTTATCTATCTTTTTCCTCTTTAAGCTTAGAGCTACTAGCTTATTCTTCTTCCCTTATAGCGGATTAACGCGAGAGCGCTTTATAGTAACTAACGTAAGACGTAATCGTCGAACGATTATAACGTTTATATAGTAGCTAATCGTTATAGTTAAGTATACTATAAAGTAAGTATTTAGTAGTATAAATACCTCTACTTCTTAGACTTCTTCTCTACTTTCTTTAAGTTAAAGCCTTCCTTATCCGTAGCTTAGTAGACCTACTCGTTACCGTTATTAATATATACTAGATTATCTTTATCGTCGTCGTATATAACTAACGTAGTAGGAGTACTTCTAATTAATTAACGCGAGACGTAATCGTCTAACGATTATAATCCTAATATTATAGATTAAGGCTCGTATACTAACTTATATTTATTTAGTAGGAGTCTTACGAGGATTCGATATTATCTTATATAGCGATACTAGTAGCTAATATACTAATTACTAAGTATACCTACGAGGCTAGATATATAGCTCTTAAATAGGAAAGATTACTAGATTAACTACTTCTTAGATAAATACGAAGTACGTAGTCTAAATACTATAGCTATACTTATAGGTAATTAACGCGAGGTATAATCGTTCGGCGATTATAACTAATAGATACGGTTCGTAAGACTCTAATTTCTCCTACTAGGACGACTACTATCCTCCTCTTATCTTTAAGAACTCTAATAGTCTATTACCTTACTCGTTTTCCTCCTCGTTACTAATCCCTTACGTCGCTAGTATAGTATAGACTTCCTCTATTATTTCTTTATATAACGCTTTTACTTCTTCCTCTTTCCTTCTTATACTACTAGTAATAATTTCCTATTCTAAACGGACGTAATAGTATAGTCGCTATCTAGTTACTATTAAAGTAGTAAATATATCTAGTACGTAGGCTCGATTATAGCGAAGTATATAGCGGGTTATACTAAATATACGCTCGACGCTAATACTTACTATAGGGATATAAAGGATATTTCTTACTATCTATACGATTATTAGGTACTCCTTTTTAAGCGACTTCTATATTTCGAGTATATTATTATTATAGGTATCCCTAAGTACCTCTAGCTCTAATAAATATATTAGTAATAACGATTATAATATAATTATATAGGCTATATACTAGAGTTCTTATACTATTAAAACTCGTCGTCTTTAACTCGCGTATTACCTACCTACGTAGGCTATCGTCTATTAGTAAATAGTCTTATAATATTTAGTTCGTAAGGCTAAGTTCTATTCTATTACCTCGCTATACTAGCTACTATAGGTCGCTAGTAGTACTTCTTATAGTAGAGATATTCTAGCTTCCTTTAGTACCTATCTTAGTCTACTTCGCTACTACTATACTCTTTACTTATCTATAGTAGGTTCTTACCTACTAGGTTAAGTAATACTACTATTCCGTAGAGGTCGCTATAGTATTTAATAGTAGTACTATAGTACTTCTTAAGTTTATCCTTAGCTACCTCTAAGGCCTAGAGTATTTCCTTCTTCTATACTTTCCTCTTCCTCTTTTACTTATCCTTTAATTACTTAATTATATTAAATAGTTAACTATAGAAGCTAAGAACGTAATATAGGGTTAGTCCTCGACTCTATTTAATTAAGGACGTATAAAGAGTAAATAGTCGTAAGAGATCGATAAGGTAGTCTAGCTAAGCCTACTCTACCTCTATAAGTAATAGATAAGTTAGGCCTTCTACTTAGATATATTACTCGATAACTAGTCGTACCTTACGATAGTAGATAAGTATCCTTATAGTCGAGTCCTACTTAGTCTTAACGTCTTATATAAGACGAAGTTACTTATTAACTACTTTCTTCTTATCCCTACTAATAACCCTCTTAGTAATATACTAATTAAATAACTTCTAGAATATAGTAGACTAGGAGTCGCCTACGTTAATATTAATAGTTAGTTTCTAAATCTAAATAGGTATAAAGTTAGTAGATATAGAGAACTAAGGTTATATAATTATTAATATAATAGTTAAAAATAGCTTTATAACTATATAAAAAAGGCTTAGCTTACCTTAGCTAGTAGTAATAGTATACTTAAACTACCCTCTACTACTCTCGCCTTTATAAGTAACGTCTTAGTTTATACTATATCGAATACCTTCGTACGGTCTTCGTTCCGCGCTTTAATTCTAAGTATACTAAATATATCTTTAACTAATAATTAGAAGACGTATAATATATAAGGGAAATAGCTAATAGTATTATAATTAAAACCGTCGTCGACTCTCTCGTTATCGCCGTTAAGCCTAGTTACGGAGATTTCTAGTATAGGGTCGATTAGTATCTTAACGTTAACTACTATATTTGTATCTAATTTAAGAAGGGCTTTACGGATAGATCTCGTTATTATCCCGTTATTACTTACGTTATTAGTTGTAACTACTAATAGCTTTTCCTATACTCCTATATCCTAAAGGTTAGCTTATATATACTTAGCGTATACCTTACTAGTATACCTCTTAGCGAGTATAGGAAAGTCGATAAGCTCTTTATAGTAAACTTAATTCTAATTAATCTAGTACGTCTTCGTTACTAGAAAGGAGTATTTAATACCTTTAGCGCTCTACCCGTCTATTATAATAGTAATCCGGTTAGCCGCCTTAAGAAGCTATTAAATCTTATCCTTTACCTCTATCGTACGCGCTATTATACTTTTACGTTATAAGGTTACGGAGCGGAATACTAAGTCGTTAGTAAAATATTAGTAGCTTCGTCGTACTTTATAGTTCTTAAAAAACGTAAGTAGTAACGAATAGGCGATAATTATATCGGTCTAGTATTTCTAAAAGTTATCTACTAATAGCTTCTCGTTTTTCTCGCCTATATATCTACCTTAACGCTCCTAGTTTTATTACTACTTATAATCGTTAGGTATAATTATCTATATAATCGTTTAGTTTACCTCTCTAATATTAGGTACCGTAATATTAACAGCTATATATAATCGTCTAATATAATCGTCTACTAGTATATTTTAAAATAAACGTACCTATAATACTTTCTCTATCTCTCGCGTTAATACCTACTTCTTCGCCGCTTTTTTATACTCTATTAACCTAAGGTACTTACTAAGATTACCTAACCTACTACTAAGGCCTAAATACCCTATAATACTTTTATAGACCTTATAGATAAGCCTAGGCTTACTAGATAGGTTAGCGCCCTCCTTAAATATTACTTAGGCTAGTATCTACTTCTTACTACTCTATATAAACTTCTTTACCTATTTACTACTCTAAATAGACTATTTATACTACTCGCTACCCTTATACTATATTATAAACTAAGTCTTATAGGAATTACGGTATAGGTATAGGCCTACTACCTTGATAACGTTATCTATCTCTAAAGTAGGATAGCTACTAAAAGTAGTATCTTAAGAGTCGAGGTTAAAGGGTAGTATCGTACCTTATCCTAACCTTAATATACGACTTTAGAGATAGTTATCGCTAGAATAACCTATTCCCGGAGTTAGTTACGGAGGCGGTAAAGAGAGTAGGTTAGGTATCTCTTAAGAAGGGCTACTTCTACCTATAAGAGGGCTCTTAGTAAGTAGATTTAGTAGCGACTTAGTAGTATTCTAACGAAGGTAAGAGGATAAGTAGGTCGGGGTACTACGTAGCCGTTATTTACTCCTAGGTTATAGAAAAAAACTCCTAATAGGTTATATAAGTTTAGTTATAGCTACTCGTTTATAGGATATTAATTATATTATCTCTATACTTACTACTTTACTATAACTCGTTTTCGTAGTTACGTCTTATTCGATATCTAAGATACTCTTAAATCTAACCCTTATACTCTTAGACTACCGTCTCCTCTTAGTTAGAATTTTACCCTATTAGTTAGTATCTTCTTCGTCGTTAGCGTCTTCTTTATCGTTAGCTTATTCGTCGTCGGCTTATTCGTCCTCTTCTTATTCGTCCTCGTCTTATTCGTCCTTATATTATTCGTCCTCGTCTTATTCGTCTTCGTCTTATTTATCCTTATCTTATTCGCTATTAAATAGACCGTATATAGATCTATTACTATAATTACTCTAGTAATCGTCTCGTAGTTTCTTTAGATATATTAGTATACGAGTACTACTAGCGGCGTACGGTATAATAGGTATCTTTATAGTTATTAACGTTCGAGGAAGGTAGATAGTCGTAATATTATCGCCTATAAGCGAAAATTTTACGCGAAGATCCTATCGATATTTAGTACGATTAAGCGTTTCTATAGATTTCTCTAATAGTAATTAGAGGTTCTAATAGAGCTCTAAGCTATAATTAGAGCGTATTAAACTAATTTCTATCCTCGCTCTAATTAGCTTAGATAATCTAAGCTAAGGCTCTACTCTATTCTAATAAGTTCTAAGGTAATATCTACTAATATAGGTTATCTAGCTTATATTTAATCTCCTTAAGCTATTCTTCTAACGTTATTCGTTCGAGTATATTAATTTCTATTACTAGTCGATCTTTTAAGTATTAAGAGTATACGACCTATTCGAGTCGTTTATACTCCTTTATCTCTAGATCTATTATAGAGTATTAGGAGTAGTAAGCGTCTTCTATCTTAGTAAAGTCGTCGCTAACCTATTAATTCTTACTTAGTTCTATATACTACCTAAAGGGTAGGTATCGTACCTAAAAGTCTAGTCTATAGATTAGATTTAAGTCTATAAGCTAAGGCTTTATAAAATTATTATACCTACCTTAACTATTCGTCGAGGTTATAGCTATATCCTAAGTCTTATTACTAAGAGACTCTCTTTCCTATCTAATTATTACGTTAATCTACTACTATAGCTATACCTTTAGTTTATAGTAGTTACGTATATAATATCTAACCTTATAATAGTTATAGTACTTAATAGCTTTTTCGTCTTTCTTACTTTAAGGCTTTCCTTTACCTCTAGCTTTCCTAAATAATTCTTTTTTAAGTACTCGTTAAGTAGCGTCGATTTCTATAGCGTTAAGGTCGTAACGGTTATTCTTCTTAGAGTAGCTAGTTAGAATAAAGCTAGTTCGTCCGCGGTTTTAAACTATATATCGTTTTTCTATAGCTCTCTTATAGAGACGATTATCGATATTAATCGTAGCTTTAATAAGCGTATTTAGGCTATTTATATTATTCTTTCTAGTATATACTAGTTTATCCTTAATATTATCCTTAAGACCCTTATAGTATATAACGTAAAGAGTATTATTATCCTACTTAGTCTTATTAGAGTATTCCTTAAACTTAGTTATATACTAGAATATAGAGGTCCTCTATATAATATCCTAAATAATATAGATAGTAACCTTCTTTTTATTACTAAATCTATAAATCGTTTTTATTTCTTTTATTAACTTAATAAAGTTAGAAAAGATTCTATCCTTATCTCGTAAATATATAATAAAGTTCGTAATCCTTAAACGTATTTAGTACTACGCTTCTCCCTTAAGATAGGCTATTATAATAAGGTATCTCTTTTTATAGGATCTAATTCTTTCTAAATCGAAGTAGAGTAAGAGTTAGTTAATCTAGTTATCTAGCTTATTATAGTCTCTATAAAAGAAGTCTACTTTAGTTTTATTATCGCTAGTATAGTAATTAGTTAATAGAGCCGAGCTTTTATCTCTATAGCCTAAACCTTATATACTACTAGTAGTACTTATTCTAAGGGTATTTAAAGTATTACGATTCTATAAGGTAGTCTTACGTAAGTACTTCTTTAAAGAGTAGGTAGTAATAGGTATTATAGGTAAGATAACTTAATATATATAAATAGCTATAGACCTTTTAGTAAGATTATAATATAAGTTAAATATAAGTATATCGTAGATATCCTTAGTTCCTATATAATAATTATAGTATAATATTTACGATATAGCTACTATAGGCGCTAGTTATTATTATCGTAATACGTACCTATAGTATATATAGCGAAAGTATAATAGTTTTATAGGGTCTATAAAGTTAAGGCGTCGCGCTTTTACTATTATAGTTACGTATTTATAATATATACTTAAGATTTAATCTTTTAGTATATTCCTAAACAATACTAGTACTTCTAATATAATATCGCTAGAATAAAATCTTTTTTAGTAGTAGTAGTAGTAGTATCGCTATTATATATATATAAATAGTCCTTAGAATTACCTTAGCTCGTTTAGCTAAATTATATACCTATAGTAATACGTAGAGGTCTATATAAGATAATACTTATTAATTATAAAGTAATTAAGATTACCTATATTATATAGTCGATAGGCGTACTAATAGAATAGATACTTTACTACGGCCTTAACGCTTATAAATAATAATATCTATATTCCGTCTATCTCTACTATAGTATATACGCTACTTTATACTATTAGGTTAAGACTAAACTCGCTATACTACCTTAGTAAGTCGAGTTAGAGTAGAACGAGTAGAATAACGATAATAGTAGTTCTTACTTTAAAGAGACTACTTCTTAGTATAAATAGAAGGCTTTTACTAAATCCTATAGCGAGAGCTAGAAGTACTTTAATAACGTAATTCGTAACGAGCTATATCGCCTATTCCTATTCTAAATATCTCTACTTTAGTTTACTATTCTTATATAGTCTCTATACCTCCTTAAGTAGAGCTATAGTAGTTTAATAGCGCTAATATCGCTATTACCTAATATTTAAAACCTTCCGAGCTAACTCTTCTTCTATAGCTACGTCTAATAAGCCTCGCTTCTACTTACTAATATACTCTTATATACTTAGCGCCTTCTTTCTATTTCTACTTAGTCTAAAGAAACCTACTTAGGCTTTTAAGGCTTAATAGCTCTTTAAAGTTTACTATCCTAGACGTTAGTAAAAGGGCTAACGTTTATATAGGCCTACTAATATATATAGAGAGAGTAATTCGATATTAAAATAAGCGTTACTACTAGTAAGTCTATACTATCTTTATCGATATTATTATTTAATACGTTAGTATTCTATATAATAGTATAGTATTCTCGATCTACTTTATCGAAGTATATATTAATAATAGCGGAGCTTATTTAGCGCTAGATAGCTATTTCTATTTAGAGTACGCTTACTTATCTATACGCTAATTTAAGGATTATAGTAAACTACTTTAGTTACTATCTTATTCTATTCGTATCGACCTATAGATATAGGGATATAGTAGACTTAATATCTTTCTATTAGGCTATTAACTATAGTACTCTAATAGGATAAGCTAAGTAATTAACTAGTAACTCTCCTAGCTTATCTAAGAGAAAGCGAATATTATTAACGTTCTTTCTAGCCGTTATTATTATCTTATACTCTACTAAATAGATTAGGACTTTACCGTACTATAGTTAGATATACTATAACTACTCTATATTATACTATATTAAACTAAGTAGCTTAGGCGCGCTAATCGGAGGGCTAGTACTAAAGTAAACGAGGACGAGTAGTTCTTATAGGAATTCCTATACTATTTATTAATAAAGCTAAATACTACTACGGCGCTAGAATAATAGTAGGCGATTATTATCGTTAAGTCTACCCTTTAAAATAGAGACTATAAAGGTAAGTAGAGTTAGCTATATACTTTATAAGGACCTACTTATACTCGTTAAGTAGTACCGAGTTTCTAGCGTACTTACTAAACCGCTAGCCTATCTTACGCTCTATATCGTTCTTACTTAGGTAAAACGGCGTTAGCTTCGGAATATAATCTACTCTAAATATAAGTTTATTATAAAGCTAGTTCTAAGTACGTTAAGAGTATACTTATATAGATAGCGAATATTATTTATACTAATAGAAATACCGAAGTATATAACGGTAGTTTTTACTAGATCCTATACTATAGGCCGATTAACTATTATTATAAGCGCGATCCTAAAGAGCCTCCGCTACTAAAGTAGTAGATACGAAAGCGGCTTACTCTTAGTATTAGAAAAATATCGTTGTATCTATAAGTTAAGCTACTTATTAAGTCTATTATTAGACTCCTTATATTTACTATTACTACTATTTAGTATATCTACTATCTTAAAGGTCTAGCGGAATACCTAAAGCTAACCGTAATAAATTAGCGCTAAGAGATAACTATTAAATAAGCCTAGCTCCTCTTAAGTATAGGACCTATTATCTATAGATAGTATTATCCTAAAGGATAGTATTAGTAATTAGAATAGAGATCTAGTAAGATACTATTAAATTAGTAACTTTATAATAGTAATAGCGGGCTCTTTAAGTAGCTCGTACTTTTAATCCTTACTATTCTTATTATCTTAGCCTAATACCGTCGAAAGGTTAGTAAATCGTTATATATACTATAATTACCGCGTCGTATAGTATAGATACTAACTTATATAGTTTCCCTCTAGTTAAGTATACTCTCCCTTAACTCCGTTATCCTTACTACTCTCTTTATCGCTAGCGTTATTACTATCTTCTTTACTCTTATTACTACTATCTTTATTATTACCTCTATAATTACTACTATTAGCGGACTAGTCGCTACCTACGTACGTTTACCTTATACTCTACTTTAACCTTATAGCCTTCCTTTTTAGCGCTACGAGGCTATTTAGAAAAAGCTTATTCTACTATCTATTCTATAAAAATATAAGTATCTATATCTAATAGAAGAGTTATATCTCTAATATATCCTACTAAAATTAGCGGCGAAACGTATTATTCTTTCGTTCTAAATTAGTAGTATACTAGAAACTACTAATATAAGCTACCTACGGATCTATTAAGCGCTATTATAGACTATATTAGTACTATTACTACGTTTTACGAAGTATTATAATACTAATATTACGGAGGTCTTTAAGTACGGCTAAGTCGTCTATAGTAGAGTATTTATAAGAGTCTACTATCTCGCCCTTATAGAGCCCTATAATATACTAGTTAATTCTAAGCTATTTTATCTATAACTCCTACCTAGCGCCTTTAGCTATAGAATCTAAGTAGACGTTCGTAGCGGCCTTAATAATAGTATCTAATTCCTTTTTTATACCTATATATAGCTTAGGAATTTATCGGCCTACCGACTTAGTTCGTATCTACTAATAGTAGTATACTTTAGATTCGCCTACTCTTTAACCGCTTATTTTAAGCTTAATAGAGCTTGTACTCGTACTATAGGTATTATTAAGCTTACTTAAAAATATTATATATCTTAGTTATTACGAAAAGCGTTTATAGTTCGTATAGTTCCTATAACTACTAGATACTACTATATACCTTCGCGGTATAACGATTTTCGCGCGATCTAGCTAGCTTTTAATACCGCGGCTAATTATTTAAGATAAATAATAGGAGCCTAGCCGCTTATAACCCGCTTAAAGCATCCGAATAATTCTTTTAGTACGACCTCTTCGCGAGCTTCTCTAGGCGGCTTTATATCCGTTAAGTTGCTTAATAGCAGGAAACATTTCCGATACCCATTTGGCAAGAAGGACTAGATCTGACACAACATTTAGAAATCTGTCCTTCTCGAAGCTGATACGATCCCGGACGAACTACACTACTACCTAGCGAGGCACGCCTCTATCCCACAGTATTGCAAGCAGCGAAATGCTGAGCTGCCAGAAAGTGGGATGGTTCGACCAGTCCAAAACGTCCAGAGTCATTCCCAACCTGTCGGCGCTCTGCTCTCCGTAGTCTTCTTTGAGTCGATGAAATTTACGCTGTGATTCGCCCAACTCGATCCGTATTGGATCCTCTGAGTCCATGACGCTGTCATGTGATACGACCCATAAAGCTTTAGAATTTCCTATTCGTCCTTGAAATGCCGAAGGAACGTTACCATTTTCGCCTAGTAGTCTCCAAATTTCGCAGGCAGCGGCCACAGAGACGCGAGCACCCATCATTCATGACGCGGTGCTTAGCGCGTTCAACTCTCACAACGCCGGGGCTCCAGTAATGGGAATCGTCGTCTGCTCTATAGTCAGACTCGAGACCACCGTATTGGTCTTCGACTTCATGGATCTGAGACGCCTACTAATTTGATAGTTGGATAGGTCCTGGGAAATGCAAGATCAAGGCGGCTGTATGTCTTGCACAGTGCGTCCAGATTCAGCTGCAACGGGACGAACGAGTTGACCAAGTCGCTTAACGACGACTCAAAATTGCGAGCAACCGATCCGGGCTCAGCCTTACTAAGTCCTTGCCCATGAGTCGCAGACGGTTTCGCTTCGTTGACGCACTCTTTCTCCAATCCGGACTTTTCTTTCTGGCGAAGGTGTACAACGCCCCAAAATCGACCGAAGAATTGGTGCTCGCGGGACCACCACGTTCTTAACGCATCACGTACAGCGTTGGGTAAGGCTGTTTTTGTTTGAGGTTGTCGACTGTGCCCGAACGAGTCGATCGTCGCGGTTATGTGTCTGTCTGCCCCAAGGAACCTAGCCAAACGACATGTTTTGCCGTCCCGCAGGCCAAGTAGAGGTTCCAAGCACAGCTCGAAGCGAGACGTCCGGCTTTCGCACCGAAACTTGAAGCGCGCGGACAGGTTGACCGTCGATGTTGGCCCGAAGACCTACTTTCAGACTTTCTGATCTACGTTGGGGATCTTGTCGTCCGCCGGAGCCTGTTCTAAGATCCAAACTCGAAAGCGTCCATAGTCTGCCCAGAATTCAATCCGAAGGGGGAAAGCAGGCTGTTCAGCTGACGATGAGTCAACAGAGACACGCGCGTGCATTCTCAGGGAGCTCTGAGGGGGTATGCTTGCTGTCGTTTAAGGTGGCGCAATGGGAAAGTCTTGGGACAACAATTCAGCCCAAGTGTCAAACTGCAGCCCCGCGAACTGTACCAAAAATCCCTAGACGAACTGGTGTCTGGAAACGGGAACCCATCGCGCCACTAGCCAAGGTGTTCGTTTAGCGTAGAGTGGACGCGAAGCGCGTATGTAGCGCAAGTGCGTCGTAGCGTACCCACCGTACCAATCATTGTATCGGCAATATGTAAGCGTTTGAAAAGTTGTTCAATTAAATGCCCGGGCATCGAGTTGTCATATGTCGGGAGTGTCGTTTTGCAGTAGTCCCCACGCAATTTAACAGTCACATCCAAGCACGTCATTCACATCTCCCTGCATTGTACGCCATTTCGAGACATTGGAAGACGTTGCGAGGACACCGGAAGAAGTGATATATCCCGAACCCGAATGCCCGCCCATCGAACGATTGCCCACATTTTTCGACAGCATGCGGTGCAATAGAGATGTCGACAATTAGGAGTGCGGTTACATATGTCGGACAAGATTCGTGATACAGCAACACCAGCGGAGAGTTCACCAGTGGACGAACCCACAGACTCGCGGAGGAGACAACCGTCCACAAAGGAAGCCGCGGTCGTTGCTGTGGGCAGTTGACGAGCCATGCCAGCAGTCTTTCCAAAGAGGGAAATGGCAGCGCCATTTCGCCGTGGAGGTTCAAGGAGAGAGCAGACCAGGCGTAGCATCGTCGATGGCTGGGCAATCAAGCCGTATGCAGGCCCGGCAATTATTGCAGGAGATGTCGCAACGTCAGGCGGGTCACGAGCGGGAAAAGGAAATCGAGGGGACCAGAAGCCGCACCGTTGCCAAGTCGTGGTTGTATTCCGTCCAGTGGCCGCAGCATCTGGACAGATTCCGCCCGGACGATTTGATCGCCATCATCCGACCCGCCGGTGGAGAAGAGGACGAAGCAATCGATCCCGAACAAGACAACGAGGAAGATCGTGTGCCCGCCGGGTTGGCGGAGGCGTGCAAAGTGACGAGGCGGTTAATCGGTAGGCGTTCGAAGTATGCCGACCTGTTGTCGTCGGTCGAGTAGCGTTAGAGTATACCAATCGAAGGGAGTGCGGGGCGATGTCCCAGGAAAACCCATTTTACGGCGAACAGCAGGTCGGGACCATTCGCAAATATAGTGGACATTGGACGAAGATTTGGCGGTACATTTGGCGCACGGCCGGAAAGCCAGGAAAGCCGGATTACTAGTTAACGCGGGAGGAAGAACAGCGGTTGGGCGTTATGCAACAAGCGGCAGCGGCCGTTGTCGAGCGGGTAGTCGACGAAAATCGCAGACGGCGAGGAGACATCGATTGATATCGGCGTGGTTGGAGTTTCCGGTGGCCATCATGTTCGACCACCATGTGAAAGATCGCGAATTTCGAGAGCGGCATCATCAGCGGATTGGCGGTGATCGCGGCAGTCAATTACACCCCCGTGTTGGCGGGGATCATCACCACATTACGAGCCATCGTCGTGTATCGAGCATTGATGATGCGAGGGCGATCCATCCGAGACAGCATGCGAGCCGGTCGGACGCAGCTGGAAGCAGAAGCCGAGGCGCCGTCCGTGTTGGAGGGAGTCATAGCCATGGTCGACCAGTTTATGACATTGACACAATTCCAGACGCACCCGGCACCCATGGATCGGATTAACCACCAGAAAACGTACGAGATGAAGATTTGATATAACACGAGAGGTGTTGGGCGGGTGCTACCCGGTCGATTTGGCTTCTCCCGTCATCCAGCTATGACGTGAGATTGGAACAATTAAATGGCAGACGCCTATCTCGAAGGTACGCTCCAAACGCCGCAAAACATAGGAGACATTTGAATCCTGATACCAGTCTAGAGCGACCGGATTGAGCAGGTCTGGGTACCTGCATGAGATCGGCGTCGCTAGGGGGAGTCGGGGGGTCGGCTCCACATGGCTGGGAGTATGGAGGAGGCTCGGGAGGTACATATATGGCTGGTGGCTTTTACTGGCTCTGATAGTAGAGGCGGCGGAGGAGGAGGAGGGGCCGCCGTGGGCATTGGCGTGATTGACCCTTGTTACGCTGGAGTGGAGAGGGTTTCGTGTATTGCTACTCGTGGTAGAATTCATCCTACGGGTGTCTCGAAGTGATGGACTGGGCTGGCCTCGGCCAGTATACATTACTACTTCTTCTCCAAAGCGCTGCAGGCCCATGGTGTCGCGGTGGTCGCAAGCGAAAAGGGAACGGGACCTTTACGTCACCGGCGCCTTCTAAGCTGATTAAGGATGAAAACGCTTTTTGGATAGGTACAAATAGGAGAGCACTTATCTTCGCGCTATCGTAGCAACACAATGCTAGACGCCGTATGTGAAACATCATAGATTGCAAAGCAACTATTCTCTGTCTATAGAAAACGACACGCTGCAGAGTCGAAGCTCAAACACATGCTCATTACGCCCACCCGACAGCCGAGTTTGAAGGCGCGCCGCGTTTCAATTCCCCCTTCAGTAATGGAACGTGATCTTGAACAAGTTGAAGTCTCTATCGGGACTCATTGAGATGTAAACTTCCTTGTCGCTTCCGTTCGGCGCGTAGGCGTGGTGGACCATTGGCCCATAGTTTCCGGACATTTGCGGCTCCGCCCCGGAGCTCATGATCTGGTACTCGGCGCTGAAAGGTCCGTAGGGAGTGTCGGACACATACATGTTGACATAGTTGAGGTATATGCCGCAGACAATGACATACTTATTGAAATAGTTGGAGTAGAATGCCGAACCGTATGCACCGCAACCGAACTGTTGGGAATCATTCTCCGTTGTCGCACCAATGCTGGTCGTGTCGGAGGTAGGCACCCCGCTGACCCACGAGTTTGTGGACCCGTATGACAGGAATTCGTACTGGCTAGAGTCGAAGACAGAATTATCGGCGGCGACACGGCCGACAATGACATTGGAGGGGCCGCCTATGCTGTACGTGTAAATGTAGTCGTCGGCACGAAGAATCGCAAGGAGGCCGAGCTGAATGGCATCGGGCCCCGTGAGAAGAGGTCCAACGCGGGTGGCGATCGGCTTGGTGTCACCCAGGGTAACGGAGGCGACTGCATTTCCACGGTCGGAGATGGAACCATCGGAAGCACCTCGCCAGATCTCCCATGCGTACGAGACACCGTGTGTGTCATTGATTGCCGCGACGTTAGAGGTATCCATGCCCCAAGAGTTCTGAGGAGCTTCCGGTTGTGCATCGCCTGACCAAGGTTGCATAAAGGTGTTGTCATTGACCGTGGTGAGTCCATCGGTGTCTATAGTAGAGACGTCGGAGGTGCCGTAGAACGCTGGACCCATGTTGAACCCGCAGAGGAAAGGGTCGCCGCCGCACTCCATGTCACCGCAGGACCAAATAACTTTGTCGCCGAGCTTGCTTGATCTGCATTTATCACCCCCAAGACCATCGGCTCCGAGCTGGTCAGTGAACTGGAGCGGTCCCACGTAGTCAACCTGCCACTTGCTGCCTGCGTCAGCTTCGAATTGGGTTGGATCAGGAAGGGTGCCGGTTGGGAGGCCGGAAACAGAAGCCCTGCTGCTGACTGCGCCTGGCGAGACACTTGCGCTCGATGGCAAACCCGACGGCAAGCCAGTTGAGAGGCTGGAAGGGTTGACACCTGAAACCACGCCAGTTGCCGTGGCCCCCACACTGACGGTCGTCGCATTATGTTGGGGATAAAGTGCACTGCCTGCAGTGCCGCCGACGTTGTGCTTTGATGGCATACCAGTGCCTGTGCCGATGAGTCCGGTGGGGGTGCCCGTGCTGGATGCTGGCATTGCTGTCCAGGCGCCGTTGGTTAGCATGCAATGTGTCACATCCTTCTCCTTGTAGCAAAGGTCCTGAATGCCGTTGTGGTCCAAATCATAACGCTTGTGCTGGCGAAGAGGCGAGCCAAAGGCGGTGGCGGCGAAGAAAAGAGCACTGAACGAAAGGGAGTACATAACAAAGGCCAAGCTAACGAGTTACGAAAAGATAGACTTGGTTGCGAACCAATGAAGGAGTGAATGCGCGAACGAATGTCTGAACGAGCAATCCTCGACATGCTCACATTTTGCCCATATATAAGACACGACAAGTCCCTTTCGCAACGAGCCGACCTTGAATCTTGAATGAGATTAAACGGAGCACAAGCATGGTGTTGCAGCCTTCACGTGTGCCCCGTTTTTAATAAAGGCGTATGGAAGAGCTAAGCGCTAAATAGGCGTACCGAAGAGCTAAGAGTACAGAATGGTGGACCCGGCAGTTAGCGCTAACCACTTTAGATAATAAGTCGTTTCACTCCCGTTTCCAGTCCTGGTGGTGGACAGTGGCCAACCAAATGAGGTTGTCAGATGTCGGAATGTTGCGGCTCGCTTGCTGGAGGATAAGAGACACTCTCGATGATGATCAGCCCACTCCGTTCCCTCCACTCCCGAGTGAAGGGAAGAACGTCCAGGCGTCAAGGGAAATGAGGACGACGTCCGATGCTTAAATGGTGTGGCTCGGGCTCTGCAGTGGAGCGTTCGTGCGACTCTCCCATGTTGGCGAGAAGACCTGTATATATAAATGGTTATTCGCTTGCGTTGAAGCGAAGAGGCTATCGTAGTCATCCCGCATTCTCATTGAATTCAGCTATCTGGACAGTCTACCTCATAAACACCTTTGGCGATGGTGTCGGGACTACGAACGCACAGACGCGAGAAAACGTGAATTGCGCTCTCATCACGGGGCGAGACGGGGCCGCGACCCAGAGCGATGACCCTCTATCCTACCATGACATCAATGTTCGTGACGATCTCTGCGGCGGAGTTCCACAGATGGCTCCCTTCTGTCCTATGCTGGATGGAGAGGACGGAAGTTCGGGCCTGGGTATCACCAATATCGTGCCTGTGGATGATCAGACCGGAGCTGCTACGCTTGTTCCTAAAGACGCAGTCGCAGTATTTATTCTCCGCTACCATCCCTCTAGACGCTACTATCAAGTCTATTAGAGCCTCTTCAACCGTCCTCTTTACGGCGATTATACTTATAGCTACCTTACTTATCCCTAAGAAAGAAACACTATACGAGACATACTATAGAACGTACGTACGCTAATACTAACGTACTCTACGATCTAGTTATACGCTAACTAGTTAAAATAGCTTTATAGGTCTTATAAGTAATCTTATATTTAACCGCTTCTACTTATTAGACGCTATTCGTAGACTCTATAGTACTACGATATACTACTCTATATAGATTTAGTTATATAGATATAGACCTATTCTAATAGCTCTATATCTATATCTATAGCCTTTCTATCTATATCTATATAGACTTATATAGATTAGCTATACTTAGTAGTTTTATACTAGGTATAGAGTACTTAAAGGTTACCTTTAGGAAGAATAAAACTTATAAGTCTAGCGCTCTAATTAGCTAGCTAAGTCTAGCTTAGTATTAGTCTATACTCTATATCTATATCTATATTACTTTTCTCGAGCTCTATATTTATCGGTCTATATTAGCTAGTTCCTAGCTAACTTAATAGTCTTATATATATCTACCTTAAAGAAGCTTAAGAGGTATATTAGATCTAGCTACGACCTTAGGATTCTCTATACTAGAAATAGCTACTAAATACTATAGGGTTACTTAGACTTAGACTTTATAATAGACCGGACTAATAGAGTCTCTATTCTTAGTATTATCTTTACTCTTACTAAAGGACTAGTTTCCTAAATAAGTAAGAAATAGAAGTTAGTAGTAATCTCTACTATAGAGGCTAAGTATATAGTAATATATACCTATACTAAGTAATCCTAATAGCTTATATAGATTATAAGAGATATAAGTATATACTATCTAATTAAAGTAGATTATTCTTCTTCTCTTATAAAGGAGAATCTAAAGTATACTTAGAGTATCCTAATATAAGGTAAGCTAGTTACTCTTAAAGGAGATAATTAAGCTACTCTATCCCTTATATAAGATATATATATAACTAATAGGTTAAAGTATATTAATATTACCTTCTACTACGTTAGAATACTTTAATAAAGGAGAAGGATTACTATAGTTATTAGCTAGTAAGCTATAGAAAATATATAGTAATATATAGATACTACGGTTCTAAAAGGTTAGAACGTAGTAAGACTAATCTCTACCCTTTCGTAAAGAGGGAGCGTAGCGTAGAATATACGCTAGTAGTATACTAAGAGGCTACGTTAGTAGTATTCTATATAGCTATATTCCGTACCCTTCTAATAATCTCTCCTTTTAGAGTACTATCTCTAGTACTTATTATCTATAGGTAGTTAGCTATTTATTATATCGTATAAATATATCTATTTATTATATAAAAGAATTTATAGAGTTTAGTCTTTCCCTATTAAGTAGCTTAGCGCGAATTTTAGGCGTTACTATAGTAGCGCGCTATTACTACGTATATATTATATTTATACGACTAGCTTTATTCCTTTTCTAACTATAAACCTTTATATATTCTAAAGGTTAGTTGTTTTTCTCTAATACTTCTTTAATAGTTCTCTATATCTCTAAACTCTTCTCTTCCTTTATACGCGTATTATAGAGAGCGCCTATATCTTACCGTTAATAGACCTACGTAGTATTATTAGTTTAGACGTTATCCTAAACAGTCTCTTAAAGAAAGCTAAGGTTACGCCGCTAAGTAGTTTCCGTAAGTTTAAGATACGTATTCTTTACTATATTTACTACTACTATAATCTCGCCTTTAGTATATATTCTAGCGTAGCGTATACGCGCTATTATTAAGGATCTACTAACGCGCGTATAGGGGTTAAGCGTTACGATAGTCGCCTAGTAGGCTTAATCTTTAAGAAATACTTTTATTACTTTATAGGATATAAGACCTATATACTCGTTACCCTTAACGACCTCGTTATTACCTTTAATACTACCTATAACCTTATCTTAGAGCTAAAGGAGCGCGATAGTACTACTATTAACGACGATACGCTATATACTCGCGCCGCTACTATAGAGGTAGCTAATAAGACTACTAAGAAGTAGAAGATAAAGAAGGTAAAGAAGAGTAAGGAGGATAAGCTATTTAACTAGTTTATAGCGGCGAAGGCGGAGCTAAAGTCCCTCCTTAACCTCTACGACTATACTAAGAGTAAGTAGGTAGCCGGAGCGTATATACCTTATAAGCTTATTACTAGAGTCGTAAGTAGCGGTAGCCTAACTATTAAGGAAGCTAAGGTAGTAGAGCTACGTAGTATTAAGCGCACTATAATAGCCCTTTTAAAGGTTAAGAGGATTATACGTTCTACTCCCTTAATTAACTCTTCCTTTTAACTTAGCTAACCTCCTACGTAGAGTCTATATACTAATACTATCCTACTAAATAATATTAATTATATTCTTAAAGAAGAGACGCCCCTTAATAATAATAAGGTATACGGTCCTATTAGTAAGGACGTTTAGGGCCGCTTTCTTTAATTACTAGGTAAGGAGAAAGAAGACGAGAAGTAAGCTAAGAAAGAGGATAATAATAACGGCGTAATTAACTCTATTAAGGAGGAAGAGTACGTTATAGCCCTTATTACTTCCGCGTATTTAGCGCGCTAAGGTAGCGCTACTAATCTATAAGATAACCCGACGATAATAACTAGTACTATAGGCTACCGTACTCTTACCTCTCTTAAAGACCTTCTTACTATAGCTAAAGTAATACTATTTATAAAGGGCGTAGGTAGCGTATATACTATACGTAAGGCGCGTAAGCGCGGCGCTAATAAAGCGTTTAAAGCTAACTCTCCCTACTTTATCTCTATTAATAACCTTAGTAATACCCTTAATATCGGTAATACGTCCGGTATACTCTCTTCCTCCGCTACTAATAAGGATAGCGCTATCGCTACGTAAGCGTAGTTAATAGCTACTAATAAAGCGGTAAGGAGCTAGTATAGAAAGGTAGCTAAGGTAGTAAAGAAGGCGGCTATAGCTAACTACGCCCTTAGCTTTAGCGATAGTACTAAGACCCGCTTACGTAAGAAGTAGAAGAAGAGGCTAAAGTTTATAACTAAGGTAGAGGTTAGTAATAGTAAGGAGTAAGTAGAGCTAATAATTGGCGCCTACGTTAAGACTACGCCTTACGTACGGTCTAATAAGCTAAGCCTAGTATACTTATATGTTTTTATATACTAAGATACTTACTAGGAAGCCTAGGGCTAGTTACCTATCTACGGCGACGCTACGGCGTTAGAATTATAATTATCTTCTATATTTTTTCTACTTTTATCTCGTTATCGCGTTAAATATTTCTACTAACTAAGGTATATATACGACGTATTCTATAGGCTTCTACGAGTTATACTCTTATAGCTAGTCCTACTACTATATAAGGTAAGACGTCTTTTCCTTTCTCTTCTTAGAGCTTAAAATAGCCTCTACCTTATATTCGCGATTATCGTCTATAAGTAGGATATTTTCTTCTAATATAATTACTCTATTACCTATTTATAGCTTAAGTAGTAAGACGTAGAATATATTATATATCCTTATATACGCTAGTAGCGCTAGGCGGTACGCCTACTTTCTAATAGCGTTAATAACGCGGAAAGGGCTTAGGAACCTTATAGCTAGTTTCTTCTTTAGTACTTAGAGATTAAGGTTCTTTACTAATAGTAGTATCTATTCGCCTATCTTATACTCTATTAGCTACCGCCGCTAGTTATAGTACTTAGTTTAAGACTCTAATACTTACCGCTATTACTTTAGTAGTTAAGCGTAGATATCTCGTATATACTTCGCCGTCTCTTTAGCTACTAGTACTTCTCTTTTCTTAAGCTCGCCTTAAGCTAGTAGTACTATACCCTTAATATTAAGGTACTATCCGTATAGTACGTAAAAAGAACGAGCTCTTAGCGTTATAGAGGTACTATTATTAAAGGCGAATTCCGCTTAGCTAAGTAATAAGGTCTAATCGTCTTATTATATAGAGTAGTAGTAGCGTAGGTACTACTTTAGCGTTTAGTTAGCGCGCTCCGTCTACCTATCTATTTAAGAGTAGAAGGTAGTACTTAGCTACTACTTTACCCTTACTTCGAAGTAGAATTCTACTTAGAAGTTACTAGTAAAGATAGGCCCCCTATTACTTACGATTCCTAATAGTATACTATAATACCTTACGACTTCGTTACGTAGGATTATCGCTAGCTCTACGCTAGTATATATCTTTTAAGTTAGAATATAGAGCGCTATCTTTAAGTACCTATTAACAATTATAAGGATAGAGTTATATACTTAGTTGTTTCTTTTACTTAGTAGTAGGTTAGTTATAAAGTCTATAGAGATCTCCTTCTAAGGTTAGTCTAGTAGTAGTATTAACTATAGCTCGCTATAGAGGTAATAGCGGCGCGACTTTATCTTTAAGTAGATAGCGTAGGCCTTAATATACTTAGCTATATTATTTACTATCTTATCCTAGTAGTATTTACGTTAGATTAGCTCTAGAGTCTTAGACTTTCTAAAGTACCTAGCCTACGTATAGTTATAGTATATACGGATTACCTATGCTATAAGCGTACTATCCCTTAGGATATAGATTACGTCGCCCTTAAATAGGAGTCCTTTACGCGCTTTCTAGCTACGTAGAAGTTCCTTTATACGTTCTCGCGAACCTTAATCGTAGTACTATAGGACTATAATAAGGTTAAGGATTAACTTTAATAGTAGGTTAAAGGGTTCTTCCTATATTATTATAGCAACGGCGACTCGCGTAAGTAGACTTAGCGGGTTACTAAAGCCTAGGGTTCTCGGTAATATTTATTTCGATAGGCTATTATATATAGCGTTAATCCTTTATATAGTTAGCTCTATTTTATATAACGGGGCCTTTTCTCTAATCTATACTTATAGTTTCTTCTATAAAGTAGGAAGGAAGTAGTTAACCGTAGTAGCTTCGCTAGCGTAGTCTAGTCGTCGTAACGGCGTATTAGCGAGATTCTTCTTCCTAGCTTAATATTTAATTATAAAATCGAAACTCGCGAGATAGGTAGCTTAATAAGCCTACCTACTATTTAACTACTTTATACTTATAAAGCTACGAAGGTTCATATAGTTAGTTAGTACTTAGACTATATACGCCGCGCCTTCGAAGTAGTAGCGCTACTACTTAAAGGCTATAACGATAGTAAGGAGCTCCTTATCGTATATCTCGTAGTTATACTTAGTAGGAATTATCTTTCGAGACTAAAAGGTAATAGGGTACTATTCTATTCTAAAGAGTTATAATACTACTCTTACGATTATAAAGTCTAACGCGTTAGTCTTAAGTTATAGGCGTACTAAAGAATCGTAGTACTATAGTACTAGTATAGAAGTAAAGGTATCTTTAATTCTATAGAGCGCCTACTTCTTACTAGTACCCTATATAAGCTTACCCTACTTCTTTCTATTCTTCGCTTCCTTTAATAAGCTAGTAAGAGGACCTATAATATAGCTATAGTCCTTTACGAACTACTAGTAGAATTTTAAGAAGCTTAGAAACTACTAGACCTTATAAAACGAGCTAGGCCTAAGCTACTCCTTAATAGTAAGGACTCTACTCGAATCTATTATTACGCCTTCTATATTTATAATAAACCTAAGGAATTCTACGCTTTACTAAAAGAATTCGTACTTTTAAATACTAGTATATAAGGCGAACTTCTAAAGTCTTATAAGTACCTTATATATATAAAGTACGTACTACTTACGTATCTTACTATAGATTAAGATATCGTTAAGATAGACTACGTAGATATTATTAACTAGCTTAGTAAGGGCTCGGTTAATATACGCTTAAAAGGTAGCTAGAGCGTTAGTTAGACTAAATAGTATAACGTTATATTCGTAGTAGCCGTAGTATATATAGAACGCTATCTTTTAGTAGTTACCTTACTTAATTAGGATATAGTAATATATATCCCTAAGGTCTAGCTTACTATACTATTTCGCGTAGCTAAGGTAGTTTAGAGTCTTACTAATAAAAGGGAGTAGATAGCGGTTTTTAATAGTAATAGTATTAAGACCTTAGTAATTAACGTAGAGCTTAAGCTTTCTATTCTTCTTAGGAACGAAGAGGATAGGTATACCCGCCTTACTTTTACTATACTTAATCTAACCGTTCGCTAACGCCGTCTCTAAATACTCCTATAGAGTATCGAGCTTAGTATTAGATATATTATATAGAGGCTAAAAGGGTAGCCTTTTACCTTCCTTTAAGTTAATTATATACTTAGCGCCTTTAGGCTACTTAAGGTTCGCGATATTTTAGTAATCGAAAACGTTAATAAACTATCGGAACTTAGCTAGTAGCTATATTATAATACTATCGCGCTTTTACTTAGGGCTAGGGAGGTAGATAGTAAAGACTCTCTTAAAGGAAACTATATTCTTAATAAACTTATATATAGAGCGTATACGTATCGTATTTACGGCGATTCCGTAGCGCTATTCGTTAGTACTACTATCTACTTTAATAAACTACTATCGACGCTATAGCTATCTTAGGATTATCTTAGGTCCTTCTATATCTATAGTATAGAAGATAGCTCCTAATTTCTTTATAACCTCTATAGAGTTAGTAAGGCGTATACTTATATAGTATATACTATAGTAGAACCCCTAGTTTTCCTAAAATAAGGTTAGCCTTAAAAGGGCTACTTTACTTATTAGCGGTAGATTATACTATAACGTAAAGGATCGTAAGACGAGGTTAATATCTATTACGTTATTAAGGAGGAATTCTACCTCTACTTCTTTAGCTAGCGTAGTAACGCCGCCGTATAGGCTCTTTACTAACTAGGAGTCGACTTAGAGCCGGAGACTTAGTTACGATTCTTCGCTAAGTCCCTACCTTTTCCCTTCTTACTATCGTTTTAGTAAGACTATTAATCTTCTTTATTATCCGTAGTAGGCGCTTCTTTAGTATCTACCTTCCGGATATATAGGTTATTTTAGTCGCTCTACTAGTTCTTACTACGGTACTCTATCTTAATATAGCCGATCTTACCGGAGCTATAGTAGGGTAATTTAGACTTATTACCTATTAGGCGGACGGGGGCCCTACTATCGTTCCGTTTATTAATATAGTCCGCCCTTAGTCTCTTTATACCTTATAGGTTCTATATCTATAATACGGACGCGCTTCGTTTCCTAAGTCTTAAGTCTACCTCTATAGGAACTCTACCTTTATCCGTTATTTTAATATAGGAGGTAAGGGCGACTAAGTCGATACGCCTTAAATACTAGGTATAATATTTAATAATCGTATTACGTAGTATAGGACGTAGCTTTATAAGGAGGTAGTATATACGCTACGCCTCTTATAGGGTAGTACTATCTAGTCTTTTAAGGTAGATAGCTTTAAGATAAAGATAGTAACTAACTAGCCCTCTTTCTACTTTATATCCTCGTACTAAAGGGTAACGCTAAGGTCTCGATTAACTAAGTTACCTATAATATCGTAAAGGAAGTCCTTAAAACTTAGCTAGGTTTAGTCCTTAATTTCGTTAATACTATAGAGATTATACTACTACTCCTTTACCTCGCTAGTAAGGAATAGGACTCTATACGTAACTCTCGATATATCCGTATAGTAAGCGTCGCTAAAGGCTAGGAATAGTAGCTCTAGGTCGCGGATATAGTTCCGGACCTCCTTAATACTATTACCCTTAAATCGCTCTAGTTCTTAGGTTTTAAGGTAATAGCTAAGGATACCGTAGTAACTTAGCGCGACGCTAGCGCTTCGGTAGCTCCTACTAAGGTCGTCGCTAACGTTAGACTCCGTAGGTATAATAGAGCTCGCTTCTTAAACGCGACTAAGGCGTTAATTCGGATTAAGTATATTACTAGGCGTAGTACCTACGTCGCGAACTTATCGTAATATTTTTACCTCTTTCTCTATCTACTAAAGGGTAAGGTTTTACTAAATATTATCTTACTCCCTTATAAGGTAAGCTAGGTAAGCGTCGTAGCCTTAAGGAGAGGTAGGCGCTTTACTTCTAGCTTTATTATTAGATATAGTATCGTATAGGTTATAACTTCTAAAAGAGATTAGAATTATTAGCTAATAAGCTATAGAAAGTATATAGTAACGTATAGATACTACGGTTCTAAAAGGTTAGAACGTAGTAAGACTAATCTCTACCCTTTTATAAAGAGGAAGCGTAGCGTAGGATATACGCCGGTAGTACGCTAAGAGGCTACGTTAGTAGTATTCTATATAGCCGTATCTTATACTCTTATAATAGTAGTACTAATAATATAGTTACTAATAGGTTTACGAATCTAAAGTAGAAAGAATTATTCTAATACTTTATTCGCTAGCTAGAACTTGTTAAGGACTAACCTTTAGACTTAAGTAAGAGTATTAAGAGTTAGTAGTTTAGAGGGTTAGTAAGAGTAAGCCTAAAGTACCTACTAAGATAGCTATCTTATCTTTATAAAATAGCTACTTCTCTTCTTTCTCTTTAGTAATTAATTACTTAGCTAGTAATACTATACCTTTAGTTTCTATAGTATATTCTATCTCCTATTATTATTTAAGCTTTCCTATTCTACGAAATCTATCGAATTTTAATAAGTAACCTTATATAAGCCTACTAAGATAATATCCGTTAGTATTACTACGACTATTTACTAAAGCCTTAAGAACGACTTAAGGAGAAACTATAACAAAATAGGACTAAAGCTAAATAAAGTTATTAATCTACCTAAGTATTAACTATACTATAGGAGATAGTCTAACTATTACGTCTATAGCGTAATAATCCTTTAAGAAATCGAAATTCTTTAGCTTACTAGTAGTATCTATTACTAATATTAGGTACTAAGCCTTTTTCTAAGCGCGCTTAGTAGCCTAGTAAAAGATTTTCTTATTCTATATTAACTATACTATAATCTCTACTAAGAGCTCTTTATTATCTATCTTTTTCTAATATTCCTTACGAGTTTTATTAAGGGAGCTCTAAGAGAGATTTACGTAAGACTTTCTAACGTATATATATTTAGAGTATTTCGCTCTTAAAGAACTATCTATAATTATATAGTAGTAGCTAAAAAGGAAGTAGTAGTTATAGGAAGATTTAGTAAGACGTCTTAATCTTTATATTTTAAATATAAGATAAAGATAGTTTATTTAAGACTAAGATATAATATAATAATAGGGAAAAGGGTAGAGTATATACTTACCTTTTATAATCTAGCTTAGACGTCTTAACTAAGTTAGAAGAAGAATAGTATTATAGGTAGATACCTAAACTATAGATAATTAAATAGGAATAGTTAATACCTATATATTATCTCGACGCTTAGTAAACGAGATAATATAGAAGTTACATAACTATACTTAACTACTTAATAGCGAGATAGTAAGCTTAGTAAGCTAGTAATACTTATTTAGTATATAGAAACTAAGAATATCTTTAATATACTTATATTTAACTTATATTATAATCTTACTAAAAGGTCTATAGCTATTTAAATATACTTAAGTTATTATTTTTACCTTTACTCTATTATTCTCTAACTCTCTAAAGAAGTATAATTAACCTTAATTATATAAGACTACTTTATAGAATCGTAATAGTAGACTATAGGCCTTTATAGCGCTTTTAGTAGAGGAGTTTTATTCTAACTATATAGAGTATATAAAGGATCTTATTTAGATTATTACTAATCTAGTCTTAAGTAAGGTAACGATTTAAGAGGTAAGTATTATTAAATAATATAGTCTACGTCTACGGTATTATACGCTAAAGTAATAGCCTTCTAATACTCTTAGTATAACTTTGCCTTATACTATCCGCTAGTACCTTTTCCTAAATACTAGTATTAACGTAATAAGCGCCCTAAGATTATATATATAAAGCCTAGTCGTAGAAAAATGCCCGTAGTATACGTATATAGACTAGCTCGTACTCTTTACTCTAGCGCCGTATAAAGTTGTTATTTAGCCGTTCCGATATGTAGGTAATAGGAATCGTATGTAATATCTACCTGTCTTTTTACGAAGACTTTAGTACTCGCATCGCTGTTTACGCTGCGAGTATCGAAACCCGCCGCCCTAAAGATAGTAGTCCGATTGTGCACGTTGTCCATGCGTATCTAAGAACAAGCAGCAAAAGTTCGTTAGCTAGCAACTCATGATTGCGACGGAAGCGACGTACTCACCTCGTTACCAGACGCAAGAGGCTGGTTTCCCCTTATCGATCGCAGCTAATCTCCACTTCCGCTGTTACCATAACCATACCCGGAGGGTGTCTGCGGCCCAATGGCGGATGGCAAGATAGCCATCATGAGGCCGTATGCCAATTCAGCCTGGGCCCAACTTGTAACTTCGAAGTAGTAGAACAGCGGATCGGGTGCGGAGGTGAGTCGAGACACGACAACGATTCGAATGATAGTGAATGCAATGACTCTGGTTTCACAACAACCTGTTAGCCAGCGCTCTGGTGGTGGTGCTGAATGGGTAAGGTGACTCCGTAGACTTACGGTAGTCTGAGTGTGAAGGTCGAGACACCTTTCACCTTCGACCTCCACCCCTTCTGCAGCATGATGTACAAGCGCATGATCATTGCGAAGATGAAGACTTCAACAATTATCCCGAGGACACCAATAGCTATTCAGCGTGACGTCAAGTTCGTACAAGACTGCGAGACCTGGAGGCACGGGCGAGAAGCGTTGCAACCCAAGGCTACCATAACGATAGAAGCGATCTGGAATGGCAGTGGTATGATTAGCCAAAACTTCCTCAACGACCACACGTGGAGGTGCAGAGTGACAGTTCTGTATCGCAGTACGACTCGTTCATCCAACCTTTCAACTTACCAATGCTGCAAGTGTCGTCCAAATGGCAGCTTGTAGTGCTCTGCGATGGAATGCCTCTGCACTCAAGCGGTAGACCAAAAGTAGGAGCGAGGTCTTGGAGAGACAGACGCCGAGTAGATCGAAGAGCACGCTCGCATACATGATCTCCGTCCGTCAGCGTTACTATTTCGAGACAAAATGCAGCCCGATTTCACAAACCTCTTGCATGTTTAAAGCTGACGGCTGCGAGCCGAGTAGCTTGGTTGACTTTCCAAACCCTCGTGAGACGGCCCCGAGAACCAATCCGCATTGTATGACGCAGCAGATCTGTGCTTGATCAGTGGTGAGATCGCTTCATGCAACGAGTGCGCGTAGTTGGGAAGGGTTACGCTAGCAGCAATGGCCGTCCAGTCATCGCCGTAGATGTCACCGAGGACCGACCAGCGTAGTATCAACTTCGCGATAAGGAACAGAAGCACAAAAACGAGACAGGTTGCCGAGGCGATGACTGCGTAGCCAGCATGGTCGTCCGGAGTAATCGCATGGGCCGGTGGTAACAGGACACTGGACGATGACATTGCTCGTTAGTAGAAGTACACAATGTAGAAGAGCAGAGGAGTACAAACACCATCCACGTACCTTGCAGGAGGGAGGCAGAAGGTATACGTTGGGTTGATCACAAGGCTGCGAGCGTGGCAAGCGATCCTTTCCAAGCTCGTCTGTGGCGTCGAAGGTGCAAGCCGGGACGGGCTGCAGTAGTCACTAGTAGTCTTCCCCGGTGAACTTCACCTGATAATAAGCACTAAGACGCGCTCTGTTCGAGACATGGTAATATGGTAGACGCGGGTGCGTGCCTTGCAGGCTTTATCCGCACTAGGTGTGATAGTCCAGATACCTGGTCCTAGGTGCCTGGTCCATACAGTAGTTCCCATTCGGGTGCAGGCTTAGTCTTCTTGTAGGTGGTCAAGGGCACGCGATACTGCTTGCAGCTTCAACGTAGGGACAATACTAAGCATAGTACTTTTCATACGGTCGAGACGGTTCGGCAATCGAGCGACAGATAGAGCGCAAAGAATTTTCCGTTGCTCAAGCTGCATAGATTGACAATGTAGGTCTGCCAGACGGCAATTAAGAATGCACCAATGCCTGGCAATCGATCTTTAGGGATTCAGCTCGATGCGTCTAGTCACTCGCGGAGCTGCTTCCCCTGTCGGTCCGTGAACGCTACCGTTGGGATCAGTCTGCCGAACTCGTTCAATTAACTTCGAGTGCATCGACCTAATGGTCCGCTCGGGCGGGCCCGCAACCTACCACAAGCTGAAAAGCATCGCCGAGCTTAATACGACCTTCCCGATCCTACGCCAAGTAAGCGATGGGCGACTGGCTACGGAGGAAGGCCTGCTCGGGTTGCCACGTTTTTACTAGGCGTGTTGAGTGTCGTTCAACAGTTTCTCTAGCTTTGCTCTCCAGCATATTCGTTCTCATCTCCCCTCGCCACTTCCTCCTACCCAACCTTCTCGATCGTTATTTCGTTGTACGATGTCTTTTCGCCGACTTCCAGGAGCAACAAAAACCCCAAAAATGCTACAACACGACGAGCTAAAGGACGTCAACGTCTCAATGGCGGACGAAGACTCTGATTCACAGGACAATGCTAGTCCCGATGTGCCCAAGAAGTATCGCGGCACTGAAGCGGACGATTTCCAGATGAAGGTGATGGGTCGTGTGCAAGAGCTGCGGAGAAACTTCACTTTCATCACCATTCTGGGGTTCGGGTCGACACTGATCTGTACTTGGGAAATCATTATGGCGAACATCCTACCAGCATTGACAAACGGCGGCACTGCTGGCTTCTTCTGGGGTTGGGTTGTCGTGGTTGTTGGCTTCATACTAGTATATGCTTCGTTGTCGGAGATGGCATCGATGGCTCCTACTTCGGGCGGTCAATATCACTGGTATGTCATCTTCTCAGTCCCGTTAGGTCTATCTTCGTTGAAGTTGTTGAACACTCTGCGTGGAGTCGAGGACGTTGCTGACGCATTCTTCTGCTACGTTTAGGGTGAGCGAGTTTGCTCCACCCAGCTGTCAACGATTTCTCAGCTACATAACTGGATGGCTCTGTTTCACAGGCTGGCAGTCCGGGCTGACCGCGATCTGCTTCATCTCCGGAACAATCATTCAAGGCTTGATCGTTCTCAACAACCCCGACTACGTATTCCAGGCGTGGCACGGCACACTTCTCACTATTGCCGTGTGCATGTTCGCGATCATCTTCAACACAGTCATTGCGAGCAAACTTCCACTCGTGGAGGGATCAGTGGTCTTTTTGCACATCGCTGGTTGTTTGTTATGATCATCGTGCTCTGGACGCTGGCACCCCGACACAACGCTCACGATGCTTTCCTGCTGTTCGTCAATAACGGAGGCTGGTCGTCACAAGGAACAAGCTTCTTTGTCGGACTGTATCCGCTGGTGGTCTCCCTCATCGGCTTCGACTCCGTAGTCCACATGTCCGAGGAGATCAAGGACGCGGCAAGGACGCTGCCTCGCGCTATCATGTGGTCCACGTATCTCAACTCTTTCCTGGGCTTGATCATGGTCATAACCTTGATCTTCACATGGGTACGTACAGCATACTTCGATGCATTAGAGTGTTACTAACTCTAGCCTGCTTTATGTTTCAGGGAAATGCAGACGAGATCGCGGGTAGTGCTACAGGGTACCCTTTCATCCAGGTCTTGTTCAATGTTACCAAGAGCCATGCTGCCACCGATGTACTCTCGTTCATCATCGTCATTACCTTGACCGCCTCTGTTATTGCTTGCGTTGCCACCGCCAGCCGGCAGCTTTGGGCGTTCGCAAGAGACAAAGGCGTTCCGTTCTCTAATACTGTTGCTTATGTGAGTCCACCACCGCCCAATTCTGCTCTCGAAGGGCTCAAGACTAACCAGACAACCATAGGTCAACCCGAACTGGAATGTGCCCGTCAACGCGGTCCTCCTCTCTCTTGTTGCGACCAGCCTGTTATCCCTGATCAACATTGGGTCCTTCGTCGCCTTGAACGCCATTCTAGCGCTCGACTGCGCCATTCTGCTCGCGTCATATATGATCAGCATCGGGTGTTTAACGCTGAAGCGTTTGCGCGGTAAAGCGCTGCCTCCTCGGCCTTGGAGTCTCGGGAACATGGGTCTCTTCATCAATATCGCAGCTCTCTGCTGGCTTGTCCCCATCTTTATCTTTACCCTGTTTCCTGGGACTACACCTACGACGCCTGCTACGATGAATTGGGGCGTCCTGCTCTTTGGCGGTATCATTCTGATGGCCGCGGTGTATTATGTGGTTCGGGGACGGCATGTTTACATCTCTCCGCGTGAGAGGTTGAGGAGGGATATACAGATGTGAACAGTCACGGTAGTAATACTTCGACAAAGCCCTCATGGTCACCGACTCCCACTCGGTAGGATAATGCCCAGTCATAGCGCTACAGACTCCGACGCGGTAGTGCAAGGATCTGTGCACTCGCAAATGATACGGACACTAGCAAGTCAATCTGCAGAACGAACTGCTGTCCGTTCAGCGGCATTGCAGAGGTAAGTACAACGGCAGAAAGACTACAGGGTCGAGGACAACGGGCCGATGCGACAGAGACTGGATCGTGGAACTTGACTCGCTCCATCGCATACACTCCTGCGAGACTGTATGAGAAGGCGAAGCCAAAGCGCCGATCAACAAGATAACGAGATTATCTAGTTGGTACTTACTTGGGCTTGGTAGGAGGGTTCTCGTGCCAAGGGTGGAAGACGCGCATGGCACGGGGGTGGCGTGGATGCGGTCCCTTGTCGAGATTCGTCTCCTCAGCAACGACCTCGTCACCATAACCAGCGTCATCGGCCATCACTTGAGCCGCCGACTTTTTGGTAGTCTTGCGCAGCTTTTTCTTCGATGGCGTCTTCTGTGAACAGACCCAAGCAGATCAAGCCCGTGTGGGTTTACGAGATGATCGAGAAGACCACGGTCGAGCAGGCGAACCGCAAGACCCGTGAGAAGAAGAATAAGACCATCGTGAAGGTGATGAGAGAGGTGAGCCGGAAGGAGGAAGATGCACTCGAGAACCTGCAGGGTAGGATAATCTTATGATGGGCGAAGAGCGTGAAGGAATGGATGATGAATCGAAAGGAGTGGTCGGACGGCAGAGCTTCATGAAGGGTTGGGTTTCCTTGTGTATTGATTGGGACTGTGGTTGGGTCTTGATTCTAGTGCTGGCAGCGAACGACATTGGTCGTGAATCAGACAGCAGCTTGGAAGGCTCGAGCTTGATATGATCAAGCACTGAATGAAGGTTGGGTGGTAATGTCTGCCCCAGGCTGTCCACCAAGCGAGCACCAAACAAGGCTTGGTTTGTTTGTTGGGTTCAAACAAACAAGCATAGATAGCCGTCAAGCACAAGCAAGCAAACAGAAACCCTCGTAAGCAAGCAAGCAAGCAAGGCTTGCTAAGAACTTCATATGCTAGTCACGTGCTAGCCCTGCGGCGATGAATCACTTTCGGCTCCGAAACTAGCCTTCCTGAAGCGGCTAGACACCCTCGGCTTACCGCAATAGGCAGGTCCGTCTGCCACAAGCAAGCACTGCTTGCTTGAATAGGCTTGGCAAACAAGCACGCTTGCTTGACATTCACTCAAGCAAACAAGCGCTAGGCCTATTCAAGCACGAGCAAACAAGCAAAACCCTCGCAAGCTGCTTGCTTGCTTGATGGACACCCTGATAGTATGTGCTCGTACCGTCAAGACAGCAGGTCGCAGAGTACCTCCGTGCGTCAGACGATGTGCTTAATATGCTGGAGGCGGCAGATGATGTAAGTTACCGCTATCGATTTGACAACATCTCCCCCACCCTGTAGACGGAGTAGGAGTGCCGTCGCTGACTGCAATCTACCTAAAGCAACAACAAATACAATGGACGATGGGGTATGGCGTGACTTTCAGAGCCTACCACTCTCCAGTCGTCCGGAACCAAGTAACGAAAAGTATCTAGACCAATATTGACAATATGATGGCCGAGATGAACGAATCATTCGACGAGATGATCGGAAGTCCAACAGGGGATTTATGCCCCTCTGCCAGCTTCGATTGCTAATTGAGAGAAAATGCAGATTATACCCCGTTTCAGCTGTATCATATCATTGCCATGATAGTAGCTAAGACTTCTAATCGTGTCTTCGTCGGCCCAAAGCTTTGTGAGTGCTCATCATCAATAGCTTTATATGCCTGCGTTACTCATATCTGGTGTAGCTCAAGACAAAGCGTTCTTAGAGAACGCCGTCAACTACGCCCAAGGCGTGGTCATCTCGGCAGAGATCCTCCGGCTCTTCCCTGACTGGACCAAAAGGTGCGGCCTACCACATTTGGAGACGTGAAGAGTGCTCTGGGCTTACCACAGAGCGACAGGTTCATCGTCAAGATCGCTCCGATTGTCCGGTATCGTCGCGCTGCTATTGCTTTCTTGAAAGACATGGTCCAAGAACGCTTGACCAAATTAGAAAAGGGAGACGACACCGGACCAGACGACTTGCTCCAATGGCTCATTGTTGCTGCGCCACCCGAAGAAAAGACCGTAGTGTGCCTGGTCGAAAGACTCATGGCTCTCGAGGTGGCATCTATTCACACCACCACCATGGTAAGTAAAGTACAGACATTGCTCGGCCCAAAGGCATTGCATTCCGCTGACTCTCAAGTAGACTTTCACTGCCGGTCTTTATCGCCTTGCAGCAGAACCAGACAAGTACCTGCCGGAGCTGAGAGCCGAAGTTCAACAATGTTATGATGGAGGCGATATCACCCGAGATTCACTGGGAAAGATGATCAAGCTGGACAGCTTCTTGCGAGAAGCAGCGAGGCTGGACAATTCTGGACTGCGTATTATCTACCCCGTCGTATGTCTCACATCAGAAGAACTGACCAGCGCTGTGTCACAGTGAGTATGCAACGGAACGCGAAGAAAACGTTCACATTCGCCGACGGCAATGTCATCCCTGCCGGAGCCAAAATCGGAGCTCCGATGCTATTCCAACATCGCGACCCTTCCGTGTACAAACGCCCGGATGAGTTCGACGGCTTCCGCTTCAGCAGGCCCAAAGAACAAGGCCAAGGAGCAGCACCCATGGGTAAGGACTCACTGGTCAGCACAGAGGTCGCTTTCCAGTCCTTTGGCCACGGCAGACATGCATGGTGAGCTCCACTACAGTTCCCTCAACTGCCGCTCGATCTTTGCTGACGATGGGGATAGTCCTGGTCGTTTCTTCGCCGTGAGCGAGATGATACTTATGTTTGCGATACTGCTGCAACGGTACGATTTCAAAGTCGAGCCTGGCACGGCTCCGAAGCAATTGCGCATCGGTACAATGTGAGTGGTCCTGTGGCTCGATACGCATATGATATGGCCGCATGGAATTCATTTCAATCTCTGGAAACCCTCCACTGGACACATGAGAATCGAGCTAACGTCGTGTTTCGCAAATGTTGGGGCTCTCCCCGACACACAATTCAATGTGTTGTTGAGAAGTAGGAAAGCATAACGGAAGAGGCAGCAGACTACCCTCATGTGGTCCTCGCATCTGAAATATGCCCTTGGGCGGCAAACTTGGTACTAGGTCGCGGAGACAAGAGCCTCGAAGGTACAAGATCTGCATTTGTTATGTTCATTTGATGAAGCTGTCTAAAACCGTTGTTCTACACTTTGGCGTAACATGCTCTGTTGTCACTAATCCACGAATTCGGGCTTGACAAGATGTGTCTCCATCTTCGCAGTGAACGTTGTCGCTCTGGCCTCGTCTTCGCTATCATACCCGAGCAAGACACAGCACCACTTTGGTTGGCCCGGGTCGATTGCAAATCCCGCCCGCACATGCCGACTTTTGTTTTCCTTGTTGGAGACCTGCTGAACGAGCACGTCCCTGTCGACCTCTGAGGAATGCTCCCACACAAAGACTCTGACATATTGAGAGTCCAACATCCCAGGCGGATCGAACAGGTAGTGTCGTACCAACGGCATCCCCGGCTCGAACCATTTGTTGATACACGCCATGACCGGCTCAAACTCCGGCAGCTGCCAGAAATCCCAATGGTATTGGATGCGATCCCAGTCAAAGGTGAAGATGATTGTGCACGGATCGTCGAGCGACAGGGCCCAGCTCAAGCGTGGACAACCGGCGGCTGTTGCAGAATTGTCGACGAAATCGCGTTTGATCGATTCCAGTGTCTCCTGAGTTGGATCGGCGAGCAGTTTGAACAGCACGATTTCGGTAATGCAAGACTCGCTCGTGTTCTTTCATTTGTTCGGCTAGAGACATGTTTGCGATGATGGATGGATCAATTCGTGAGCAAAGACAGTGTCGAATTGGATAATGATTCAGGAAAACAAACATTAACAGACCCAAAATCGAATTAGACCAAGAAGCTTGCCAATGGAGAGTCACCGGACTGAGGTCAGTCCTGCTGTGTCAGTGCGGTACGAAATATCTTGAGCGGAAGTGCAACTTCCGAGAGGACAAAAAAATCTCGTAACATAATAGGCCACATACAAGAATCGTGAGAAGATGTGCGAAGGTGAATCGACTTAGCCTAACAAATGCTGTATTCTCATCGTACATCGTCTTGCAGAGTGGAGGCTGATTCGCGACCCGTACGCAAGTAGACATTGTTAAACTACCGACCTACAGTTAGTAAACGTTGTAGGTCACGCACATACTTACACATCAAGATGGGTTCCAACGACGATGAGACTCGCAAGGCTTTCGAAGACGTCGAAATCCGGACAGCACCTGGATTGCTACCACAATGGCATTCACAACCAATGCCGCTTCGGATCATCCATATTGGTGCAGGCGCAACAGGGTTGTGCTGTGCATACAAAATGGAGCGACAGTTGGCCAATGTCGAGCTTGTTTGTGAGAAGAATCCTGAGGTTGGTGGAACTTGGTATGAAAGTACGTGCCTGTCCCCCCGAAGAGCATAATAGAACCACTCGGATGGCAGACTGAGAGACCCTCGCAGATCGGTATCCGGGCGCCGCTTGCGATATGTACGTATGCCTATGGAGGATCTGAAGCGTTCTGTAGCACTACAGCTGACGGAACCCATACAGTCCGGCGCACTGTTACCTACACTTTTGAGGCGAATCCGTGCTGGAGCTCATACTGTGCCGTAAGTCAACCGTCTTGGAGATAGATGTTGCTCCACTCTGACCCCGGTTAGATGCCAGTATTCTCCAGAGATCCTCCAATGTTTCCAAGGCTTCTGTAACAAGTACAACTTACACAAATACATCAAGCTGAAGCATAGAGTGATGGGCGCTCAGTGGCGAGAAGATAAAGGCCAGTGGAGAGTCGAGGTCGAGCATGATGGCAAAGTATTCACCGACTGGTGTCACATCCTCGTCAATGGCAGCGGGCTGTTGAACAAATGGAAATGTGAGCCCCCTGCTGTTCCTAACGAGCCGTTGAGCTGAGTCTGACAGCCTTCAGGGCCCGACATCCAAGGATTGCATAGCTTCAAAGGTCCCATACTGCATTCGGCTTCTTGGGATGGTGAGCAACAATCTGCCTTTTCCGCCTGCGTGCATGGATAACCATGGCTATAGATTCCGTGGACATGTCGGGCAAACGGGTCGCTATCCTCGGGACTGGGTCGGGCCATCCAGATAATCCCAGAAGTACAGAAAGGTGGGTCGGTCTTGGACGTGCGCCTGTGGGCACTGGCTGATGCACGACGTCGCAGTGGCTTCCAAGATGAAATGTTTCATGGGGTGAAGCTTCCAGTGGCTCCCATCACTTGTAGAGCTTTCCTCACTATGGATTTAGGTCGAACACGTGGATTGCACCATCGATGCCAAAGGTCGAGATCGAGGCATGGGAGAACGAAGTCGGCAAAGAGAAGCTTGATGAGATCGACCAGAAGATCGACGACCTTAGCGAAGACATCAAAATCATTGTTTCGCCCACCTCAGGTGAGGGAGAGACACTACCGTCGGACGCAACGCATGCTGGACTGGGTACGAACGGCACTGCACACGAACAAACGTCAGCCGCGCCACTCGAACGTGATAACAAGCAGTAAGAGCATCAGCTTAGTAGACTCCGAGTACTCTGCTGACATCCACCAAGGTACTACTATCGGCCTAATGAAATCGAGAAACTTGCAAGTGATCCCGAATATCTGCTTCTGTACCGGAAGAAGATCGAGTACGGGATGAACCATGGATTCCAGATCTTTTATCAGGACTCGAAAGCTTCAAAGATGGCTCAGCAGTATATGGCGGCTGAGATGGCAAGGCGACTGAAATATCACCCAGAATTGACGAACCACCTCGTCCCAGAATGGCCAGTCGGGTGCCGGTAAGTCTTCCTTCCATGCCAGTAACAAGTACGAGGAGTTACCTGATACCTTCGCAACAGCCGACTCACACCCCCGGCTACCTCGAAGCATTAATTCAACCGAACACAGAACCGGTGTATTCGGACATTGTCTCCATAGACGAGACCGGCTTGCACACAGAGGATGGCAATTTCCATGAAGTCGACCTGATTGTCTGTGCCACCGGATTCGATATGGCATGGACTCCGCATTTTGAGCTTCGTGGTGTTGACGATGCCCGGATCCAGGATGCATGGTCGCCAGTACCAAATTGCTACCTGGGCATAGCTGCGCCAGGTTTCCCAAATTACTGGGTCATGAATGGACCGAGAGGTAATCTGTGCAATGGCACGGTAAGTCGGTGCGGATCGGGATGGTCCACTGCACCGCTTGCTCCAAAGCTGACAGGCGATCAAAGGTCATCCCATGTTTCGAAACACAGCTCGACTATGTGATCCAAGCTGCCAAGAAGATCCAGAGTGACCGCATCCGAGCGATTGAAGTCAAACAGGACATCACGACGGCGTTGAACAAGTACATCGATACATGGCATGAGGGCGGCGTGTGGAGCGGCGAGTGCAAGAGCTGGTATAAGAACAACACCAAAGGTGGCAAGATCATGTGTTGGGGTTGCTCCGTAAGTTGGTCACTGTGTCGTTGTTAACTGGTAGCTAATGCCTGCTGTTGAAGTCGATCCATTATTTGAAGTCCATCAAATATCCTCGGTGGGAGCACTACCATATCCGGTACATTGACGACAATCCGTGGGCGTTCCTTGGCAATGGGAGGACCAAAGGCGAGTGGTATGATGACTTTGAGATGATGACGCCGTATTTCCGGCTTTCACACACTCCATGGGACATTGAGTGATGATCGCGAGGAGTCAGTGCTTGTGTACTTATGCGTTCCCCAAGATATCACGTGATGCTTGGCAGCTCGAACTACGGCGGACTGAGTCGACCCAAAAGGACATGGAATTAAAATAGCTTTGCTAGCACGGTGGCATCGACGGCGCTAGTTAGAGCTCTTTTTTTTGTAACTATATAATGCGAATAGTCTATATAACGCTCCTTTAGTCGTAATTGACTAGTCCGGATTTAGTAATATAGGCGAAGTAAGGAGAGGTAAATATAGGATAGTAACAAAAAGACTATAATCCCTATAATGCGGAATAGGTAAGCTAGGTCTAGTTAGGCCTAGCTTATTAAGATTAAGTTACGGTCAATTACGGGTAATAGACGCTAAATAAGTAAACCCTAGTTACGTTAGCTAATTACGTATAAAGCTACGAGTCGCGACTTTCGCTATCTGTCTATCTATCTATTTTAGTTCTATCTTAACTTTTCGACGCGTATAGTTTAGACGAGCGAATTTAAGAAGGGCTAATAGATAGCTAAAGTTATAACTTATAGATTTGTACGTAATTAGCTAACGCGACTAGGGTTTGCTTATCTAGCATCCGCTACCCGTAATTGACCGTAACCTTAATCTTAATAAGCTAGGCCTAATCGGGCCTAGCTTACCCGTTCTATATTGTAGGGATTATAGTCTTTTTGTTACTACCCTATAGACACTCTACTACTCCTTTTAACCTAGTATTACGCCGGTAACTTAGAGTACATAATCCTTGCGTTATAGAGCTAATTATATTCACTTTTAATTCCATGTCCTTTTGGGTCGACTTAGTCCGCCGTACGAACCATCTAGTCTTCCTCTACATTTGAGATTTCCAACACCTCAAGGTTCATGATCTCGTCAAGCGTTTGGCAGTAGCTCATCAGTCCTCTATCGAACATCTCTCCCATGGGTAGAATGAACGAACACAAGTTGCAGACAAGTACAGCGCATTAATACACTATCTTTGCCCCAATGAAGTGCGCTTTCGACCTCGCCCATCCTTTCTGCTGTTTTCACTTCTGCAACATCAAGCTCGCAGCGGAAGATTCGTCAGTGCTTCGGATGATCCTCCCGTCAGTCCATTGCCAAGTCTGTCACGTAGGCATCGTCTATCCATGCCTCGTGAAACTTTCGAATCGGAGTCTTCCTCTCAAACAGAATGTCCATCTCCGCAGGACTGCGATTAAGTGTCTCCGGCAGCAGGAAGAAACAACCGACGAAGCCGACAAAGGTTGTGGCCGCGAAATAGAAGGCGATCTTTCCTCCAAGGTTTCCAGCATCAGGGTTGAACATGTAAGGGAAGATGAAAGCTTGCACCCAGGACATGGCGTGGAGACACATGTTGGCCAGAGCCTGGGTACGTGACCGCATGCGTAGTGCAGGGAGCTCAGCACCAATGCACCATCCTACAGTTGCCAACCCAATCTCGTAAAAGAAGCCCTACAAGCAAGGATGGATCAGTACGAGCGGAGCGATCCCAAATAATGGTGAGACTTACCCCGAGATAGATGAATGCCACAGCGGCTAACCCGGCGGTCCTGGCGTTGGTACCTGCCATCAAACACCCGCCCATGAGAAAGAGCGAGACCGAGGCGCCTAGCTGGCCCCAGACAAGGAACTGTCGGCGTCTAAGCTTGGCTATCAAAACCCAGGCAATGATGTTGCAAGCAAAGAACCAGCCTGTAGCACCCAGACCAACCGCGAACGCCTTCTGAGTGCTCCAGCCCAATGTAAGTTGGTAGACATATGTCTGATAGCCCAGAACTAATGTGTTTCCGGACAGGTACTGGCAAGTGTAGACAAACATGGTCGTAAATGTTCGCCGTCGGTTGTTCTTGCTGAAACATTCGAGGTAGCTGTTGGTCTCATCTTGGTGTGCACGCTGACCTCGCTCTCTGGCGAGAGTTTGCTCAATCTGTGCCAGGATACCATCTTTTCGTGTATTGGCTTTCGCACCATGGATCTTATGCAGCGCACGCTGCGCTGCAGCTCGCCTGCCCTGTCGACTGAGCCACACAGGTGACTCCGGCGAGAAAAAGGTCGTGAGCAGCACAAACGCCGGAATGATCCACTGGCAGGCGAACAGAATCAGGTAAGAGTCTTTCCCAGGCCGCGGAGCGACAACATATCCGATACCGGTGAAGAGAAAAGCGCCCGCGAACAAGATCGAGTCGGTCATGGATGCAAGTACCCCTCGCACGCGGAGTGGAGCAATCTCGGAGACGTAAGTTGGACAGACGACGATCCACATGCCCACCGCGATACCCTTGATGGCCTTCCCAGCTACGAGAACATCCAGCGAGCCATTGGAGAAGTATTGTGCGGACACACCTCCGAGTGCAATTACGCAGGAGATGGCGTTGGTCCAGCGGCGCCCAACCTTATCAGCGGAGTAGCCTGCGACGAATGCACCAAGAACGGACGTTGCCTGTGATACAGCGGCAAACACCGCAAGCCAGGTCGCAGGAATGACATAGTCCTCCACGGCTGGCGCTATCTCCACCAGGTGTCCGTAGTCGGCACGGAACCTCGGAATGGCTGTTCCATTCGAAGGGGACAGTCAGTATGTGAGTATTTCAATCTGCGAAGGGATTATGTTCTATACTTACACACAGTGAGGCCAGCGATAATGCCGTCGACGCCGAAGTTGAAGACAAGCAACATGCTATATAGACTCCAGAGGCAAGCCCGCCAGTAAATGCTAACGGTTCGCCAGAACGTCAATTCTTTCTCAAAGGCAGCAAAGCATGCAGCCTGGTCCGCCCGTGGCGGCTCAGTCTTTCCATGGTCCGCATATTCCAAGTGCGTGTCTGCACGGGATTTGTCTACAATGACTTGCATAGTACTCGTGATTGAAAGAACAACGTTGCACGGCTTTCACAATGTCCTGAATGCATCTCCAAGATGCGTGAACCTGCAGTGAAGAAGGCAGGGCATCTCTAGGAAGTGTCTGAGGACTTGTGTCAGCCAAACGTGCTGCACTTATGTCAGTAGTAGCCGTAGCACCAAGCCGCCGAGCCAGTTGTTCTAGAGATCTGGAAACCCCATCTCTGCAGGGCAAGTCACGGCCTTGCTGAGAAGAAAAAGAAACTGGGCAATGGGAGTCACCGTTGTGGATACGTACGAATCAAGAAGCTTCATGACAGATCGGTGGATTACCACACTTCACAATATCATGGTGACCTGTATCATGCTGAGCTAAATGACAATCTCATCCACTATCTCTCTGATGGTCCTGACCATCGGTGCGAGCGTCCTCTCATGATCCATTACAGCCACCGAGTCCATGTTGTTATGACAAAACGCGACCGCGAGGCAATCTCGAAAGTCTGCCCAAGCCATGGAGCCACCCGCGCCAGGACTAACGACGATATCGCGATGGTCGCCCACCAATGGGTCAGACGCATCGATTTCTCCACCGAGCCAATAACCCGCTGCACCGAACCAGACGGGTATCATGAGCACTTTATCAGCGTCGTAAGCACCTTCTCGAAACCTATTGAAGCCCGCCACCGTCGCTTGCGAAAGAATCCTCACCCCGTCAAGCGATCCGCCATTTGCGATGAGGGCAGAGATTCGAGCCACTGCTTCCGCCGTCGTGATTGCGCCGGCGCCTGGGTCGACGCATTGTTGCACGACCCGCAGATTGTGGACATCTGAGCCAGGAAACACTTCTTTGGGGGAGATGTTGTAGTCATCCACAATCGTAAACGAATTGCCGCCTTGAAGTTTCGCCACTCGGGGCAGCTCAGAGTCCGGCACACCCAGATGAAAGTCCTCTATTCCCAATGGCCGGCAGATCTCCTCTCGCACATAATCATTAAATCCGCTCTTCTTCGGATCTGTTTTGCGTACCACTTCGCCTAATATCCAACCCCATACCAGCACGTGGTAGGCGTTGCAGGTGCCTGGTGAAAAGGGTCTGTAGTTCGCTATCTGCTCGACCATCCAATCCCAATCCGCCATCAGCTCTGGCGTCACACCGGTCGGCATTCGAGGGATTCCTGCTCGGTGGCTGAGACATTGCTCGATGGTAATATCCTGCTTTCCATTTGCCGCGAACCCCGGCCAATACTTGCTGACGGGAGCGCTAAGTTCCAGAAGACCTCGCTCAGCTTGCATATGGATGGCCAGGGCCGTGACTCCTTTCGTGACTGAGAAGACTGGCCAGAGTGTAGAAGTCTGTGCCGACACTTTGCTTTCCAAGTCGGCGGAGCCTGCCGCCGCGTTGACGATAAGCTTCCCTTTGTAGTACGCCGCAACGGCAACGCCTATTTCCCCGAGTTGAGTCGAACGAGCCAATGCCGTGCGGATACGTGGATCGTCCGAGAAATCCTGGGAAGTCGCCATAGCTGTTGCACAGGTGGTTTGCGTGTGACTTTGAAGACACTCGTATCGCCCGAGTTCCGAATTCGCCAGCGGACCTCATCGTCTGTCGAGACAAGTGGTGAGTTAGCATTGTTGACATCAGTTCACAACTGCTCCTTGGACTGTGATCCAGTCAAAGCAGAAAACCGAACAAGCAGCCCACGGTAGTAATCTCGAAAGCCGTACTCGTTTCCATCTTTGGGAGAAATCGGAACCCGCCCACACAAAACCATGGCTGTGATTCTTCACCTTCACGTCTCCCGCAAGCCAGGTTTGTCTTTCAACGACTTTCGAGAACATCACGAAAACACCCACATACCTCTGATGAAGACGATGTCGGGCGCGCTATTCCCGCTGTCGCACATACGCCGGTACATTGTCCGTTCGCCAGACAAAGAGGCTCCCATCCATCTGGTCTCCGGGTCACCCGAGGCGTTCAGCTACGATGCCATCGCAGAGCTTACATACAAAGACGTGCAGCACTTTCAAGCGCACTCGGCATGGTTGCAGGATGTGGAAACCCGTGGTGTCGTCGGAGAAGACTGTGCAGAGTTCATGGACGTCGCTGGTGCGGGGATGTGTTGTGGTATAGTGGATAATAGCCATATGTATATGGTGTGGTAATAAGTGAATACAGGTGCTGTATGTAGTCACTATATATAATATAGTGACTACGTCATCTCTAGCTCCTTTAGAGGCTCGTCGTCGTCGTTAGGTAAATGTTCTTCTTCCTTAAATTAGCTACTAATAACACTACTTAATTACTAGTACTTTATATACTTAATTTACTCAATTGTCTTAGTAGATAAGCTAGCTCTCGTCTAGGGAATAAGACGCCTTATACTACTAAATATTCGCTTGTCCTTAGTACTTATTACTTAGTAAGAGAGTACGTCTATCGCTATCTTAGATAGCTATAGATATAACCTTATCTACGTATCTTATTACTACTAATCTAGAGGTAGTATTACTAGGTTATCTTACGGTATAGTAATAAAGCGCTCGAATTTATCGTTACTATTACCTCTATAGCTACGTCGTTATTTAGTAGTAATATTAGCTTAGTAACGCTCGAAGAAGGTTATATTAGTAGTATCTTATTTAATAATTACTTCCTCCTTCTTATATTATAGCTACATAGTCCTTATACGTTTAATACTAGAGGTTATCTACGTTCTTAACTAAGCTATAGTAATATAGCTCTTCTAGAGGTTTAGATAGAGTAGTATTACTACTATATAGATACCGGTTTAATCGATAATACTATAGTACTTATCGAAGGTAAAGGAATACGTTATAACTACTTAATAGCGCGCTAGATTATTGTTTAAACGCTTTAATTTAACCTTCTCCTTAGTAAAGAACTTACTAAGAAAGTCTATATAATACTAGAGCTTATCGATAGTAATATAGCCTCCTTAATAGCGTATAGTAGCCTCTTTAAAGGGCTAAAGGAAGGTAATAGTTATTTAAACGAGCGTCTAGTCGGCTATAGTAAGCTCGTATTTATAAAGTAAGGGCCTTACTACTATAAAAGAGGTATACGTTACTCTTAATTCGAACGCGCTTTCGAAGACGTTAAGCTAGCTATTCTACCTTATATCGTTTAGCCGCCTTAATAACTTACTAGCCTCTATCCGGAAGGCGTTAAAGAGTCTATTACTACGTCGTTAAGTAACTATAAACTATAGAATCTTCTATAGTACATTTAATCTATCTACCTTTATCTTCTACTTCTAACTACTTAATAAGGTAACTCTTAGCCGTACGAAGCTCGTCGATATATTTAAGTACTACGTTAACTACGTTACCGTTTTTAGTAAAGAGGAAAGACTATACTATAAGGTTAATAATATAGTATAAATAGCGTAGCTAACGCTATAAAGGTATCTATCCTTTAATAAGGTAGCCGAGCTTACTATAGAGCGTATCGTTAGCTATAGTATTATCCGTAGTAATATATCTAAGGTTATCCTTTACTCTATAGTCCTTAAGTACCTTAATTATTACTTTTACTACCTTACTACTAGCGTATCCGTTTAGTAATTCCGGTAGTACTAATAGAGCCTTATAGAGCCTTCCTTCGTTACTTACGAAGTAAGTAGTAATAGACTAGAGCTCTTTATAGTTTAGTAATAACTACGTATCGGTTATAAGGTAAATAAGACTATAAGAAGATTATAGTACCTACTAGAGCTCGAGCTAACGGCGGTAGAAGGTAGTAGTAATACGGTTAGTAGTAGTTTAATAGCTTTACTATATAATCTTATTAGCTTAGTTATTAATAGCGTAGACGAGCGTATAAAGTTCTAGCTACTTAACGGTACGAAGTAGAAGGTCGTAGTATATAATAAGTCGTAAAAGTACCTATTTAATAGTAGCTAGATTAGCTATAAGACGTAGGTATTCCTTAACGTCCTACGCCTATTAACTATTCGTAATAGACTACTACTTACTAACAATAGAGTATAGATCTTACTAAATTAGATAGTTTAGTAGTATAGCCGGTAAATAAAGGTCTATCTAGTAGAGTAACTTTAGATAGTTCTTTACTACTACTATCGATAGTACCTTATATTACTCGTAACTAGTAAACCTATAGTACTAAGTCTTCCTCCTTAAGTAGCCTAATACCTCTCGTATAGCCTCCGTACTAGATAGAGCCTTTTATACGTATTTCTATACGTCGTCCTTCTTTTTCCGCTTCTTAAGAGGCCGCTAGCCGGAGGGTAAGTCTCGTCGTCGTTAGACGCGTTTAATAATATAGATACGTGTAATATCGAGTCGTTAAGGTTAATAGGTAGTCTAATATTAATATTAATAGTATTAGACAATATAGTATAGTATAATAGACGCGTTATTAAAGATAGTATTCTTATTAAAAGAGGTAGATATAAAGATAAAGTAGAGATCTAATCTTATCTTATTAGCCGAGGTTTTGCTAGCTAATTAGAGGCCTCTAAATTTACTACTCCCTCTATAATTCTATAGCTACGACATAGAATTAGAGCCTTATACTACTAAAAACTACTAAACTATATAGCTACTATACATACGAACATATAGTATATAGCTAATCTATATATATATAGTATGTAAGCTCGGATGCGCTACATATGTAGCCTATACACTACAAACCACCATAAAGAATCCCCGCACTAGACGTCGCCAAGACCGCAGCGATATTGCTACAAGATGAGGACGTTGTAGAGAGCGGGCGTGAGCGCGAGTTCGAGCGCGAATGATGATCACGATGAGATATGGGTGTAACCAGAAGGAGCGGCGGTCTATGAGTTGACCAGGACAATGACTTCATAATCAGCCTTCGTGGCACTTGGCAGCCCAGTAGCATTGTTGTTAGAACTTGAATCCTAGGCATGCTGTTGGTCCGGTAGCTTCGTGTGCATTGCGTTGCCTGCCACGCCGTTCTGCCTGAAGCTAACGCCAACCGTGACCTGCCATAAGATCTTCGAGGTGGACTCTCGATATAGATTAGCTCAATGTCCGCTATGTCGGTAGGCCTGACGTAAGCGAGCAGGTTGCTATCGATGGCCGCCTTCGGTGCGACTAGCGGTGTCTGGTAGGTTGCCTGTACATTAAAAGCTCACCTGACTCTAGACTCTGCTTCGAGCGTTCCAAAAAGCACAGCATGGCCGCACTTCAGGCTCCATCGTTGCAACAGCTCTCCGAGGCCATCGAGGGCAGAATAGTGCTCATTACGGAAGGAGCTTCGGGTATCGGCTTCGCAACGGCGAAAGTCGTTGCTGCAGCGGGTGGCAAGGTTGTGATCGCGGACAGACGAGACGATGAAACACTGCGTGCTGCAGCGGCGGAGATCGGTCATAGCTGCACGTTCCACGCATGCGATGTCTTCTCCTGGACGCAGCAGGTAGTTTGACGCGGTTTCCCAAGAGCATGGGGGCATCGACATCGCTTTCCTCAACGCTAGAGTTTGGAGTTCATCTCGAGATGAAGACGGTGGCAGGGGGTCTTGAAGCCGAAGCGGCGAAGAAACGGGTCGCGTGCGACTTCCTCGCCGACGAACGAGAGCCTGGTAGCGGTGTCCTTAAGGCGCCATCTCCAGTCACCTTCGAGGTCAACCTCCTAGGCGTCGTCTACGGGCTGAAACTCGCTGTCCACCACATGAAGTAGCGACCTCGCGGCGGCCGGATCATTGCGACGGTATCGGCTAACGCCTACATGGCCATACCATCGTCGGGCATCTACGACGCGTCTAAGCACGCGGGCCTAGGTCTAGTCCGAAGTACGGCGCAGCGAGAAGATGTGCAGGCGGCCGGAATCTCGATCAGTTGCGCTAGCCTCACGAAGACTCCCATGACGGCAATCGTGGCTCAAGAGCGATTGGCAGGGATCAAGAGCAGCGAACCCGCCGACGTGGCCCAGGCGGCTGCTTGGATTGCGGCCAACACGCAAGCCGAGGTGAATGGTACGACGGTAGTGGTCAAGGGTCAGGAGATGTTTGAAGTGGAGGCGTCATACCGAAAATGGATGCTGCCGCTGTTCGCCGAGTAATAGGGAGTAGACTAGGCTTTTTTTATGATAAGTAGTATAAAATGCAAGAGCGATAGCAGTAATAGATACACGTAGTCTAGCCTCTACTCGGTCCTATCGTAGGCTATAGCGATATAAACCGATAAAACTATATTATTAGCTAGGAGCTATATAGATCTTTCGCTAGTACTATAGAGTATATAGCTAAGATCTTAGCGCGTACTAAACTTCTAGGCTCTAGAACTTTTATCTTCTATAGATTTCATTATCTATAATTTACGTTATTATAATATAGAGTAGTTATAGTATAATAGCGTTTTAATATAATAGAGTCATAATATAATATACTCGTAAATATATAAACTTATAAATAAGTAGACTTAAGGATAGCTAGATTTAAGAATAGTTAGACTTAAAAATAATTAGACTCTTAAATAAGTAGGCTTATAAGTTAATAGATTATATAGTTAATAGATTATATAGTTTATAGGAATTAAAGTTAATAGAAGTTAAAGTTAATATAGATTAAAGTTAATAGAAGTAAGTAAATATATACTAATCTTATAGGGCTCCTAAATTAAGTAGCTTATAGATAGAGGATTCTACTTATTAATAGATATACTAGTTAATAGATATACTAGTTAATAGACTTATATAGTTATGACAGTTACTAGAGTCGTACTATAGACTAGCTATACGCCGGCGTAGGTACTATAGGTAGGGAGATCTGAATTTGAGTTTTGTCGGTTTTTGTCGCTACAGCCCACCATAGGTACGCTCGGCAAACCCCACAGAACCCCGGAATGGTGTCGGTCCACCGTAAAGTATAACGCCAAGTAACCTACCTTGCCCCAACATTCGTCTGTCCCGTTTGTTGCTGCTGCAAATGTCGACAGCCCGTAGCAGATTTTCGACTGGCGGCGATGAGGCGTCAGCAGAGGATGTTCGCAAGGCCAGGAAGCGCGCCACAGATCGAACGGGACCACCGACAGAGGCGGAAAGCCTGCGTGAAGCAGCTCGAGGGTGCTCTCCAAACAATGACCGAGCAGCACACGACAGAGGAACGAGTTCAGGCTCTGCTGGCTGAAAATGCCAAGCTCCGCGAGGACAAGCAAAGGATATATGCGAAGCTGCAGCAAATTCGGGCCATCGCAGACGATACAAGACCTGCTACTGACGCATTACGAAGCGAGGGCTCATCGAGTCCTGATAATCATGGGCCTGTAGACGGCGACAAAGATGCTCATGGGTTTGATCAGACATTTGATGAGCTAGTAGATGCGCAGCCTTCGGCTTTGATGGGCGAAGCAACGGTTTTCGAACAGCTTGCGGGCTCGGGGCTTGAGTCGGACCAACATGTTTCTGGCTCCCAAGATCCCGAGTTCACGTTCAGCAAATGCGCAGCGAAGTCGACAACGACGGTCATGCCGGGATTGGCGACTTCAATCTTAGTGAACTGGAGGCAGACGCCACTGCCAGTGCGCTCGTAAGCTTTGGTGTACCTCCTGGCACTCTGCTTTTATCGGAGAGTACCCTCAACAACCAAATTACGATCCCAAGACCGAATCTAGAAATCGGCAACTTCTCATTCCCGCGCTACTGTCCTCCTGTTGGTGTGGCGGACAAAAGCCTCCAAAAGTTCCTGGACGAAGCCCGCGCCGAACACCTCGAATCTCGTTTCGACATCTCCGAGCCCTCACTTTCTCGACTGCTCTCAGATCCTCCTCAGACGACCCTTGCATTTCGTCTTTTCCATTTCATCAGCTCTGCCGGAACCATGCCATTGCACCTCTTCATGGGCGTCTTTTGGGTCCAGTATCTGATTCTCAGGGTGCGTGAGCCTGGCTCGGGCGGCATGAACTGTACGCTTCTTGGGTGTCTTAGCGACGGGTGCTAACGAAAGACTTCAGTGGATGGTTCTCGGCACAAGCGCTGCATACTGGAAAATCCCAAACTTCATGCGGCCAACAGACCTCGAATGTATGATTCCGCACCGGTTGTTCATTAGCATGATCGTATGGTAAGCTACTCTCCAGCAGAAAGTACACCAGAGGCTTCGACCAACCCACCGTCTTCATCAACTCACTGTGCTCACCAGGCCGGATCTCCGCCGTGCCCTTGTCCGCGACAGCTTACACAGCGATCCCGAAGCCGTCGGTACGCAGCTGCTGGCATGTCTGAGCGCCGGCTGGGATGGTAGCAGTCGGCCGTCCGGCGGAGCGACGGTGGCGAGCATGAATGTCTCCGATATCATCGAGAAACAGGCCGAGCGAATGAGTTTCTGGCAGGTGGACGATGCGCGATTCTTCGCGCAATATCCACAATACGCGGGATGTCAGGTTCAAAGTGCTGATGCGATTGAGGTGAGGTGATATTCCATATAGCTGGCCAGCGTGGTATCTAGCCGAACTGGCGAAGTCTCCGTTTTGTGTAACACCTATTAGTCCAGGGGATGTTCGACCTTTTGTCAAGATCTTCAAAGCCTCTGTCAGCTCTTTCAACAGTCCACGAACGAGACAACGGCCGTCGTCTCGCTCCTGGCAAGCCTGGCCCGCCGTCGTCCGAACCTCGTCTCCCATATCGGCAGCCCGCTCACAATTACCATCCTACCTTTGCCGCCATTGGTTTTCCGTGCCATCTCCTACGATAGAAGACCTTGCAAATTGCACCTCCACTGAAGGTAAGGCCAGAACGCAGATGGTAGTAGTGACTGGTCGAAGCGGTAAGAGCGTTTTTTCTTTACCTTACGTTGTCTGCAGCTCGCTCGGGATCGAAAGTATATGAGCAACAGCGTTGCGGACCGTCCAATGAACAGCAGATGTGGAACGAAGATCTTACCTCAGACAGTGAAATAGGTACAGTGGAGCCACAGAAGAGAACATTGATGCTGGAAAACGTCAAATCAACCAGTTCTCTCCAGTGCTTAACCATTCCGAGTTGAGCTGCAAAGAGCCGAGGGAAGTCCAGTCGAATGTGTTGGTCGTATAGAAGATTAATGGCAAGCTGCGCTCTTACTAGCACTGCTGCCACCACCAAAGAGCAAGTATCCTACGAAAGCACCAAAACCGACAGCGAGCATGATCCAGCCGTTGTACGTCATGAACAGGAGCCTGTCAGTCATGATCAGCGCCTGCTCAAATCAGCGCCTAGCGTTCGCGAGGCTGAGTCCAAATGGTACAACATGCACTTACATGATAAAAAACGAATAGAATACTTGCAGTCCATAGAACGCCGCCAGTACCACCCTTCCCCGCTGCTCTTGCCTACCGCCTGGAAGCGAGAGGAGTGAGCTGTGTTCGGTCTCGAGCCGTGCTTGAGGTGACACCATCAGGCCATCGTCAGGCACGTATGGAGATGGAGGTACTTACGTCCACCCACTCTCTGCTCCCTGCCTGCCGCTTCCCGTGCCTCGCGAGCCTCGTACCGTCGCGACATTGCGCGCACGGCTTCGTAGCCTGCTGTCATCGCCACTACGGCCAGCAGTGAGACAATGAGAGAGAAGGTTCCGGTGACACGCCACTGCGGGAACACTATGCAGAGGTTTTCGGTAGACCAGGTGAAGAGCATCTGGAATGTTAGAGAGGACAAGGGCTACTGAGTTGGGGAGAGTGGTACATTCATGCTGCACATGGCAGAGTCATCGCCGGGCATATCCATGTCGCCGTGGTCGTGGAAGCTGTGGGTCATAACTGATAGTCCTTGGACTTAGCTGCAGTGTCGAGTGGATTGTCAGAGCCGACGCGTATGCAGTAGTAGTAGCCGAATATGGTAAGGTTGTATGATACACGTAGCAAGTGTTGGTTCAGACTCCAACAGTTGGCGAAGGGTATTAGTCCCAGATGTACATAGCGTTCTGGTGAGTACTCGCTGTGAGACTCTTCAAATCAGGTGGAACATCACGAGTTGTATACATCTTTCTCCATTCAATGAATATGCTATTTCCTCATCCTAGTTTGCCAGATGAAGTATAAACTAATGAGAAACCCCGTCCCAGCCAAACCTATTCCAAGAGACCACGCTGCACGATAGCCGGCAATTGTACCTTGGTCCGCACTAACGTATCGATCGACACTACCAGCGAACCCAAGTCCGGTGCTGATGCTGTAATTCACCATCGTCGCGACAAGGCTTGCTGCTATGCCTTGGTGCTCCCGATGGACGGCGTTGCTCATGAGGATTACGCCCGTCGGAAAGCTCCAATTCATAGCGAAAGGAGTGATAATGATGCTGAGGAAGGTGTTTGGGAAGTAGCCTTGCTTCGCTGGGGCCGTCACGAGTAATAGACAACCGGCGAGGAAGCATAGCATGGCTGTACTCATGAGGTGGGCGACCCGGAACTTCTTGAGCAGGAAGCTGACTGACCAGGCAGCGGCCAGACCAACAGGTGCAACGGGCCAGAATCTCAGGCAGGCTTCGAGTGGCGTGTGGTCGCGGACCTGTTCGATCAGGAGAAACATGTAGTATACCATATACCGTGGCTTGCCCAGCCTGCTGCAATGCAGGCTAAGGTAAGTGCAGCGTCTTTTTTAATGCCTTTGAGAGGGATGAGCGGGTGCCGTGCGACTTTCAACTCGATGTACACGAAGGCACACATCATTAGTACGCCGAGGCCGAGTGTAACACCGATGTAAGGACAATCCCATCCAGTTATCGGGGCTTGATTCAGGCCGAAGTTTAATAGCACAAGGCCGCCGACGCCAGTGACTGCTCCCAAGAAGTCAAACTCGTTGTGTGGTCTTGATGGTTGAGCCGGAATGGTGTCAACCGGGACGATGAGATACGACAGACCAGCGACGAGCGCGGTGGCGATGGCAAGGCACCAGTATGACCATTTCCATGACGCCAATTGGCCCAGCAGGCTGGAGAAGAAAGCACCGAACACAACGCCAACCGGCCCACTGCCACCAAACAGCGATATTGCCAGGTTTCTTTTGACGCCCATAGGGAAGTTCCGGGCCAGCAAAGCCAATCCGTTTGGTACCAGAAGCGCTGGTCCAATTCCCTGTAACGCTCGGCATCCGGTGAGCATCTCAAAGCCGCCGACATCACTGAAGCCGCAAACCACAGAAGCGAGAGCGAACCAGACCCAGCCGATCAAGAATAGCTTCTTGTGGCCGTACATATCTCCTAGTCTGCCGGCCGGCAAGATGCGGCTTCCTAGTGTGAGTGAGTAAGCAGCCGTCGGCCATGCCATCAACCCCGGCTGGGTGATATGCAAAGCTCTTGCTACGTCGAGCAGCGGTGCCCAGGTCTGAGCCAAGGCGGCGAGAGAGAAGAACTGCGCTAGGCAGACGTTGAGCACGAAAAGGAACTCGCGCGGAGTGAACATTCGACTCGTTGGAGGTGGAGGGTCGGACTTTTCGTCTTCGCCATCTCCGAGCGAAGTACTCGAGCTGCAGGACTCCTTCTCAATCCAGATTGGCAGACCATTCTTTTCGATGAGGTAATGGGTGTTCGCTACGGAGCGTATGGTGTACGGCTGAGGAGAAGGAGGGCGGTCCAGGTGTCTGGTCAAGGCCTCCGGTTGCTTAATGCTGTCAAGCGTACTCGCTTTGATGATGAGGGCCCCATCAGGTAGTGCTAAGCTCTCATTGTCGTAGGCATCGAATAAACCTCCTGATGCGCGTTTGGATTTGATGAGCGATGATTGAGACGAATGATATGCTGTGGTTGGAGGTGATGGCGATGACGAGCCACTTGACGCAGTACGTCTGGAGTGACTGGATTTGACGGGTAATGGAGCTCCATTGCTGATGTGCGTGTAAGGCCAGCCTAATGCTGCGAAGAGGTCGACATGCCGTGCCCTGGCTCTGGCTAGGGCAGGCACCGAGGGCTGGGTTGGTGATTCCATCCTATGGGAAGGTCGAAAATATTCTCGATGATTGGAGGCAGAAGCTTGACCCCGGCGTCGCCTTCTATGTCATCCCGATAGCGTAGCTGTGGGGAGGAGATGGAAGTTCCTGCTTTGATACTCAGCGCGTATGGAATTAGATATGATTAAAGAGATTGGAAGCAAACCTACTTGTCCCAACGGTTATCTTATATGTACCTATTACAAGGTCGATGTACGGTTTGCACCGAGGCACATGAATCGCACAGTGCTGCTATACCGATGACTTATGCGGCAGTCAATGCGTTTCCTCGGAGCTCTGAGAACAAGACCCGGTGGAGTGGTCGTTGGAGGATTTAGTGAGGTGGTCACTGGTATCACTATCCATGGGACGCACGCCAGGTCCCGAGCCATGGTATGTCCTCCTCAGATCTCGGTACGCTTGCAACTGAATTGGATACAGTTTTGACCAGCGGTAGATGACCGCAACGGTGCGCCAGAGGCTAAAGGTACTAAAAGCCGTGGGAGGAGGTAACAGGATCATCGACATCTTTCTTGCGCAGACGAGGTGGACTCACATGATCGTGTTCCAGGGCAGTGTTGTCGACGTCTCGAAGACCGACGGTTCGGATCTGCTGCCAGAGAGGCCAATAATCGATTTGAAAGTTGATCCAAAGCGGAGAGTGTGTGCACTGGTCCAGTTAAGCTCAGAGATAAGCTTCAATGGTCTTCCAGTTAAGCTCCAGTAACGTCTGCATTGGAGGAAGGTACGACCGTTGGTCATCTTATTACCAGATCTCTCCCAACCACAACAGTAATCACCGTATCTGGCATTTTCGCCGCGAGCCGCTCCCACCAGCTAGGTACTCGAGATCCAGCTCCACGGTAAGATATCGTCCATTGAATGCACCAGTTCTGCCATTAGAAGGAACCCAGTTTGCAATCACACCATATCATTCACAATTATTTCAGCTATCGGTAATTACACCCCATAAAGCACTCTTCCCATCCTCCAGCCAAAGTGGTATCTCGTAAAACACAAAAATCAAGGGCCCAAGATATGTATGCATGCTCAATAGCTCTCTCGCTCGCTCGCTCGCTCCGACTGGTATCACGAAAAAATCATTGACTCAAGGAAACTGTGACCGCGTATCCACAAGGAGTGTGTGCCGCTAGCGTAATGCCGTTAGAGATATGTCCATGGTATGTCCATGGTGTGTTGGTATTGGTACTGGTAGTGCGTGCAGGTAGGAAAGTCGAGACGAGGCGATGTGTGGGTCCGGCCCTCGCCCGAACCGTGGCATGGCTGGTGGGTGACTGGTTGTGTGGGAAAGGCTATCGTGCAATGGTGCCGGTACTGGAATGCTGGGATCTCGATCCGTGGTCCATGCAGCCTTACGCCCTATTCTTGGGCGAGTCCATCCCGCCGGTCAACTCGGCGACCCGCGCCTTGATGCGAGCGACTCGAGACTCGATAGCTGGGCTGAAGTTAGCAGTCGTTCTCATCTCCGTTCTTGATTTCGTGACTTACTCTCTTCACCACTCGTCTCGCCATCCTCAGTTCTCGCGCTCTGGCTCGGTCGACTCTGCATACTCTGCTCCTCGCTCGCCCTCTGCGCCCTGCGCGCAGCGTTCTCTCTGATCGTGGCCCATCTGTCCTTCTCCTGTGCGGTAGGCTCTGCTGGCTCCTCCATCGTAGCCTCCGACTGGGCGTCGGTGTCGTCCACGATCGGGTCCGGCTGCTCCATCGGAGTCTCAAAAGCTTCGTAGCCGCTTTCCGGCCCGGCGTGGTAGTCCATTCGTGGGCTGATTACACGCTGAGCTTGAGGGGCCATGATCTCCGGCTGCGAGGTCTGCGGTGTAGCCATTGGCATGTCTACTGGGCCTTGGTCGAAGCGCGCAAACTCTTGATCGGCGTGCCTTTGTTCATGCGACTCGGTCGTGGAGATCGCAGTAGAGGAGTTGTCATACTTGCCATGAGAAGCAGGCATAATTGGTACCGCTTCCAGCTCAGAAGCGCCCGCACTGGGCAGATCCGTCCTGCTTTCCTTCGCCGTTGGCACTTGCGAGTGCTTCTTGCGAATGAGTGAGAGGCGGCGTAACGGTTCTTGATCAGGAGGCGCGAGACCATTGCTCTGGCTCACGTCCATGGACTGGCGATTTGTTGTATCCTTCTTGCTCCGGCCAAACATCTTCTTCAAACCAGAAGATCCGGCGGGAGCACCCTGCTTCTTAGGCTTGATGGTACCGCTCTTCTGGGACTCAGGACTCGTCTTCATGGCTCTCGCAGCCGCAATTGCGGCGACACTTTGTGTTGGACTTGTAGGAGTTTGAGGTGAGGCTGGCTGGTCGTTGCTGCGCGGTCGATAAGCAGGGTGTGCTTGCGAGACCGGTTTTCTGGACACCCTATTCCGGGTGGAAGAAGACGATGGTTCCGCACCCATCTCCTTGTCCATTGCAGTCGGAGACGCGACCTCTGGAATAGGGACATTTTCTGCCTCGCGTTGAGTCGTCTGAGCTGGTACTGGGAGAGCAGTCAGCTCCGGCGACGCAGGCGGTAACGGCGGCAATGGTGCGGCCGGCTGCTCCTCCTGCGGTGTCGTGGTACTGGTGATCGTCCGTTCCATGGAAGGAACAGCTGGTAGTTCGCGCTCGGAGCGGCTAGCTTGGAAAGTGTCTGCGTCCGGTGAAAGTGCAGGCGCTGGTGATGTGATGACGCTTGCGGCATCGCCGTTGACATTACTTGATGAAGGTTGCCGGAACAGTAGGTCTTCTCTGCTGGCACCCGTGCCTGCGTACGTATCTCCCAAGTACTGCGCCCGAAGTGTGTGCTTGTCATAGGCGCCCATCCATTTCATCGCAGGTCCAGCCTCAGTTTGCAAGCCCATGGTCAACGTACTGTTAGTCTTCGAAGAGTATGGGTCATCATTTCGTCCACGTCGAGTGGCGGCATCTTCGTCCTTGGCCTCTTGATTCTTTAAGGCTGCCGCAGCCTGCTTGATCTTCGACTGTTGAGCAGGCGCAAGACTGGTTCTGCTTGGTGTGGCAGATGTCAGGCGCTCCGGCTCAGAAGTTTGCGGAGGTCTCGCGTTTGTTGACTTTTTGCGTCCAAGACGTCCTCGCTTCGTGAAGCTGAAGAAGCTCTTCTTCGGAGCGATGTACGCTCCGTTCTCTGGATCAGGCGATGCACCCTTGACTTGCTCCTCCATGACCAACCATCTGCCGTGCATGATGCTCGTCTCGATCACAGCACAACGGCCGAAGACAGCTTTGCGCTCTGCAGGCTCCTCGTTCGCCAAACTAATCATCCAGACCCACCAGAAAGCATCATCCAGGTTGATGTCGACGATGGCGGCCAGCTCACCTTCTGATACATTTTCATCATTTCCAGGAATGTACGAAGGTGTCTGCGCTCTGCTACCGAGTGGAGGAAGAACCTGGTTAGGAGGCATGAGCAGCGTTGGCGTTTTCTGCTCGTCCTCAGCGAAGCCGGAAGAGAGGAAGTCGGCCCATGATGGTGTCATAGGCCGGGCGTGGTCAGCGTTTCGTGAACGTGGCTCCGAACGCAGGCCGCCTTGCGAGTGGCCATTTGCCCCATTCATGCCATTCGGCGTTTTTTGAAGAGCCTTTTCGTCCATATCTCCGAAGCCGAGGTTGGAGAAGGCAGACCAGCTTTCGTCTGACCGGGTGAGCTTGCCGTGCCTTGATCGCGCCGCCGAAGAGTTCGTAGACGAGATCGCATACAGAACTCGCTTGCACTCCTCCGTGAGCGCATCAACCGGGTCTTGGAACTCCGAAAATTCTCGCAGCACCTTGTCTGCGTCTCTGTACGCAAAGTTCTTAGCTCTGCGTAGGAGTGCGAATGGTGTTGGCGAGACCGAGTCAACCAGCATGACAACCCGTGACGTTGGTGTTTGCATGAGAGTGGGAGTCTCTGGAGGGTACTCGGTCGACGCGAGGAGTGCTTGCAGTGAACGAGGTATCCTTTCGATCAAGCTCATCGCAGGGTTGGCCTCGGGAGAGAGAGTCCGGAGATAGGCGAAGAACAGATGACTAGTAGCGTCTGCAGCCATAGCCCAGGACTTGTACCCGCCTTCGAACCCTTTGCCGTCGTCTGAGTGGTTGAAAGCCCACCAGCCAGCAAGGCGTGACAGCTTGCGTCCAGCCATGCCGTTAGTCTTGCCGTGTGCCGCTACTGCTGCCAGCAGATCGAAGAAGTCGACGATGATATTTCTGCGAGCCGTGGACTCTGCGCTCATCGGGATGAACGTGTCGAAAGCATTGCGTGCTAGATTCGACTCTCTTTCGCCGATCTGGAAGCCTTCGTAGACTGACCAGCCCACCACTCCGTCCGGCATGCGGCTCCAGCACCATTTCATGATGGAACATAACACGATCGGCTCGGTGAGTCTTAGCTGATGCTGCAAATGCGAACCACGATATTCATGTGAACCTTCAGCATTCGATTTGTAGAAGTTGCGGATGAAGCTGCGCGCACCACTGGCATCTGTCGCTGGTCGAAAGGGTAGGAGTAGGAATGGCGCATCGAGTGCTTCGGCTGGTAAATGTGTTAGTGGTATATTTCTTCCAATAGTCCTGACACGTCTTGATCATATATACCTCTCGACTTCATCTCCGCCGTGCAAAGATGTATGAGTTCCTCGACCTCCTCAGGGACCACCGTCTTGCTCGTCCATTGCGCCTGCCATCTGGGCTTATGCGACTCGGCAGCATGGCCATTGGTGAGGTTGGAAGTGCCTTTGCCTTTCGAGGAAGGTTGACTCCCTTTATTTTTGAGCCGCGAGAGGAAGCCGGGCATCTTGGGTGAAGGTTGGTCGAAAACCGGCTCAGTGATGAATGGAGCGCGTCTCTAATGATGGCAGAGGTACTGAAGGGAAGATCTCGCGGACGATCGAAAGGTTCAAAGGTCGCAATTCGCGTGTCGGGAACGCGTTCCTCCTTCGGTTATTCGTCGCAGGAAGACAGGGTGCTGCGCCTCATTGACGGGTCGTAAAACAGATATGAGCACAAGACGCTATACGAGTGGAAGAGTAGTGAAGGAATGGCTGGAGTGGACAAGAATCAAGTGCTCCGCGTCGACGTGAAAGTTGAAGGGGTGACCCTTTTTCCTGGCACAGACCTCTTAAGATGTGCCTAGCTCCATACTATAACGCAGATCTGCTATATCAATCATTTCACGGGCAGATAGGACAAGCTACTGGCTGTGGTTTTCGACCTGCATTTGCCACCAAGGACAGATTCAGCTTGCAATAAGAACAATGGCTATATACGGAGGTATTGTGTTTCACCTTATGCACTCCCAACCACATGGCCTTTGTCAAATGCTCCTGCCGCGGTCCAATCAAGGTTGGAGCCGTGGAGATCACCCGGATCGTCGGGTGTGGCTTGTCACTTTCCACCTGCCTTGATGTTCATCTTGAGGTTCTCATCGAGACCCTGCACCCCCATACAGCCTGGAACACCACACGACCGATCTATGCAGGACGGAGAAATTTTATACAGCACCAACTCATGCCCATGAGCGACCTGAGGAGACGAGGGTGGTCTTCCGAGATCTCTAATCGTCCTGTAGCGACGTGAGATACTTAGTACCTCGAAGGCTGCAGCGATTGCTCCAAGAGTTGAGTCTACATATTGATTTGGGTATACGTATTCTCACCAGACGATAAGCATCAAGCTCTCTCCGAATGCAACTCAAAGTTCGAGATAGTCGTTGATGTCATCCGTACTGCGCGAGAGCTGAGCTCACCATGATGCTTTCCTGCCGTGGTACTGCATAGATTTATGTATCTTAAGTTCCTGTTGGACCTGAACGTCCTGCCATAGAACATCGACGGTGTTTGAAATAACAGATTCTCGATCTCCAGCACCCATTGCTTGCTACCGCCAACATGGTCAAAGACGATGAAACAGTCATCCAGTACTAAGTACCCATTCTTCCATCTCGTCTCTATCCTGCTAACAGTCTATCTAGGGAGTGGAACGAGCTTGTCAACATGTCCGCTCAAGAACTGAAGGACTGGCTGAGCCAAGAAGACTCCACCAGCTCCGGGTGGAGCAAAGACGACGGTTCAGGCGAGACCATCGGTCACGAGAGGTACGGCAGCCATTCCCCATCTGTGAAACATCAAGTATAGGACTAACAACGATGACAGTGGCCGCAAGATCATCGAGATCTTGGAGAAGAACCCGAAGAAGGATGAGAGCCAGTATGTTTTATCTATGAGTTACAGGACAAGGTGTTTTGTCAGCGGAGCGTCGTACTGATAATTATACAGATACGACGAAGACGACATTCAGCACATGCGTAAGGTCGTGGCTTATTGCAAGAGACATCTAGCACAAGAGGAAAAGGCGAAGCAGAATCCGGACAGCAAGTCAGCGGTAAGTAGACAAGGATCCTCAATAATGCATTATGTTGTGCTGACTTCGAACAGAAGAGTCTCAAGAACTGGGGTCACGATCCGCAGAAGTCTTAATGCATATGATAGATTGAATAGTGGTAGTGAAATATAAGCTGTATGGAAACTACATAACCGAAATGCTGATATGAACAGCCATCTTTTGGTATATCCTGTATCGCGCCTTTCCCAATACCGAAAGGTGAAGTCAATAGTGCGTAGCAATCCTCAGTCGTCTGTCCACCCTTCTTATCCGGCAGGAGAGGCGCTGTGCGATGACCTTCGTCGTTTCGGCTTAGGCACCACTGGAAAGTTTGACCAATCGCCGTTGATGATCGGGATAAAATGTTCTTCTCCTTTTGGATGCTTATGTCGGTTACGGCAGTGGTCTCTGATCTTGTCGAGTCGTGAAGAGTGGTAGCCGTCTATATAGCAAGCATATTCGGTGGCGGTAAGATCGTGATGATCTTTGACATGACGAGCTTGGTCTAAGGAACAACCGAAGGTGACATCACAGCCTGGCTCTGTGCAGGGCAGCTTGGAGAGTTCGCTCGAAGTGGTGGAGGGTGTCTCCGATCCGCTGCTCGAGAATCTAACAATAGGGACCTTGTCAACCCGCTGGGGTGGGTTGTTGATAGCCGAGAGGGTGGCGAGATGCGGTGCGAGTTGCTGTGCGACTTCGTAGTAGGTTTCTCGATGCAGTGATACGGCTGTGGGTGGAACTATTGAGGTGGATCCTATATCGTCGTCAGCAAGCGAGCATGGGGTAGGACGAAAGGGTATGTACCCTGGGCTGCGGATCGCCGCGAGCGACAAAGAGGGTCGAACTGGTGGAGCATTGGATCCCACGGTTCGTCAAACTGAGATCTGGCCATTTGCTGTCCATAGTCATGGTCATTGTATGAAGTATGGTGTTGGCCGTAGCCATGGCCGTTGTACATTGTAGGTTGGTATCCATATTGTAGGCTCGGGTCGTGTCCTGTGTCGTACTGCGCAGGGGCAGAGCCGATGTTCTGCAGAAGCGTCTCACGGCTGGCGTGGGAATGGGTATTGCCAATAAAGTCGTAGTTGTCTTCTTCGATCTCGACGATAGGTGCAACATTGATGTGATACCGTGACATCGTAGATCCTATCTTGGATGGCAGTGAGGAATGAAAAGGGGAGGAAGTGACTCGTCAGGCTGAGGCAAGACAGTGCGTGAGGATTTATTAAGATGGTGGGCGCCCAATGCCTTTTCGTTGTTCGCAAAGAAGGCGCTGTGCCGAATCCGCCGAATGGCATGAGTACAGAACCCAGGCTCGACGACTCCACTTTCGACCGCGTGGGAAGTTTCGCCAACTCATCATGGCAGTGTTTGACCCAATCGTTGCCAGGAGATCCCGACATACATTGAAAGACTCGCGCTCGACTCTATAAGGGCGGCTTCTCATAGAAGAGTGACCCCTCATAAGATTTAGGGGCATCCAGTAACATCCATTTCCACGGAGGAAGGATTCCGCCGATGGCCTTCGATGAAGCGGTGTGATACAGATATCACACATGTTGCTGGGCAGTGTTGGCGGCAGTGTTGAAGCGAGGCCGCCCACGATACCCGGTTCTGGTCTCAATAGGATGGTATAAACCTCAGCATATTGGCCTTAGGCACCATGTTTGCCTTGCATTCGTGGCTGAGGCAAATGCCGCCTAATGGTTTGCCTTCAGTCTTCTTAGCCCAATGGAAGCTCTTTGCTGTGGCATCAAGGTAGCCAGGATGCGGGCTGAGCTCGACGCTTCTGCTTGTTGTCAAGCTGCCCAGTCTTCGGTCCGGAACATCGTTCGACTTCTCGGCGCACGTTCTGTGCTCGTCCACAGTTGCGAAAGAGCCCGGGGTCCTGGATCGACCGGAGCTCCGTCAGGGCAGCCATGTCATGGACATTTGCTGTCTCTGTCCGATCCTCAGCTGGGTGGAGCGGATCATCCGCGACATCGTCGTTTCCATACACACTGCGTGATTACCGGCAAAGCAGGAGTTTCGAGCGGCCGATGTCCACTGACCATGTTATCTGGTCATAGAACATCCAACATACACCAACTCAGATGGCACCGTCGTGCACTGCGGCGGAGAGGATTCTGCGTTGTGGTGGCACATTGTGAAATGCGATAGACCAGTTTCGCCACTCAAGAGCAACAATATCTTCAACGATATATACAGTTCATGCTTAGCCTTGTGTTATTGTTACTCTTGAAGCGATGGATCACGCGTAGGCCGCATCGCGACGTGTTGGGTGTTCCGGTGAAGCACTCGTCCATTGACCGGACTGAGTCGCCTTCCTGTGCCCGCCTCGTGATGCAAGGCACCACAAAAGGCTACCGAGGCTGTTCGATTCCGGTGAGTTTGCCAGCTGCATGTATGGGTCAGTTGCACACCGGTGGTGTCACAACGTCGAGGCTGAAGCGCGAGCCAAGCGAGGCGTGTAAGGGCGGCCTCTGAGCGTCGCCTTGTCGGGCACCGAATCATCCGTCTCGACGATAATTCTGAGGGCGACGAGATACATGCAGGGTAAACGGACGGAACGTCGGAGTTTCGTGCGCTGCAAATAAGATCAAGGTGTATTCCGGTGAGAAGTCGAGATGATGTTCCGGTGAGTGAGGTCTAAAGCCACAAAATCAGCACTAATCCGATCTAGCGTTGTTTCCGGGGATAAATTCGCAAGGCGATGATACGCCTAGAGGAGAACGAAGTGGATTGGTGCATACCGATATATGCTGATCTGATACGAGGTAGCTCGACACCGGTCACGACATACCGTCCGCCATGCTCGGTAGAGATTCGATAGCATCGTACACTTCCTTTGCAGAACCTGCAAACAGCTGACCGTTTGCAAGTCGTCCGCTAACGCTGTCCTTCGTGACTCTGCTTGCCTCCGTACCAGCCTTCGCCCAATCTTCGCCCCGTGATGCACCTGGCTGAACAAGGTGACTCTCGTCTGCTAACCGTTGGACGAGGCGAGCCGTGTCACCTTCGGCAGAAGATAGCTGTCTCCGCACGTACGCCGTTTGCCCAATCAGGGACTGCTCTTCTGACTTCGCTGTTGCTAGAGCAGGTATGAAGGGTAGCATGGTAACGGCAGTTGATTTGGTTGTCGAAGATGCTGAGACCGGATGTCGTTGAGCGGTACCATCCTCGGGCCATTCTGCCGGCTCGTGGTTTTCTTCACTTGTACTCCTCTCGGAGTCGTTCACGCTGTGTACCAGCCGTTGTCGTGTCTCCAGATATGTATCGTACAATGCCTCTATCGGTTCCACATCAACGCCGGACCCATTCAATTCACCGTTTCGGCGTGGGCTTTCCGAAAGTGGCTGGGTATCCGTATCGGACTCCGCAATGATTGTAAGCTGAGTCTCCATCCACGTGGTAAGTTCTTGGAGCGCTTTCTGGAGGCCAGCCACCTCGGCTTCGGGAGCAACTTGATCTACATCACGCACAGTATGCTCTGCAGCCTGCCTTGTCTGTTCGTCCGCACGCCGCTTCGTCGAGACCACCGCCTTCTTCAGCTGCATGATCTTTGCCTCGACTTCTGGGCCGCGACTGAACGACGGCTGTGTGTTTGGTGGCACCGGCAGTTCGCCGACCTGGCTTCGGACCATGTCGTCTAGACTACCAGCAGATGCCGATCCATTGCTTGCTGTGACATTCGAGAGTGCTTTGTCAATGACTTTGAGCTTACGGTGCTTCTCTCTCTCCCTTAAGAGTGCAAGGTAGTCGTCGTGGCCGGCGCGTGTCACTCCGAGATCTCCGTTGGTCGCAGTTACCGGACGTCTAAGCTGGTCTAGCTCTGTCCGTAATGCATCGTACTTGGTCTGCGCTGTAAGATGCGCGTCCAGTGCCTTCCAGTAAGCTCTCCGTACGCCAGTGATTGAGGTAGGCGGCGAGCCAAGCTTGGTAGCTCCTGGGGAGGCGACGTTGATGGTGCTGATAGGAGCGCCGTCCCGGTTGATTTGGTTCTGGAGGTGACTCTGTAGGTTGCGTCTGATATCTGCCACTTCATCGCGGTGCTTGATGTAGGGTCTCAGAGCCTCTGCGACTTCTGGAAGCGGACAGTTGTCGTTTGCCATTGTATCTTGTGAGTGCAGATTTGCGAGCATGTGTGTTACAAGGCCAGAGATATTTCAAGATCCGTCTTAATGAAGTCACTGGTGCATTTCAGTCAGTATAGCGCCCTTGTCGTCGCTGGTTTGTGTAGGAGAGCCGACCCAATCGACCGCATCTCAATGCAGATTCAAGAGACCACGATGGAATGAGGCTGATACTCACGCGAGCACCGAGTCATGCAACAAAGCTTAAATAAAACTCTAAAATTTGGGCGTTTTGCGACTTCATCAGACTTTTGAGCATCCCAAGCAGTGTTGCGAAACACTTCCTCCAGTCCAACTCGACCACCTCCGCCACCGGTCATCTCGCGCCCAGCGAGTATCACCGTTCATCATGGCGAACAACCAGAAGGGCGAGAACAACCTCGCGCAATATAAATATGGAGCAATGTCAAACCTGGTGCTCCAGGCGGACAAAAGATTTGTGTCTCGACGCGGGGATGAAGTCACTGGCGACCCTGAGTCCCTGGCGGGTCGTATCAACCTGGGGGACATGGGCTCAAGAACAGCACGAGAAGCTGCACCAGCCCGCCCACCAGCGCAAGAACAAGCGCGGAAGAGGAAGCGAACAGAGCCTTTACAGAGCTCGCGGGCGGCGGGGATATTGGGTCAGGCAGATCTCGATATCGAGGGTCTACGGTATCGACCACGAACGGCGGCAACGAAAGATGTCTACGATCTCATCGCCACCAATGTCGCGCAGAAGATGGGAGGAGACTATGGTCTGGCTATTACCGCTTCAGCCACGGACTCGGTGTTGGAGTACATGAAAGACGAGAGCCTGAAGGACTTCGACAAGAAGAAGGAGATCGACGATATCCTGGGGATCACTCTGTCGAGCAAGGAATTCAACCAGCTGGTCAACCTCGGCAAGAAGATCACAGACTACGATGCGCAAGACGAGGACAACGAGATGGCCGACGACGCTGCAGAGGGGGCCGATATTGACGAGCGACAAGGTGTGGCAGTCGACTTCGGGGATGAGGACGACGAGGAAGAAGGTGGAGGGAGAACATTCGAAGTGCGAGACGAGGGCGAGGAGTCTGAAGATGAGCTTGCCATGGGAATGGAGGAGGTTGCGGAGGATGATGCGGGCCCTCCACAGGACGGGGAGGGCCAAGATGACGAGATGGAAGAAGACGACGGTATGGTCATTGAAAACACTTCACGACAACGGAAGCGAGAGGAGCGCGACCCTATGTTTGTTCCTGCGCACGATATCGACGCATATTGGCTGCAGCGGGAAGTCGGCCAGATCTACGGAGACGCTCACATCCAATCCGAGAAGACACAGGAGGCAGAACGAATAATGTCCGAGGTCGACGAGTCCGGGGAAGAGAAGCCTTTGAGGGAGGTTGAGAACGACCTGATGGAGCTTTTCGACTACGAGCAACCAGAGCTGGTTGGGAAGCTCGTCAAAAATAAGGACAAGATCGTGTGGGTCACACGATGGCGCCGAGCCGCCGAAGACGAATCTGCTCGGTTGACCATCGAGAAGGATATGGTCAACGCTGGCAATGCTGGCATATTGAAAGAACTTAGGGGCCGGGATGCAGCACCCTCCTCTGACGGAGCTGCAAAGCTAAAGGTGAAGCTCGACCCAATGCAGCTTGATGCTACCATGCCGGCCAAAGACGAAGAAGAACGGAAAGAGGGTCTAGTCGGTGGCATGCAGCCGCGCAAGACTCTCAATCTGGACGATCTTAAGTTCGACCAGGGCAACCATCTCATGACGAACCAGAGCGTCAAACTGCCCCAGGGCTCTACCAAGCGCGCCTTCAAGGGATATGAAGAGATTCACGTCCCTGCACCACAGCGGAAGCCGGATGCCTCCGACCAGCCCAACATGCCGACCTCACAACTACCTGCATGGGCACAGCCTGGCTTCGGTAGCTCGAAAGAGCTCAACCGAATACAGACGAAATGCTATCCATGCGCTTTCAAGGACGATGGCAATATGCTTATCTGTGCTCCGACTGGGTCTGGTAAAACGAATGTCGCCATGTTGACAATGCTGCGCGAAATTGGGAAGCATCGAGATCCAAAGACTGGAGAAATCAGTCTCGATGATTTCAAGGTCGTCTACATCGCGCCGCTAAAAGCTCTCGTACAAGAGCAGGTCGGCAACTTTGGCAAGAGGCTGGAGCCGTATGGCATCAAGGTATCGGAACTCACAGGCGATCGACAACTCACGAAGCAGCAGATCGCAGAAACGCAGATCATCGTTACGACGCCTGAGAAATGGGACGTTATCACTCGCAAGGCGACTGATACAAGCTACACCAATCTCGTGCGCCTGATCTGTATCGATGAGATCCATCTCCTCCACGACGACCGAGGACCCGTTCTAGAAAGCATTGTGAGTCGAACGATACGGCGAACTGAGCAGACAGGCAAACCAGTACGCATCATTGGACTTTCTGCCACGCTTCCAAACTACCGTGACGTGGCGACTTTCCTACGGGTTGATCCACAGAACGGCCTGTTCCACTTCGATGCCTCCTTTCGGCCTTGCCCACTTAAGCAGGAGTTCATTGGTGTGACAGACAAGAAGGCCATCAAGCAATTGAAGACTATGAACGAGGTCTGCTACAACAAGGTCCTCGAGCAAGTTGGTCAGAACAAGAACCAAATGCTTATCTTCGTACACTCGCGAAAGGAGACCGCGAAGACAGCGAAATTCATTCGCGACAAGGCACTCGAAATGGAGACTATTGGCCAAATCCTGCGTAGCGATGCTGCGAGTCGCGAGATCCTTCGAGAGGAAGCCGAACAAGTCCAGAACACGGACCTAAAGGACGTCATTCCGTATGGCTTCGGTATACATCACGCAGGCATGACCCGGGCCGATCGCACTTCAGTAGAGGAGCTGTTCGCCGACGGTGCCATTCAGGTCCTTGTGTGCACAGCAACACTAGCTTGGGGTGTCAACCTTCCCGCTCATACCGTCATCATCAAAGGCACACAGATCTACTCTCCCGAGAAGGGTAGCTGGGTCGAGCTTAGTCCCCAGGATGTCTTGCAAATGCTTGGTCGTGCTGGTCGGCCACAGTACGATACCTACGGTGAGGGCATCATCATCACCACGCAAACAGAGATGCAGTATTACCTGTCACTCATGAATCAGCAGCTGCCGATCGAGAGTCAGTTCGTCAGCAAGCTGGCAGACAACCTCAATGCTGAGATTGTGCTTGGCAATGTGAAGACTCGAGACGAGGGTGTTGAGTGGCTTGGGTATTCTTACCTCTTCGTCAGGATGCTGAGGTCACCAGCGCTATATCAAGTCGGTGCCGACTACGACGAAGATGAAACCCTGGAGCAGAAGCGCGTTGATCTCATTCACTCTGCAGGTGTGGTGCTCGAGAAGGCCAGTCTAGTCAAATACGACAAGAAGACGGGGCGCTTCCAGTCAACTGACCTCGGACGAGTCGCCAGTCACTACTACATCACGCACAACAGCATGTTGACCTACAATATGCAAATTCAGCCTTCCGTGTCGCCCATCGAGCTCTTCCGAGTCTTTTCGCTCAGCGATGAGTTCAAGTACATTCCAGTACGCCAGGACGAGAAATTGGAGCTTGCGAAGCTTTTGGGACGTGTGCCAATTCCAATCAAGGAGACCATCGATGAGCCTCACTGCAAGATCAACGTCCTACTCCAGGCATACGTTAGCCGACTCAAGCTGGATGGTCTTGCGCTCATGGCAGATATGGTCTACGTCACGCAGTCTGCTGGACGCATTCTGAGAGCTATGTTCGAGATCGCACTCAAGAAGGGGTGGGCTGGTGTGGCGAAGGACTCCCTTGACTTGTGTAAAATGGCTGAGAAGCGAATGTGGCCGACCATGACGCCGCTCCGTCAGTTTCCTGAATGCGCTCCCGAAATCATCAAAAAGGCCGAGCGAATCGATGTTCCATGGTCATCGTATTTTGACCTGGATCCACCTCGGATGGGCGAATTGCTCGGAATGCAACGACAAGGCCGACAGGTCTGTGCTATGATTGCGAAGTTCCCACGACTGGAGCTTAGTGCTCAAGTGCAGCCCGTAACTAGGAGTATGCTTCGCGTGGAGCTAACGCTCACGCCGAAGTTCGAGTGGGACGACAATCTGCACGGTCGCGCCGAGAGTTGGTGGATCCTAGTCGAAGACTGCGACGGCGAGGAAATTCTGTTCCATGATCAGTTCCTACTGCGGAAGGAGTATGCGACCGCCGAGATGAACGAGCATCTCGTGGAGTTCACGGTGCCGATCACAGAACCCATGCCACCGAGTTACTTCATCACCGTTGTGAGCGACCGATGGATGCACGCGGAGAGCAAACTCGCCTTGTCATTCCAGAAGTTGGCTCTTCCGGAGAAGTTTCCAGCTCACACGCCGATCTTGGATCTTCAACCGCTCCCAGTCACTGCTCTCAAGAGGCAGGACTTCGTCGATTTGTATCCAGATTGGTCACAATTCAACAAGATCCAGACTCAGACCTTCAACGCGCTGTACCAATCCGACGACAACGTCTTCGTCGGCTCTCCTACAGGCAGTGGCAAGACTGTGTGTGCAGAGTTCGCCATACTGAAGCACTGGACCAAGGCAGACAGTGGAAAAGCAGTATACATCGCACCCACTCAGGTCCAAATCGATGCTCGCCATAACGCATGGCAGACAAGGCTCACCTCTTTGACTGGTGGCAAGGAGATTGTTAAGCTTACCGGCGAAACAACCGCTGATCTCAAGCTCCTTGAACGTGGTGACCTCATCCTGGCCACACCGACTCAGTGGGACATGATGTCTCGGCAGTGGCAGAGGCGAAAGAATGTGCAGAACACCAAGCTTATCGTCGCAGACGACCTACACCTGCTCGGCGGACATGGCGGCTACATCTACGAAGCAGTCATCTCGCGCGCCCAGGCTATCGCGGTGCAGCTCGAGAACGGCTTGCGGATCATCGGGCTCAGTGTCTCGCTCTCCAACGCCCGTGACATCGGTGAATGGATCGGAGCCAGCAAGCACACGATCTACAACTTCAGCCCGAACGTCCGACCAATACCGCTGAACCTGCACCTGCAAACGTTCAACATCCCGCATTTCCCATCGTTGATGCTCGCGATGACCAAGCCAGCCTATCAAGCCATCTTACAGCATGCTTCAAACAAGCCAGCCATGGCTTTCTTGCCGAGTCGCAAGCAGGTCCGAGCAACGGCGCAGGACTTATTAGCTGCTTGCGTGGCGGACGACGATGAGGATCGGTTTTTGCAGACGGATGTCGAGCAGCTCGGACCTGTCTTGAATCGTGTCAAGGAGAAGTCGCTTGCAGAGTCCCTCTCCCATGGCATCGGGTACTTCCACGAAGCGTTGGCCGAGTCAGACAAGCGCATCGTGGAAAGCTTGTTCACTCAAGGCGCGATACAGGTATTGCTGGTCTCGCGCGACTGCTGCTGGGAGATCCAAAGCAACGCACACCTAGTCATCATTATGGGTACACAATACTTCGAAGGCCGCGAACATCGATACATCGACTACCCAGTCAGCGAGGTCCTGCAGATGTTCGGCAAAGCCGGCAGGCCAGGTATTGACAAAGACTGTCGTGGCGTACTAATGTGCCCGGATGTCAAGCGCAACTACTACCGGAAGTTCTTGAGCGAAGCACTACCAATCGAAAGCCAGCTGCAGTCGTACATGCATGATGCATTCGTGACCGAGATCAGCACAAAGACGATCGAGTCAACGCAAGACGCCATGGATTGGACGACATATACATACTTCTACCGCAGACTACTCGCGAACCCCAGCTACTACGGCCTCTCGGACACAAGCCAAGAAGGCTTGAATCTGTACTTATCAGAGCAAGTGGAGCAGACACTCAAAGACTTGACCGATGCCAAAATCATCGAGTTGGACGAGGAGGAAGACACCATCACACCGCTCAACTCTGCGATGATCGGAGCCTACTACAACATCTCCTTTATCACCATGCAGACTCTGCTGCTCTCACTCCGCCGCACTACGAAGCTCAAAGGTATCCTCGAGATCGTCACCGCCGCCACCGAATTCGAAGATATCCAGATACGCCGGCACGAGAACCACATTCTCCAGCGCATCTATGATCGCATACCCGTCAAGCTCTCGGAAGTCAACTTCGAATCACCGCACTTCAAGGCTTTCGTCCTGCTCCAGGCGCATTTCTCGCGCATGCAATTGCCTACTGACATGGCTAAGGACCAGGAAGTCATCCTCCGCAAGGTTTTGAACCTCCTTAGCGCTTGCGTCGATGTGCTCTCCTCCGAAGGCCACCTCAACGCCATGAGCGCTATGGAGATCAGCCAGATGACCGTGCAAGCGATGTGGGATCGCGACTCTCCTCTCAAGCAGATACCGCATTTCGACGACTCTGTCGTGGAAGCGTGCGGCCAAGCGGGTGTGAAAGACGTCTTCGAGTTCATGGACGCCATGGACCCAAGTGAGAACAAAGGCTACAACAGCCTCGTCAAGTCCATGGGTCTAAACAACAAACAACTCGCCGACGCCGCCCGCTTCACCAACTCCCACTACCCCAACGTGGAACTCAGTTTCGAGCTCGAAGAACCGGAGAGCGTGACAGCCGGCGCACCCAGCTATGTCACCGTGACCGTTGAGCGGGACGTAGATGACGACGAAGAACCGGATCTCAACGTGCACGCGCCTTTCTATCCAGCGGAGAAGATGGAGAACTGGTGGCTCGTGATTGGGGAGGAGAAGACGAAGACGCTGCTCGCGATCAAGCGTGTCACGATTGCAAAGTCGCTGAAGGCGAGATTGGAGATGGTGGTGCCGACGGCGGGGAAGCATGAGTTGACGCTGTTCTTGATGAGTGATTCGTATGTGGGTGTTGATCAGGCGCCGACATTTGAGGTGGAGGTTGCCGAGGGCGAAGAGGAGGATGACGATGACGGGGATGGAGATGAGATGGAGGAGTAGTTGCGGTGTAGATGAGTAGATGAGTATGTATTTTCCGCTACTCTGCTTGATGAAATGATGGGGCATGGATCTGCAGTCTGAACAATGTAGCTATGACCCATGTGGTGCACGACGCGTGGTTGATATGAATCTACATCAGCACGATCGTAAAATATTACTGTCTCTGGAGGTCGGCCGTCTCAGATCACGATCAGGCACTGTAGTGGCAGCACGCCTATTTGGATGTTGGAGAAAGTACGTCCGAGCTAGCTGTCCTCACATATGCGATTAATTGTTCTCGAAAATTCAGGTAACCTCCTCGAACCATTATCAAGCACTGTATTGGCGGCCTATCTGTCTGCAGACCGGAGCTTCACGATGGTCATCAGCGGTCGCCGTAGCCAGGCCACTCCTTCACCCACTCCGCGATCTGTGCTACTTCCTCATTCCTCACAGCTTTGTCACCAGCGTCAGCTTTGGCATTCCAGGAGAACAAATCAGTCTCATGGAAACCGTGCGGAATCACGCGCACAGGTGCCTGCGGTGTACTCTCCATCGGTCCTCCTGGGCGAAACTGTGACGACACGCTGACAGTCCGCCACAGGTCGTAGCCGCCGTTGGCATAGAAGATGCGGGATGCGTTTTGAGCGAACCATCCGCCGGTGTAGTCGTTGAGGTCGGCTACGGTGCGACCGCGGTTGAGGCCATACGTCTCGCCGTTCGGGCCTGGAGGGAATGCAAGATCGCACTGTCGGACATAATATTCCCTGTTGATCAGCCTCGAGATCAGCGTAGGCTGTCCCTTCGGCGGCGCAACGGCCCACCATCCAAACAACTCGTTACACTCCATCCAGTTCCACTGCCGCCACCACCAGTTGTTCCCGACTGTGACATCCATATATCGAGGGTGTCGCGGGTCATGCGTTTCGAAGCACAAGTACTTCTTGTTTGGATAGTTGCAGACGTACTCGCCATCTATAAATTTGCAACGTGCGTCAGAATAGCCTGACTTGTTCCACCATCTGGCGTACCCAGCCAAAGCTTTTTCCAAGCCCACTCCATCCGCCCCAGGCAGTTTGGCCGGGTCTTTCTCGTGTGCAGCGTTCTCCACGTGATCGCAGAAGGCTTCGGTGGGCGCACTTCCCAAGAAGAAATTTGAGTTCTGCCATATGGCAGGTCCCCATTGCAGAGCGACCATGAAATCATCGTCCTGTAAACTTTCAAGCTCGAACAAAGCCTTGGCCTTGCGCTTCTCTGCCGCAGTGCCGGTCTCGAGTATGTGGTCCAGGTGCTCGACAACGAGATTGATGTCCTTGGTGCAGTTCTTCGGCATATGCTCTCGAGCGGGCTCCCAAAACTCCCAGTAATTAGCGATCCCTTGCACCACGGCGCTCGAGGCGAGGTAGGCCCAAAAGGTGCCCGGGTAGAGGTTAGCGATCCAGGAGGTGAGACCGCCGGAATAAGAGTCGCCAGCGAGGACCCAGGGCACCTCAGCGGCGTTGCTGCTATTCCCATTGGCAAACGGCAGTTCGACATGTCGTGCAAAATTGATCATGTCCTGCATTGCATTCTCAACGGTGAGATGTTGCAAATTGGCAGTCGTTTGCTCGACAAATGGCGATGACTTGCCCCAATATCGATGCTCAAGCGAGATTATGGCAGCCCCGATTTCCTTTGCAAGCACACCAGTAGTGAAGAATGTAGTCAGGACAGGGTCCAACCCGGGCGCTGTCGCATTGGACTCACCCGATGTCCAGAGGATGATGGGCGAGCCTGGTCCGGCCCAGTACTTGTTTCTCTTCTCTCGCAGTATCAGGGCGTGCAATGCTTAGCCCCTTCAGTCATCCTTTCTCCCAGACCTGGAGCAACAACGGTGCACTAAAGGCTCGCTCGTCCGAGGCTGCTGATGATGTCCGCCACAAGGGTCATCATACGTTCACGCAGCTCATCGACCACAGCAACCCCGGCCTGGGCACCTTTGAGCAGTGGTATGGTTACAGCACCAAGAACTCTAGATGTCCACATCGTGGCTGTAGCAGTATGCGAAACGAAGAGCAATGCACACGCCTTACCGGTAGTGTCTCCGAAAGCCGTAAGCAGTGAGCAACATGGCAGCTTCTCTTATATTGGCATGGTCCACATGTCCACAGCGGAAGACTGTCGATTCTTTCCGTATGCCGTAGGCGGCTTCGATACCAAATGAGCCGCAGCGCGCAGCCACGATAGGATCAACAAGTGTCGTTCATTTACCCGCATCAGATGCGATATCCCATGTCGAGCTGAGGTGAATTCAGGACCCTCAGCGATCCACGCCCTCTGCTCCACGATTGCATATATGGTAGCATGGTTTCCCACGGGGGCGCAGCATTCGCCCAAGCGGGGTTGAGTCTGCTATTCTGCTGTATACAATCCTTTAGCTAATAATGTTATTGGACGGCAAAGGTGGCTGAGAGTCGGAAGGCTACGCCGGTTGGTCGGGCCGTGGTGTTTCGGCACCAACTCATCGCGCCAAGGATAGCATGGAAACAGCACATCACAATGGCTTGTGCAACTTGCTCGAAGGAGCCGGCCGAGGGTACTCCGTTGCTCGCCTGTGCGAGGTGCAAAACAGCATCATACTGCTCTCGCGGATGTCAAAAGTCGGACTGGGCCTCCCACTCGAAGGGATGTGTCCGCCCAAACTACGTGATCCACGCGTAACTTGGTCCGGAAGCTATCGCCTGGCGACTCCGTGCCGTTACAAACGATCCGCCAGTGGAGAGGACGCTCTCGTGCCCATCGTACGCCACATTTGCTCAGCTACATGAAGCACTACAAGTAGCGTTCCGCTGGGCCTCCGCCCACACATACGATTTCAACATTCTCGACCCGGCCTTTGGGCCCGAATCGAGCGGTGATGAGAACAATGCTCTGCTGGACATGATACAGCAATCAATGGGCAAGGTCGACCCCAACTCGCCACGTGAGTATACACTTCGCATCCTAGACAAGGACGGCGGCCGGAAATTCGTCGACTCAACGCACGACGGTCAGCGAGCCCACCCACTCACCCTCGACAAGTCAAGTCGCAACACCAAGCTCTACCAGATCTTGGACGGTCCGAAATACCGCGACGGGACTCTCGTCTACACCTACGACTTCGGCGATCGGTGGGAACATCTACTCACAATTACCCGGCGAACGGATGCTACATCGAAGTTCAAATGCCTCAATGGCACTGGTCACGGCGTTGCTGAAGACGTAGTCCAAGACGGATGGGCCGAGTTGAAACAAGCATACCGCGCAGAGAAACCAACCACGAAACAACGGGAGAAGATGCAGTGGTATGAACAGCAAGCGAGCAACGGCGACCCGCAAGGCGTGGGGAACGGGCGGGAACACGTCTTCGATAAGCAGGCCGTCGATAGAAAGCTATCGGTCAGAGTCGTTAACTGATAGAGCAGAAGACAGTCGGTGAAGTTCCGATGTAGACTCTCCGACAGAGTGTCGTGCTATCGCCATCCCGAAGCTTGCAGCCACCCTCGTTGCGTCCTGCGATGAATTGGTGCTACGAACCTGCGCCATCATAGATGAGAGCAGTTCAGAGCGCGAAAGCGAGAGTCCGCCGAGATGGCGCAGGACCAGCTTTCCGCGGTATACGCAAGACCTCGCCTTGCAGAAGAGGGCCAGGTGGAGGAGACGAGGATGAAGAGATGGAGGAGCAGTGGTAAGGTGGACAAGATTCCACGAGCATTATTACACTATGTACTTTATTCTCCCAAATACACCCCATCTTTCCTCCCATCAACTCCGCACGCTTATGCCAATCAAGACGCGCTTGCCTCCGTATCGTTGCATGTACGTAGAAGATCATTCATCACTCTTCCCATACCCACGTCTCCAACCTCATCACTCCTCCGCAACCTCCTCCGTAAACGGCGAACTCGCTGCCGCCGCCTTGACCAACTGCTTCAATCTCTTCTCCATAACCTTGCGCCCATCGTACGTCTGCCATACGTAGTGCGGCGCTTTGTTTACGACGTCCCAGCTCAGCAAGTTGTCGGTGATCTTGGTCGCTTCCTTCTGGTTGTGTCCCCATTCCTCGCTCTTGCCCGTCTTGATTCCGGAGCTGACAACCACAAGCGGTGTGTCTTTGTCCTGAATGGACCGGGCAGTCGAAATCTCAGACTTGGTGAGGGACTGCGCGACCAAGTTCTCCTGCAACCTCGCCTTGATAAGCTTGCCAGTCTGATCCGCGTCTTTTCCGTAAACGCGATCTTCGCGCGTGCGGCCTTGGAAGAGTGCACCAATGATGCGGCGAATGCCGAGAGGGGAGATGATGCCGTACCCCCAGAGGAAGAAACCACGGGTTGGGGAGCCGACGTCCGAGAGGTAGGATTCGTGGAGCGGATCGATGAGCATGATGCCCAAGATCTTATCGGACTTGCGCGAGGCGAAGATACGACCGACGATACTGCCGTACCCGGCCGAGACAAGGATAAATGGGCCTTGCTCGCCAGCTTGCGCAAGCGCATCAGCGAGGTTCTCCGCTGACATGCCGGCGCTGTGAGGGGATGGGGCGTTGTCGGACCATGCGTAGCCCGGGCGGTCCCAGTAGCAGTAGCGGTCGATGGTGCCGTTGTTCCAGGCAGCGTAGGCCCAGTGCTCGAGGTCGTATTCGAGTGGGGACTCGGCGGATTCGAGCAGGATGGTTGGGGTGGAGCTGTTGCCGTGGGAAGACTTGTCGTCGCCAATGCAGGCGAGGTGGACTTGGTATTTGTCGTCGTCGACCCAGTAGCGTTTGCCCTCCATTTCGAGGGTGGCGTCGCGGCTGCGGATGATGAGGGCTGCGGTCATGAGGATGGCGATGATGATGTAGATGACGAGGAAGATCTGCGAACAGACTGTCAGTAAGTGGTAGCATATGGCAAGAGAGGAAAGATACATACCGTTGCCGCCAGCACAGCAAGCCACTGCTTGAGTGTCCTACGTGACTCCGGGCGACCAGTCAGGCGCTCCTCCTCCTCTTTCTTACCCCAGGCCACCAGGCGATCGGTGAAGACGCAATACGCAGCCATGAGTGTAGTCCACACAACCGACGCGATGCCTGGCGGGCCCTCTTGACCTCGGATCTGTGGCACAGTGACGATGATGATGAGGTCCACCAAGAGTAAGACCGCGATAGTGCTCTGACACACTCGCATAGCCAGACTTGGCTCGGAGAAGAACAGCAGCGAGAGGAGCAGCAGGCCGGTAGTCAGAGTGGTGAATGCGAAGTCGGTGAAGCCAGAGCCGCGGGTGTGGAGACCTGGAGGCGAGATGAAGATGCTCACGAAGAGCAGCACCCACCAGATGAAAGAGATGGCGAGGAACAGGACGGTGAAGCCTCTGGCAGCGCGGACAGCGAAGAGGTTGTAAGGCGAGACCTGGATGCCATTAGCTGGTGCTCTGAGCTCTGGCTTGTGCAATAATGCCACTTACAGCCGGGTCGTCTGGATCCAAGTAGCCATCTGAGCGGCCGTGGTTGTTCCTGTTCTGCTGCTGGTCTGGCAGCAACCTATCTCTCTCCGTGGGCTCCCTTCTGCTATCTTCGGGATCTCGAGGCGCCATGTTGGCAGCTTCTCCGTTGGCTTCGTTGGTATCGTTGTTGTTGTTACCCCACAGCGTTGGCATTGCCCACCTTCTTCGGCTACTCTTCCTTCGATGCCGCGAATGTGCTGTTTTGGCAGAGGCGGAGGTGAGGTGGAGGCAGCAGGCCGTGTACGCAAGAAAAGGTATTCCGAGTCTGGCCCCGCCCGTTGTGCTAGCTGCCTGGCAAAGAGGAGCAAGAGATGTTTGATCGCGGTAGCCAATAGAAGCTGCACACCAGCCTCACACCGCGCGATATGTGGTTCGGTGGTGACGATGTAGCAGAGGCACGCGGCACATCTGGAGAGCTAATCCTGCTCGTCCTGCGCCACAGACCGTTCTCTGCTGCACCCGCGACGTCACGATAGCCTTTTGCGGGTTCGAGCTTCAGCAGAGACTTCGACCGAGGCGAGAAAACAACTCAAGCGTCGATCCTATATTTCTAGTATTGGCTTGTCGATGGAGTTGAGGACATCTGAACTGCTCTCCTGTGGCAGACATACCACAGTGGACGGCAGCACATATCAACTGCACATGCCAAATGTGGCGATCATGATCTAGAGCGTGGCGGGAGCTCTCCCCTGCCATTGATCTGCAAGAGTCAAGCACGAGCCGCGATTTGCATGTGAAGATGCCTAAGGTTGCACAGATACGAAGGTTCGACGACCGCATGCTATGCTATGGTGTTGAACATGGAAAGGTAAGACAATTTGCAGAGTAACAACACGACTTCATCAAGGCTGGCAAATGAAACACAGTCATCGCGAGAAACGTTGCACAGACTCAAGTAGAATCACAGTCTTCTCGACATCCCACCACACCCTCCCCAAGTTGCTGAATCAAATGACCTTTCATCAACCACCAACCATAATTCAAGGAAGCTCATGCAGCTATAACCACCCCTGCTCTGGCCACCCGGTATCAAAATGTCAGACCTCTTGCGACAGAGCGTAGGAGAAACGCCACCTCGACCCAAACCAAACCCCATCTCACTATCCGAGCCACCAGACACCGACGACCACCCTAGCTCCGACTCCTCCTCATCCTCCGCCGACTCAACAACCTCCATCAACACAGTCCGCCCAAGCTCCCGCGAACAACCACCACCACCCGAACACTGGTCCAACTACTTCGCCCAAGAACTGTTTCTCACTTCGAACTCGGAGACATCCTCAGCAACCTACCATGTCTACCTCACCCCACCCACCAACCCCAAGAAAGGCCCCCTCTTCATCTGCCACCACGGCGCCGGCGCCTCCGGTCTCTCCTTCGCCCTCTTCGCCCACCACCTCCGTCTCAAACTCCCCGATGCCGGGATCTTGAGCCTGGAAGCCCGCGCCCATGGGAGCTCCACAGTCACCTCCCTAGAAACCGGCGAGGAGATCATGGATTTCAGCCTCGCCACCCTAGCCGCAGACGCCCTAGCCATGATCACGCTCACCCAGCAGAAACTCTCCTGGCCCTCTATCCCCCCATGCGTCCTCATCGGCCACAGCCTAGGCGGCGCCATCACAACCCAACTCGCCGCCGACTTCGCCCTCGGCACCGCTCTCATCGGCGCTTGCGTGGTTGACGTAGTCGAGGGCTCCGCGCTCGAAGCCTTGGGGCACATGAAATCGCATCTCTCCTCGCGCCCTGCCAGCTTCCCCACGATCCCAGACGCAGTGACATGGCACACGCACTCCCGCACCCTCCGCAACGCGGCCTCTGCCTCTATCTCCGTCCCACCCCTCTTCATCCCTGCCCCCAACGGCTCAGGCTACGTATGGCGCACGCCCCTCTCACTCACAGTGAATTTCTGGTGGGACTGGTTCACCTCCATGTCCATCAAATTCCTCTCCGCGCGCTGCGCGAAGCTCCTAATCCTCGCGGGCACGGATCGATTGGACAAGGAATTGATGATTGGGCAGATGCAGGGGAAATTCCAACTGGTCGTGATTCCAGAGGCAGGGCATTTTGTGCAGGAAGACGTGCCGGAGAAGACGGCGGAGATTGCGGTGGAGTTCTTTAGGCGGAATGATCGGAGTGCTATGGTGTTGCCGCCGAAGGTGTCTGATCTTATTGCTCAAGGGAAGAAAGTCTAGAAGTAGGGACGGTGTGGGAGATATGATTGTTCGACCTCGAGTTAAGGTCTCGAAAGCGTGCATAGCGATAGCATTTAGCAGCCATGACTTGCATTCCGCCCATATTGGTCATTTTGCAACCCTGCGATGTGTGTACAAGACACCGTATCCTTTCCATTGCGAATGAACGCCCCTCCCTTTCTCTCGTCACTTCGTCCGCCATCCAAATCAGTGAACACCTCACACCATGCAAAACGAACGCTTCACTATACAAGCACATTCCCTCCCCCTAATCAGGCATCCCGGTCTACTCAAACGACATCTGTACATCCTTCTCCTGCCCGAACTCCTCCTCGTCGTCCGCCCAGGGGTTATGGCTCGGGTTTTTCAGCGGCTGCGCTGGAGGTGCCGGAGAGAACGACGACGAGGGTAGCGCGGGAGAGGTACTCGCACTCTTCAGCGGCGGACGATCGGGTGTTAGGTGCCGTGGTATTGTGTCAGGCGCCAGAGAAAGCTGCGAAGGGTTCTTTGGCGTTGAAGCGCGTGGCTCGTTAGAGGTGTCGAACGACATCCTGACCTCCTCCTCGGTGACGTGGCCGTTGCTGTAGCCATCCACAGCCTGCGGTTGCGGTCTCGAAGAGGAGGAGGGAGTGGTGGTTTCGTCATAGCTTTTAGTCTGCCTTAGCCCATCCTTAGGCGTCACAGTCCCATTCACTACCGCCGGCGAAGTATCCGGCCGCGCAGCCGAACTCTCGATTTTCAACGTCGGCATCGTACTCTCGATCTCCCTAACGCTCAAATCCCGCTTGATATCCTCAATATCGCCTCCCTCGAGCGCAAGCTTGAGCGCCTCGGCTCTAATAGCATCGACATCAAACATAACATTAACATTCTCCTGCGCCATTCGCTCAGCCTCCGCATCGTCGCCTTCGAGCACCTTTTGGCTGCGTTCGTCGTACGTCTCCCACGTTTGTTTAGCAGCCTTCTTGCGCCGGAAGAAGGACTTGAAGCCACCCGCCTTCTTCCCTCCATTCTTGTCCTCGAGTTCACGACGCGCCGTTTCGATTTCGTTCAGCAGTTCGCGCTGCCGCTTCTCGTGGTTCTCGGGGTCCGGATCTTCGATCTCGTTGAATTCGAGGCCATCGACCGCCCACCCCACCTCCGAAAGAAGCGTCGGCATCATGCCCCGGTAGGCCATATGCCCCGGCACCAACTCCGTGACATCTTTGTTCTCAATTCCGGGCACGTCGATCGAGCTCAGCCCAGAGACGCGCATGATGCCGCCGCTAGTGGCGCGGAACAAATACCCCAGGATCCAGTCATTACTCGCGTAGCCGTTCAAGAACCGTCCACTGACCACCGTGCGGGCGCGGAGGTATTCCTCCTTTTTAGCGACGATGGGGCTGCCGAAGAGATAGACGTTCTGGACCAGACCTATCGCGCCGCGCTTCGCGAGTTCTTTGAGGCAGGAGAAGATGACCCTCGAACCCAAGGAGAACCCGACGAGAGTGATAGGCCGCACGCCGAGGTTACGGTCGATGATCGAGTCCGCGAGGATAAGGCCGGTAGCGTCCGCGCGCGCGAGGGAGACGGTCCAGGGATTGTCAATGAGGTAGGAGAGTTTGGTCAGTATCAACGGCAGCGTCAACCCCGCCATCAAAGCCGTGAGGACGGTGGCGCCGAGGATCTGTTGAATGGTTTGGGTGAGAGCTTCGGTAGCGAGGATCTGGATGGTCTGGCCGGTGGATCGGAGCATGTCCGGCTCCCAGTTTACGGAATAGATGTCGCCCATGATGGGATCGACGGTGGAGAAAGGGAGGCGGACGTCGTCGACCCCACCGGTCATCCAGCCCGAGACGGTGACGATGAGGTTGGTGCGCTTGTTGTTGAAGAGCGGGCGGTACTCGAATGTCTTGACGGAGCCAGTGCGGCGGCTCGAGGCTCTGCTACCCACGACAGAGCCAGTCACTGTGCCCGCCGTGCCGATGAGAGCGGCAGCGCCAGCGCCGCCCAGAAAGCTGCCCGTGCCCAATACACCGATCCCGGTGAAGCCGGCGGCCAGCCCAGCGCCGATGAGAGGCGCGAGAGCACCAGCTGACAGTCCGATCACCAGGCCACCACCGACAGTGCAGAGACCCATGACCATCAACCGTTTGTTGCGTGCTTGCTTCTTCCGCGACTCCAGGTGCTCTTCTTCGTTCCAGTTCTCCTTGTCGGCTTGTTCTTGCATTTCTAACGCATCTGCGATACGCTTCTCGAATCTGCAAACTTCCTGCCAGTCGACTGAAAGAGCTTCACCAACGTGCTCGAGTAGTGTCCGGGAGCGAGCGTCGTACGTGCTATCGGCGACGAGGAGGAGAAAGAGGTCGCATAGCACAGTCCAGCGTATGTCGATATCGAGGTTCTTACTGCCCTCGATCTCGGACCGATCTTGAATCGTGAGCTCGTCCGCAGTGTGCTCTTGATACGCAGGAGGTGGTTCGGGTAGTGACGGAGTGCCAGGTACAGAGAGACTCTGAGCGGACTTCTCAAAAGTACTCGACGGTCTAGGTGAGCCAATAGACGGCCCCGCAGAACCTCCAGACTTGACCGAAGACGTCTCACTCTCGACATTCGTCGGATTCTTCACCCGCGCGTTCTGCATCAAGGCTGGTGTGAGATCGGACGGCAGCACTCCATGCTCGGCCAGCTGCTCCACCATGACCTGTTCCGCCGAGTCGATCTCCATGTGGCTGTACAACCGCACCATCATCTTCTGACCCCACATCTTCATAGCTTCTGTGGCAAATTCGATCTGCTTCTTTGCGCCTTTCGTCCTCTCCAGCTGATTGAGTGCGTCCAGCATCTTGCCAATCGATAAGCGGACGACACCAACATAGGCTATTCGTTGGCCTTCGGTAAGAAGCTCTTTCGTCGCTTTCATCTGGCTCATCACGTCCTTGCCTTCTTCGTCCTCGTCATACACGGTGTGATTGATGTTAAGATCCTTGAAGAGGTAGGCCGTGTTATCGTCCATACTCGTTGCACTCTCTGCATCGTCGTCGATCTGAACACGCGTGTACCCTTTGCCAGCACCTCCTAAAGTGCTGTACGTGAGATGCTCTCCTTCCTCGTCGTCGTACTCCTTGGCTAGAACCTTGCCCCAGTCATCGTAGATTCTGTGAGTGGCGAAGGCCGGCATTTCCTGCCATTGCTCTTCCTCGCGGTAATCTTCTTGGACGATTTTGGGCGCGATCGCTTGCTGGTGAGACCACTCGGAGACTGAACTCGCATGTTGTCGAACTGCGGTCGGACTTTGACTGGAGGACGTCCCGCGCCTTTCCCGGCCAGTATTAGAGGAGCTTGCACTTGGTTGATAGAGAGGCGGTCTATCTGCAGCATCCTGAAGGCCAGTGTCTATCTTGTCTGGTAGATCCTGAAGACCAGTATCTATCTTCTCTGGTGCATCCTGGATACCGGCATCCACATTGTCTGATGTATCCTGAAGGCCAGTGTCTATCTTGTCTGGTACAGGTGGAGGAGGGGATTCGGAGGTGGCTGTCACGTCTTGGAGGGCAGTATCTTTCTCCGGTACAGGCGGAGGAGGTGGTTCAGTCGTGACTGCCGTGTCTTGAGTTTCTGCCGCGTCCGTCCCATTGATGGTGGTGTCTACCGGACTCTCGACCTCAACATTCTTCTTGACGACAACCACCGGGCTTTCCTGCGCATCCTCGAAGACCTCAGACTCGGCCATGTGCTCGTCCCCGCCCGTCCCGTTCGCCTTCTCCGTTCCCTCCTCGCTCCACCGCCGCCTCCTAGCCGGTCTCACGGGTAGCCCAAACTCATCCGCCTCCGTCTCACCCTTTGGCGCATCCTGCTTTTCCTGTCTTGACTCAACCGGTTGCTCTACGACCCCATTCACTACCGCATCCTTCTTGCTGACGTGAAGCGCATTGTCTCCTCCATCTTCAGCAGGCATATCCTTCTTCACCTCCGGAGCTACAGCATATTAGACTGGCTCATATAAACGTAGTGACTGCAGCATATGAGTTTGCGGGGTTTGGAGTACGTGGTACAAAGTGCTTGTTATACAACCGACAATAAGACAAAGCCGCACAGCGTCGTGTCCATCGAGGCTTGACCGTTAGCCAAAACGGCCCCAGTGCACGGACTTACCCTTAGTCAAATGTGGAGAAACTCGCGAAGGATTCAAGAACTTTTCCACGTCCAATCCCACCCACACCTTTCACACCACCACCACCACCACCACAATGCGCGCCAAACGATCCAAACAGTACCGCAAACTGATGCGCCAGTACGAACACCTCGGCTTCCGCACCCCCTACCAAATCCTCATCGACGCTCAGATCATCAAAGACGCCGCGCAGTCCAAACTCCAGCTCGGCAAACTCCTCTCCGATGCTCTCGGCGGCGCGGAGATCAAACCCATGATCACGCAATGCTGTATCCGACATCTCTACACCGCCCCCACCACTAACCCAGCGGAGCAAGCGGCGAAAGATGGCTGGATCGAGGTAGCCAAAGCTGCGGAACGGAGACGGTGCGGACATCATGAGTTGGAAGAGCCGCTGAGTGCGCTGGAGTGTTTGAGCAATGTAGTGGATCCGAAGGGCGGCGGGACGAACAAGCACAAGTATGTAGTTGCCAGCCAGGAGCAGGAGGTGAGGGTGAAGATGAGGGGGATTGTCGGTGTGCCGTTGGTTTACTTGAAGCGGAGTGTGATGATTCTTGAGCCGATGGCGGGGGTGACGGAGCAGGCGAGGGAGAGGGAGGAGAGGGAGAAGATGAGGGCGGGGTTGATAGGCAGGCGAGGCGCGCACGCGGGGGTGAAGAGGAAGTTGGAAGAGGAGGGTGGTGCTGCAGAGCGAGGTGTGGCGAGGGAGGAAAGTGCGCCTACGGTCAAGAGGAGGAAAGTGACTGGTGTGAAGGGACCGAACCCGTTGAGTGTGAAGAAGGCAAAGCCGGAGAAGAAGAAAACTGTTGCTAGCGAGGTCGAGGACGAACGAGCGACAATCCGCAAAGCTAGCAAGTCGGATCCACAGGCAGCGGAGAAGGCTATCGATGCTGCGACTGCTGTGAATGGTGCAGTCAGTGTTGATACTGCAACTGACGGTCCACGGAAGAGGAAACGGAAGAGAAAGCACCCCGGTGGAAGCGAAGGCGAACCCGAAGTTGTGGCATGAAGAAACTGCATGGCAACCTCTTTGACGGGACCATGAGCGTGTATTCGATCGCAAAGATACCCAGTACGATAGCAATGTTGGCAAAAATTTATATCTTCACGACAATCACCATCGTCCACGTCACTTATTTGAATCCATTTGCGAAACTGAACACTAGAGTGAAGATATTCGCAGCAAGACTAAAAATCGTCAAACATACGCAGGAAGGAAATAAACTAAGTGTAGATCATAACATTGTACTCAAGTAAAACTAATGTACATACTCGCTCACCCCTTCAACTCCAACCCGCTTTGCTTTTCCAAGACATTACTGCATAGCAAAATCGTACAAACGAATCCACCACCTCTCACACTCATTTGTCCTTGCCACCAAGCATGCCACCGACAAGCGGCAGCGAGCTCAAGCCACCACCACTCTTCTTCTTGGAACCACCACCAAGGCCAAACGACTCCATGAGCTTGTTGATACCAAGACCGCCCATGAGCCCGTTGACCAAGCCACCAAGGCCGAGACCATTGAGCAGCTGCCCCACCAGACCCAACACACCCGCTAGCAGCAGACCGACCGCAGCCAGGATCTGGAACAGCGGCTGTGTCATCAGGCCCCAGAGCGGGTTGAGCTTCTTCTTCGCATGCGGCATGTCGTTCAGCTTCTTCTTCGCGCTGTCAATGGTCGTGACAACCGTGGTCGTAAGCTCCTTGAGCGTCTCCGCAAGGCGGTACTCCTCCGGTGTCGCCTCGCCAGTACCAGCACGACCCTTGGCCTGCGCAGCAATCTTTCCATCAGGGTCAAGACCGCGAAGCGAACCATTGCACTCTTGCAGAATGCGACCACCCTCCTCGATGAGCGGCTTGACCTGGTTAACAAGCTCCTCCTCATCCAACTCCTCCTTGGGCGTGCGATCAGCCTTCTCCATGTAATCGTTGATCTGCTTGCAGATCGGCTGCATGCGCTCGAGAGTCTGCGTGCAGATCCCACTCATCTTCTCGGCAATCGCGCGCTCTTCCTCGCGCTTGCGGGCTTCTTCGAGCTCCTCCTCGGTGGGACCCTCGTACTCCTCCTCGATGATGTTCTCGATGAGTGTGACCTCACCGATCTTGTTGCCATCGACGTCAACGACGTTTCCGGCATCGTCGATTTCTTGGCCGACACAGTGAACGAGGTCGCCAGAGGTGAGCTTGCCGATGATATCGCCGTTCTCGTCGCGGACCTCACCCTCCTTGTTGACGCGCTTGCCGGACATGGGGCTGATGCGGCGTTCCTTCTCCTCTGGCTCCCAGCGCTCGGCCTTGCCGATGGTGTTGCCGTTCTTGTCGGTGATGTCGCCATCCTCGTCGACGGTGTGTCCGAGGAGTTTCTGGATGTCACCCTCGATGACACGACCGATAATGTCGCCACCTGGAGTCTGGATAGTGCCGTCCTTGTTGATGGACAGACCCTCAAAGCCAGCGAATGGTCCTTCAGGCGAAGTGTCCTCGCCATAGACAAGCTCGCACTTGCCAACAACATTACCGTTATCGTCCCAGATCTGGCCTTGGCCATCAACCTTCTTGCCGATCATGCTCTTGACCTCGCCCTCGACGACACGACCGATGATCTGGCCGGAGAAGTCGACAGCATTACCGTTCTTGTTGATGCGAGTACCAGCCAAAGCCGAGAGGTCAACCTCCTCCTGCTCTTCCTCCTCGTAAGGCTCAGCGTGGCCCTTGACGTTGCCGTACTTGTCAAGAATGTCACCATCCTCATCGACAGCCATGCCGACGAGACGCTTGGCATTGCCCTCGGCGATGACACCAACGCGGTTGCCATCTTCGTCTTCGACCCAGCCGTCCTTGACAACGCGCAGGCCCTCAAGCCCAGCGAATGGACCTTCTGGGCGGCTGACACGCTCGTTCTCAGGAATGACCTCGCAGCGACCGACAGCCTTGCCGACATCGTTGTAGATCAAGCCCTGCTCGTCGCATTGACGACCAGAAAGCTCCTTCGCATCGCCCTCAACGAGACGGCCGAATGGCACACCGTTCTCATCAACGACGTAGCCCTGCTTGTTCAGGATCTTGCCAGCGAGGATGCTGTTGTCCACCTCCTGCTCTTCCTCCTCGGGAAGCGGCTCGGCATGACCCTTCACATTGCCGTACTTGTCGACGATGTCTCCATCCTCGTCAACAGCGAGACCGATCAGGCGCTTCGGGTTGCCCTCGACAATCTCTCCAACCTCGTTGCCATCTTCATCAGCAACGCGGCCGTTTTGCACGACACGAAGACCTTCGAGACCAGCGAAAGGTCCCTCAGGCTTGGCCTCGCGCTCATCGTCGGGGATAAGCTCAACACGGCCAATGACCTTACCCTTGTCGTTCCAGATTTGGCCCTGGTCGTCGAGCTCCTTGCCCGCAAGCTCCTTGGCATTGCCTTCGATGAGACGAGCGACTGGTACGCCCTCGTCGCCAATGACAAGGCCGGCCTTGTTGACCTTCTTGCCTTGCAAGAACGAAAGATCGGCCTCTTCTGGTGGCGCCTCTTCCTCCTCCTCCTCCGGCTCGTAGCGCTCGGCATGGCCGACAACAGAGCCCTTCTTGTCGATGATATCACCGTCCTCATCGACCTCACGGCCGATAAGCTTCTTGGGGTCGCCCTCGGTGACGTAGCCGACCTTGTTGCCGTTGTCGTCCTCGACGAAACCATCGTCAACCACGTGAAGACCTTCGAGGCCAGCGAAGATAGACTCTTCTTCCGCATCCTCCTGGGGAAGAGTCTGCGCGCGACCGATGACATGGCCCTTGTTGTCCCAGAACTGACCCTCAGAGTCGGAGGTGATGCCAGACTTGGACAACTTCTTGGCGTCACCCTCGACGAGTTCGCCCACAATGCGACCGTTGTCGTCGATGAGCTTGCCGGCCTTGTTGACGGAAAGACCTTCGAGGATGGAGAGCGGTGGAAGCTCGGGGCCGGTTTCTTCATCTTCGGCCTCGCCTTCTGCGGCTTCTTGCTCATCTTCACCCTCACCTTCGCCTTCTTCACCACCTTCTTGCGGCATCTCAGGCTCGCCGTCCTCGCCGATGGTGGTGACGCGGCCAATAACATTGCCATCCTTGTCAAGAACGTCACCCTTCTCATTGACCTTCTTGCCAGCGCACTCGGCTGGGTCGCCATCAATAAGCTGACCAATTTCCTCACCATCCTCATTGAGAATCTTGCCCTTCTTATTGACCTTGAGGCCGTCAAGCTTGGTAAGATCCGGGATGGCCGACTCAACCGGCTCCGGTGGCGCCAGCTCTCCAAGCTCCTCCAGCAATTCGCGAGTGGCGTTCTCAGACGCTTCGCCACGGAGAACGTTCACGTGACCGATGACATTGCCGGTCTTGTCGAGCACCTCGCCCTTCTCGTTGACCTTCTTGCCGGCGCAGTCGGAGAGCTCGCCATCGCGCAGCTCACCAATCTCCTCGCCATCCTCATCGAGGATCTTGCCCTTCTTGTTGAGCTTCTTGCCGTCAAGGATGCGCATGTCGAGGACTGGACCGCCAGCGAGACGCTCAGCAGCGCCTTCGGCAAGGTCGAGAGTATCGAGGACATTGCCTTCCTCATCGACAACCTGTCCCTCCTCGTTGATCTTGAGGGTGTCAGGGTCGATCTCGCCGTCAGCGATCTTGCGCTTGAGCTCCTCGTCCTGGATGTTGGCGAGGATGTTACCACCTTCGTCAACGACTTCGCCAGCCTCGTTGAGCTCTTTGCCTTCAAGAGCCTCGATGCCAGGAAGCTCATCCTCGATGCCCTCGGCCTCGCCTTCGGCACCTTCAACAGCATCGTCAGCGGCACCTTCAGCGTCCTCGTCGGTAGCTTCGGCGTCTTCGCCAGCACCTTCGACAGCGTCTTCAGCGCCCTCGGCACCCTCCTCGGCGGCTGCGTCGGCTTCATCACCAGCGCCTGCAGCGGGGTAGACACCTTGCTCGACGAGGTCGGCGGCATCCTCGTGAATCTTGGCGTGGCCGACGACATTGCCTTCTTCGTCGACAAACTCGCCTTGGTCGTTGAGAGTAGCGTTCTGAAGCTCCTCTGGGTCGCCATCGGTAACGACACCAAGAGTGTTGCCTTCGCTGTCGTAGATGATCCCGTCGACTTGGCAGGTAAGACCTTCCATGGTATCGAGGCCTGGCAATTGGGGGCCAGCTTCCTCATCTTCACCATCCTCATCATCGCCTTGGCCGGCGTACTGAGAGTACTGCTCAAGGTACTCATCGACACCTTCCGGAAGCTCGGTGCCCTGTTCCTTAGCCTCATCGATCTGCTTCTTGACCTGTTCCGGTAGAAGCTCGACGCGGCCAACAAGGTCACCATCTTCATCCAGAATCTCGCCATTGTCGCCGATCGGGTAGCCGGCAAGGTCCTCAGCGTCGCCCTCAGCAAGTTTGCCGATGGGGTTGCCTTCGGCGTCGACAACACCGCCATCGTCCTGGACTTCGAGACCCTTCATGATGGACAGGTCGAGAGGAAGGCCTTCTGGTACCTGTGGCGCTTCCTTGGGGGTGGCGTCTTCGGCGCCCTCTGCAGCGTCTTCGGCCTTGTCTTCGGCACCCTCCGCGGCATCGTCGGTTTGGCCTTCAGCGCCTTCGACAGCACCTTCAGCTTGGTCTTCAGCGCCCTCAGCCTGGTCCGCGGCGCCCTCGGCACCGTCCTCGACCTGAGCCTCAGCGCCCTCGGCGTCATCTTCGGCGCCCTCGGCAGCATCATCGCCAGCCTCGTCAGTGCCCTCGCCAGGGACCTTCTTCGCCTCATCCAGACCCTCCTCTGCCGTGTCCTGTGCACCTGCGGCAGCGTCTTCAGCACCTTCCTTGGCATCCCCGGCAGCATCTTGCGCCGCGCCGGAGGGGTCTTCCTTAGCTTTGCCGGCTAAGCCTGAAGCTTTACCGGCCAAACCTTGTGCACCCTTCAGAAGGCCACCTTCTTGACCCTCTTCCTGTTGCTGACCTTCCTGGTCATCAGTCGCGTCGTCGTCGGCTGATTCGACGGTCTGGCCAGCTTTCTCTGTGGCATCGTCGGCAAGATCATCAGCATCGTCGTCGTCGTCCGCACCTTCAGCGGTGTCTTGCGCCTGATCGGTGGCGCCTTCTACCGCGTCGTCGTCGTTATCATCATCGTCATTAATCGGTTCCGGAGCGGCCTGTTCAAGACCTTCCTGGGATTGCTGGCCAGTCTCGCTGACTTTGCTGATTGGCTCATCGTCGTCGCCGCCGGCAGTGTCTTTCGCCTGCTCGGCCTTGTCGCCAACCTGCTGTTTGGCGTCCTCGGAAGCGTCTTTCGCGGATTGCTGTGCTTTGCCGGTGTCAGGCTTCTTCGGGCCAACAGATGGAGTGCTAGATTCAGGCTTCTTTCCACTCGCAGGCTTGGGAGTGGATGGAGTGCCTTTGGCCGACGATCCCGCCTGACCGAGCTTCTGGGGCGTCGATTGAGGCTTTCGGGTTAGCTTCGTCGGTGTCTTTGGCGCGGGCGTTTGCTTTCCAGCGGTCGGTGAGGGAGCCATGTTTTGGGTTTTGCTCTGCGCTACGGGAGTAGGTTTCCTATTAGAGCCGCGTGATCCAACGGGTGACGATCTACTAGGAGTGGGAGGAAAGGAGTAGTATGCGTATTCTTTGGTATTGCTCGTCATGCAACGTTAAGACGAGTTCGAAAAAAAGAGGAAAAGGGAGAGGAATGTTTTCGAGTGTGGCTAGGGAGCTGTGCATTGCTACGCCGTTCTATATACCTGCACGAGAAGTTGGCAGCTCTGGCTGGGATCTTCGACAGGGAACAGGGGAGGGAGGCGCGTCTTGCGTCCACCACCGCGAAACCGCGAGGAGGATGCAGATTCGTGACGTAGAGCAGAGTTCATGCGGGTTGCACGGGGGGAGCTCTAGGATAGCTCGCGCCTCAGTGTGGCCAATGTCCTACCACGCGGCTGGATCGAGCCGAGGGGTTGTGCGCGGATTTGCGTCGATGGATGTCACTTTTTGCGATCCTCGTTGGTTGCAACAGGAGAACCCTGTTTGTGACGGCATGGCGGCTCCACCTTGAGATGCAAGCCACGGATGATGTCACGGCGTCTCCAGCCTCTTGTGTTTTTTGCTGTACCGTAGTGGCTCTGATGCTGCGGCTGTTGGTGTCTAGAGCAATATAGACATTCGTAGAGTTGGGATCGTACATCTCTTGTCGTCGCTCGACTCACGATATACTGCCAGTCCCGCAATGGACGTTTGCAACGTCCAGCCGAGAGCCTCATGACGGCAGCGGAGATGGGTGGCTGGCTTGTGCGCCGCATTGACGCACATCGACGATCGGGAAGTTGGCCGCTGGCCGCACCCACCGCACCAGTGCCACAAGCGGCGCTGATCTGGAAGACTGGAACCTACGAGCCACATCCACTACTTGCACTCTGTGGAACGCGGCAGAAGCCAGCTGTCGAAAAAGAGATCAGTCGCCTCTCACACAGCTCTCCCCCTCTTGTGCTGTCGTGCTGTCGTGCTGGTGTGCCCAGATGCATCGATTCTGCCGTGCAAAACGTCGTCCGAACTGTTGGGAACGCCTAGACCGCTTCGGGGGCCACGTCCATCTTACCGCTGCGTCCGTCATGTTGGAGATGTCAATCGCGTGCTCGGCAGACGAGATTGAAGGACTGGAGAACGTGTGGCATCGCACACGCGAGATCCTGTTTCTTGTGGCTCAGCCTCTAACCGATATTGGGTGTTGTGCGAAAAGTGAGTTTGCACCAGCACGTTGTTGGTCTGAACTCTTGCCCAGTATTTAGTCTGGAGACAACGGCTGTCGGCTCTTCTGGAGAAGGTCGAACCGGGAACACGATTTCGAGACGAATCTGTAGAAACCACGAGATAACTCGTGTGATGGTGAGCAGTCGAAACTCAGTCCCAGAAGAAACGTGGTCTCGATATCTGCAAGATCGAGTCTGTCGAGTGCAGACCTGGAAGGAGTCAAAACGTTACCCCAACCCTAACCCTTACGTGCACTCAACAACATCTATATATATGTATATGTCTATGGGAGGCTGCATTACAAGTCGAGTTGGATTCAAACACGATGTTCTCTAAGGTCTTGGGAAGGGCGAATAGTGCAGTTGGCGCAGTATTCCTACAGCATGACATTGAGGGAGAATATCTGCAATGGGAGCAATGTCCGGTAGTTGTAAAGTATTTCAGAAGTCGGTGAGTTGAGGTGGAAAGCCAGGCGATATCTGTCGAGAGGTACCGTTCCGGGCCACAACGATTTGATACCGAGTCTCACTCACAGCAACAGTCTCAGTAGAACTATGGAGCATTCTGGTTGTATCGTGAGTGTATGAATTGATTGAATTGATTGAGATCCTCGGTCTTGTACTGCCGCATCTTCTTCCATGACCTCGAACAGGAACAAAGCACACCCAAAACCAGTGGTATCGCGCAGCAAAGCAGCCAAAGCAACACTCAAGACGGCCCCTTGCCCTCTTTAACACCCTTAACACCATCCCGCTCAAACCCAAGCTTCTTCATAACCCGATGACTCCAACTCCGTTGCCTTCTCTGACGCTCCTGCTGCTCCAGGACCTCTCGCTCTTTGGCCGCACTTTTACTCTTATCCTTGGCAGCCTCCTCCCGTTCTCGCTTCTTGTCAGGATTCAAGACGTCCTTCACGCCTTGCTGCATCGTCTTCGCTTGCTGTTTGGCGCCTAGGTATCCCTCCAGTCCAAGCAGAACAGCGTATGACCGCGAAAGGCTCAATCGACTGAGATCCGCGCCATGCTCCTTGAGACTCTTCATGAACTCCTCGAAGTTCTTCAGCGGAGGCGCATAGTGTCCGCTGAGAGGCGAGAGCTTCCGCAGCTGACCGCCTTTGATCTTGATCTGGCCTGCTGCTGCGACTCGAGCGCCGCGAAGGAAGGACGAATGCTGGAAGGCGCCGGACTGCTTGATGCCGATGTACATCCGGAACGATGTGTCGGCGACAAAGATCCAGCTGTTCTTTTTGGTCGTTTTCCGCAGTAAATTGTCCTTGATGGCATCCACGCTCATGTGGTTGAACTTTGCCAGCCCTTTCGCATCGTGGAGATCGGTGTTGACGTACTTGGACGAGTCTTCTTGCGAGCCAGTGCTGATGCTCGAGAGTGAGCTCGTACTCGAGCCTGGTAGAGATGGTTCGGGTTTGACGCCAGTTGTGACTTCACGCCAGGTCGGTGTGTCGTCGTCGACAGGGACGATACCTTCAATGCTGTCTTTGAACTCCATAGATGTAGTGATGGGCTGGTCGTTCTTCGAGAAACAGAAAAGGCCGTCTTTGTTCACATATACCAGGTAGTGTAACCTGTCGTCCCGAGACAGGTAGCGTACACGCTCTGTATCGAGGCGTGTCCTAGGTCGGTCTTCAAGATCTAGCTGCGCGCCTTCGCCGTAGTCCAGCCAGTAGAAGTAGTTTTCGTTCGTGTCCGCCTTCTTCCATTCGACATGATACCGCCGTAAGTTGCTGCCGTACTGCAGATATAGTCAGTGATAATGCCATACTGGCCTGGTGGTGGCTCAGAGAGTGTACTGTACCCTATGCTTCACATCTACCATCTCCAAGAAGTATTCCAACCCCATAATCTTCGCGTACTTCTCCCTCTCCCTCTTCTGCTGCCGCTTGCGCTCCTTCAACTTAGCTCTATCCTCCTCCGTTCCAACGTCCACATCGCTATCCGAAGTATCATCATCCCCAGCCCGCCGCGCAATCGCTCCCAATCGCTTCCAACGAGCCCGAGAATCTGCAGGAGATGCCGGCGAACTCCCTGATCGATGCTCACGCGACAGTGGTGCGGTGGAGTTGTAATACTTGGCTAGCACATCACATCAGCGCATAGCTGCCTTGTAGCATATATAGATATCCTCACCCTCCTTCATCAACTCAATCCACCTGGTCCCAGGGTCAAGCCCAAACCCATTCAACTCTCTCCTCGCCCGGTACCCTCGATAGTTCTTCTGAATCAACTTCGCAGCATTATCACGTTGTTCCTCTCCCGGCTTGGGCTTCGACCGTCTGCGCTCCACAAGCTCTCGCGCTCTCGCATCCTGCTTGGCCGCAATGTCGCGCAAGACATCTGCAGGTGGTACAACGAGCGGATCGCGCTTCTCCTCAACCTCTTCTGTTGGCATGCTCGTACCAGCTCAGTCATAAGTGCCGCGTCACCCATCGGATGCGCTGTTTAGGATGATGAGGTGGTGGGGGATATGCAAGTAGATTGAGCTGTGGCTGGATGCCTTTCGTTAGAACCGGATTCATGTACCTGACCTTATGGTCTAGATGCAATTTATTCCATACGAGAACAACGCGTACGGAGTACTCTGGTGGTTATGGAGATACAGATATGAGTACATGAAGTGGTTAGACTCATGAAGAACAGGGACGGTCTGCCGTGAACCCTTCGCCCCGGCTCGAGTGCAGTAGAGAAGCTTGATTATTACAAGAACAATGATGTAAGCACATCGTATCAGCGCTGCCATAGAGAACAGCATCTTCCATCATCGTCAGCTGTGTACCGAGAGCAAAAGCCCCTCTCGCCCTCCAGAACCTTCACACGCCTGATGACATCAAACGATGCCTGGTATCTTCGCTCCTCCCGTAGCAAACAACATCCCGTGCGCTTCATGTGCCTTGCGCGCCGCGTCCCCATGCATCACAGTCCTCACTTAGGTGTCATTAGTGCTGCCCAAGGACTTCTCAATGACATCCTACATCACCAAGTTGTCCTGGTGCCCACCCAGACCCTGTTGCGAACCCATCTGCGCATACGGCATAGCCTGATGTTGATCTATCATCGGGTACTGATCCTGCGGATGCATCATGGGCGCCGGATACTGCATGTTGGCCTGATGGATCTGCTGGTGGTCCTGCATAGGCTCGTACTGAAAGTGCTCCTCATGCTGCTGCATATTCGGAGCGCCGGGCTGGGTCTGCATGACCTCCTGAGCTTGCAGCGCCGGATCCTGCACCATCTCGCTCTCGTCCCCGATAGCAGCACCAGCCTGCTCACCAGTGTAATCCTGCGCCTTTTCGAACCCCGGATATCCGTCACCACGATTAATGATCTCGCCTGTCTTCTGCATCTTAGTCCGAAGCTGCGCCATCTTGCGCTTCGTACGCTCGCGCAGCATTTCGTCGTGCTTGTCGGTGTCCCAGTCGTTTTTGGTGAGGTCGACGAGGGTATAGAGTTGGTTGTACATGGCGTTGAAGACGACGTCGTTGGTTTGGGTACAAGTGTAGAGGCCATATTGGTGCATGAGGTCTGCGAGCATGCCTTGGGCGCGAAGGGGCCAGATATCTTTGCTCTCCACCCACTCGGCGGTGAGATGGTCGCGGCGACGGGAGCGGCGCTCGAGGTCGCGGAGCATACGTTCTTGGCGCTCGGCGGTGCGGCGTTTGGATTCTTCGATCTTCTTTTTGCTGCGGGAGTCGCGTTTGTTTGGTGGTGGTGCGACTGCGGGTGGGTTGAACAGTGTGCTTGTTGAGGCCGGCCTAGCTGCGTCTGGTGTACCCTTTAGTCGCTTGAGCTTGAGCTTGAGTTCGACTTCTCGCTTCTGCAAGGCAATCTGCTGTAGTTGCAGCTCGACTGTCTCTTCGTCTTCTGGTAGATCACCTTCGAGATCAAGCATAGCTGGGTATGGGTGTTGCGGTGTCTGTTGCTGAATCGCTTGGCGAAGCTGGTTCTCCAGGTTCACGTCTCCTGCCTGGTTCGAACCTGGTACTGGCGCGTATGGCGACTGGTATTGTGTGATGGTTTGGGCCTGAGGTGGCATCGCGGGTGGTTGTGTTTTCTGCCGGCCAACCATCTGCTCACTCATATCCATGTCTTCCTCGTCCTCGTCATCTTCGTCGTCTTCACCATCGTCTCCCAACCCACTCTTGCGCCGTGGTGGACCTTTGCCCTTCGTCGTGTTGACCTTATCGCCCTTTCGCTCGAAGACGCGTCGAATTGTCCGTGTACCGACCACGATCTGGTAATTATCGTACAGCCACCAGAGCATGTCGTCGACTGACATGTCCGGCTTGTCCTTCGTATACTCAAACAGTGCCTGACCGCGCGTTAGCCTCTCCAAGATCGTGATCGGTGGCTGGAGCAGCCTCTGTAACACTTACAGCTTCGATGTCAGCGCTGAGAACGCGATGTCTGCCAGTTCTACTCTCTGGCGGCTTCCCTATCCTCCCGGTTCTCTCGAGCTCCAGTTTCCATCTCCGAATGGTGCGATCGGACACGCCCGTCGTCTTCTCGATGGTTTCTTCATCCTTGCCCTGCTCGAGAAGGCCGCGCACCTGTTCGCGCTGCTCGGCAGTGTAGGCTTTCCCCTGTGGCCAACTGGTTAGTCGTTGTCGGCGTGTACAAGTCAGAGGGTGTCTACCATTTTTGTCAAGTGCACTACTATTGGCATGCAGAGAACTATGCCATGCGAGGTCGAAGTTCGGCTTCGGCTGCCTGTTTGCCGTAACGGCTTGGCGATCACGTGAAGCCATTAAGACGTACAACAGCATTGACGAACAGTAAAATATACTACACTACAAACAAGAGTCTGTCGAAAGTCTCGCGCTAAACGTCTCTCATCACCCAACCTTCATCCCTCCATACACAATTGCCTCCATATCTACCACCAACAAATCCACCTACTGCCCTGCTATGACAGCAAGTTCCTCAGACTGGGACTCGCGCTCGCCCCAGCTCCATTGAGCGTCGGCGTCCCTGGCGCCTGTCCTCCTTGCGGCGTCTCAGGTCCTCCTGTCTGACTGTCCGGCCGCGACTGACTGATCTGCGGGCTGACGTGCTGCTGCTGCTGCTGCTGCTGCTGAGGGAAATGCTGCTGCGGCGTAACTGGCTGGTGTTGAGCAAGTGCCGGCGGCATCTGCTGCGGCTGAGACGTGACAGTGTCAGGCCGTCCAGGTTGAGGACTGTTGTAGTTGTGTGGGCCGCCCATCATAGGCAGATGCGATTGGAAAGGCGAGCCCTGTGAACGAGGCGGTAGTTGAGGTGGATATCCCTGGTAATGTGGCGGCTGTTGATGGGTAGGCGACTGCATCGGTGGAGGGTGCGGAGGGTAATGCATGCCCCTTGGTGAAGCCATTCCGTTCGGCATCGGCTGGTTCTGCGGCGGGAATCCTTGTAGAGGCGGTGGCCGAGGTGGTCCTTGTCCATATTGAGGTGGCATATGGTTGGGCGGTGGCGGTGGAGGACCATACCCAAAGCTAGTCTGTCTTTCGTGCATATGCGGCGGTGGTGGTGGGCCCACGTGTGGTGGACCTTGAAACCCATTCGGCGGATGTGGGGGCCCGTGGAATTGTGGATAGCCTGGCCCCGGCGGTGGATGCTGACCATAATGAGATAGCCCAAGACCGTTGACATGCGGCGGAGGTTGAACGTGCGCCCGTGAAGGCTCATCCCAGTGCGTTCTCGGAGGATGTTGTGGGTGCTCCATGGGTGGTGGTGCTGGCGGGGCATTCCAACCATTGGTGATCGGATGCACCTGACGCGGTGGCGAAGGTGGTGCAATAGGTGCAGGTGGTGGCGGCGGAGGTGCAGGCTCCTCTTCCGGAGGTGGTGTCGGGTCAGTCTTCTTCTTCAAGAAGCACTTATGACACAGATACTCTGTCGGAGGATCGTTCTCAACCTGTGGAGGAAGTGCATCGGTTGCTATCCCATTTACTGCTGGGCTGGAGTCGGGAGGTGGCATTCCGTAGATGTGGGGTGTGTCGCCATTCAAGACTTGTTGAAGCTCTCTTGAAGGAGCAGGTGCCGCCTCGTGCATATGGGGTGGCCCATGCGGAGCTGGCGTGGTCCCCAACGGCGGGTACCGCTCAGGCATACCCTGCCACGCCCTTCCATTCGCGCCAGGAGGCATGAAGCGGATGTTGAGAGTATTCTCTGCACGGCTGCTTCCAGGCACACCGTTTGCTCGGTCGCGATGCTGGTCCGCAATCTCCCCAAGCGTCATCGACATCCTTCGAGGTGGTGACTTGGGAGGAGTGGCTTCCTTTGGCGTCGGCTCATGCTCTACAAGATGCCATCTTGGTGTGACGTCTATCTTGCACTTGGCACAGTGGCGTTGTGCTATCGCCTCTGGAGCAGCATTGAGTTGCGATGCGGCCTCTTCCGCCTCGATCTTGGCCTCGGCAGCCAAAGAGTTCCTGGCACCTCGACGTACTGCCGCTGCGATGCTGTGCGCAGTAGACTCTCTCCGACTTCCGTTCGTATTTGGTGTTGCCGTATGTTGTCCTTTCTCCTTGGCCATCTGAACGGAACTAGCTTTCCGCACCGTGCCGGTGAGCGTCAGATCCGCCTGTTTGTAGTTCTCGGAGAACACTTGCAGCGCGGTCTTGCCTGACTCGACATTCGCGACCTCGGTCATCGGATGGACAATGGTTTTGACCACGTGCTCTCTGCACCATATCCCAGCTGTAAGGGAGCCAGTCTCATCAGCGAGCGTAGCGGTGGTAACCTGATCTTTGCGCGAGCCTTTTACTGGCGTTACGTCGAAGCCGAATAAGTAGCCAGCCTCAAAAGCGCATGCAACGTGGAAGTTGGCGTTGCACTGAAAGCAAGAGACGCACGATCCTTTGTCCTCGCGGAGTTGGTTCGCATGATCCCGATTCTTGCACAACTTGCACACAGCTTCGTGCTTGGCCTGCGGTACTGCTTGGAAGCCCTCCGCGACTTCAAACTTGGTGGCGTCACTGAATCGTATTTCTGGCGTCCATACTGCGCATTGAACGTGGACCCAGTTGTTGCCGCTTGTCCGCTTCAACGGTTCTCGTGGCACGAGAGGTCGGTGCAGCGAGAACTGTCTACTGCGGTACTCCATGCGCATAGTGTCAGCCAGTTCTTTTTCCATGCGTTCCTTCTCGCGGGCTCGTTCGTCCTTCTTCTTGTGCGAAACCTTCGGAGCTTCCACGAGATCGATGGGTGTTTCCTCCGTCAAACATAAGCAGCATGAGTAGTCTGTCGATACTTGCGGGTTGCGATCGTTGGAGCATTGCTCGCAAACCCACTTGACTTCGCCGTCTGGTCTGATACCCTCATGCTCCCCGACACCAAAGCACTTTCTATGTACGGTGAGCTTGCAATGAGCGCAGGCGATAGTGTCCTCCTCCCCTTTGCAGATAGCACAAGACAGGATCTTCCATTGTGGCTGGTTCGGAACGATGGGTGGTGGTGGAGGTGTCGGCTCTTTCGGAGGTGGGAGAGGCTTCTCCTTCTTCTCATCGAGTTTCGACTTCTTCTTTGGTGGCTCGCCTGTGGTTTCGATCGAGGGGATAGCGCCAGGATGCTCGGCAAGCGGAGCATTGGCAGCATCGTTAGCTGCCTGGAGCTCACGTAAGAGTTCTTCGTCGATTTTGCGCTTCCAGGCGCGTCCGCCACCAGCGGCGACCTTCTTCGCGACCTCAGCTTCGTCCTCCCATTGTATGGCATATTTGCGCCACAAGCCAGCACAGCGCAAGCAGAGCGCTAGGAGCAATTTCGCTCCCTTTTCTTTCCCGTTCTTGCCATCCGAAACAACAGTCTGCCCAGGCGACACGCCAGGAGCACGTCTCCATTGCCGAGCGTGCGCAGTATTACAGAACTTGCACTGGAAGCCTCTGTTCTTCTTCACTGCCTTGTCGTTGTCGAAAGCGGAGTCGTCAGCGTCATGTGCAACCGACTGCTGCACCAGTGTGCCTGCATCGTTCTCCAGACGGCGTCGAGAGCCTCCTTTACGGTTGCCATAGTTCCCCCAGATCTCCCTGCCTTTGGGCGTCTTCTTCCAGAGATAGTAGAAGCGGACAATGTCGGAGTGCGGAAGAGCTGTCTTCATGTGAAGTCGCACCAGCCTGTGCTCCGACCCGTATTTCGCAACACCTTCCTCAAACTTCTGGAGCTCGACCTTACTAAGGACCGGTTCGTGAAGATCTTTGACACGGTGTACGCCCTTGAGCTGCTTGAGAGCGGCATCCGCATCGAAGTCGTGGGCTGTCAACAGTTCCAGAGCTTTGTCGATGAAGTTGACACCAAAAGGCGGCACACCAATGTCCCTGGCCATTGCCTTCGCCTTTCCTAGATAAGTTTCGATCTGCTGCTCGCTGGCTCCATTAGTGTGCTTAGCAGGCTCTTCCTCCGACTCCTCGGGGATCTTGAATAATAGCCGTGAGGTGTTTCGTGGGTCGGCGTTATCGTAGTCTTCGCCGCGCGCGACGTAACCGGGCGGCTCGTCATGCACCCACTTCGGTCTCCTGGCCTTCTCCTCACGGTCAGCCTCCAGGAGTGCGATTGTCTCTTTCGTGAGCTTCCCATCTTTCTTGTGAGTGGTATTCTTGGTGTACTTCTTCTTGATCTCTGCCGACTTCACCAGCTCAACCGGCCGACCATGCCATACTGTTGTGTTCGCCTGATGGCGAGGGCCCAGCCGCGAGCTGGCTCGAGGATATATGGCGCGATCATCGTACTGCAGTGCGTCTTCCAGCCTGGCATGAATTCCAAGGTACCGCATTGGCCACATCTTTGCCATGGCGATTTCGGCCTGAGTTGCTGGATGGTTGTCGACGATGGTGTCCCCTACCGGACTTGGAGCTCGTGTGGTGTCATTTGAAGCACTCGGTACCTCTTCTTCGGCATTCTCTTCTTCCTCAGCCTCTGTGACTTCGCCACTGATTGTAGGTGTATTGCGTTGCTCAAACTGTTTTTCCAATGCTCGACCGCACGGCCCGCACTGCCAGCCAAACCCGCGAGATGGTTTCTTTGGCAAAGGTGGTTGCACGCAGTTCATGTGATATGAGTTCTTGCAGTTGGCGCATTCGACAGAGTCACTTGAGGCACAGAATCTAGTGCATCGCTTGCACGTCTTGACTTCACTCGTCAGTTCTTTGACCCGTCCGATCTCGACAACCACGAATTTCCAACGCTCGTCGAGTGCCTTCTTGACCTTGTCCGGTACGTTGATGATCTGAGCGACCGGTATACACTCGTACTGACGACGAATGAAGCGGTCGAACACTTGAAAGAAGAAAAAGGAATCGCGCCCCTTCCGGTAGGCTTCCAGGTCGTCAATTTCGGATCGATGCTTGATCATACACTTGCCTCGGAGAGATGTCAAGGGGCAGATATCCGAGTGCATCGTGGCGTAGAGCACTCGAGTGTCGACGTTGAATCGTCCGATGTCCCGCGGTCGATAGTACCAGTTGACGCGTAGAGCATCAACGGGCGACGTGGGATCATCTGACTGGACATGCAGGAACTCCATTACCCGGCATAGATAGTACGGATCTCCGGGAGGCTCGCACACCAGGTACACGTGATCTGCGAAATATTAGCGTTTTGAATGGCTTTGTCGCTCGAGGCGGGGTAGGCTGCAATCTCGAAAAGCAGCACCTTGCAGTTTTTGTCAGGGGAACGCCACGGCTTACCGTTTACACTGAGCTTGCTTCCATCGTCGGCTACCAGCTCGCCTTTCTTATTGAGGCACGATTTGTGCTTGGAAAATGTCATCACATTCGTCTCGCGTGCGACCGTAGACACAGCTGCAATCGTAGAAACAGCTGCAACTTTCCGTGACGCGGCCGGCATGGGCCAGTTGGTGGCAGGTGGCGTCTGTGTTGGCATGACAGGTGGAGCAGCGGCCTTTCGCTTCTTTGAAGGGTTCAGAGTAGCGCTCGGTGTAGATTCTTTGTTAGTGGTACCATTTGCGCTCGAGGGAGTGCCACTGCCGCTGACGAGTTGTGCGCGTTTGGCATCGGTCGCGTTCTGGGAGGCTACCGATGATGCTGCAGGCTCCGTCGTAGACTTCTTCTTCGAAGAATATTCAAAGTCCATCTCCTGGTCTTCAGCGTAATTTGGTCGTGCATTCCCGGCCCTGTTCCGTGATCGCGTGCCGTAGTTTGCGGCATCATCAAGTTCAGAAGACAGTTTGGTGGGCTGCGGAGTGCCAGATAGGGCTGCGGATTGTGTGACAGCGGCGACTTGAGGTGGCGGCGCGGGTGGAATACCTTGCGCGGCTGTGCTCACCGAAGCGCTGGCACCATCGACAACAGCTTTAGCGTTGACGGCCTGAAAGGTTGGAAATGTTATCTCGGGCGGCGTAGGTGCAGCAGGAATTGCAGCACCGCGTGGGGTTCCGTTGACGCTCGTAAATCCCATGCTCTGATCGGCCGCCTGCACCGAGGCCATCGCCTCGTTATTCGACGCCGGCTCGGCCATCACAATCACACACACCTGTGGTGAGGTGCTGCATCAGAGGAGCCGACAATGGCGGAATTCAGTGTTTTCGTGTCGCCAGCCAGCGAGAGTAATTAGTGATGATGTTGTTGGCCGGATGACGCCGCAGTGGCAGATGATCTTATGACAGAAGCCCAACAACGACAACACCACCACCGGGCTCTTCAAAAGTGGATCGAACAGATATGCTCATGCAAAGTCCCGAATAAGTTGTCAGATGTATTGCCTGGGAGAGTCGGTATGCAATTATGTTTGGGGTCGCAGAGGGCTATTACGCGCCAGAGAAGTTTGAAGGAGAAAGATGAAGAGGAGCGAGGGAAGAAGGACGCTTGCTTGGACGATGTTCCCGAACACGCTAGACTGAATAAGCGAGCCTCTTGTATGTAGACCCTGACCACTCTTTTTCAACCGCATGTGAGATGCCGGTAATTAGATACACTCGTGGCTCGAGTATAGAATTCCTTTCTGTTGCGACGTTGTCCGCAAAATCATCCCATATGTACTGCGTTCATCATCGATCGTCTTTGGGAGACTCTCGCCCATGCTGACGGCGCATCGAAGGCTGTGTCGCGGCCATCGATGGAATCCTCATTAGCCTCGAGAGCCCCAGCTCGTAATGGCAACGTGAGGCCAATCAAAGCAAGCCAGGTGCGACACCCGAGGACATCTTTCTTCTGCTCGCACATTCCTGATACCTTTGACTCGTACCAAACGTACTGACCTTTCTTTTGATGAATGTATCTGTACATGTATCTGTCCAATGTACTACTTGAAGACTATGGCATGAGTGTTTTGCTGTCGCATTCCGCCTTGGTATGGTCGGTAGGATGCATTTGGAATGTCTCGGAAAGGTCGTCGAAATTAACAAGAACTTCAAGACGGATGAGCGAGTTCGCACTCTCTCGAAAACCGCCCATTTTCGCTTGTACTGAATGATGCTTGATGGTTTTGATGTTCGATGTTCATCATGCGGCGATTGCGTGAGGTGGGTTTTGGGGGGGATCGGCAAGAGAGCGATTATACGCTAGTATCTTGGCACGCAACGTCGCTCGCAAATATTTCACAAAGATCTCCTCTCAGCACGGCGAGAACAGCAGAAACTGACCGCAGTCCTGCCCATGAGTGCAGGATCTGTCATCAGAGCAGAGAGCTGAATATCCCTCTTCGAAATAAAAGGACAGAAGCGTCTTGAGTCTGTTGATGAACGCTGGGCATGGCATACTGGGGCGACGACTATTCGCGACGATGACATCGACTCCGAAGAGGGTACCGATTCCGAAGCATGGTGTGGATTATCGCAATACGATCGTTTTGGCGCCGATGGTTAGATCTGGAGAATGTCCGTCACGACTGCTCGCTCTAAAGTACGGCGCAGACTTGGTTTGGGGTCCTGAAACAATCGACAAAGCCCTCATCGGCACGACAAGGCACGTGAACCCGATCACGAACACTATCGACTTCACACGATTGTCCTCGAACGGAGCGAAAAATCCTGCACTCAGTCACGACCAGAGAGAAAGCATCATCTACCGCCTGCACCCGGAGAAGGAAGGCAAGAGATTGATCTACCAGATCGGAACTTCCAACCCAGAGACCGCCGTGCAAGCAGCCAAACTCGTCGCCCCAGATGTCGCCGGTATTGATGTCAACGCGGGATGTCCAAAGCCATTCAGCACTCTGGGTGGCATGGGCGCAGCGTTGCTCAAAACCCCAGAAAAGCTGTGTCGGATCCTTAAAGCTCTGGTGGAGGAGGTTGGCGAGCCGCACGAGATCGGCATCAGCGTCAAGATCCGCATCCTCGACACGCCTGAAGCCACGAAGGACCTTGTGACACAGCTTTGCGATACTGGTATTACGGGCTTGACTGTGCATTGCCGCACGACACCGATGCGACCGCGCGAGCGAGCGATTCGAGATCAGCTTCGTATGGTCGCTGATGTCTGCCGAGAGGCGGGTGTGGCATGCCTGATGAACGGTGATGTCACGTCTCGAGATGAAGCACTCGGCCTCATGTCAGAATTTGGAGCGGACGGCGCTATGATAGCAACGGCGGCAGAGACGAACCCCTCAGTATTTCGGCCTAAGTATGAAGGTGGCGAAGCACCGTGGGATGAGGTGGTCAAGGAATATATCACCACGGCGCTGGAAGTCGAGAACCGCTTCGGCAACGCCAAGTACCTCCTTGGTCAGATGATACCAGGCAAGCTGCCAATCTATAAGGCCATGACGAGTGCGAAAAGCTACACCGACATCGTCAAGACTCTCGGTCATGAAATTGAGCTCGGTGCCATGGCAGCGGACGTTGACCAACGACTGGAGATCGGCTCGTTCGAGAAGCCGAAACTGACCAAAGCGGAGAGGAAAGCTGCCACCAAAGCAGCGGCGAAGCAAGCCGAGCTGTCAAAGGACACACCTCAACTCGTCACAGCTGCTGGTATCAAGAGGAAAGCGGATGCTGCGCAACTCGACATGCCGCCGGATATTGCGCAAGAGCAGGCGCCTGCATCTGTGCCTGAGAGGGCTTCTGTGCTTTCGATCTGAGGTGGGAAATCGTAGATGGACTTGAGCGATATGTGTAGCCTGAGGGACCAAGTGCTGGACCACGGGCGACGTCAGATTTGATAGCGGAACATACCAAACAGACATGGAGACATGGACTGGCTTCACCACTCAAATGCTCTCAATACGTGTTGAGCTCGAGCTGTATGGGTATCATGCTAAAAGCAACGCTGAAACGCTTCCAAACCAAACCGTAAGCGAGCCTGGTCAATCATAAAATAACACATCGAGCAGGGTGAATATCGTCGAAGTCGGGGTAATGGCCACCGCAGCCACTGCCTTGCTGAAACTCGTCTCGCTGTCTTGAGAACTGTTGCATTATGTTAATGCAGCCATTGCGGGATCGTTGTCGTTGTTGTTGTCGTCGAGCGGTTGGTCTGACCATATCTGCTACGTCGGGATAATTCAGCATCGATGCAACTGCTTGAGAGGTGTTATCGTCCGTACATCATTTGGCCAGGAGTTGAAGCGCACTCTTGAAAGCATTGACGACTTGAATGTCTGGGCGCATAGTCAGTAGGGTACAAGGAATGGCTCCAAGAAGAACATACAGTGTTGGCGCTTATCTTCGAGCTCGCTTTCGTGATGGTGGACGAGAGTAGTTTGCGTTCGCATGCTGTGAGAAGACGTTAGCTGTGTGTGCATAGCGATACTAAATACCACGACTCACCGCTTGAAACTCCTCTCGACCTCATGATCGGCGCCAGCTTGGGCCCATACATTGAAATACTGCACAAGTTTGTTAGTCAGTATTAAGATCAGAAATCAACGGCACTCACCTGGCAGAGTGATTGGAATTCGTCAATGATCTCGTTCTCTGAATTGCGAAACTCGTCCATCTTCTTGTGATAGCGCGTTTCGTGGTTCTCCCAGTCAAAGTCTTCGATTCTCTCCGAGGGATCTGACATCTCCGAGGGACTGAGCGGATCTGTATCCTCCCGCGTGTCGGTGCCTTGGGTGGCACTATGGTAGGTGTCGTGACTGCTGTCGGGAATCTGCGTAGGTGCGATTTTGGCGGGCTCTCCTTTGTCAGACGTCGTTTCCGGCGGTTTACCTGAGCCTTGACATGAAGGCGGTGCTTTCTGAGATGCTAATGACTGGTTTGAGGCTGGTGGTGGAGGCGGACCCATAGTCGTAGTAGTGTGAGCTTGCATACTCGGTTTGGCAGCCTGCGCGTCTGCTGTTGAAGCTCTACGCTCCCCGTTGGTCGACGAATTGTCACCGGCCATGGTTACCGAACTGCTAGGCTCACTGTCCGCTTCTATGTTGTCGTGTGATCGCTTCTTTGAAGGCTTCGACACTTCATCCGGCGTGTCTGCTGGTCGAAGTGGCGAGGAACTCCCTGGAGAAGACGACGAGGACATGTGTTACGACTCAACGATTCTGTTCATCCATTGCATGAAGTTGTCGTAGTCTTTATGTACAGGTCGTTTGAAGAATCGAAGGAAGGTCCGCGTCGACGCGTGAAGTGGCTTGAGGAAGGCGCGATCGTTAGTCATCGCCTGAGGTCCGCCACCTCATGTTGGAGGTCACCCTTCTACATTCTTCACCACAAGACATGAATCCTAGGTCAGCCGATCCACCCGAGCACGCACTCTCCAGCCGTTGATAGACGATGACCACCCGTGTTTCACAACCCGGCGACTGAGGCATTAGATATTGGCTTGGCTATGAACCGCCATGTCCTACCACATCTACCCACTCTTCCTTGATAGAGAACCCACGCATACATCGCGATGACGATGGAGTGCGACATTTGCCGCAGAACATTCGATAAGAAAAGACAGCCGTTGTGTACCTCCTGCGTAGCCGCAACACTATACACCCCTCGGGTCGAACAAGCTGCAGCTCTTCTAGGCCGCGAGAAGGCTCACACTCATGTCGAAGCCGTGTTGAGACCTGGGAACGATGGGATCATCGCTGCTCTACCGGAGGATGCAGACTACGATGCGATCGAGAATGGCGTCAAATCGCATAGCTTTGAGCGAGCCAATATCGAAAAGCAGGCTACTGATACTCGGATCAAGAACATCACCGCAAAGGCCGAACAGCTAAGGCAGCAGATCGAGCAGTATAATGCTTTCACTGTGAAGCGGAATGAGGACAACGCACAACGAAAGACTGAAACCGCAGCAGAGCGGGCGAAGATTCAAAAGCAGCATGTTCGAGCTGTAGAGCCGTTGGAGGCGGCTATACGGAAGGCAGGCCACAGGTTGAACAAAGTTCATGGACGCACGGCGGAGGCGAGAGAATATATCTGCAAGGCCGAAAGCACGTTGAGCGGGTTGAGGAAGGTAAAGGATCGCGACGGCAGGTCGCTGTACTGGTTGGACGGGCTCCCAATTCCGGACCTCAGAGACATCAACGGCGGCAACGGCAGGATGGGAGTGGGGACTTTCAACACTTCGGACGGCAGCAAGCAACTTGCCGAACCTTACGAAGTCATCTCGGCCTCGCTGGACAATATCTCCCGACTTGTGGGACTGACCTGCCACTACCTATCAGTACGACTGCCAGCCGAGATCATCCTTCCGCACAACGACTTCCCGCATGCTGCTATCCTGCCTATCGATTCGTCTTACAGAGTGGACGACGTGCGCTATCCCACGAGTTCGTCAAGCCAGCTCTTGAAGTCGGATGCATCTAGACCGCTTCAGAAGGACTTCTCCCGCCCTCGTCTGCTCCAACTCGACCGACCCTTTCCCCAGCTGCAGAAAGATGACCCGAAGGCCGCCGCCCTCTTCCGCGAAGGTCTTGTCTTACTAGCATACGACATCGCATGGCTCTGCAGATCGCAAGGCGTAGACACTGAGACTACATTTGACGACATCTGCGAGATCGGTCGGAATCTATACAAGCTACTTCCAAGCGACACTGTTGTCACCAGACCATCCTTGCTCCGGAATTTGACATCTGCCACCAACAAGACCACAACTTCCGCTGCCGACACACCAGACAGCCAACCCAGGTTCGGCTCGCACTCACATAGCAGCTCCCGCCGGTCTCTCGCTGGGCACCAGGGCGTAGCACTCTTCGGCTCAGGCTCGAGCTGGGATGTCTCAGTACACAAGCTCACGGACCAGCTCAAGTCGTATCTTCGCCGTGAAGCGCAGCGTGCTGAATGGGACATCATCGACACGCAGGAGTGGGACGAAGAGCTCGAAGTCGAGCGTCCGGTATTAGTTGGTGGAACCCGACGTTCACTCGATGCAAAGGGCCCTGCAATGAGCGTCATGACTGTCAAGCCATCCGACGACGAAGCTTTACCACGAGTCACTGAGGCAGCGAAGGGCAACAGTGGATGGATGAAAGTGAGAGGAAGAGGTGGAGAAACATCATGAAATCGTCGCTTTGAGGTAGATACCCAAATTGCCGATACCAGTTTCCTACTATGGTACAGCCCATCGACCTTTTTGCCCCACCAATTTCTGTGCTCTGGCCGTTGATATCATTCATGTTACTGACTGCTGCCAGTCCGCCTCCCGCTCATGGTCTGCCACGTCCCCATATCACTTCCGCTTTTTCGCCAGCAGGAGCATCTACTTGAAGCCCTTGGTCAGGTTGTCGAACTCTCCCTTCGCATCATCACCCTTGTTTCCAGCGAATTTGCCGAGCGGATTTTGGAGGGCACCGCCGCCCATGTTCTTGATGCTGTCACGGGCTTGCTTGAGCTCCTACATTGCACACTCCGTTAGCGTTCTTCTCACAACAAACAGCTTGCTGGTGGCCCGGAAACCCTTCGCCTTGGGCCTCGAGGAGGGCATCGTACCTTCTGGTCTCCCTCAGGAATGTTGTCGATGGCCGCTTTCGTCATGTAGCTGGCTTTGTTCTCGCCCATGTACTCGAGGGCTTCTTCTTGGAGCCACTTCTTCAATTCGGGAGGAATACCGAAGCTAGAGACGAAGAGTTGTTAGTTGGGTGGTGGTGGGAGGGGGGATGGTGGAGGTGGGCGGTGAGAGGTTTTTTGGACTTACAAGACAACGTAGCCGGACACGAGGCCAAAGACCACGGTAAGGGCGATCAGGATGTAGGTCGACGTGGCGTGGTTGTAGCCTGCCATTGCTGCGGTTGTTGCTTGTGGTGTTATTGGAGTTATAAAGGTGGGGAGAGAGTAAGTGGTCGCGTGCTTCACTTCTTCAAGAGGTTGGAGAGAAAAGGTAAAAGGAAAGTCCAATGGTGAAAGGAGTAGTACTTAACCTGCTTTCACATGCTCACCGATGCTCCTGCCGCTGCTCGTGCAAGCCACAGTACATCAGGGGCGTCAATGTGAGCTCAAACATGATGCTTTTTGTTTGTTCGTCCAGCATTAGACCTGCTTTCTTGCCCCGCTATCCCACCTTGCCCACGTCATCGTACATTCAATGTTGCACATGCGAGACGGGTGGGTCTAGATTCGCCAGCGGCTGCTAAGGGATACGTGGTTGATCGTGCCTGCAGGCTCTACTGACGTTAGTTAGTCTGCTCGTGGCTATTTCAGGTACCGCCTCAGAAAGTTGTGTCTTGGACTTTACGAACGACTTCCATCAAAACGATTGAAACAGGACCTACCAAGACACTCTCTCAACCATCAGGTCAGCCATACAGACACCACTCGTACCCCCCATCGAAGCAAAACCAGCTGACTCACCTCCCAACAGCACCAAATTAACCATGTCAGGTTTCCAAAACAGCAGCGGCACCTCCTACGGCGGGCCAGGCCAGGCCGACCGCAGCATCCTCGGCGACATCAGCGGAGTTCGCCAACACGCCAACCACCACGCCGGCAACAGCGCCGACGACAGCATCTTCGGCAATGCCCTCGCCATGCTGCAAGCGAAGGAAGGCAACCTCGCCAACGAAGATGTGGATGAGGACCACATGGTGAAGGCACATAAGTCGTTCTTCGGATCCGACTCAAGCTCTGGGGGAGCAGCAACGAGCGGAGGCATTGGAGCAGCGTCGGCGATGCAAGCACTCAAGATGTTCAATGGAGGCACCAGTGAAGGAAGCAGTGGGAGCAGCCAGCAGGAGTTTATTGGGATGGCTATGGGGCAGGCTTCTAAGCTGTTTGGTGAGTTGATCCTAAGCCTTCTAGGTTCTGGTGGAGGATATATGCTGATGTCGAGGTGTAGAGAAGCAGCAGTCCAACGGAAATGTCGCGGAGGGCGAGTCCAAGGAGAGTGCCGTGCAACAGGCGGGAGAGATGGCTTTAAAGATGGTAAAGCACTGATGGGTAAACCTTGATCATATCGGAGACATCGCTAACCGTTACTCAGTACATGAAATCGGAAGCTGGTTCGAATAGCTCCAGCGGTGGCGGGCTCATGGGGTTGGCGTCGAAGTTCCTTTGATCTCGCGAAGCATTTCTAAGATCTGAGCACTTCGATGGAGGATCAACTTAATGATGGATGAGGCATATAGAGGACAATGGAAAAGTAATGTCGATATGACCACGATTGATTGAAACTTACGCTCGAAAAGCCTGTACGAATCATATTTCCATAGTGCCAGCTCAACGCGATCGTCCAGCTTTGATTGTCTATGTGTCCTTGGTGATACGTTTGGTGGGAGTAGTTGCATATATGCATATGTCCGTATACATTGTCGGGAAAGTGTCAAGAGGAAGAAGCTCAAACAGCCATGCACAGACCCCTTCTACGGGCGCAATAATCTACGACAGCATCGCCGTTGCTTGAATTCTCCACCACAACGCGTCTCAAAATTGAGGCCAATCTTGGATGAAGATTTGGATCAGCTCAGTATGCGATTTTGCACCGGAAATGGCCGCCCTGTCGCGTCCTAGGAGTACCACAAGAAAGGTCAATAATGAAAGCACGCAACAAGCCCCTCAGTCGGCCAACACACGACCGCCCCACACGACCAGCAACCACCACCACGCCATATCAACATCATCGGCATCCGACGACGATGGACCGCCGGCGAAGAAGAGGAAGTTAGTGAGCAGACCCAAGCAGAGCACACTCGACCATTTCATCTCCAACCAATCAGCACCTCTAATCACGCAGCCGCATGGAGACGTGCTGGAGAAAATTAATGGCACCCGCAATGTACTCAACATCACCGAAGACGATATCACCGCCCCATCCTCAGGTGTGGCGACGCCAAAGACGAGCAGAGTGCCTGGAACCACTCCACAACCCGCCAATGCGCCGGGCAAGAAGGAGGAAAAGCGAAGTCTACGATCACACGATGACGGGCCCAGGTTGAAGAGCGAACTGGCCATATACTTTCCAAACTACGAGGACATAATATTCGAGGTGGAGAGGGAGGAAGAGTTCATTACTGTCGATACCACGCTGTATATCGCTGAGGATGCACCCAAACGACCCAAGCCGGAGCAAGCTTCACCCAGCACGAAGAGTGGCAAGGCTGCGAAGGGTGCGGCATCAAACGTCCGCAATGGTGCTATGAACGGATCTCAGTACCCTGCTACACCACAACGCAGCAATTCGAACCAGTTCAATGGGAGCCCGAGCCTTAATCTGGACCTGATCTCCCGTACCATTCCCGATAACCCAGAGGATCCACTGTCCGACGACTACTACCTCAAGTCCCACAAGCGAGCCGAGCGCAAGGAGAAACAGCTCCGCAACATCGAGAAAGAACGAGCGATGCACGAGAAAGTGCAACTCGATCGACTACTGGATGGCTTGCAAGGCCACGACTGGCTGAAAGTGCTGGGTATCACTGGCATCACCGACGGCGAAGCGAAGAAGTTCGAAGCGAAGCGAGATTACTTCATAGCAGAGGTGCAGGCATTGGTCGACAAGTTCAGGCAGTGGAAGGAGCAGGAGAAGAAGCAGCGGCTTGATAGAGAGGCTGCGCAGGCCGCGAGGGAGGAGGATGGTGAAGACGAAGATGGGTCCGAGAACGACAGTGTTGGACCTCCGAGCAGCGATCTCAATGCTTCGGCGGCGAGGCAGCTGCAGCAGGAGACTGCGAGCGCGCTGAAGTCGTCATTCACCATCAAGCTCAGCTCGAAAGGAAAAGAGCCCGCTTCGGTGACCAGCACGCCCAGAGCTCCGACTCTACCATTCGCGGCCCCATCACCAGATGTACCGATCTCGAGCTTCTACGCCAAACGCCACCTCCGAGAAGCAGCGTTGGGAAAGTCGAGACACGGACGCAACGTTACTGCCTTCGGCCACCCGCTGCCCGAGATGCCGGAGCGCGAGTTCGAGTTGCCGGAGGATTATCTTACAGTGGACACGCTTCGTGCGAATGCTCGAGAGAAGCGGAGGAGGAAGAGAGCAAGTGTCGCTGATGCTGCCGGGTGAGCTGATACGAGTAGATGGAGTGTATTGGTACGAGATGAATGCATGAATGGTGTTGAACTTGAGGTATGAGCGACTGCATGAATCATTGAGCAAGGTGTCTGGGACTACGGAGGGGATGGGGCCGTATCGAAGTTCATCACATTCGAACGCTGTACATATATCGTATCAGCCTACTGCCATACACACGGAAGAACAGGCTAATAACTCTGATCTCTCGGTCATGATCTGGTGCGTCTGCCCTGAGCAACGACTGTAGGCGCATCATCTCTATGTTTGTTCTCGAGAATGCCGTCAAATACTATCTTACTCGACCTGAAAAGTTCTCGCGAAATGCCGACTAGTCCTACGGACGACGGTCTTTCTTCTCGTGCCTAGTAACAGCGTCTTCGAGACGACGTCTTGTCGTATAGTAGTAATATATCGGAATATTAAGCCGATCGAGAACCTGGACCATCGGCTCGCACTTGTTCTGCTCAGTAGCCTACCAAGGGGATGCTCTTGTATAGAAGCTCATCACTTTCGAAAAGTTGTAGCAAGTAACCCGAGTAGCCTCAACGAACAAGACGTTGTTGTTTGAATTCATTAGACGAGCAGAAGCTACACTACAATAAAAATACTGCATTGCACCCACCATTGAGGCAGGTCCTCCTAGCCGCCTCCATCTGCTGAGGCGACACCGAAGCCGCTGGAATCCTCTGAAGACCGTTCGTCTGCCAGTAACCTACCCTCCTCCACCAACGAGGCGTCTCGCCGTCACGCCAGCCATCTTCCAAAGGAGCAAGAACCAGGCCCTCGAACATGACCGTGTCATCCTCAACCAACACGGCGCATCGTAACAGCCAGATTACTGTACCCTTTTCGAAGCCCTCATCTGGCCAGAGGGTTGCGTGCATGATGAAGTAGTTCTCGTTCCCCATGTCACCGACGACCTGCGAGCTCCAGGAGTAGTACCTCGTGCCCTCGCGCTCCCCAACAGTGGCTTCGAGCATAGGGGCACTGAAGTTGAGCTTGCATATTGTTCCGCTCCCTTCTACATGAGGCGATCGAGGGGGGTTGCTTTCATCCAGAGACGCTTCAACCTCTATCTTCCAAGCTAACCGCCTCTCTACGCCAAAGTACCTGCGGCTCCAGATTGGTTGGATCCTACCGGTTACAGAGCCCCACGACCACGTTGGTGCGTTGACCCGCAGGCCCGTCCTTTCTGGAGTCTTTTCCAGGTCGCCGTTGCAGTCAACCCAGTGCCACCAGAGTAGCTCTGTCGTCAGACGAGACACAAGCAGCCCATGGACAAGCTCTTGATGAGCTTTACATGAGATTGAGTCGATAATGCCTGCGAACGCGGCCATGCGATCTTTGGTCGGGTACCTGAGCGCACAGCTCGTGTAATACTCCACTAGATCCGCCCAGCGGTCCTGGTATGCCTCTACGTCGGCTTCTGTTCTTGGAGAATACCACAGATCCTGCTCGCCTGCAGAACCTTCGGTGATAGTGTCAATACTGCCGGTCTTTGTCGATGTCTCTGCTCTCGTCCCGAGTTTCCTCAAGTTCGCATCATAAGGGAGCCCGAGATCCTTGTACGGGTGGTGCTCAGCTCGTCGCACCTTTCTACACTCCCAGTACACCATGAGTGAGCCAAAGTGCAGAGTCCGCGGCGGAAGAAGCGTTTCTTGCAGCACCCAAGCTCTCTTCGTTAGCGGATACGCTGGGCCTCGATACAACCTGGGAAAATGTCCAGCCCAGTTTCCGATCCGGGCAGCGTCCAAGATCGTAACCACTCCCGAGTCAGGATTCTCGTGGCGCAAGGGTTGTAGCATCAAAGGGTTGCGAGAACTAAACAGCCCCTTCCGGGAATGGTCTGCCCATTGAGCTGCTAAGCAACAGTTGGCGTTGGCGTAGTAGCCGCCCATCTGCTTAGCTTCATGGTCCCAATCGTCGTCATCGTCTTGCACAATACACAGGCGATCTACCCAGAGGTAACGATAGCCAAGATGACAGGTAGCAGCGACCGCATCTGCGACTGTCTGAGGTAGATCCTGAAAGTTTATCCTCTGCTGCAGCACTGCCTTGTTAGTCTTCAGTAACTTCAACTCGCCGTCAGTCTCTTTGCCCCAGCAATAGCTCAGGATCAAGTATCGCACGTCCGGGGCTGGAGTGTTGACAAGGGACAGAAACTTAACGTCTTCGTGAATCTCGATTAAGCGAGTGGGAGCCTTTTGCTTGTTGTCCTCCCTCCGCACTCCGCAGGCTTCGCCATGCTTACTGATGCACTGGTCCAGCCAGGCTCTAGCTGTTGCGAACGTGGATTTCGAAGATGTACAGTCCGCGAAGTCTGTCATGGCATTCTCCTGAGCTGTAATCGAGTCACGTACTTCCGAAGCTGGGACTTGCGAGCCTTCGAGAACCAATTCCCAGCTCTCGTTACGCTTCTCAGAACTGAAATACACGATTTTCATCTCGGAGGAACCTTGACTATCATTATACTCCACTTGCGCAGCCCACGCTCCATGTTGCGATGTACTATTGTTACTTCGCTGATGGTCCTCCAAAGGTGAGGGTGGGAGCGAAGCTTGGAGTAGCGAGCACAAGTGACATCCTTGGGACGCAGAGTCTTCCAGCGCCTTCGAGGACGGCTGACGGGGGACTACTCCAGTGGATTTCGTTGCGATCAGAGCTCGGCAGGCGACGCAAAGGTATCCCAGAGGCCAGGGGCAGCCACGACGTCCGATAGCCCTGGCAAGCTCCAGGTCGGTGTCCATGTTTCTGTCCTGTCATAGTGTGCAAGTAAGGATGAAGAGACGTGGAGTGAAACTGCATTTGTGAAGTGTCAGAACAGCGATGTCCCCTGTACCTGCCTGATTCGTCGATCGCGGACCGAGCTACTGCAACGGGCTCGCACGTGCAGTTTCCCACGCTTGTCTGTTGCTTCTAGAACTTTTGGAAGCTCAGCGTCGAAGATTGAGTTCTGAGTGACAGATGTCAAACATGCGGAAGCAAACTTTTACGATTGTGTGCTGGTCGAATGGTGTTCGAGATGTCTCCCCGCAACATGGAGGCCCATGTGTGTCGCAAGGGTCGCATGTTGGCCTCCACATGTGCATCCCGACGCCACAGGCATCATCTCGTCGTTCAACGGCAAAAACGGTGCGTATACCGTGACCGCGATGCCGGTGTGAGCTTGCTGCCCCTCCCCATGGATCGAATTCAGCCGGGAGGTCAGCTGTGAGTTTGCGCCACTGATCTTTCGATCGCAGTATTCTACGGCCACCTCTCACATCCCCTCCCGTGGTCATCGCACAATCTACCCTGGAGAGCCGCAGTTCGCTTCGGCACGCTACCTTGCAACGCCGCACGCGATCCTACCGCTCCCTGCAAAAGACCCCTCTGCTTTAGACGCCTGAGTCCTTTGGTGCATGACCTCACCTCTTCCACACATTCTGTTAACCTAATCACTTGTACGAGGAACCATCGTTGGCGTACCTAATTTATTGGAGCTTCTCAAGACCAATGTCGCCCACAGCTCGATAGTACTACCTCACGTGGATGGTTCCTCCAACATCGCAGCACCGAGACTGGTACGAGACGTGAGGAACGCAGCGCGAGGGCGCATGCGACACGATGTCGTTCTTTGGGAAGTTCAAGGGTGCGCAAGTAGGTCATGCACGACTACCGAAGCGAGGGAATGGACAGTGTCACTGACGACGTCCAACCAGGCAGCACAGAACGCTCTGTATAACTCACCGGCGAAGAAGGACAAGGACTCGGGTGCGCCAGAGCCTACAGCTTTGGAGAAATACTTGAAGAACATCACCGAGCCCATACGAGTCGATGGAAGCGACAAGTTCTTTGGGTTTGAAAATGTACGTGCAAGCTTCCACTTTTATAAAAGGCATGGCTAACGTTCTTTGCGCATAGTACGGGTCTACCTGGTATGAAGCTTCCCAGCTGGTCCCGCAAGACTCGAGCGTCCTCAGCTAACACACGACTAGCTACGCCAACTCTATAATACAGTGTCTATACTATTCAACGCCCTTCCGATCGCACGTAATAAACTTCCCCTCGCAAGACTACCTGCTCACCCTCAAATCGCCTGACGACGAAAACGCGAAACCCTTTTCACCCCGATCTACGAGCACAACACCATGGCCGAATCCCACATCACCAGCGCGAAAGGAGCCTCCTGCGCCTGGCTCGCCTCAAACACAAGGGAAGCCAGAAGAGACGAAAGATTCACCAGAGTACCGTAAAAGAATGGCATTGAAGGCAGGACCGGTGTTGGATATGAGGCACGATAACGCGAACAAATATGGCATGGACGAATCGTTGTTCACGGCGTTGAAGGACATCTTTGACGCCATCAAGGACAACTCGTCTCGGTTGGGAGTGATCAGCCCGCACAAGTTTCTGGAGATTTTACGGCGAGAAAACGAGATGTTCAGATCAGCTATGCATCAGGACGCACACGAGTTCCTGAATCTGTTGCTCAATCAAGTGGTCGATAATGTGGAAATGTTCGCCAAACAACACCCGCCAATAGAAGGGGCGAAGGCGAATGGTGCCGCGCGAGAGAGAAGCCTTGCGCTGGACACATTAACAGGAGCGGTGGTCAAACCACTCTCGAACGGCTTCGACACACATTGGGTCCACGACCTCTTCGAGGGCCTGCTTACATCGGAGACACGGTGTTTGACATGCGAAAATACATCACAACGAGACGAACCTTTCTTGGATCTTTCTGTCGATCTCTCTGCGCATACGTCTGTCACATCATGTTTGCGAAAATTCTCGCAAGAGGAGATGCTGTGCGAACGAAATAAATTTCACTGCGACAACTGTGGCGGTCTGCAGGAAGCCGAGAAGCGCATGAAGATCAAGCGATTACCACGGGTACTCGCATTGCATCTCAAGCGCTTCAAGTACACCGAGGATCTGCAGCGATTACAGAAGCTGTTTCATCGCGTGGTGTATCCGTTCTACCTTCGGCTGTTCAATACTACAGATGATGCCGAGGATCAGGACCGCTTGTACGAGTTGTATGCAGTGGTCGTACACATTGGAGGCGGACCCTATCATGGCCACTATGTCAGCATCATTAAGACACAAGATCGAGGCTGGCTGCTCTTTGATGATGAACTTGTGGAGCCAGTCGATAAGAGCTACGTGCTGAACTTCTTCGGTGGCGAGCCAGTACCTGGGCTGCAGGACGCGAAGCAGCTTGCGTGCGCATACGTTCTTTTCTACCAAGAGACGACGCTAGAGGCCATGCTACATGAGCAGGAAATGGAAGGCCAACAGCCAGAAGCAGCGGGCAGAGCGTCTGACGTCGAGACAGCAAAGGAAGGTGTGTCGCCTACCAAGTTCGCTCCCTTCTCGCCCGGCATGGTCACCACACCGATCAACGAAGAGCCAGATGGGTTCGAGAACCTCGCACACGCTGCGACTGCGCCTGATTTCGCCGCCGCTGCAAAGACGCCTATCGAGCCAACGCAGACCATGCCCTTCTCGCCCGTCATGCCAACCAAGTCGAAGAAGGAGCGCAAAGCCGAGGAGAAAGCTCAAAAAGAAAAGGCCAAGGCCGACGAGAAAGCAGCAAAAGAGAAACGATGGGAGGCTTCCCAAAAACGCGTCGAAGCATGGCGAAAGCAAGAAGATGACTTGAAAGCCGCCCTCGAAGCCAGCAAGCAGACTGCGGTCGACGATGCTGCTAAGCGCGGTGACGATCCTGCTGTCGTCAAGGGCGGACCGGTGAAGGAGAAAGAGAGCGGGTTGTCGCGGTTCAGGCACAGTAGTATGAGTCTGCGCGGCAAGCCGAAGCTCTTTGGCGGGAAGGAGAAGGACGGGGAGAAGCTGCCGGCTGTTATGCAAAAGCCGAGTGACGGTAATGGGGTCGCAAGTGCTGAGGCTGGCGCGGAGGACAAGGCGAAGAAGAATCGGTTTAGTCTTGGGAGAAAGAAGAGTCAAGGAGTGCTGTGAGGTTTGGGAGATGATGAGGGGCTATGTGCATGGCGTGGATGTTTCGGCAAAGCACTGCGCGCCAAAAGTGGCAGTAATTTTGGTTTGAGATACCTCGGAGCGTGGTCTGATGTGATCGTTGGCGTGTATAGTACTGTATGTGCATCTATTCATAACGGTTTTCACGCATTGCAGATGCTACCCAGCCTCAGCTGGCGAAGGCGTGCATCGTGGAGTCACCATATCCGCCCGCTGCTAGAATCCGCACAGCGCTCGCTCGTTGCCCTTCCTCGGCTACTGCGCTTATACGGCCTCATAAGCATGACCCCGTAGGCAGAGCACCGCTCAGCCTCGTCTGAAACGTCTTCGGTGTGCGTCTGCAGGCTGCGCCGCGACCTCCTGTTTTCTCTCCGGCATGTAGTGTGTCCGCGACTTTGATTTGTATCCATCATATCCACATGTCTTCGCTCAGCCGAAGGCAATGGAGTATACGATAATCAGAAGGTTGAGGAATATGAGGGGTACTGTAGTATAGTCAGCACCCTTCTCGACAGTAGAACTTGTCGCCGCCACGTACTCCTCATCAACGTCCTCACAGAGTTGATCAGATTGATCAGCTTCGCCTTTGCGCTCGCGTTGTCCTGCATCGCGCCGCCGAAGGAGGGCTCGCTCTGTGAAGAGTTTCCCCATCCAACTGTAGTTGTCAGTCTCAGCTTTTGGGGATGCGGTTCGGATGCGTACTTCGTGCAAGGAACCTGTCTTCGGAGAGGATGGCGATGGCGTTGACGAGGAGGATTGATACTATTCAGTTGGTGAGCCAAATGTATTTACGCCGTTCGTGTCTTGAAGTCCATCCGTACCTTGAAACAGCCCGCCGAAGCTGGGCAGTAGCATTGTTGCCATGGTTGCTCCAGGTGAGGTCACTCAATCGCACACGCTGATGTCTTTGACGAAGAGTAGCGGCTGAAGTCTTTGTGCGATCAGAACAGTTGTTGGTGGAGCAGTCAGCAGCGAGAAAGTGCACATGCACGTGTGGTCGAAAGCTGTCAACCTCAGCGCTTGGCGATCTCGAAAGATGGTTTGACAATGTCCCTTTCTCAACACTACCAGTGGCGAGCGTTGCAGCTGCGGACCTTTGGGATGCCAGAAAGTAATGGAGTCCAAACGGGGAGGCTGTTCGGTATAAAACATGTTACATATGCCTACCCTTCATCTTGCTAACACAGCGTCTAGATGCTGCCCTGAACCTCCTTCTCCCGACTGTGGTCTTGATCCATCTATTCTGTTCGCCATACACGAAAGTCGAGGAGTCGTTCAACATCCAGGCAGCTCATGACATACTGGAGTATGGTGTCCCTTTTCGAAACTCCTCGGCTGTGATCGCGAGCAAATTCGACCATGTCGACTTTCCAGGCTCAGTACCACGCACCTTCGTTGGTGCCGTGGTGCTCGCCGGCATCTCGTCTCCCTTCCAAGGACTGTTCTCCTCCTCGGATCAGCTGCAACTCTTCGTACGCGCGACTTTAGGCCTCGCCAACACTGCCGCTCTCTGGCACATGCGCTACGCGGTCGAGACGGCGTACGGCAAGGCTGCTGGTCGTTGGTTCATTCTACTGCAAGCAAGCCAGTTTCATGTCATGTACTACGCCTCGCGTACGCTGCCCAATATGTTCGCCTTCATCTTGACGACAGTTGCACAACGCAATCTGATCATGGTCAAGTCAATGGCTGCGAGATCGCAGCGGAGCATCAAAAGGCGACGGGTGGCGTTGTATCTGCTCACGATCGCTGGTGCCATATTTCGCTCGGAGGTCGCTATCCTGCTGGCAGCAGAGACTTGTTACATGTTGGCTCAACGGCGGGTTTCCATCGTAAATGAAATCATCCCGGCTGGTATCCTCGGCGCTACTATCGGTCTGCTTGCGACGGTAAGCATCGACTCCTTCTTCTGGCGCCAGTTCCCGACCTGGCCTGAATGGGTTGGCTTCTATTACAACACGATCTTAGGCAAGTCCTCCGAATGGGGCACCAGTTCATTCCATTACTACTTCACCAATGCCCTGCCGAAGCTGCTGTTGAACCCGATGGTCCTCGCGGTGTGTATACCGGTAGCTTTGCAGTCGAAAGCAGTCGGCCCTACCAGCAGAGATATCTTGTTACCGCATGCTGCTTTTATCGCAATCTACAGCCTGCTTCCGCACAAGGAGTGGCGATTCATCGTCTACAGCATCCCAGCTTTTACTGCTGTGGCTTCATCAGCAGCTGGCTGGTTCTGGGTCCGGAGAACGAGGTCGATGCTTCACTGGTCACTTAACATGCTCATGATACTATCGACTGTCGCGTCGTTCGTGACCAGTCTTGGGGTGCTGTACTTCTCGAGCTTGAACTATCCTGGTGGCGAAGCGCTGCATCGGCTACATCTGAGGACTACTGCAGAGGCTAACGAGTCCGTTCGGGTTTACATGGGCAATCTGGCATGTCAGACAGGTGTCACACGTTTTCAGCAGATCCGGCCTTCATGGACATACGACAAAACTGAAGACAAAACCACGTTACTGGATCCGATGTTCTGGCAACAATTCGACTACGTGTTGGCAGAAGTGCCGGAGCGAGTCATTGGCACATGGTCGCCCGTTGACATCGTCTCTGGCATCGCCGGCATTACGCTCCATCCTTCGGAGGAGGATGACGTACTTCCGCTGCCGAGCGGTGCGTTACAGATACTGCAGGGACCAAAGAGGCTTTACTCTGCAGTCGCAAAAGTGCTACAAGGCAAGGTGACTGGGGGGTACTGGCCAGCGCCACAGATGGACCCGAAGATCTATATTCTACAGAAGCAACAGATAATGCTGTCTCAGACGTAGTTCGACACCCTGAGATATGGTCAGTCATACTCAACGAATCTCGAAGACCGGCGTCCACAGCACGCCATAACACGTACTCGATCAGATTCCCGTCCGGATCACGGCAATACACGCTTCTCAGCCTGCCTACCGCGCCTGTGCGATCCACCACTTTTCCACCTTCGAGGATCTGCGTTGCACGTGAGCAGCAGTCGCGTGAGCGGATATATCGGTCTGCAAACCTCAATACCAGCCTCCTTCCAGCTCGCCAGCACCTTGTCGATTGGGTGCTCGGTGATGAAGCAGAGATCACGGCTGCCAGGTTGCACGCGCTCTGCTTTAGGCTCGAACTCCTTGCCTAATAGGTGAAGATTCAGCTTCTGGGACCCGAACGTGAGGGCGTGCCTGTTACACGATTTGATCAGGACAACGTCGCGGAATGCATATTCGATGGCAGATACCTGTCTACGCCATTGGAACTGAAGACTTCATGCTTCATCCCGAGACGGGAAGTGTAGAACTTGGCGGTAGCTTCGATGGACTTGACAGTCAAGACGACATGGTCGATGGATTCTACGGCAAAGCTGGCCATTCTGGAATATTACGCCGGCAATTGGTTGCAAGGATGGAGATACAGTGAGCCCTTGCAAAGAAGTAGCTCAAGCGAGCTTCAGGTGGGGGCCTTGATGATACTCTGTAACGCTACCGAAGGTACCTTAGGTTGTCGGCCCAACCCAAAATCCTTGAAGCTTCCGCCTAGTCGCTTCCTGGTACAAAATAGGCAACACGATACTATAAAGTCCCTGGAACATTGGCCTCAGTTTTGGAACTGGAGAACCACGACTGTCAACCATACATCATGTCAGCAGTAGCAAAACTCGCACCAATCTTCCCATGGGACTATGTCGTTCCCGACAATGCGTTTTGGGACGGTATCACCGAATCAGAAAGCAAAGCATTCGTTACTTGCTTCACCCCAGAAGAGATTGAAGCCATGACTCTAGACTGCTCACAACCCCGTGAAACCAAACTCCAACGACTCCGATCCATCCTAGCCGACACACTCGCAACCAGGGAGGCCGATGCAGCTCCTCTACTACTCCGCGACGTCGACCACGGATCGTGGAGAAGCCTCAAAGGCGGCGTTATCACCTTGGACCGTGCTCTCGGCACTGGCGAAAGCGAGGAAGCTACCGCGCTCTACTTCTACGAGAACGGAGCGAATGATGGGAAAGACATGAGCGCGCTGCTCTGGCTGGCCGATATCTTCGAGCGAGAGGGCAAATATGGTGCAGCCGAAACACGCGCGCGACAGGGTCTGGATTGGATCAGTGGGCTCGAGAAGCTGGGTCCTGACAGTCCGCAGGCATTGGGGTGTATGAGGTTATTGGTGAACAGTACATGGAAGCAAGAGAAGTATGTGGAAGCGGAAGAGTGGATTGCTAAGTGCACGGATTCGATTGAGAGGCTGGGACGTGGCAAATTTGCGAAGTATCAGGAAGAAGAGGTCGTGGAGCTTGAGAGGGTGGTGAAGGCGTTAGAGAAGCAGAGGGCGGGACTGGGGGCTGCGAAGGGTTGAGTGAGGTCTGAGCTCAGCATTGAAATATACAAGTAATGATCGCGTCTCTCCTGCTACGTTCACCTAATAAGCCGTCGCTATGGCCAGCCCTGGGGTTCCGGTGCAAGGGTTAGGGTTGGGGTAGTATACCGTCGGCGAGATCACCGCGAACATAGAGGACATTTAGAGCGCAGAGGACATGTAGAGCACAGAGGACAGGTAGAACACTGAGGACATGTAGAATACAGAGTACTTGCAGAGCACAGAGAACATGGAGAGCACTTGGGCTTGTAATGAGGATAAGGAGGGAAGGCACGGCATGGAGGCACGAGTATGAGTGGTGTGCAAGGACTACATGTAACACTCACTCTTCAAGTTTGAAACATACAATCCGTCGTTCCTTTAATATTACGCGTATTCCGGTCAGAGCAGGATGAGAGAATGAGATCCCAACACAGCAGTGTCCTTGACAACGAGCGTATGTATACGCAGTGCTTCAGCAAGGTAACGAATAACATGACATGCAGTCCCAAGCTACTGCCCTCCACCCCCACAACACCTTTCGCTAACGATGTCTGCCCGCCCACACTACAGCTCCTTCTAAGAATGATCCAGCACAACCCAGCTGCTATTATTGCTCTTCCTCTTCGAAGCTACCACCCCCGCCTGGTCGCCCATAGGCGGAGGGTGATCTCGCATGTGCTCCTGCCGTATCCGCCTCGCATCAGCATCCCATTGCTCAACCTTCCCCGCCCACTCTTTCCGCTGCGCATCCGCGATCTTCTGCGCAGCTTCACTCTGCTCGAGATAAGGTCGTTTCGCGTCATCGTCGCACGCTTTCCACCACTTGCCGAGCGTGGCCCGTATAGCGTCGCGGCCGGCAACGTTGCTATCTTTGCTGCAGAACACTTTGCACTCTTCCCACTTGGCTTTTGTGAATAGCAGGAAAGGGTTGACGCCGGGCCTGCTAGGCTTGACGGGTCGATCGCCGAGTTGCGAGAGAGTGGTGCCGATAATGTTCGCTTCGTAATCGAGATCGTTGCAGTCGAAGGTTGGCTGTGCCCAGAAGGACTCGTCCCGAGCGCAAACGCTTTGCTTGGGAGGACCGGCCAGCTTTTGCGGTAGAGGAGCTGGCGCTGCAGCGTAGACGGGCACGCTCGCGAGCGATATTGATTCAGGTTCCTGCTTGATGATGGGAGCGCTAGCTGCTGATGTCAGTGCTGGTGCGGCAGGCGTCGTTAGACCTTGGTCAATCCAGCTTGCAGGTGCTTGCGTCGGCTGTGGATACGGCGTCGGCATGGAGTAGCGTTTGAGCACCTCTTGCTTGACTGGCCCTGCACCCACAAGAGGCATCGGTAGGTTGATCGGCCCTGCCATAGCTCGCATCACGTCTGCCGCCACGCGGAGGCCGGAAAGAAATGCGCCATGCACTGTAGCTGGGTGCGTTCCACACGTGGCTTCGCCAGCAAAGTGCAGATTGCCGATAGGTTGTGCCATCAGATCGTAATCGCCAGATCGTGTTCTCGGCCCCACGTATGAATATGTGCCTCTTGTAAACTTGTCTCTCTTCCACCTCGTAACAATGACCTCGGAAGGCGTAATGACCTGCTCGGACGAAAAGACGGTTCGAAGCCTCCCGTTGATCTCTGCGAGAAGTGTGTCGCTGTCGGTGACTTCGGCATCGTGAGCCGCGTGTCCAGCCATCAGTGCCACCAGCGCCGGCCTTCCACTGATTTTCGAGGCGTTCCATATCAGGTAGAATCTTCCTCTTCTTCTTGCGTACTCTTCAGGATCCAGGCTATTCCGTTGTTCTGCATCGTTGAGCAGGCCGAACATGTCGCGATCGTCCCAGAATGGCTTGTCGTATAGAAGTATGACCTTGAAAGCGAAATCAGCATGAATCAGCTGTGTGAATTTATTCCAACGTACCTTGTTGAGTAGACCGAAGCCCATTCTTGAGATGACACCGTTTTTCCAGCCAGGCAGTGGAGGATCGAAATCAACAGCATCTTCCTTCAAGACTCCCAGCGGTATGGTCAGGACGACTTGATCTGCTTCGATGACCTGACCATCGCTGCACACCACTTTTGTAGAGTACTCACTCTCACCCGGAGCTTTGTCGTTATAGTGTATGCTCTCAACCTCCTTATCAAAACGAACATCGAGTTTTGTAGGAAGGTTCATCAGGCCGCGAGGCAGCTGGGTGTATCCGCCAATTATCTCCGAGTGCGCACCTTCGAATTCGTTCCCGGTGTCTTGGTCGTGCCCACTTAGACTGAGCGAAGATACTGGTGCGGCATTGGCGTACTCCAGGTTGGCGTGATGCCAATTGAGCATGCGCATGTCCTGCGGTGTGAGCGAGACGAGGTCTTGATACTGCTCGATCGCATCGTCCATGACTGAGCCGAGTGTAGGGTGCGAAGACGCTCTCGCCATTTCGTGAAGTGAGATGGACTGGTTCCGAGCGATGCCCTCTCTGAGCTGCCACCCCATCTCCTTTGCTGACTTGGCCGCGCTTTGTGTAGCATTACTGACTTCTATCACGCGAGTTCTGCCGGTGAGCTTCTCGGTTTGGGGTGGCGCGTTTCGTCGTCTTCCACGCTTTGCTGCAGGTTTGTGCTGTGTGAGATTGTCGAGTGGGTTGGGCAGCGGCTCGAGCTGGAAATCAGCAAAGCCGTCCGAAACAGGATCTCTGCATCGACTGATGAGCTCCTCGTCGCCCTTTAGAGTGTGTGTATCTTGAGGCATTGCTCTGAAGTCGCCGGCTCGATCCGAGATATCCGCGTACAGTTCTGTGTTCAACATGTCTCTCTGCTCGTCGACTGGCTTTCCATCGCTGTCGTAAATTGTGAGCGCGTCTTTCATCAGGTGGTATCGTAAGCCCAGTTGACCACGGATGATCGTGTTAAGAGGATTGCCATGCTCGAAACCAGTGACTATCATGGCACCCATCTCAACCGTATTCCGTAAGCTGTCCGGCAGACTGCCAGGTACTTGGTTGCCGAGAGGCTTGGAATATACTCGTCCTCCAATGCGTCTCCGACCTTCGAGTACAATGACCTTCGGTGGCCGCTCGCCCCCGTTCGTCCATCTCGCTGCGTCTTGTGCGAAGAGATGTTCAAGCTGTCTGGCAGTCGTAAGGCCTGATACACCTGCACCGATCACCACGACTGTCTTTTGCTTGCCACTTCTTCTCATACGCGCAGTGAGTGGGTCTTGTGGCACCTCCACACACCCGAAGTTGATGTAGCCATTTCGCACCAGCCATTTGTAAGCGACTTCAGCAAGGCCAAAGAATCGAGCTTCCTTCGCACAGCCTGCAGCCTCCTTGGCCGTCACACTGCAAAGTGGGTTCTGGTGCCATAGGCGTAGGATGGCGTTGCGAATGTTGAGATAGACAGTGACTTCGTGTGACATTAGCAAGTCGGCCATGAGAGCATGCTCGCCCGAATGTAGCTCAAAAGGACTGAGGCGTGATGCATATGCTGCTTCGATGGCTTGACTGGCTTGGACGTCGACAGGAAGTCGTGATGGGATCGAAGATCGTGGTCGGACTTCCTCTTTCAGCTCTGATATACGGCGTGGCTTTGAAGTCTTGGGCGTGGACTCAGTGACCAAAGACTTATCTTTGGGCGGCCTTCCACGTTTCTTCTTCGGCGGGACCTGCTGAAGTTGGATGTTCTGCTGAGGCTGTTCTGATGGTTTCTGCAGCTGCTCTGAAGCACTGCTGGACTGTGAGATGAGGCGGATGGGAGATTGCTTAATCGCCCCATCGGACATCCGTTTCCTAGATGGACTGACAAGCTGCGAGTGAGATAAGGTCTTATCGTCCGCGAAGATAGAGGAGCAGACGGATGATATCGTGGTGCTGGTGGCGGAATCGGATGATCCATCTCTCTCGCCGACGTTGATATCGACTTGCCACTTGCCCTTGGAGGCCGTTGTGCTCTCTATACTTCTGATGGAACGATCGCTGCTCGCCGATGATAGTGTCGACTCATCTTCGTCGACTTGAGACGGTCGTTCTTTGCTGATATTGGGGTCGAGGCTGACTGACTGTCTCGGGAGAGGTCTGATATCGGGGTCGCGCGATGTGATTATCGCCATTGTGTCCATTCCGCTCATGGCTGTATCATTGTCGATGTGGATTGCTCTGAAGCCGTTGTCCGCACTGCATGCCACCGTCGTGAAACGAATGTAAGACTGTCTGCCGTAGTGAAGCGTGGTGGCTAGAGAGCGGATTTTGGTCGAACAGCCGAGTGAAGCCCGAAGCTCAACGCTAAGAAGGGGTAGAAAGAGAACGATGATGGCTTTCACTTCTGCTCTCGTCGACGAGATGGTGAAGTTGTGCAACTCGATGGTCGACTACGCTGATATGCCTTGCTCGGTGGGCGAGACTGCCCTGCTCTTCTCTCCTCTTTCGGGACGCTCCCCTCTTGCTTCCGCAAGCGCGCACTTTCAACCTCACTCCATCCCACTGAATCATGCCTGGCCTGAACGCACATGTATACCACGGACGCTGGTCGCAGTACGCCCACATGTCGACCAGTAACCACCTTTGCGTACAGACGCCGGTCAGATGGAGTCCTACCGGCACTGCAGCACAGCTCGCCTTCGGCATCTCCTCGTTCGCCGGCTGTAGGATGCACGCACAACCATCGACAACACCACCCACACCATTATGATAAAGAAAGAAAATATCGCTGGTACCGGCGCAGCGTAGGTGTTATACAGCGCAAGGTACAGTATAAACATTTCTTATCGACATGTCTTCCTCTATCATTTCAGAACGCGAATTTCTTCTTACCTTCGAGTGGCCATCAGTACCATCCCTAGTAAGTCTCTTCCCCAGACCTCACAGTTGCGAAAGTGCGCTGATGATTTCAATTAGGTGTCAGTGGATATATGTCGTCCTGAAGCATACCTCTTGCCACCCTTGCCGTATCCCGCCTCTACAACCCGCGTACACCAGACCAGAGAATCGCCAGAACCAAGAATGAGGACAACACGGAAAACCTGACAGATCGCATATGTGCGCATCGGTACCGAAAACGCGGCAACCAAAAGTTGAGAGCCATGCGGCAAATCGGATAGAGTCGATGTCGGAGCAATTCTTTGGAAGACTCGATCGACATTTCTAGACGAAAGTAATACATGCGGCGGACCAGCGCGTCGCGTGGCAAAGAGGTGACCGTGGCACGCTCGCCCAGATGCTGTCTAGAATATAGCAAAGCAGAGTAGACGACAGAAAACAATCTTGACGCGTTGGCTGCAAACCCACATACTGTTCGCACCATTAGAGATTGATAGAGAGAAAAGAACCTGTGAATGTTGAATCTTTTACTTTCTTCTATACCTAAGGACTAGGTATCTCTGGTCGGCTGGTCAAGTCGCAAAGACAAGACCCATCCTGACCATATGCCTTCGGCATGACTCTACTCTCACTCACTTGTCTGAACCGCCTTCCGCGGGTCCTCCTTCACGACCGTCACCTTCGTATCCTCTCCCAGACCCACACCCGAGTCCTCTCCATCGCCCAGGCTCGCACCAGCCCCCACACCACCCTTGGCCCGCGCAAGCTCTTTATCATAGCTCGTCGGGTCAATACCCAAGATCCCACCGACGTTATTGCGGTCGCCTGGGACGCTGAATTCCCGAAATGCATACTTCCACTCGTTCAAGAAGAGGCGGATGGCCTTTCCAACCTTGTCTTTGCCATTCTTGCTGTGGTGTCCGGTCCCACAAATAGCGTAGACAGACTGGGAAGAGGACTTGTGCTCTCGCAGGCAATCGGAAAGGTAAGAGACAGCTTCTTCAGGATGTAAGCCGTGCAGATCAACGAAGAGCTCTTTGCTGCTGGACTGCTGCTTATTGCGCTCGTCATACAAAGCGCGTGCGGCTTCGCGGTGCTTCTCGCGCATAAGTGTGTTCTCGTTCTGGCCGCGGAGGGAGAGTGCTTTAGCGCCACGAGCGTCGTTGCGATTCCAGGCTTGAGCGGCGGATTGTAGGAATTTGTTGCGGAGACCACCGTGCTTAAAGGCTTCTTGCCGGGCTTTGAGGTAGGCTGCGTTGGCGTTCGTACCCGTTTCTAGCCATGGGATGTCGGTGGGTGCGGAGATGGCCATAGCTGCTGCGCTGTTCTCGCGTGAAGAGGTGAATGATCGGTTGTTGCGAAGACCGCGACGCATGGCTTCACGACTGTTCGGACCTGGTGATGGTGACATGCGGACAACGTCTGCTAGGTTGCTAGGTTGGGATGGTCCTGTGTGGTGGTGTCCGTGGCCGCCACGCTTGCCATGGTGCCGCTTACCAGCCGGCTTTGCTGCTGCTGAACCAAGAGTAGGGAAGGCTTCGTCGTCTTGGAAGTTGGGCTGAGCTGGTGTTGGTGCTCGAGATGCGTGTCTGCTTCCAGGTCGCGAGTTGGCACCACTGCCATGTCGAGGGCCTGTCGGGACGAACGTAGGGAAGAGACCGGACAGCGATTGCTGGTGAAGTGTTGCTGCCAGGCTGGTAGGGTCCAAGGCCATTCCGCTTTCGTCGTACGGGTTACTGGTGGAGGGGGTAAGGGCAGGAAAGCTGTCATAATCTTGTAGTTGGAAGTTTGGCACGAAGTGCTGAGGTGTGTTCGACCCGCTGTTGGCTATGTTGAGCTGTTGCATGAGAGTAGCCGGGTCGTGGGAGAAGAGGCAAGAATTGCCGGCTATGCAGTTGCCCTGCAGCCAGTACTTGCACACGTGATTCTGCACCTCATGTGCGAAGCGACAGTCAGCACGCGCGCAGTGGCCGGTTGCCAGCCAGTAGCGGCAGACGATAGGCGACTTCTGTTGTCCCGCAGGAGTAGCTGGACGCGAAGATGGCGACATGCTCTTGCCAACGAGATAAGTTCGGTTCTGCTCAGGTATGGCAGTAGCCATAGTATTGAGGCCGGCTCCTTGTACTTCCATAACGGAGTTGACTGTTTGTCCAAGGTCGAAGCCATTTGCCTCCAACAGCTGCTCCAATTCATCGTCACTTCTATTGTCTTGTAGAATGTATCGCAGCATGTCGTACGGGCTCATTTCGGAAGTGTACGGAGACATGAATTCACTAAATCCAGCATCTCCAAAGCTGGTGTTACTGCTCGCATCGTCGTTGACCAGCCAATCCACGGTATCGCTGCCATAGTCTCCATAATTCTCTGTCGTCGCCGAGGACTCGTTGAACTGGTACGCGCTCAGTCTCGGGCTATGAGGAATGACCGGGGTTGCCACTGGTAGACGTGGTGACGCTCGCGGAGATTGGAACGGCGACTGTGTCGAGGATTTTGTCCGAGACAACAGTCCAGGTGGGGCTGATAGACCCGCGCTCGAAGGTCGCGGAGACGCATTCGTTGATGTTGGCGTGCCGGATCTTTGCAACCATGGCGCTGGGGACCTCGACCTTACGACCGCAACGCTCCGCACGGGTGGTGGCGTCGCCTTCTTGTCTGATGCGCTCTTCCACTGCCACAGAGACCCAAGTACGGCATCTTCAAGTGCTTTGCCCTTTAGTGAGGTCGGCGCGGCACTCAGTAGCTCCTCCAGCTGGTCTATCTTGTCCTCCTCCTCAATCTCTGCATTCTCCAACGTCGCTCGGCATATCTCATATATCTTATCGGACACCATCTTCACTTGTGTTCGTCCTCGATTTCAAGTCAGAGCTCGAGGGTCATCTATAGGTGGGAAAGTGTGGCTGAGGCTCGAAGGCGCTGCCTTCATTCATTGCGCGCGGTTACAATCACAAGCCGTGCCGCGCTCGTGCAACTCTCGAGATACCAAGAGAAGGGGGATGGGTTCGTGGGTGAAGCGAATGTGGCGACCGCCAGCAGTCAGACGAATAGCTGTCCAGGTGCTGTTATGGAGGTGTGATGACCGGTGACATACGCTTCGCAACTTCGCAGCAAGGTTGTCGGCAAAGGCCGCGATGACGCTAGCTAGATCTGCCAGCAGTGAGCAAAGAGGCTGCTGCTGATCGCAAAGCAGTGGTGAAAGCACCGCGGCTGGCAGCTGGTATGGAGGTTGAGGCGAGGTGAATGCAAACTCGATCGCGCCTTCCTTGTGTTCTGGGAGTGGTGGGTGGAGGAAAGAACGTCTTCAACCACAAGGAAGTCAAGTAATCGTAGAAGCCACTAGCAAGAAGCTTAAACCTAGCTCGCATGTGCTCCAGATTGAAGATCGCGGACATAATCAACTCGACACATCTAAGAAACAACCACACATCAGATACATCCAGGCGGACTGGATCTTTCCCTCCACCACCACCATGGCTTCCGCAGATACGCAACCCTCCTTGCCCGACCAAATACTCCACCCGCAATCACAAACAACACCCATCTTCACCTTCGACAACTACCTCAAACATACTCTTCCAACCCTCGGCGCGCCCTCGAAAGTAGCTCGCCCGATCTGCTCAGACTTCATAAAAGGCCACTGCCCTCGAGGTCCACACTGCGCAGACCGCCATTATGTCCCCAAGGAAGAACGATCGGGCATAGGACACCTTATCTGCAAGCACTACCAGCGCGGTCTCTGCAAGAAGGGCGACGCCTGCGAGTTCGCGCACACCTTCAACCTCCGAGACGAGCGCGAGTGCAAAGAGTTCTCCAAGTACGGTTTATGTCCGCAAGGCGACGACTGCACGTACCTGCACATTCCGCCTACCAGTCCTCTACGGCTGCCCGCATGTCCGCAGTATGCTCGTGGATTCTGTCCGCTTGGCCCGTACTGCGCGTTACGGCATATCAAGCACCCGAAGATGTGTCTATTCTACCTGGCTGGATTCTGTCCGAATGGAAGATCGCATCCACCGGAGGCGGACAAGGTGGTGAGCTGTGAGTTTGGAGCGCATGCGAAGTGGGTCAAAGATGAGGATATGCATCCTTCGAAGCCGGAGGTGAGGAGGGAAAAGGATCCGGAGGTTGCGAGGAGAGAGCAAGAGGAGCGGGAGGAGGAGTTCTATGCTGAAGAAGAGAGGCGGAGGGAGAGGCATGAGAGGGGTGAAGGAGGGATGGGTCGGTGGGCAGGACGCGGGAGGAGGGGGCGGAGGGGCGGGTTTCCGAGTAGACGGTACTGAGTGGGCGACACTCACCTGGAGTGGACGATGATTACGTTTAGCGCGGCGTTATGGTGTTGAGTCGAAGGAACGGCATGTAGGTAGACGAGATACAGAGATGGAAGACATCGCCTTCTCCACCGTCCGAACCACGATGCTGCCACGGCACTCTCTGCTATTCCAAACGCCGCGGATCACAACGCGGAGAACACCGCCCCTCCCTCACCTGGGCCTGCAGCGCTTTATATAAGTGATCGGCCTAGCGTGCTCCAGAGTCTCGTTTCGTTCTCCATCTCCACGATCTCGTAGATCTGAAGTGCGCTTTCCACTTCGATCGACGACTGCAGTCGGCGTTGCCGAGAAGGATGATATCCCTCCCACACGGCGTTCTGCCTGTGTAACCAAGACCGATAAGAAAGTAGCATCGAAGTCTATATGTATCGGAGGTACAACCGTATGCATTGATAGTGCCTGCACGGCTCGTTTGACAAGATATCACTCGTCTTTGATGTGGTTTGAGATGTCCTCGTCTCCCAATTGCTGCGGCTCGAAATTATTCCAAAATTTCCAAAATTTCCATGTGACCGACATCGCCTCGTTCTTAGAAATCATATAAACGAAAGCATTGGCTGTTAGCCATCACTCCCTCTGACATATCATCCACCTTTTTCGAGAACCCTCTGACGTGCATCGGACTATAACTTCAAAAACTCTCCTCAACTCTCAATCTCAACTACAACTACACTCAATACCACATCAGAGCACTCGCCACGCTGTTCGCCAACGCCTTCCGCCGCGCAGGCACACCTCTCCGCTCCAGTATCTCCATTCCCTTCGTCGCAGCTGCATCGCTCTACCGACCAGCGAACAACAGCGCCTCCCTCTTCGCGCCCGCGGCCGCCCCGGCCCTCTCCACCTCCGCCACCCTCCAGCAAACCCGCAGAATGCACTCCAAGCTGGTCATCATCGGCTCCGGCCCGGCTGGTCACACAGCGGCAATATACGCCTCACGAGCAGATCTGAGCCCAGTCATGTACGAAGGCTTCCTTGCGCTCGGAATCGCGGCAGGAGGACAGCTCACCACGACCGATGAAGTGGAGAATTACCCAGGCTTCAAGATGATCAAGGGGGCGACGCTTATGGACGAGATGCGTGCGCAGTCGGAGGCGTGTGGGACGGAGATTGTGACGCAGACGGTGGGCAAGGTGGATTTGTCGCAGAGGCCGTACAAGTACTGGCTAAATCCTATGGGCGACGAGGAGAACTTGGAAGAAGAGACACATACGGCGGACAGCATTATAATAGCTACAGGCGCGAAAGCACGGAGGCTCGATCTACCGGGCGAGGACAAGTACTGGGGTAATGGTGTGTCGGCTTGTGCAGTCTGTGATGGGTCATTGCCTATATTCCGCGAGAAGCCGCTAGTGGTGATTGGAGGCGGCGACAGTGCGGTGGAGGAGTCGCTGTATCTGGCGAAGAAGGCATCGAAAGTCACAGTTCTGGTACGGAGGGATGTACTTCGGGCCAGCAAAATCAACGCGAGGCGGCTGTCGACGAATCCGAAGATCGAGATCCGGTACAACACGAGTGGTGCGGAGATCAAGGGTGATGAGGGCCCGCGGGGGCTGATGAAGAGTATGGTTATCAAGGACAACAAGACTGGCAAGACGGAAGAGATACCTGCGAATGGGCTTTTCTATGCTGTTGGCCACGAGCCGGCGACTTTCCTGTTCAAGGACCAGCTCAAGATGGATGAGGATGGCTATCTCATTACTACGCCCGGTACGACCGAGACGAATGTCGCTGGTGTGTTTGCTGCGGGTGATGTTCAGGATAAGAAGTATCGGCAGGCTGTTACTTCAGCAGGTTAGTCTGCCCTCCCCTTTTCTGAAATGCAGGACTCGAGCTAATACAGTCAACAGGTTCCGGATGTATGGCCGCACTCGAAGCAGAGAAGTGGCTTGCCGAACAAGAGATCGCGCAAGACGGACCCGAGGGAGACAGCGAGGTGAAGAAGGGCAAGCCTCAGACCAACGGTGACGTCCCGGAGTATCGATCAAACCCATTGCTATAGGACTTGGGAGGCTTTTTGTTCAATCGGCTTTGCCGCGGCCATAGGTGACATTGTACATAATCAAATATGCATAGACCTAGAGACGAGCCCAGCCATTTCCTCGTTCCTGACACCGTCTAGCTGCCCTTCTCAACAACTGTAGTGCAAGTTTCGGAAGGTGAGTTACATACGAGAGTCTCCAGCCGTGACCTGGCGTTGAAGTCAAGGTACATGTATTGTTGAGAGCGAGTGGGCTTGAACCACCAACTTGGAAACGGGTACATCCGCTAGCGTCCGTCTAGCCGAGCCAATCACAGGGTTTATGAGTTCTCGACTTCACCTCGACGTCATTTCGTCCTGAAACGTGTTTGATCGTAAAAAACACTTCAGCACCACTCCCCAACCAGGGCTTTGTTGAACATATGTGAGTGCCAAGGTAGATGTGTCTTCGAGCTGCAGAATTGGAGTCGAGTTTCGTACAACTGGCTTATGAGCGGCGTCAGGTCCGGCGGCTAAAGCTCGGCCTCTCAACGCACTGAATATGTACAGTTACATCGAAATCCGGGTCCAGTTGAGTGCAACAGCTCAACATCCCCTGTGGGTAAGTCGTTACATCCACTCTCATCACTCGTTGATCATCAACTAACATTGATTCAGCGCAATTGGCTAGCGCGTTCGGCTGTTAGCAAACTACCAGCAAATGTGACCGGAAGGTTGGTGGTTCAAGCCCACCCGGGGGAGTCCTCTTTTGCTTGTGTACTGTTCAATATTGTGTTCTGTATGTGCAGGTATCAATGCTAACGTTGAGATTTTTTTGGGGATTTTTCTCATGCAATTCATCTCACAGACGACGCCATCAGTTCGTTTGTGTATTGTTCCGTTAGGAATCGCGCAAGTACAGTATGCTCAACGATTCCAGAATCGAATTGACCCCCTTATCCAGTCTGTCTTCCCGTTGCTCAATGACACTTGTTAGGTACATGTCAAGTCCGACAACCTTTGGAGCTGCGGAGAACGAAGCTCTTGAACGGTATGCGAGTCCGAAGCTCCTCCACGACCGGCATACCGAAGCTCTCTTTTCCGGAACATGCGGGACTGTATATTACAGAGCACAATTTGTAAGCAGTGTCTCATACTACAGCAACAATTCTCAATGGCAACGATCGTCTGTTGAAGGAAAGACAGTACATCGCCATCATGGCTCAAGCAATACCACCACCAGATCTCCATATCCCACATTCAAAGAACACAGTCATGGTCTCGGTCATCGACACAACCGCCTTCATTGGCATCTCGGCCTCCAAGTTTGTAGAACCGCCCATGCTCGGAAATGAGAAGTTACACGCAGCATGCTACGCTTTCCTCGTCAAGCACAGCAACCCTAATGCTGAGTCGAAGTACGACACCCTACTGTTCGACCTCGGCGTGAGGAAGGATATAGAGAACGCTCCAAAGGTCCTCCATGACATGCTAGACGATCCCAGCGTCACTATTAAAGTCGACAAGAACGTCGGTGAGATACTGAAAGACAACGGCGAGGATCCCGACGGAGTTGGAGCTATCGTGTGGTCACATTGGCACTTTGTAAGCATCTATCCTGCAGCTAATCAATGAAACAATGGTTGATCGGAACTCTCAGGACCATACCGGGGACCCTTCGACATTCCCAGCATCCACGGATCTCATTGTTGGGCCAGGTTTCAAGGATGCGTACGTCCCGGCCTATCCAACTGTTCAGGACTCCCCCGTCGACGAGCGGGCATGGGAAGGCCGAAATCTCCGCGAGATCAAGTTCGATACCGAAGGCCAAGGTTTGACAATCGGGCAGTACAAGGCCATGGACCTCTATGGCGATGGCAGCTTTTACCTCCTCGACACACCTGGACACGCAATTGGACATATGTGCGGTCTTGCCAGGACGTCTGCTGAACCTCCAGAGTTCATCTTTATGGGTACGTATACACCTAAGAGCAAACTGTGATACCCACAGTTGACGCTTCGTTCTCGTGGCCTAGGTGGAGACATCGCTCATCATGGCGGCGAGTTCAGACCTACGAAGTTCCTCCCTCTGCCAGAGAACATTGTGCCGAGCCCACTGGCTGCGCCTTACTCCAAGCAGGCTCCAATGTGCCCAGGTTCGATGTTCGAAGCTATACACCCGAAGCAATCGAAAACAGAGCCGTTCTATGTGCCTGCGAGCAACGGAGTGCATAAGGATGCACAGGAAACGAAGGCGAGCATCGATAAGCTTGCCGATTTCGACGCTCAGAACAACGTCTTCGTCAACATTGCACACGACACGAGCCTCTTTGACGTTGTCGAGTTCTTCCCCAAGACGGCAAACGGATGGAGTCAGAAGCAATGGAAGCAGGAAGGGACGTGGCGGTTCCTACGCGACTTCGAGACAGGTGCAGAAGAACAAAGGTCGCAGTCTTGATGGTGATATGGCTGAATTGATCGAAACAAGACATGCCGTGTTATGGCCATAGGCGTGCGAACATGAGTGTATCAAACTGATCTCGGAGAGGGCGCGAGATTGCTGGTCTGTGAGTCGGCACAGCTCTGGCCTGTTCCCCATAATCAAGACTGCAGTTTGAAATGAATATAGGCGCAAAAACGTGAGCACAGAAAAAATTTATCTCGGAGAAGAGAATCAGGCGTGAACATGTTTTGCCAGACGTCACCGTGGAGCAAGAACCATTGTGTCGGAAATACGAAGTAGTCATCTAAGTAGTTTTGAAGAAAGAGGTCTCACATGAGAGGAGATGCGTGTGCAGCTAAGACAACATCACCTTAGTCGCCTTCAGATCAAGACGGCAAGGACACCACAGACGTTAAGCAGACCACGAGACGTCGAAGACATCTGAGCCGTCAAGGACTCCCAAAACGGCAAGGACCCCAAAGACGGCAGTAGTAAGCTCCATGCGATTGGTGAGCGCGACCCAAGCACGGATGAAGAACTATGGAGGGAAGGGCGAGTTCCCCAGGGCGTAAGTCCTCCATGTAGTAGCAACAATGATCCCTCCGATGCTGCTGGAAACAACCTCTATGGCCAATTCGGGGCGCAACCGCCACCTCGGATCCGATCCGTAGGTCAAAATCGCTCGTACCTTCTAGTGCACCACACTCCCACTCCACTGACTACAGCTGACCGCCTGTGCCGTGCCAACACCAAGTCCAATCCCATCACTTCCGAACAGCGCCGCGCTGGCGCCAGAATCAATGCACAGGTCGAAGTTGAGGTTGGCGCCGTACTGGTTTGTGCCTGACAAGCCGTTCTGAGAACACAGCGGATTACCCGATGCAGGGCAGAGGTTGGTGACCTGGACGACAATGCTCTTGCCCGCGTTTGCGACGGTCTTGCCGCTGCTGTCTGTTTCTATGGTGAGTTTCCAGCATGTTCCGCAGGCTGGACCGGCGCCGGCACCCTGTCCTATGCGTTAGCGGGAGAGTTTGAGGGAGGGCAGTGTGTCACGTACGGGTCCGACACCGAATTCGTTCTGAGAGACAGCAGCAGCGTAGCCGGGCTTGGTGTAGAAGCCGCAGGCGGTTGTCGCTGTGTTGCAATTCCCGCTGCCGAAGGTATCGCCAGCACCGTATTGGGTGAAGGAGGCCTTGTATCCGCCACCCGAGGATGAACCACTGCCACTGCCGCTTCCACCTGAGCCGGCGGTCGGCGAGGACTTCGCGGTTGTGGCTGGGGTTGGCTTGCTCCCGCCTTCGAACTGTCAGAACCTGAGTTGTAGGTCAGGTTGTCGGCTCCCACATACCGTTGCTACCTGGCACGCATTGCGAGTAGTAGGCGTTCGAAACCTGGCACTTGTAGCCGCTCACACAAGTAGTAGAGCCCTTGAAGCCTGTACCGCCGCACTGGGCGTAGGCAGCCGACTGGGCGACAGCTGTCGAAGCCGCCGCCGCCAGAAGGAGAATCGAAGCGTACATGTTGGCGATGGAATGGAAGGCCTGTCAAAGACGTAACGAAAAAGATTGAATGAGTGTCGTGAGTACCTAAGCCTGTGGAAAAGAGAGCGACTTGCTGTATGAAAGAGAATCCTCCGACGGGGACACCCTTCAGACCTTATACCGGCGACAGACGTTGCGTACGCGTGCCATGTGAGCACAACGTGCCGTCCCCCGTTTCAACGTCCTTCCATATCCACAACTGGCGGCTGCACAGATGCGAGCAAGGAAGAAAGCGATCAAGCCATCGATCACCTAAGTTAAGCTTTCTGTCAAAGCGATCGATCTAGACCGCCTGCAGTTCCACATGCTCGATATGGCATTCTCCCGGCGGCAGCAACTGTGGTTCAGTGGCAGTGGTGGAGACCAAATGCAAGTTTCAAGAAATGTCGCTTTCGAGAAGGGTGATGTGGTCGATGTTAGCACGGTTCAAATAGATTGAAAGCCCCTTGGCCAAAGCTTGGTCTCGGTAAGGCGATCGCAGGGGTGGTGGTAGATTTGAATCTCCGGCGAGCAGTGGCGTCGGTCGAGGAGAGGAGAGGGCACCGGATTCGTTGTGGAGACACGACGAGAACTCTACATCAATGTGGCTACTTTTGAGCACTGTCCATTTCCTGCTATCGACCATCTACCTACTACTCTACCCACAGCCCTCCTCAAACAAACGAAAAGTGCTCCGTGGCACTACCGTATCCACATTTCCTCCCGCAGTACACATTAAAGCTGCAATTAACGATGCCATACATGTATCCTAACAGCAGAGCCCGGAAGAGGCAGCCTGCAGCTGACCACTCACATCTCCTGCTTCTGCACACAAGACAACCCAAGAACGCCCGATCTATCCAATCCCAGTCGCTGGAGCGTAAAGGATCGACAAGAAGTGGTATATTGCGTTTTTCCCAGATACACCCAGTGTACCCCCAAAAACGCCCTGCAAACGCACGGAAAGTGCCATCTCAATGCTGAAGTCGTAAGAGAGTGGTCGTGATGGCCGTGCCAGACATTCGTTAAACAAGACTCAATTCTGAGTACCCAAAGCTTCGCTCTCATACTTTTGGCGCAGTAGCCTTGTCGCCGTGGATACCTCCAAGTAATGTTTCGGGTGGGATGCGGTCCAAGTTGCCGTTCCTATCGGCCTTCATTGGGACGTAGCCTTCGCGCCTCCGACGCGCTCGCTCGATAAGGATGCCGCAGACCACGATGAGGAAGATGAGACCAAGAGCGATGGCGAGACCGATGAGGACGACGAAGCCGATGGCTAGGTGGCCGCCTCCCATGCTCATCAATGCTGAGGGATTGCTGACGAACATATGAGCTATTGTGCCTTGACTTCCGTCTTGCTTGTTGGTGAGGATGAATGGCTGGAAGTCGGTGCCGTTGAAGAGAGCGGCGCTGGCGTTGCCGTAGTTTGGGATGTTGAGGTTGCCGACAAGCATCAAGACTTCATTGTTAGGGATGTCGCGGGTGGAATCGTGGTCCGACGTAAGACTCATGACCTGGAGACCACGGATGTCTGTGCCGGCACTAAGTCCGTTGACACGAGCCCAGGAGCCATCTGCGTAGTGCGATAGAAAAGCCGAGTTGTCGTTAGAGTCCACGCCGGCCGCCCAAAACTCATCGTAACCACTGTTAGCGGGTGCGAGTACGCTGATCGAACCGGGTAGAGATCCAGCTCCCGGGTAGCTCGCGAACGTCTGTTTATTCTTCTTCGCGTTGTAGGTCGCCATCATTGTTTTCTGTCCGTTCACTTCCAAGTCACCAGCCAAGATAAGCTCTGTCTTCGAAGACCAAAACATTGCGGTGATAGTGCCGGATAGACCAAGGCCAGGGGTGTTCCATTGCTGGGTGCTGGCATCGTAGTAGCAAAGCGTCGCGCACGGCAAGGAGCCGGCTTCGTCGAAACTGCCGCCGACGTAAATGTTGCTTGAGTCGGGTTGCGTTGCAACAGCATTGACTACGACATCATGACCACCAAGCGCTGGTGGATGCGGAGACGAGATCGCAAGCGTGTCCAGATTGTAGACAATGATGCCGCTGAGATCGTTGTTGTCCGTTCCTGACAATGATCCTCCCGCGAAGATGAGGTTATTGTACGCATCCATCGCCATGATCGTGGACCCTGTCTCAAGCTCTTCCGCTCCAGTAACCTTCTGCGACGACTTGCTGTTGTCAATGAAGATGAGGTTGTGCAGTGTCGAGCCATTGGTGGCAGTTGCAGCGAAGTGGCCTCCGAAGATCGTCACGTTCTTGTCGTTATCATCGTAGAAGAAGCCAGTGTAGACTCCGGGACTGGTCTGGTTGGTCGCAGCGCGCTTGCTCATCGACGACGAAGCTGTGCTGGGTTGGATCTGGATGCCGAACGATTGGAGCTCAGGACTACCAGAGCCTAGCAGCTCAGCCGCGCCACTGATGTCCATGGACTGTGAGGTGATCTGTCCTGCGTATAAGGGCCACTGCATACCGGGCACGTTGGTCATGGTCAGTAGTCGGCCAGAGATGGAAGCGTCCGCGTTAGGTATGTTGTTCAACCATGCGTTCTTGCTGGGAACCCATACTGCGAAACCATCGGCATCGAACGCATCGTTGTCATCGTAAGCATTGGCTGAAGTGAAGTTGCCGTTCACAGTAATGCAGTCTTGTTCGTCGCCAGCGGTGATGTTGAGCGCCAGTGGCACGAGATCCCAAACAATGCCGTCCACTCCAGCTCCGAGCGTGACCCATTTCTTCGCATCGAGATCGAATGCTCCGACATTATTCAGACCTTGCGCAGTATTATCGACTGTGTTAGTGAAGTTGCCTCCGAGATACATCATCGATCCTTCAAGGTAGAGTGACTGCACGTCCGCGTTTAGGCCGCTGCCAGGCAGCGAAGTCGCTTCGCTACCAATCTTCATGATGTTTTGGATACCATGTCCGGTGAAGCTGCCTGCAACGTAGATCTGGTCATTGTAGCTGACGACACAGTTGATGAGTGCACCGTTGTCCAGATCGGCACCAGCAGCGTCAATGGCTGAGTCGGAGAACTCCATGTCCACGGTCGCCTTGTTCGGATTGTACTCGAAGAGACCGTTCAAGCCACCAGATGAATGGACGATGTCGAAGCGTACTCTCTGTGCCACAATGGTTTGAGGAAGCGGCTGGTCCGCAATGGGGGCCAGTATCACAGAAGGTGTGAAGGATTCAGAGTTGACGTCGACGTAGCCGTAGTATATCTGATCAAACTTGTCATAGTAATTTGTCTGTGAGATCGTCGTGGAGACTGGTGGTTGATCCGATGTCATGGATCCCGTCATGTTCACACTGCCTCTGGTATCGCAGGTATCGTCCTGTTGACAGCCTGGGGTGTAGACCAAGATCGAGTAGTTGCCAGACTGGGCGATGTCAGGGAAGAACACAACAGAGGGACTGGAGGCCACCTGTGCTTCTGTGGTCAGGGATGCGGAGAGGTAGTCGGAGCTCGTTTTGCCATTGTTGGAAGCCCGGGTCCACAGTCCATCGGCAGGAGTGATTATCGAGCTCGAGCCTTTGCTCACACCATCGCACTGCGGCTCGTTGAAGTCGTTGACGGCGAACGAGTATAGTATGTCCTGGAACATCTCAATGCCAGCAAAGCCACCACCATCGCCATACCATTCGGTGACGAAAATCCGGAAAGAGTTCATGCCAACCGGTGGCTCCATGAAGAAGTCCTGGTAAGTGCTGTTGCCCTGCGGCAGTGGACATGTGGATGAGCAAGACTGGTTCTTACCATCCACATCGATGTAGTTCAGGTTGAGCACTCCTCCGTTGTTCAAGTTCTCGAAGTAGAACGTCTTGGTGCCACGTCCTTCGTACTTCGTGTTGTACAAGCGCAGCTTTGTCGGTACGAAGCCGAACGAAAACTGCCCTTGCCACCAGCCTCCAGTGTTGTCTGCCAAAAGCCAGGTGTTGCCAGGTCCATCCTCCTCACCAGTCTTGCAGATGATATTGGTCGGATCATCGAAGCCGGCCGTGGTCGTGGTACCAGTAGCGCCGATATCGCCACCCGCGAGGTTGATGACCTGGTTGTTAGGAGTGATGGAAGCACTGCTACCATTACTCGCCATGCCAAGCCCAGTGAACTCGCCACCAAACACAATGTTTCCCGCCGCGTTCTTCTCAATCGAATACACGGGCCCATTAAACCCAGAAAACGGCAAGTTTGTCCACTCAGTTGTCCATGCCATTGCATTCGTCGAGTTCCCGGCCGTAAACATGCCGCCCACATACACCGTCCCCGAATCATCATCGCAATAAAGAGAAGAAACCTTACCATTTATTCCAGGAAGTGGAGTGATACCACCGGAGTGCGGATCCCACAATGCGACGCTCTGTGCTTGCACGCCGGCCACGCTGGTAAAGTTTCCGCCGAGCACCACGCCGTGCACCTCTCCATCTCGCCGAAAGGTGCACATGGCTTCGATATACGCGTCCGATAGTCCAAGTGATTCGAATGCGCCGTTGGGGTATCTTGTGAGCAGCGATTGACTGCCATTGGTATTGAGCACGTTCTCCGTCTGTCCTTCATATTGATATAGCGATATGCTGTCGAAGTCGCCCACTAGTGCCACACGGCCCAAATTCGATAGGTCGAGGTTCGGTGAGGGTGCTTCGGTAGGTGTGATTGCATGTGCTGGTGTCGTGAAAAGCAATGGCGATGTGAGGATGAATGTGGTCAGCTCAGGGCCGATGGCCAGGAGCTGCGTTAGCAAACTGCGCATCGCATGCGGTAGGGTGTGTCCGGTGTGTCTGCTGGTTGAACGATAGCGGTGTGAATATGGCGAGGTGTAGCGATACTGCGCAGAAGTGATGGAGGTGGGAGGATGCAGGTCGTCAATTCATGACGTCCGACTTGTCACCCGTGTGCCAGCAGACTCGATGCAGCAAGAGGTATTAAGGTCGGGGTTCCGCCTGCCGATCCTGCACGTCGTGCCTGCCGTTTGTCGATGGGTCCAAGGGCAGGTGCTGAGCGGGTGGATAATGAATGACTGGGGGTGAGATGCTCGCTGATGCTGTCCGCCGCAGGTCGAGGTGATGGCTGCTGACGACGGAGCCTGCGCGTGTCGAGGAATGCGTCTGTTCCCCAGGACAGCCAGTTCCGCTGAGACTCTGCTCGGACCCCCCGGTCCACTTTCGTTTAGATTCTGTAGCGGCAGAGTCTAAAGTTGCCAGCGACCAGTCAAGTGCCGAGACTACAGCCACTCAAATTGCGTTTTCTCCGGCGCAAACCATTGGAAAGCCGCGATCGATCTGTTCTTCCAAGTGAACCTCAGCGGTCGTCGGTGCTCTAGAATCGGGCGACTGTTCACTACGAAAACCAGGTGAACGACCACGACTGCGAGCGCGTATTGTTTATGCTGCGTGGAACACGAAGAAGGCAGGGAATGACGATTCCAGAACATGGGTGTGCAAGCCAATCGTTGCCGGACATGCGTACCCATGTGCTTCGTGAAACCTCCAAACCACGAGACAGTCAGATGGCTTCGCATCCTTTCTGTGGGCACTGTGAGACTGCGGATGAGGCTGTGCTTGTTGGCATTGTTTCCGTACATATGTTCTATCTTGGCCCCTACAAAATACGAAAGACGTCCCAAAAACGAATCTTAATGTTCGCCTCCGAAACAGAAGCAAAGAAGCCCGCATCGCCGAAGCCACCCGTCCGCAAGCCACCATTGAATGCGTCTGCTGTGCGACATTTGTGGTACTCTGAAGTGCGTGCAGTGAAGTCACACAACCAACCTCTGACTTCCGCCATCTCATCAAGATATAGTTGTTCGATTGTCATCAGGAGGCCATCAAGTAACCGGCCAGGTAGGGTGTAAGGCTCGTACCCATATCCCCTACGGTGTCACAGCAACTACTTGTATTCACTGGGAACCGCTTAGCATTTCTCGTACATTCTCTGCGTCGGTTGTCCAAACGGCCTGCTGGACCAAACTACGACAGACAATGTTTGTTGCTCTACCCTGCTCAGAGGGTTTGGCCGTCGATGATGTGCTAGACCGTCCAAGCGAGACTGGTATGTCCCAGGGTGTGTCTGCAGAAACGAAGCCAACAATGAGTTCGCTCGAAATGCAAAGAGGATTGTAGATGCCAACGGAGTGTTCGTCCAGCGTCCATAAAAACGGATGTCGACCTAAAGAGAGGCTTGATGTACATACAAGACCCTCTGCTACTGCAAGTATCTGCTTTCAAGACATCATCTCGTTGCTAGCACGTGCAATATGAGTGAGTTTGGCTGCATTCACTTCGAAGTCAGCACCACATGCTCGAAGCTCACGTGGCATTCAACCACTCATCTCACAATTGAAACCTTCAACTTTCCAGCTTCCTCAATACAATAGATACACACACAACAACAACCTACCTATACACTAAACATCCTACACAATCTCCAACATACCAACAAGGATGGCGGAACCACAGCAGCAGACAGAGGTTGACGAAATCGAAACCTATGATCACGTTGCCAGTTTGACCAGCCACTGACCATCAGATAGCACCCCACCCACCAGAGTGGAGCTTGAAAAAAGCCTCCTCGCCATCGCATCAAAGAGTGCGGTGGCGGCGGAACTACACCGACTGCTGTCGGCAGCAGAAGAGCTCCCGCGCGAGGAGAGGGGCAGCATCCATGGTGTGGCCGGGTCGAAGAAGGCTGTCCGAGCGGAGCTCAGAAAGGGCGTTCGTGCTCTGATGGAGGCGATGGGTGACAAGAGGCTGGAAGTTTCGGAGGTAATGGTGCAGAGTCTGTGGTCGGAGACCGATGTGAAAGGGCTTGTCGAGTGGTTCTTCCGGGAGGCCGCACATCTGGCACAGAAAGTTGAAGGAGAGGAGGCCGAGAAGATTGAGGGTGTTTTCGGGGCTGGAGTGATCTGAGATGCTGCTACAGTGGCGGATCTGAGCAGCTTTGGGTTGTTGTGGTCTTCGAGAAGCGGCGGAACGGCATGGTGCGATCGAAAATCTTGCGACGTGGCTCTCCAAATTAGCGTCAAGGAAGCCGCCAGTGCAGTGGCTGAGAAAGCAATTAAAATAATCTGCAGACCTCGAGAGGATAATGAATGAAACGGCCGGTCTGAGAGACTCTGTGTGTCTTCTCCAAAAACGAATTCAGGAAGCTGCCAGTACAGTAGCTGTGAAATAAACAGATCCTGATTCCAAAGTTCGAGAAGATTGAAAGTAATATTATTCGCCGGAGGAGAAGCTGTATGTGTTCTCCAGAAATGAGTTAAGAATGGCGCCAGTACAGTGAACGAGGATACAATGAAACTTGATCGTGGACTTCGAGAAGAAAGCAAGCAGCACGAGCGGCCAGAGCGGATACTGTATGTGTTCTCCAAGATGAAATGGAGCAAGCTGCTAGTACAGTGGACGAGACTCCAATAGATCTTGGTCGCGAACTTCGAGAAAATATTAGCAACATAACCTACCGTAGCGGACGGTGGATATGTTCTCCAAATTCGAGCTGAGGAGGCTGCTACTACAGTGACCGAGAATGTGATCAAGCCTTCGTTGCAGACTTCGAGAAGATATCAAGTAATACGTACGGTAGTAGGCGGCGGATACGTTCTCCGATGTCGAGCTGAGCATGCCGCCACTACAGCGCCTGAAAATGGCGACATGCCTGCCTTCTGATCCTCGAGCAGCGTTGCGAGAACTTTCGAGGTTCAGTAGGTATCTAGCAACGTTCTCGGGAACGAAGATAGAGGCGATGCCGCTACAGTCGCTGCTTAGGGCAGACGCGCGAGATCTTGGACGAGAGACTCAAGGTAGCCTGCCATGCTACCCATGCAGAAGATATCTTGAGGTGCTTTTCGAATCTCGAGAGATCAAGTAGCTCTCCGCGATGGGGTTGAGGGTGATGCCGGCGCAGTTATAGATGTGATGTTGATGGAATTTTGCCGGTCGTGAGATGGACGATCAAGTGAGGTGAGATTTGAACCTCACCTCTCCACGCTAGCATGATTGGCTGACTTGTGCATACCACCTCACACATTACCGTGCTCCTTTGAACTTACATGCTTCACCAGTGTGCTCGAACAAATCCATTGGAATTGGGAGGGAGCGCGTAAAAAGTCATACAGTCTCCATGCCGCTTGTCAACGGCACCGCACAGGCTGATACACTCGACGCCGGTAGGTATGAACGCTCCATAAGCTTATTCCAGTCTTGTATTGATTCATGCAGTTGATTATGACCCGATTGACCACCTCAACGCCCTCTTTTCCCATCCTTCGACCTTACCCGCCGTCTCGAATGTGTCAGCCTCTATCCAGCAACACCAAGATGGCCTCGACTCAGACATATCCTCCCTCATCACGGCCCAGACGACTTCGGACGGCGACAGTGTGCGCCGAATACAAGATGCCAAGTCCGAGCTGGCAGAGCTGTTCGCGAAGATCGAGGGTGTACGGGAGAGGGCGTTGCAGACCGAGCGCACGATCACGGAGATGACAGCGGACATCAAGAGGCTGGACAGCACCAAGAGAAATCTTACCCTCTCTATGACCGCCCTGAAACGACTACAAATGCTCACGACAGCCTACGAGCAGCTGCGAGGTCTGATACAGAGCAAACAGTACCGGGAATGCGCACACCTGCTCCAGGCTGTCATGCAGCTCATGGCACATTTCAAGAGCTACAGGAGCATCGATCAGATAGCGGCGCTCAGCAGAAATGTGGCAGACTTGCAGCGAGAGCTACTGGAACAGATATGCGAAGACTTCGAGATCACGTTTGCGAGGGCGGAGGTACAGCAGAAGAGGGGTATGCTCTCGGAGGCCTGCCAGGTGATGGACGCGCTGGGAGACCATGCTCGGTCGAGGCTCATCACTTGGTACTGCAACACTCAGCTGCGGGAGTACCGACAGGTGTTCAGAGGGAACGACGAAGCTGGGTCGCTGGACAATATTACGCGTCGGTATTCCTGGTTCAACCGCATGCTCAAGATGTACGATACCGAGCATGCAGTGCTGTTCCCTCCGCACTGGCGGGTGATTGAGATGCTGGCGAACTCGTTCTGCGAGAGCACAAGGGACGACTATCGAAGCATTCTCCAGAAATCGATGCGCAGAGCAGACGGCCAACCACCCGATGTCAACCTGCTGCTCTCGTGTCTACAAGAGACTCTCGACTTCGAACATAGTCTCGAGAAGCGCTTTTCGTCTGGCGAGTCAAGATCATCAATGGACACAGTCACGTCCTCGGCGGACGAGAGGCGGCAGGGCTTCAGTCAAGCGATATCTGAAGCCTTCGAACCATACCTGAGTATCTGGGTTGAGTCGCAAGATAAGCAGCTGGCCACACTTATACCAAAGTATCGACAACAGCCCATCCGAAGTGCAGAGGAAGAGTTCCATCCTCAGCTGGTCATTCCATCTTCGACTGAGCTATTCCATCAGTATCGAGTCACCCTCGCCCAGTGTGCCAAGCTGTCTACTGGTGGTCGCCTGCTCGAGCTATCTCACACGTTCGGCAAATATCTTGACACCTACTCACAGCAGGTCCTCTCCTACTTCTTAGCCGACAAGACTGGCGGTCCTTCGATCGAGGACGCTATAATCATCCTCAATACTGCCGATTATTGCTACCAGACCACAAATCAACTGGAGGAGAAGATCAAAGCTCGCATCGATGAGGAGCTCCGCGAAAAGGTAGACATGCAGTCACAAGCAGACTCTTTCTTGGGTGTGGCCTCCGCAGCTGTCAAAGCACTCGTAACAAAAGCTGAAGCGGAATGCGCACCAGCGTGGCGTGAGATGCGATCGGTGTCATGGAGCAAGATGGATAGTGTGGGCGATCAGAGCAGCTACGTCTCGTACCTCTTACAGCGCGTGAACGAGCGGAGTAAAGAGATACTGCGGTATCTGCACAAGCAGCAGTATGCTCGAGCGTATTGCGACAATCTCGTGGACGGCCTGACAAACACTTACATCACAAACATCGTGGCCGTCCGACCAGTCTCGGAGACAGCAGCGGAGCAGCTGCTTTTGGATTCGTACGTGCTGAAGAAGGGCCTGTCAGAGCTCGCAACCCTCAACTCAGAGCCAGGCACGCCACTGAACCAGTCTTTTGTCAAGCGGGTTACCCAGAGCATGGCAAAACTCGACCCAATTCTGAAGACTTTGCAAGTGCGCTCCTCGCCATCAGAGGGCTTGGTGCAGGCGTATCTCATCCACATCCGAGATCGATCGGAAGCCAACTTTCGAAAGATGCTTGAGCTTAAAGGCATCGTCAGGAAAGATCAGGTCCACCTTGTCGAACTTTTCAACGCGCACAAATCTTCGCCTACAAACGAGAACCTACAAGCCAGCAACTCACTCATCGCCTCTCTGCAGCTTACAGCGCAGACATCTGCTGCGACAGGCGGTCTTGCAGCATTGAAGGACAGTGCTGTAGCACACTCCACACCATCCTTGCCAGCTCGTTTCGATCCCACGAACTTCGGCACTGCGCTCATGAATGCGGCTAGAGACGCTGGCGATCGCTTTGGATCACCAAACCTCGGTGCTGGGAGTGGTGCAAACACAAACAACGTGGTTAGTCGAGCGACAAGTCCACCTGCGGACGATGGCATCACGAACGGTGATGGTCAAGAGAAGGGAGCAGCAAGTCTGAATGAGAACCTGAAGAACTTTGGTAATTTCTTTCGAAGAGATACTGGAGGGTTGGCTCAGGGATTTCCCAAGTTCTCCGTGCCTTTTGGGCGGAGAGACGGCGCCTCTGGGCCTGCAGAGCAGAAGCCTTAAGTCGTATCAATTCTTCCATCCACCCGCATCATGCTCCAGCCTTTTCTTCACCCACTCCTCTTGTTGTCCTACTTGATGTTCGTTGTTCCTGATCAGCGCAGTTGCTTCGGATCGTCCTCATCGGACGACGTTTCACCCTGCATCTCCACATCTTGCACCCCGCGACGATCCGACCCTTCTGCCACCTCTCCTTTCACTCCTTCGCCATCGCGCCGGTCAGGTCCTTGCATTCCTCTCGCCGCCGCTTCTCCATCACCATCTCCGTCTTCAGAAGTGTGGTCAGATCCTTCCCAACCTCCCTCTGCCTGCTCATCATCAACGCCCGAAGCGGCATCCTCCATCATCTCCCTCTTCACCTTCTCCTCCCTCTTCAACTTTTCCTCCTCCTTCACCCCTTCCTCCTCCTTCTCAACACTCTTGCCCACCTCGTCATCGTCGTACTGCCAGTTGCGCCAGAACCTCCCCTTCTCCGACAACCCCACCACTTCCGCCAAAACCCCAAGCTCTTCCCTGCGGCCACGATATGCGCCGTGTGAAACAATCCAAAGAGCCATCTCGCGCCACGACATCAATAACGCTTCGTGAGGATCCGTGTAACTCTTGCTACCCTGCATGCAATACTCCGCCATCTCCTCGCCAGCAGCGTCCATCATTCTACCCACCCTCATCGTAACCTCATCTAGCCACTCCTTTGGAGCTTCGTAGACGGGCATAGTCTTGCCTTCGTCGTACTCAGTCCTGGTGGCTTCCACAACGAAGTCCGGCGTGTCTTCGGTGTTCGGCAGGAGGCAGTAGTGTTGCCACAGGACAGTTTCGTAGAGCTCGCGCTTCTCTTCAATCTTGGCCTGGACGAGTTTGCTCATTTCTTCGATCTCTCGCTCGCGTTCTTGGAGCAGACGTTCGAGTTCGGCCTCTTCGCAGCGGTTGCAGGGTGGGTATTTGGAGTTCGCGGTGTCGAAGTCGGTTGTTGCGCAGTCGTGGTGTTGGCTGTGGTGGCGAAGCGGGTTAGCTGGAATTTCATGACGAAGTGTGCAAGAGCGGATCTCACTGTTTCAGGCAACGCCCACACAGGAAGAAGTCGTCCTTTAAAGGAAGGGATGATTTTCCACGGTCACGGCAGTCGCACATCCATTCTTCACGATCGTCGTCCGGGCTGATGGACTCTGGGGTGTTCGGTCGCTTGAGGCCGAAGGGTTTTGGCATCTTCGTGGTTGGTCTTGCAGCTTCTTGAAGATGTGATGAGAGAGAAGTTGTGTTTTGATATTGCAAGATAGATCACGACTAGATGGTCAAGGTCACACGAGGTGAATCCGGTGAGACGAGTCACATGAGCAACCTGATTGTGAATTGCAGACCTACATTCACTCGAGAGCATGTGGCGCAGCCTGGCTGGGATTGCCTTGGAGACACCAAACAACGAGCCGCTTCGCTTCTGTGAGCACGTTAAGATGGCACCCGCGGGCAACCAAGAGACACCTCGCTGCTCAGGCTGTGAGTGATCTGGCTTAAGCAGATATTATGAGCATCAGGTGGACGTACCCTTTCATGGAATCACCTCTTCTACGCCGCTCAGTCCGCACCTCTCCCCCCCGGAGATTCATTTCTTCGACATACGTTCTCCAACACCTTCCGGCCTCTCGCTGGTCATAACATCTGTAATCTACCGTCTTGCGGACGTGTTGGCTGGTGCTGGTAGACCCATAAACCCGTCAAGCCACGACGACACCTCACATCTCGCCACACTGCGCAATAGAGACATCCTGATTCGGCTTCTCGCCTTTGCATCTGACATTCTCGATCTTCTTGACAACATCCATGCCATCCACGACCTTCCCAAACACAACGTGCTTGTCGTTCAGCCAGGGAGCAGGCACAGTGGTGATGAAAAATTGAGACCCATTCTGATTCGGTCCTGCGTTCTACGAAGTACATCAGCGTGCGTTCTCCGGCCTACAATTTTCAGGGCAGACTCACAGCCATCGACAACAAGCCCGCAGTATCGTGCCGTAACTTGAAGTTCTCGTCCGCGAAATATCTGGTACCGTAAATGCTGATTGAACCAGTCCCATCGCCATTAAGAAAGTCGCCGCCTTGAATCATGAATTGGGGTACAACACGGTGGATTCGGCAGTTCTTGTAGCCCTGAGGTCGGCCGGCGGAGTTCTTCGTTTCGCCGGTGCAGAATTGTCTGAAGTTTTCTGCTGTCCTGGGTACGACGTCGGCGAAGAGCTCCATCTTGATCCTTCCGAGCGGCTCGCCGCCGAGCGTGATGTCGAAGAAGACTACTGGGTTCGGTTGTGCTGCCATATCTGTCTGCCAACAGGATGTCGGTAGTGTTGGGAAGAAGGTAAGGTATGTGGTGGTAGAGGTGAGATGGCTCTTAGGGTTAGGGTTTGAGGGAAAATCACCTTTGATGGCGAGGTGGCCCCTTCTCTTCACAACATCCAGGACGACTTCACCGCAGCGAACACTGTTATGGTTGAGAGAGTATGTCGGATAAAGATGGAGACCTACTCGCCAGGCTCAACGCATTGAAGCCCTCCTCTGTCAGCTTGGGCTCTGGTTCAAACGCGCCTTCTATTGATGTTGAGGTATTCAAGCCTGCATCCATCGAGGATAGGCTTGCTGCAAGGTTAAAAGGGCTACGCTCGGGTGTCACCCAACCAGGCATCGACTTGCCAACGAAATCTGGCGATCATACAGAGACATCTTCGGCGTCCTCTAAATCAGCTCCGCTTAAAACAGAAAGGGATCCTCTCGCTGACTGGCAACATGACAGCCACGATGACAGGAGTGTAGAAGACCTGCTCGCGGAATTAGGCCGTGAAGATCAGTGGAAGCTGGATCCTAACGATCCCAAGGACATAAATTCGCTTCTGCAGGAAGCAAAAGCAGCTTTGCCACTCAGATCGGAGCAGGAAAACGAAGATGAGGCCACATCGCAAGCACAGGAAGGAACAGATCACAGCACATACCCAACTGCACCCGCTGGCTCCCAGAAAACCAACGACACGTGGGACGAAGAAGAAGCCGACAACTATGTGCAGAGGATCCTTGCCGAACTCGAGATCGAGAAGAAGTATGGTAAAGGTGATCACGAGGAAACCGAAGACGGTGATGATCCTGAACAGCCGCAAGGCTTTGAAATGGTTCTGCCATCTACACCATCAACCCTACCACCACCATGCTCTGCGATAGAGCCACCCACCTATGAAGACAGCGAACTCGAGGCTCGCTTTTCCAAACTTGGTCTCAACCTGCCATCGACGCCCACTGCAACGCCATCTTCCAAGGCCAAAGCTACCAGCAAAGCAGGGGCTGTCAATCTCAAGAAGGCTCAAGCCAAGTCAAGTCTGCCAACGTATACCGACGAAGACATGGACTCATGGTGCTGTATCTGCAACGAAGACGCCGAAGTCAGATGTCAAGGCTGTGACGGCGAGATCTACTGCAACAATTGCTGGCGAGAAGGACATGGAGACGGACTAGGCCAGGAACGAGGTCATCGAGCGGTGCAGTACAACCGTAAACCTCCAACGGCAAGCGCTGCTTGATTCACAAGGAGAGCTTTGTTTTGATACTTCGCTTTCGCGACTGTCAAAGGAAGCGACGCTGTCCGGTAGTACGTTGTGGCCGTGGCCGCTTCATACGTCCGTTCGAGTCCTTGTCCAGCGGTCCAGGCAAAGTTCTTGGTAAACGGAATGGGATCCGCTACTAATGCCTCGTGTCAGCTTACTTCCGGTCAAGCAACATTGAAAGCAGACGATTTCGCTCCAGAACACGGCCCACTTTCCGCAGAACAGGGCCTATCTCGCCCCAACCCAACAGCCCCGCACCATCATGTCTCGACTCGCCAGCTCAGCTTTCGATAAGACATTTGCGAGAGTCGCTCTATAACAGGGAGTGTATACCTCAGGAAACATATTGAAGCCGACCCAGCCATCTTATCGGTTTCCATCATATCCACATCCGATGGGCTCCGACGCAGCAACCAACACTGTCCGTGTTGCAGTCACCAACCACGAACCAGTATGGCTCGACCTTCAAGGCACTGTGCAGAAAACGATAACGATCATCAAAGAAGCTGCAGAAGCAGGCGCGAAGCTCGTTGCCTTCCCGGAGTGCTGGATTCCAGGGTACCCGGCATGGATTTGGTAAATCAAAGCACGGCCTTCCGCCACTGGAACAACAACATGCTTATCGATATCAGGTCGCGACCAGTAGACTTTGATCTTGGTGTCAAATACATCCAGAACTCGTTGAAGCTCGACAGCGATGAAATGCGTAGTATATGCGCCGCAGCCGCCGAGAACAACATCAACGTTTCTCTCGGCTTCTCGGAGCGTGATGGCGATTCAGTCTACATTGCTCAAGCTCTGATCGACGAGACTGGCAAGATACAGATGGCCCGTCGAAAGATGAAGCCGACGCACATGGAGCGCACGATCTTTGGTGATGCCTCCGGGACTTGCTTGGCGAAGGTCGTCGATTTGCCTGAGATAGGCAAAGTCGGTGGTCTATCGTGTTGGGAGCACATCCAGCCACTGCTCAAGTACTACACCTTTTCACAGGGAGAACAAATCCACGTCGCCGCATGGCCGCCACTGGATCACTTCGTTGATTGCTCACCAGGGTTCTATTCAATGTCTGTGGAAGGTAAATTGACATCGTAGCATGCAGACACTCACCCCTGCTGACGGCCTCAAGGCTGCCGGAACCAGGCACAATCATACGCAATCGAGTCACAGGCCTTCGTGCTTCACTGCACTTGCGTTATCACCGAAGCCGGCATAGAGAAGATGCAGACCGCTGGCGCTCCCATCATGGGAAACAGCAATGTTGGGTCAAGCGCTGTCATTGGTCCTGATGGGCGAATACTGAGTGCACCAAAATCAAATGAACAGCTCATCATTGCCGATCTAGATCTATCGCTCGTTACCAAAGCGAAGACGTTTGCGGACGCCAGTGGACATTGTGAGTACACGTCTATCCGATGAAGCAGCACCACTTGAGTATACCTGGCTGACGTAGTTATAGACAGCCGACCTGACATGCTCTGGCTCGGTTGCGACGACAGACTGAAATCGATAGTGAGGGTTGACAACTAATCTCAAATGTATCATACATGGGGTACACGTCATGGTTTTCGGAGGGTTCTCGACAAATCAGGAACTTCTCAAACTACTGTACAGACTGATATGCTCATGACCACCGTGTCATAACGAAGGAGAATCCGCCGATCTTGGAGAACCCGGATATCCTCAGGCTGATCTGATCAGCAGAAGTATGCATTTGTGCCCAAACGCCGCAGCTGACAAACACGGCGGCCATCTTGCTTCCTTGCAGCCGTGTACACCGCGGTACTGTGCTGCTTCAAGTTACTCCGTCTCGACGAGCGTAAATTGAACTTCAAGCGTGCCGGGCTCCAACCACAACAAGTCCAGCGAACCGGCAAGCTCCCAATCTTCTATACTTCCAAAGACCATCGTCAACTGTGAGCGAATCCGTGGCCCAATGTTTTCCGCCATTGCCACTGGGTGCGGGACCATCTCTGGCGATTCAAATAACTCGCGATTAGTCACAGTGAAGACGAACTTTCTCTCCTTCGGTGCAAGCAGACGCCATTGTCCGGCGCGTGACTTGTGGCTGTGAGCAATTCCTTTGGGAACTAGTCAGCGATTCCATTCCTCCACCATAGATCGTAACAACTCTCCTACCTTGAGAAGTTGTGTGGAAGATTCCCACCTCCCTCCCCCAGACAGGAAGCATCACATGCTGCGCCAGGTTGCGGGTGACGAGATTCTTGCACCAATCAGTCCAACTGAAGAGTTGGTGATGGCCGTCCCATGCGATGCGAGTTTCGACGGTTTGGATCCTCATCAGCATGTCAATCGGAAGATTTTCGCGCAACGAAGCAGCTTCCTGACTGTCGTTGTGGCTTGATGCCCATCGCTCTAGTCGGGACTCCACCAGTAATTTTAGGGGACTACCGCTAGCTTGCTGATAATATTCGTCTCTAATCTGATGGCTGGTGCGAAGTAGGCTGGTTGACGGTGCATTCTCTAGGGTAAGGATCGGCTGCCCAGACCGGTGATATGCACTAATGATGCGAGTGGTGCCGACGAGATCGTAGATCATGTCGCCCGTAGGACAGAAGGGTCAGCGAGTGTCTCAGCCCAAAGGTCTTAGAGCACAACACGGAGTCCGGTCGTGCCCCGGAGAACACTCTACCGTCAGTACTTACGCAGCTCGCGTGGCAGGCGGAGGAAGGATGCTGGCTGTGGGTCGTCCATATCCATATCCATATCGTCGACGTCGGAAGCCGAGAGCGAAGTGGTGTCTTGCAGGAAGTTTCGATGTGCTTGAAGGCGAATACAACACTGTACGAAATCTGATGGTGAGGGTTTGTGGATTTGTGGTCGGGTAGTAGTTGTCTGGAATATTGGCGGCGTATTCAGTCTTTTTATATACTGTCTTCAAGAGGCCGTTGTCAACAAAGTTCACAAAAGTGGGTCGCTGATCTTCTCAGTCACGTCACCACAACATCCAGTACGGCCTTCGACCTGTCTTGCTAAGTAGCTTAGTGCTCACGCAGGACAGGAGATAAGTAAATGAGGTAGAATCATGGATTGCATGGAGCTTCGATCGCTGCTGGGGACACTCCGTCAGATGTAGTGTTTTTAGTATACAATACATATTCAGTGTCGCTGAGTATCTGATCGTCAGCGAGACGGCCCTTATAAACACCGTCGCTGTTGTCCGAAAGCCCACAAGACTTTCTATGACCCAGACGCCATGCTGCGCTATGCTCCCAGAAAGACGCAACCACATTCTTGGATGGCTCCAATTGTTACGCCCGACCCTTCTCGATATCTTGCACGCCCTCATCGCCTTCCTCAACAGACGCAATGTGCGCCCGACTCACGTTCTGGCTCACCGGCCGCGAGTTGACCTTGTCAGTGCTCGCACTAGGCGACAACATTTGACTCGCCCGCTTGCTCGCCCTCTTCTCCTCCTTCTCGAGCTTATGATCCTCCCTCTCCTGCTTCCTCGCCGCCGCATTCTCCTTCTCAGCCTCCATACCCGTCTTGGTCTCCTCGTGCTGCGCTGTCAGCTTCTTCCGCGCAATGAAGAAAGCGCTAAGCAGGCCTGCACCCGCAAATGCAGTGTACATTGCCCACATCGGCATCAGCGAGTCAGCGAACGCCACACGCACGACACTTCGCTGGCCCATAGGTAAGGAGTCGATCAATTGGCTTTCGGCGCCTGCATTGCCTCCGCCGAGCTGCTTCGCGAGTTTCGGACCGAGAGCGCGGATGAGGGTGGAGGCTTTCTTCTTCATCTCGTTCTGGAAGACCACCTCGCCGATCACGACGGAGGTGGAAGTCGCAAGCTGGCGCACGAAGCCGAGAGTTGCCGTGGCGGTAGCAATATCGCGCGGGTTGATGTGAGCTTGCAAAGCGATGATAGGGGCCTGGAAAATTGGGCCTGTGCCGAGACCAGAGATGATCTGGTAGATGATGAGTTTGGTCCAGCTGCTGTTGGCGTCGAAGTCTACGAAGAGACCGTAGCCGAGGGTCATCATGAACATGCCGAAGTAAATAGGCGGCAAGAACATGCCCGTCTTCTTGATGAAGACACCAGTTGCGATCGAAGCGATCGCGAGAGATATGGCGGTAGGGAGGAGATAGACTCCAGACATAATTGGTGAGGCCCCGCGGATCGTCTGGAAGTAGAGGGGGAGGTAGTAAGAGCCCGAAATGAAGACATAGCCATGGAAGAAGACCACTCCAAGCGTTGCGAGGCGTGAGCGGCCTGCAAAGATTCCCATGGGCATGATCGGGTAGACGGCAAACTTCCACTCCCAAATGCCGAAAAGGATCCAGGTTACGATGCCGAAGATCAGGAGGCAGAGTACTAGAGCGGAATCCCATGGCGCAGTGACACCGCCGTACTGAAGGGCGAAGAGGAACATGAGAGTACCGCCCACGATCGTCAGCGAGCCGACCCAGTCGATAGCTTTCAGGCCTTGCATGATTGGTGTCCGGGGTGTCTTGAGGTCGAGGAAGAATAGGAGGATGAAGAAGGCGATGCCGTCGAGGGGCAGGTTTATGTAGAAACACCATCTCCACGACACCGCCTGTGTGAAGGCGCCTCCTATGATCGGTCCAATCGACGAAGCAATCGCCCAAACGCCACCAATGACACCGTAGAATGCTCCTCGGTTCCGTAGGCTGAAGAGGTCGCCGATGGTGATATTGACCAGAATGATGAGACCTCCACCGCCAATACCCTGAATAGCGCGCGCAGCAATGAGCATGCCAATGCTGTTCGAAAGAGCCGCAACCAGCGATCCGATCATGAAGATGATGTTCGCCAGCAGGAGCATAGGCTTGCGGCCAAATATGTCCGAGACCTTGCCCCAGGAAGGAATGGACGCAGCGTTGGCGAGCAGGAATGCGGAACCGATCCATGTATAACCGGCGGAAGAGTTAAAGTGCTCGCTGATGGTCGGTAGTGCAGTCGTAATGATCGTGACATCCAGCGCAGCGAGAAACACAGCCATACACAGCGCCAGCATAATTAATGCAATCTTGCCCTTGGACCGTTGTTTGACCTCGTCTGCTTCACCTGCCTTCTCCATGCCTTTCTCTTCGTCGGACTTGCCATCAACCACAGCATCCTGACTTGACGAGCTTGAAGGAGCCTTTTCCTTGTCCGCAACATCACTACTTCTTTCATGATCCGCTGTGGCTGTGTGGGTCTCCTTTGCTGGTATGCCGTCTTCTGTTCCTAGTTCGGGCGCGTTCGCCATGCCGATCGGTGCGCTGGCATTGTCGCGAATGGCCTCGTCTCTATTCTCAATGGCCATCGCGGGAGAGTTCGTTGTCTGTCTCTTGCCTTCGCCCTGGTAGAGAAACAATCGTGGGGTAAGGTAAGCAAGGGGGATCCAAGGAAGTGAAAGTCCTCCTTATCAGCTACTGCCAAAGGTCTTTAACGAATGGGGTTAGAAGAGAACGTAGACATCGTCGTCAGTCTTCGTGAAAAGAGGTCGAATAGAAAAGTCAATGACGATCTTGTTGTAAAAAGAGGCGCGAGTAAATTGTGTGGTAATGTAGGTACCAAATCGGGCTTCCGGGGATTTCTATGTCCGGCAAGCTGACAGGAAGAACAATCACAAGACCTGCTGCATACGATGACGCCCGATGCGGAGGACGAGCTGACCGCCTACGCTGAGATGGCATGTCAGCTATGAGAGTGTGAGTCCACGCGGTAGTTTCGGGGTTGTTGAACGTACCGCTCCACGTGTTGCGGAGAGCTTGTTCGAGATTCGCGAGTGAATGCTTGTTACGCAAGGATCACAGGATGGTCCCCCCAGGCTCTTGCGCGGTCAACTTCACGGCTTTATCATTTTCCTTCCTGACCGTTCCAATCTGACGATTCGCGTGTGCTCGACTGCCCGAATGTGCGGTTGCCAGCTTGTGATGATATAGAGTTGACTGCGCTGCTTTGCGCTGCGTAAACGGGAGCACGAGCAAGCCTTGCAAGCATGAAAGAGAGACTATGGTCCATGAAGGACTTAATCGAGTTTGGCAGTGTGAGGTATAGCACACAATACTTGATGAACCTTCTGATAGTCATGAAGCTTGTAGGGTTGCGAACACCAGAGATGTTGCCATGAGCGCGGTATTGGCGGTGTTCCAAGTCGCTGGGGATTCCCTACTTCAGACGTGATAGTCAAGACATGGCACTCTGTCTTTGAGGAGAGGGGACAGAGAGCTGCGGTAGCAGCGACCCTTTGGCAACGGTCGGTCGATGCACGCCAGGCCGGAAGGACTCCTCGAGCAAAAGAATCTCAATTGTGTTGTGGGCCTGGTGCTCCACTATGATGTCTCGGCGCTACTGGTAGATACCATGGTCGTGCGGTATCTGAAGCAGTCCGGTGGTCATTGTGGTCTGGGATGAGATGAAGTTCCTTCCGTGGTGAGTGAGCAGCAGAGACGAGGTGAGGTCAAACATCTGGTCAAACATGTGACGAAGCGTCCATGCGTTGACATTCACGATCGCTCCTTCCTCTTGCAGCTCTTGCGGACTGGGCCGATTATTCCGACGTCATACGCCAACAAAAGTGCTGGACGGAAGGCGCTAGACCTTCACCACAACAACACCTGCAACTTCTGCCACACACCACAATCAGCATGGAAGCGACCGCCACCTAACCGACAGGCACGCTCCTCGGTAGTGTTCGCTGAAGGCAATCATGTGCTATCAACGGTTCACGCGGTACATATGCACACACATACGGATGGAAGAAGAAGAATGTGAACTCATGGAAGATCACCCCTTCTCTGCAAAATTCAATTGCGGCGACTACACGCGTGAACTCTCACAGTCAAGCACACCATGTGGGCTCGGTGGGTTCTACTGCGCCCGCACGCCTGACGGTATTTACCTCGAGAGGCTCCACGTGGCGATCAGGCGTTGCTCCGACGAGCTTGTGCTTGTGGCACGAGAAATTGAAAAAGTGAGTCTCGAAAGCTTCCATTTCCAGAGTAGCGCGGACAGAGCGAATGTGCCGCAGGAGGCCAGAAAAAGGCACCCTAGATATAGCCAGCTCGAAGCACAGTCCAGACAGGTCGTCAAAAGACGTGAACAGATTCTCCGCTTTCGTCATGGGGTGGTGGGAACAACGCAAGCGGCGTTCGTTCTCTACAAACGGCTTACGCAGGAGCGCATCGCTGCGGGTCTGCCACCAGCGCTGCCCAAGGACGATTTTATTCAGTTCGAACGGCGACAGAAAGAACATGCGATGTTTGCAGCGAGACGTCTCGGAGAGCGGAACGAGGCCTTGAGACAGTTGAATCAAACCTTGATGCCTCCTGCTTCCGTCACTCAAAGAGAGAATACCCAGGTCAGTCGTATCCAATGTGCACACAACGCATTGCAGCCCTATCTGATCGGAGACGTGCCATCACAGCTTGCTGCGCAGGATGTACTTGAGGACCGCGCCGTCAAGGATGCACAGCAGCACCACGCGCAGACGATTTCTGTGAAGAAGCGAGGACAAGGAAAGCAAGCCAAGCAAGGAAAGCGAGCTGCGAAGAAGGAAGACACGCCTGGTACAGAAGCCGCTGGACTTCGACGCAGTACCCGCACTCGCGGCAAGCAGGTTCGCTACGCTGACAGCCAAACTTCCTCCATCGAGTCGCGCGAAACTTCTCCTAGCAAGTCGGACATATCGACGTTCTCGCTGGCAAAGTCGGAAGTGTCTGGTTCACCGGAGAAAGAAATCACTCCTCGTCGTGGAGGCAAACAGCGAGCCGCGAGTACTTCAGACTCCAATCGTGGTCCGTCGGGTGGTCGCAACCTTGGCTCTGTGATCAACGACTGGAGCCGCACGAGGAACTCAGCTGGTACGGCGACGCACAACAGGCCAGCTGACCACCAGTCACCCAAGGCTCAACCGCCATCGCGAATTGAACAGCTAGGACAGATGCAGCAACCGCCGCAGATGCAACGCCCGTCACAGGCACAATACCCATCGCAGATGCCACACCAACAGGTACCGCGTCCTCAAACTGTAGACTATCGGACTCCGTACAATGGAGTTGCTCGGCAAGCCAATATGATGATCCCGCCGAGTCTCGATCAACCAAAGATGGGACCTAACTTCATCGCCAAGCTACGTGAAGGCGGATCGGACCTCATCAAGCGTAGGATACACCAGATGGCTCAGCAGGAAGGTCAAGCTCTGCAAGCTCAGCAGTCGCGGGCGAGACCAGCTACAAGACATGGGCCGCCAAGCAGTATGCCTCACGATTCAAGCAGCGCATACGGCCTTCAGCACGCTGCCATGCCAAACTTCCTGCCGCCGGTGCCCACTGCGCCGTCACAGCTCAGTTCCCATCCTGCACAAAGTGGCCGTTTTCATATGCCTGACTCACCACTGCAATACAGCGCCAGTATGGTACGCAGCATGACGTCGAATCAACCCTTACCCGCACCACCTAGCCAACAGGTCCTGCCAACAAGCAATTCCTCCATTCGAGCAGCTGATGGGAGTCAATGGCTTCTCAACAAACCACTTTACAACGCGCTGAACGCGCTGGCCTCTAGTTTGAACACTGGTAATAACATGCCTCAGCTGCCCGGCAGCGCGCAGGAAGAGATGGTACCTCTTCACCTAGCGCCTCGCTTTGACTCGATGGCGCCGTCGACTCAAGTTGGTGGCACAGGATACTCCGACCTCAACGCCGCTGAAGCTGGCCAGTACGATGCTATGATCAGAAACGCTAGTGCGACCGAGCGTGCACCAAGTATCTCCTCGTTGAATAGTCAGAATCAGTCCACGATTCAAGGCTCGGCAGCTTGTTCTGATCCGGTAATGCCAGTACCACCAGCTGAGGGCATGTATGGCTACGGTGATATCAGACCTGGACAGTATGTTGGAGACAGTTCGAATCACAACTACAGCGAGACTGCACCAGGCCTGGGACTTCCCATTGTCAATGATCATGACCAAAGCCAGACAAGATATCAAGGCGCACGACCTCGATCAGACTTGGTGATGCCGTTGGAACACACCAGCGGTGCGTACTCCAGAGCCTTCAATCATCCTGGAGCAGGCCCGCTCGGAAGTATGGACGCGCACGCCGTGGCCGTGAAGGAGCGGCCAAGACACGGGATCATGGCTGGCTTACCTATCCCAAGACCAGCTCCTCGCCCTGACTACGAGCAATTCCGCCGTAGCTTCAGCGCTACAGCAGACCTGACGCCACCTCCCGGTTCCAGCAACAAGTCTTTCAACTCCGACCCAAGAAAGCGCTCCCTTCCACTGTCGAGCCCAGATGAGAGTCCGACGAAGAAGCGTATGCGCCTGTCCTTGCCTGGCGAAGAAGCGATGCCGAACGTCTTCGATCGTACCTTCCCCAGCGACTTCCGCAAGCCGGCTTCGAAAGACGATAGCAGCGGCGACGCACCGACACCGGCTCCGGTGCTGATACCAAAGGGCAAGGTGTCACGCTGGGGTCCTCTGGCAAGGAGCACTATGAGCCAGACGCTTGGGTTAGCAGCAAGTGTGAGCGATCTCTCTGTTTATGAGGCTGGTGATGAGGAGGAAGGGGCTGAGGGAGGACTGCTGGAGCAGGCTGAGGGGTACGATGAGTTGTTTGAGTCGCAGATCGATTGGATCCAGCCGTTAGAGGAGGGTCTGCCGGGTCTTGATTAGGGACCGAGATTGAGGAGTTGGCATGGAAAGGCTAAGTTGATTGAAGTGGAACTTCGGGTAATGGAGAAAAGGCGTTTCGGGCTCCGGGTGGAACGATACCCTATTGCAGCGCTACCGCCGTGAATTCAGAATGCCAAACAGAGTGGACAATCATCAAGTCTACTGAAAGACCTTGCTCATTCAATTCGATCTTAATTCAAGCTTCAGCGCGAGTGATGTCCAAGCGATCTATCGCTGCTCTCGCGCCCGTATCTCCCGACACCGTCTAGCAAGATCGCTGATATGCTCATCCTCGCTCTCGACACTCAGTCCATCCAGCGCCTCCTCAAGCTGGTACAGGTAGTCGATATTCTCGCCACTTGGGCCTCGACTCTTCACGATATGCTCGGCCAATGCTTGAGGATCCTGCGGACCTAGAAATTGCGGGTTGTCAGGCAGACCAATGTAGACCAGACACTTGATCTTGGATGGCATGCTGGCGTCGCTGTCGGCAGCTGCGTGCACGGTCTGGTAGGTGGCGGACATGTCTTGATTGAAGGGCGTGTACTGGATACTGTAACCGTTGATCTCGCGGATGTCGAGGTATTCTTTTACTTCTGGGACGTGTTTGGCTGGGATGCGGTAGGCTGCTCCCCATACTTTGGGAGGGGCGGAGGCGTGCTGGAGGGATCAGTTTGGGAGTGATGACGTGGGCTGTGTCCGTACATGATCGGTCAAGGTCTCCCAGAGTTTACGATTGATGAGCGTCACGACACGTCCTGGAGCTTCAGGCGTTCCTCGGTGGTCCTGGCTACGATAGGTTCAGTAAATTTTACACTGCGGCCTCAGTAAACAAGAGGATATACCTAGCCTGTCGAACGGCGCTTCAGCGAGCGCTCATTGTGAAAGTTCATCTGAGCCGCATACCTGCCAGAACCTCCGGACGTAGCCTTCGATATAGCCCGGAACACGTAGATCTACAACAACTTTTGATAAGGGAATCGTGATCCCGATCGTTTCACGCCACTTACCGAAATGTGGTGGTGGTTTCCATATCAATGAGCTTGTACGTGTTAGCGCCTGCCAACAGTGTTATGAATAGACCACGTACCCGTAGCCAAAAAGCCAAAGGTCATTGAGATCCTGATCCGTCATACTCGAGCTATGTTCGATCGTGAAACAGAAGCAAAGACGCCTCGTTCGCGATATGGCTTGGCACGGGCGGAAATCGACCCTGCCGTGCCGTTCCTCAACCTTGTTTCGACACGCGAAAACAACCCGGACCTCCTCCTCGACCTCATGCCATCCCGTGCGCACGTCTGCGCTGTATCTAACATTGACAAAGTCAGTTTCAGCACTCATCGTTGCATATGCAGGCGAGGGAGACTACCGCTTGGGGAACCAACGTGCAGACTGCTGTAACCGCCACCTGCACGTTTCTGTCGGATGTACCTCAAGGTTATCGAGGATGATCCTCTCCCGCAGCGCCGCAGCGCGTCAACCCGATACTTAGATCGCTTGGCCATCGACTCGGCTCTGTTCCTGCTTCGACGAGAGACTTCACGCGTTGGCCAGCACTTGGATACTTGACATTGGCTTGAATTACGCTCACGTTGCGGGGGACTTCCTATGCGTAGCTGCACAGAACCTGCACCCTTCACGAGCCCAGCTCCGGGTCAAGCGTGCAGTGCCCTTGTCCGCTTTGACCTGGGACAAGAGTCATGGTCGAGCGGCACAGCAACGCCTGAATGGCACTTTCGTCATGCGAACTGTCTGCCTTCAGCTACGTGCCATGCGACAGGCCTGGACTGAACCTGCATAACCCCCTACGACTGCATACAGCCGCTGAGCCCGTGGTGGCGTGCTTTTTGGTGAGTTTCATCGTCTTTCGCAGTGCTTCGCTAGGTAAGGCAGCATATAACAAGCTGCTCCTGTATTAGGCCTCCTTTGTAACCTTTCATACCACTTCTATACTTCAAGTGAAAGATCGAAACACCGTGTCCTTATCATTTCTGCACTATTGCCACAAGTTCCGTACTCCTGCCGATGCTCGACATGCCTGAAACCGCAGTCGAAGCCGACCCCAGTGCTTCAAGTACAGTTGGCGGGTTACCTGGAGTTGACAGACAATTGCCCGCCGACTTGAGCCAGCTCGTATCCCGACACCAAGCGGGCTTACTTGATGCTATTGACCAGCTTCGTCTCGAGCAAATCGACGCCGACATCAACATCCCGCAAATTGTGGTATGCGGTGACCAATCAAGTGGGAAGTCATCTGTCCTGGAGGCCATTGCCGGCGTGCCTTTCCCAATCGGAGCTGGACTAACAACAAAATTTGCGACCGAAGTTATCCTACGTCAGTCTCGTGCTGATAGTCTCAAGATAGACATCGTACCGGCTGCCGATCGCGATGAACCAACCAAAAACCGCATCAAGGCCTTCCAGCAGCCTGAGGGAATCAATGAGGTGAAGCACTTCGGACTTGCCATTGAAGCAGCGGCGAAACACCTACAAAGGCTCGAACCTGGTTGCTCGTTTTGGAAAGATAGGCTTCGTGTCGAACTCAGTGGACCCAGACAGCCACATCTGACACTCATCGATCTGCCAGGCATCATACACTATGAGTCCGAAGGACTAGAACGTGGCGGCAAGGAGAAGATCAAAGAAATGGTATTGGAGTACATGAAAAAGCCCAGAACAACTGTGCTTGCTGTGATTGGTGCTCTGAACAACGTGGAAACGCAGGAGGTCCTTGGGCTCATTCGGAGTATCAATGGCGCGAAAGACCGCACTTTGGGCATTATAACCAAACCCGATCAGTTGCGACAAGGCTCGGGAGAAGAGCGTAGCGTTTTGGAGATGGCCCAGAACAGAGGCCACAATGTCCGCCTGGGTTGGCATGTGCTTCGGAATCTTGGCCACGATGAGTTCAGCGATAACAGCTTGGCTCACCGCGACTTGGTCGAGCGGAAATTCTTCGAGGAAAGCATCTTCTCTCAGCTCAACCCCCACGACCGCGGGATTCGCGAGCTACGCAAGAAACTAAGCGATCAATTGTTCAGCAGCATCACAGCAGAACTGCCGACTCTCATCGTTGAAATGACTCGCAAACGTGATACTTGCAAGTCGGTGATCGAGCGACTTGGTCCAGAGAGGTGCAACCTCGCAGATCAACGGAAGTATCTAGCGGACGTGCTGCACAAGATTCAGCGGTTGATCGGGGCTGGCATTGAAGGCGGTGACTATGCAGGGAACGAGTTTGAGCTTTTCTTCGATGGCAAGCTGGGAAAGGGCTTGGGCAACGAGATTACTCTCGAGATCGACACGTTCTCTTCCAGTCTACGAAAGACTGGTCGTCAATATCATATTTACAACGAGAAGGAAAGAGAAGCGAGGCGGCCAAGGTAGAACCACTGCACTGTCGAGACTGTGCAGGAGCTATGGCACATACTAACTTCGGGATAGGAACGGTCTACTGGACGAGCTACCGCGCGCTTCGACGCCTAATTTCTCCGCACCCTACACAACCCACGATGACCTCCTTGCACGCAACGTTGCGCTGGACGTGTACTGCGGTGCACTCGCAAACCACATCCAGCGTACCCGAGGTACAGATCTGCGTTGTCTCCCAGCAACGCGCACAGTGCGAGCTGTCTTCCGCCAGTTGTCAGTTCCCTGGGAAAGCAGGGCCAAGCAATTTATCGAGCGGTGCCTCATGGTAACATCAACGTTCCTGCAGCTGGCCGTCCAGCACGTCGCCGGTGATCACACCGGCAAAGCTCTCATAAGTACATACCTGTACCCCCAAGATAGAAATAGTGGCCTTGGAGTAAGGCGTAAACTGCTGTCAACCAAGCTGGAGGAGCTGCTGTGGCCATTTCGGGCAAGTCATCCTATGACTTGGAATCCAAAATTTGGTCGAGCTGTGCAGTCGACCAGCGATCCCACCTCAGCTGCCACTTCCGCCTCATCCGACCATTTCGCAACACGTTCTTGGGGCGCAATTGCTAGGAATGCTGCACCCTCCGTGTTCACCGAACAGATGATAAAGGCTGCGGATGTCCTGGACATCACCGAGGATTACTATGAGGTAAGCTTCGCGACAAGCAGTCCCCACACTCCTGAGCTCACCAACACGCAGGTTGCGCTGAACACGTTCATTGACAATGTCACTGCTCTTGGTGTCTATAAGTGCCTCTTGGCCAACCTGACCGACCTCTTCCCGGCCGACCGGGTCGCCGTTATGGACGACGCAGAGATCACTAACATAGCCGCCGAAGCAATCGAGACGCAGTCGCAGCGCAACAAGGCAAAGAGGCAAGAGAAAGCATTGGAGGACGTCATTCAAATCTGTCAAGCGTCTGCGGCATACGGGAGGGGTAGGCTGCATGACTCGCATTGGTATTTTGAGAGGCGCTGACAGTCGATAGTCCTGTCTTCAAACGATGCACAGATCGATTCTCACCAACAAACTTCAGCCTCTACGCGGTCGAATGCATCATCTAACCCGACTACCAACCGAGCTCCGCCAGGAACCGGCTTCTCTACATGGGGGACCTCAGGTGATGCTGCTCGTGCTGGCGCACAGTCAATCTTCAACGAGCGCTCAAACACTTCAATGTTCTCGGGACAGAACAATGTCGCCAACTCCAACTTCTCAAGTAACCTCTTCAGCGGTGCTCCCGCTACTCCTGGCGGGCAGACTGGTGGTTTGTTTGGAAGAACATTCCAAGTTGGGACTGGGAGCGCACCTTTCGGCGCCGCTTCCAATGGTCTCGCCAACGAACAAGATGGACGTGGTCCTAGTCGTTCCGTGTTCGGTGGTGTCGTTGATTTGGGTAAGTCTAGCAATCCTGTGTTCCTTACACCCACCCACGGCACCCGAAACTGCACTTTTTCTCCCCAAAAGGAGGGGGGCTATGCATCCGATTCGGTCGTTTTCCAATGCCTATCTCTGCACCGCAAAGACTGGTCTTTTGAGGTCAGCACGCCTGAGCTTAACTCACTGCTGTTTGGATGGCAGGCCAAATGCTGAGCAATCATACAGGAACTCCGTCTCGATGATTACACCGAAAGACAACTGGAGATGGCATAGACGTAGCTCTGTTCGTTCGTTGCTATATGTTGTGGTGGGCCAGGCGATTTCGACTCTTGCATCATCATCATCCGCGAGGACGGGCCTTTTGTGGTTTTCATCACCACCTTGACTGTATAGTAAATTTGCAGTAGCGGAACAGAAGAGTTGTTGTAGTATCGAGAATAGTTCTAGCGAATTCATCTTGCCAACGGTAATCGAACTCTATCCCCGCGACGACAGTATAAGTTCGTGATCGACGACATGGGTATACCTTGTAGAGCAGCGTGGTTGTCGCTTCGTTCATCTCATTTCCGCGTCGTGCATTTGTTGTCGTCGTGAGCATCATTTGTATGGATTATTATGCTACGCTTCGTGAGCTACCATCAATACCAAGTAGGAGGTATGTCACCGATACGCGCAACACATGCATGCGCCAAGTCAAGAGATTAGGTCAATGGCGTCGCTTGGGAACAACTCAATGCGGATACTGCAGCTTGGAAAATGTGAGTAGAAGGCCATCAAAGAGTGCACTCACAACAGGGGGCAGATGCGAATGAAGTACTTTCAGCTGGCAAGAACAATAGGAACGGTCAGCCCGGTGAAACAGCTCCCTTGTTGGCAGACCTTGCTTCGCATCGCCAGCTCCCGCTACAAGATTGACGTCTCGGCTCCGCCACATCTGCCGCCAATATCCTTGTCAAACCCATCACATTTCTCTTCCCGATCGTGCATCCGAACGTTCTCGCCTTGCATTCACCTGCAGTTTTCCTGCTTGTTGACGGAAGATCGACGGTGCATCTCTCAAAAGCATGAATATGCCACCACCGGCCTCCACCTTCACGCCACCGTGATACTTCGATGCGTACACCATCGCACTGCAGCGACTCATGGATTCGTCGCGTGTCGCGTCAACAATCGAGTTCGAGTACTACCCGCTGGAGCTACGCTGCGTTAAGGCGCTGTTCCTCCAGAAACAATATCGGCAATGCATCACCACAAGTCGCAAGGCGCTGGACGACTCAGATGAGGGCTTGAACCGAGAACTCCCGCTCCGAGACACATTCCTTCGCTTCTACCTGGCACTTTCGCACGATGAACTGGCTCGGGCCATGCACAATTTCTCCCATGCGAAGGTAGTAGCATTTCACCAGGCCGAGCAACTGTACGATGAGGCCCTTCAAACCATCCCGACTGCCGAAGACTGCCTGGCCTCCATGCCAAAAGCGCCCACCATCAGCGAGCGAGAGCCGTCCCCTGAGGTCAAGGTTACTTCAAGACACGACAGTCTGCAGTCGTCTGATACCAACGATCGCTACCGCCCAATGTCTGCACAAGGACCGATGCCACTCTCGCCACCACAACACAATCGCCATAACAGTCTGCCCGTACGGTCCCCGCCACGAAGTAGATCAAACGCGACGAATTCCGACTTCGACGACGACTTAGAAAGCCACGACAGCTTCAACGAGATCATGACGCCCAACCGATTCCCGAGACTAGAGCGCGACTACTCTTCCATGTCACTCCTTCAACCCGTGCAAAGACAGATGTCGCACCATCTTATGAGGCCAGTACGGATGGGCTCCCCAGCTAAGGCATATCATCTGCCCTCCGCTCCGATGCTTCCTGCCACCACTCAACAGCGCTCGCTACTGCCCAGACTCAACACCGCACCTCAGAACAGCTCGCCTGTAAAAAAGCAACTCTTAACGGTCAGCGAGCAAGCTTCACCCATAGACGAGTTTTCGCCTGTGTCGCCACTTGATTCGGATGACGATTCTCCCATCTCAGACGCAGGAATCGTCTCCCCATTCTCACCTAGCACACCGTGGCAGGACGGCGAATGGAACGATCACATGAATCGGATCTTGCTGGAAGAGCATCTGAAAGCGTTAGAGACGCAACTCCATACCCACGTGCGACTGCTCCGAGCAGCGAAGCAGCGCACACTCGAAGCCAAGGCCGAACGAACTTTCGCACACGAATCAATGTTTAGGGGGCAGCGAGGACGTGTAGCGGAGAGTCCGGGAACTTTGGGATCGAAGCGGCTGATATCTGAGCGATCCTACTGGTCTTTCACCACAGATGAGGTACGACATATGGAGAAGAAGAATAGGATACTGGCAGCTAAGGCGAGAGGATGGCGGCGGCAGAGGTTCGAGCCGGAGAGGTATCGGGACCTGGCTGAGGCTGCTATTTCGGAGCTATGAGGTTCAAAACGAGTTGTGCAGTGACAAGCTTGGGATATGTGCTTTGAGACTTCGGCGTATGGGACAGTGAAATTTGAGATACCCTGGGCAAGGAGTACAGGCATGGCTATGACTATGGCAATGAGTGAGATTGATAACGCGTAGACAGCTATTGAGCAGATGCTGCTAATAAACTGATGTCACGCGAGGCACGGTAGCTAGATACGCTCGCTGTCTTGCAACGATAGATGTCAGAAATGAGATGTCGCGAATGCCATCCTGCTGCGCTTTCAATTGCTAATCTACTTCTTTCCGCGTGAGCCGCGTTATGAGAACTTCATACTCCACAAATGACGTCTTATCACATACAAATCGAGCGGGCTTGGCAGGTGTGTAAAGTTGACTTCGTGTAACCATTCTTGCACAAAAAACAACAGCAAACTTACAGAAATACGAGATACGATGAAGGAGGAAGCGGGCGTGATCACACCGGAAGACGATGTGGTTGTCCAAGCATGCGTGATCAAACTGGAAGACGATGTGGAGGAAGAGGAGCACACGACAATCGTGGCGAGTGCGCGCACAACACGTACCGCCTCAGTGGTGTCTCTGTCGTCAGATGGCAATACTGTTAACGAGTATCTTTACATGCATACCTACCCTGAGTCTGCATACATGGCTGACTGATCACCAGTGACGACTCCTTGAGCAAGATAGGTGCGGCTACCGTGTCAGTGCCTGGCTGACACCGTTCATCGAATATGCAACTTGGGAGGCGTCGCGAGATCGCGCACATTGACCGCATAAACGGCCAGCATGGTACCGATGCACCTGTCGCGTGTGGCTATTGTGCTTTGAGGGGTCGCCATTATCACGTGTATACCGCCGCGGCAAGACAGCTATACCATAAAGAGGGCACTGGATATGCGTGCGCATCTTGCCGGCACTGCAGCCAAAAGTGTAGTTTGCAACCGGTCAGTCTTCCACCTGCCAGTGCCAGCACACGCAGCTAAGTCAGCTGGAGGCACGACAACCAGCACCACGCACACGAGAACTACGCACGCAAGCGCCACGCCGCCGCAAGACGACTACAGTCGCGGTAAGTGAAACCTCAGCCTCCGTCTTCTATACTCAAGCGCGATTGCTAACGAACGCGCAAGAACGCATCACGTCCATTGCTGGCACTGCCAGCACCAGTAACGGCACCAGGGACGACACAGGCGACAGTGCCAGCGACACTACCACCTCCTATCGTTGGCCCCGTAGCAGGAGACAATGCTGCGTTAAGCCACTAACAGCGCATCGACAGGCTGCAGGTCCAGAACAACATGCTCGTCGAAGAGCTAAACGTGATGCGCAACAAGGTCGCCGACCTACAAGAACAACTGCGAGGGGAGCGCCTTCGTTAGCTGTCGTTAATTCTCCTGCGTACAGACAGAAGTTCATGATGCCAGGCTACTGTTCAGATAGTGGAAGATCCACGACTGCTAAGCCTGGTCTGGTGACTGGATATAAGCTGTTGCTTAAGGTGGCCCCATCCCTCGTCTCTCAGCACGGAGATCTTGCTAGACTTTCAGCGCACTGGCGTAGCAGGCTGAATGCTCGTGTACTGTAAGTATAAGCCACCCTCATATTCCGTTGCTCTGGCGTCGTTACTCGTTACATTGAAGTGACTGCATACACGATAGTGTGGTTGTGCGTCGGCCCTCGCAGCGCTGTAAGATCTCCGCGCGACCATGCGACATCAAATAAAGCAGCCCTGCGCAGTGTACATCCTTCACGCGCCGTTGACCGACGTTTCAGCAATCAGTGCTTCGGGTAGACGACCGATGCAGCCGGGCTCATGGGTCCTGAGTAAGGTGGGGCTTCAGTATCCGACTTCACGGTTCCAAATACCATAGTGTCGGCTCCGGAGAGTCCACTCCACCGAGCTGAGGTACCGGCTCGCGACATAGCCTGCGAAGGCTGACGGCGGGGGTTGGGTTGAGGCTCAGCCGGCGCAACGAAGCTAGGATATGACCTTGGGGCAGGAGCCTGCTGCTCCTCGATGTAGTACCACTCCTGCTTATTGATGCTGTTTCGAGCTGGCAGCATACCGCGTTTCTTCAACCAGTGAGTACGGATGATCGGTACCAAGCCGGCAAGGAAACAGAGAATGGCCGCAACAGTCAACGGAATGACGAGCTGATACCACGATCCGATGAGGAAGCCGCAGAACTAAACCCGTTAGACAGTCTGCTGGACGATTTCGGAGCGCAGCCTGTACTCACCACGACGTTCGCAAGACTGATGACGAAGGTACACCAATCCAGAGTCAACATGAGATGCCAATGGCAATCTAGCGGCCGGAAATGGGCGACTGCATCAAAGGACAGATGAGTACGGCTCTCGTAGCTACTTGACCAGGAAGGGGAGTACTCACACATGCCGACACCGCCCACGAGCACGATCATGCTTGAGGGCACAACGGGAGCGATTGAAGCATAACCCAATCCACCGAAATACCACGAATTGACTTCAAAGAAGTAGGCCGCGATGTCCAAGCCCATGCTGGCGAGTCCAAAGAATATCTTCGCACGTCAGCAATCTTCTTGGGGGCAACAGAGCGTTTGGGACTGGCTCACCTGGCACAGCCGAGCAACGAGGACAAGACGTGAAGTCTTGCTTGAGATAGTATGCTCCATGTTGTTGACGGCCATGTTTGAGCCCTGGCCGTAACGGTGATTCTGCGCAATTGACGATTAATTGGGAGGCCAAAGAAGCTTGAGTATGGGGAGGAGAGGAGACGGATGCTACATGTATAGAAGGGAGCAGTGCAACTAGAGTTACCCACTGCCCACGCGCCATTGAGGGGTGCAACAGGGGAGCATACATGAATCGTCAACTGGTAGACGTTGCGGGAGGCCCGAAAGCGCCTCTAGAAGGCGGGAAGGTGCAGCTCCAAGCTCCAAGGCTCCCAAATTCTCTGCCTTCAGATTGGACCAGCCGATCACAAGTGTGATTCATGACAATCCTTTCAAGTGGGTTGTGATGTGCACGGCTATTCATAGCAAGTCAGAATGTGGTTGCCTAGTGATATGTAACGAGCGTTGCTCGACATATTCCTCTGCACGACCGACTGCCGTCTACCCGAGCCTCAACTTGTAAGAAGCCACCTCGAAAGCCCGCAACTCTACCTCCAGTCCTTCCTTCCCAATGCTGAGCTCTTCAAGCTCGTCTTCGAGAAGATTGCACTTCCACGCCTTCGTCACTTTCACCCCGCCCATGCTGATCGTGCCTCTGCTTAAGCCACCAAGACTGTCGTAGACTCGAAGGATGATGTGCTTGCCCTTCTTCGCCGGCATGTCACCATTGCTCGCATCTTCATCATCCTCGCCTCGCTTGACCGTGTCCACAATCAGCGAAGGAGACGAGTCGGAGGTGAATCTGAACGCAGACAGCAGCTTGTCCAGGCTCGCAGAATTCGGGTGCCAGGCGACACGGAGCGGGTAGTTCAGATTGAACCCAGCCCGCACTGTCCTCTGATCGAGAGGTCCCGCATGCGGCATGATGGCCCACTTAATATGATGTCGCTTCATGTCTGCATGTGCATCCGGCGCTTTGGGAGCTCGCAGCAAGCTCAGACGCATCACATTCCCGACGGTAGCGAAGCCGTACTTGCTGTCGTTTAGTATGCTCACGCCGTAGCCGTGCTCAGAGAGGTCGGCCCACTTGTGGCAGCAGACTTCGAACTTCGCCATGTCCCACGTCGTGTTGTAGTGCGTTGGTCGTCGGACAATCCCGAATTGCGTCTCGTATGATGCTTCAGTATTGGTAACTGTGGTTGGGAATTCTACCTTCAGGAACTTCATTGTCTCGTGCCATTCTACTGCCGCATCCACATCAATCTGCGATGGCTGGTCTGAATCGCTGGATGCTGCGAGCGAGATCGTCATTGTAATCCATGACTTGTCCGAGATCTTTGTGGTCGTGCTGACCGCTACCCTTTCAGGTCCAGATTCGGTGATCTTAGTCTCGCTCGATGCCTTCAGCTCCTTACGGGAGTCGAGATGGTACACTTCGACATCCCAAGCCTGCCAGTATAGAGGCTTGTCGTCGAACATCACAAGTTGGTTTGCTTTCGAGCCCTTCGGTACCACTTCTCGTTTCGCCTTGACATCGTAAAGAGATGTGATAGCACCCCCTTCAATCTTGACCTCGAGATCTTGGTTTTTCAACACGAATACATCCGAACCGAGTTGCTGCACTGAAGCAGTAAGATCCGTTGGCACGTTATTGATGGCCAAATTGCCCTTGGTGTATCCGTATCTGCTGGACTCTGGGTTAGTCGAAAGCTGCAACAGCCCTTTCCTGTCCCATCCCAACGTGTTGACCGCCTTCGGCAGTGACCCCTTTGAGCCATTGTTGAACCCGAGCGCCTCCATCGCGTTTGCGAGAAGCTTGTCGCCAGTCTTGAACACCTTCGCGTACAGCTCGTCCGAGTCATCGTAGCACATTTCGATACAGCTGCCAGGCAAGCAGTCGTGGAATTGGCATAAAAGCACATCCTCCCACATCGAGTCAATGTCCTTCTTGGGGTACTTGTAGCTCTTCTTGCCACCAATAGTCGCGAGCGTTGCCAAATACTCGATGTCGTGCAATAAAACTTCCGCCTTCCGGTTGTTGTACTTGTTTGCCGCCTGGCTGGTGTACGTGCCTCGATGCAGCTCGAAGTATAATTCGCCGTACCAGGTCACGAATTCGGTTTCGCCATTCGCGGATCTCTTCTCCAACGAGTCGAAGAAGTCTTCCACGCTTGCACCCATTTGTACCCGTGGAAGTCGCTCGCCGACCTGGTCACTCATGCCTCGACACCGTCTCAACTTCTCGATATGCTCGAAGGTTGGGCCGCCACCGCCATCACCGTAGCCAAATACCAGCAAGCTCGTTGGATCTTGATCCATACTCTTATGCTGGCTCACGGACCTCACCACATCACCAAAGTTTGCCATCGCCGTATAGGTCTCAGCAGGCGCCATATGGCAGATGACTTGGCTGCCGTCCAAGCTCACCCAGTCGAAGGTCGTATGCGGGAACTTGTTGATGTTGTTCCAGCTGAGCTTCTGCGTGAAGAAGCGATTCATGTCGGCCAATCTGCAGAGCTGCGGTATCTGCGTGGAGTAGCCGAATGTGTCCGGTAGCCAGAAAGTCCGACACCGTTGCCCGAATCGAGATTCGAAGTACCGTTGTCCATAGACGAACTGTCTGACTAGTGACTCTCCAGAAGGCAGATTCGTGTCATGCTCCACCCAGCTGCCGCCGACAGGCTGGAACGTGCCCTCCTTGACGTGCTTCTTCACACGATCGAAGGCGTGCGGATAGTTCTGCTCGAGCCACTTGTACTGCTGCGCTGAGGAGGCAGTGAAACGGTGCTCCGGATAACGATCAAGTAGATCGCATTGGTTCGTCCACGAACGTGCAATCTTCCGCTTGGTTTCTGCCCATGGCCATAGCCAGCAAGTATCGATATGGCAATGGCCGATTCCGTAAACAAGTGGTGACTTTTCGCTCTTGTAGACCTCTGCACTATCAACATTCTTACCAAGGTAACGCTGGGCGATCTTCCGGCAGTCCTTGATGCAGGCATTCGAACCCTCCTCGGCGATGAACTTCTCCATGATTTCGGTACAGATCTGCAGGGCCTGATGGCTCTCCCATGTATTGGACGGGAACTCTCGAGCTGCATCTCCAATGATCCAGAAGTCGTAGTACAACGCGCGTACGTCCAGATTGACGCTGACGATATCTGCTTCTCTGAGCGTGAAATACTGGTTGGGGTCCGGCGGTTGAATGGTGTCTCCACCTGTTGGGTTGCCGAACATCTGGTTACATGCCATCTCGATATATATGGTATGTTCTTTGCCCTTCTTCGTGAAGTCAGATGGCAGAACCCACTCAGTGCGGTTGCCAGGACTCAGCCCTTGAAGCGGCTTTCCATCTTCAGTCCATACCATGCCCTCGCATCCTGACTCCCAGTGGAACTCCAGTTGGCCATTGTAGTCCCACTTTTGAGGCAGCGCGAACTGCACCTTAAACCAATGCGTACTCCAGCTTGGCCCAAAGCTCTCCCCCTTCTTCGCCGTCCGATACTCGTTGTCTTTCTTGGTTGCCTCGTCGAAGGTTGGCCGGGATAATTTGGGAGCAGACCAGACATGCAACGTGATTTCGGGTGATCCAGACAATCGTGCATCGTACAGCTTCCCCCTCAAGCTCTGCTCTCTGTACTGGCCTTGCCCAGTGAACATGCGTAACCGCTCGCGGTAGATGTTGTGTATCTGCTTGCCCTTCGGCCTCTCCGCCAGTTGCGGGTACGTTGCCTCGAAGGCAGATGCCATGATATAGTTGTCTTCTCCGCCCATTGCTTCGAATCGTTCCCAGTCAATCGAAACAATGTTCGACTAGGCAGCTGCAAGGCACAGGAACACCACCATGGAGAGAGAGGTGGAAGGGCAGGGCAAGCTTTCCCCAGACCATCTCCACTCTTCACTGCACCTGCCTAAAATAGAATGCGTGTCACCTCCTCGACTTCATCGTTATCAATCGATGAGTCCTCCGGGGGCGACAATAGTCGACACTGGAAGCACCATACTCCAAGGGGGCTACCCATCTAAAGGTAACTGCTGGGCGAACAGAAACAGCTTTGGGTCGATCAGAACACACCTATCGTTCACTCGGTTACGTCACGCTCATGCTAAAGTGATAGGCTGTTTGAGGGAGACCTGGAAAGTACATGACATCCATTCCTCCGAGATTTCACTCCCAGAGATGCTTGTAATATCGTGCAATCGCATCCAGGTCAAGTAGAGTTCCGTATTGTACTCCCTCAGCATGGATACATTGACTTCCAAGCACGGGCTCGTGTCTGTTAGCCCATCTCAACCTGTGCATCAACATGAGGTAGATTCCCTGTCTCCTGATTTGCGGCAAGAACTCGAACGTCTCGAGAAGGAGTTTTCTGTGGATGCAAAGAAGCTCAAGGAGATAAGCAAGCAATTCGAGCAGGAATTACAGGACGGCCTCGACAAGTATGGGTCCAACATAGTAAGCATATCTGCCTTATTCTCAGAGCTCATTGCTAATGAAATACAGTCGATGAATGTAACGTGGGTACTGGGTTGGCCGGATGGACACGAAACTGGCTACTTCTTGACGGTAGATCTCGGTGGCACGAATCTTAGAGTCTGCTGGATCCACCTTACCGAGCGCAGCGGTGACATTAAAGTCACACAGGAGGAGTACAAGCTACCGAAGGAGGTGAAGACTGGAGGTGCAGACCAGCTTTTCGACTTCATTGCGGAGCAGCTCAAAGACTTTCTCGAGAAGCACGAATTGCGAGGAACGAAGGACGAGCCGTTGCAGCTCGGGTTCACTTTCAGCTATCCGGCACATCAAGACTACATCGACCATGGCAAGCTTGTCACCTGGACGAAAGGCTTCGAGATCGATGGGGTGGAAGGGGAAGATGCTGCTGGCTTGCTCAGGGCGGCTATCGAGAAGAAGGTAGCATCGTCGAATCTCCATGATCTAGAGTATTACTGATTTTCCAACAGGACCTACCCATTCATCTCGTAGCACTAATAAACGACACCACAGGTGCCATGATCGCGTCAGCATACAACGATCCGGATACCATCGTTGGTGCGATCTTTGGTACGGGCTGTAATGGAGCGTATATGGAGAACGTAGGCTCTATTCACAAACTCGAGACAGGTCTTCCGCCAGAAACTCCAATGGCCATCAACTGCGAGTACGGCGCCTTCGACAACGCTCACCAAGCCTTGCCGCGGACAAAGTACGACATCAAGATCGACGAAGAATCGCCGAAACCAGGCGAGCAGGCATTCGAGAAGATGAGCGCTGGACTGTATCTGGGCGAGATATACCGCCATGTAGTCCTCGGGTTACATGAGAAAGGCATCTTGTTTGCGGGACAAGACGCAGCGAAACTACATGAACCTTATAGCCTGGACACCGGCTTCCTTTCCGCCCTCGAAAACGACATGAGCATAGGGATGTCTGACACTCGAAGGTCCTTCCGAGAGCATCTGGGGTTCGAAGCATCACCCGAGGAACTCATCTTCTCCCAGCGTCTGGCGGAAGCCATCGCCGTACGTGGTGCTCGGCTCTGCACGTGCGGGATCGCAGCAATCTGCCGGAAGAAGGGCATCAAGTCTGGTCATGTAGCAGCAGACGGCAGTGTGGCAAACAAGCATCCCACATTCAAGAAGCGATGGGCAGCTGCAATGGGTGAAGTTCTCGATTGGGCGGAGGATAGAAAGGAGGATCCCATCACCATCACGAGTGCTGAGGATGGTTCGGGTGTTGGTGCAGCGGTCATTGCGGCCATGACTTTGAAGAGGGCGAAGGAGGGAAATATGGCTGGTATCAAGCAACGATGATGATCCCCATATATCCAGATGTACCAACCACCGATGAAGCAGAGTTTCTACCATTCGTATACATCGATGTGAAAATGAGGGAGACATGGGCGGCCCAGGCAAGCCGCCATGTGAACAAAAAGGTAGAGCCCTACGTAGGACTGCTGGAACTTATGGTTCTTCGACGATGAATAGGAGAAAAAAAAGATGGTCCCACGAGCCTTGCTGCCTTTGAATGTGATTGAATCACAGGATAGGAATAGCCGAAGGCGGGGCTGCGATTGAAGTCAGAACGAGTTGAGATCAAAGTGAATGTGGGTAGCTCTTACCTCGAACCCGCGACCTTGAGGTAAATCTCTTGCAATAAGAGCCACACGCTGGACGATGTCAGATGGAACTCAATCGACTGTTGCAAGGGGTTGAAAAACCTCTACCGATTGAGCTACCCCGGCGTAATCAACGATGATGGGTTGGAATATTTTTGGATGTGCAATATATCGCTTGCTCTTGGCGTCGTCCAGAGAGAGGAGAGTTGACTAATCACTTTGCCTTTGGACTCTCTACGTGGGCGTACGATGAAAAGAGGAGTACGCTCGGAAAGAGTGTCGTTACATTGAACAGATCTTGTGTCGTGACCCTGCCTTCGGACGCCTGAGTACCAGGACGTACCAGTAACCTATAATTGGCTCACGAGTATTTACCGACGGTGTGTCGGCCACAAGTCAAGCCGACTAAAGTTTGACCGCTCGCTGTTCTCCTGTCTGTGAAGGCTCGGAGAGTCAAACAATATTCTTCTCCTGGGAACACAGACGTAGTAGCCCCGTCAGCAGATGTCTCACGCGTCTCATGTGTCTCACGTATTTTGGCAGGGGAGGGGTTCTACGCCGCGATGACTTACCAGCCATTGCTCCCAATCTTCCTTAGAGAAGCTGCTCGCTATCCCGCCTTCGACAACGCCCTACACAAGATCAGTAAGTAGACGACTATGCAATGAGGATTGGAAACGTACATTGAACAGCACTGTTGGTGTGACATGGACACCCGTCAAGCGGTTTGCCTGCAAATATCGTCAGTCGTGGTACAAAGAGGCACGGAGGGGTCGGGTTCCAGACCTTGACCATCAACTTCACATCGTTCGTGACCTTGTTGCCAATATTGAGGCTTCCGTCCTTATCCGGCTTGTCCGAAAGTTCGAGTAGGGAGTAGATCTTCTTCTCGTCCAGCCCAACGCTACCCGCGATCTTTGCTAGTCGTTGGTAGGTGTCGTTCCGTTGCTCATGGACGACATTGACATCGAAGAACTCCTTCTGCTTGTCGAAGAGGGCTTTGCTGAACGCCCAGAATTTGTCGGAGTCCGTTTGCAAGACCGCGGCGCCAGCTTCGTGGACCAGTGTAGAAGATGGGTGCCACGGCTGGATCTGTGGCAGTCGAAGTCAGTAAGTGTCAGACCATACCCCGGCATGGAGGTATCAATCGAACGAGGAGAACGTGCTTGCTGTCGAAAGATGATCTGAACTTTGTCCTGGTATTTGGACTGCATTATCGGATAGACGCCGTCGTAGACTGTGTCGAACATCTTCTTGGAGAACTACAGCCAATCAATGGAAGGTCACACTACGATGGACAAAGGACCATACTGGGCAGACATAGTCGAGAACTGATGGAAGTTAGTCAAAGTTGCAATCGCGGTGATGGACGGGCTAACACAGTTCAAGGGTGTGGAGTGTCTTCTTCCCGGTCACACCAGCGGCAAGTCGTTGGCCTGCAAATCGGGGATTAAGCGCCATCTTGATATAGGTTTCTCTTGTCGTATCAACAAGAAGTAGAAGGAGGCATGTTGATGTTGAAGCGGAAGGGCGCGGCTGCGGTCCTGCACGTGACGTCGCGTGGGGGACGTGGGGAAGGAGCAAATCTTGACGCGTTCCTTCAACAAAGAAGTTACATCTCGACATATATATATATACGAAACGAACACACATCAAATGTCCTTGACGGATCGGTGATGGAACACGGCTGGGTTGTGGCGACTGTGCATGAACATGGCCATCCAAGCACTTCCGCAGACCACCATTCGGACACTCGGCTCGACTCAAGTCTTGACTGACCCAGCATCGGTGGTCAAAGAGCTCATCGACAATGCACTCGACGCGCACGCGACTTCACTTGCTATCGAGATCAGCAACAATACCTTGGATCTCATTCAGCTCCGCGACAATGGCCACGGCATCCCACCAGAAGACCGACATTTGGTGGCGAGGCCCCACTGTACCAGCAAGATCGGCTCGGAAGATGACCTTAAGGACATTGGCAGATCATCTCTAGGCTTCAGGGGAGAAGCACTCGCCAGTGTTGCCGAAGTGAGCGGCTCTCTAACCATAAGCACTCGAACCGAAGGAGAGCAGGTCGCGACCGCCTTGAAGATCAATCGCCAAGGCGAGGTTACTGGCCAGGAACGAGCATCACTACCTGTGGGCACTACTGTCAAGATCGTTGACTTCATCAAATCGCACCCTGTGCGAAGGCAGGTCGCTCTGAAAGCTACAGAGAAGACATTGAAGAAGATTAAGCAACTGCTACAGTCCTATGCATTTGCCAGACCACATGTCCGACTTTCTCTCCGGGTGCTCAAAGCTAAGACTGACAAGGGCAACTGGATGTACGCACCGAAACCTGGCGGTAATGCTGAAGACGCAGCTTTCAAGGTTGTTGGTGCGGCCTGCGCTTCGCAATGCACCTGGTCAGTGCTGGAGGAGCATGGCTTCACTATTCATGCTTTTTTACCTCGAGTCGATGCAGATCCTGCCAAGGTCAGCAATACCGGCTCGTTCATCTCGGTCGATGCTAGACCAGTCACGGCGTCGAGAGGAACAGCCAAGCAGCTGATGAAGGCTTTCAAGGAGGCCTTGAGACAAGCAGGATCTCCGTTGCAAGGGTCCAAAGAGCTGTTCATCCTCCTCGAGGTTCAATGTCCACGTGCCAGCTACGACGCGAACGTCGAGCCGGCCAAAGACGATGTACTTTTCGAAGACCCGGACATCGCCGTTGCCGCAGCCAGACACCTTTTCGAGGCCGTGTATCCAGCTAAACAGCCACTGGTTGCCACTATTCACGATATAGCCGCCCACGTAGATGATGGGACTCCTGAGCGACACCCACTGAACAACGACGACGACTTCATCACTTCTTTAGAGAGACGACCTGCTCATGAGGAGTCATCACATCTCATTGCAACATCTCAGGGAGGCAATATTTACGAGGATCGTGGTGGTGTCGCACCAGCGCGGCAGATCAACGACGTGGCTAGAGGTGTCAACTTCCGATCTAACATGTACGGGTGTGATGAAGAAGACCTTGACCTGCTTGATATACGGCCACCCACTGGCCACACTGAAGCTGATTTTGAAGAGCTACGTCAAGCTCGAAGGGACGTCACCGTCAGTAACCCGTGGGTGATGGCAAAGCTGAACGCCTCGGTACGCCGACCAGTCCCGGGTGCCGAAAACAATGAGCCCGTCGGGAGCTCTGCTATGTCCTCCGAGCGACGTACTGCGGACGATGCGACCATGGCTAACGCCTTGCCGACTCCCAGGCCTTCCTCGCCAACTATCCAGCCTTACGAGTTCCATCCTTCGGATCATGTGCCTGGCACGCACTTTGCAAGGGATGGGAGGATGATCGGCTCGCAGTCACTGCCACCTCCAGAGGCTTACTCGAGGCCGAGATCGCCACACCAGCTTGAGCACGAAGAACATCAGACGCCCGCATCACATCGTCAACCTCCACAGTACAACTACGACCTACGTCCTCGGAGCGAACCTAACGGTACTCCGCTGTCTTCCATTCCGCAGGCTGCTGCCCGACCGCGATGCAGTCCGCAGAAACAACTACGCCAGACGCCAATCAACACACCCTTTGTTTCACCACTTCAAGAGGAACCGGAACGTGAGAAAGTTTGGTTCGACCACCTCGAGCGTGTGGACCGGCATCGCTCAGCAGCGAAGCGGCGATCTGGCGTTGCGAATAGTGGCGGCCTCGTCACCCAAGGCGAGCTTGGCGATCTTGTCGACGATCCACGTCCACTTGCACGCCCGAGGAACAATCGAGACATGCGAGACTTCGTTCAGTCGATTGATCTCACCGAAAATCGCTCAGCAGCGTCTATGTTCGAGGGCAGAAACTACCCAGCTTCAAAGCGCGGTCGATCTTTGCAGAATGGTCTTACTCCACAACTCGACCAGGATGAGAATGAGGCTCCTGCGAAAGGCGCAACGTTTGGGCGTGGCTTCATGCCAGCCAGCGATTTCGCAGCTATCGAGGCACATCTTGGTCTTGTGGAGGAACCTGTGACTCGTCCGACCAAACGTCGCAGAATTAGTGAAGGACGTGTATTGCGCGAGATAAGCAGCAATGCTAAGGCTCGTCCTGAAATTGCCGACCGCAATGACGACGATGAATACCAACCTGGCGCCGAGAAGCAAAAGCCACCTCAGCGCCACCGCACCGCTGACAGCAGTAAGATTGGACGGCGACGGTCATCCTGCCTACCACTTGAACGTACGCCAGCCGGTCGAGGCACGCATAATATGGTGACCACGATCTCAACGACCACCGGGGACGTTGCCGAGAAAGCTGGGAACGTCGACCAACGCTATACGTTGCTCAACTGGGAAGAGCCTTCGGAGGACGCATACGACATCTTCGCCACTGCGAACGACCCGCGTGTGTTCTCGAAACTGGCAGATAAGCTTCACGAGCTGCTCATCAACCGTGTGTCCGATGGCGAGATGGTGCAGGATCTGGGGGAGCTGGTTCGGATAGCGCTAGTCGACCATCGAACTGGAGAGGACATGATGGCGTTGTGAGTATCTACGATGATGTCGACAATTTGCTGTTCTGTTTTGCGATCTATCTGGGCGTTGGCGGATGTGTGTTGCTTTGAGATACCCCGGGACTGGTTTTTGGCTTTGAACGGTGCTTTTGTTAGCTTTGCGATTGCTTAGAGAAGGTGGATAGACAAGGCGAAAATGCTGTTTTTATCTCTGTGCCATCAAGTTATCTGCAATGTATTATAGTCACGAATTTTGACCGGCAGAGGTTAACCGAGTTGTTTTCCATGAAAACGCCTATACGGAAACTATGACACCCACTATATACCCACGAAGCTACTGCTGGTATCCGCGAGAGCGACGTTTGGCCGCGTGCACGAGTGTATAGAAAGAGGTTCTACTTCCATCTTCAGTGATAGCACGTGATCAGCCTGTGAATCCTGAGCACGGACGGAAACCAAATAGCTTAGCGCTCGAAACTAGCGGGGTGGATCCACAGATCGTTGACAATTTTCGAACATTGCTCGTGTGCCCGCTCACCACCACTTTCACCTTGTCGCTACAAACATCTCACACTCGCTATCCATACTCCATGACACCACCAACTCCTCAACATGGTCTCATTAGCATCTCCGAGAACGCTGATGCCGCCGCCGGTCACGCCTCCACTCAAGCGCCCCACACCGCTGAAGCGCGACAGCTCGCATCTGGACACCGACGATGAAGCGGGCCTCTCGACCACGACGAAGAAGTTGAGGGTCACCTTCGACCCGAAAGTCGATGTGCGGATTTTGGACCATGGAGATAAGGGCTACGATCTCGTGAAGGAAGAGGTAGGACAGGCTGTGGAGAGGCACCTCCAAGACAGCAAGGATGACGAACGGTATGATCAGCTCGTGCAGTTGCTTGGCCGTGATTCGAGTTCTGGAGAGGCGCCGAGTCCGCGGCTGTTGAGGAAGTATCTGGTGGCTATTGATACACGGATAAATCGTCTCGGGCGGTGCGGAAAGCTTGTGGACGCTGTTTTGGGGCTGCAGTGGGTTGGAAGAGACGATGCGTTTGTGGAGACGTACACAAAAGTCATGTGCGATCTGGCGACGGCGCACGGCAAATACGTTTCGAACATGCTGGACAAGCTGGTTTCGCACTTTGTCAAGCTTCCGGCCTCTCTTGGACGGTTGCCTGAGGAAACGCCAGTGTCAAGGACGAAGATGTTTTCGAGAGTACACATGCTCGTGAGAACGCTACTGCGGATAGTGCCGTCGGCAAGCAACGCGCTCATTAGAGCAATCAAGCTGTCGTTTCCGACTGATCTGGAGACGACAAGGTCATATCTCCAGTTTCAGAAGCACGCGATTCGAATTGCCGAGGAGATACCGGAGCTCAAATCAGAGATTCTTGCACTCGTGGTGCAGAAATTGGTCGCTATCGACGTTCAGGTGCAACAAGATATGGAAGATATGGAAGATGAAGAGAAGCTGCTCCAACGACCTAGCTCGAAAGATGGCAATGGGGATGAGTCGGACGACAGCGATTATTCGTTCTCCGAGTCAGAAGAAACGACGACAGTAGAAGAGCAGCGACTACGTGAGCTCCGGTTGAAAGTTGCTAAGATGGATGGGACGCTCGACCTCTTGTTCGAGTACTACACGCCACTCATTCAATCCGACACCAACTCCACCTACCGTGAGCTCCTGGCGCACTTCTCGAACTTCATTTCTCCAAATCGCACCCGCCACGCGCAGTTCCTGGTCTTCCATTTCTCGCAAACCTCGAGCGCCCAAACCACGGCCTTTGTCAAGCAATGCCTCGACCTCGTCACCAACCAACAGAACCCTTCGGTTCAACGGGTCACCGCATGCGCCTATCTGGCCAGCTATATCGCCCGTGGCGCCCATATTCCTACTACCACGGTACAATTCGCTTTCAGTTCGCTCTGCTCTTATCTTAACGAGCTACGCAAGAGTCACGAGCCCTCATGCCGCGGCCCGGACCGGAAGAAGTATGCTGTATACTATGCCGTCGCACAAGCTCTATTCTATATCTTCTGTTTTCGATGGCGGGACCTCGTCACCGGCTCTTCAAGTCCAGACGACGATCTCAGCGATTCGAGCGAAGAAAATGCTCTCGCAGAAGGCCACGACCTACTGTGGATGCCTTCTATCCAGGAGACGCTTCGACTCAACACCAGTCATTCAAGGCTGAACCCTCTCAAAGTGTGTTCACCGGCTATCGTCGCTCAGTTTGCCAAAATCGCCCACCATCTGCGCTTCCTCTACGTGTATTCGTTGATCGAATCGAACAAGCGTCTCCGGCTCGCGAACACGACGTCGAGCAGCTATGGGGCCTCTGGACGTGCTGAGATTGGTATTGGCAGGCGGGAGACAGCCACCGATAGAAAGGTCGGCGAAGCTCATCTTCAGATGGAAGCATACTTCCCGTTCGATCCGTACCATCTCCCAGTCAGCAAGCGATGGGTCGAAGGGGACTACAACGAATGGAAGACGCCTCGCGGGATGGAGAAGGAGCACGACGGCCAGGACGATGAGGGAAGCGGCAGTGAGAGTGAGAGCGATGACAGCGACGATTCTCTTGGTTCTCCTAAGTAGGGACGTAGATCGAAGACATGAGATTGGTCTGCTCAGCAGCACGAGAGATTCTCAAACTTTCGAGAACTCCTTCTGCGGCTCTATTGACTTCGACTAGCGTCTCCTGCGAGATGATGGGAGTACGTTGTCTGGCTGATATGCCCAGTAGCACGTTGGTACATCCATAATATCGAGAGCATTGCAAGAAATCCATCATTACATGCTAGAAATACACTTGTATCCGACACCGTCCTTCATGAATACCTGGTCTCTTCGGTGTTCACACGCCCAGCGGGTTCGAAGCACTGCCCTTCCCAGCATCCCGCTGGCCCTTCTGCGTCGCGCCCGGCGCATTGGCCTTGCCGCCACCCATACCAGCCATGCCAAGTGGGTTTCCAGCGGTGGAGACACGTTTTCCACCCACGCCGACGGAGTCTTTGATGTCGTTGCCGTAGCCGCTGACGCCTTGGCCCCAGTAGCGGGTTTGGTCTGTGATTCTGTTGCATACAGTTAGTGAACATTCATCCTGCGAGTGACGCCTATCGTGACATACTTGTTTCCGATGCCCTCCCCAACCTTGTTCACGCTGCCACCGATACCATTGATATACCCACCAGCGTAGTCGCCAACTTTCTGAACCTGGCCCTGCACCATACGACTGATCCAGTTCCCAGCTCCCGCTTCTTCAGCAGCAGCTGGGGCAGCCTTCGCCTGCGGCTGCGAAGCTTTCTGCAACGCCTGTGCCGTCGAGTTCGGTTTAGTGACTGTTGACCTGGCGGCAGAAGGTGTCGATCGAGGAGCCTGTGGTCGTACTGCAGCCGGCGCTGGTTTCTTCGCCGCCGTAGAGCCTGGTGCTGTCGATGGCTTGGCTTGAGGTTTGACGGGAGCGGGCACAGGTTTCCTGGTAGAAGATTGAGGTTGGATGGAGCGAGGGACGGGTTTCTTTGCTGGTGTTGCTGTGGGTTTGGCGGAAGTCAGGACGGGTTTCTTCGTCGGTCTGCTCGTTGTTGTCGTTGTTCTGGTCGACATGTTTGCTGTAGTTTCGAAGAAGATGTGTTCGAGTACTTCGTCTTCGTCGGATGGTGTTGATGGTTTTGCTCAAATGTGGCTGAAGAGTGCTAGAAGATGGAGAAGGTTCCAGCTGTTCCAAGTTTCGAATGATCGCGTTGCCCTCTTTCGTACCTTGATCGACATCGTGTGGCTGCAAGGATTCGACGCACGTCGACGTCACTCCATCTTATCGCCACGTGCCTGTCGTTATCTTAGCGTGAGATCCATGTGAATGGAGTTCTCCGCCTATGCCCGACCTCCTGCACCTAAGTAAAGATCATATCGCGTACTTCGCAACTAAGAAAGAAACAGTGGAAGTGAAGGGGATGTTTTATGTGAACCCGAAGACTGTCAAATGAAAGCAGAGTGAAGTCCTTCATGGAAGCGGCCATTGTGCCTCTCGCGCGTTCAGGGGGCGATTGGGAGAGGAGCACCACCATGAGAATCGAATACCACGCATTTGCGTCGGAGAACTTACTTCACTTTGACTTCAGACGTTGAAAGTGTTCGTCTAAAGGCATACAGGTGAGCACATGACCATCCAGTGCTAAAGGCCAGCCTCATCACGATGGGGGATATAACCTCCATCCTTCGGGATCGATGGATCTCAATGGTTCAACATGGAGCTGACAGATGCGACAGATCCGTCGCCGGTTGCGGAAGCGGCTACTGCTGCACAAGGTACGTTCTTGCGAAGTTCCCCTTTCCCTGGTGGCGGCGGCGTTGCAGGCGGCGGGTGGGCGGCTAGTGCAGCATATGGTTGGATCTTAAAGACCTCGGAGAAGGGCAGTATGGTGTACTGCAAGTGCTGCGTCGATGCACTCACGATGTTTTGGGATCGGGGCGAGAGCGCGACCTTGAACTTGGAGAAGCTGTGGGGGCAGCGTCAACTGGAGCACGCGTAGTGTTCTCTGTCGTCGACTCTCAAGCACCGAGATCATGTCGAGTCGAGCTCCGGGGTCTTGCACGGCATCCTGAAAAGATCCACTGCACGAGCAGTTGCCAAGAGGACGGGAAAAAAGGGCAATATGTGCTTAAGATGAGCTGACCTGAACCTAGAATACTCTCAGAGGACTTCTTCGCTTCCGAACAGTAAGTTGACCCCTTCTGTGTTTTGCGCGAGTTGTTGTCTTGGAGGCGAGATCGCGATTGTTGTGGAACACTCTCCGAGTTGGAAGTGTTGTGACTGCCTACCAATTGCGGTTGTCGATATAAGGCAGGAGCGAGACGTCACTAGCAACTCTCCATTGGTCAGAATTGACCGCACCTTCACCTCACAAGCTCACACTCTCACAGAAGCACTCGAACGCTTCGATTACGCGAAGGCATTTCAAACAAAAGCTACAAAGGCCGCAAGGCAATTGCCGCAGCCATGGACCCGACTCGGCTGGCACCAGAGTCGATCGACAATGACAAAAAACAGAAAGCGATCCAAGATGCCAAAGACATGTTCCAGGCGATCTCACGCAACTGCGAGCGCACCAATACTGAGATACCGCCATACGACTTCATCGAACTCATCGGAAAGGGCGCCTTCGGCCGAGTCTACAAATGCAGGGACAAGACAACCAACCAGCTGGTGGCGATCAAGATCATTAACACCGATGTCGTCGACTACACAAATCACACTGAAGAGAAAGACGACACCATCAAGGACTTCCTCAAAGAGGTCAACACACTACAGCAGCTCAAGGACTCCAACGCCAAGAACATCAACATGATCAAAGAAGCGTTCGACCTCCAAGAACAGTTGTGGATTGTCTGCGAGTACTGCACCGGAGGCAGCATCCGTACCCTTATGAGAGCCCAGCCTGCTGGCGAGCCGGGTCTTGCTGAAGAATTCCTCGTTCCTATCGCTCGAGAGCTCGCGCTGGCTATCAAGAGTGTTCACGATATCGGTGTGATACATCGTGACATCAAGTCCACGAATGTCTACATTACGGAAAGTGGTGAGATTCAGCTTGGCGATTTCGGGATTGTCGGTGTACTCGAAGATGAGAGCTCGAAGCGTCGCACTATCATTGGAACGCCTCACTATATGCCTCGCGAGATGCTACCGCCGAACTCCAGATATGGTGGCAATCAAGCTCCGGAAGCCTATGGCAGAGAAGTGGACATCTGGTCTTTTGGATGCACGATCTACGAGATGGCTACAGGAATGCCTCCCAACGCACGAAACATGGATCCCGATTCGCTGAACCTGTTGCTTCAAGAGAAAGCTCCTCGGCTGGAAGGTGGTGACCATTCGCAAGAACTTCGCGATTTCATCGCCTTCTGCTTGAATAGTGACCCGAAGGAGCGACCAACGGCCGAAGAAGTCATCCAGCATTCTTACGTTACTGGAACGGAAAAGAAATATCCAACCAAAGGCCTGGTAAAGCTGATTCAGCGGTTCAAGGCCTGGGAGTACGGTGGAGGCTGGCGTCGTTCGCTCTTCATGGCGGGTGGTGCGCCACCGGTCCCTGGTGGAAGCGAGAGTCCCAACACTGAGGATGAAGAGAACAGCTACGACGACTGGAACTTCAGCACTTCCGACACCTTCAATGCAGATTTCGGAAGGCGCTATAGCCAGATGATGAACTTGTCGGACACTCCTGAGCTCAGTCTTGACACCTCCAGTGCTACCGACTTGCATCCGATACAGACAGAGAACCTGACACCTTTCGAGAAAGTGCAACAGGAAATCAGTGCAAATCGGGGAGAACGGTCACTTGATCGGCTGTGGAACCCTCAATCGGCTCCTTACGAGCTACACACTCCCATCGAGGACATCGGCGCGTTGGCGCACGATCTGCCACTTCGATACATGACTGCTGACGCCCCGACACGCGAAAGCCAGCTCATCATCGATCTTGACACCGTGATGGACTTAGACGCCGCTGCTCCCACACTCAACTTCGACTTCGGCGATATGCCAACCGTCAAAGCTGCGAGAGCAAGAGGTTCGAGATCAGGCCATACAGATGCTGACGAGGATGAGGACGAGTACCAGTACACTACCACCGACGAGGACCGCGAAAAGCGTGCCACGATGGAATGGACGTTTCCAACCGCAAAGCGAGCCACCATGGACTGGACATTCCCATCTAATGAGCCATATGAGCCAGAAGACCCTGAGATGCAAATGAGCTTACCGCCCATCGGTGATACTGGTGGTGAGCTTGCACCAGGCTTCCGACCACAGCTCAAGCACACCACGACAATGCCCGTTGGCCGATTCAACGATTTCATTCATGCACAACCTTCGGCACCAACATCTGCCTCCCCTATGCGCGACTCCACAGCATCTTTGATAGACCTCAACATGAGCTTCATCGATGCCTCGGAGATGCCGCGCCCTTCCACAGCCACATCAGCTACCGGCTCGACGATGACCGACATGACATCCGGCAATCCTTTCGACCTCGAAGAAGACCCGGAGCAGAACGAAGCAGATAAGAAGCGCTTCTCCCACCACAAGCAATGGCAGTCCGAAGGCGGCAATCGCCAGTCACAGCGTGCCAGTCGCCGCAGCATCCCCATGCACGCTCGTGGATCTAGTCTGTCCTCCAGCACCGATGACGACAATTCTTATACCTACAATTACAACCGCTCGCTCTCCTCTGGTATGGGCCACCAGCTCAACGGCTCCCTATCCTCCGCCAGCATCGACATGGGCACATGGCCTTCCTTCGACCCATCCTCCGGTTTTACTGAAGTTCGCGACTATGCGGACGACCTCGACGAGCGTCCACCAGCAGCGCCACGCACGATCGAGTTTTCAAGGCCGGTCGCGCCCGCCCCGGCTGCGCTCGCGGAAGGCGCGCCCGCTGATCTGGTAGAGGCGGAGCTGAACCGGCTTCTTGAGGATCTTGAGGTGGGGTTGGGTGATGTGTCGCGGGCGCTACAGATGCGTGCCGGCGATCTAGGCGAGGGGAGCGGTGCAGAGGAGACTGGAGATGAGAGTGAGTTTTGAGGCAAGTAGCGGTGACGATGGACTGGCGTTTTACGGCATGGGATTCAATAAGGCTGGGAGAGATACCCTTGCATATTAGCGGCATTGGCATTTAGGTCTTGATGGACTCGAATGCATAGGATTGTGATTGATGTGCCTGTCTGCACCCCTTCGTCAACTACTACATCTCAATGCGATACCAGGAGAGATCGTAACGAAGCTCCAGAGTCTGCCAGAAATCGTCGATAGTGCGCTGGGAGAAGCTTAGACGAACGAACGAGACGCAGACTTCTCCTCAACGCACGACCTCACACACTCATACATGGTTACGCGCTGTGCTGGCATCGCTAACGCTTCATGCTTGGGGACGCATCGCTTCAGCCCTCCTCATCGATGTCGATCTGTACGGGACCCGTCGCTTCGACCTGGCCGGTCCGTCCGTCTCTTCTCAGGCGCACACTCGAATCGCTCGGAGCAAGATCACCGACTGTAGTAACGTCACCACGCTTCGAGTTTTGAGATGATGGGTAAGGAATGTACTGGCGTTTACAATATTCGTTGCTTTGTAAAGACCTTATATACAATCATTTATTTTGTAGACCAGCAAAGCGCAGCGAATGACTCGACAAGCCGTCTCTCACACATCCTTCTCTCCCACCACCAGGCCAATCTATGGATTGAAAGAGTGCTGGCACATTGGCTGTGTCGGTGCATCCTTGAAGTAGACCTTGTTGTAGACATTGTTGCCGGTCCCCTTGTACTGGGACTTGGGCAGGTTGAGCTTGCCACCCTTCTTCTTCTTGTTGGGGTACAAGTTCAAGTTGGGACTGAGGTTGCAGACTGGGCAGCCGAGCGCGGTCTTGGAGATGCCGACATCGACAAGTTTGTTGAGGGCCCAAGAGATGGTGGCAGCGCCATCCTCGAGTGCACCACCAAGGGCAAGGGGTGTGACGGAGTTGATGCCGTCGTAGACGTCGCAGAGAATGGTCTGTGGGGTGAGGTTGTCGGTGCCGAGCTGGGCAAAAGGCATGGGGATTGGGATTGGCCGGGTAGATAACTGCCAAGATGTCCGTGAGGGCGGGGATGATGCCGTAGGGGGTGGATCGGCGGTACCAGTTTTTGGGCCACCTCTCTGGGACGTAGATGAAGTCGCCACTCTTCTTGTCGAGCTTAGCGCCGATGATCGAAGAGACCGACTCGTAGTTGGCCACACCACCAGCGCGGTAGGTACCGTTGCTGAAGAAGTTGGGGTAGAAAGCGAAGGCGCCGAGGGAGACGATTGACGGGAACGGGAAGTAGTACAGGAACGGGTTGTACTTCTGGCTGAAGGACGCGCTCTCCGCATACTGGGCGGCCATGGTGTCCAGCGAGAACTCCTTGTTAGGATCCTGGGCAGCATACCCAACGTTCTGCTTGAACAGTCTCGACGAGATGTGGTGGTTGTCGCCGCAGCCGAGGTAGTAATCCTCCTTGTTGGGGGAGATTTCGCACTCGACGGTATCGTGGCGGTTGAGGCCGCCAACGTGGTTTGATGCATCAGTGCCGAGATAGAAACTCTCGGTGGTGATGTTGAGAGTGTTGGTGAGCACGGTGAACACGAGGAGTAGGCTGGACAGGTCTGTACCCATGTTGAAGCCACGTCTAGCAATGGCAAGCTGAGGGTTCCGAACGGATTAAGATCGGACTTACGATGTAGCGTCCACAACTTGTCCAAATTTCACATATCCGTCACGGGGAAGGTATCCGTAGTTGGCAAGCAAGTTCAACGCCAGGCAAGGGCCACGAGAATCGGTTGGCTTTGGTGCAATGAACTTGTAGCCAGGCTCGGGGCGTTTGTTGTCCGGATCGACAGAAGCGGCAACAGACCCGAGCAGGCCGGTGACAGCGTCGAGGAGGCCGCCCACGATGCCACCGAGACCTTGTCTCTTCTCAAGCTGCTCAGCATCGCGCGCCTCCGTGAGCATACGGAGGGTATCCTCCCTGGAGTGGATGCCACCCATGCCTGGCAAAGCCGAAACGGCGCTGGCAGCAGCCAGAAGAACGGAAGAGGTCTTCATGGCGAATGAATGTGTGATGAAGCAGAAAGTAGCGACTGTAACGTGAACAACCAGAAGGAGGAGAAGAGACCCTACCCATATATCAAGGCCAAGGGAAACGAGGGGCTGCTATTCTTGCTTACCTTCAGGGTGAACGTCCGTGGTCCATTCGTGTCGGTGCTCCTCCGCGTTGCCCTTCGCGTCACCGATCGTTATTTTACCACCGTCCCGAGAGTCAGTTCGCAGCCAAGCCGAGATTTGCTTCCATGTAAAGACGAACAACAGCGAGATCCAGCAAATCCACAACGCTCTTGTTCCCCTGTAGACCAACCAGAGGCACGAACGAGTCGGCAACGTGGTTCGCATTCAAGTATAATAGGAGTAAGTTGGGTTTGAGTTATACCGCGGCATCATGAGTAGTGTAACGTTTCTGCCACTTCTGGTCCTGGCGTGTTGATGTGACGATAGGATGATGTCGATCACCAGGTAAGCGCAATGAAAATCTCCTGGTTGGCTGCGAAGTGTTGCTAAAGTCGAGCCGACCCAAACTCGAAGTGGCAGTCACCGAAAACAAGGTTCTTTGAGGAAGAGATAAAAGTAGCCAAGCATTCGGATGATCGTCCGTCCTGGCGGGTACCTGTCGATCAGTATATAGCCGGTCTCGAAAGGGTTGCGCTAATATGTGGAACTGCCATATTCGTTCGTAGATCGTACAGGAGGGTATCAAAAAGAATGCAAGTGGGTCCTATGTATTAGTGCGTTACTAGGCCCAAAACGGCTAGTCTAAACGAGATTTAAGGTTGAAAACGCGGATACTAAACGGTAATCCTAAGTCTACTAAGCTAATTAATATGTAAAAGCTCTAATTTGCACTTTAACTATCTATCTATCTATTTTAGTTCTATCTTATCTTTTTTATACGCGCGTATAGTTTAGACGACTAAATTTTAAAAGGGCTATACCTTTAGCCTACGTAAAGGCGGGTTTAAGTAAGATAAGATTATACTTAAGGTCGGATATTTAGTAGTAACGATTTTACGACTTCTTATAAAAGGTAAAGACCCTCCGCTACCGTCGACGCTAAAGAAATAAGGACGACTACTAATTTATAAAACCTCGACCTAAAAGCGCTTAATACGCTACTATAAGAATAATTACTAGATATAAGGCTAGGGCTTCTAGCCTTAGCCTACGTAACGTACTAGTATATATCTTACTCGTCGTAAGCGCTTAACAAACTATAGAGATTAGTTCTTCTATTAACTAACTATTTAGTTAAGTAGTATTCTATACGTTACTATATCTTTCCTATAGCTTATTAGCTTCATAGTTCTAATCTCTCTCCTCTACGACTATACGACCTATAGAATATTATAGACGACCTTAACGCTAAACCGTAGGCTTAGCGCTAGGGTAACGACGGCCGCTAGCCCTCTATTACGCGAGAACCTCTTACTATAGCCTAGCGAATTCTAGCTAATACGGATAGGTTGTAGTAGCTCGAGATAGAGCGTAAGTTAGTATAGTAGGAGATATAGATTACGTAAATAGTAGAGGACGTTAAGTAGCTACGACGCGTACGTAACGTAGGTACTACGCTAGGTAATATACTAGACCCTAATAGATAGATAGACCTAGATTTAGATAACTACGACGCCGACGTATCTCGTAGCGCGACGCTAGCGCCGAGTATAGTTAGCGGCCGCGCCTACTACTTTCTTACCTATTAATTAAAGCCTAGGGAACCTAAGTAGTTCTAAGGTAAGGATATTAAGGAAGTAAGGGAGTATATTCGCGACCTTAAGGTAATCTTCGCCGCTACTAGCGGTAAGTACTAAGAAGATAATACTAAGAAGGTACTATATAGAGTTATATACCTTATAGGTAATACGAAGGAGTAATAGTATTAACGATTTAATATAAACGATATAGAGAATCGTATATAGAGGGAATTCTAGGAATTCGTACGCGACGTAGTTAGGGATCCTACGAATCGCGACCTTAGCGTTACCTTATAGTACGAGGACGCGAGGTAAGGGGAGCGCTAGAGTATCGCTAGCTTCGCGGTAGAGCTAGTAATTTTAGAAGCGTAGCTAGTTACTCTATATAAGGAACCTTAATTAGTTCGCTATCTCCTTACTAAACTACGACTAACCCTACGCGCTACGATTATAAAGTACTATACGTAGCTACTATATAGGATCGACCTCGTCGCCCTCGCCTCCTAGATTAAGATAGTAGATAAAGCCGCTCTTAGGCCGAGGAAGCGTAGCGATAGCGACGCGCCTAAGTCTACGCGAGACTATAAACGTTCCTAATAGCGCGACTAAGATATACCCCCTAAGGGAGAGGATAGAAACGACGCGCTAAAGCGGCGTAATAGCGGCGTAGGCGCTAGGAAGGGCGATTACCTAGCCTATAATAAGAGTAAGGTAGAATGCTATAACTACTATAAGCTAGGCTACTACTAAAACGAGTACCGTAGCGAGAAGTAGTTAGTATACTAGGTTACCCTCGACTCCCTAGAGGTATTAGGGAGCGACTTAGAGGTAGAAATTAAAGGTAAGGTAAAGGCGGGAAAAGGGAAGAGTCTAGCTAACGCTCGTAGCTAGACTTAAGAGGTAAAGTCGAGACCTAGCCTACGTAGTACCTAGAAGGCGCTATCGTAGCGCCCGCGGGGTTCGTACCTATAACGTTCCTCCTAGATAACGTAGTAGATATTAACCTAGTCTCCCGCGCCTATATACTAAAGTATAGCTTACTAGTAGCCTCCTCCGCTACTTTACTAAGGGCGAGCTCGTTCTAGGGGTACTAAGGGTTCTACTATAGTTTATACTATGTAAGCTTACGCCTTACTAACTCTAAGGGAGAGGAGCGTAAGATAGGGGGAGTCTTCTACGTAATAGATATAGATAGACTAGATATTATCCTTAGCTAACCTTAGCGAAGGTAGTAGGTAGTCTACGTCGATAGTAGTAATAACTAGTAGCGCTATAGTAGCGCCCTACTAGTATTACGCTAGGTACGAGTTAGTAAAGCCTAGGCCTTTATAAAAGAATTTAAGGGCCTATCTAGGGTCTTTATAGTCTCCTTTAATAAGGAGGATAGCTAATTAGAGGTAGAGAAGAAGCTCCTACTAGAGTTCCGCTAATTTACCGACGTCTTTAACTATAAGGATATTACGAACCTCCGTTACCCCGAAGGCGCTAAGTATACGATTAAACTTAAATAGGGTAAGAAGCTACCCTTCTACCCTATCTACAACCTCTTTAATACTAAGCTAGCGACGCTACGGGATTATCTAGAAGCCGCCTTAGATAATAGCTAGATCCGGCGTAGCGAAAGCAAAGCGGGTACGCCTATCCTATTCGTACTAAAAAAGGACGGGACCTTACGCCTCTACGTAGACTACTATAGCCTAAACGCCTTAACGATTAAGAATCGCTACCTACTCCCCTTAATTAGCGAGATACTTACTAGGCTTAGTCGAGCTAAGTTCTTTACTAAGCTCGACCTTAAGGATATATACTACTGTATTCCTATTAAGCGAGGCGATAAGTAGAAGATAGCGTTTCGTATACGCTACGGCTATTTCGAGTATATAGTTATACCCTTTAGCCTTATAAATACCCTAGCTACGTTCTAAGCGTATATTAATAGAGCCCTTACGGGCCTTATCGATAATATCTACGTCGTATACCTCGATAATATCCTAATCTATAGTAAGACTAGAGAGGAGTATAAGCGCTACGTATACGAGGTACTTACGTAGCTCTAGAAGTTCGCTTTATATAGTAGTATTAAGAAGTACGACTTCTTCTAAAAGTAGGTTAAATTTCTAGGGTTTATTATAAGTACCGTAGGCGTTATAATAGATAGGAGCCGAGTTCTTACTATCGAGGAATAGCCGCGACCTTAGACCTTCTATAAAGTATAGTAGTTCCTAAGATTCGCTAACTTCTACCGCCGATTTATTCGAGGTTACTCCGAAATTATAAGTACCCTTATAGGACTACTTAAGGGAGTATAAAATAGCTAGAAGAAAGGACTACTACTTTAGGGACTAAGTAAGGAGCTAGCGTTTCGCTAGGTTAAAGAAGTATTTATTACTATACTCGTATTACGATACTACGATCCGTCGCTCCCCCTACGCCTCGAAAGCGACGCTTCTAATTCCGTAGTAGCGGCGATTACGTCGTAGCTCTTTAGTAGTAAGTAGTACTCTATTACCTTCTAGTTAAGGAAGATAAGTCTAGTAGAATATAACTACGAAACTTATAACTAGGAACTCCTTACTATCGTAGAGGTATTTAAGTAATAGCGATACTACTTCGAAGGCGTAGCGTATACGATACGCGTACTAACTAACTATACTAACCTTCGCGGATTTATAGGGGTAAAGTAGCTAAATAGTAGGTAGGCTAGATAGGTAACCTTCCTAGCCTCCTTTAACTTCGTAATTAAATACTAAGCGAGCTCTAAGAACCCTATAGACTCCCCGTTACGGCGCCTAGACTACGCTAGTACGGAGTAGTAGGATCTATCGTACCTACTACTAATACTATAGGCTAAGTTAGCCGCCTAGGTACTACTAGAAGCTACGAGGAGCTTACCTATAGTATCGCGTATCTACGCTACCTACGAGGCTCTAGGATAGTACTAGGTAGAAGCTATAACGTCGTCGTACCTACTAGGTCTACTTATACGGGTCGCCTATATAGCGATAGCGTAGGAGGCGATCTATAATAAAGAACTATTAACCCCGTTTCGGGATTTAGTCGTAGTACTATAGCGATAAGATAAGTAGAGCTAGCGCCGAATTAGTAACTTAGTAGCTCTAAAAAAGGACCTAACGAAAGCTAGCTAGAATGTACGCGAAGGATTACTATTTAGAGGCGACCCCCTATATATACTAAAGGATACCGCCGTCTACGCGTAGGTAATACGTAAGTACTATAACGATAAGTTCGTAGGACATTTTAGTAAGGCTAAAACCTTAGAACTTCTCTAGAGAAAGTACTTCTAGAAGGATATAGCCTCTAACGTAGCTAGCTATATTAGTAGCTACTATATATACTAGACGATAAAGGGGAGGCGCTATCGCCTATACGGAGAGCTATAGCTATTACTACGGCCTATAAGAGCCTAGTAGGAAATTATAATAGACTTTATTATAGACCTACTACCGAGTAAGCGAGGCGATAGCGTCTATAATTCTATCCTCGTAATTATAGACCGTTATACGAAAATAAACCTATATATCCTATATAATAAGACATATACTAGCGTAGAGCTAGCGTAACTCCTAGTAGATAAAGTTATTCGTTATTACGGGATGCCTATAGGGATTATAAGCGATCGAGGGCTAGTTTTTACGAGTACCTTCTAGGCGGACTTCTACTATAACGCGTAAGTAAAGCGCTAGTTAAGTACCGTATTCTACTTGTAGATAGACGGCTAAATAGAGAGAGCTAACTAAAGTCTTAAGTAGTACCTACGATACTACTACTTAGCTAAGTAAGACGACTAGGCCTCTTTACTTATATAAGCTAAATTCGTAGTAAATAATAGCGTATCGGTATCGCTACGTATAAGCCCCTTCTTCGCGCTATATAGGTAGTACCTAGATATTAAAACAACTATCCTACTAGCTCGAGGCAAACTAGTCTAGAGGGAAGTACTAGCGGCGTATAAGCTTATAAAGCGACTATACGATACTAGTAAGACCCTAGCGTAAAGGTAGAAGTAAGCCTTAGAATCTTAAGCTAAGTACTATAATCGTATCTACTAACTAAAATACTATAAGGTAGGCGACTAGGTCTTACTATCTATAAGGAATTTAAAGCTTTAGGTACCTAAAAAGAAGCTAGCCTCCTAGTTTATTAGACCTTTTCGTATTATTAACGTAGTTAGCGTATAGGCGTACTACCTAGCGCTCCCTTTATATATACGAATCTATAATATCTTCTACGTCTCCCTACTAGAGCTATAGACGGGACGCGCTAGTAAAGAGCTAGAGGTAAATATACCGCTAGCTAACGAAGATTAGTAGTACGAGGTAGAAGTAGTCCTCGATTCTAAGGTAAAGAAAGGAAAGAGATTCTTCCTAGTATATTAAAAGGATTAGCTAGAGGAGTATAACTCTTAGGAACTAGAGTCTAACCTAGCGAGTACGTAGGAGTTAGTAGATACCTATACTATAACGGCGAAGCGTAAGAAGGGGGCGAAGAAGGAACTATAAATAGGAAAGTAGTATAGCCTCTAGCCTGATTAGCCTTAGGCCTAAGGGTATCTTAATAATAATAAAGAGTACGATAGCCGCGTAATAGGTCGGAGCTTTCGCCCCTACTACGCTGCGACGGCGGCCCTAAAATAACTAGTAATACTCCTCCTCTCTAGCTACCTATAGGCGACGAGCTAACGGCGCTTACTCCTCTATCTCGTCCTACCCCTCTAGGGCCCCTAGCCCCTCCTCTATACTATCGTACTCGTACTAGGGCTTACGCCCTACTAGGATAGCGTCTATATTAGCGACGGCGCGGGGGTAGTCTAACGCCTACTATAAGGGGGTTAGAATAGCGGGGCGCTAGCGCGGAGTAGAGGAGGAACTTACGAAGCGATAGAACTTAGTAATTACCCGTATAGAGCGGTTAATACTCTAGAGGTACTTAAAGCTACCCTCTATAAATACGTCGGCTCCGCTAGTAGCTATGCCTTTACCGCGCTTACGTAGTATAGGCTCGCTACTAGTAGTACTATTAATATTCGCGGGAGCTTACTTAATAGCGGTAAGTAGGGCGTCGTTAGCGGTAGTAAAGGCGGCCTTAGCGGTAGTTAGCGCCTCTTATATATCCTTCTCCTTCGCGCTCCCTATAAGCGTATCGCCCTAGAGGGCCTAGTACTACTCCTACTCTACTTTAGCGCGGAGCGCCTTATTAAGTAGCGCGACGAGCTCTAGCTCCTCGACGGCGACGTACCCCTTACTATTCTTCGCGTAGTAGGAGTAGCGCTTCTTTAGTACGCTACCTATTA